>Ga0209024_1000074_pt1 | contig 207350 bp, 190 predicted proteins | sample AutmiccommunBRH5_FD_187380 | JGI IMG/M metagenome (GOLD analysis project Ga0209024, IMG submission 187380) | Deep subsurface microbial communities from Mt. Terri, Switzerland - Autotrophic microbial communities BRH/5 (SPAdes) (version 2) | ecosystem: Environmental > Aquatic > Deep subsurface >...
TCTGTGTTCCCGCCCTACAGCGTGCTTTTTCAGAGCCGTAGGTCGGCAACACCTTGCCGACATCCACGCGCGCCACCGCTCGTTGCGGCGGGAATGTCCGGCTGGATACCGTCCCTGCGGGACATATGTTCCCGCCCTACTGAATCGCGCGCCGCAGCGCTCAGGCGCGCGACGTCACCCGTATCTTCACCGGCTGCGGCATGTCCGCCGGCGGGCTGTCGCGCAGGGCCCGCATGTCGCGCAGCGCTTCTTTCAACACTTCGTCGGCGCGGGCATCGCCCGTGCTGTCTACCAATGCTGCGCGCGTCACATTGCCGGTACTGTCGATCCACACTTTCACGATCACCTTGTAGTTCTTGTTCTTGAGCGCCTTTTCGCGCGCCAGCGCGCTCTGGAACGCCGAATTCACCGCTTCGTTCAGGAGCGCGTCGTACCAGCCCCAGGGGTTGCCTTTCGGCCCGCCGCCGATCAGGTCGGAACCGCCTTTTTTACCGACCAAGCCGAAACCGTCGCCACTGCCGCTGCCTTCGGCATCGATGCCCAGGTCCGGACCGGGTGGCGGGGCATCGGCCTGCTCGGGCTCGGGTGTCGGCTGCGGCTCGTCGAGCTTCACTTCTTCCTTCACTTCCGGCTCGGGCGGCTTCTCTTCCGGCGGCTTTGGCGGCGGCGGGGGTGGCGGCGGTGGGCGCACCAGGGTGATCTGCTGCAGCTTCATCGGTTTCGAGGGCTTGTCGGTCATCAGCCATGCTTTCAGCCACAACGCAAGCAAAACCGCCGCGAGCACGCCCACTGCAACAGCACCCCAGCGCACCCATGCCGGTTTGCTGCCATCATCTATCACTTACTTCACCAGCTTCTGGGTGACAAGGCCGAGCTGGGTGATGTCGAGCTGGCCCAATAATTCGAGAACCTCCATCACGCGGCCATACTCCACAACCGTATCGCCCTTCACTACTACGGGCAGCTCGGGATTGGCGGCTTTAAGTGCGCCCAGCTGGGTACGCAATTCGTCCAGACTCACCGGATAGGTATCGAGAAAAATCTGCCCGCCGTCGGTGATGGTGATCGCCTTGGTTTGCGGCTTGGCGAGGCTGGGCGTATCGCTTGCCTTCGGCAGGTTGACTTTGATTCCTTGTACCGATGCGGTGGTCATGATGATGAAAATCACCAGCAGCACATAGGCCAGATCAAGCATCGGCACCACATTGATCTGGTCATAAGGCTCATTGTCATCCTGAATCTGCATGGTGTTCTCCGGTGTTATTGGCGGGTCCGTGGTCAACTCAGCGGCTGTAGTTTTCAGCCAGCTTGGTGATCAGTTCGTCGTTGAACACGCGCATATCCGAGGTGATGCCCTTGATGCGGGAATTCAGATAGTTGTAGCCAAACAGGGCGGGAATCGCCACGGCCATACCCGCCGCGGTCGCCATCAGCGCCGCCGCGATACCGGGCGCAATCGCCGCCACATTGACATCGCCGGTGGCGGCAATCACGGCGAAGGTGATCATCACCCCCATCACCGTGCCCAAAAGCCCGATAAAGGGGCCGCCGGAAATGGCGATGGTGAGCAGCACCATGAGTCTGTTCATGCGCGTGCTTTCCCTCACCAGCCCGGTGTCCAGACTGGCGCGGATCGCATCGAGCGACTGCGGTGACAGGTTTTTATCTGCCAGATGCGCGGCATCGGTGTCCTTGAAGCGATGCGACAACTCGACCGTGGCAACGTGGTAGAGCCGGTAGAGCGAGGAATGCATGAAGGCAGCCGCCATCCCCTGGGCCTTGTCGATCGCGCCAAGGTCCGTCGTCAGCTCGCGGAATCTGTGCATGAACTGGCGATTGGCGTGATCCACACGATTCACATAAATGGCCTTGACGACCATGATCCACAGCGCGATCACCAGCATTACCGCCAGGATGCCGATTGCGACCCAGCCATCCACGGTCAGCGCGCCAAACAAGGTGCCCCAAATACCGCCTTCATCGCCGCCTTCGGCGAGTTCATCCGCACCCAGCGCCACCAGCGCGCCGGTCGGACCTTGCGCGGCCTGCACTGCGATCCAGGCTGCGTCACGCACTGTACCGCTCAATTGCAGTTCATCCAGCTCGCCGCTGTAGCCCGCGCCCACGCTCAGCGCCCCGGCAGGCACCGCCGCGCCCGGTGCTTCGCCTGCCAGCTTGCCGTCGATATAGACCTTCAGCGTGCCGTCCACGGTGATCGCCAGATGGTGCCATTTGCCCGCCGTCAGCGGCGCCGACGCGGTGACATTGGCCGTGCCCGCCTGCACGTTCAGCTCGCCGCCCGCCAGTGCGGCGTTCAGCCCGTCCCCCTGGACCAGCGCGCCGTCGGCCGAAGCAGGCTTGACCCACATCGCCACGCTCAGTCCGCCCGCCGCATTGATCGCAGGCAGCGTCAGGCTTTGCGACCCGTTGAATTTCGCACCGCCGTTAGCGAACGAAGCCGCCACGCGCTCACCACTGAATGCCGTTGCATTGAGCCCGTTTGGCCCGCTGTCCGCCGGATTGCCATCCGCCTCGGCAAAGTGATACACCGCGCTGGCGGCATCATAGGTAGTCGTGGAATCCGCTACCGGCGAGGCTGTCAAATTTCCAAAATACAGCCAGGCTTCGGTGCGGGAGGCCAGCGAGGGAAACTTCACCCACACCAGCGCCAGCTGATTGATGCCATCCCATTTTTCGATATGGAATTTGAGCTCGGTGGTATCGTCGCCAGCCACTACCCGCAGGTCGCTGCCGTTTTCGTTTGCTGACAGAAAATCAAAATTGCCGGTATGCAGCCGGATCAGCACCGGCGCATCGACCACTGCTCCCGCCGGATTGGTCAGCGTGATTTTCTTGCGCGCGTTCCAATCGTCGTTCCACCACGCATGGCTGGCAGCAGAAAACAGAGACAGCAGCAGTGCAATCGTATAAGCAGGTACACGCATGGGGGCTTCAACCGGTTTTAACCAAGTGGCGGATTATCCCAACGAGTGATGACACGGCAGGGAACGAAACATGGTCCGAATGGGCCATCACCCGCGCCAGCGTCTGCGGCGGATTGCCACACGATGGTCATGGGCGAGCGTCCGGGATTTTTGCATCGTGCGGCCGGAAGAATAAAAAAAGCGAGCCCGAAGGCTCGCTAATGCGAAGAATCAAGGACACTCCCACTGCGCCCCTATGCCGCTGGTGTGCCTCCCGCCCCAATCACGCCGCCGTCATTTTTGGTGATGACACCCATGCCGGCTGGCTACTGGAGGGCAGTGAGTTGCCACACCCTACCCTGTTCAAGGTTGAGCCGGAATGCAGGGAAAATGGCATGGGGCGGCGAACCCGCCCAGCCTCCCCACGTTTCAGGGCGCAGGACAGGTGGCCAGCCTGACAAGGCGATCCTGCCTGCCGGGTGCTACCGGATCATGCGTAGCAAAATACTGCTGCATCGCGTCGAGGTCGAGTGCGCCCCCCAGTTGCGCATTGCCCTGGCTGAACACGGTGAAATTATCGCCGCCAGAAGCCAGAAACGAGTTCATCGTCACGCGATAGCTGGCAAGCTTGTCGATGGCCACGCCATGGAGCTTGACGCTGCCGTCGCAAACATGGCTACCGCCTTTCTGTGCGGCAAAGCTTGCAGGCGTGGTGTCGAATGTATGCTGGTAGCTGAAGCCCTCCGACACTTGCAGAATGCGCGCGTACGCCTGATCTGCACCCCACTGCTGCTCCAGCAGGTCATAGATCTGCTGCCCGGTGAAGGTTTTGGTTACCAGAGAATTGCCGAATGGCTGCACAGTGAATGCTTCACCATAGGTCACCACTCCGTCGCCTTCCAATGCGGCACTGCTCGGGTAAGTGAAATCGGCACGGATGCCGCCCGGGTTCATGAGGGCAATCACTGCGCCGCCGAGCCCGGGGGCTGCGGTCGCTTCCAGTTGCGCATCAGCAATCACGTCGCCCAACGCGGATTCGCCAGCAGCATTGTTACTGCGGGTAATGGCGGCCGTGATACCGCCAATGGGTGTGTTGGCGAGGGGCGCGGCCAGCGCATTATAGTTGTCTGCCAGCGCAGTCAATGCCGCCACAGGAGCGATGTCGGCATTGCTGCGATCCACCAGCAGGGTGTCAACCGCAATACGGGCGACGTCGCGCGATGCCGTATCAATGACAAGATCGATTTCGGTCACGGTCCGCCCCTGACCGTTGGTGCTGGTCACCGGGATATTCCGGCCTTCACGGTTGGGCAGGCTGCACTGATAGGCCTGATGCGTATGGCCGCTGACAACCAGATCCACCGCATCATCGAGTCGCCGGACGACATCGAGAATCGCGCCCGAAACGTTGCTGCAATCATTGATGACCGTACTGGTGGTATCCCGACCGCCTTCATGCACCAGCACCACGACGCTTTCCACGCCCTGCGCTTTAAGCTCGGGGATCAGCGCGTTGACCGTGTCGGCCTCGTCGTGGAAGTCCAGCGTGGAAATGCCGCTGGGCGTGACGATGCTGGGCGTGGCCTCCAGCGTCATGCCGATGAAAGCCACCTTGTTGCCCTGGAAGTTTTTGATCGCATACGCCGGGAACAGGGTCTTGCCGTCGGCTTTTTCGGCGACGTTGGCCGCCAGGAACTTGAACCGGGCGCCCTCGAACGGGAAAGGCGTGCCCACGGCATCGCCCTGGCACGAGTTGGGGTCGGTGGGGTGGCAGCCGCCGTTCTGCATGCGCAGCAGCTCGTCGCGCCCCTCGTCGAATTCGTGGTTGCCCACGGCATTGAAATCGAGGCCCAGGATGTTCATGCCTTCGATCGTCGGCTCGTCGTGGAACAGGGCCGAGACCAGCGGCGTCGCACCGATCAGGTCGCCGGCCGACACCGCCACGCTGTTGGGCGATTTGGCGCGGATGGCTTTCACGTAAGCCGCCAGCGTATCGATCCCGCCGACCGGCTTGCCGGCAACATTCCCGGGGCTGAACAACTGGCCGTGGAAATCATTGATGGCGGCAATCTTGACCAGCAGCGTCTTGCCCACATCGGAACGCGCCGCGGCGCGCATCATCCGCTTCCGCGCCTTGCCACTGATCGATTCGGCTTTCGCCCAATCCCGCGTCATTCCCGAAACGGCACTGACAAACGCCCCGTGACTGCCCCAGTTGGCGCCCTCCGCGTCTGCATCGATAATGAGATCGTTAATGCAGACGCCGCCGATCTCCTGATTGGGTACGGTGGAATCCACCTCGCCCATAAACACGCTGGGGCGGCTATCCACACAGACGGCCTGTGCGTGCATGGAAAGTGATAACAACACACCTACAGCGAGGGGGCGGGCCAGATACTTCATGTATTTCTCCAGTCGTAACAGAAAATGCGCGGCGTTCACACGGCTCAGCCATGATTTTGGAGAAAGAACATGACACCCGGCCTCACCTGGAAAACGCAAAAAATGAGCCGAACGGCCGCTCCGGCGGGAAAGTGTTCCCGCCCTACGCCTGCCGTAGCCGTAGGTCGGCAACACCTTGCCGACATCCACGCGCGCCACCGCCCGTTGCGGCGGGAAAGTCTTCCCGCCCTACGCCTGCCGTAGCCGTAGGTCGGCAACACCTTGCCGACACCCACGCTACGTCCGTGCGCAGCATCACTCCCCGTGCCCGATCACCTCGGCCGAAATGAAGGTCGGCTTGAACGCCTGCTTCAGCTCCTCCGCCGCGCGCGCGGCATCGGCCAGATTCTGCGACAGCGCGGCCGTGGTCGACGACACGTCGCCGCCCGCGTTGCTGGCGCCGCTGGAGGCTGCCGATACCGCGCTGGTGTCGGCCACCGGCGTGCCGGTCGAGCTGCCGGACACGGTAATATTGTCCGCCCCCAGCACCACCTGCGCGGCGATGTTGAGGTTGCCGGCGCGGATGCCGGCATCGCCGGCGTTGACCGCGCCCTTGGGGGCGATGAGGTCGACGTCGCCGGCCATACCGCCCGCCGGGGTCAGGGCGCCGATGCCGCCGCCGGTCGCCGCGCCTTGCAGCACCTGGGTAACATTGCCCTTGCTGTCGACCAGGATCAGCGGCGGCGGCACCGCGACCGCGGTTTTCTTGCCCTTGCCCGCGTCGATGTCGCCCTCGCTCGACCACAGCAGCACGTCGCCGCCGCCCACGGTCAGAATCCGCGATTGATTGACCAGCACGTCGCCGCGCGAGAACCCCTTGATATCGCCTTCGCCTGCGGCAACGATACCCAGCACATTGCTGCCGGTATCGACCAGGGCCTTCGGCGTGTTCGCCAGGCCCACGACCATGTCGCCGCCCGGTACGAGCCACTCGATATTGCCGCCGCTCTCGGTCTTGACACGGCTGGCAAACAGGTTGATGCCGCCCTGGTAGTTTGCAAAGCTGCCATCCGGATTTTTATCGCTAATGCCAGGGAACACCAGTTCGATCGCGGCATAGCCGCGCGCATAATCGGCGGCGTACTGGCTGCCCGCATCCAGCGAGTCACGCCCTGTTGTGCGCTGCGCCGTGTAGAGCATATCGCGCACACGATCACGCTGCGTCTTCACGTCCAGTGCGGCAACCTGTTTAACTGCTTCGACCGCGTTGCCGGCTGTCAGGCTATCGTCGCCGACAAGCCAGCGAGCCTGCCACAACGCATTGTCGTCAGAGGCGCCTGCTTCCAGCGCGGCAAGCAGGCGCGCGACAGCGCCGCTGTAATCCACGCCGTCCGCCCCCACCCCGGCCGCCATACGGATGTCGGCGCCCTGGTCAGGCAATGCGGGATTAACGCTGTTGCCGCGGCTGACGATGCCGCCGGACGTGCCAAGGTCGATATCGCGCCCGGCGATCACATCCAGCGAGCCGGGGCCGCCGACATGGATGTGATCTGCTTCGGTGCGTTGAATACCCGTAGCAAACGTAATATCGCGTCCTGCCTGAACACGGCTTTCGGCATTGTTCGCGTTGACGTGCTGCGCTTCGATACTGACGTTCTTCACGTCGCGGCCTGCCTGAATAACAAAAGCCTTGGGAATATCCAAACGCATTTCATTCCCCGAGGCAGCCGACCTGCCGACGACATCTCCCTCCACTGCATAAATGCGCACGGGCGTCAGGTCAATTGCATGAACCGGTTCGGGCGCATGGAAAAGAGGATTGTTCTCTTTTTCACCCCAACCCGTTATTGGGTTCGTGCTCGCTTGCGGGTTCGCCGGGAAAACCACGTTCGGAAAAGTCGTCGGAGCACGATCGCTCATCACCAGGGTCTGATTTAACGCTGCCGTGCCGCGCGCCAACACCTCAAGTGTCGAGTGCGGCGCAGAAATCATCACCCGCTTGCCGGACGAGCCGGGCTCGGAAATCGTCGCGTCGCTCTGGAAGGCCACCATCGAAAGGGTAGGCGGAAGAATGTCCAGACCATAAATCGCGGGCGATTGATTGTCGTTGAGGGGTTTCACGAAAAGAGATGGATCGATGCTTAGCGAATCAACGCCATGCAGCCATACAGTTCCCCCCAGGCTTTGCAGGCTGGCAGCGCTGGCGTCCGTGTAAGTTGAGAACGCGCTATCTCGGCCCGAATTGTTGGTCACGTTAAACACAGACTTGGCAGTCGAACTGCCAGTCGATCTCGACTGGTTGAATAAAGTCGGATTGAATACGGCGTTGATATTCGCGTCACCCTGCGCGCTCACGCGCGCCGCGCCATCACCGAGAGCCAGGACGGTATATATAAACTGGCCGTTGCCGTTCATCTGGCCGCCGCTATCCACCTTGCCACCCGCCTTCAATACCACGTCGCCACGATCGGCGAAATAATGCCCCCCCAATACATCGCCACCCGTTTCCACCCGCACCGTGCCACCGCCGGTTTGAACCAGGGCGCCGGCATCGGCTGTGGTGGATGCCATGCGCGCCTGCGTCGGCGTGTGGGCCGACAGATTCTCGACATTGCCGCCCGCCTTGATGGTCACATCCCCGCCGCCCAGCGCACCCACGCCTTGGCGGAACTGGTCGAAACGCACCCACAAGGCTGGCTGTGCGACGTAGGCCGTTCCGGCGGTATCGAGTCTGCCCTGGCGGAATAGCCAGTTGTTGATCAATTGCGCCGACGGCACGCCAGCGATATTGCCCTGCGCCACAATGGAAATGTCTCCTCCACCTTGGCTGAACTGGGCGAAATTCGGTATGAGCGCTGCATTCGACCATTTCGGTTCGGTGAACCCCTCGAGCGCATCGGCGCGCCGCCCGGCGGTATAAATAACCGACTTATCATTGCCCAATGCGACATCGCCGCCTGACGCCACGCGAATATCGCCGGTTCCGGTGCGGATCAGTTTATTCGCCGCAAGACTCACGCTGCCTGCGGCCGGTTTCACCGCCAGCGGATTGGCCGCGCCCGCATCGGGATCGCCCGCGCCTGCATCGGCGCCCGCCACCAGACGATAGCTCCACGAATCGCCGGCCAGCAGATCGGCCGGATTGGAGCCGCTCTTCATCGGTGTCACCTGACCGAAGCCGTCCGACAAATTGCCATCGATATTGAGATTGCCTGCCGCGCGCAGCGTCAGCACACCCGCCTCGCCGCCCGCGCGGCTATCCTTCAGGTTCCAGTCCTGCGCCAGCGTGAGATCGCCGGTCGAGCGGACTTCGACGCCGGATAGAATATGCAGCGCGGGATCGTCGGTTTCGCCGAGACGGGTTTTGATTGCCACGTAGTTCGCGCCTGGGTTTGACAGAACATTTCCCGCAAATTTGGCGTTGTCTTCAGTGACTTTGTCCAGACCGAGATTGCCCGGGCCGTTGTCGGTCGCGGTCAGCGTGGTGATGTCCTGGTAGACCTTGACCGCTTCGACCGAGATGGACCGCGCGCCGGTCTGCGTACCGTTAATCCCCACGCTGCCGAGCGCATTCGTTGTTATTTCCGTCCCCGCGCTGTCGAATGCTTTTACCGCTACGTCGGTTTCCGCGTCAACCGGGCCGGTGCGCAACGCACGCAAAAGCACCGTGCCGCCTGCTCCACCGCTGCCCCCCTGCACGTTCATCGTGTGGGAAGCAAAGTTGAGCGTGCCTTTGGCGCTGCCAATTTCGATGTCGCCGCCGTCCTCGCCCGCGCCGGTGGAATGGGCCAGCAGCTCGGCGCCCGCCAGCACATTCACGTCGTTTTTCGCAAATAGCTCAATGCGGCCGGCGTCCTCGCCCGAGGCGTCGAGCGCGCCCGCCACATCGAGCTGGCCGTTATCGGCGGCGACCCTGATGTTGAGCGCCCTGACCGTGTCGCCGGATTCGATGGTCACGTTTCCAGTCCGCACGCGCAGGTCGCGTTCGCCGTCGAAGCCGCCGCTGTTGAGCGCGGAATTCAGGGTGGAGAAGCTGGCGAGCGTGCCGGTGTCGATGGCCACGCGCGCGCCGTCGCCGCGCTGGCCCTCCGCATCCACAGGCGATGCGCCGCTCACGCTGCCGTCGGCCAGGGTAAACGTGCCATTGGCCGCACGTATGATCAACGTGCCCGCGTCGCCGCCCGCCGCGGCCGACACATCGACGCGCGCGCCAGGCGAGATGTTGCCGTCCTGATCAACCGACTTGGGTTTGAATTCGACGTTGCCCTGTGCGCTGACGAATTCCGCCGTACCGCCCCAGCTCGGCTTTTTCACGTCGAAGAACTGCACCTCGCGGCCGGCGACGTCGACGCGCGCGTTGGCGCCGAGCGTGACATCGCCCGTGGTGGCCGTGAGTTTGAACGAACCCGAGGGCAGTTCGGCGTGGCTGTCGAAATCGACTGACGTGCCCTGCAAGGCCCACTTCGCGCCCAGCGCGGCGACCGGGGCGAGTGCGCGGTCCGCCTGATGCTGCGCCACGGCCATCGCGCCGGTCGAGTTGAATGCCTGATCGGCGCCCCGTTCGCCGCGGATGCGCGCGACGTTCAGCGTCACCGGCGCGGTCGTGTCGAGCGTGCCGGTGCCCGACCCCACCAGTTCATTGGCGGTGATGTTTACCGCACCGAAGCCCTCGACCGCCTTGCCGCCCTCGCCCAAAACAAGCGTGTCGGCGGTGACGGCGAGGGTGCCGCTGCCCAGGGTTCCGCCTGCCGCGAACGTCGAGGCGGCGGGGTTGGCGAGGGTAAGGTTCTGCGCATTGAGTTCTGCGGTTTTGCCCGCATTGTCGATGCCCGCCAGCCCCGCGCCTTGCAGGGTGAGGTTTTGCAGGGTGGGCTTGTTACCGCTCAGGCCGCCAACCTTGACGCCGCCATAAAGATCGAAACTGCTGTAACTGGTGAGCGCCAACCCCTTGAGGCTGGCGAAGGCGTCCAGTTCGGCCTGGCTATAGGTGATGCCTTCGGCGCCCGCCGGTGCCGCGCCGAAGTTGATGCGCGTGGCGCCGACGGCGAGCGTGCCTGGAACCGCCGCCCGCTGTGCCGTGCCGGTCTGTTCCTTTTCGAACCGGGTCGCGCCCTTGAACGCATTTTCCCTGGTCGCGTCGAGCGTGATCGAATCGGCGGCAATCACCGTGCTGTCGGCTGCACCGGTCAGCGTGCCCTGGCTGCGGTCCGGGCTGTCCGTGCGCGCGAAGCTGGCCGACGTGGACGCGGCGCGCACGAAAGCCCCATTGCCGCTCGTTTCGTAAGCACCCGCGTCGCCGGGCGCGCCCTGCGCGTCGACGGCGCTGCCCGATTCGAGCGCGAGCGTATCGGTTGCCGCCAGCATGACTTCGCCGGCCCTCAGCGCATGTTCCGCGTCGTTGGCGAGCGTCACCGTCGTCGCGCCTACCGTCAGGGTGGTGGTGTCGCCGCTTGCGGCCCGCGTGCCGCCGATGAAGAGGCTGTCCGCGCCCAGGGAATTGAGGATGCCGACGTCGAGCACCACCGCGTCGGGATCGAGCCCCGCAGGGCTGCCGCTCGTGACTGCGAGTTTCAGCGCGCTGATGTCCACCTGCGCGCCGCGCCCGCCTTCTCCCGCGGCGAAATCGTAAATCGCATCGAGCTTGAGCGCATCCGCGCCGCTGCCGCTCGTGTTTACCGACAGCAGGCCCGCATCCTGCGGGCGAATGCGGCTGTCCGCAAAAAATTCAGAAGCGCGGGTCAGGGTGAATTCCGAACGCGCCCGCACCTGATCGTGCGTCAGTACCTGCACGCCCTGCCAGTTCGCGTCCCTCGGCGCACCGGCGCGGGTGTCGGTCACGTAGCCCGCGGCGATGCGCACGCCGTCCTGGCGGCTGTAGGCCTGCCCCGGCAGTACGTCCGCAATGCCCGTGTCGAGCTTGACGGCGTAAGCGCCCGGCAGCAGGGCGTAATGCGCGGGCAGCAGCGTGTAAACGCCATCCGCCAGCCCCGGCACTCCGGAGAGATAGACCGCCTCGCCGCTTGCGCGGTCGAACTTCTCCTGCGCATCGCCCGGCGCGAAGCCGCCCTTGAAACCGGGCAGAATGGCATAGGTGTTCCTGTCGGCCAGGATGTCGCGCGAGCCGCCGGGGCCGACGCTGAATTCGTAAGCCTGCGCATCGCCGCCGCCGTCGAGGTCGATGCGCGCGCCCGGCTGCATATTCACTTTCGCCGCCTCGGCGACGATGGATTTCTGCTCGGGAATATCGGTGAATTCCAGGCTGTCCGTTTCGTCCGCGTTCAGATCGAAGGTCCAGGTACGGCCGTTGAGCAGTTTCCCGAACGGAAGCAGGCTGTTTGCGTCGGCGGCAGCCGAGGTCAGGCTGCCGTTTTCGAATGTCAGCGTGTCGGTGGCATGCAGCTTTATTTTTCCGAGCGGCGCCCGGATGCTGCCGCCCTGGACGATATCCTTCGCCTCGACCGTCAGGCTGCCGAACGCCGACCAGGGCTGGCGCGGCGCGGCATCGCCTTGCGCAAAGCGCACGGTTTTGCCCGGCGCGAGTATGCTGTATTGCACGTAGCTGGCGGGCGCCACCACCGCGCCATGGAACGCCAGATTCGCGCCGGTCTTGAGTTCCCCGACAGGGCGAATGTCGATCTTGCGCTGGCCGTCTGCACGGGATTCCGGAAAACCGCCAACCAGATGGATTGCCTCTTCGCCCTTCAACGTCGCATTTTCCATGCCTTCGAGTACGAGCTTGCCCGCCAGCTCGATCTGGCGCGCCTCAACCGTGAGCGTGCCGCTCGCTGTCGGGGCCGCAGGCGCCGTGTTCGTGAATTCGCCGTAGTTGCCCAGGCGAACCGCATCGGCGGTCAGTGCGGCATCGCCGCCCGCCGTTTCGATGCGCGGCGCGTTGAGGCTCAGTTCCCGCAGCGGCATGGCGCGGCCCGCGCCGAGATCGAGACCGTCTTCCAGCCGGATCATGCCGGTCTCGCTGGTAAAGGCGAGCCGATCGAACCCGGCGGCCTCGATGGCTTGCGTGCTTACGCGGGTATTGCCGTTGAGCGCCAGCGGTATCGCATCGCCCGGCGCCAGTCCCGCGACCTGGGGCGCAAGCGTTGACGCCAGGTTCAACACACGCTCGTTGGCAGGTGCGCCAGCAGTCGAGCGCGCGACTGGATCAATAGTCGGCATGGTAAGCGAGAAGATCCCGCCACGGTTCGCAGCGCTGCCCGCATGCGCTTCGATCGTGCCGTCGAGCAGCGCGCCCTCCACAGTGCGGATTGTCACCGAGCCCGCGTCACTGCCTACCGAGCGTCCCAGACTGCCAGTCTCATTGGGCACATCCAGCCGCACAGGCGCAGCACCCGATACCTTAATGCGCGACCCCGCCTCGGTCACGACATAGGTCTGGCCGCCCACCACCGCACCGTCAGATTTCACAAGACCGCCTAGCGTCACACTGCCACCCGCCAGCACATTGCCCTGGGTCAAGCCACGACTATCCGTATAAGTACGCGCCGCGCCAGACACATCCAGCACACTTTCTGACCCCAGCCACACCGCGGTGGAAGCATCGAACGGCTCGCTCGCGCCGCGGCTCACGATTGCCGAAATGCTGCCGCCCGCCGCCTGCACTTCGCCCAGCAGTTCAACCCGCTTGGTGGCGTTGAAGCTGATTTTCGCCTGGTCGTCCGCCAGAATTTTGGCGTTCTCGCCCAGGCGGACTTTGGTCCCGATCCCGGTGGTAGCAAAGCTCACATCCGCCGCCTGCCGCACGAGGTCATCCTGTTTCACCAGACGCGAGAATGCCGCGATATCGCTGCCGGTCGGTTGCAGCGCGTAAGCAGCGAGCAATTCGCGGTTGATCACCGTCGGGCGCACCACCGTGCCGTCCGCGATATCCACGCCATCGTTTCCGGTCAGTTTGAAATCGGCAAAGCCGCCGCGCTCGAAAAATGCCGCGTCGAGATTCAGCGCATCGGCAACAGGCGCCCCGCCGATCTGGATTTTCCGGGCTTTAAGCGTATAGGTCCCGCCTTTGCCAAGTGCGTAGCCACGGACTTCGCCGCCCAGTTTCAAGGCTCCGCCCGATTCCAGCGTCACGTTGCCGCCGTTGCCGTTCTTGAGCTTGCCGTCGGGCTTGACGCGCGCGCCGCCGCTCACGTCGACCAGGGTGTTTTCGCCCAGTACCACATCGCCGCCAACCGCCGTCAGCGCGATCGAGCCGCCATCGACTTTTGCCGCGTCCGCCGATTTTCCCGCGGCGCCCGGCAGATCGTTCGCCCAGCCGCCGCGCGCGGACAAGGTCACGCCGTCGGCAACCGTCACGTCCAGCGACGGCGGCGTGCCGTTGAAATTCTGGCTCGCCTCAAGCGAAATATTGCCCGACGCGGCTTGAATATCGGCCTTGACGGCAACGCCCTCGGCGGTGATCGCCACGCTGCCGGCGGTCGGCGCGCGCAAGGCGTCGCGCACCTCGGCCGCCTGGTTGCTGAAAACTTCCAGCTGCGCCACCCTGTCCTTGCCCATCAAGGCGGGATTCAGTACCAGCGTGTCTTTCAGGTCCTGCGTCAATTCGTCGCCAAACCTGAAATCAGCTGGCAGCCCGCTGCCGTCGCCGGCTATTTCCAGGCGCTGGTTCAGCTTGTAGTCGCGGCGCCCATTGGCATCCTCCGTGAGTCGGCCAATGGTCAGGCGCGCGCCGGCGGGCGCGGTGCCCGCCTCGCGCTGCAGCTCGCCGGTGGTGGTGCGGCCCCGCACATCGGCCTGCATCACCACCGCTTTCATGCCGACCACGTCCAGCGAGCCGGCATCCTTGCCTTCGACGTAACCGGGGTCGTAGCGGAAACTCTGCCCCAGGTCGATCACTTCCTTGCGGTTCCAGCGCCCGTAATCGATCACATAACGCGTGGCGATGCCGTCGTAGCGCGTCTCGGCGCCGGCGTCGGCAAGGTCGACCAGTTTGCCGTCGGTGGTCAGCAGCGTGGTTTTCATATTGGCAGCGGTGTAGTTCACGCTGCCGCCGGAAAGATCGAATACCGCGCCGCTTTCGAGGATCGTTTCGCCTTCCGAAAGAATATTGACGTGACCGCCCGCGGTGGAGCGTTCGGCCACCGTGCGCTCCAGCTTGGCCTGATAGCTCTCCAGGCTGTCCTTGGCGATGAGGGTGGATTTCCCCGCGTTGGCGTGGGTCAGGGCGCGGTTGATGTCCGCATAGACCTTTTCGCCGCGCAGCGGCCCCTGCTGGTTGACCGGCGAATCTTTCAGTTCGTCGCCGCGCAATTCCACTTCGACGCTGTTGCGCGCAGCGGATACCTGAATGTTCTCCAGGCCGGCCACGTCGATGCGCGCGCCACTGGCAACATGAATGCGTGCCGTATCGGACTCATCATGGCCCGCGTTGCGCAAAACCTGAGGATTGCTGGGGTTGTCGACTGCCCTGATTTCGACCGCCGCCGAAGGCGCATGGATTACCGCACCCCCCGCCATACGGACATCCTGGCCAAGCACCTTGACTTGCGATGCCTTCGCCAGACCCGTGCCGGTCGTGCCGTCCAGCCCGCCTGTGCTGTCCGCTACATCCGGCAGGATTTCAGTCAGGCTGTTTTCGCCCAGCAGCACCCGGCCGGCACGCGCCGAACTGATATCCGTCAACGAACCCGGAATGGTAATGACCGACGTTGCCTTCGTGTCCTTCGCCAGCAGATACACCGAACCGTTCGACACCACCGAGGTCGTCGCACGCGCGATCCCCTGTTGATTCACCGCGTAGCCCACCATGGTGACGTTGCCGCGGGGCGTGGTCAGTTCGCCCAGGTTGGTGACGTGGCCGAGCTTGTCTTCCGCCGCGTTGGCAAGGCTCACCGTCTGCCCGTCGAGTTCGCCGTCCTTCACATCGGGATTGGGGGTATTGAAATCGGCCAGACCCGCCGGACTGTCCACCTCGACCAGCAGACCCCGTACATTCGTGTCTTCTGTTCCCGCCGAACGCAGATACACCCTGGCGCCCGCCGCCGCGATCACCTGGCCGTCGGGTGCGGTCACCGTGCCCTTATTGACCACCGTGGGCGCAATCAGCATCACCCGCCCCTGGCTGCCCGCCGTGATCTTCGCACCTTCGAACACCTTGATGAAGCCGCGCGCCGCGCTGCCATCGAGCGCGTTCTCGAATTGCGCCGCGTCGGTGCCGGGCAGAAAATTATCGAGAAAATCGTCCTTCATGTTGAGCGTGCTGGCGGTGAAGCTGTTCAGGTTCACCTGCGACCCGCCCATGAAGGCGATGCCGTTGCTGTTGACCAGGATGACGTTGGCCTTCTGCCCGGCGGCCTGCGAAATGCTGCCCGCAATCACGCTGGGATTGCGGTCGTGGATGCGGTTGAGCGAGGTGAAATTCGCGCCCTGCACCAGGTTCTGCGTGGCGAGATTGTCGACCTGGCGGAACTGCACGTCGTGGCCGGCGCTGACGTTGAAGCGCTGCCAGTTGAGGATGGCCTTGTTGCCGACCTGATTGACATAGGCCTGCGCGCCGCTCGCCTGATAAGCGGCCGTGGTGCCGGGCGCCGCAAAATTGGCGCTCGCCACCGGCTGTTCCGCCCACGCCGGTCCCGTCAGCAGCACCCCCGCCAGCGCCAGCGCCGGCCCGCTCGCCGCCTTGCCCCGGCCGGATTTACCGGCGCGGCGCGCGGTTTCCGCCACCGGCACCATCATGCCTGAAGTGGGGTTGAACACCAGCCGGTAACGATTGCGATTCATGGGGGTTCCTTGTGTGCGCCGGCATGCCCGTGCCCAGCATGCGTCCTGAGTGTCTACCTTAACCGTCGGCTACGTCGTGCCTGTGTCATCCGTCATGAGCCGAACGGCTCATTCAGCATTCGTAGCCCGGCACGGCGGCCCGCCATTTCCCACACGCCGACGGCTTGCCTCACGGTTTGCGGCGGCAAGGTGTTGCCGCCCTACGGCAACTTACGGTTTGCGGCGGCAAAGTCCGGCTGGATACTGTCCCTGCGGGACATATTTTGCTGCCCTACGCCAACCACTTCGCCCGTAGGTCGGCAACACCTTGCCGACATCGCCCGGCGCTAACGCCACTTCCGGCGGGAAAGTGTTCCCGCCCTACGCCACTTCTGCGTCGCATTTCACCCCACGGGGGCGCTGTGCTACGCTGGCCCGCATGCCCAACTATCGCCGCCACTACCGGCCTGGGCCGGTATTCGTCACCCTGGTCGCGCACCGGCGGCAACCCTGGCTGGTCGATCACGCCGCGCAGATTTCCGCATCGATGCACCGCGCGCACGCAAAACACCCGTTCCGCCACCACGCCCACGTTGTCCCGCCCGATCACCTGCATTGGCTGTTCGAGCCTGCCGACACCGATTTCTCCTCGGTGGTCGCGGCCTTCAAGCGCGACCTCACCTGGGCGCTTAAGGCCGGCGGCGACATCGGCCCGTTCTGGCAGGGTCGCTTCTACGACCACCTCATCCGCGACGACGACGATTTGCATCGCCACCTCGACTACATCCATTACAACCCCGTCAAACACGGGCACTGCGCGCGTCCGGGCGACTGGCGCCATTCGTCCTTTCATACCTGGCTGGAACGCGGCGCCTATCCGGACGGCTGGGGCGCCAGCGAACCTGCCGGCATTGCGGGGATGGCGCTCGGTTGAGCGTTGCTGGCGGCGGTTGCGGCGGCAAGGTGTTACCGCCCTACGGCAGCTGGCGATGGTTTGCGGCGGCAAAGTGTTGCCGCCCTACGGCAACATTCCGTAGGTCGGCAACACCTTGCCGACACAGCCCGGCACGGCAGCCCACCCTTCCGCCCCGCATCTCACCACTCATAACCCAATCTGAAATGCACGCGGCTGTCGCCACGTTCGGTTTTGCCCAGATCCTTCAGCGCCACTGCCCAGTCCAGGCCGGCCGACACGCCGCCCCAGCCCTTGAGGCGGAGCCCCAGCCCGGCGCCGGCGAGGGTGAAGCGCTGGTCGGCGGTGATCGGTTCGAGCACCGAGACCGTCCCGCCGTCGACGAAGGCCAGCAGGTGCAGCTCGTCGAGCGCATCGGCGATCTTTTTGCCCTGGTTCGGCGTGCGCGCTTCCAGGCTCAGCGAAATGCCGTTCTCGCCGAGCGCGGCGGATTCGAGATAGCCGCGCACGGTGTCGACGCCGCCGATGGCGTACTGCTCGTTGGAAATGAGCGGCTGCGCGGCGAGCTGCCAGCCGCCGCGCGCCTGCATGCCCCAGCCCGACGGCCAGGTTTCCTCGTGCGAAAACGTGCCGCGCAGGTAGCTGTAATTCGCCCGCCCCTTGAAGCGCTTGTCGGCAAATTCCTGTTCGTCCGCCACCAGCCCGCGCAGATGGAAATTGAACGCCACGCCGGCCCGGGTGCTGCGGCTGCGCCCCGACTCGCGCTGCGCCAGCCAGGTGCCGTCCCAGCCCAGGGTGAACGGCAGATAGGTGATCGGGGTGTTGAAGCCGCCGCTGTCGATCAGATTCACCGACTGGTCGAAGTCCTTGTAGTCGACGCCGAGCGTGGCGGTGTGGAAGAAACCCTCGCCGCGGCCGCGCAGCGGCACGATGTAGCGCGCGCCGACGATGCTGCCGTTGCCCACCACGTTGAGCGTGCCCACCGCCGCCACATCGGAATCCGACTTCACGCCGTAAAAAGCCAGGTAATTGCCGGAGGCCAGCGGCCAGGTGTAGCTGGCCGAGAACACCCGGCTCTCGTCGGGGTTCTCGGGCGCGGTCTGCAGCGTGATCCCAAGGCCATGCTGCTTCTGCCACAGGTTGTCCCAGCGCAGGCTGGCGGTCAGACGGGTCCGCGTGGTGTCCTGACTGTAGCGGTCGTTGAGTTCGACGTTGCCGTGCAGCGGCAAGCGGTCCTTGACCTTCAGATCGATTTCCACCGTGCCCGGTGTTTTTCCCGGGCGCAACACCGGCGTAATCTTGCGGTCGGCGCTGCGGTTCAGTGCCGCCAGTTCCTTCTGCATCTGCGGAAAATTCGGCACTTTGCCCTCGGCCAGCTCGGGCGCCGCGGCCTTGATCTCGCCGAGACTGAAATAACGCGACTCGACCACGCGCAGCCGGTTCACCGGCGCCTCGGTCACCGCGAGCCTGACCACCCCGCCGCCTACTTTCTGCTGCGGAATGCTCACCAGCACGGTGAGATAGCCCGCGCCATGGTAGGCCTTCTCCAGCGCCTCGCGCGCCTGTTCCACGTCGGCCAGCGTTTTCTGCTCGCCCAGATGCGGATACACCGCCTGCTCGACCACCACCACCGGCAGCAGCGTCGCGCCTTCCACCCGGTATTCGAACACGTCGAACATGGCTTCCCCGGCGCCGGCCGCAGCGGGCCCGGCCACTGCGTCGGGCTGCGCGGCGCGCGTCTGCTCCGCGTCGGCTGCCATGCCCAGGGGCACGGCGCCCCACACGCCCAATAACAGGCACCCCCCCCAACGATACAAATAATTCATGAATACCCTGACCATCCAAAAACAAGGCTCTTTCACCGTTATGTGTTGTTCCTTGGCAAACGCCCTGGAATCACGCGCTATCCGTAGGTCGGGAACACTTTCCCGACACCCCCGCACACCCCCGCCCGTTGCGTCGGGAAGGTATTCCCGACCTACGGCATCCATGCGGCCAACAGATAATGGTGAAAGATCCAAAAACAATCCCGTACACATTCACCGCCAGGGAAACGCTGAAGCCCTGGATCAGCGTTTCCCTGGCGGCAAAAAATCGCCCTGCATAAAACGAAAAGCCCCCCGCTTGCGCGGGGGGTGGGAATGGGCGCCGGGCGACTTGCCCCGGCGCGGAGTCAAACCCGTTGATTTAGAACGTCTGAATGCCCATCTGGCAGGAGTTGCCGCTGCGCGCGGCGCGCGACACCGGGCTCACGCCGTAGTCGAAGGCGTAGCCGTTCGAGGTCAGTGCAGCCAGACCGGGCAGCGGAATGCTGACGATCGCTGCGGGGTCGCCCATCTTGTTGCTGAAGTAGTTCATCAGTGCGGTTTCGGTGTTGCTGTAACCGGTCTTGCGGCGGTTGAAGCTCGCCTCGGCCCAGTAGAAGTCGTAGTCGCCCTTCACGAAGTTTTCCACGCTCGGGTACACCTGGCCGATCTTCACGTAATGCCACTTGTCCTGCAGGCCGTCGTTGTCGTCGGAACCGGCGGTCTTGGAACCGGTGTCGCCGCTCTGGCGCTCGGTGCCCATGATGGCGATCGCCATCTCGCCCTGGTAGTAGGCCTGGGTCAGACAGGAATCGACGCCTTCCTGCTGGCCGTGCTGCACCACGGTGTAGACATCGGTTTCGCCCAGGAAGGCGGCGTTGCCGTCGTTGGCGGTAGTATCGTCACCCAAGTAATTGGACAAGCTGGTGGCGCCACCGTAGGTGTTGCTGGTGCCGCAGGGGTTCGCCATCACCGTCGCTTCGAAGGTGGCCAGCGTGCCGGAACCGGGGGCGCGGCGGCAGATCTTGACCGCGGTGCTGTTGGCGCCGGCGTCGTCCCAGCTCGGCTGGTTGGGGTGGTTTTCGCCGCTGCGGTCGATGTCGGCGACGAGATCGGGGTGAACCGCGGTCCAGTCGTTGGCATTGCCGGAGAAGGCGCCGCGCACGAAGGAGGCGGGCAGGCTGGGCGCGTTGGCGGGGTCGAAGGTGGTGGCGTTGACGTCGCTCAGGCCCTGCTGCTGCTGCAACTGGCGGTAGACGTTATCCGACACGGCCATGCCGAACACCTGGGCAACCACACCGGCGTTGTTCAGGTTGGCGTAGTCGGCCGCGGACGACGCCACGAGCTTGGGCTCGACGTCGGACAGGCCGGCGGTGGGGATGGCCGTGGTGAAACCGCAGCCCGTGTGGTGGGTGCGGTTGGTGACCACCGGGTCGGTCGTGGACGCGGTGCAGCCGGCGGTGGTGGCGACCGTGACGGCGGTGCTGTTGTTGACCGGCTTCACGCCCTGGCTGGAACCGCCCTGTTCCTTGTTGATGACCAAGGTGTCGCCGGCATTCACGCCAGCGATATTCAGGCCGGTCTTGGCGATACACTGGTAGCGAACGGCCGGTTTTGCGCCGCCGCTGGTGCTGTAAGTGGCCGAAGGCTGCGCAGTGTTACACATGTCCAACGCGGTTTTTTCGAACGATTTGTTTAATGCCGTGGCGCCCGACAGAGTAAAGGTGACGGTGGCGGCGGAAGCTGAGCCGGCGGCCATGACGGCGACAGCGACGGCGATCTGATGCAGTTTCATGTTCAATCCTTTCGATAGGTTTCAGCAGGTCGGGCGGGCTGGAATACTTTCCCGCCGGAAAATTCGCTCGGGCGTCCTCCGGCAAGACCGGAGGACTGCCCCGATTCAAGGCCGGGGAAAGCGCCCCCTGCGGGACGCGATCCCGGCCCCAGATCAGGCGCGGCCGTTGATGCGGCGGCGCGCCATGAAGCCGACCAGACCGAGGCCGGCCAGCATCATGCCGTAGGTCGAGGCCTCGGGCACCGGCGCGGCATTGGCGAAGACCAGCTCGCCGTCCAGGCCCAGCGTGAAGGTGGACGCGCCGTTGGCGTTGCCGTAGGCCACGGCCAGCGCTTCGGCGGTGTTGGTGCTGCTGCTGCGGGTCAGGTAGTAAAAGCCCATGCTGTCGCCGACCTGGCCCATGGTGTTGAAGTCTTGAATCTGGCCACCCAAATTCGAGGCATGCTTGCCAAAGCCAATGGCGAACGCGTTGGAATCCGGGTCAGTGACGATGATTTCGGTGCCTGAGCCCATCGTGGCAATGACGGCGTCCCAGTAGACATCCTGGTTGAGTGTGGCATTGTTGACTTCGGCGTTGCTAACCTGGACATTGGGTGCGGACTGCAGGTCCAACAGATCGGTGGTCGAGGTGGTGAGAATGCGCTTCTGGTCGGCAGCGCTCGTACCAACCTGGTCCAATGCGGTCACGTCCCACTGCAGGCCGGCGATCGCCGCCGCGCTCATGCCGGCGGTGAACTGGCTCCACAGCGTGCTGGTGGTCCAGGTCTGGTTGCCGAGACTGTCGACGTTGGTGGTGAAACCGCCGGTGGAACGGTTCTGCGTGCCGAAGTCGTTCATCGCGACTTCGAGCGAGCGGGTGTAGGAACGGCCGACGCCACTGTTGTAATCGACGTCGAGCACGGTCAGCAGCAGGTAGGCGTTGCCGCCGGTCATGTCGTCGGTCGCCGTGATGGCGTGCGCGGAGCCGGAGGCCAGCAGCGCGGCGGCGATCAGTGCATTGAGTTTGAAGTTCATGTAGTGCTCCTCTTTAAAAAAGACCCAGAAAGTGATGACGCTTTCCGCCCCCCATGGGGCAGGCATGCCGGTGAACGGCAAGCCAACCGGAAATGAAGCCCGCGATTTGCACGGACAGGGGAACTTTAGGGCGCGTGCATGACACACGATGATGAAAACGGAAATGAAAAATTGAGCCGGACGGCTCATCCCGGGGCGGGATGACATCGACTCACGTTCAGAGGTCGCTTTTGATCCGTGTGCCCTGCGCGCGCAACAGGCCAAGGGCGATGCTCTTGGCCACGGCCTGTCCACGGGTGCGGACAACCAGTTTTTTCATTGCGTGGCGCAGGTGGTTTTTGACGGTGAGCATGGACAAACCGAGGATGGCGGCGATTTCGTCATTGGTCTTGCCGTCGCGCACCCAGGTCAGCACTTCGACTTCGCGGGCGGTAATGAGTCCTGCGGAACGCTTGCTGTCGGGTCGTGTACGCGCCTCATTGGCGAGCACGCGGCCCAGCGTTGCCAGCAGATGCGGCAGCAGAATATCCATGTAAAGTTCAAGCCGGCCGTCGAACGGTATCCGTACCCGTGAAAAACTGGCGTAGCCCTTGATCTGGCCATTGACCCAGCTCATGCCATGGAAGGCCACATTTTTGAGTTCCAGATCGGTCAGGCGGGCATGCCAGCCACCGCCATCATCATGGTGTGCCGCGATCAGTCGCGGCGCGCCGAAGGGCTTCCATTCCTGCGACAACTGGGTGATCAGGCCGTCACCCGGGTGGGTGACCCGATGAAAATGCGCATCCTTGAAATAGCGGCACGCGGTGAAGCGCTCATGCAGCAGATAGCCCTGCTCATCGGCCAGACCGCACAACAGGATTTCGTGCGGGATCAGCGATTGCACCGGGCCATGTATCCAGCTGAAGAAATGATGGCGTAGCGTGACCCGGCGTGAGGCGAGCAGGATGCGCGCCAGGTGGCCGCACTCTTCACCGGTCAGTTCGTTCTCGTTATGCATGGGCTTCCCTTGTGGAAAGCAATCATAAGCATGCGCAATGACAAGCATGTGACCTTGCGCCTGCCGGTTGCCCGGACCTGGCATTGGCAGTCCAACAGTATCAGCCCGCTTTCATATCGCCGTAACGGTTTGCCTTTATAGTCAACTCCCCGCCCTACAAAAAAAATTATCGACATGAGCCCTCAAGCATTGCGTTTGCATCTGGAAGACATCCTGGACAACACCCGGCTGATCACTTTGCTGCAGCCGGTGCTTGATCTGAAGGACGACCGGATCGCAGGCTATGAAGCCCTGTCGCGCGGCCCCTCGAACAGCAGCCTGCATACCCCGCAGGCGCTGTTTCGCACAGCCGCACAATTCGGGTTACTCACCGAACTGGATTGGCTCTGTACGCGAGTGGCATTCAAGACATTCGCACGGCTGAAACTCTCGGGGCAGTTGTTTATCAACCTGTCGCCCACCACGGTGCTTGATCCCGCCTTTGCACCTGCTGCATTACAGGCGGCATTGGCCGATGCCGGCATGACCAGCCATCAGCTGGTGATTGAAATCACTGAAAATGCCACGGCCCTCGACTATGGCGAGCTGCGGCAAGCCGTAATGCAATTGCGCGCGGCCGGAATCGAGGTTGCCATTGACGATCTGGGCGAAGGGTTTTCGAGCCTGCGCTTGTGGTCCGAACTGAAACCGGACTTTGTAAAAATCGACAAGCATTTCATCGCCGGGATTCACCAGGACCCCCACAAAATCCAGTTTGTCAGGTCGATCAAATCGCTGGCTGAAGGCGCCCATTCCTGTGTCATAGCCGAAGGCGTGGAAACCTCTGCCGAGCTCGCGGCACTGAAGGATCTCGGGGTCCGGTTTGCGCAAGGCTACTTGATCGGACGCCCCTCCCCAGTGCCGATCCGTCTGCTCTCAAGCGAGGTGCGGGCATGTCTGAAATCAGGCCGGGTCAGCGTCTTTCCCACGCTAGCGAAACGCAACAGCCTGTTTTCTGCGCGCAGGCTGGTCATGTCGGCACCCGCCGTCTCGCCATCGACTGCCAGCGAAGAGGTGCTTAAATTGATGATGCAGCATCCTGACCTGCATGCCGTGCCGGTTGTGGATAACGGAATTCCTGTGGGCATGATTCACCGCTCTGCCCTGCTCGATCACTTTATCAGCCTCTATGGACGTGAACTCCATGGCAAAAAACCGTGTTCCGACTTCATGGATGCCAACCCGCTGATCGTCGACAAAACCACAGCCATGACCGAACTTTCGGAACAGGTGGTAAGAAAAGGCAAGGCAGCCTTTACCCAGGGGTTCGTCATCACCTCCGATGGACGGTATCTGGGCGTCGGGTCGGGCTTTGATCTGATGCGCGAGATCACCGACATGCAGATCGTCGCTGCCCGTTATGCCAATCCGCTGAGCGGCCTGCCCGGAAATGTGCCGATCCAGGAGCACCTCGAGCGCCTGCTGATCAACGAGCAGACTTTTGTGACAGCCTATTTCGATCTCGACCAATTCAAACCCTATAACGACGTCTACGGATTTCGGCAGGGTGATGACATGATTCAGCTTTTGGCCCGCATCCTGCGGGAAAGCTGCATTGGCGAGCTCGATTTTGTGGGACACATCGGCGGCGACGACTTCGTGGTGCTGTTCCAAAGCCTGGATTGGGAAATTCGCTGCCACGGCATCCTGGCACGCTTCGATCGCGAATGCCTGGCTCTTTTCAACCCGGAACATGTCAACGCGGACGGCTATCACAGCGAAAACCGGCGCGGCACAATGGACTTCCATCCTCTGGTGTCACTTTCCATTGGCGCCGTCCTGGTCGACCCGACGCATTTCCACGAATACCAGGAAGTCGCCCGCGCTGCGACCGAAGCCAAGCACATGGCCAAACGCATAGACGGCAGCAGTCTGTTTATCGACCAGCGCCGAATCCCCTTCAGCGGTTCCCTGGTCAGCGAGCAAATCCCACTTCTGCAGGACTGCGCCTGACGCAGGCCAGTGCCGGGCGGAGCCCCTGCACGTTTCCCAGACCCCGTGCGGCGCGCATCCGCCTACGGCAACGCGATCCAATCCGATCCGATCCAACTGAGTAAAAAGCCACGGTAAAAAAAAGCGAGCCCGAAGGCTCGCAAAGATTCAGGTGAGAAACCCACCTGTACCGGAGAACACATTCCACAGTTTATCGGACCTGCATGACAGGACAGGTCCGGTCAACCGATGCGGCATGAGCCATTCGGCTCTACCACTGTCAATACGTGCGACGCTTGTGGCGCCCGACCATCAAACCCACCAGACCGAGACCGGAAAGCATCAACATCCAGTCACGGGGCTCCGGAATGGGCGCGGCGGCCAGCGCTCCGCCATAGCTACCCCCCATCGAACCCGTTACGTTTCCCAGCACCACAAATCTGTAACCTGTAGCGGCGGCCAGATCAGCCGAAATTGCCACGGTATAATCCGTCGGCGAATCCTGGAAATCGGATGCGATCAGAAGGTTGGCACTGTCGCGAAATTCCACCCCGAAATTGGAAATTGAAAATTCCTCACCCTCAAATAACGGTACATCCAGGTTGATGGTGACCGCGGTTCCCGCCACCGAAGAAACAGGCAGGATATCGAAGGTATAGATGTCATTGATGCTGGACAATGCAGCAAACGAATTGCCGATGGACACCGACTGTCCACTCAGATTGCCAAGATAACCCGGTCCCGCGGCAGCAGCAGAACCCATGGACCCGGCCATGAGCAGGCCGAGCAAAACTCGTGTACGAAGTAGGGACATGGAAGCTCCTCAAAATAAAATTCCAGGCAAAGACCTATAACGCGTGGCACTGGCAACCGGCTGTCTGTGCATGCTGCGCTTCTCCCAAAGCCGCACAGACCCAAGTTTTTCCGACCCCGTCTTGCGACGGGTGTGGCTTTTCAGTGAAGGTGACTTTGCCGGAGGGATGTTGCAATGCATGCTGTTTTCAACCTTTCTTGAATGGCACGTTCGGCCTACATGACTTTTCGGTATCACCTTATCCGGGCAAGGCCATTCGGATCAGGCAAAAGATATCCGTTGTCATGCAACCCTCATCTTGGCAAGGCAAGATATTCACTCTGAATAAAACAGGGGCAATCATGAATACAGACAACGGCACATTGGAAACGCAGGCTGACCAACTGGCGGCAGAAGCTCTGAATGAACTTGGCGCCGCTGCACTCGATGATCTGGATGAATATGCCGAGCAATGCGATTACGCAGGCTGTTATCCGTGGCTGGCAGAAGTCATCTGCGCCCACCCGCACGACAGTGCCATCAACGCCGTATTGCACGGCGAAGATGCGGGAGAGGATGACATCAATTACTCCTGTTGACTGCGCAAGCCTGATCACAGGCAGTGCCATTACATTGGCTACCTCGGCTGCGTCCTGATTCCGCCTGCGGAATCACAATGCAGGCGCTGAGCGGCATGCCGATTCGCTCGATTTCCTTCCCTCCGAAGATGGCCGCACCGTTCCGGCGACGGCAATATTCCCCCTGACTCGCACGTCCCTGCACCTGCGGGCTTTCGCTCCGGGCTTGCTTCGGTAGAGGCCGCGTGATCCATTCCGCACTGCCACCCGACCGCCCTGGCAAAAAAGACCCGCCATAGGGCGGGCCAAGGGATGCGCGTGAACGCATGCGTAAAAATGCGCCTCAGGTTTGCCCCATTCCAGGGGGAATGTTTCGTAACCCGAAGTCAAAAACGTCAACGCGCCATTATTGCTTTTTCAGGTGATGGAATTATTTAACTGAGCGTAGTACGCCGACGCCTGACCATCAGACCCACCAACCCCAAACCGGCCAGCATCATGGCATAGGTTTCCGCCTCAGGAACAGGCGTCACTGCACGCAGCCCGGGGGTCAGGGCAGCGAATTTCTTTTCCACAAAAGCCACCGAATAGGGGGACTGTGTGGAGGCCAGTAATAAATTTTCAACGGTCACGTTGATCGATTGCGCACTACCCCATGAAGACAGATCAATGGCAGTCTGGCTCGTCCAGTTATGCGTCGTCATGCCCATCTGATCGAGTGGCGCGCCCGTGACAATGCCTGCAGTCAGGTCGGTCAGGGGCCGGGCCGTATCGAAAACCCGCATTTGCCCTGTAACTGCGGCTTCGCTACCTGAACCGAGCAATAGATAATCGCCTTTCTCGAGCAGCGAAACGTCATTAAAGGCCCAGCCCGAATGGGCCGAGACCCTGATATTCATGGTGGCGGGGGTCAATGCATAGCCGCCCCCATTAAGCGACTGGGCTTTAAAATTGTCCGGTGTGAAATAGAGACTGTCACCGGCAAGACTTGCCTGTCCGAACAGCCCCAGCATGGCTTCGTCAAATGTGAAATCAACGGTATTCCCCGTCAAGGTGACGGAAGCTGCAACAGCGGCTCCCGACAGTGTCTGGCACAGCAGAAAAATGCCTGTGGCTAGTGTTTTCACGCGCTTCGTTTTCATGGATTGCTCCTGATTTTAAGAGTGGACAAAGGGGGAATGAACCCCCGATAATTAATCAGAACCATGCTACGCGCCCGCTATCGCGCCTGCCGATAGCGCGGTCTAACGCCGCAGGGCCCCTACCCGCACACTCAATGCACGCCGCCAGAATCTGCAAAAAAAAAACGCAGCGCCCTGAGGCGTGCGCATGAGATATCGCCGCTCATTTTCCCGGCGAAACAGAAATGGATGGAGCGGCGATGCCTCCATCCCGGCGCTAAAAAACGCCTTGCTGCTATTCACGCGCACTGCTTGTTACCTTATTTTCAGTCGGGCCGGGTTACGGCATAGCCGGATCTTGCGTCCGCTCAACCGTCCGTCCGCTGCTTGTAGTTACAGCTTGTCATTCATCTTGCCGGGGTAGACCCTGCTGGCTCCAGACGGAGAAACAGCCCCATACACACGACAAAACGGTTTATGCAATAGGAAATGCAGCGCAGCACCGTCTTGGCGTGCGCATGAGATATCGTTGAAATTCCAACGCATACAGGATATGACAAGCCCTTGGGAGAGGGCTTGTCCGGACATCTCCACCCTAGGGATGTCCACTGCTTTTCACGCGCACAGCTTGTTTTGTTGCTTTATTTTGAACTTCTCATTGTCGATGGCGAATTTCGAATCGCTTGTCCGAATACCCCGTCGACTGTCGAAAATCTTACGGGGAGAATGTTTCAGGGATTCGCGTTACAGTACGCAAAGAAATGAGCCTATTGGCTCATGCCGCCTCTTAAATCGCGTATCGTGAATCCTCTTGCCCTGGCGGCAATGCCGGTCAGAGGCATGGCAAAAAATGGTAATGAACGCCTGGCGTGCGCCAGCTCCACGGGGCTTGGTATCCACAGCGCACGGGGCGAGTCGCATAGAGTTCACAGGGTGTTGTCAGGGTAGGTTTGTAACAATGCGTTCACACAAACGCCTTATCCTGTTTCCATATAACGAGCGGAGCAATTGAGATGAGAAAGCTGCCTTCCGATGCGTATCTCGATAAAGCCAAATTACTTACCCAGGAAGAAACCGAGCGTTTGCTGGCAAGGATGCGCACGAAGCTGATGCGTCGGCTGGAAGACCAAACGCTCAGCGAATTACAGGTCGTGGCAATTCAGCTTGAGATCGAAGATGAAGAGCTCAATGAATGGCGGGAAAAAATGGAAGAAATAAGAAAGAAAACGAAAGCCAAATGACGGGGCTGATCGCCGCCGCTCACAGGTTGCGGTGACGCCGGGATTACGCGGCCGCATCGGCCACTCCGGGTTCGCCTGATATCCTTGCGTGTGCTGACCCCGGTTATTTCGCGAGCGTAGCGCGCCCGCCTGCAACAGACACGCCAGACAGGAAATTCCCGCTGATACTGGTTGCATCCATGGGCTGCGCAAAGAAAAATCCCTGGCAGTCGTGGCAGTCCTCCCCTTGCAGCAGCGCGAGTTGCATCTCGGTTTCCACGCCTTCAGCAATCACCGAAAGATGCATCGCCCGTGCAAGCGCAATAATGGCCCTGACGATGGCGAGGCCGTCCGCATCCGAAGCCAGATCGCGAATGAAAGACTGGTCGATCTTGACCCTGTCAATGGGAAAACGTTTGAGGTAACTCAGCGAGGAATATCCCGTCCCGAAATCATCGATAGCCAGAGTAACGCCCAGCTTTTTCAGGTCATTGAGTGTGCGCTGCGTGTCGTCGCTGTGTTCAAGCAGGATGCTTTCCGTGATTTCGAGCTCAAGCAACCCGGGTGCAATGCCAGCCGATGCAATTGCATTTTGCACCGTATCGATAAATGTCGGGTCGCGGAACTGGCGGGAGGCGACATTGACCGGCATGGTCAGATAATCGTGACCCGCATCGTGCCATTGCTTTAATTGCCTGCACGCCGTTTCCAGTACCCATTTGCCGATCGGCACGATCAAGCCGGTGTCTTCGGCCAGCGGAATAAACTCGGCCGGAGAAATCAGCTCGCCGTCAGGTGCCCGCCAGCGTATCAGGGCCTCCATGCCGGTTGGCAGATTCGTGCGGGCATCCACCAACGGCTGATAATGCAACAGGAATTCCTTCTGCTCGATGGCACGTCGCAAACGGGTTTCCATTTGCAGCCGCTCATAGGCGCTGGCTGTCATTTCATGGGAATAGAACTGGTAATTGTTGCGCCCCAGTTCCTTGGCGTGATACATGGCGGAATCCGCGAATTTAAGCAGTTCATCCGCATCGCTCGTGTCAGTTGGGTAAAAGGCAATTCCTATGCTGGCACCGCTGAAGACTTCACGGCCGTCGATGATGATCGGGACATCAAACTGGGAGAGGATTTTATGGGCAAGCTGCCGACTCCCATGTCCACCCGGTCCCTGTTCGGGCGTCGTGCAGTTCTGCTGCTATTCCACGCCCAGAAGCTGACCAAACAGCATGATATCGACAAGAATGGCCAGTTCCCAGTAAAACTCCATCCCCGGCATGCCAAAATTAACCGCGCTGGAATAGACATACAACGCACTGAGGGCCAGCGCAACCAGGCTGGCAATGCCTGGCTTGCCCTTTTTCAGCTCCCGTATCAATTCGGCAAGAAACAGCCAGCCTCCATAAAAGAACACCACGCTGGAAAGCACGAACAGCAGGTAATGATCGCCGGGGAAAGTGACCGGCCCAGCAATACCGAACATGCCCCACAGTCCCGGAGAAACCGCCAGGATAAGGGGGGTCAGGGTTACGGACAGCCAGAATCGCTTTCTGATGTCTGTCCTGAGTGGGATACGATAGTCGAGAATTCCGGGGTTCCTTTCCGCTTCGTGAAGGCCATCAGCGCGGGTGGTATCGAGCCCGGCAATCAGTCTTGCTTCCTCGGCGTGCTCTCCATTCATGTTCATCCCTTTCTCCCGCGATTGGCTCGACATGAGTGCGTGCGCTTTTGGTACCCGCCTACCAGACAAGTTGTATGCCGCTGCACCCTGATTCGCGGACGGTTGCGTAGAGACGACGCGTAACGGTATCGGGAATCAAATACTGGAAATCCACAACTTCAAGCTGCGTCCCGGCCGCAAAAGAAATGCTGCCGGGGTTGAGCACCAGGGCGCGCGTGTCGATGTGCTTGACATGATAAAGCCCGATGCTTTGACCGCCATACCAGATATTCACAACGGCCAGCCCGGCCACGGCGGCAGGGACGTTTCCTGTCTGGGTTGATCGCGCTGGAAAATGCTGCATCTGTTTGCTCCATCCTGGCTTCGCCACTTGCCTCTGTGCAATGCGCCTCCACACCTGATTCCAGCACGGCAGGCTGAAGGCGCTGCTGGGCAGTTCACCCTGTTCAGGGTAGTGGAATGCCAAGCAGAGACAAATACCCAAGTCATTTGCCGGCCTAAAGGAATATTCAGGCCGGCCGTCGAAGCAGGAAGGGACAGGCGGTCAATCGGATGGAGCTTGACGGGAAAGCGACCACAGACGGAGTAATTCTGCCAGCGTCCTGACCCCAAGCTTATGCATGATGTTGAAACGATGAACATCGACAGTGCGGTCCTGGATACCCAGCAATCCCGCTATTTTCTTGGTGTGGTGGCCCGCCGCAATCAATTCCATTACCGCATTCTCGCGGGGTGTAAGGACAAGAAAGCGCGCCCTTGCCTGTTCCAGTGATTGCCGTGTATGCCAGCGCTCGATGTCATCCTGCAGGCAGCCTTGAATGCGGTCAAGCAATTCCTGCTCGTTAAAAGGCTTCTCGATAAAATCGGATGCACCGGCTTTGAGCGCACGCACTGCCATGGTCACGTCACCATGGCCGGTAATGATTAAAATCTGCAAGGTTGTCTTGCCATGCTGCAGCTTGCGCTGAAGTTCGAGGCCACTCATGCCCGGCATCCTGACGTCCAGCAAAAGACAGCCCCGCAGGGTGGGATCCGCCACCGCCAGAAAGGCTTCTGCCGAAGCGAAGCATTGGCATTCCAGCCCCACGGAACTGAGCAAGGCTTGCAGCGCTTCGCGTACCGCATTATCGTCGTCAACGACATACACCGTGGATGCCTGGGGGATCATTGACCGTCCTCCCGCGCCAGACTGAACATGAATACGGTTCCTCCCCCTGGATTGGGGACGTAACGCAGCGTACCGGCGTGGGCTTCAATAATGGTACGGCTGAGGATCAAACCCATATTTTTGCTCTGTTCCATGCTGGTCAAAAAAGAATCAAAAATCTGGTCGCCCAGCGCCGGATCAAGGTCAAGCCCGGTATCGCGCACCTCGACATGAACCCACGCCCTGTCGAAACGGGTTGTAAGGGAAAGATGACGTGTCCCCGCCTGTTTCGCGAGGGCGAGCAGGGCGCGGCGTCCCAGGTTGAATATCACCTGTTCCAGCAATACCTGTCCCCCATGCACGGCGGGCAGGTCGGGTGCCAGATCCAGGGTGATGGCAAGGCCCTGCGATTGCGCCTCATGCTCAAGCAGCAATGCCGCGTCTCGAATAGCCTGGTTCAGGTCCACCGATGCGAAATTCGAATCGTCTTTTTGTACGAAACGTCGCACCCGCCGCACAACGTCACTGGCGCGTTTGGCCTGGGTATTGATGGCTTTAAGCCAGGTCCTGACCTGGACGTATCGGGTTTCATGTTCGAGAATACGTTGACCGGCCTCGCTATACATCGCCATGGCCGCCAGCGGCTGGTTGATTTCATGCGCAATCTCGGCCGCCATTTCCTGCATGCTCGTCATGCGGGAAATCTGGGCCATCTCCAGAATACGCTGTCGTTCGCGACGCTCGGAGCCCTTGAGCAGGGTGATGTCATTGACCATGGCATAAAATCCGCGCACCGTCCGCTGCCGAGAGAAATCCGGCAAATAGGTGACGGCCATGTCGAGCACTTCTGTTCCCTGGTACGTCAACTGCGTTTCGAAACTCACCACATTGCCAGCCAGCGTTTGCTGGACGTAGGGCAGAAACCTCAGATAAGTCGCCTCTCCCATTACGGCACGCAGCGTTTTGCCGTACATCGCCTTGGGGCTCAATCCAAAAACACGGTGATAGGCCATGTTGTTGAAACGGTATCGCTGTTCGGCGTCCACATAGGCGATCATCACCGGCAGATGATCGACTACTTGTTCCATGACGCGCGTCAGCGCGCCATTGCGGTGAACAACAAAGGCAATGATGCCGGCTGCCAGAAAAGCGAACCCGGCAAGTACAGCGTAGACCATCGCCAGTTTTTTCCGCAACGCACTGCCTGCCGCCTGCATGGAGGCACGTGAAAGTGCCACAGCGATCACCCAGGTGGGGTCTTGAGCAGGCGTCGGCCTGACAATGTTTGTCCAATCAGGAATGCCCGTACCCATCAGCGGATTAATCCGCTCATAACGAATCCAGGCGGCTTCCGATTGATGGACCCCTGACCGCTTCGTTTCCATCTGCTGCCACAGCCGCGGCGAAAGCCTGTCGTGCCGTTGCAGTGCGCGTCCTGGAAACTGGGCGTCCCGCTCATCCTCCATCGCGGGTCCGAACAGCCAGTTGCCCGTTGAATCAAGCAGCCAGATACTGCTCTCTTGCCCCTTGTATTCTGCAAGCTTGTTCCGTAAATGCTGCCCCATGTAATTGAGCACCACCATGCCGCGAATCAAGCCCTGACTGTCTGCCACCGGCGTGCCGAAGCGCATGACAGGATTATGGATATCGATCACGTTGTCGTGTTCGACATTCGGATCAAGAGGGGAAACATAAATTTGCCCAGGTGACAGCCACAGCATTTCCTGAAAGTAATAGCGATCGCGTTTGTCTTGCAGCAGGGCATCGGGGACGATTTCCGGGCGCCGCTGATTGAAATTGACACGCACCGCCTCCATGCCGTCTAAACCGATATAACGAATCTGGTCATAAAGGGATGTCTGACGTGCCATCGCCCTATACCCCCGAGCCAGTTCAAGCCGATTGCCTGGGCTGGGATTGGCCAGGTAATCCTTGAGTTCATTCTGACTGGACAGATAATGAAGATCGGAGAGGACCGCATCCATTTCCTGATGAATCGCGTTCCTTGCCAGCTTGATGGCGCGTTCCTGATCGATCTGCAACTGGGCCAGCCGGTTAGCGGATTCGGCCTGCTGATAAATGACAAAGGGGATCGCGAGCAACACGGAGAACAGGAGGCCGAGCAGCAGGGTGTGCCAGAAAATTCGACGCGCATCAATCTGGACCACCCGATGCAGGGTGTGGGCTTGCGTGAACCACAGACGAGGAAATTTCACGACGAACGCCTGGATGTCGGGCTCGTCATGGCGGATTCCGGTGCATGCACGGGCAGCGGGCCTCAGTTGTCCGAGCGGGGCAAGGTAACGCTGAATGCAGCGCCCTGCCCCACGCCGCCGCTGTATGCCTGCAATTGTCCATTGTGTTTTTCAATAAGCTGCTTCACCAGCGTCAAGCCTATTCCCAATCCACCCTGGCTGCGATCCTGCGCGTCTTTTTCCTGATGAAACAAGTCAAAAATATGCGGCAGTGACGCAGCCGGAATGCCAATGCCATTGTCACTGACCGTGATCTTGATATCACTGCCTGCCACATCGCAGTCGATGCGTATCATGCCGCCGTTGGGCGTAAATTTGGCTGCATTGTCCAGCAGATTGAGCAGAACCTGGGCAAGCCGCACGCTGTCGCCGACCAGATGAGCCGGCTGTGCGGGCAACCGAACCTCAAGCTGATGGCCTCTGGCATCGATCAATGGGCGGGCCATCCCCACCGACTGTGCCACCCAGTCGGCCAGTTCGATCGGCTCTATTTCAAGTGCGATCTTGCCGCGCACGATACGCGTGACATCGAGCAGGTCATCCACCAGCCGCGTCAGGTGCTTCACCTGACGCTCGATCACCTCCTGCGCCCATCTTATCCGGGGCTCCTCCATCTGCAATCGGCCGAGTACATGGGCGGCATTGAGAATAGGCGCCAGGGGGTTGCGCAGCTCATGCGAAAGCATCGCAAGAAACTCATCCTTGCGCTGGTCGGCGTCCGCCCATGCCTGCTCGGCCTGCTTGAGCGCGGTCACATCCTGGGTGGTGCCGAATCCGCCAAGGATCTTGCCCTGGGCATCGACTTCCAGTTCAGCCCGCTCGCGCACCCACTTCACCGTCTCATCCACAATCAGTCGATGTTCAATTTCATAAGGTTTTACCGCGCTTGCCTCTGTCCACATCTGCGCGACAGCCGGCCGGTCTTCGGGGTGCACACACGCAAGAAAAATGTCCCAGGTCAGTGGCGTGCCCTCTGCCATGCCGAAGATGCGGTAATTCTCGGCGGAAAAATGCACTAGATCCAGGCTGGCATCCCATCGCCAGCTTCCGATCTGGCCAACCGATTGTGCTCGATTCAGGTCGGCCTGGCTGGCGCGCAACGCTGCGTCGATCTGTTTGCGCCCGGTGACATCGCTGACTGAACCTGCCATGCGCATGACCCGCCCGTCGCTATCACGCTGCACCGCCCCCCGATCGGACACCCATTTGTATGCGCCATCACGACACTGGATGCGGTATTCCGCGGCATAAACGGATGTCTTTCCTGCGAGATGTGCCTGTAACGCGGTGCCCACGCGAACCCGATCCTCCGGATGAATCCCGATCCCCCACTCCGCCTCGCCTTCCCCGATCTCGTGATCGGCCCAACCCCGCAGCGCCTTCCACTGCGCAGAACAGCGGACGCGTCGGTCAATCACATTCCACTCCCAGACGGCACGCTGCGCACCGGCAAGCGCCAACTCGTAACGCTCGGCACGTTCCCGCAACGCATATTCGGTTCGTTTGCGGTGACTGATGTCGCAGAGCGCGGTATAACGCCGGCTGTCCGGCGACGCCACAGGAACCTCCCTGTCATGAGCCTCGACCATGACGCATACGCCGTTCTTGCGTAGCAAGGCATATTCAGTCGTGCCTTCGCGGCCATGCCGGATGTTTTCACCAACGCGGTCGCGGTCTTCCTGCACCACCAGATCTTGATAAGGCTGGCCTGCCAGCTCCTCAGCCGTGAAACCGGTCATCTGCGCGAACTGTTCGTTGCAATCAATAATGCGACCCTGTTCGCTGATGACGATGCCCTCTACAGCGAGGGTGGCAAACACGGTCGAGCGTGCCGGGTTATCGGCCAGGGCCTGCAGTGGGTGTAAACGGCTGCCGCTCTCGCGTACGATGGCGGCGATCAGCCGCTGCCCCGCTGCCGTGGCCTGGAAAAGGGTGACCTCTACGACAAACGTCTCATCATTCGCGCGGCGACCCTGGATACGGTCAGATCCAGCCAGATGCAGACGAGGCATTGCGCTCCGGAAAAAACGACGCAGCTGTGCCAGATAGCGCGGTCTGACGTTTTCCGGAAACAGGCTTGCGATGGACTGTCCCCGTATCCGGGAATCCGGCAGGCCAAACATGCGCTCGGCTGCCGGATTGAACTGGACAATGCACAGGTTTTCATCGGTGCAGATGATGGCATCGCTGACCGCCTCGGTGAGTCCCGCCCAAAAGGAGGCGTCTCCTGATGGCACCGCCGGGTCCTGCTCAAGCTGCTCCCCAGGCTGGGTGCGACTGATGTCAGTCGGCAATGCGCCTGTCCGCTCAGGCCGAACGAGGGAGTCCAATACCGATTTCTCATGCCAAAACCGCCAGCCGCCTCCCTTGGGCGCGGGTGCCATGCCGCTCCTTTCCTCAATACCCACCCGTCCGGATGGGGTTTCTTTTTTTGTCGCTATCCGTCCCCTACCTTGTGGATTTTCACAGGTGCTTTTAGAGATTACCCGATTATTCGCCAAAAAAAAATGGAGACTTGCATTACAAACAAAGACACTTTTCCAGGTTCCTTGCTGCTTCGGGGCAGCCGGTTCTTTCCGGATTGTTGCAAACGCCGCAAGTGGCTAAAGATTTACCCAATCGCCCTGCCCGTTTCTTTTTTCAATATTGAATATTGCAGCATGATCTGGATGCAACCGGGGGGAATATGCGCACGTAAAGAAACATGTATGCGCTGCGTAAGCCGGGCGATGCTTGGCCGGGCAAGCCGGTGCCCGGGCGGAACCCCCTTTATTATCACGGGGCGCTTTGGCGCCAGCAACGGTCTGCCCACACTGCCGCTTCCACGCGTGAGCGCAGGTTGAGTTTCCTCAGCACATGCTTGACGTGTACTTTCACGGTCCCTTCCGCAATCCCCATATCCCGGGCAATCAGCTTGTTGCTCTTGCCCTCCACCAGGCGCGCGAGGATGCGGTTTTCCTGTTCTGTGAGTCCGGCCTCGGTGAGACTCGTCGGACGGTTCTTCTCGCGAAGCGAAGTGACCAGCAATTGCGTGAGGCTTTCGCTGATGGTGATCTTGCCGCGTGCGGCCTCGCCCAGTTGCTGCATCAGGTCTTCCGGCTCCATGTCCTTCAGCAGATAGCCATCGGCGCCGGCCTGAAGCGCAGCCATCAGGTCTTCCGCCTGATCCGATACGGTCAGCATGATGACGCGTGCGTCGAGTTCGGCGTCCTTGATTTCCTTGAGTACGTCAATCCCGTTCATGTCCTTCATGTTCAGATCCAGCAGAATCATGTCCGGATGCAGGCGATGCGCCAACTGGATGCCCTCTTTTCCGCTGGCGGCTTCGCCCACGAACCGGAATGCAGGTTCGGCCTGGATCAGCTGGATCACCCCCTTGCGAAACAGGGGGTGGTCGTCGACGATAAGGAGGGTTTGGGGATCTGATGAGGTCATAGGTTTTTGTCCACATGAAGCGAATGGATCGGAATGGCAGCCTCGCGCCGGGTACCCGGTGTGAAATTCAGTGTCACGCGGGTGCCTACGTCAGGCACATCTTCAACCGTCAGCCGGCCACCCAGGTTGTTCGCGCGCTCTTCCATGATGGCCATGCCGTAATGGTGCGCGCCGGCAGCCTCATGAATGCCGATACCGTCGTCGGTGACGATGGCTGACACCTGCCCTCCGCTGTCGCAATTCACGCTGACGTGAGCATGGTGTGCCTGCGCATGATTGAGTACATTGGACAATGCCTCGCGCATGATTTGCAGGGCATGAACTTCTTCGTTTGGGCTAAGCTTGCAGCCCCCCAGATGAACGTCCAGCGTTATGGAAATGTCGCCGCGGTTGGCGAATTCCGTCACGGTGGCTTGCAAGGCGCTCGCCAGGCCTTCGCCCTCGATGCGCAGCCGAAACGTGGTCAGTAGCTCCCGTAGCTGGCGATAGGCGCTATTGAGACCTTCGTGTAGTTCCTCCAGCACCACCCTGGCTTCGTCGCTACGCTGCGGGTTGTCGATCAGCGGCTTGAGGCGGCTGACCTGGATTTTCATATAGGTGAGCGACTGGGCCAGCGAGTCGTGCAGATCGCGCGCCAGCGCGGCGCGTTCTTCCAGCAACGACAAGCGGCGACTCTGTTCGGTGCGCCGGGCGGTGCCGATGGCGATGCCGATATGGCGGGACAGCGCGTCCAGCAACTGTGATTGCCATTGTGCCAGTTCCTTGCCGGGCGGCATCTCCAGTTGCAGCACGCCGTAATGGTGCTCGGTGTCCTTGAGCGGAAGCGAGAGAATGCGGCGCCCATCCTGGAGAGGATGCGTGCCCAGCGAGGTATGCGCCAGACACTCGGCGCAGCTCATCAGGCCGCACATATCCGCATCGCCGTTCTCCAGACGCAGCGTGCTGGCAATCACCCGGGCCTTCGTCTCGCCGGTTTCCACCATGCACGCCAGGCCGTGCCCGACACCCAGCACGTTTTCCAGGTCCTTAAGCAGGATGGCATACGTGTCGTGCGCCACCGGACCGTTATAGAGACGGGCAATGGAATGATAAAGCAGCTCCAGCGAGCGGTTGGCGATGGTGAGTTCCGCAGTTTTTTCCACCACCCTGGCTTCCAGATTCTGATACGACCTGGCGAGGTCTTCCGCCATATGGTTGAAGGCCTTGCCGAGACGGCCCAGCTCGTCGCCCCCGGTGTGCTCGGTGCGCGCCGCCAGATTGCCTCGCCCAACGTTCGCGGCAAACGACAACAGATTGCGCAAAGGCAGGATCAGGTCGTTGCGTGCGAGTATCAGCGTCAATACCCCCACGATCAGCGTCATCAGCAGAGCCGCGCCCAGAACCGCGCGCAGCACCCGGATTTTTGCTTCGGTGTCCTGCTCGATCTGCTTGACCAGATTATTGATTTCGCCAACGAACTGCGAAACCTCCTCCAGCAACAAGGCACTGTCCGCTCCGGCCAGCAAGCGTGGCTTGATCCGCTGCCAGCTCCGCTGCACAGTGTCATAGCGCGCTGCCAGCGTCGTTCCCGGCTGTTTTGACGTGACCGAGGTGATACGGACATCCTCAAGCGTGGCCTCGAAGGAATCGACAGCCTTGTGCAGCGCTGCGGTGGCATGGGGCTCTTGCAGCAATCGTTGCGACAGCGCAAAACTGGTCATCTTGTAGGTCTGCATGCGCAGGCTGCCGGCCACGTTGATCGCTTCGCCGCTGCCCTGAACCGACTCGGCAATGATGCCGGAGCTGGCCATGCCGAGGATGGAGAAACAAGCGATCAGCGCCAGCATCCCCCCCAGTTTAAGCAGGAGCGAGTCCTGTAAAAATCCGCGGTTAGCGTTCATATACGTGTCTGTGCATGCTGTGGGAAAGAATACCTCCAATGCCCCGGCAGCGGGTATTTGGCACCCCGATTTTCAAGGAAATTCATGATTTACAACAGGATGGGATCTACCCACTCTACCCATTGCGGGGTATACACCCGCCCGCAATGGGACATTTCGCCTTGCAAATAATTCAGAATCTCGCATCTTCTTTTCCTTTTTTACGTCTAATTTGCTATATTTTAAATGCTGCAATTTGTCACGGCATGTTGAGTTCGTGGCGCCCGCCAGTTTTGTTTCCGGGCTAGCCCCATGCGGAAACCGGCAGCAATGTTCAATAAAAATGGAGTTACTTCATCATGGCACAGGACAACAGCAAAAATCCCGAAACGCCACTGGATCTCGGGCGCAGACAATTTCTGAACACCACCGCACTGGTGGGGCTTACCGGCGTTGGCTTGTCGGTCGGGCTGGCGGGTTGCAACAAGGAATCGGTTCCCACATCGGCCACGCCGGGGTCCGCTACTGGCGCGGCCGACCACGGCAAGTACGAAGTCAAGCCCGGCCAGCTCGATGAATATTACTCGTTTTGCAGCGGCGGCCATTCGGGCGACGTGCGCATCTACGGCCTGCCTTCCGGTCGCCAGCTGAAAAGCATCCCGGTCTTCAACATGGACTGCCTGGTAGGCTGGGGCATCACCAACGAATCCAAGGCCATCCTCGGCACCAAGCCCAATGGCACGCCGAAATACACCACCGGCGATACGCACCACGTCCACCAGACCTACACCGACGGCACCTACGACGGCAAGTACATATTCGTGAACGACAAGATCCATAGTCGGCTGGCGCGCGTCCGCATGGACACCATGGAGTGCGACAAGATCATCGAATTGCCCAATATCCAGGGCTTTCACGGCACCTTCCCCGACAAGCGCGATCCGGTTGATGCCAGCATCAATCACACCACCCGGGTGTTTTGTGGTTCCGAGTTTTCGATTCCGCTGCCCAATGAAGGGCGCGAGATGGAAGACGGCAGCAAGTACAAATCGCTGTTCAGCTGTGTCGACTCCAACTCAATGGAGGTGCGCTGGCAGGTGTTGATCGACGGCAACTGCGACCTGGTGGCGACGTCTTATGACGGCAAGCTGGCGGCAACCAACCAGTATAATGTCGAGATGGGTGTCCATTACGAAGACATGATGGCAAAAGAGATGGATGGCTGCCTGTTCTTTAATGTGGCCCGCATCGAAGCGGCAGTGAAGGCCGGCAAGGTAAGCACCATCGGTGGTTCCAAGGTTCCGGTGGTGGACGGCACCAGAGCCGCCAATCAGGACCCGAAAACCGCATTGACCTGTTATGTGCCGATCCCGAAAAACCCGCACGGGGTAAACATTACCCCGGATGGTAAATATTACGCCTGCGCCGGCAAGCTGTCGCCGACGGCGTCGGTGATCGAACATGCCCTCGTACTGAAATGGTTCGACGGCGAACTGTCCACCGCCCGCGACGCAGTGGTCGCCGAACCCGAGATTGGCCTCGGGCCGCTGCACACCGGTTTCGACAACAAGGGCAATGCCTATACCACGCTGTTTCTCGACAGCCAGATCGTGAAATGGAACGTGGAAGCGGCGATCAAGGCGTTCAAGGGCGACAAGAATGCCAAGGTGGTACTGGACCGCATCGACGTGCATTACCAGCCGGGTCATGGTTTCACCTCAATGGGCGAAACGAAGGAATCGGACGGCCGCTTCTTCGTTTCGGACAACAAGTTTTCCAAGGATCGTTTCCTCCCTGTAGGCCCGCTCCACTGCGAGACAGCACAGCTGATCGATATCAGCGGCGACAAAATGAAATTGGTGCACGACCACTCGGTGCTTTCCGAGCCGCACGACTCGATCGTCGTCCGTCGCGACATCGTCAAGACGCGCCAGATCTACACCCTGGATGAGTTTCCGCTGGCAGTCAAAGATCCCGCCGAGTCAGGGGTTTTCCGCACTGGCAAGAAGGTGACCGTCAAGCTCACCAGCCAGGCCCCCGCCTTCAGCCTGCGGGAGTTCAAGGTCAAGAAGGGCGATGAGGTAACCCTGATCCTGACCAATCTGGACAAGGTGGAGGATTTGACGCACGGCTTCGCCATACCGAAGTACGACATCAACTTCATCGTCAATCCGCAGCAGACCCAGTCGGTCACGTTCATTGCCGACAAGCCTGGGGTCTACTGGTGTTACTGCACCCACTTCTGCCATGCGCTGCACCTTGAAATGCGCAGCAGGATGATCGTCGAGGCGTGAGCCTGGCCCTCGCCGCTCTCCCCATCGGGAGGGGCGACGGGTCTGCCACGCGGGTACGGCCATGCTGTCGCGGGTGTCCGCACAATGACTGCGCTTGATCGTGGATTTCTTCGATGCCATTTGGCACCTTGCGGGATTTTGATGGAATCTGTTTCCGCCCTCTTCGTCCGGTTCCTGACGACGCTGCTGCTTGTCTGCGCCAGCGGGTCGCCTGTCGCTGCCGCATCGAGCGGCGCTTATGAGGCGCCCTTGCCGGCGCAACTGTCCACCGATCCGGATCTTTGCGCCTATGTCCCATGCGGGGACGTATTGCCGGGCGCCGATAGTTTCTCCCACCGCATGGGCAAGCCTGCTTATGTCGAGGCCTACCAGAACGAAAATGACAGCCAAGGCAAGGAAAACCCACGCAAGCTGATCGGTTACGTATTCCTGTCCACCGACATCGTGGACATTCCCGCCTACTCGGGCAAACCGGTGGTGACCCTGATCGGCATGGACACCCAAGGCAGGATTACCGGCGTGCGGGTGCTCAAACATTCGGAGCCGATCCTGTTGTTGGGGATACCCGAACTGGAACTCACCCGGTTCGTCAATCAATATCTCGGCAAGTTCGTCGGCGCCAAAATCGAAGTGGGTACAGGCCGGCCAGGGCAAGGCGTGATCGGCCTGGATGCCATCACCGGGGCCACGGTGACGGTGATTGCGGCAAATCAGGTCATCCTGCGCAGCGGTCTGGCGATTGCACGGCAGGTGGGCATCATCGAACCCACCGTTCGCCCAGCGGCAAAGTTCAAGCCAATGGAGGGCAAACTGGACTGGGATGCGCTGGTCAAGAATGGCAGCGTCCAGCGGCTCAAGGTCAATACCGTGGAAGTTGGCATGCCACGCTCGGATCAGCCCTACATCGACATTCATTTTGGTTATCTCAATGCCCCGGCGGTGGGACGCAACGTGCTCGGCGATGCCGTCTACCAAAGCCTGATGTCCCGGCTCAAGCCCGATGAACATGCGATCTTTCTCATCGCCAGCGGGGTGGAATCGTTCAAGGGATCGGGTTTTGTGCGCGGGGGGATTTATGACCGGGTGCAGGTGGCGCAGGACATGGACACCTCCACCTTCCGCGATCTGGATTATCTCAACCTGTATGGGATCAAGGCAGCCGGTGCCCCGTCCTACCACGAGTCGGCCATCTTCATCATCCGCTCGCCGACATTCAGCGGTGCCTATCCCTGGAGCCTGGTATTTCTGGCCAACAAGATGGACCGGCAGACGGGTGCCCGCACCTTTGTCAACTTCGACCGCGAATACTGGTTGCCCGGCCGCTATCTTGAGGGCGGTCGACCGGAAATCATCGAGCCGGAAGCGACCTGGGTGACGGTATGGAAAGCGCGCAAGGTCGAGGTTGTGCTGTTTCTGCTCTGGCTCACCGCAGCGGGAACGGTGTATGCATTGCGCGACAAGCTGGTCCGGCGCTCGACGATGAAAGACCCGCGCTGGAAGGATATTCCAAAATACCTGCTGTGGACCACGTCGATCGGCTTCGTCGGGTTTTATCTGCTGGCCGTGCCGTCCATCACCCAGGTGCTGACCTGGTTCCACGCGATTCTGTTCGAGTGGCGCTGGGAATTATTCCTGACCGATCCGTTCGTGTTCCTGTTCTGGATATTCATTGTCGTCAGCGTATTTTTCTGGGGGCGCGGCATGTTTTGCGGCTGGATGTGCCCCTACGGCTCGCTCTCGGAGATAGTCTACAAGGTGGCCGGAAAACTGGGTCTCAAGCGTTATCAGCGCCATCTGTTGCCGCAAAATTGGCATGATCGCCTGAAGTGGATCAAGTATGGCATCTTCACGATTTTGCTCGCGGTGTCGTTCTATTCCATCGGGTTGGCTGAAAAGCTCGCCGAAATCGAGCCATTCAAAACCACTTTCCTGGTCGGCGTGTGGAACCGCTCCTGGCCTTTCGTGACTTTCTGGACCGTCTTGCTGGTCGCCTCGGCTTTTTTCGAGCGCCCGTTCTGCAAATATCTGTGCCCGCTCGGCGCGGCCCTGGCAGTCCCTTCCACTTTCCGCTGGTGGGCACTTAAGCGCAAAAAGGAATGCGGCCCCTGCGCCGCGTGTGCCGTTGGCTGCGGCTCGCAGGCCATCGACGAAACCGGCCGCATCGATCAGCGCGAATGCCTGTTGTGTCTGGACTGCCAGGTGCTGTATTACGACGACCACGCCTGTCCGCCGCTGGCGCAGGAACGCAAGCGCCGCACCAGGGCCGGCGAGCCGCTGACCGCGATCGGCTCGGATGGCTATTTCATCCCCATCATGCCGGCCGCCGTCGCGCCTGCCACCACGGCTCGTCCAAGCCTGCCCGCCTTCATCGGGCAGGAGTTCTTCGATCACCTGTTCCCCTGGAGCCGCAAGGCGTTGGAGCAACCGCGCCTGTTGCAGGCGAGCAGCCTTGCCTTGATGGTGCTGGTGACCTGGGTCTGGGTGCTCGGCGCGGCGGGCAGTATCGGCCCCGGCATCGTGCTGGGCTGGTGGCTGGCCTGGAGCGTGTACGAACTGGTGGTGCGCATGCGCTGCAAACCCTACGTCAAGGATGGCCCATGGTGGGGCCGCAATCGGGTCCCGGCATCGTGGGCTGACATGGCTTCTTATGTTGCGTTCAAGAATCTGCTGATCGCCGTTGTTTTATTCATGATCATGAAAGGGACGGGGGTGCTGGACTTTTTGCAAGACCTGCCTTCGCTGCAATGGCTGTATTAAGGATATGGCGATCTTTTCTTGTCGCCCTGCCCTGCCTGCTGGCAGCCGGGAGTGGTTGGGCCGGCGAGCTGACGGTGAAGGCGGGTCAGTCCATCGCTGCCGCCATCGCGCAAGCTCAGCCCGGCGACGTGGTGCGGGTGGAACGGGGCACCTACAAGGAGCGCTTGCTGATCGACAAGCCGCTGACGCTGGTCGGTATCAATCGCCCGACGATAAGCGGCGGCCTCGCAGGCGACACCATCCGGATCACCGCCGAGGATGTGGTGATTGAAGGGCTGATCGTGCGCGACTCGGGCGATAGCCTGCTCGACCAGAATGCCGGCATCTACATCCGGCCGGGCGCGCATCGCGCCGTGGTGCGCAACTGCGATCTGACCTATAACCTGTTCGGCATCTATATCGAGACGGTCAAGCAGATCGAGATCCGCAACAATGTCATCACCGGCAAGCGCGATTACCGGTCTCCCCGCCGCGGCAACGGCATCCAGCTTTACAACACCGAAGGCGCGCAGATCGTCGGCAACAACATCAGCTTCGTGCGCGACGGCATCTACGTGGATGTATCGCACCACGCGGTGTTTCGCAATAATCGCATCCACCATGCCCGCTACGGCACCCACTACATGAACTCCCACAACAACGTGTGGGAAGGCAACGATTCATACCATAACCGCGGCGGCCTCGCCCTGATGATGACCCGCAACCAGGTCGTCCGGAATAATCGCGCATGGGGCAATTCGGATCATGGCATCATGCTGCGCACCATCCAGGATTCGGTCATCGAGGGCAATATTGTCGCCGGCAATGAACGCGGCTTTTTCATCTACGACGCCGAGTACAACATCCTGCGCAACAACCGGGTGGTGGATAACACCATAGGCGTGCACCTGGCCGCAGGTTCGTACCGCAATCAGGTTACAGGCAATGACTTCATTACAAACCGCACCCAGATCAAATATGTGGCCAGCCGCGATGTGATCTGGGGTGAAAATGGAGGAAACTACTGGAGCAATTATGTGGGCTGGGATCGCAACGGCGACGGCATCGGCGATGTGCGGTACGAGGCCAACGACCTGGTCGACCGGCTTTCCTGGCAGCACCCGATGATGAAGCTGCTGCTCGCCAGCCCGGCGGTGCAGACGCTGCGACTGGTGAGCCAGCAATTCCCGCTGCTGCGTGCGCCGAGCATCGTCGATGCCGAACCCCGGATGCAGCCGCACCAACCTGACTGGAGCCAATGGCGTGGCCGATATTTCCCCAATGCAAACTGAGATGGACACGGGCACGGCGGTGATCGTCGCGCGCGGCGTGCGCAAGCACTACGGCCCGATCCATGCGGTCGACGGGGTCGACCTCGACATCCGCGCCGGTGAACTGTTCGGCCTCATCGGCCACAACGGGGCCGGCAAAAGCACGTTGTTCAAGATGATGCTCGGCCTGATTCCCGCGACTGCAGGCGAAATCCGGATCGACGGCGCGCGGGTGGGCGGCGGCAATTTTCGCGCTGTGCGGCGCGCGATTGGCTACCTGCCGGAAAACGTCGTGCTCTACGACAACCTGACCGGCCTGGAGACGCTGCATTTCTTCGCGCGCCTGAAGGGTGTGTCGCCCGCAGAATGCGGCCCGGCGCTAGAACGCGTCGGCCTGGCGCCGTCGGCGAAGCGGCGGGTGCGCGAATACTCCAAGGGCATGCGCCAACGGCTCGGTTTTGCCCAGGCGCTGCTCGGCAAGCCGCGCATTCTGTTTCTCGACGAACCGACTTCCGGCCTCGACCCGGAGGCGATCCGCAGCTTTTATGCGGTCCTCCGTCAGCTGCGCAGCGAAGGCGTGACAATGGTCATCACCTCCCACATCCTCGCCGAGATACAGGAACGGGTGGATCGTCTGGCCATCATGACGGCCGGCAAGATACAGGCCACGGGAACGGTACAGGCCTTGCGCGAACAGATGGACTTGCCGCTGTGGTTCACGGTGCACGTCGCGCGCGAGGACTTCGAGGCGGTGCGCGCCGCACTTGGCCACCTTCCGGTCGGCGCAATCGATGCGCACGACGATCATGTGACCGTGCAGTGCCGTCGCGAAATCAAAATGGCGGTGATCGAAGCGCTGGCCACGCTGAATGGACGCGTGCGCGATGTGAGCGTGCGCGAACCCTCGCTCGAAGACGTGTTCTTCGGCTTTTCGGATTAGAGAACGCGCATGGAAATCGCTCAAATCGCCATCATCGCCAGCAAGGAATTCCGGGACCGCATCCGCAATCGCTGGGTGCTGGCCGTGGCCCTGGTATTCAGCGCCTTTGCGCTGGTCATCGCCTATTTCGGTGCGGCCCAACAGGGCAGCGTCGGCTTTCATGCCATCGACGTGACCATTGCCAGCCTGGTCAGCCTCGTCATTTACCTGATCCCGCTGATTGCGTTGATTCTGGGCTTTGACGCCATCGTAGGCGAACGCGAACGGGGTTCGCTCGACCTGCTGCTGTCGATGCCGATCACCCGGCTGGAACTGCTGCTGGGGAAATATTTTGGCCTGGCCGCGGCGCTGGCTTTCTCCACCGTGACCGGCTTTGGCCTCGCAGCGATTGCACTGTCTCCGCAACTCGATCTCAACGCGCTGATCCATTACGCCGGCTTCATGCTCAGTTCGGTGCTGCTCGGCTGCGCTTTTCTGAGCCTGGCGGTGATGCTGTCGGTATTTGCCACCGACCGCACCCGCGCATCCGGGCTTGCGATCGCCATGTGGTTTTTCTTTGTGCTGGTGTTCGACCTGCTGCTGCTGGGTGCACTCGTCGTCACCGGCGGCCAGTGGGGCGGCGAGATCCTGCCCTATCTGCTGCTGGCGAATCCGGCCGACGTGTTTCGCATCCTGAATATCTTTACCCTGGACGACGTCCGCAGCCTGTACGGACTGACGACGGTTTTCCCGCCTGCGCTGGCCAATCCCTGGCTGCTGGGTCTGGTGATGCTCGCCTGGATAGCCGCCCCCCTGGGCATTGCAACCTGGAGATTCCGCAAATGAAGTGTGTACGCCCCACGCTTGTCCTGGTCGCCCTGGCCGCAACCGCCCTCGCGGGTTGCGGCCCGTCCGCAACCGAGGTCGCGGTCGCTCCGCTGGCGATCGGCCCAGGCACGTCCTGCAGCCTCGATGGCATGCTGCTCGCCGATTACCCCGGTCCGAAGGCGCAGATTCACTATGCCGGGCAGGCCGAGCCGGAATTTTTCTGCGACACCGTTGAAATGTTCCACATGTTTCTCAATCCCGAGCAGGTCAGGGCCGTACGCGGTGTCTTCGTGCAGGATATGGGCCGTGCCGACTGGGACCAGCCGCGCAATCACTGGATCGATGCGAAGCAAGCCTATTACGTTTACGGCAGCAAGCGGCACGGCTCGATGGGGCCGACGATCGCCAGCTTCGCGCTGGAAAAGGATGCGACCCGGTTTGCCGCCGAGCAGGGCGGAAAGATCCATCGCTTCGCCGACATCACGCCCGACCTGGTGGTGCTGGACGGCGGCGCCCTTCACGACAAGAGCATGTAACCATCATGGCGAGCTTTTTTGAGAATCTGGAACCCGACGACGCGTCCGAAATCGATTCGTTGTCGAAATTGGCCTATGAACTGCGCGAGAACCAGCATGCCGTTCTCAAGCGCTATGATGTAGAGGATGTGGCGACGCTGCTGCTCAGAATCCACGACGGCACGGTGGCCGAGCATCCCGCCTACGAGCACTATCTGGCGGCCCGGATTCTTGCCGATACCCGCGAAATGGTTCGCACCGTAATCGGCACGCGCTTGAAAGAGGCCCAACAAAAATGAGCCTGCACCTTGAACTGGGGTCGACGATCGATACCGATTTTGGCGACGCGCTCGATTCGCCGATCGAACAAATGCAGGATGCCATGATCGTTCACCTGAAAAACGGTGTGCGGCTGGTGGTGCGTTATGCCGCCGCCGATACCTATTCGCTGCGCTGGGCTTATGGCGACGTCGAGTCCGGCATCGACACCGCCCCCCTGCACCGCGAGCTGGCGACTTTTCCCAACCACTTGCACGAAGCGGGCGGGCGGATCGTTGCCGACCCGATCACACGCCTCGACGCGTCGCCGACCGACAACCTGCAAAGGCTGATCCGTGCCTTGATCGACGATCCGATGCTCGGAGCCAGCCACCTCGCCTGATGCGCGTGTGAACGGGCAATGGACCGGGGCCGGCGGCATCACCCTGGTGCGGGTGGGCCCGGCTGCCGGACACGCACAGACAAACGGAGAAGATTTGCATCTCCTCCGTTTAACCATTCACCTACGGCACAGCGTCTATCGGGTCAGGATTGCGATTGCGCCACCATGTAGTCGACGGCTGCCTTGACATCGTCGTCGCTCAGCGCGGAAGCACCGCCGCGCGCGGGCATCACACCTTTTGCTCCGGTGAACCCGTCTATCGCATGCGTGTAGAGCACGTCCACGCCCTGTGCGATGCGCGGTGCCCAGTCGGCTTGATCGCCCGGCTTGGGCGCGCCGGCGGCTCCGATTGCGTGGCATAGCGCGCAGCTCTTGTTGAACACGCTCTTGCCGTGCGCAGGATCGGCCGTGGCCAATTGAGCCGACGGCACTGCGGCAGGGGGAACGGCCGCTTCGGATACTGGCGGTACAGAGGCTTCCGGTGCAGCGCTCTCCTGTTTACCGCAAGCGCTCAACAAAGCCACAAGCGAAACGGCCAGAACGCGTGATGTCATCTTCATGAACAACTCCTGTTATGGGGTCGGTTTGCGATCCCGGATTCAGTGGCCCATGCGACGAATTGTCGACATGGCGTGGCGTGTCGGCGGCTGCCCTGGACAGCCAGAGCAGCCACATCGCCATGAATCAAAATATAACACGACCGACAACTCCCGAATGTTCCGTGTTTGAAGTTTAAGAGTTACCCACAATAGTCGCTCAGACTTATCCGGACTGGCCCGGATTCCATCACATTTCAATGAATACATGAAGTTACCATACTGCCACCTCTACCCATTTAGAGGTAGCCCGTCTCCTGGCGAGCCGCTTCAGGCCCCTTTTTTTATTTCGGCACAAGCCTACACTTCAAATCGTTATCAGGATAAACAAATCCATATGTAGTCATGGAGACGCGATATGGCCACGCAAACGCAAAAACAGGTTTCAGTGCTTTCCCTTAGCACAATCGCCTTCACGGTATGTTTTGCCGTGTGGGTGATGTTTTCCATTATCGGAATCCCGATCAAGGCCAATCTCGGCCTTAATGAAACCGAGTTCGGCCTGCTTGCTGCCACGCCCATTCTGACCGGGTCGCTGCTCCGTTTGCCCTTGGGCATGCTGACCGACAAGGTGGGCGGCCGCATCGTGTTTTTTGTGCTGATGCTCAGCACCGTCGTCCCGATCTGGCTTATCAGCCTGGCCACAGAATACTGGCACTTTCTGGTTTTGGGCCTCTTCGTGGGGATGGCAGGCGCATCCTTTTCGATCGGCATCGCCTACGTCGCACGCTGGTTTCCCAAGAAGCGCCAGGGTTTTGCCATGGGAATTTTCGGTGCTGGTAACGCGGGGGCCGCCCTCACGAAATTTGTCGCGCCCGCGCTGGTGGTGGCCTATGGCTGGCAGGCCGTGCCGCAGGTTTATGCCATCGCCATGCTGGCGATGGCTATTCTGTTCTGGACCTTCACCTACACCGACCCCACTCACCATGTGTCGGCAACCATCTCCATCAGGCAGCAGCTTGCCGCGCTGAAAGACCCCAATGTATGGAAGCTGTGCCAGTACTACTCCATTGTGTTCGGCGGTTACGTCGCGCTGAGCCTGTGGATGACCAAATACTACCTCACCGAATACGGCTTCACCATGCAGACGGCCGCGCTGATGGCTGCCATTTTTGTCCTGCCGTCCGGCCTGGTTCGCGCCGCTGGCGGCTGGCTGTCCGACAAGTTCGGCGCGCACAAGCTGACCTGGTGGGTGATGTGGGTGTCCTGGGTCTGCCTGTTTCTGCTGTCCTATCCGCAAACCGAAATGGTCGTCCAGACCACCAAAGGCCCGATGTCGTTGCACATTGGACTCAATGTATGGATGTTCACCGTACTGTTGTTCGTCCTGGGGATCGCCTGGGCTTTCGGCAAGGCCTCGGTCTTCAAGTACATCTCCGACGAATATCCCGACAACATCGGCGTCATCTCCGGCATCGTCGGACTGATGGGCGGTCTCGGCGGCTTCTTTCTGCCAATCCTGTTCGGAATCATTGTCGATCTCACCGGCATCAATAGCGGCATTTTCATGCTGATGTACGGCGTGATCTGTGTGTCGCTGATCTGGATGTACCTGACTGAAGTGCGCAAGGTCACGATGATCAGCCCGGCCGTGGCCGGTACCTCAGAATAATTCAAAAATTTCCAACCCAGGAGCGACTTATGCCCACCAATATCAAGCACTGGAACCCGGAAGACGCCCGCTTCTGGGAATCAACCGGCAAGAAAATCGCCTACCGCAATCTATGGATTTCGATTCCCAGCCTGCTCGGCGGCTTTGCCATCTGGTTGATGTGGGGAATAATCAGCGTGCAGATGCTGAATCTCGGCTTTCCCTTCAGCAAGGATGAGCTGTTCACGCTGACGGCGATTTCTGGCCTGGCCGGCGCCACACTGCGCATCCCCTCCTCCTTCTTCATTCGTCTGGCGGGGGGCCGCAACACCGTCTTCCTGACCACGGCATTGCTGATGATTCCTGCCATCGGCACCGGCTTCGCTCTGCAGGACAAGACCACGCCGCTGTGGATGTTCCAGTTGCTGGCGCTGTTGTCCGGGATCGGCGGCGGCAACTTCGCCTGCTCGATGTCCAACATCAGCACCTTCTTTCCCAAGCGTCTGCAGGGTACTGCCCTTGGCCTCAATGCCGGGTTGGGCAACTTCGGCGTCACCACCATGCAGATACTGATTCCGCTGGTGATGACCGCAGGCATCTTCGGCACGCTGGCAGGCGGTGCGATGGAACTGGTGAATGACAGCGGCTGGATTTTCGGCAAGATTCTCGCCGGCACCCCGACCTTCATCCAGAACGCAGGCTTCGTCTGGCTGCTACTGCTGGTGCCGCTGGCCTTCCTCGGCTTTTTCGGCATGAACAACCTGCTGACCGTTACGCCCAACATCGGCTCTACGCTGGCAGCCTTCGCCAAGGTGCTGTGGCTATACGGCCTGGCCTTCCTCACCGCCGCGCTCGGCCTTTACCTCTATCTGCCCGCACCCACCGGTCTTGGCCTGCTCAACATGTGGGTGGCGCTGCCGCTCATCATGATCACGACCCTGATGGTGATGAAGCTAGCCGCCTTCGGCGAGATGAAGGGAAACATTGCCAAGCAGTTCGAGATCTTCAAAAACAAGCACACGTGGTCGATGACCGCGCTGTACCTGGTGACCTTCGGCTCCTTCATCGGCTTCTCGATGGCATTGCCGCTGTCGATCACCGTCATCTTCGGCGACCAGCATCTGCTTGACCCGGCAACCGGGCTGATGAACCACGTCAAAAACCCCAATGCGCCGTCCGCCCTGCAATATGCCTGGATCGGGCCGTTCATCGGCGCGCTGATCCGTCCGGTGGGCGGCTGGATGTCCGACAAGCTGGGCGGTTCCATTGTTACCCAGGTCATCTCGGCGATCATGGTCGTCGCATCCGTCTACGCCGGCTGGATAATGATGCAGGCCTATCAGTCGGCCACACCCGAAGTGTATTTCACCCAGTTCATCGTCACCTTCGTCATCCTGTTCGCAGCCACCGGCGTTGGCAACGGCTCCACCTTCCGCACCGTCGGCGTAGTGTTCGACCGCGTGCAAGCCGGACCGGTGCTGGGCTGGACCTCGGCGGTCGCGGCCTATGGCTCTTTCATTGCCCCGGTGGTGATCGGCGAGCAGATCAAGGCCGGCACCCCGCAAAACGCCATGTACGGATTCGCCATCTTCTACGCCGTGTGTCTGGTGCTGAACTGGTGGTTCTACCTGCGAAAGAACGCATACATCAAGAACCCATGAATGCTTTTCCTCCACGAAGTACACGACTTTCCTGTTTTTTCCTTCGTGTTCTTCGTGGACAAAACGAACTTGAATAGGAGCTACATGACATGAGCCACTTCCTCGATCGATTGACGTTTTTCAAGAAGACCGTCTCCGAATTTTCGGACGGCCACGGTGTGGTCAGCAACGAAGATCGCAGCTGGGAGAATGCCTACCGCAGCCGCTGGCAGCACGACAAGATCGTCCGCTCCACCCACGGCGTGAACTGTACGGGTTCGTGCAGCTGGAAAATCTTCGTCAAGAACGGTTTGATCACCTGGGAAATCCAGCAGACCGACTACCCGCGCACCCGCGCCGACCTGCCCAACCATGAGCCGCGCGGCTGCCCGCGCGGCGCCAGCTACTCCTGGTATGTGTATTCGGCGCAGCGCGTGAAATACCCGCTGATCCGTGGCCGCTTGATGGAAATGTGGCGCGAAGCGCGCAAGACGATGGACCCGGTCGCGGCCTGGAAATCGGTCAGTCAGGATCCGGAAAAAGCCAAGCGCTACAAGTCGGTGCGCGGACAGGGCGGATTCGTGCGCGCCAAGTGGGACGAAGTGACGGAAATGATCGCCGCTTCCAATGTCTTCACCATCAAGGAATTCGGCCCCGACCGCGTGGCCGCCTTTTCGCCGATTCCCGCCATGTCGATGGTCAGCTACGCGGCAGGATCGCGTTATATATCGCTGATCGGCGGGACGCCCTTGTCCTTCTATGACTGGTACTGCGACCTGCCTCCCTCCAGCCCGCAAGTGTGGGGTGAGCAGACCGACGTGCCGGAATCGGCCGACTGGTACAACTCGACCTACCTGATGGTGTGGGGCTCCAACGTGCCGCAGACCCGCACCCCGGACGCCCACTTCTACACCGAAGTCCGCTACAAGGGCACCAAGACCGTGGCGGTGTCCTCCGACTTCGGCGAGATGGTCAAGTTCGGCGACATCTGGCTGGCCCCCAAGCAGGGCACCGATGCCGCGCTGGCGCTGGCGATGGGTCACGTCATCCTGAGCGAATTCCACGTCAAGAATCGCAGCGAGTATTTCGACAAGTACTGCCGTCAGTACAACGACATGCCGATGCTGGTGATGCTCAAGGAGCATGAAGGCACCCTGATCGCTGACCGCTACCTGCGCGCTTCCGACCTGATCGGCAACATGGGCCAGGACAACAATCCAGAGTGGAAAACAGTGCTGTACGACGAAAACACCGGCTACCTGGTGGCGCCCAACGGTTCCATCGGGTTCCGCTGGGGCCAGTCCGGCGCGTGGAATCTGGAAATGCGCGATGGCTATTCGAACAAGGAAGTGAATCCGCAATTGACCTTGTTGGGCAGCCACGATGAAGTGGTCGAAGTGTCGATGCCCTACTTCGGCGGCGACCATAACGATCTGCTGGCACGCAATCTGCCAGTGAAGGTGATCAGCGTGGATGGCAAGGATGTTCGCGTCGCCACCGTCTACGACCTGACGCTGGCCAACTACGGTGTCGACCGTGGTCTGGGTGGACCGAACATTCCCACCAGCTATGACGACGACGTGCCCTACACCCCGGCCTGGGCCGAGAAGCATTGCGGCGTACCGCGTGCCGACATCATCACGGTGGCGCGCGAGTTCGCCGACAACGCCGACCAGACCCACGGCAAGTCCATGGTCATCCTCGGCGCGGCCTTGAACCACTGGTACCACAACGACATGATCTACCGCGGCATCATCAACATGCTGATGATGTGCGGCTGTATCGGTCAGTCGGGCGGCGGCTGGGCGCACTACGTCGGCCAGGAGAAACTGCGGCCGCAGACCGGCTGGGCACCGCTGGCATTCGGCCTCGATTGGCACCGTCCGTCGCGCCAGATGAATGGCACGTCCTTCTTCTACGCCCACACCAGCCAGTGGCGTCACGAGAAGCTGGCGGCGTCGGAAATCCTCTCCCCCACGGCAAGCAAGGATTTGGGTGACTACCGCCTGATCGACTTCAACGTGCGCGCCGAGCGCATGGGCTGGTTGCCATCCGCCCCGCAACTCGACATGAATCCGCTGGAAATCACTAAAGCCGCAGATGCCGCCGGTATCGATCCGGTCAAATATGCCGTCGAGCAGATCAAGAGCGGCGCGATCAAGTTTGCCTGTGAAGACCCGGACAACCCGAAGAACTTCCCGCGCAACCTGTTCGTCTGGCGCTCCAACCTGCTGGGTTCATCGGGCAAGGGTCACGAGTATTTCCTCAAGTACTTCCTCGGCACCCAGAACGCGGTGCTGGGGCCTGACCTGGGCGAGCTCGGCGAAGCCAAGCCGAAGGAAGTCGTATGGCATGACAAGGGTGCCGAGGGCAAGCTCGACCTGCTGGTGACGCTGGATTTCCGCATGTCGACAACCTGTCTGTATTCCGACATCGTGCTGCCGTCGTGCACCTGGTACGAGAAGGACGACCTCAATACCTCGGACATGCACCCCTTCATCCACCCCTTGAGCGAAGCGGTGCAGCCGCTGTGGGAGTCGAAGTCGGACTGGAACATCTACAAGTCCATCGCGAAGAAGTTCTCTGAAATCGCCGCGACGCATCTCGGTGTCCAGAAAGACCTGGTGTTGACGCCGCTGATGCACGACACGCCGTCCGAGCTGGGTCAGAGCATGGCCGTGCGCGACTGGAAAAAAGGCGAGGTCGATCCCATTCCGGGCAAGACCATGCCAGCCATGACGGTGGTGACGCGCGACTACGGCGACACTTACAAGAAATTCACTTCTCTGGGGCCCCTGTTGAGCAAAATCGGCAACGGTGGCAAAGGCATCAGCTGGAACACCGAAGATGAAGTCAAGCAGCTGGGTGAACTGAACTACACCGTTACCGAGGCTGGAATCAGCCAGGGTCTGCCGAAAATCGAGACGGCCATCGACGCCTGCGAAACCATCCTCATGCTGGCACCGGAAACCAACGGCCAGGTAGCCGTGAAGGCCTGGTCTGCCTTGTCGAAAATCACCGGGCGTGACCACACGCACCTGGCCATCCCGCGCGAGGACGACAAGATCCGCTTTCGCGATGTGGTGGCACAGCCGAGGAAGATCATCTCCTCGCCGACCTGGTCGGGTCTGGAATCCGAGCACGTGTCGTACAACGCCGGCTACACCAACGTCCACGAGCTGATTCCATGGCGCACCCTCACCGGCCGCCAGCAGTTCTACCAGGATCACCAGTGGATGCTGGACTTCGGCGAAGGCCTGTGCGTCTACAAGCCGCCGGTCGACACCAAGACGATCGAACCGATGCTGGGCAAAAAGCCGAACGGCAACACCGAACTGGTGCTGAACTGGATCACCCCGCACCAGAAGTGGGGCATCCACAGCACCTACACCGACAACCTGCGCATGCTGACGCTGTCGCGCGGTGGCCCCCACGTCTGGGTGTCGGAGCCGGAAGCGAAGGAAGCCGGGCTGGTCGATAACGACTGGGTCGAGGTGTTCAACGTCAACGGCACGCTGACGGCGCGCGTCGTGGTCAGTCAGCGGGTGCCGCGCGGCATGTGCCTGATGTATCACGCGCAGGAAAAAATCATCAACGTGCCGGGCGCGGAGGTGAGCGGCTTCCGCGGCGGCATCCACAACTCGGTGACACGCACCATCACCAAACCCACGCACATGATTGGTGGCTACGCGCAGCTTTCGTACGGCTTCAATTACTACGGCACGGTGGGTTCCAACCGCGACGAGTACGTGATCGTGCGCAAGATGAAGAAAGTCGACTGGATGGAAGGTCCGCTGGTCGAGCGCTGAAAACCCCCTTTTGAGGGCTGGCGTCTCCCGTCGCCCTCCCCGTACCACCTCTCTCCGGTGCGGGATTTTTTATAACGAACAGAGGCATGGGCCTCTGTCAGGCAAGGAGTTAAACATGAAAGTGCGTGCTCAAATTGCGATGGTGCTGAACCTCGACAAGTGCATCGGCTGTCATACCTGCTCGATCACGTGCAAGAACGTGTGGACCTCGCGTGAAGGTATGGAATATGCGTGGTTCAACAACGTCGAATCGAAGCCCGGCATCGGCTATCCCAAACAATGGGAAAACCAGGACATCTGGAACGGCGGCTGGAAGCTCAAGGGCGACGGCAAGCTGGTGCCGCGCCAGGGCAGCAAACTGAAAATTCTCGCCAACATCTTCAGCAATCCCAACCTGCCCGAGATCGACGACTACTACGAGCCCTTCACCTTCGACTACCAGCACCTGCAGAAGGCGCCGCTGTCCGAGACGCCGCCGACCGCGCGCCCGATATCCGCCATCACCGGCGAGAAGATGGACAAGATCAACTGGGGCCCCAACTGGGAAGACGACCTCGGCGGCGAGTTTTCCTCGCGCGGTCGCGACAAGAATTTCGACAACGTGCAGAAGGAAATGCACTCGACCTTCGAGAACACCTTCCTGATGTATTTGCCCAGGCTGTGCGAGCACTGCCTCAACCCGACCTGCGTCGCCTCCTGTCCCTCCGGTTCGATCTACAAGCGCGAGGAAGACGGCATCGTGCTGGTGGATCAGGACAAGTGCCGCGGCTGGCGCATGTGCATCTCCGGCTGCCCCTACAAGAAGATCTACTTCAACTGGAAGTCGGGCAAGGCCGAGAAGTGCATCTTCTGCTACCCGCGCATCGAGGCCGGTCAGCCGACCGTGTGCTCGGAATCCTGCGTCGGCCGCATCCGCTACCTCGGCGTGATCCTGTATGACGCCGACCGCATCGAGGAAGCAGCCAGCGTGACCGACGAGAAGGAACTCTACGAAGCGCAGCTGAAGATTTTCCTTGATCCGAACGATCCCGAAGTCATCGCCGCCGCGCGCGCCGAAGGCATCCCGGAAGCCTGGCTCGACGCCGCGGTGGCGTCGCCGGTCTACAAGATGGCGATCGACTGGAAGATCGCCTTCCCACTGCACCCGGAATACCGCACCCTGCCGATGGTGTGGTACGTGCCGCCGCTGTCCCCCATCCAGTCGGCCGCAGAATCCGGCCAGATGGGCATGAACGGCATCATCCCCGATACGAAATCGCTGCGCATCCCGATCACCTACCTCGCCAACCTGCTCACCGGCGGCAAGGAGAAACCGATCGTCACCGCGCTCGACCGCCTGCTGGCGATGCGTGCCTACATGCGGGGCAAGTCGGTGGAAGGCATCCCCAACACCGCCGCGCTCGACCAGGTGGGACTGACTTCCGCGCAGGCCGACGAGATGTACCGCTATCTCGCGATCGCCAACTACGAGGACCGCTTCGTGATTCCCACGACGCACCGCGAAGAAGCCCTCAACACCTTCGAGGAAAAGTCGAGCTGCGGCTTCACCTTCGGCAACGGCTGCTCGGACGGCACCTCCAAGGCCACGCTGTTTGGTAACCGGAAAAATTCCGTTCCTGTCGATTTGTCGCAACTGCACGCCAAAAAGAAAACCGGTTAAGGAGCCATCACGATGAAAACCTTTAAAGCATTATCCCTGTTGCTGTGCTACCCCGAATCCGATTGGCTGGCGGCCTTGCCTGAACTGGAGGCGGCGCTGGTTGAAGAGGCGGATTTCAACGGCCAGGCGGGCGTCAGAATGGCGCCGCTGTTTACGCAGTTGCGTGAGACGAAATTGATTACCTTGCAGGAAAGTTACGTCGCCACCTTCGATCGCAACCCCTCGCACTCGCTGCATCTGTTCGAGCATATTCACGGCGAATCGCGCGACCGTGGCTCGGCCATGATCGATCTGCTGCAGGAATACTGGAAGTACAACTTCGATGCCAGCTCGACAGAACTGCCGGATTACGTGCCGCTATTCCTCGAGTTCCTGTCGTTGCTGCCGACCGGCGAAGCGCTGGAACTGCTGGGCGATGCGGTGCATGTGATCGCCACTATCGGCCGCAAGCTCGATGCCAACGGCAGCCCGTATGCCACTGCCTTCCAGGTGCTGGAGGCGCTGTCGCCGGTTGAGGCCCAGGAACTGGCCGAACCGCCGGTTCACGACATGGACGAAGCCATGGAAATGTTCGGCCCGACGATGGACGGGATTGAACCCTTGCTGAAGCCGGGCCCGCAGGTGGTACAGATGCCGGTTTCACGCCTGCAGCCATCCGCCGCCACACATTGAACTCTGTGTATTGAATTGAGGAGGGTCTGAAAATGTCTTACTCGCAATATTTCCTGTTCGGGATCTATCCCTATATCGCGCTGGCGGTTTTTTTTCTCGGAAGCCTGATCCGCTTCGACCGCGAGCAGTACACCTGGAAGAGCGACTCGTCGCAAATGCTCAGACGCGGCCAGCTGCGGCTGGGCAGCAATCTGTTCCACATCGGGGTGCTGTTCCTGTTCTTCGGCCATTTCTTCGGCATGCTGACACCGCACTTCATCTACGAGCCCTTCATTGGGGCCGGTGCCAAGCAGATTCTTGCCATGGTCTCGGGCGGCACTGCGGGCGTCCTGGCCTTCGTCGGCATCTCGCTGCTGCTGCATCGACGCCTCACCGAGCCGCGCATTCGCGCCACTTCGAAGTTCAGCGATCACTTCATTCTGGTGCTGCTGTGGCTGCAGTTGCTGCTCGGCCTGGCAACCATTCCGCTGTCGGCCCAGCACCTGGATGGCAGCATGATGGTCCGGCTCGCCGAATGGGGTCAGCGCATCGTCACCTTCCGCGGCGGCGCAGTTGAACTGCTGGACGGCGCAGGCTGGATCTTCAAGCTGCACCTGGTTCTTGGAATGACGATTTTCTTCGTTTTTCCGTTCACCCGCCTGGTGCATGTGTGGAGCGGCTTTGCCGCGACGACTTACATGGTTCGGGCCTGGCAGTTGGTGCGCCCGCGCAACTGACTTGTATACCCTTCAGGGTGCAAACTGATTAAAGGAGACTGAAATGACGCATATTGTCATCCTCGGGGCCGGCATCGCAGGCGTGACCGCGGCCTACGCCATGAAAGCCAAACTGGGACCGCATGACGAAGTAACAGTGGTGTCCGACACCCCCTATTTCCACTTCGTGCCCTCGAATCCATGGATCGCAATGGGCTGGCGCGAACGATCCGATATCGCTTTCCCGATCGGCCCCTATCTCGAATCGCGCGGCATCCACTTCATTCACAGCGGCGTCAAACGCATCCAGCCCGATGTCATCCAGATCGATCTGGAGAACGGCGACGCGCTGTTCTACGACTACCTGCTGATTGCCACTGGCGCAACCGGCATGACAGACAACGTGCCCGGCCTGGCCGAGCACACCTTCTCGGTCATCCATATCGATCAGGCTGAACGCGCCCTCGCCGCCTATCGCGAGTTTGTTCGTCATCCCGGGCCCGTCGTGATCGGTGCTGCACCCGGATCAAGCGTGCTTGGCCCCCTCTATGAATACGCGTTCCTGGTCGATGCGGACCTCAAGCGTCGCAACATTCGGGATCGGGTATCCATCACCCTGGTCACACCCGAGCCCTGGTCCGGCCATCTCGGACTCGGCAGCGAAAATTCCAGCCGCGGTGCAGTGACCGCCGCGCTGGTCGACACCAAAATCAGTGTGATCTGCAACGCACGCACCGTGCGTGTCGATGCTGACACCATCCAGGTGGTGGAACTCGATGCTGCCGGCAATGAAAAACAGCGCCATACCCTGCCCTACGCCTATTCGGTGTATTGGCCTGCTTTTGGCGGTGTGCCGGGCGTTCGTTCTGCCACCGGCCTGGTCGACGAGCGCGGTCTGGTGGTGGTGGACGAATACCTTCGCAACCCCGATTACCCCAATGTGTTTGCCATCGGTGCCTGCGTCGCGCAACCGCCGATGAAGCAAACACCCGTGCCCATGGGGCCGCCCGACTCGGTGTACTCGATCACCCAAGCCAGCGAAACCGCGGTACAAAACATTCTGGCCCAGCTTGGCGACGCGCCTCTGCTGAGCTATGTGCCTCAGCACGCCAAGTGGCTCAACGATATGGGACACACCGGCGCGGCCTATCTGTCGGAACCGCAGATTCCGCTGCGCGATATCAACTGGATGCGACAGGGGCGCTGGGTCCACCAGGCCAAGGTCGATTTCGAAAAGTATTTCGTCAACAAAATCCGGCTCGCCCGCAAAGAACATGGACCCTCGGCTGCATCCCGGATTGCCAGCGTGATGGGCCGGCTGGGAGAGCCGGCAAGTGCCACAGCAGCATCACCGGGCAGCGGCAGATCGCTGGAAATTCATCTCCCCAAGGATCCCGACTTCGAACTGCGCGCGTTGGCCCATTCGGTAGGCCGTGAACCTGATGCGCTGGCAGCCGAACTGCTGGCCGCCGCCGTGGCCGATGCCCGGTCGTATCTGGACGAAACGGGCGTCGAGTCATTGGCGCAGTCACGGCGCATTCTGCTGGTCGAGGCGCTGCCGGAACGCCAGCCAGGGGTCGAGTTTCACGGCGGCGGCACCTGATTCAAGCTGCCGCTGCTGAAATCATTTTGAATCTATTCACAGGAGCCCCACCCATGAGTACCGATATGCCAGCGCGCGACACAGAAGGTTATCTGGTTGACCCCGGAGACTGGAACGAAACAGTGGCTGAAATGCTGGCCCTGGAAGAAAATATCCAGCTCAATCACGATCATTGGGATGCCATTCGTTTTATGCGCGAATTCTACGAAGAAAACCAGATCGCGGCCGATGCCCGCTTCGTGATCAAGCATCTGGCCGTGCGCATGGGCAAGGATGCGCACCGAAAACTGTTTGAACTGTTCCCCTATGGCTACGTGAAACAGGCCTGCAAGATCGCCGGCATGCGCCGGCCGCGCGCCTGGAGTACAGGCTGACCGTCAACTTTTAAATGGAGCTTCCATGGCATTGCTGCCCAACGAAAACCCCCGCGCGCACCCGTCAAGCTCAGGCTGGGCGCCCTTTGCACTGGGTTTTCGGCCCTTCTTTCTGGCCGCAGGGCTGTATGCGGTCCTGATGATTGCATTGTGGCTGGCGGTATTGCGCGGCAGCCTGCCTATATCCGCCCTGTCACCTTTTGTCTGGCACGGCCACGAAATGCTGTTTGGTTTTGCGGTCGCCGTGATTGCCGGATTTTTGCTCACTGCGGCGCAGAACTGGACCGGTATCCGCACGCCATCCGGGCCGCCGCTCGCCGCCCTGTTTCTGCTGTGGTTGAGCGGTCGACTGGGCTTTCTGATTCCTGGCCTGCCGGCGGGCTGGGTTGCACTCATCGATCTCTCGTTCCTGCCGGTTCTGGCGCTGGCCTTGGCATGGCCGATCCTGCAAGCCAGGCAATGGGCTCATGCGCCTTTCCCCCTCTTGCTGCTGGCGCTCACTGCAGCCAATGGGCTGGTGCATGCCGAAGCCCTCGCCATGGCCACAACAGCCAGCCTTGGCCTGCATCTGGCGGCGTATGTGATCGTAACCCTCATCGTGATCATGGGCGGACGGGTGATTCCCAGCTTCACCGACAACAAGCTGCGCAGCCGCGCGCGGCGCTGGAAGCCCATCGAGCGGCTGGTCCAGATCGTCACGTTCGGCGCGCTGCTGGCCGCATTGATTGCGCCTGCTTCGCTGGTCACCCTGTTGCTTGCGGGGAGCGCTGCCACGGTGCATGGCATCCGGCTGGCTGGCTGGCATACGCGCCGAATCTGGTCCGTGCCGCTGCTGTGGATACTGCATATGGGCTATGCCTGGCTGGTGATCGGCTTTGCGCTGCTTGCCGTTGCTGCCGGCGGCATCGAATCCGCGGCAGGCAGTGCGCTGCATGCTTTTACCGTGGGTGGCATCGGCGTGCTGACATTAGGCATGATGGCGCGCGTGGCCTTGGGTCATACCGGGCGCATGCTGGAATCCGCGCCGCTGATGACCGTGTCCTTTGTAGCGATGAATCTCGCGGCCCTGATTCGCGTCGGCGTGCCGCTGTTTTTTCCTGAGGTGCATTTCCAGGCGATGGTGCTGGCCGGGCTCCTTTGGATCGCGGCCTTTGGACTGTTTGTCCTCATCTACATGCCGATACTGCTGCGGCCACGCATCGACGGCAAACCCGGTTGAGTGACCCCGCACGCGCATTGACGCGTGCGGGGTAACAGGTGCAGGCTTGCATCTCATCCGCTTCTGATAGAACCCATGCCCACTCGTTCGCACTGCATGCGCTGGCTCATCCTCAGTCTTTTATCCTTTCCGGCGCTGGCGGCCCCCCCCAGCGGGGTGGTGGCCGTCTCTCACCCTGCCGCGGCCGCTGCCGGCGCCCGCATACTGGCGCAAGGCGGCAACGCCATTGACGCCGCCGCCGCCGTGCAGTTCGCACTCAATGTCGTCGAGCCGCAATCTTCCGGCATCGGCGGCGGCGGCTTCATGATGATTCACCTGGCCCGGACCAGGGAAACCGTGATTGTGGATTCGCGTGAACGCGCCCCGGCTGCCGCCAGCCCCGACATGTTTGCGCCGGACGGTTCGCCGATGCCATTTTCCGAGGCCTCGACCAGCGGCGTGGCGGTAGGCGTGCCGGGAACCTTGCGCGGCGTCGATACCGCACTCAAACGCTGGGGCACCATGACACTCGCCCGCACACTGGCGCCTGCCATCGCGCTGGCCGAACACGGATTCCGCGTCAATCGCTTCCTGGCGGAAGATATCGCCCAGGACGACGGACGCACGCAGTTGCAGCCGGAAACCGCCGCCATTTTTCGGCCGGATGGCGTGCCGCTCAAAGAGGGAGACTGGCTGGTGCAACCGGATCTGGCAAAAACCCTGAAATTGCTGGCGGCCAAAGGCCCGAAGGCGTTTTATCGCGGCCCGATGGCGCACGCCATCGTGAAAGCCCAGCAACGCAGCCGGAATGCGCTGGGCCCGGCAGGCAGAGGCCGCATGACGCTGTCTGATCTCGCCCATTACCGGGTTGCGATTCGCCGGCCCTTGATCGACCACTATCGCGGCTGGACGCTGGCGGGCATGCCGCCGCCCTCGTCCGGCGGACTCACCGCCTTTCAGATACTGAAACTGCTGGAGCGTTTTCCCATGGGCGACGCCAGCCAGGGATATGGTTTTGGCAGCCCGAAAACCGTGCACCTCATGATCGAGGCCATGCGGCTGGGGTTTGCCGATCGTGCGCTCTGGATAGGAGATGACGACGCGGCCCTCGTGCCGCGTACGGGGCTGTTGCATCCGGACTATCTGGCGTCGCGTTCAGCGCTGATCCAGCCGGACAGCCGCATGGATACGGCGCTGGCAGGCAACCCCCGGCCGTGGGATGCCATGCAGACCGTGCACCCGAGCCCGGCGGGTGCCGTGCCGGAGAGTCCACACACCACCCATTTTTCCATCGTCGACCGCTGGGGCAATATCGTCAGTTACACCAGCACGATCGAATTTACCTGGGGCTCGGGCATCACGGTTCCCGGCTACGGATTTCTCCTCAACAACGAGTTGACCGATTTCAATTTTTCACCCACTGCCAATGCGGCAGCCGGCAACCCTGGCGCCAACGATGTCGCGCCCTACAAGCGGCCGCGTTCCAGCATGGCGCCTACGCTCGTATTCAAAGACGGCACGGTGATGGCCTTCGGCTCGCCGGGCGGGTCGACCATCATCAACTCGGTACTGAACGTCACGCTGAATGTCATCGACCACGGCATGCGCTTGCAGCAGGCCATCAATGCACCACGCGTGTCAGTGACCGAAGCTGCGGGCCGGATTGACTGCGAAGGCGGCAGAGAGTTCATGCAGCCGCGTTTCCGGGTCGCGACCCAGGATACGTTGAGGAGCCTGGGACATTCCGGCCTGGGAGAAAGCAGGACGAATGGCTGTGACAAAACGATCGGCTCGGTCCAGGCGGTAGCGATCGATCTGGCAACGGGCGCACATTACGGGGCGGCCGATCCACGCCGCGAAGGCACGGTCATTGAAATCAGGCGTGGGCGCGCGCCGTAAAAGTCCAGCGCGGCATGCTATGCCTTCTCCGGGCCGGCATCTCCCTCGTAAAATTGCAACTGGTTGCGCCCCGCCGATTTGGCTTTGTACATGGCCTGGTCTGCGCGACGGAGCAACTGGTGGGCGCTGGCTCCAGCGCCGCAAAAAACCGTGATGCCGATGCTGGGCGTGGTGTGACCCGGCGCTGTTCCCAGCGTGTAAGGCTGCGAAAGCCGGTCCCGAATCTTGCTTCCCATAGCCGTGGCTTCGGCTATGGCTGCCTCTGCCGTTTTTCCGAGATTATCCAGAACGACGACGAATTCATCACCACTCAGGCGGGCCACCGTATCGCTTTCCCGGACACTTGCCAGCAGCCGGCTTGACACCTCGATCAGCACCTGATCGCCGGCCTGATGACCCAGCGTATCGTTAATGGCCTTGAAATCGTCGAGATCAATGAACATCAGGGCGCCATATTGACCTGTCCGTGTGCTGGAAAGAAGCTGGTGATCAAGACGGTCGAGAAGCAGCCGCCGGTTGGGCAACCCCGTCAATGTATCGTTAAACGCCAAATCCCGAATCATGATTTCGGCGGCTTTGCGCTCTGTGATATCGAGAATGACGCCATCCAGCCATCCTCCCTGGATCCCCGTTCCGGCGGTGGCGCGGCCCCGCTCCCCGACCCAGCGGGTGAAGCCATCCATCGCCCGGATACGGTATTCAATCGCATACGCACTTTGCGTGGCTATCGCTTCCGCAATCGCCTCGCTCACATTGCATTTGTCATCAGGGTGGATCAGCTCCCGATAGGCAAGCTCACCGGTCAGAAAGCGTTCGGGCGGCACCGCCGTCAATGTTTGCACGCCCTGGCTCAATTGCACCATGCGTAACGACGTACCGATCTCGGAACGAAACACCGCCCCTGGAATATTTTCCATCAGCGTCGTGAAACTATCGAGGCTGAGTTGGAGTTTGGCAGCGGCATTGCGCATCTTGCGTCGAAATTTCGCATTGAGATAAAGCACGGAAAACAGCAACAGATCGAGCGCCAGACCGCCGAACAGAATAAGGGTCGATTGACTGCTCGCCAGGCTTGCCTCGAGATTGCGGCTGCTCCAGAAACGCGCGACCCAGACTTGCCCACCTACTTCAAATTCCCGCTCGATGCTGTGCTGTGCTGTGCGTACCGCGCCGGGCGTGGAAAAGAACAGGTTTTCCGGCACTGGCCGCCGGTCAAACAGTTGGACCTCGAGCTCCTGGTCAACGTCATGAAAGACATTCTCCAGCAAATCGAAAGCCCGAAACGGGCTATACACAAATCCCACCAATGCCCGGCGTCGCGTCGCCACCGAGTGGTGGGGCAAGTCCTCACGATAGACCGGCAGATACATCAAGAAACCGGGCTGCACCTCGGCATTCGTCTCCTGCACCAGCCTGACCTTGCCTGAAATGGCCGGCCGGCCGGTATCGCGCGCGCGCGCCATGGCAGCTCGCCGCACCGGATCCGAGTACATATCGAAACCGAATGCGCGTAAATTCCGTCCCTTGAAAGGCTCGAGGTACACGATGCTGCTGAGCATCTCGCGATTGTCAGCCGGATGAATACGGTAAGCGGGATAGCCTTCTGCACGCACAGATTGCTCATGGGCTGCTTTATCCGACCTCGGTACCATCAGTGCGAAACCCGTACCCAGAATTCCTGGCAGCGTGCTATCGAGTTGCAGGGCTTCGACATAGATGCGCCATTCCTCGCGGCTCGGCATGCCTTTCGCTGCAAAAAGTGCCACGCCTGCCCGGAGCACCTGCTCGTAATCCTGCATTCGGCCGATCAGCCTGCTCTGGTGATTTTTCACTGCCAGCAGAAAACGCTCATGCTGGCGATGGGAAAGTTCGCTTTCGGAATAGCGCCACAACCACAGCGTGAGCAGGATCGTCAGGCCGAGAACAGCCCAGGCCACCGCCTTGTTGTCGAGGCAGGAAGCGTATCGTTGCAGCATGGATGGCCTGGGCGTCGATTGCGTGTCCGTTATGGCCTGCGGCCCTTTCTCCGGCGTCGATGGAATTGTCATTACGGCTGCGTCTCCCCTGGGCCATATGCGAAACGGAGCCCCTATTAACGGTTTTTATTTTTCCGGAATTCGCCTGCGTACAGTATCTGGCTTGCCGCTATATTATTGCAATTTCACGATCGGACCTTGCTGTCACACCGTGACAGGCACTTGTCCAGGGCAGCTTCCGCCAGCATGCAAAAAAAAAGCCAGCGCAACGGCTGGCTTGTCGATCCGCATTCATCATGCGCTCAGGCCGTAGCCAGCGCCTGTTTGCGATAGCGATTGAGGTCGCGCACGTTTTCGAATGATTGGCCCAGCAGATTGGAAAGATTGCGCAAAATGCCGCCCACCACCTTGTTTTCCCATGTTTCGTCGAAGCGTATCTGCTCATCGAGCCAGTGCTCCAGCCATTCGGGATTAGGCAGTCTGGACTGAATGGTATCTTGGGGAAACAAGGCTTCATTGACGTGAAGGTTGGTCGGGTGCAGCGCCTTGTCCGAGCGTTTGCTCGATGCCATCAAAAAACCGATCTTGGCGAAGGCGGCAGCCACGCCGCTCCCCCCCTCCTTCAGTGCGCGTTTCATGTATTGCAGATAGGCGCCACCATGACGGCCTTCATCTCTTGAAATCGTCTCGTAAATCTTTTTGATCACCGGCTCGGTGTGCCAGTCCGAGGCGCACTTGTACCACTGGGTGAGCCGCACTTCGCCGCAGAAATGCAGCATCAGCGTTTCCATGGGCGGGGCCGGATCGAAGGGGAAGCGAATGGCATGCAACTCTTCTTCGGTGGGCATGAACGCCGGTTTGAAGCGCCGCAAGTATTCCATCAACACCAGCGAATGCTTTTGCTCCTCGTAAAACCAGATCGACATGAATGCGGAAAAATCACTGTCATGCACGAAATCGCGCAGGAACATTTCGGTCGCGGGTAATGCCGCCCACTCGGTGATGGCGTTCATCTTGATGGTCAGCGCCTGCTCGTCCGAGAGTTGCTCGGGATCGAAGCTATCCCATGGAATATCGGTTTCCATGTTCCAGCGGGCACGTTCAAGGGATTTGAATAAATCGATATAAAGCATGGTCAGGTAGGTAACGCAGGTCTGAGGGAGTCACCCCAATGCGTTATTGTTGGCTGAGTAGATGTCATTTTAGTGTCAATCGGCACATTGTGCGATCCAGCATGCAGATTAACCTGTTTTGCGCATGCGCGCAGTGTGGCTTTCTGGATGCTGCGGACCAGCAGAGGCGGTACGGTCTCATGCTGCAAGATCTCAGACCAGCTCGGCCTTCGCCTGGATCAGGGCCTGCGCAAGACGCAGGCCGCTTTCCCACGCCCGCTCAGCACCTTCGCCGGCTATTCCATCCCCTATCAGGGCGACCCGGCTTTCCCGGTCACTGAGCCAGAATCCCCCTGCCGTGGTTTCCGGGCGCGCATGACGCCACAGATGGGACGCTTCGACCTCGACCGGCCGGGGCAGACCCAGCAGGCCCATCAATGCAGACGCGCCCCGGGTGCTGGCCTCCTCGACCGAGGCATCGAGATAGGTCTCGGCAAACGCATGGCTGCTATGCACCGCCCATAAGCCATGTCCCCCCGAAGTCTGTCGTACGGCAAGCTTCAGCAAATGATCGTCAAATTTGATGACATTGGCCGCGGGCCCGCCTTCCCAACGCATCAAGAAGGACCAGACCGGCAGATAGCGCGCCTCGCCCAGACTTTCACGCAGCAAAGGCAGTGCCTCAAGCAAGGGCAGCGCCTGCGGCGTAGGCACGCTGCAGATCACGCAGTCGTAATCGTCGCGCACCCTGCCATCCCCCAGAATGATACTGTGCGGTGCCAAAGCGGAAACCGGGCTGTTGAGGTGCAGGCGTGCTCCGCCCAGCGCGTAACGAACCAGTTGGGAAGGCTCAATGGTGGGCCGGTAATGATTTTGCAATTGGGCCTGCGCCCACGACACGGTGGCACGCCCCTGCAGAAGATCGCCCCGCACGGGTTCCAGCCAGTCTTGACGCGCCCATTGCCGCAGCTGGCTGCGAAACGGGTCACGTTGCGCCGAAATAAAAGGGGCGCCAAGTGAGGCCCAGCCCTGGTCGAAACGATGGGTCGACAACCGTCCGCCCGCACCGCGTGCCTTGTCGAAGACTTCCACGTCCCAGCCTGCCGCAACGAGATGTCCTGCGCAGCTGGCGCCGGCCATCCCTGCGCCCACAATGCCTGCCTTGAGTTTTGCCATAGTCCTGTTATTCCTTGCCACGGCTGGGTGACAGCCGGTGTAATTTTGTTTCGCTCGTGTTGGCGTCCCATGGTCGACGTCGAACCGATGAGGATGCGTGCCCGCGTTTCGGACGGACTTTATCAGTTAATTCTTGAAAACCAATAACCAGAGACCCCCGGGGCTGCGATCCGGTTCCGTTTAACTGAGGCTTTTATGCATGGCCCGATGCAGAACTCCCGCCTCTTCGTACGCTGCGCCTTCAGCCACAAATCCGGCCGCAGCATAAAAGGGCACCGCATGCATTTGGGCACTCAGTTTAAGCAGGCGCACCCCGCGGCGGCGCGCCGCATCCTGCATCGCGTCCAGCAATGCCTGGCCTATGCCGTGCCCCCGCCACGCCGGCAATACGGCCATGCGCCCGATCTGGCCGTCAGGCAACAAGCGGGCGCAGCCAATGGGCATGCCCTCGATCGTCAAAACCAGCGCATGCAGCGCGCTGGCATCGTGTTCATCCCACTCCAGGGCTTCGGGCACGCCCTGTTCCTCTATAAAGACGGCGCGCCTGACCGCACTCAGCCCTGCCGCATCATGCGACCATGCCGTTTCGCGCAGGGTAAATGCGGTCATGACGCTGCCCGCACAAACCGCCGGGCCGCGCGATGCCCGCGCGTCGCCCGCACGCTGCGCAATGCCCACAGGCCTGCAACAAAATAGCCGCCGGTAATCAGCAAGGCTTGCCGATGATTACCCTGGGTTATCCAGCTGACCACACCATAGGTAAGCGGACCGACAATGGATGCGAGTTTCACCGCCAGCCCCCACAATCCAAAAAACTCGCCTTGCTGGGCGGGGGGTGCCAGTAACCCGACCATGGCACGCCCCGCCGACTGGGATGCGCCCATGCAAAACCCCGCGAGGTTGGCCGCTATCCAGAACATGCGTTCATCCGGTGCAGCCCAGGCCAGCAACACCATCATGATCCAGCCCACGAGCGTCAGCGCAATGGCCTGCACATGGCCGATGCGATCCTGTACGTGGCCGAACAGGAAGGCGCCGATCGCCGCCGTAATGTTGACCACCAGGATGAGCAAAATCGTTTGTTGCGTCGTGAAATGAAAAGTCTGGGTGGCGTAGATGGCGGCCAGCGTGATCACCGCCTGGATGCCCGCCTGATAGAACACGGTACAGAGCATGAACTGCCTCAGATCAGGCAGCAGACGCAAATGACCCAGCGTGTGCCGAACCTGCCCCCAGGCGCTGCGCACGGTACGTTGAGGCTGCGGTTGGGCGCGTTCGCGCAGCATCGTGAGCGTGGGCAGGCTCGCCAGCGCAAAAATCGCGGCCGTGAGGAGCATGCTCATCGGCACGAAAATCGTGGCGCCCAGCCCTGCGCCCTGGGCCCAATTGATGTAGGCCAGACTTGCGCCGAGCGACACCAGGCCGCCCACATAGCCCAGCGCCCAGCCCCAGCCCGACACCCGGCCCAGCGCGCGGGGTTCTGCCAGTTCAGGCAGGAATGCCGCAATCAGATTTTCCCCGGCGCCAAAAAAATAGTTGGAGCACACCAGTGCGACAACCGCAAGCACCAGCGCGCCCGGTGCCGCAAAGTACAACAATGCGGTTGAGCCCACGCAGCCCAGCGTGGTCATCCATAACAGTTTCTTCTTGCTGGCATGGGCATCTGCATACGCACCCATCAGCGGCGCGGTGAACATGACCAGCGCATAGGAAACCGACAGGGCAAGGGTCCAGGCCAGGGTGGCCCAGGTTGCGTTTCCGGCTACCACAGACACGAAATAGGCACTGAATACGGCCGTGATGACCACCGTCGTATATCCCGAGTTGGCGAAATCGTACATGGCCCAGGCCCAAACTTCGCGACGAGCCACCCCGGGGCGCAGCAAGGCTCTCATTGGCCCGAGCCGTTCTCGGATTGTTGCTGCAAAGCCCACATATGCGCATAAACGCCAGTTTTTGCCAAAAGTTCAGGATGCCGCCCCCGTTCGACAATGCGCCCGCTTTCCATTACCAGAATCTCGTCGGCTTCGACGATGGTAGACAGGCGATGCGCAATGATGAGGCTGGTACGGCTGCGCGCAATTTCCAGCAGTTCGCCCTGGATGGCCCGTTCGGTTTTGGTGTCAAGCGCCGACGTCGCTTCGTCGAGAATCAGTATCGCCGGATTTTTAAGCAGGGTGCGCGCAATCGCCACCCGCTGCTTTTCGCCACCGGAGAGCTTCAGCCCGCGCTCGCCCACCACCGTCTCCCAGCCTTGCGGCAAAGTTTCGATGAAATGCAGAATATGCGCCGCGCGCGCCGCTTCAATGACTTCATCGCGGCTGGCCTCGGGCCGACCGTAGGCGATGTTGTAATAGATGCTGTCATTGAATAACACGGTGTCCTGCGGGACCACCCCAATCGCGGCGCGCAGGCTGTCCTGCGTGACCTGGCGAATATCCTGGCCATCAATGCTGATGCCGCCTTCGCCCACATCATAAAAGCGAAACAAAAGCCGCGCCAGCGTCGACTTGCCTGCACCGCTGGCTCCCACTGCAGCGACTGTATTGCCGGCCGGTATCGTAAAGCTGACGTCATGCAGAATCGGTCGGTCGGCATTGTAGGCGAAGCTCACCTGTTCGAATTTCACGGTGCCCGCCACCACGTCGAGCTCGCGCGCATCGGGCGCATTCTCAATCTCGCGCGGCCGCCTGAGCAAGGCGAACATGCGCTCGACATCGGTGATCGATTCCTTGATCTGGCGATACATCACCCCCAGAAAGCTCAAGGGCTGAAACATCTGCAGCAAAAAAGCATTGACCATCACCAGATCCCCCAGCGTCAGCGTCCCCTTGACCACGCCATCGGCTGCGCGCAGGACCATCAGCGTCACGCCGATGGCGATCACACCGGCCTGGGCTGCATTCAGCAGTCCGAGCGAACGCTGCGATTTCAGCGACATGTTTTCCCATTCGATGAGCCTTTTGTCGTAGCGATCGGCTTCAAATTTTTCATTGCCGAAATACTTGACCGTCTCGTAATTCAGCAGGCTGTCGATGGCGCGGCCATAGGCTTCAGAATCCAGGGTATTGGCGCGTCGTACGAACTGTGTCCGCCATTCGGTAATCGTGATAGTGAAGCCGAGATAGGCCGCCAGCGTTATCAGCGTAATGACACCGAAAACCCAGTCCAGCTTGACAAAAAGAATGCCCGCCACCATTACGATCTCCAGCACGGTCGGCGTAATGCGGAACAGCAGATAGCCGACCAGGCTCGATACGGCTTTGGAGCCGCGCTCGATATCCCGGGTGATCCCGCCGGTCTGTCGCTCAAGGTGAAAACGCAGGGACAGCGCATGCAAATGGTTGAAGACCGCCATGCTGATGCGGCGCATGGCGCGCTGCGTCACTTTGGCGAAGATGACGTCGCGCAGATCGGAAAAGGTCGTACTCGCAAAGCGTAGCAGGCCATAACCCAAAATGAATGCCAGGGGCAGCACCAGTTCTGCCTTCGGTGCATTGAGCGCATCGATCATCTCCTTGAGCACAAGCGGCACCGATACCGAGGCCAACTTGGCGCCGATCAACAGCGCCATTGCTACCAGCACCCGACCGCGGAATTCCCATAAATAAGGGAACAGACTGCCGATCGAGCGCAAGCTGGGCTCACCGAGCGGAGGGGGCGGAGAATGAGGATGATCAGCGTGGGGCATCAGGTCGGGTAGAATTACGGTTTGTATTTCCAGATTTTACGTTGATGCATGCCGGTTCCGGCGCGCAACGCCTGATTCGTATGAAACCCTACACGCATTTAGCCCTCTTTGGGATTCCCAATTGCAGTACAGTAAAGCAAGCGCGCGCCTGGCTGGCGCGGCATACCCTGGACGCCGCCTTCCACGACTTCAAGAAACAGGGTGTCGATGCGGCGTGGCTTGGCCGGGTTGTTGCCCAGACCGGCTGGGAACCCCTGGTGAATACGCGAGGCACCACCTGGCGCAAACTGCCCGACGCAGAAAAGTGCGCGGTAACCGACGCCGCCAGCGCCATCGCGTTAATGCAAGCCCAGCCGAGCATTATCAAGCGCCCTGTGCTGGAACTGGACGGCACCTATCACATCGGTTTTTCCGAAGACCAGTACCAAGCCTTATTGGGAGCATGATCTGCATGGCCAATGAAAAGTCCAAGGACCCAAGTCTTGCCAATCCTGCCGGGGCCGGCGCAACCCTCGCACTGGCGATAGAACTGCTCAAGCGGCCTTCCTTGACCCCGGACGATGCGGGTTGCAATGACCTCATCGCCCGCCGCCTGGAAAAAATCGGCTTCCACGTCGAACGCATCTGCCACAACGGCGTCGATAACATCTGGGCGCGCAGAGGAACAGAAGCCCCCGTGGTATGTTTTGCCGGACATACCGACGTGGTGCCGACAGGGCCCCGGGATCAATGGCTTTCCGACCCATTCGAGCCTACCATCCGCGATGGAAAACTTTACGCGCGCGGGGCAGCCGACATGAAAACCTCGGATGCCGCATTCGTTATCGCCACCGAGCGTTTTGTCAGCGATTTTCCGGGACATTCCGGCTCGATCGCTTTCCTGATTACATCGGACGAAGAAGGCCCGGCCACCGATGGAACGGTGCGCGTTGTCGAAACACTGAAAGCCCGCGGCCAGACACTCGACTACTGCATTGTCGGCGAGCCTACCAGCGCTGCGGAGTTTGGTGACACCATAAAAAATGGGCGTCGCGGTTCGCTCTCGGGTGTCTTGCGCATCAAGGGCGTGCAGGGCCATATTGCTTACCCGCATCTCGCCAAGAACCCAATCCACCTGGCAGCGCCGGCGATCGCTGAACTTGCCGATACCATGTGGGACGAAGGTAACAGCTACTTCCCCCCCACCACCTGGCAGATATCCAATATTCATTCGGGAACGGGTGCCACCAATGTCATTCCAGGCACGGTTGAAATCCACTTCAACTTCCGTTTCTCTACGGCAAGCACAGCCGAAGGTCTAATGGATGCCGTGCATGAAATTCTGGAAAGCCATGGCCTCGACTTTGAAATCGACTGGAATTTATCCGGCAAGCCTTTTCTCACTGCACGCGGCCCGCTGTGCGAGCGGCTCAGCGAAGCCATCCACGAAGTCACCGGCCTCACCCCCGAACTATCGACGACGGGCGGCACCTCGGATGGCCGCTTTCTCGCCGAAATCAGCCGTGAGGTCGTCGAGTTCGGCCCGCTCAACATGAGCATTCACAAGTTGAATGAACACGTTGCCGTGGAAAACATCGAACCCCTGGCATTGATTTACCAGAAGGCCCTGGAAAAACTGCTGGCTCATTAACAAGACAAGACGACACCGCAATGCATCATTTCGACGATACCGAATCTCTCATCACCGTACGCGACTGGCTGCGCTTTGCGGTGTCGCGCTTCAATGAAGCTCAACTTTCTTTCGGACATGGTTCGGACAATGCGTTCGATGAAGCGGCCTACCTGATTCTTCATACGCTTCACCTGCCGCTGGATCGGCTCGATCCCTTCCTTGATGCCAGCCTGACCCATGGCGAATCGGAGGAAGTGCAGGCCATCATCGAACGCCGGGTGAATGAACGGCTGCCGGCGGCTTATCTCACCAAGGAAGCCTGGCTGGGCGCGCACCGATTCTATGTTGACGAGCGCGTGATCGTGCCGCGCTCCTTTATTGCCGAACTGCTGCGCGAGCAACTGGCGCCGTGGACAGAAAACCCCGATGAGATCAGGTATGCGCTTGATCTCTGCACGGGATCAGGCTGTCTCGCCATCCTCGCCGCGCTGGCGTTTCCGCAGGCCAGAATCGATGCCGCAGACCTGTCCCGGGACGCGCTCGATGTGGCTGCGCGCAACATTGCAGATTATCGCTTGCAAGACAGGATTGAAAGTATCGAATCCGATTTGTTTACCGCGCTCGCGGGCCGTCGTTATGACGTCATCATCAGCAACCCGCCTTACGTGAACGCCGAGTCTGTCGCCGAACTCCCCCAGGAATATCTGGCAGAGCCAAAACTGGCACTGGGGTCAGGCAAGGACGGGCTGGACGCCACCCGCCAGATTCTGGCACACGCCCTATCCCATCTCAACCCTGGCGGCCTGCTGGTGGTGGAGATTGGTCACAACCGCGAGGTCCTCGAAGCCGCCTACCCAAACCTGCCCTTCACCTGGCTGGAAACAGAAAGTGGCGATCAGTTTGTATTCATGCTGCGCGCTGAAGATCTCGCGGCGCACCTTGCCTAATTAAAAGCGGCCGCATTTTCTCTCTTGCCTCCTGCCAGCAATTGCTGACTCAGCAGATCCAGCAATCGGTCCGCAGACTGCGGGCGACTCATCAAATACCCCTGACCATATTCGCAACCGTGGTCCCGTAGAAAATCGTATTGCGCCGGGGTTTCAATGCCCTCGGCAACGACTTTCAACCCCAGCCCCCTGGCCAGCGCAAGAATCGTGGTGACGATCTGGGTATCCCCCGTCTCCCCGGGAAGCTTGCTGACAAACGATTGATCGATCTTGAGCATGTGGAACGGCAGTTCCTTCAGATAGCTCAGGCTTGAATAACCGGTGCCAAAGTCATCCAGCGACAGCCTGACTCCCATCCCGCGCAAGCTATCGAGGCAGCCGCGGACTTCGTCACTCATGATCAGCATCACGTTCTCCGTAATCTCCAGTTCTAGATATTCCGCAGCGAGGCCGCTGCGTGAGAGTGCCTGTTCTACTGACTTTATCAGGCGATTTCCTTCAAACTGCCGGGTCGATACGTTGACCGCCAGCGTCAGCTGATCTGCCTTGCCTTGCAACTGCCACTCCCGCAACTGGATGCACCCGGCTTCAAGCACCCATTCGCCGATCGGCACAATCAGGCCCGTTTCTTCGGCTATGGCGATAAACGCACCCGGCATAACCAGGCCACGTTCAGGATCGTTCCAGCGAATCAGGGCTTCGACCCCCACGATACGCTGGTTTGCCATCTCCACCACCGGCTGATAGTGCAGGATCAATTCGTTGCGTTCGAACGCCTGACGCAGTCGGGTATCGAGGGTCAGCCGTTCCACCACGCTCGCCGTCTGCCGGATGTGATAGAACAGGTAACGGTTTCCTCCCTGCGCTTTTGCCTGATACATGGCGGTATCAGCATGCTTGAGCAGGGTTTCCGCCGACGTCGCATCGTCAGGATACAGCGCGATGCCTATGCTCGCGCTGCTGTAAATCTGGGTCGCGCCCAGCGTGACGGGTTCGCTCAGGCTTGACAGCAGGCGGGTTGCGACCAGTTCGGCGTCGGACGACTCGCTGATACCCGACACGATGACCACGAATTCATCGCCGCCGAAGCGGCTCAGATGATCATGGGAACGCAACACCGATTGCAAACGGATGGCGATCTGCTGCAACAATAGATCGCCTGCCCCGTGCCCGAGTCCGTCATTGATATTTTTCAGCCTATCGATGTCGATAAACAGCAAAGCCAGGCGCCCGTCCCCATTTTTCATGCGGGCCATTGTCTGGTCCAGTCTAGAGCGGAATCCCTCCCGGTTGGGCAGGCGCGTCAACCCGTCATAGTAGGCGAGCTGGTTCAGATGCGCTTGCGCCTGCTCGCGATGTTCAACCTCGTCCTGCAATAAATCCGCGCGTCGTTGCAGCTCCCTTGTCTGTCGCTTGACCTGGTAGCGAAGCAGTCCTGCAATCGAGATCACCAATACAAGCAAGCCGCCCGCCGCTCCTGCAACCCACGGCAGCCAGCCCGGAATCCGGCTGATCGGTGCCGCTTCAAGCCATCGGCGCAATGAAGCATAGTAAGCAGAATCCGTATCCGACTTGAGTGTGGCCAGATGCCGGTCGAGTGCATTCATCAGGTCCGGACTGGCTTGCCCGGGCGCAGCGTAATGGACGAAGATGGGATTAAAGACAATCCCGGTAACGGCCAGGCCCGATTTTTGCGCATGCAGTGCGGCAAATACCCGGTTGACCGCGCCCGCATCGGCACGCCCATCGACAATCGCGTCTAACACCTCCGCATAGCTATTGACGTAGACGGGGGTGAAACTGGCGTCGAATTTTACCGACAGATCAATCAGCGCCTGGCTGTGGATGCTGCCGCGCATCAACGCGACCCGTTTGCCCTTGAGTTCAGGCAGTGATTCGATATGCGCCTGTGCATGGCGATAGACCATGCCCCAGTTACCGATCAGGCTTTGCTGGCTGAACTGGAAAAGTTTCGCCCTTTCCTCGTTGTAGGCAATGCCAACCAGCAAATCGAGGTCGCGGTTTTCCAGACGTTTGATCAGATTATCAAAGGAGTCGGCGACATAGGTGACCCTCCAGTTCTCGCGCTCTGCCACCCAGGCGAGCATATCGATGGCGAGGCCCTCGGGCGATCCGTCGGGCGGGGCCGACACAATCGGGGGATTGTCGAACACGCCGACCCGGACGGAAATGGAATCCTGCCCGGCCTGAGCCAAAGGTAGCGACACCAGCCAAAACAACCATGACAGCAAAAAGATACGGTAAGTCACATTTTTATCCTGGGAAAAAGGATCCCCATGCATATTCCTCGCTGAATGTAGCGCGCAAATCTTCGACAGGGTGAAATAAGTATAAACGGCGACCGATTGTGGCAACCTGCGCATAGTGAATATAGCTTCTCCGGGTAGGGCATTGTTGCCTTCTTCGCCAGTTCTGTCTGGGCGAGATCAGGCGGGCTTGCCGCCATAACGCGTCGAGCGGCACCCCTTCCACCTCAGGCATGGCAACCCTGCTGCGGAAATAGGCGATCACCCAGCAGCCAAAGCGCCGCATGATGCGAGCGAATTCCTGGCCGATACGCCCCAGTCCAATGCTCCCTGCTACCGTCTTGCCATGCAGGCTGAAACCCAGCAACCCATCCAGCTTGAAGTGTTATTGTGCTGCACTTGATCGATCGCCTGCGGCAGATGGCGTGCAACCGCCAACAGCAGCGCCGCTGCATGTTCGGCAACTGCCTCCGGACTGTACGAAGGGATATGTGTCACGCATAGGCCCAGCCGGCCGGCGGCATCGAGGTCGATAACGTATAGACCGTATTCCAGGCAGCCTCGAGCGGGGGCCACAGATACAGCCGGTCGTGCGCCTGCGCACCGAAAACAGCGAGTTTCAACGCTTCAGGCATGGCTCAGGCTCACACTGAAAAATGATGTGCTTATAATAGACGGCATGCGGCCATTAATTAATACCGGTCGTCTCGAGCTCAACTTCCACAGGAATCAACCATGCAACAACAACTGGATGTGTTCGTCGCTTCCCTGACTTCGTTCTGGACGCAACTCGCGGGTTTTGTACCCCAGTTGCTTGCCGCAATGTTGCTGCTGTTCATCGGCTGGCTTTTCGCCAACCTGATCCGCACCGGCGTCATGAAACTTCTGGATTTACTGCATTTCGACACGCTCGCCGAAAAAACCGGCATCGAGGCCTTTCTTCGCCAGGGCCATCTGGACGTCTCGCTATCGCGGATTCTTGCCAAGCTCGCCTATTGGGTCATTATCTTCATTGTGATCGTCACGGTTGCCAACAGCCTGGGCCTGCACATGGTGGCGGATCTCTTCAACAAGGTCGTGCTCTACATTCCCAATATCATCGTTGCCATCCTGGTGTTGGTATTTGGCGTGCTTGTGGCGCGCTTCATCAATCGCATGGTGTTTGCCTACCTCAACAACATTGGCGTCCAGGGCGCACTCACCATCAGCACGCTGGCTGAATATGCGGTGATCATCTTTGTGGTGTTTGTGGCACTGGAGCAGTTGGCAATCGGCACCACATTATTGACTGCGGCCTTCCAGATCGGTTTCGGCGCGGTTGGGCTCGCCTTGGCATTGGCGTTCGGACTCGGGGGCCGCGAGTGGGCCGCCGGCGTGATCAAAAAACTCACTGAGAAATAAACCCGGCAGCGGGAGCGATCCCGCCGTAGACCAGGCCGGTCTTGTCCCGCGCGCGAAAGCGGGGCCAGCCCGTTTTTAACGCATGCGCGGCTTGCGCGTATGTTTGTTCGGTACCCCGCGGGTTTGTCGCCGTGGACTCGGCGCCATCTCTGCCCATGCCAGCACGCGTGCCACCAGGTCATCGTCGAGTTCCATTTTCTGCCCCCGGCGCAATTGCGGCGGCAAGGCAATCGGGCCGAAACGAATACGGGTCAGGCGCGACACCGTCAGGTTGAAATGCTCGAACAAGCGACGCACTTCCCGTTTACGGCCTTCCTTGATGATGACGCGATACCAGTGGTTGACCCCCTCCCCGCCCGCCGCAAAACAGCTTTGCAGTTGGGCCGGGCCATCGTCGAGTTCCACCCCGGCAAGCAGTTGTGCAATCATCTCTTCCGACAATTCGCCCAGCACGCGCACCGCATATTCGCGCTCGACTTCAAAGCGCGGGTGCATCAGATTGTTCGCAAGCTCACCCGATGTGGTGAACACCATCAGGCCATCGGTATTGAAATCCAGCCGGCCAATGGCGATCCATTTGGCTCCCCGCAGTTTGGGCAAGGCTTCAAAAACTGTCGGGCGGCCTTTGGGGTCATCCCGGGTGACGATTTCACCTTCCGACTTGTGATAGATCAGGATTCGCGTGCGCTTTTCATCAAAGCGAAGATAGACCCGCCGGCCACTGACCTTGACCACATCGCGCGGGCCGACCTTGCTGCCTATCGTTGCTGTCTCGCCATTGACCTGAATCCGTCCTTGTGCAATCCACTCTTCCATTTCACGACGCGAGCCGACACCCGCAGAAGCCAGCGCCTTCTGCAAACGTTCGCTGGCGGCTTCGGGGGCGGTCGCCTGCTGCAGGCGGCTCGCCGCGCGACCCATGGGGGCAGTGGGCGAACGGCGAATGGGGGATGAGGGGCGGGACATAGTCAATGAATCTCGGTGGGGATAGGGGCAGCATCAACCGGGTCGGGTGCAGAGGTAACGCCGGCAACTTCGATGACTGCGCCAAACGGCAGGGAATCCGCATTGTCCCGCAATTCCGGAATTAATGCCGTTTCTTCCGGCGTGACAAGTTGCCCGAGTTCTTCCAGCGACGGTAATTCAGCCAGCATGCGCAGACCCAAATCGTTGAGGAAATGCGGAGTGGTGCCGAACAGCGCGGGGCGACCAGGGACGTCCCGATGACCGATGGCTTCGATCCAGCCGCGCTCCTCGAGGGTTTTAATGATATTGGGATTGACCGATACGCCCCGGATATCCTCAATATCACCTCGCGTCACGGGTTGACGATAGGAAATAATGGCCAGGGTTTCAATCACCGCCCGCGAATAACGCGGCGGCTTTTCATTCTTCAGGCGCGTCAGCCAGGGCTGCATTTCAGCGCGGGTCTGGAAACGCCAGCCATCCGCCACCTGTACCAGTTCCACGCCACGGCCATGCCACTGGGCGCTCAATGCATCCAGCGCGCGGCGCAAGACCTCGCTGGACAGGCCCTGATCCATTGGGTCCTGCACAAACATGCGTTTGAGATCGGCCAGCGAGAGTGGCTCGATGGCCGCCAGCAAAGCGGCCTCCAGCACAATGCCCAGATCGTCCGGATTGTCACTCGGTTGTAAATTCATGGAGCTTTACGTAAATGGGGGCAAACGGTTCGGCCTGCGTCACATTGAGCAGGGTTTCCTTGGTCAGTTCCAGCACCGCCAGGAAGGTAACCACAAGCTCATGTACCGTCGAAGATTCAGGGAATAACGCCTTGAATTCCATGAACTCACCGGGCATCAATCGCTTCAGAATCCGACTCATGTGTTCGCGGATCGATAACTCTTGTCGGCCGATACGATGGTGGGTGCGGTTTTTTGCACGCGAGAGGATCGCGAGCCAGGCAGCGGCGAGTTCTTCAGGATGCAAGCTCGGCAGGCGCTTGGCCGCCGCGGGCAAGAAAACGCTGACCGTGTCGAAATCGCGCCCCGCCTGCGGAATGGCATTGAGCTGTTGGCCAGCGCGCTTCATCTGCTCGTATTCCAGCAGGCGACGTACCAGTTCGGCGCGCGGGTCATCGCCTTCATTGGCTTCTTCACGCTGCTGCGGCCGCGGCAGCAGCATGCGCGACTTGATGTCGATCAGCATCGCCGCCATCAGCAGATACTCCGCTGCAAGTTCCAGCCGCGTGGCGCGTGCTGCCTCGACATAGGCCATGTACTGTTTGGTCAGTGCCGCCATCGGGATATCCAGCACGTCAAGATTCTGGCGGCGGATCAGATAGAGCAACAGATCCAGCGGACCTTCAAATGCCTCGAGAAACACTTCGAGTGCGTCCGGCGGAATATAGAGATCCTGCGGCAGTTCGGTGAGCAATTCCCCGCGCACCTTGATCACGGGTGCCGCGGGCATAATCGGAAAAGACGGCTCGAATCGGGCAACGGCATTCATGGCCTTATTTTACCCGACCAGATGGATTCTCTTCATCCGGACTTGCATCGCCGGACTACCCTGATGCCTCCTTGCTTGTATTTAACCGGTCGGTCAACCAACATGGAAAACATGAACATTGCCCTGGACACCCGATCCCGAATTCTCGCCGCGGCCAAGCCGCGTTTCCATTCGCGCAGTTATGCCAGCGTCGGCATCCAGGAAATTTGCGAAGGGGCGGGAATACAGAAAGGCAGCTTCTATCATTTCTTTCCCTCCAAACGCGATCTGGTGGCGGCGGTGATTGATGAATTTGCGGATGAATGGGCGAATGGTTTCATGGCCGAGGCATTTGATCCAGCCCTGCCGCCGATGGAACGCATCGACTATCTGATTGATGCAGCCTACTTCTGGCAGAAATCGATCAAACAGGTCCACGGCCGCATGCTGGGATGCATCTTCGGCAATCTCACACTGGAAGTCAGCACGCAGGACGACATCCTGCGCGCAAAGTTGCTTGCCATCTTTACCCGCGCCAAAACCCGTTTCATGGACACCTTGCAACAAGCCGTTGATGCCGGTGCGATCGCCCCGCTCAATATTGCCTTAACCGCTGAAGCCATGCTGGCGTACCTTGAGGGCGTGATTCTGCTGGCCAAGGCCCAAAATGATCCCGAATTGCTTTACCGTTTGGGCCCGGCCATCAAAAGCCTGCGCATCGAACTGGGGAATGCCTGAAGCCCCGCCTCCTCGCATTTTTTTAGCGATGAGGTTGACCGGCCGGTCTGGCTGGTGATGAGGACTCGATGGTTTGACGAGCGCTTCGAGACGAAAATGGCCGAGTGTGAAGCAGCCCATGTCGCCTCGCTTGCGATTATCGCCACCCAGGGCACGCTGGACTGGGCTTACCCGCCTTTCATTCTGGCATCCACCGCCTCGGCGCCGGGTTGGGATGTTCGATATTCTTCACCTTTTACGGCTGGAACTGCTGAAAAAAAATCTGGCCCTCGAAATCAGTCCCCCGGGCAATCCCGGCATGCCCATGAAAATGCCCTTCGGTCCGCAATGGCTCAAGGATATCAACTGGAAAATTCCGAATCTGGTGGCCGCGGGGGTGCCGGGATTTGAGAAAGCGGCGACGGGGCTCATGCACCAGACTTTCAAAAACAATGGCATCTCAACCATAGAAGAACTGCGCTCGCTGTGCATCGAGGCCGAGGTCAAACTGGTCGCCTGTCAAATGACCGTGGCGTTGTTCGGCTATGCACCGGACAGCTTCATACCCGAAATCGCAGACTGGGTCAGCGCGGCGTCCTTTCTGCCCGTCGCGCAAAAGTCGGACGTGTGTCTATTCATTGAGTCCCCACCGGAACCAAAGCCGGCACAGCGTCGCAGGTCAGACACCTGCCTCAGATCCGAAAACTATGCGGGCCACATCCTGGTAGCGCTTGGCGAAATGCACGTTCAACCCCTCCCGAATGTGGTCTGGCAGCTTCTCGTAATCGCGCCGGTTGGCATCAGGCAGGATGAGTTCGGGTATGCCGATCCGACGCGCCGCAATGACTTTTTCCCGGATGCCCCCCACCGGCAATACCTGCCCGGTCAACGTCAGCTCGCCGGTCATGGCGAGGGGACGCTTGATTTTGACGTTCTTGGCCAGAGAAAGCAGCGCGGTCGCCATGGTGACGCCCGCACTCGGACCGTCCTTGGGGGTGGCGCCTTCGGGGACATGGAGATGGACAAAGCTGGTGTCGAAGAAGGTGCTTTCCGCATCGTAGGTAATGAGATGCGAGGCCACATAGCTGTATGCGATTTCAGCCGACTCCCGCATCACCTCGCCCAGTTTTCCGGTGAGCTTGAAACCGCGGTTGAGCGTATGGATACGCGATGCCTCGACCGGCAGCGTTGCGCCGCCCATTGAAGTCCAGGCCAGGCCCGTGACAACACCCACTCCGCTCATGGCCTTCTCGCGCACGAACACCGGCTTGTCGAGATAGGCTTCGACCTCCTTGATCCCGACCTTGATCGGCGTGGCTGCGCCCCCCAATACTTTGACGACCGCTTTTCGGGCAACCCGGCCCAGCTGTTTTTCCAGGTTGCGCACCCCGGCCTCGCGCGCATAGCCTTCGATCACATGCCGCAATGCGCCATCGGTGATTTTAAGCTGGGCGTTTTTCAATCCGGCGCGGGCAAGCACGCGCGGCCACAGATGATGCTTGGCAATCGCCACTTTTTCTTCGGTGATATAGCCCGACAGGCGGATGACTTCCATGCGGTCAAGCAGTGCCGAGGGAATCGAAAAATCGTTGGCAGTACAGATGAACAGCGCCTTCGACAGATCAAAACGCACATCGAGATAGTTGTCCAGGAAGTCCGCGTTCTGTTCGGGATCCAGCACTTCAAGCAACGCGGATGCCGGATCGCCATGGTAATTGCCGCCTATCTTGTCGATTTCATCGAGCATGATGATCGGATTGGATGAGCCGACTTCTTTCAGGGCCTGCACGAATTTGCCCGGCATGGCGCCAATATAAGTACGGCGATGGCCCTTGATTTCGGCTTCGTCGCGCATGCCACCGACCGAAAAACGGTAGAACTTGCGTCCCAGGGCTTCGGCGATCGACTTTCCGATCGAGGTTTTACCTACGCCGGGCGGCCCGATCAGCAGCAGGATCGAGCCCGCCATTTCGCCACGCATTGCGCCCACCGCCAGAAATTCAATAATGCGGTCCTTGACGTCGTTCAGGCCATCGTGATCGCGGTCAAGAATCCGTCGGGCGTGCTCGAGGTCGATCTTGTCCTGGGTGTGGACCCCCCACGGCAGCATGGTCAGCCAGTCGAGATAATTCCGTGTAACTGCGTATTCCGGTGACCCTGTCTCGAGCAATGAGAGCTTGTGCATCTCTTCTTCAATGCGCTTTTTTGCCGGTTCGGTCAACGTCAGCTTGGCAATTCGCTCATTGAAGGTATCGAGTTCAGCCGTTTTATCATCTTTGGCGAGACCGAGTTCTTTCTGGATGGCCTTGAGCTGTTGGCGAAGAAAAAATTCGCGCTGCTGCGCACTCATTTTTTCATCGACCTTTTCGCGGATATCGGATTGCAGGCGTGCGACGTCCAATTCCTTTTTCAGCAGCACCAGCACCTTTTCCATCCGCTTTTTCAGCCCAAACGCTTCCAGCACATCCTGCAAGGCCTGCTTGGACGCCGTGGTGAGGCTGGCGGCAAAATCGGTTAGTTGCGACGGTTCATTGGGACCAAACCGGTTGAGAAAGAACTTAAGCTCTTCAGAATACAAAGGATTAAGCGGCAGCAAGTCCTTGATCGTATTGATTATCGCAATGGAATACGCACGAATTTCCTCAGAGTCCGGCTTGCCGATTTCATTGGGGTATTCCACCCGGACCCGATAAGGCGCGGTCTCGGATAGCCATTCGACAATGCGGAAACGCCGCCTGCCTTCAGCAATGAATTGCATTTTACCGTCAGTTCGCACCGGGTGATGGATACGAACAACGGTGCCAATGCCATGAAAATCCGGCCGTTTGACCTCATCGGTGTTATCCGGCTTGACCACCACCAGGCCCACCATGTGATGCGCCGTTTCGCCGATGGCTTCGACCGTCGACAGCCACGGCGATTCATTCATCAGCAACGGCAGGGTTTGCGCGGGGAAAAAAGGTTTTTCGGTTAGCGGCAGCAGGTACAACTCGTCCGGGAATACCGGGGCTGCGGGCAACTGGCGTTCGTCTGACAGCAATTCGCCTTCCAGCGCGGGGTCATTAGGCATGATCTGATCTTCTCTATCCGTTCAGCGGGATGTTGAAGTATCGGGCCTATCTGGCCGTTTTCAAGGGCGGCTTGAATCTGGCCGCACAGGAATCTCCTTGATCGTATCCGGCAACCCCGACAAAATCATCAATTCGACGCGGCGATTGCGTGCACGTCCGTCCTCGTTGGCGTTCGAAGCAATCGGCTGACTGGCCTCGCGGCCGATGGCGAACAAGCGGACCGGGGCGATGCCGTTTTCAGCCAGCAAACGCACCACGCTGGTGGCGCGCACCGCCGATAATTCCCAATTGGAGGCAAAGACGGAGTTGCTGATAGGCACATCATCGGTGTGGCCGGTAATTTCCAGATTGAACGGCTCATCGCGCAGATGTTTCGCCACCGCGCGCAATACAGCCAGGGATTGCGGCTCCAGTTCAGCCTGACCCGCGGCAAACAGCACATTCGCATTGATTTCAATGCTAACGCCCCGGCGGCTCTGCGTCACCCGCACTTTCCCTTCTTTTACCAGGGGCGCCATTGCATCGAGCAGATTGCGCGCGACTTCGGTCATATGCGCCTGCTCTTCAATCGCTTGCTGCTGCTTCAGGCTGCGCTGTTTGACTTCAGCCGGCAAAGTCACGGCAGGAAGGTCAGGCACAGGCGCGTCGCGCGACACGGAATTGCCGAACGCGTCACCCAGCGAGTTTGCCAGGACCCGGTATTTGCTTTCGTTGACCGCCGAAATCGCATACATCACCACAAAAAAAGCAAACAGCAAGGTGATGAAATCGGCGAACGAAATCAGCCAGCGATCGTGATTTTCATGCTCAATGACAATGCGCCGACGCCTGCGCATTTCACAGATAGCCTTTTAGACGGGCTTCAATAACGCGCGGGTTGTCGCCTTGCGCAATAGCCATCAGGCCGTCGCACAGAATTTCCCGCTCGGTGACACGGCGGGCAATGGTGAATTTGATTTTGTTGGCGAGCGGCAGGAATACCAGATTGGCCAGGCCGACACCATAGATGGTGGCGACAAAGGCAACCGCAATCCCGGCGCCGAGCTTGCTTGGGTCAGACAGGTTTTCCATGACGTGAATCAGCCCGATCACCGCCCCCAGAATGCCCAGTGTGGGCGCGTAGCCGCCTGCCGACTCCCACACCCGTGCAGCCTGACGCTCCGCCGTCTCGAAGCCAATGATTTGCACATCGAGGGTATCGCGCAAGGTCTCCGCATTCGCGCCGTCGATCAATAGCTGCAGCCCGGTTTTCTGATAAGGGTCGCGGGTCATGAAGACATACTTTTCCAGCGCCAGCACACTCTCCTGACGCGCCGTATGCGACCACTGGACAATGCGCCGGATCAGCGCCTCCGCCTCGGATTCGGGTGGACGGAAAGCCCATTTTGCCATGCGTATCCCCCGCATGAAAACGGGCAAGGGATAATGCAGCAATACTGCCGCCAGCGTGCCGACCACCACAATCACAAATGCCGTGGGCTGCAGAAACAGACTGATATGCCCGCCCTCCATGGCCTGCCCGCCAAAAATGGCGGCGGCCGCCAGCCCGAGTCCAATCAGGCTGCCACGATCCATGCATCCTCCTTCAGCTTGGTACGCAAACGCGCAATGGCCTGGCCGTGAAGCTGGCAAATACGGGATTCGCTGACGCCGAAGATTTCGCTGATTTCACGCAGATTGAGTTCCTGCTCGTAATACAGCGACATCAGCAATTGCTCACGTTCCGGCAGGTTTTCAATCCCCGCGATGATGCAGGCGCGCAGGTTCGAATCGAGCAGTTGCGGCAAAGGCATGCCGGCTTCATCGGCTGACTGCTTGTCGAGAAAGGAATCGTTCTCTTCGGTGTCGCCGAAATCCTCGAAGTACAGCAACTGGTGCCCGCGGGCATCGCCCAGCAGCGACTGGTATTCATCCAGCGGCAGTTTCATGGCGGCTGCAATTTCGCCTTCGCTCGGCTGCCGCCCCAACTGATGCTGCAATGTGCCGATGGCTTTTTCGATTTTCCGCATCGCTTGCCGGGCACTGCGCGGCAGCCAGTCGGCCTGCCTGAGTTCGTCGATCATCGAACCGCGGATGCGCTGGATGGCATAGGCTTCGAATTGTGCGCTTTGCGCTTCGTCATAGCGGCTGATTGCATCAAGCAGCCCCATCATGCCCGCCTGGACAATGTCATCCTCTTCGACGCTGGGCGGCAGGCGCCCCATCATGTGATGCGCCAGGCGCTTGACCATCGGCATATACAAGGTCAGCAAGTCGTTTTTTTCGCTTTTGCCGGTTGCGGTGTACATGTGTTATCCCCTTCGGCACGCATCCACCAGGCGGGCGCCCTGGATCACGCGCTGCATGAACCCGCCTACATTGCCCAGGCTGGGCGGCTGCGGCCAGCGCAGCAAGCCTTCAGCCAGCTTGCGAAATTGCGAAGTGGACACAGCGACAGGAAATGCATCCACCACCGACGTTCGCAAATAACCCGCCCGGGTCAGGCGCTCGTCCAGTGGAATATAGCCAAGGTAGTCAACCGACACCCCCAGATAGCGCTCGGCAGTCTGTGCAAAATTCTGTGCAACGGCCTGCGCCTGCTCTGGTGATGCCATGCGATTGAGCAGCAGACGGAACTGGCGCTTGCCAAAGTTTTGTGCCAGACGCTTGACCAGCGTATAGCTTTGCGTAATCGAGGTATTGCCCGGCGGCAGCACAATCATGATCTCGGAAGCGGCCAGGCCGAGCGGCAATGCATCCGGGTCGGTGGCCTCTTCCATATCCACCAGCACCACATCGACGCCGCATTGCAGCCGCTCGAAGCTTTGCGCCAGCCATTCCTGGTCGCGCCCGGACAACCGTCCCAGCCGGTTGAAACCACCACCTATCGGCAGCACCTGGACATTGTCCGGGCCATTAAGAATCAATGCGTCGAGCGTACAGCGTCCCTCAATCACGTCCGCGACATCGTAACGTGGCGTCAGCCCCAAGGCGGCGGCGGCGCCCCGCCCCTGCTGATCCTGGTCGATGATGAGAACATCACGCCCGGAACGCGCCAGCGCCACGGCCAGATTCGTCGTCGCCGCGGTTTTTCCCGCGCCCTGCTGGCCCGACATCACGGTAATGACCTGAAACCCGGTCTGTCCCAGCAACCGGCGCAGTCCGGCGGCCTGATCGCCCATAAAGTTAGCCAAAGGACACCGCGCTTTCACGATAAGTTGAGGGATTGCTGCCCAGCGCGAATGCGAGTTCGCTGTCATCGAGCTGCCAGGGCGAAGTCGATGAACGGGCCTTGAACGCCCGGTGGATGAGGTATTGGCGATTGGCCAGATGCAGATCCTCCGGAACGCGCTGCCCGGTAGCCAGATAATGCACTTTCAATTCATGACGGATGGCACAGTCCAGGGCCGGGCCCAAACTCGCAGCCTCGTCCACTTTGGTCAGAATGCAGCCATCCAGCCCGCGTTTCTGATAGGCCCCCACCACCTCGTTCAATGTTTCACCATGGCTGGTGGCATTGAGCAGCAACAGTCGCTTGATTTTCTTGCTGGCCTGACACAGCATTTCAACCTGTTCGGATACCGCCTGGTCGCGCTGGCTCATGCCGACCGTATCGATCAGCACCGTATGCTTGTTGCGCAATTCGGACAACGCCAGTTTCAGGTCGGCGGCATCGCGTACCGCGTGGACCGTTACCCCGAGAATCTTGCCGTAAATGCGCAGTTGTTCATGCCCGCCAATCCGGTAGCTGTCGGTCGTCAGCAGGGCAAGTTTCTCTGCTCCGTGGCGCACCACAAACCGTGCAGCCAGCTTGGCTGTGGTGGTCGTTTTTCCAGCGCCTGTCGGCCCCATCAGTGCGAACACGCCGCCGGCGTCAAGCATGCTGGTTTCGTTCTGCATCACTTGCAGACGACTCATCAAGGTGTTGCGCATCCAGGCCTGCGCATGCTCTGCATCGCCTTTCGGCAGGTTTTCCAGCATTTCTCTGGCCAGGGTGGCGCTAAACCCTGCTGACAACATGTCGCGCATCATGGCAGCGCCGGAAGGATCGCGTCCGGGCAAATCCCGCCATGCCATATCCGCCAACTGGCTTTCCAGACGCTGATGCATGGATTTGATTTCGCTGATTACACTCTGCGCGAGCTGGTTGCTGTCATCGCTCGGCATCGCCACCCGTTCGACCAGTCGGCGCTTGAACGAAACTGCCGGCGCCGTTTCCATTCCCATTTCCGGCTCGGGATGACGCGCGGTTTGCGGCGCCAGCGCTCTAGGAGGGGTGCGCGGGGCCGGTGCTTCAGCGATCGGCGGTGCAAATGCGGCGATATCTTCAGCCGGCATGGCCAGCACCTCCACGCCGCCCTCGACCGCGCGATTGGACAGGATGACCGCGTCGGGACCGAGCGCATCGCGCAACTGGCGCATGGCTTCACGGGATGTTTTGGCGACGATACGTTTGACGTTCATGCTGCTCCTCCTACCAGGGAAGTGACTTTGATGAGTTTGCCTTCGGGGACTTCAGCGTGCGAAAGCACTTTGAGTTGCGGTACGGCACGCCGCAGAAAACGTGCAAGCAAGGGGCGCAACACCGCCGGCGTCAGCAACACCGGGGGGTGACCTAGCGCTTCCTGCCGCTGTGTCGTGCTCTGGGTCCGTTCCAGTAGCGTGTCGGCCAATCCCGGTTCCATGCCCGCTGCGTCATGGCCTGCCTGCAAGGTTTGCATGAGCAAACGTTCCAGGGTCTGGTCCAGCGCGATTACCGGCAGCTCGTTCACCGAACCGTAAATCTGCTGGACTATGGAGCGGCCCAGCGCCACTCTGACCAGCGCAGTGAGTTCGTTCGGGTCCTGGACGTGCGCGCCGTGCTCCAGCAGGGTGTCAATAATGCTGCGCATGTCACGAATCGCCACGCCCTCGACCAGCAATGTCTGCAATACTTTCTGCACTGCGGAAAGCGTCAGCATTTTAGGCACCAGCTCCTCCACCAGCTTGGGCGCACTTTTTCCCAGGTGGTCGAGCAGGGCCTGCACTTCCTGCCGCCCCAGCAGTTCGGCGGCGTGCTGGGTCACCAGATGATTCAAGTGCGTCGCGACCACCGTACCGGGATCAACCACGGTATACCCCAGAGCCTGGGCCTGCTCTCGCTGGCCTGAATCGACCCACACGGCGGGCAGGCCGAAAGCGGGATCGGTCGTAATAGTCCCGGGCAGCGTGCCGGTGATGTTGCCGGGATCAATGGCGAGGAACAGGCCGGTACGCACCTCGCCGCTGCCGATTTCCACGCCTTTAAGGGTGATCCGGTAGCTGTTCGGATTGATTTCGAGATTGTCGCGAATATGAACTGCCGGCGGCAGAAAGCCGATTTCCCGGGCGAATTTCTTGCGAATGCCCTTGATGCGACGTATCAATTCGCCATCGGCTGCATTGTCGACCAGGGGGATAAGACGATATCCCACCTCAAGCCCCAGCGTGTCGATCGGCGCAACATCTTCCCAGCTGGCTTCCTGCGACTCGACTGCAGCAACCGGTGCAGCTTCCGCTTCTTCAGGAACCTCCGCCTGCTTTTTTCCATTGCGATAAGCCAGCCACGCCATACCGCCGGCCAGCAGCAAAAACGCAAAATTCGGCATGCCCGGGATCAGGCCCATCATGCCGATAATCGCCGCCGTAATGTACAGCGCATGCGTCTTGTTGAAGATATTGGACAGCATTTGCCCGGCAATATCTTCATCGGTACTGACGCGGCTGACGATGATGCCGGCGGCGATCGAGATCACCAGCGCCGGAATCTGTGCAACCAGGCCGTCGCCGATCGCCAGCAGGGTGTAATTGTGCGCAGCGTCGGCCAGCGAGAGGTCATGCTGCATCACGCCCACCAGCAGACCCCCGACGATATTGATCAGCAGAATCAGGATGCCCGCAATGGCATCGCCGCGCACAAATTTCGAGGCGCCGTCCATTGAGCCGTAGAAGTCGGCTTCCTGGGAAATTTCCGCACGACGGCGACGGGCCTCGTTTTCGTCGATCAAGCCTGCGTTGAGGTCGGCATCGATGGCCATCTGCTTGCCTGGCATCGCATCCAGCGTGAAGCGCGCACTGACCTCGGCAATACGTCCCGCTCCCTTGGTGATCACGATGAAATTGATCACCACCAGAATGACAAACACGATTATGCCTACCGTGTAGTTGCCGCCCACCAGGAAATGACCGAAAGCCTCGATCACCTTGCCGGCCGCATCGGCGCCGGTATGTCCTTCCAGCAATACCACCCGCGTCGAGGCAACGTTGAGCGACAGACGCAGCAGCGTGGAGAGCAGCAGCACCGTGGGGAAAGCGGCGAAATCAAGCGCCTTCTTGGTGGACAAGCCCACCAGCAACACCATGATGGACAGCGCGATATTGAAGGTGAACAGCATGTCCAGCGCAAACGGCGGCAGCGGCAACACCAGCATTGCCAGGATGAGAATGATGAAAACCGGTGCTGCCAGCGCACGTGCATTGGTCGCATTGAACAGACTGGAGAGACGTAGCGTACCGTTCATGCGCCGACCTGCTGCGGATCAAGCTCAGGCGGAACCGGCAAGGTGGTGGGCGCGTCCGGATACGCGCCGCCCACCTGCCTGAAATGCCGCAACTGGAATACATAGGCCAGCACTTCAGCCACGGCCGCATACAGCGTCGCGGGGATCTCATCGCCGAGTTCGGTGTGGCGGAACAGCGCGCGTGCCAAAGGCGGCGCTTCCAGCAGCGGGACGTGGTGTTCCGCCGCCATTTCACGAATGCGGGCGGCGACGGCATCGGCACCCTTGGCCACCACGCGAGGCGCGCGCATCTTGCCTTCGCTGTATTTCAATGCCACCGCGTAGTGGGTCGGATTGGTCACCACCACATCGGCAGTGGGTATCTCGGACATCATGCGGCGGCGCGACACTTCCCGTTGCTGCGCGCGGATGCGGGCCTTGAGATGCGGGTCGCCTTCCGATTCCTTGGCTTCCTGGCGCAACTCCTCTTTGGTCATTTTCAGTTTGTGATAATGGCTCCAGATCTGGTAGGGCAGATCGATGGCCACGATGAATACCATCGTGGCCGAAATAATCAGGAACACTTTGCCTATCAGGTCACCCATATGCTGAATGGCCGCTGGCGTCGACTCCAGGCTGAGCGAGAATACGCCTTCGAGATTGGACCAGATCAGCCAGGCCGCCACGCCACCCAGCAAACCGACTTTGCCCAGGGCTTTGATCAGTTCGATCAATCCCTGGCTTGAAAAAATACGCTTGATGCCCGACAGCGGATTCATCCGGCTGAATTTGGGCATCAGTGCCTTGGTGCTGAACATCCAGCCGCGCAGCATTAATGGCGAAGCCAGGGTAGCTATCACCATCAGTCCCAGAAACGGGGTCAAGGCCAGCGCGGCATCAAAAAACTGGGTCGACAACTGCGCCATCACATGCGCACTATCGCGTGCCGTACCCGGGCTGAACTGCAAGCCATCACGCACAATGTGTTGCAGGGTCTGGCCCAGGCCGCTGGCCATCATCCACAACCCCGCCCCGCCAACCAGCAGGACGACAAACGTGCCCAGTTCGCGCGATTGCAGCACCTGGCCGTCTTCGCGCGCCTTTTCCAATCGTTGTGGCGATGGGGCTTCTGTCTTTTCCTGACCGGTTTCTTCAGCCATACGGGGACTCACCTGTTTGTGGACACCCCCCGCTCGAGGGGCTTTTACAGGTTGAATTATTGGCTATGCCCGCCACCGGCGATCAGGGGAATAAGGGTGGGTTTAGGCCGCTATTTTGCGCCAGTCAGCGCAACCCGCGTTCAGGATTCAGCTGCAGCGCAGCAGGAATGCAACAGAACCCCCCTGCTCGGACAACCTGAACTGGCCCCGGTTTGAATTGCAGACTCGAAATTTGATGGGGCAGCAGGCCCGCAGTTGGATTACTGCACAGCCGAAGGCGGCGTCTTGATTCCGGCATCCGGCCCGGCGGTTCCACCCCTCACCTCACCGCTCGCTTCCTTGGTGATGGCTTCTTCGGTCCGCTTGTTCATAACGATGATGCTGATCCGGCGGTTGACAGGATTATTGGGCGCCGCATCATGGAACGGCACCGACGATGCCAGCCCGACCACGCGCAGCATTTTGGCGTCATCCATGCCGCCGGCCACCAGCGCACGCCGCGAGGCATTGGCACGGTCGGTCGACAATTCCCAATTGCTGTAGCCGCGGTCACCATTGGCATACGAAGTTGCATCCGTGTGGCCCGACAGGCTGATACGGTTTTGCACGCCATTCAGCACATGACCGATCTCGCGCAGAATCACCCGGGTATAGGGCTGCAGCTCCGCACTCGCCAGATTGAACATGGGCCGGTTCTGCTCATCCACGATCTGGATGCGCAGGCCTTCGCTGGTAATGTCGATGAGCAACTGGCGCTTGAATTGCTTGAGCGTGGGGTTGGCGGAGATCGCTTCCTCCAGTCGGCCTTTCAGCTGCTTGAGTTGCGCCGTCTCCCGCCGTTCGAGTTCGGCCTTGGCCGCCTCGAGGTTGATGGATTTTTTTTCAGGGATGGTTTCGCCATTTTTCACCTGACCCGTTTTGCGCGCCAGATCCGTCCCGCCGCCTTTGAGCACACTTGAGCTGTCGCCGCTGCCGGAACCGCCTTGCATTGCAACCTTGAGCGGTGTCTTGAAATACTCGGCAATACCGGCCAGATCGCCCTTGGCCGTTGAGCCCAGCAGCCACATCAGCAGAAAGAAGGCCATCATCGCCGTCACGAAGTCTGCATAAGCGATTTTCCACGCGCCGCCATGATGGCCGCCTGCCACCTTCTTGATGCGTTTGACGATAATGGGCGCTTTTTGCTCGCTCATGAGGGAACTCAGATCAGATCAACCATAATCAACGGGATTTTGCGCCCTTGACGTGTTCTTCCAGTTCGCTGAAAGTGGGACGCTCGGTAGAGAACAGCACCTTGCGCCCGAATTCGACAGCAATCGCAGGCGCATAGCCATTGATACTGGCCAGCAGTGTGACCTTGACGCACTGAAACATCTTGGATGATTCGTGCAGTTTCTGTTCGAGCAGGCTCGATAGCGGACCCACAAACCCGTAGGCAAGCAAAATACCCAGAAAGGTGCCGACCAGGGCATGGGCAATCAGGATGCCCAGTTCCGCAGGCGGCAGGTGCACCGATTCCATCGTATGCACGACGCCCATCACGGCCGCCACAATGCCGAAGGCGGGCAAGCCATCGCCAAGCTTGGCAACCACATGAACGGGCACTTCGCCTTCGTGATGGTGGGTTTCGATTTCATTGTCCATCAGGTTTTCGATTTCGAACGCGTTCATGCTCCCACTGACCATCAAGCGCAGATAATCCGTGAGAAATTCAATGATATGGTGATCGGCCATGATCGAGGGATATTTTGAAAACAGCGGGCTGCTTTCAGGCGCATCGACATCGGATTCCACCGACATAAGACCTTCCTTGCGGATTTTGGTCAGCAGTTCATACAGCAGTGACATCATGTCCATATACAGCGCACGGGTGTACTTGGACCCTTTGAGCACGCTGGGCAGCGCCTTCAAGGTGGCTTTGACCGATTTTCCGTTATTGCCAACCAGGAATGCCCCGCCAGCGCCGCCGCCGATCATCAGCAGTTCCAGCGGCTGAAACAATGCTGCCAGATGCCCGCCAGCGAGTGCGAAGCCGCCGAAGACACTCAATATGACAATAATATATCCAACGATGACTAGCACGGCCGTCTGTTCCTTATTCCATTCCGGGGTTGATACGGCGAGCTCATATTCACGCTGCCTGCCCTGTCCTTCTGCCAATCGATGCACAGGCTCTCAGGGATAGGATTCGACCCGGGAGCATAAAACTTGATGGCAAGGTCAAAGAAAAAAGCCAGCGGGTCATCTCACATTTTCCAAACATACAAGGTATGGCGCGCGCCCTGGGCCAGTTCAATCTTCTGATCCGGGTTGCGGCCGAGCACGCAGAATGACAGGCTGATGAACAAGCTCCCGGTCTGCATCTGTGCCTGGGCCTGTTGCCATAACGCCGGCATGGCGGCAGGCGATAGAAAGGCGAACACCACATCGAATCCAGCAAGATCAAGCGCAGCATAATCGCGCCGCATGAAACGCACCCGGCTTCGCTTGAACCAGGCGCGCACGCGACTGACAAGCCAGGGCGCAGGGGCGATCTCAGTGCCGAAAAAATGGGCGCGCGGAAACCGCGACTCCAGAAAAAACGGTACATCGCCCAGACCGCTTCCCAGGTCAATGAAACGGAATGTTTGCAGCGACGGCATCAGCGGCACGATAGCCTGCCATGCCTTATGGTCGGACAGATACAGGGGAACCCGGGTGCGAAACGTGCTCCAGTACACCGACACCAGGCTTATAAATGCGAGCAGATAAATCCAGGCTGCAATATCGACCTGTTGCGCGAGCAGAATACCGGGGAAGAAACCGAAGTGCAGGAGCTGCCACCAGACTGGCTGACGGATTCGATAGCTCAGGAGGGCAGCGATCCCGCCTTGTGCGAGCGCGAGCTGCCACCCGGCAGGCTCGAACGCGAACACAAGCGGACGCAGATAAGCCAATCCCCCTGTGAGCAGCAGTGCAACACACTGAATAATGAGCGATTGCAGGCTGACAGGCAGTCTGGTCATCCTCCGTCTCCTGCTGAAACGGCTCAGGCGGCAGCGGTCAGTGCGGGTTCAATCTCGGAAATGCCTGCGGCTTCCGCCGTGTGGCGCCGCGCCACTTCCGCAGCTTTGGCCTTGCGTGTTTTTCCCGCACGGGCAGGCATGTTGCACAAGCCGCACACATATTGGCTATGCAGATCATCGGGGTGTACCACAAAATGGCCGCCGCATCCGGTGCACACCGTTGTTTCGAGCATGCGGTTTTCAAAGAAACGATTCAGGGTCCAGGCGCGAGTGAAGCTCAACACTTCATCCACCTGATTGGTATGCAGAAATTCCTGATATAACCGGTAGCTTTTAAGTACCGCTTCGATGCCGGTGCAGTCGCTGTTCTTCGTGATGTAACGGCGAATATTGATAAACAGGGAAGAATGAACATTTGGCAGCCAGGTCAAAAACCAGTCTGTCGAGAATGGCAACATGCCTTTAGGGGGGGAAACACCTTTGACTTCCTTGTACAGCTTGAGCAGACGTTCGCGCGACAACGTGGTTTCGGATTCCAGCACCTGAGGGCGGGCGCCGAGTTCGATCAGTTCGATCGCCAACTGGGTGTCACGCATTTCGTTCAGTAAACTTTTCTTGCTCATTGAAGCCTCCCCCCTGTTTATTATGTCGCGCCAGCCCGTAGGCGGGTTACGCAATCAGGCAAATGCTTCTGCCGCCTGGCCTGCCATCAGGATGACGGCATGCGATTGTGCAATGGCGCGATCTTTGGTGTAGCTGGTCAGCATATTCAGCACGGCGCCATCATCGAAACGGAAACGCGACACCATCATGCCGGACGCCGCGAGCTTGAGAATCTGCGCAGGCGTGAGTGCCTCGATCAATCCGGCCACATCCTGGCTGATGCCGAGGCGAAAAACCGCGGTCGCCTTGTCATGTCGAATCATGTTCTGGGCCAGCAACAGGTAGTTGAGATTGACATCACGCATTTCATCGAGCATTTCGTCCAATTTCATTTTCTCGCCTTCCTTATTGAATTTTTTTTCCATCGCACACTTAATTCTGCGTGGTGAATTCGTTTTCGGACGGAACAGGGGAAAGTTAATGTGGACTATGGCTGTATTCCGGGACGGATATACATGAAGCCCAATGTAGGTGTTTGTCTTACACGGAAAAATCGATCCAGCCTTCCGCGCAGGGCAAAAAAACCGCCGCGGGAACAAAATATCCAATAGGGATCAAACGCTTGGGACTGGGACGGCCGTGGAATCGCAACCGCCATTGCACCTGTCGCCTCGGGGTGAGCCCGCCCCGCTTCAGTTGCGCTGATAGATATCCTCAAAGCGAACGATGTCGTCTTCGCCCAGATAAATGCCGGATTGCACTTCGATGATATGCAAATCGACCTTCCCCGGGTTCTCCAGGCGGTGCGAGGTTCCCAGCGGAATATAGGTGGACTGGTTCTCGCTCAGCAAGGTGACCTGATCGCCGCAGGTGACGCTGGCTGTACCCGATACCACCACCCAGTGCTCGGCACGGTGATGATGCATTTGCAGACTCAGCTTTTCCCCCGGTTTGACCATGATGCGCTTGACCTGGAAGCGCTCGCCTTCGTCGATGCCTTCATACCAGCCCCAGGGCCGGTATACCTGCTTGTGAACCAGATGTTCACAACGTTTCTCTGCTTTCAGGCGGTCGACCAGCTTTTTGACCTCCTGCACCTGATCTTTTTGCGCGACCAGCACCACGTCCGCCGTTTCAACCACCACCAGGCCCGATACGCCCAGCAGTGCCACCATGCGGGTTTCCGCGCGGACAAAGTTATTGCTTGAATTTTCCAGCATGACATCGCCGCGGCTGGCGTTGCCCTGCCCGTCTTTCTCCGCCACATCCCACAGCGCTGACCAGGCGCCAATATCATTCCATGCCATGTCGGCAGGCACCACGGCTGCACATTGGGTGTGCTCCATCACGGCATAATCCACCGATTCCGACGGACAGGCCTCGAATGCGGCGGGATCCAGACGTACAAAATCCAGGTCCAGCGTCGCGGCGTCAAGCGCTGCCCGGCTGGCCTCAAGAATCTCGGGGCGCAATGTCTGCAGCTCGTTTAGAAAATCGACCGCGCGGAACAGGAACATGCCACTGTTCCATAGATATTCGCCGCAATCCACATACTGCTGCGCAGTGGCCGCATCGGGCTTTTCAACGAATGCGGCCACCTGATGTGCGCCGGCCGTATCGGCCAGCGGCACCCCTTTGCGGATGTAGCCATATCCCGTCTCCGGGGAGTCGGCCACAATCCCAAAAGTGGTGAGATGGCCGTTACGGGCCGCTTCCGCTGCCGTCTGGATGGCCGCATGGAAAGCGTCAATATCGCCGATTAAATGATCGGCCGGCAACACCAGCATCAGGGCGTCAGGATCGTCGCGCGACAGCATCAGCGCCGCCACGGCTATCGCTGGCGCGGTATTGCGCCCCACCGGTTCCAGCACAATGGCACGCGGCCTTGCGCCGATCTGGCGCATTTGCTCGGCAATCATGAACCGGTGTTCGACGTTGCACACCATGAGGGGGTTGGCGATGCCCGGCCTGTCAGCCAGGCGGCGCACCGTATCCTGCAACAGGCTGTGGTCGCTGGTAAGCGGAAGCAATTGCTTGGGCAAAGCCGCGCGGGACAATGGCCACAATCGCGTGCCCGAGCCGCCGGAAAGAATCACAGGATAAAGTGAGGTCATGTCGAATGTATTTAAAAAAGGGGGTGACGTCGTGACAGCAGTTTTTAATTCCCAGTCCAAACCATACACGTTTCCCCGATGAACGGGGTGCTGCAAAAAAAACACAATGCCACAATTTGATGACATCGGATCGCAGGTGCGCGCATCCATCCCATCCACCCCCGGCAGCCTAAAGAAAATCCTCCCCGCGCCGTAGTAACACGTAATACTTGCAGAGGAATGGGCTGGCCAAGCGCGCAGCCCGCTTAATTGGGTTAGCCGGACGTAAGTAGATTTCCCTTGTAGTCCTACCCGGTAAGGGGGTGACCCCCTGGCGTCTCTTCCTGCCACATCGGGTTTTTGCGGCGCCTCTGGCGCCGCTTTTTATTGCCTCACACCTCGCCCGTCCATGACCCGAACCCAAGCAAAAAGCCTGCGGGGACGCCGCAGGCTTTTTGCTTGGGTTCGGGTACAGCGAAACTCAGCGTGGCCGCCAGCCCATTGAATACGCCGTATTACTCAACAAAGGATTTTATGTTGGAAGGCGTGCGCGCCTTTTTCAGCGCCTCCATGGCCCGCGCCTTGGCTTCCATTCTCTTGGCCGCTGCTTCTTCCTTGCTGAGGATGCGCTGCTTTTCCTGCTCCGCCCTTTCGGCGACCAACTGCCTTTCATGTTCAGCCTTCTCGGCCTGTTGGCGCCGGATTCGCTCGGCTTGCTCGGCCTTGGCCTGTTCTTCCTGTCGCGCCCGCGCCTGGGCGGCTTCCTGGGCACGGCGCTGTTTTTCCTCCTTGAGCGCCTGCTGGTGTTCCCGCTCCGCTTCGCGCTTGCGCTCCGCAGCTTCGCGGGCTTCCTGCGCCTCAAGTCGTTCGCGCGCTTTTTTGATGTCGGCCTGAAGCTGCGCACCGGTTTGACGGATACGCTCACTTGCTGTCGTCAGGTCAACCTCGCCTGTTGAAGACGCCCCATCCGCTGCATGTGAAAAAACAGGCAGCAGGACAATCAGTGCAGTAGCAGTCGCATATGCTGCGAAACAGGATTTCATCGCCATTCCTTCCTTTAACCGATTCAATCGATCGCACATGCACATCCCGATGTTTTCGATAAAACCCCCGCACCCGCGCGGATCACAAAAAACCGTGGAGCAGCTCAGTGCACCTGCCGTTAACAAAGCTAACGGTTAAGGAAAGATAAATCTTTACAGCGATTTATGCGGGAACGGCCTCAGCGAATTCCAGCAACACCTTGTTGTCGGCATCGAGATCAATCGTCACCCGCCCACCACGGGCCAGTTTGCCGAACAGCAGTTCGTCTGCCAGGGCCTTGCGGATGGTGTCCTGAATCAGACGCGCCATCGGGCGAGCGCCCATGAGGGGGTCAAACCCATGCTTCGCCAGGTGCGCCTTGAGCGCATCGGTAAAGACCGCTTCCACCTTCTTCTCATGCAGCTGTTCTTCGAGCTGCATGAGAAATTTATCCACAACCTGCAGAATCACCGGCTCGGTCAGGGAGGCAAAGGGGATGATGGCATCCAGCCGGTTACGGAATTCCGGGGTGAACATGCGTTTGATTTCGCCCATCTCATCACCGTGTTCGCGGGAATTGGAAAAGCCGATGCTGGATTTATTCAGCATTTCCGCGCCGGCATTGGTTGTCATGACCAGCACCACATTACGGAAATCAGCCTTGCGACCGTTGGTATCGGTCAGGGTCCCATGATCCATCACCTGCAGCAACACATTGAATATATCCGGATGTGCTTTCTCGACTTCGTCAAGCAAAACAACGGCATAGGGATTCTTTGTAACGGCCTCTGTTAACAGCCCGCCCTGGTCGAATCCCACATAACCCGGTGGCGCGCCAATCAGCCGCGACACGGCATGGCGCTCCATATACTCCGACATATCGAAGCGGATCAGCTCCACCCCCAGCACATAGGCCAGCTGACGCGCGACCTCGGTTTTGCCGACACCCGTAGGACCCGAAAACAGGAAATTGCCAATCGGTTTGTTCGGATTGCCAAGGCCACTGCGCGACATTTTGATCGCCGTGGACAACGCCTCAATAGCCACATCCTGACCGAACACCACGGCTTTGAGGTCGCGATCCAGATTCGCGAGCGCGCTTTTGTCGTCGGATGAAACGGTACGCGGCGGAATACGCGCAATCTTGGCGATGATTTCCTCAATTTCGCGCGGGGTAATCGTCCGTTTCTGTTTGGATTTTGGCAAAATCCGCTGGGCCGCCCCCGCCTCGTCGATCACATCGATCGCCTTGTCGGGCAGGTGACGATCGTTGATATAACGTGCCGACAACTGGGCAGCTGTGGTCAGCGCCGCAGCCGTGTATTTGACGCCATGGTGGTCCTCGAAACGGGTTTTCAGGCCGCGCAGGATTTCCACGGTTTCGCTGATCGAAGGCTCAGGCACATCGACTTTTTGAAACCGCCGTGACAAGGCATGATCTTTCTCGAAAATACCGCGATATTCAGTGTAAGTGGTGGCGCCAATACACCGCAACTGGCCGGATGACAACGCAGGTTTAAGCAGATTGGAGGCGTCGAGCGTACCGCCCGAGGCCGCGCCTGCGCCAATCAGGGTATGAATTTCGTCGATGAACAGGATCGCCTTGGCGTTATCAGCCAGCTGTTTGAGCACGCCTTTCAACCGCTGCTCGAAGTCGCCCCGGTATTTGGTGCCCGCCAGCAAGGCGCCCATATCGAGTGAATAAACGATGCTTTCAGCCAGAATTTCGGGCACGCTGCCTTCAATGATGCGGCGTGCCAGCCCTTCCGCAATCGCGGTTTTGCCAACGCCGGCCTCACCCACCAGCAGCGGATTGTTTTTGCGGCGACGGCACAGGGTCTGAATCACGCGCACCAGTTCCTGGTCACGTCCAATCAGAGGGTCGATTTTTCCGGCAAGCGCCAGCGCATTCAGATTCTGTGCAAAGCTGTCGAGCGGCGAAGCCGAGGGCGATTCCACATTGGCTTCGGTGGTTTCTTCTGACCGCACCGGTTCGCTTTGCGGCGTCTTGGTAATCCCGTGGGAAATGAAATTGACGATATCCAGTCGGGTGACGCCCTGCTGGCCCAGAAAATACACCGCGTGCGAGTCCTTTTCGCCGAAAACGGCAACCAGCACATTGGCCCCGGTGACTTCTTTCTTGCCCGATGACTGGACATGCAGAATGGCGCGCTGAATCACCCGTTGAAAGCCCAGTGTGGGCTGGGTATCCACTTCGCCCCCGGTCTCGCCTTCAACCTTGGGCGTGTGTTCTTCGATAAATTTGACCAGCTGCTCGCGCATGGCGTCGATGCTGGCGCCACACGCGCGCAGCACTTCCATTGCCGATGGATTATCCAGCATTGCCAGCAGCAAGTGCTCCACCGAAATAAATTCGTGGCGCTTCTGCCGCGCGTCCATGAATGCCATGTGCAGTGTGACTTCGAGTTCCTGGGCAATCATCTAACTTTCCTCCATCGTGCATTGCAGCGGATGCTGATGCTGCCTTGCGAAATCCACAACTTGATCAACCTTGGTGTGCGCAATATCCCGGGGATAGACTCCACAGACACCCACACCTTCAGTATGCACTTTGAGCATGATTTGTGTCGCACGTTCTTGGTCAATGCCAAAAAACTTCTTCAGAACCAGCACCACGAATTCCATCGGGGTGTAGTCATCGTTCAGCAGCATTACCTTATATAAAGGCGGCGGCTTCACTTTGGCCGCTGTCGGTTCCAGTAGGGTACTGCTTTCTCTCTTGGTTGCCATAGCTCGAATAAGCCCCGTTTACAGGCCTTATTTTGATGTGAAGTGGGGATTTTTCAAGCCCGCCACAAGTAGGGCTTAAGCAAAAACAGCGTCAACGACCCGTCGAGAATCTCTGAAAGGCTATCGTCACATCGCCCGGGAGCCCGTATTCGCTGGATGCAGTATGGATTCCAGTCACAACCTCGCGCTGCCTGCGATGCGAGATAAATATCTGGAGTGATTGCCCGGGAGGCGGATTAGCGCCACCCATTTCATCCAAAATTCATCCGAACGATACAGCAGACACCCGGGTGCGACGACTAAAGCCCATCCAGGCCCGCCTTGCAGGGGCCTCCCGTGCGGGTTGTACCGCCGGTTAAAAAAGCGGGCAGCGCAGAATAAATCCGCGCTGCCCGCTTTTTCCCAAGCCCAAGATGACCCCGTTGCGGGGGTTCAGGCCCGATTAATCCAAGTTCGACCAATCAAGGAACGACACGCGCATTCTCGCCGCTGCCTTCAACATGGACAGCCATCCCGTTGTGCAGCCGTGTATCGACCGGCTGCAGGATCGTCAGCTGACCACCCGTGCTCATCTTCACCGTCACACGTTGCACGGTCTTGTCCCGAACCTTGGTTTCACCATAGGTCCCCGCCAGTCCGCCCAGTACGGCGCCCACTGCAGTGGCGGCCTTGCTGTCGCCCACCGCCGAACCCAGGATGCCACCGGCCACCGCACCGACAGCCGTTCCAACGCCCAGCTTGTAATTCGCATCCGCCTGGACATCTTCAATCGCGGTAATGGTTCCGCTGCGATGCGCCTGGGTCGCCGTGGTCCCCGACGCGTCACCATATTTGGTGGTGTCCTTGGTCGGCATTTCAGAACAGCCGCTGGCCAGGGCCGCGCCCAGTAAAAGAGGCAACAACAGTTTTCGTGTATTCATCATGGGTTCAAACCTCATCGGCGTTGAAAACCCCAGTATAGGAAGGCGTTGCGTGACTGAAGTCCGTTTACGCCGCGCTGGGCCGACAGAAAAGCGGAGAGAGTCCGGTAGGACGGTGCCCCAAAGCCCCGGAAGGGCCGCGGTACGTTACCAAGGGTGCATCCACGCACGGGAGGGAGGTCGGATAAAGAACGGGCAATCCTGCGCGGAAGCGCGTTACTGCGCCATCGCGTGGTTAAAACTCTCGATACAGCGCCTCAGGTTTTTGATGACGCTGGTTTTGTCGGACACCACGCAATCCTCCTCGGCGAAGGACGAGGCGGAGGAAGCGCTGCGAGCCTTCCGGTTGATCGTGTCGTTTGCAGGGGCAGGCGGGGGTTCCAGCGCTGCGACCTGCAGCGGGCGGGGGGTGGGCTGAGCCTGATGCCTGAGGGTGGTTTGCTTGAGTTCTTTTTGGGTCGAGGTCAGCGTGGCCTGAAGTTGCCTGTTCTGCTGTGCCGACTGCACCAGCATGAAGGTCATTGTGCCAATGAGGGCAAGCAGGGCCAGGCTGGCACCGGGGATCCACACCCATTTCCGGGACAAGAAAGCGCGGATGCCACGGCGGATGCCTGCCGGGTCTGCTCCCTCCGCTACGGCGTTGATGGATGCGGTGAATGCTTCAGCCTGATTGAAGTCTGCTGCAGGCGCGGAGGGGTCGATCTCCGCGCTGGACGCCGCCTGTGCAGATCGGGACTGCCTCTGAAAAAGGGTAGAGAACCGTGCCAGCAATGAGGGTGTGCGCGTCGTCGCGGCGTCCGCTGTCGCAAGACGTTCATCCCCTGGCCCGTCAGACTCCGCGTCGCGGGATTGCAGGGCGCCTGCCATTTCGGAATCGGAAGGCGCGTCCGTGGATGCAATGGCAAACGGCACCGAGACCGCAGGTGCTTCCGGGCTCGCGACTTCCGGCTTGCGCCAAAAGGCCAGCCGGCCGGCGTGTTCTGCCAGCTTCTCGACAAATCGGTTCAATTTCGCCCCTCGCCAAACCGCAGCCAAAACGACTGCACACGTTGAATCGGCAGCAACCCGGTTTTATGAAGTGAGGTCGGATGGATTCATCGCGTCCCCGTCGCCAGGCTTGAAGCTTATAACGTGTCGCCGCTGCGGATCACGCCCACGGCGATCCCTTCGATGGCCAGTTCCTGGCGCGAGAGATCGACTTCGATTGGCGCGAAGTCGGGGTTTTCCGGCAACAACTGCACCCTGTGCCCCTGGCGGGCAAAGCGCTTGACCGTCACTTCGTCGCCGATACGTGCCACCACCACCTGCCCGGCCCGGGCCTCGCTGCTGCGATGCACCGCGAGCAGGTCGCCGTCCAGAATGCCGGCATCCTTCATGCTCATGCCCTGCACCTTGAGGAAATAATCCGCACGCGGTGAAAACAGCGCGGCATCAATTTGCACGTGCCGCTCGATATGCTCCTGCGCGAGAATCGGGCTGCCCGCCGCCACCCGGCCCACCACTGGCAGCCCGCCGCCGCCCTTGAGCTGAATACCGCGCGACACCCCCGGCACCAGGTCCAGCACGCCTTTTTTCGCCAGCACCTTGAGATGCTGCTCGGCCGCGTTGGGCGAACTAAAGCCGAAGTGTTGCGAGATCTCCACGCGCGTCGGCGGGCTGCCAGTGGTTTCGATCCACTCCTTGATCAGGTTCAGGATTTCTTCCTGGCGACGTGTCAGCGCTTGCATGGGGCGGCCTCCGAATACTGTATGCACATACAGTAAAGATACTGTATATTTGTACAGTATAGCGACCCCATTCGAAAAGCGCCAATGGCGACTCCTGCATAGGGGGCCGCACGCAGGCACACCGGAGCAACCCATGATGAAACTCGGAAAAATCAGCGCCCTCGCCTTCAGCCACATGAAACAGCGCGGGATTTCCATCGACGCCTTGAACGAACTGATCACCCACGGTCAGGTCGAAAAACAGGTTGACGGCGCACAGATCGTATACCTGGACAGCGACCTCCCCGCGCCATCCTGGGCCGGCCGCCCGCAACCCCGGCTCTATGCGGTGATGGATGCAGCAGGAGAGGTACTCACGCTTGAGAAACGGGTGCGGCTCCGAGCCGCCTAGCCCGGGCTGGTAACGGGATACGGTCGCCCGTCAGCCCGCCACCATCCTGATTTGTGGCTTGCGCAGGTATTATTAGGCCTCTTCCAGGCTACAACATGGCTTGCACAGCCGCCGCACCGATGAATCTGCCGGCCAACCCCCCCCGCTGCAACGCGCTGGATTACCCACACCCTGCCTGCCTGCAGGATTGCATCGGGCACTATCAATCCGTCATTCCCGGCCTGGCCGACCTGAGCGCGCAGTTGCAAACCCTTGCCCCGTCGACTGAAGCAGGCATGCCCGACGCGCTCATCGACCTCTACGAAGCGTGCTACCCCTTGCTGGAACAGGCCCTGTGGTCTGGCGAGATGACGTTTCATCCGCTGCTGGCCACCTACCAGGCCCTGTTTCGCGAACAGGAATCCCTGATCCGGCAACGTGACCTAAGCAATCAAGCGGCCGACATGCGCCACACTTTCATCCTGAGCATCCCGGTGGCGGATCGCCCGCCCCACCTGCGGGCCTGCCTCGAAAGCATCTACCAGGTGTGCATGCAGTTCGACTACGGCGGCCATGCGTCCGGCGTGTGGGAGAAGATCAAGATCATTGTCGCCGAAGACAGCCGCGACGAAGCCAACATCCATCGACACCAAGACCTGGTGGCGGAATACCGGCAAAAAGGCCTTCAGGTCATCCACTTCGGGCTGGCCGAACAATATGAACTGCTGCACGCCCTCCCCCCGCAACAGCGCGCGCAACTCGGCAATCTGCTCACCACCCAGCCCAGGGACCGCTTCCATCTCAAAGGCCAGGCCGCCAACCGCAACCTCAGTTACCTCAAGTGTTTGCAGCTGACCGAAGACCCGGACAACACGCTGTATTTCCTGATCGACAGCGACCAGTCGCTGTGCGTGAACCGACACACCGAGGCCGGCGAAGAGGCGGTGGTGGCGCTGAACTACTTCCACGCCATCGACAAAATCTTCCGCACCACCGATACCCAGATGCTGACCGGCAAGATGGTCGGCGACCCGCCCGTCTCGCCGGCGGTGATGGCTGCCAATTTTCTGGACGACGTGAGCGCCTTCTTTAGCCGCCTGGCCACGCTGGGCAGCGGCCAGGCCTGCCAGTTCCATGGCGTGCCGCACCCCAAGCCGGGCGACGCCGCCTATCACGACATGGCCAGGCTCTTTGGTTTTGACAACCAGCCGGCCACCTTTGACTACCCCTGCCGCCTGCAAGGCGCGCACGACCACGGCGCCTGCCTCACGGATTTCGCGCAGCGGCTCAACGCCTTCTTCTTTGGCGAACACCTCACGCGCAAGACCTGGTTTGATTACGGCAGCGGCTTTGCCCAGCGCAGCCCCGCGCGCACGATTTATCCCGGCAACTTCATCGTCAACCATGCGGGGCTCAAAACCATCATCCCCTTTGGCCATCTGCGGCTGCGCATGTCCGGCCCCACCGCCGGGCGGCTGATTGCCGCCGAAATCGGCGCGCGTTTTGCCTCGTTCAACATGCCCAACCTGCACCGCCGCACCACCGAGGTGGGTCTCGCCGACGACTTTCGCCCCGGCGTGGAGGTTGGCCAGGCCGGCGTGGGCCAGGCCAGCATCGATTTATCCAATGAATTCGAGCGCCAGTTCTTTGGCGACCTGATGCTGTTTACAACGGAAGAAGTGGTGAAACAGGCAGATGTGAACCAGCCTTTTGCCCGCGATGTGGTCGAGGCCGTAATCAATCAGAAGGAAACCGAACTGCTGGCGTTGTACCAGCAAAAGCACGTCGCGATTGTTGAAAAAAAACGGCAACTGAACGAACTGGTATTCAGCACAGGCCATTGGTGGCAGAACACTCCGGCACTGGCCAATGCCCTGCGGCAGGTGCGCGCCTTTATCGATAACATCGACCGCAACTTTGGCGAGCACGCGCTGGCATGGCGCCAAATACAATCCACAGAGCATCGCGCCGCGCGCAAGCAGCAGATCATCGAGGCCTTGATAAACTACCGCGCCGAGCGGGATGCTTGGGACAGCCTGTTCTAAGCGCGCCGCCGCTACTCGACTCTTTTTCGCCGCGGTCATGCACCACCCAGACGTTCGCTGCCAGAGACGCTCAGCGGCTCAATAAGCACGAGGTCGGCTACGCGAGATCACTCACGCCCCCCTATGCTACGATGCACCGAGACCGCCTTCAGAACGCTCATAGTCCATTCAAGAGACGACCATAATGACAAAAGGATATTTTGAAGCGCCAGTCTTCGTTAAAACATTCATTTAATCGGTTTGCCACACCAGATGTCTGAAGAAAAAGAAGCCCTCGACAGTGACAATGCCGTATACCGAACTCTGCTGGAGTCAACCAAGGCCATCCCCTGGAAAATCGACTGGGCCACGATGAAATTTGCCTACATTGGCCCGCAGATCGAGTCCTTGCTGGGATGGAGCCAGGACAGCTGGCTCACGGCAGAAGACTGGGCAACGCGCATGCATCCGGACGACCGGGAGACCGTGGTGAATTTCTGCGTAGCTCAGTCGAAGGCCGGCGTGGACCACGAAGCCGATTACCGCGCGCTGACCCGAGACAATGGCTATGTCTGGATTCGCGACGTGGTGCACGTGGTGCGCAACGAACAAGGCGAAGTGGATTCGCTGATCGGCTTCATGTTCGATATCAGCGAACGCAAGCGGGCCGAAGAAAAACTCATCGCCCTGCAAAAGGAACTGGAAGCGCTGTCGTTCATGGACAGCCTGACCGGCATCGCCAACCGTCGCAAATTCGATGTAGCCCTGGATCTCGAATGGACGAGCGCGAGTCGGAATGGGCAGTCTTTGTCTCTGATCATGATCGATGTGGATTTTTTCAAGCAATACAACGACCACTACGGCCACGCCCAGGGCGACGAAACCTTGAAGGCCATCGCCCATACGCTTGCACTGGCGGCCACCCGCCCGCGCGACATCGTGGCACGTTTTGGCGGCGAGGAATTTATGCTGGTGCTACCGGAAACGGATGAAAAATCCGCGTTGCAGGTCGCCGGGCGTTGCCATCGCCTGATCGAAAAGCTGCGCATCCCGCATGCGGTCTCACAGACGGACAAATACATCACCGTGAGCATGGGCGTAGCGACAATCAAGCCGTCGCCCAAGGTTGCGCCCAGCTACCTGATCGAGGCGGTCGACAAATTGTTGTATCAGGCCAAACAGAACGGTCGTAACCGGATCGAGTCGGCAAACGTGTAGCTGCGCAGGCTATTCGTCTGCGCCATCAGCTGCCAGGCCCCCTCTGAAGCGTCATCGAATCCGCCGCACCCGCAATCAAACGCGCGCGGCAATCAAGATACGCTTCCCGCGCCGCCCGCAACACCGCCTCCGGAATCACGACATGCGAGTAATCGGTCCGTGTTTTTGCGATGCTTCCGCTCCGAACGCGCTCTGAGCTATCGCCCCTGCGTGCCTTTCCCGTTTGGCTGAACACCTCATAGCGCTCGCTTAAGGGTGAATCCAGATCGAGCCACTTCGTGAGCCGAGACAACAGCTGCGCCGGCGCGCGTTGCCACAGCGCCGCATCAAAATAGAAATAGCGCTGCGCGGCAGCCTGGCTGAAGTCGGCCAGCGCCTGCACCCGCGCGATGTAGTAGTGGGCCGCTTCAACCGGCGAGGCATACAGGTCCGGGGCCGGCTTCTGACGAAACAGATGCACGATGCTTTTGATCGTGTGTTCCGGCTCCGCCAGCGCAATCAAGATTTTGGGTTCGGCCAACCCCAGCCGCTCGGGCTGCAATACATAGTCGTTGTGCAACAGCTTGTCGAACAGATAGCGGCTGTTTGGCTTGAGCGCATCGCTTGCCCGGTACACATCCAGCTGTTGGTCCAGCGCCGATGCATCTTCATAGCTGAGATGCATCTCGTAGTAGCCATTGATTTGCGGATGCGAGCCGAGAATATGCCCGGCCAGGCTGGACAAGGCCCGCATATGGCTCAGCAGGAAGATACGGGCGTAGCGGTCAGACAAGGCGTGTGTCCTGCCGGTGGCGTACTGATCGAATGCCGTTAACGGCTGACCATTCTGTGTGGCCGACTGACCACGTTGCCAGCATCAGTGCAGGCAGCATTTCTTGAATTTCTTGCCACTTCCGCAGGGGCACGGGTCGTTGCGTCCGATACTGGGCGCGGCACGGCGAACCGTTGTGGAAGAAGGCGCATACGCTTCGCGGCGCGCCAGCCAGTAGGCATGGATCTCGCGCACATTGCGTGCAATGGCGTTTTGGAGATTTTCAATTTCGACATCCGAAGACAATTCATGTGCCCGCCAGTCCGTCTCGCTCGTAAACGCACGCATGGGCATGATCATAATCTCCATCTCCCGGCCCCCTGCCCCCCACAGGTCTGCCGTCAAGTTCGCCCCTTGTACATAGCCCTCGCACCAGTCATCGACAATGGTGTAAGTCTTGCCTTCCACAACGCGCTCCAGAAACAGCGGCAGGAAATCTTCCGGCTGCCTCATCAACGCGGCCGCGATACCGTTCATATGCCGAATCAGCAACGCAAATACATCTTCAAATTCTTTGGGGGTTTTCCACTCGGGCTCGAAATCGCGCCACACCACAGGCAACCAGCGCGAGGGCGGGACCACCACCGGACCGCTGACCAGCGCGGTCATCAAACCATCCAACTCCGAGACATCCAATACACCCTCGTCCTTGCCATCCATCTCGGCGGCGTCATCGATACGATCGAGCAGGAATTGATCAAGCCAATCGAGTTCTTCGTCATTCAAAGGGATCGATTCGAAATTCATCATGCTTCCAGCCAGTTCATCACCGGCTGCTCCATCAAGTTCTTGCCTCACATCGCCGGATCGAAATTTGTCATTCTTTCGGTAATTATGAACAATTACCGAAAGAATGGAATCGCACATATTCAGTCAAGTTCACGTTAAGCATGCCGCTCACGCCGCCGGCTCAGCAAATGAATCGCAACAGCAATGAGCACAATCGCAAGGAACAACGCATAGGGTGCAAAGCGGTTGACGGTTGCCGCCCAAGCGTTGAGCTCGTTCAGCAGCAAGCCCCACACGCCAATGGCGAGATAGGTCGATATCAGCACGACAACGACGTTTACCCAGGCGCGCAAGCCGATCAAAAACCAATGATCGCCCCACCACCGGGCCGGCCATCCAGAACGGAACAAACAAGAAAACAAACCGGCCGACGATGCTGAACCTGCGCACCGCGCCGCCCCGGCACTCGGCCGCGCGATGCATGCGGGTGACGAAAGGCTGCAAAGTGCTCAGCTTGATCAGCTGCCGCCAGCTCAGCGCGAACAGCGGGTACACCACCAACACCTGGATGGTTTCAACCAGAATATTGAGCGGAATCACCTGGGCATGATCCAACCCACTCGCATAGCCGAAAGACATCCGGGCAGCCGGCCGATAATCAGATTCAGCCCGGTCATGGCCGCGTAGGTGAGCACGCTGTCAGGAAACAGATGCCACCCGATCCCAAACGCCAGCAGCATCAGGCCGGTGAGCGCCAGGCTGACACCCAGCAACCGGCCTTCGGTGCTGGAAAAAGTGTTTCAGGCATGCTGGTCTCTTTAACTGGATATGAGCGGAAACAACATTCTGGCCCCGGTTTTTCAGAAGGGAGGGGCAGAAACAACACGAAGCTGAACCTATCGATCTACTAATCAGGCCGGGTTCACAAAATAGAGACTGCTCGTTTTGCATTGTTCGCATTCACGGAAGAACCTGGGTCCATCCTTTCGAATCCGCTCCTTGTGGCCTTCATTGCCGCAACTGATTTTGATCGGTGTATTACCATCGCAGTCAGCACACTTGAAGTAGTAACCGTACTTACCGTACTGAACAGACAAATTTTCACTTTCGCAGCCTCGGCATTTCACACGGTTATCCGTCTCTATCAGCTCAGCGACTGCCTGCTCTGCAACAGCAACATAAGGGGCAGGAGCGGGCTCCTCAACAGCCTGAGCAGGACTCTGCGCCTCGGCCAAACCAAACCTGGCAGCGTAATTAAAAATCGTTGGCTGGTGCCGTTGAATCAACTGCCGACCAATGTTTTTAAGTGTTTCAAACGAAACCAACTTGGCTGTACTGGCCAGTCTTTCGAATACGCCCTCTTGTTCGAAGCGTTTATCAAGTGCATCCATAAGCATATCCGCCTTCAGTACACGGCTTGTATCGTAATTTTTGGGGCGATCGATCCTGGCATTGGGTGACACCAGAATGTAGGACTCGAATGTGGGCCCCAGTCGTAACCCAATGCGGGTTGGCATATCAACCAGTTCAAACACATCTTTCAGAACAGCAATATGCCGATCGTTTTGGGCTACCGGCGAAGCCATGCCTTCGTAGGTTTTCTTGAAGCCGTTCCAGCGCAGGAACTCGCCATCTTCGGTGATCTTGAGCCCAGCATGAAAACTCTTAGTCTCCAATACGAAGACCGTGAGAGATCGGTGTAAAAGCAGATGGTCAATTTGCGCAACCCGCCCATCGATCTCAAAGCGCAAATCGTGAAGAACCAATGTGTTTCGTGAATCCTTGAGCCCAAAGTCGATGAGGTAAGCAGCCTCCTGTTCGCCTTTCAGCCCCGCACGGATGTTCCGCAACTCCTGTTCTAACTTTGTTTTTTTATCTGAATGGGCAAGGGACACCAGCCGTTCAAGCTCAATTATCTGGTCGTCTTTTTTGTCTGCTGATTTCAAAAGCATAGTCGGATGGATTCCTGATTTTTTTACACATCATATTTATGGCTGCTGCCAGTTCACGCCTCATATCGGTCAGAACTACACCGAGCTGTAATCGCATGCAGAACTTACGCACCGGCTTCCAGCCCCTGCAATTCCTTCAGCGTCCGGCCGCAGGCATCCTTCCATTCGATCGGTCCATTCGCGCTTCGCCCCAGTACGACTGCCGCAGCTGTGGAGGGTGAACTAAACACATAGTCCTGTGCAAAGCGGTAATGATCGCCTTCGCGTTCAAGTACACCGCTGCCAATCAACTCTTCACGCAAATCAAACTACCGCGCACATGCTGCTGCATGGACAGCACCGACTCACCCACGGCCTGCGAACCAGTCTTGACCACAAACCCCTGCGTTGCCTCGTAACCACTGGCAGTTACGGGCCGCGTATGAGATTGGCGATGTTCCAGATAACGTCGCCCTGTTGCTTGATGGATTCAGCGTTTTTCATGATGTTTGGAGTTGATGCGGGAATCTATCCAGCGACTTGAGACTATCCACATAAAGCAGATCGCCAGAAAAGAAGTATTGGCCAGATTTAAGCGGGAATTCACGGATGGCGACACCACGCGCGGCGTGGATGTTGGCCGCAGCAGCATCGCAAACGTGCCAGCCTGCCGCCTTTAACAGCACATCGATATTCCACCTCGCTTGCTGTTCCGGCTCGCTTGCTGTTCCGGCTGTGGTGCCAAAATGCCTCCTTGGTTTTCTATCTGCCGAATCTTCGCACAGGCTGCGTGTTTTATATGTGTCGATGCAATCGACACATTTTCGGGTCAGGTCGATTAAAACGCGTTTCTTCGACATATCCCTGCCCTCACACCACCTGATTAACCTCAAACACCGCATCGATGCCCTGCCCGTTCCAGTTGTATTCCAGGTGGGCGGCGTGAGCGCAGTTTTTCAATAGCGCGGTGCGCAAGGCGGCCAGGCATTCGCCGCCGGGGTGGCGCACCGATGGATACAGGATGCCGTGCACGCCTTCTGCTCTGAGGGTGCGACCGATGCCATGGGCATAGGCGTAATCGTTGGGGTCGACGATGCGCGGTTCGGCTTGGCTGGCTTGGCGCAGGTCGATGACCTTGCCGCTGGCGGCGACGGTATATAGGCGCATTTGCAGGCGCATCGGCGGCTCGGCGGTCGCAGCCATGAACAGCGCGGCGTGGTATTGGGTTTCGGCGATGGCGGTGTCCTGCTTGCGGGCGCAATAAAACACGCCGTAGCTGCCGTCGCTGAAGCGGCTGCCCTGCGGGTTGAGATGGGTGAAGGCGGCCATGATGCAGGTGCTGCCGGGGCCAAACAGCCGCTCGTCGGCGGGGACCAGGCTGATCTCGCCGACTTCGTCGCGGATGCGGTCGTTGGTCATGGCTTCCAGCGCATAGAGGGCGTCGAAGTCTTCGGGGCTGGCGACGCGCTCGAACAGGCCCACCGAGGGAAAGCGGCTGGGGATGACCCGCCAGGCCGGGTTCCACTTCAGACGCGTGACGGGATAGGTCATCTTTAAACGCGTCCTGCGTCAGACCCAGGACGAACGGCAATTGCCATTGCCTAGGCCCAACCGCCCCGTCGGGCATCCAGATACTGGCGCACGGCCAGGAGGTCGGCGACGTTGCCGCCGAGCATGCGGTCGAGTGCGCTTTTGCCGCCGAACAGCGGCGCGGTGTTGGGCTTTTTCACCCAGGCATCGGCCGCTGTGCTGGCCGGCAACAGAATCTGCAGCGCCTTGTAGATGCCCAGCAGGTAAGACAAACGCTCAAGGGTGTCGCGCTTGAGATCGGCGGTGGTGGGTGCGGATTTCCACTTGAAGAAGGTGGAACGGCCCGGCCCGCCCAGCAGCACCATCTGCTCGTCGGTGTTGAGCCCCCAGTCGCGCGCGATGTTGAAGAACGCGCGCAGACCGGCAACCGACAGGTCGCGGCTACTGGGGGTGTTTTGGGTCTTGATGGCTTGGGCGGGGTTGGGCATCTGGCCTCCATGGCAGTGTCATTTTGTACTGACACCTCAAACATAGTCCATTTATGGACTGTTGGCAATACCGGGGGCAAGGGGTTGAAGCGAGCCATCCACCCGCCGCCGCCCAGCCCCAATGCCAGGCCGGCCACCCGTCTTCCCGCAGCGCATCGTCAACCCCGGAGGTATCAGCGCATGTAGCTATAGCCTTCATGCTGCAGGCGCACGATTTCAGCATCACCCATCGGCACCATGCTTACGAAACCATGAATGTCTTCGGGCTTGTAGCCATGGCCTTCGGCAGCGATCTTGCACATCTTGAATTCGATGATGCCGCCTACGGTCAGGCTTTGGGCGCGCTCCATCAGGGCCTTGTGTTTTGCGAAATTCTTGATCGCGAAATAATTGATTTCATCGCCGTGCAACACAATCACAATCTTGTTATCGAACGGGTCGGCCCCGTTGAGTGCGCTCAGGTAACTGGCGCGATCAAGCACGCTGGTCAGCGCGGCGACGCTGGTCACGGCGGTGTCGTATACCACTTTTTGCTTGGAATATTGCGTATCCAGGACCGGGGCGCTGCCCCAGGGCGCGTTGGATGTGGCAAAGGCGGGGGCGCTCAAAACCAATGCGACGGCGAACAGAATGGGCTTGATCATTGATGGGTCTCCTGTTGGAAGTAGGACGCAAAATAGCGAAGCGCCCAACTGCTTGGTCTGCAATGGGCGGGCTTCCTTACGATGCAATGGATTTTTGTCCATTCAGGGCCTGAGTGTAAACACCTGCCCGCGCCTATCGCAGGCGTGGCGGCATGTTTCAGGGTAATAGCGGGAGTTAAGGGGCTTTTATTGCTGCTTTCTGCGGAAACAACCACAAGCTGGCAGCAATGAAGATGAGCAGTGCTGCCGATGCCGTATAACGGTTCAAGGCCAAACCCCCGGCGTCAAGAGGTTTATCAAGCAAGTCTCCGGCGACAGCGCCATGCTGGAACGCATCGAGCATGCCGTCACGGGCATGCGCGAAGTTTCAGACAATGTTGCGCATGATTTGCGCAAACCGCTCTCACGTCTGAAAACACGCGCTGAAGTCGTGCTAAACAAGCCGCGTGACAGCAGCGTTGCCTATCAGGAGGCGCTGGCACAGACAGTGAACGATGCCGACGAATTGATGGGCAATTCGGACCGAGGGCCGGAGGGTCAGGCGGTCGGTCTTGCTGGTTTGTTGTGAAACCCTGTTGCACCAGCCTGACAGCGCTTAACTCTCCCCTGCCCCCTCGTCCAGCTTGCACAGGTGCGCCAGCTTCTCGGCGATCCTGGCTTCGAGCCCGCGCAGGGTCGGCTGGTAAAAGTGCTGTTGCTGGATGTCGTCGGGGAAGTAACGCTCGCCGGCGGCGTAGGCTTCGGGTTCGTCATGGGCGTAGCGGTAGGCGCGGCCGTAGCCGAGTTCCTTCATCAGCCTGGTGGGGGCGTTGCGCAGGTGAATCGGCACGTCGTTGGAGGGATTGGCCTGGACGAACGCGCGTGCGGCGTTGTAGGCCACATAGGCGGCGTTGCTCTTGGGCGCGCACGCCAGATACAGACAGGCTTCGGCCAGCGCCAGTTCGCCTTCGGGGCTGCCCAGACGCTCGTAGGTTGAGACCGCATCCAGTGTGATGCCGAGTGCGCGCGGGTCGGCCAGGCCAATGTCTTCGCTCGCCATGCGGATGAGGCGGCGGCCGAGATAGCGCGGATCGGCACCGCCGTCGAGCATCCGCACCAGCCAGTACAGCGCGGCGTCGGGCGCGGAGCCGCGCACGCTTTTGTGCAATGCGGATATCTGGTCGTAGAAGGCTTCGCCGCCCTTGTCGAAGCGACGCATCGATTGCGCTAGCGCATTTTCGACAAAGCCGGTGTCGATGACTTCAACCTGCGCCGTGCGAGCGGCGGTGTCGAGTTGTTCCAGCAGATTGAGCAGTTTGCGCGCGTCGCCGTCGGCGTAAGCGGCCAGCATGGGGCCGACGCCTTCCATCAGCTTCAACTGCGGCAGTTCCTGCAGCGCACGCTGCAGCAGTTGGCCCAGTTCGTCGGGCGTCAGCGATTTCAGCACATAGACCTGGGCGCGCGACAGCAGCGCACCGACGACTTCGAACGAGGGATTTTCGGTGGTGGCGCCGATGAAGGTGAACAGCCCGGATTCGACGTGCGGCAAAAACGCATCCTGCTGCGACTTGTTGAAGCGATGCACTTCGTCGACGAAGAGGATGGTGGTGCGACCCATTGACTGGTTCATGCGCGCGCGCTCGACCGCTTCACGGATATCTTTCACCCCCGAGAGCACGGCGGAAATGGCGATGAAGTCGGCGCCGAAGGCCTCGGCGGTGAGCCGCGCCAGCGTGGTCTTGCCGACGCCGGGCGGCCCCCACAGGATCATTGAGTGCAGCTTGCCCGAATCGAAGGCGAGCTTGAGCGGCTTGCCCGGCCCCAATAAATGCGTCTGGCCGACAACGTCGGCCAGCGTGTGAGGGCGCAGGCGCTCGGCAAGCGGCGCCCCGGCATCGCGCTTTTGACCTGCAGCGCGCGGATCGGGCGCGGTCTGAAACAGGTCATCAGTCACCAATGATGTCGGCGCCTTTGGGCGGCGTGAACTTGAAACGCGAGGCGGGAATGGACGGATTGCGCACAAACCGCGACAGCTTGAGCGTGGTGCGCTGGCCGAAGAAATCGAAGAGTTCCATCTGCGCCAGATCATCACCCTTGAAGCCCATGCGGATGCGCTCGAACGTGGTATCTCGGTTTTTTGGCGTGGCTTCCAGCCATTCCAGCCCCCCGTTTTCACCCGCATCCTTGAGGTTGAAATATTTTCCGATTGCGGTGTCTCCCGCGAGCAGCGCCGCCGGGGTCCCGGCGATCACCTCCCCGAGCGGCTTGACCGTAACCTGATCCAGATCCGTGTCGTACAGCCACAGCCTGGCCCCATCGCCCACGATCACCTGCTCATAGGGCTTGGCATAATCCCAGCGAAATTTCCCGGGTCGGGAAAACGCCATTCTGCCACTGGCCTGCTGCGAAACCCGACCCGATTTATCGACCACGGTTTGGGTAAAATCGGCTTCAGCTGTTTTGGCTTCGGCAATGAATGCCTTGAGCCGATCCACGCCACCGGCCTGGGCCAGCATCGGTAACGCAAGTGCACAAGCCGCAATAAAGTGTTTCAAAGGTGTTTCTCCAAAAAATAAGCTCTGTCTGTCAGGCGCACAAAACGCGGCAGGGTTCCCCCGACCCGACAGATAGCGTCCCAGACTATAGCGTTCATGCGTCCAACAGAGTAGTCGGAGGTCGCATTAAGGTCAGGCTGGCTCATGATCGATATTGCATAGTCAGGACCTTCGGCTACGATTAATCCGTTTGGCATAAAAAAAGCGCCCGATGGGCGCAGGTCATGCGTAACGGCATGACCTCAGCTCACGGCGCCTTGCGGGTGCTGATCCCGAACGGCAAATAGGCAGGACACCACCCCAAGACCGCGGTGAGCATCAGGATAAAGCCCACCACACCTGCAGGCACCATCAGGTTTTCGGCACCAGGCAAATTCGACAACGCATAATAAATCAGGGCCGCGCCAACCAGCGCACGAATAATACGATCCACTCCCCCCATGTTTTTGGTCATGTCAGGTCTCCTTGTCGACAGCATGCAGCAACATTATCCCGGGGGGTTCGCTGCCTGGCAGCGACCCCCCCGGGTCAGTTTGGCCCTTTCGACCGCAAGGCGCAATCACGATTTAACTGATGAGCGGAACAATCAGCAGTGCCACGATGTTGATGATCTTGATCAGCGGATTGACCGCGGGACCCGCCGTATCCTTGTAAGGATCACCCACCGTATCGCCGGTCACGGCCGCTTTATGCGCCTCGGAACCTTTGCCTCCAAAATTGCCCTCCTCGATGTATTTCTTGGCGTTGTCCCAGGCGCCGCCGCCCGTGGTCATGGAGATGGCTACAAAAATGCCGGTCACGATGGTGCCGAGCAATACACCGCCCAGTGCCTGGGCCCCGAGGGTGAGTCCCACAATCACCGGAACGGCGACCGGCAACAAGGAGGGCACCACCATTTCCCTGATCGCCGCCTTGGTCAGCATGTCGACACAGGTCCCATATTGCGGTTTGGCGGTGCCGGCCATGATGCCCGGGATTTCCTTGAACTGGCGGCGCACTTCGACCACCACCGAACCCGCCGCGCGACCGACGGCTTCCATACCCATCGCAGCAAACAGGTACGGCACCATGCCCCCGATAAACAAACCGATGATGACCATGTGGTTTGACAGATCGAAGGTCATGGCGACCGCAGCGGGATCGAGCGCCAGGGCATTGGCATTCAGCGCATGGGTATAGTCGGCAAACAGCACCAGCGCGGCAAGGCCCGCCGAGCCGATGGCATAGCCCTTGGTGACGGCCTTGGTGGTATTGCCCACGGCGTCGAGCGGATCGGTGATGTTGCGGATGCTGTCGGGAAGACCAGCCATTTCGGCAATGCCGCCGGCGTTGTCGGTGATCGGGCCATAGGCATCGAGCGCGACGATGATGCCGGCCATCGACAGCATCGAAGTGGCAGCAATGGCAATGCCGTACAGGCCGCCCAGTTCGTATGCGCCCCAGATCGACAGGCACACCGCCAGTACCGGCGCAGCGGTGGATTTCATCGATACGCCCAGGCCGGCGATCACGTTGGTGCCGTGGCCGGTGGTGGAGGCCTCGGCAATATGACGCACCGGGCTGAATTCGGTTGCGGTGTAGTACTCGGTGATCCACACCATGGCGGCGGTCAGCCCCAGCCCGATCAATGCAGCAAAGTACAGGTTCAGCGACGACACCAGCACACCATCGATCATCACGCCTTCGCCGAGCATCATGGTGGTGATGGGATAAAAGGCTATTGCGGCCAGCACGCCGGATACGATTAATCCGCGATACAGCGCGTTCATGATCTTGCCGCCTTCACGCGCGGTGACAAAAAAAGTGCCGGCAATGGATGCGAGTATGGAAAATCCGCCAAGTACCAACGGGTATATCACGGCCTCGGGCGAGCCGGTAATCATGAGACCGCCCAACAGCATGGTGGCAATGATGGTGACCGCATAGGTTTCGAACAGATCGGCTGCCATGCCGGCGCAGTCACCCACGTTGTCGCCGACGTTGTCGGCAATCACCGCCGGGTTGCGCGGGTCATCCTCGGGAATACCGGCCTCGACCTTGCCCACCAGGTCGGCGCCCACATCCGCGCCCTTGGTAAAGATGCCGCCCCCCAGGCGCGCGAAGATCGAGATCAACGAGCCGCCAAAGGCGAGTCCGACCAGTGCGTGGGTGGCATCCGAAGTCGCCTCGCCCATCGCCAGGGTAAGAAAGGCGTAATAGCCGGCGACCCCAAGCAAGCCCAGGCCAACGACCAGCATGCCGGTGATCGCCCCACCCTTGAACGCCACGTTGAGTGCCGCATTAAGACCGTTTTTTGCGGCTTCGGCGGTGCGCACATTGGCGCGAACCGACACATTCATGCCGATATAGCCGGTGAGCCCCGATAGCACTGCGCCGAGCGCAAAACCTACTGCAGTTTGCCAACCCAGCGCCAGAAAAATGGCAATCAGCAGAATGGCACCGACAACGCCGATGGTCGTGTATTGGCGGTTCAGGTAGGCAGAAGCCCCCTCCTGCACCGCGGCTGCGATTTCACGCATGCGATCATTGCCCGTAGGCAACCCCAGTATCCATTTAATCGACACAATCCCGTAGAGCAGTGCAAGCACTGCCGCAACGAGGGCAAAAATCAGACCATCATTCATTGCGTCACCTCCCAAACATGCCAAAAAAAACGGCAGCCTCAGCTGCCGATCCCATTACTTGCCCATAGCCAACCCGCCTTCGAAGCGTGTGCCGGGCTCAAACCCGAAAATCTCGTCCAGCCTGACCTCTTGGATGAGTTGATCGACCGCCTCCTGCCCATGCTCACGCTGAACTTCGGACAAAATCAGCTTGGCTGAATTGCCGTTGTAAAATCCACCAAAGTCAGCCTGTACCTTGAGCAATTGCCGTGCGCGGTCGAGTGTCATCTTCTAGGTATCTCCCTGAGCTTCAATCCCCTGATTTGCTTAAACCTTGAACGTCGGCAGTTTCTTCGCCACCGCAATGTTCTTCAACGTGACATACACCGGCAGGCCATCCTTGCCGTATTTCGGATAGTCCTCACCCTGGATCAACGGGGTCAGGTAACGCTTGCACTTGGCGGTGATGCCAAAGCCATCCTTGGTGATGAAATCGCGCGGCATGAATTTCTCGACGTTGGCAACCCTGGACAGCGGCGCCATGCCGATTTTGTACTTGTACGGGACATCGGACAGACGATCGACGGTCGGCATCACCGAATTGTGGCCCTTGAGTGCCAGCTCGACGGCTTTCTGGCCCAGTTCATACGCCTGCTTGACGTCGGTTTTCGAGGCGACGTGACGCGCAGCACGTTGCAGGTAATCGGCCACGGCCCAGTGGAACTTGTGGCCGTGCGCGTCCTTGATCATGTTGGCGACCACCGGTGCGGCTCCGCCCAGCTGGGCATGGCCAAAGGCGTCGCGGGTGCCCTGCTCGGCGAGGAAGGTGCCGTCGGGGTAATGGCAGCCTTCGGACACCACCACCGTGCAGTAGCCGTGTTCCTTCACCAGCTTGTCGACGCGGGCGAGGAATTTCTTCTGGTCGAATTCGATTTCCGGAAACAGGATGACAACCGGAATACCGTGGTCTTCCACCAGTCCGCCGGCAGCGGCGATCCAGCCGGCGTGACGGCCCATCACTTCGAGCACGAACACCTTGGTCGAGGTCTTGGCCATCGAGCGCACGTCGAAGCTGGCTTCCAGCGTCGACACCGCGATGTACTTGGCGACCGAGCCGAAGCCAGGGCAGCAGTCGGTAATCGGCAGGTCGTTGTCGACCGTCTTCGGCACGTGGATGGCCTGGATCGGGTAACCCATCGACTCGGACAACTGGCTGATCTTGAAGCAGGTGTCGGCCGAATCGCCGCCGCCGTTGTAGAAGAAATAGCCGATGTTATGCGCCTTGAACACTTCGATCAGGCGTGCGTATTCGCGCTTGTTGGCTTCCAGTGATTTCAGCTTGAAGCGGCAGGAACCGAAGGCGCCCGACGGCGTGGAGCGCAGCGCGGCAATGGCCGTTGCGGACTCCTTGGTGGTGTCGATCAGGTCTTCGGTCAGGGCGCCGATGATGCCGTTGCGGCCGGCGTAAACCTTGCCGATCTTGTCCTTGTTCTTGCGTGCGGTTTCAATCACGCCGCAAGCGGATGCGTTGATGACCGCAGTCACGCCACCGGACTGGGCGTAAAAGGCATTCATTTTTTTTGCGGCCGGTTTCTTGGCCGCAGGTTTGGCTGGTTTCCTGGCCGCAGATTGGGTTGCCATGCTGTTGTCTCCTCGATTTTCTTGATGGGCCACTGTAGGGCCGTTTACTTACTAAAACCACTGGGCAAAAAGCCAGCGCCGGATTCAAAACGGGGCTGGCCTGTTTAATTAACTGGTGCCGGATGGGTCTGTTTCGGCCAATCGCTTGGCCTCTTCGTCGGCCTGCATTTTCAGCAGGGTGGTCACACAGTCGCCGATGTCGTCATACTCTTCGCGCCCGGTCGAAAAGCGATCACGGATGCGATAGAAGAACATGCTGCGATAACGCGAATCCCCCGTTTTCGACAACACGAAATGACAGCCGTGCTCGCTCCAGTACAAGCCTGGGCACAGCGTGAGTTCGCGATCATCGATATACAGGCGGATCTCGGTTTCGACATCCTGCACCACGACTTCCCGCTTGTAACGTTCATTCACCGCCTGCTGGACGATCCAGCGCTCGGTATCGGTCATCGGGGAAATCGGTTGTGGCATCGGTCAGGCCGGCCGCTTCAATCCAGTGCAGCAAAAATCGAATCGCGGATGCCTTCGACCTTGCCCACGCCTGCCACTTTCACGTACTTCGGTGCACCGGTTTCGCCGCGTGTCGCCCAGTCGCCGTAGTACTTCACCAGTGGCTCGGTCTGCGCATGGTAGACATCGAGGCGCTTCTTGACCGTGTCTTCTGCATCGTCGTCGCGCTGGATCAGGTCTTCGCCGGTGATGTCGTCCTTGCCGTCCACTCTGGGCGGATTGAACACGACGTGATAGGTGCGACCGGAGGCCAGGTGAACACGACGACCCGACATGCGCTTGACGATTTCTTCGTCGGCGACATCGATCTCGACCACATAGTCGATCGGCACCCCGGCGGCTTTCATCGCCTCGGCCTGCGGAATGGTGCGGGGAAAACCGTCGAACAGATAGCCGTTCTTGCAGTCGGCCTCGGTCAGGCGTGCTTTCACCATGCCGATGATGATGTCGTCCGACACCAGGCCGCCTGCATCCATGATCGCCTTGGCCTTCATGCCGAGCTCGGACCCCGCCTTGATTTGCGCCCGCAGCATGTCACCGGTGGAAATCTGCGGAATGCCATATTTTTCCTTGATGTAATTGGCTTGTGTGCCCTTGCCCGCGCCGGGGCCGCCCAACAGAATCAAACGCATGATCATCTCCCTCGATATTTGGATTCTAAAAACCTGAATAGACTAAGCGATGCTTGTCCGAAGCAACACTTAAAATTTTTTATTCGGCGATTCAACCCACTCAAATCAGTCCGCGGAAAACAACTGGCGCACCCGTTCCAGATCTTCCGGCGTATCTACCCCGGGCGCCGGTGCGGTGGGCGTAATCCCAAGGCTGATGCGGTGTCCGTGCCATATCACCCGCAATTGCTCGAGCATTTCGTGGCGTTCCAGCGGCGACGGCGCAAGCCCCGCATACGCCCGTAAAAAACCTGCCCGATACGCATATAAGCCAATATGACGCAAGGCGCCAAGCTCCTGAGGCATGTCTGCATGCGCCGCGAACGCGTCGCGCGGCCAGGGAATCGGCGCGCGGCTGAAGTACACCGCATAACCGGCTTCGTCAGCCACCACTTTGACAACATTGGGGTTGATGAAATCGGCATGATCATGAATCGGATGCGCCAGGGTCGCCATCACGGCATCGTCATGCAGCACCAACTGACGCGCAGCCTCGCGGATCAGTTCCGGTTCGATCAGCGGCTCGTCGCCCTGCACGTTGACCACCAGCGTGTCGTCCGGCCAGCCCAGGGTTTCGGCGACTTCGACCAGACGCTCGGTCCCCGACTGATGGTCGGCCGAAGTCATCAAGGCCTGGTAGCCTGCGGCCTCGACCGCCTGCCGCACCCGCGCGTCGTCGGTGGCGACCACGACCGACTCGGCTCCCGCCTGCAACGCGCGCTCCAGCACCCGCAACACCATCGGGCGCCCGCCGATATCCACCAGCGGCTTGCCCGGCAGGCGGCTGGAAGCGTAACGCGCGGGAATGACGACGCGAAAACGTACCGTCATTGAGGACCGTGAATTTCGTCAGGCGACAGCGCACGCGCCTCTTCGGGCAGCATGACCGGAATGTCGTCGCGGATAGGGTAGGCGATCCGGCACGCCCGGCACGTCAGCTCCTGTGCTGATTTCTTCCACTCCAGCGGACCTTTGCAGACCGGGCACACAAGGATTTCAAGTAATTTCGGGTTCATTTAAGCGTGTCCTGTAGGATGCACAGCCGCATCGGCCGTATACGGCTGTTGCGACTTGCTTTGGTAAAGATGAATATCGGCAACCAGCAGCAGGGTCAACAAATCATGGCCATCCTGCGGTGCACGGCTCACGCCCAGACTCACGGCCATCGGGATGCCATTGCTGCTGCTCCAGGCGTCGCTGCGGGCTTTGATCCGGTTATAAATCAAGCGGATGGCTGCCTCATCGCGTTGCGGCAGGAGTGCGACAAATTCGTCCCCGCCCCAGCGACCGCAGATTCCCATTTCGGCAGACTCACTGAATATCTGCGCAAAATCAGCCAGCACACGGTCGCCCACGCCGTGGCCAAAGCGATCGTTTATCGCCTTGAATTGATTGAGGTCGGCAAACAGCACGGTTGCCGGTGTCGCGGCATCGGCCTTGTCGAACACATTGTCCGCCGCCGCGAGCAGCCCATGCCGATTCAGCAGCCCCGTCAGCATGTCAAATCGGCTGCGGTAATCCAACTGGCGGCGCTGTCCTTCTATGCGCCCCATCAGGATGTAAGCATACAACGCCAGGGTGACCCAGAACACACCAAAAAAAACATCCCCTGCACTGACATCAAATCCGCCGAGTCGATAGCGCAGTGCGAAGGCAACAGCCATGGCAAGAAAGGCCCCGCCCAGCACCTCGGTAAACAGGCGCATACCGTACCGCATGCCGTTTCCCAGCAGCACCATCAGAAATGCCAGCGCAGATGAAGGGATAGGATTGGGATCATGGATCACGCAGAGGGTCACGATAATCAGATCGGCCACCATGGCGCTGCGGATTTTCAGCAGAGAAACGCCTTGCAGCGCTTGGCGAAAAAACCAGGTATTGAGGACAAAATAGATTCCGAGCGCAACCAGCAGCTGCTCGATACTGAACATCGCCGGCGAGACGGTTTTCAGTGTCGAAAAATAGATGACTGCGAGCGAAAAAAAGAGATAGCGGGTAAAAAACTGGGTAACGATCTCGGCACGGTCAGGCACCCAGAAGCCCCTCGCATCGGTTTCTGCGATCCAGCGGTTGGGTTGACGACGATCGCCCCATTCAGAACTCTGCATTCCCACTCCCCCTTCCTCGGTGCATGCCCGGAGGTTCTCGTTATTTGAGGCGTGCACCCAGCCAAGCGCTGAATCCGGTTTCCGGGGTGACGTTGAGCTCAACAGCCCACCAGTCTGTTCCGGCGAAACCTTGGCATTTTACCGCGTCTTTTTCCGTCATCAGCACCGGGCTGCCCAAGGGGATATCTGCTGCCGTGAATGCATGATGATCGGGAAAGGCGCTCGGTTTGAAATGGAGGCCCTGCGTCTCAAGCATGTCGAAAAACCCCTGGGGGCGACCGATTCCGGAGACGGCGAGCCATTGACAGGGCGGCAGATCGCGCAGCGCCACTTTCTGCATCGGTGCACGCAAACGGTAGGCTTGCCCGGCAGTGTAGTCGGCCCGCCATGTGGTGACCGGATAATCGGCGCGACGCCGGACCGGGCCGCGCACCACCTCAATCACCGCATCCACACTACGCAATCGACTCCATGGCTCGCGCAACGGGCCGGCTGGCAAGGGCCAGCCGTTACCCAGTCCGGTCGCCGCATCGATCACGGCCAGTTCGATATCGCGGTGCAGTCGATAGTGCTGCAAGCCATCGTCGGCAACGAGGATGTCCACCTCATGCCGCGCAAGCAGGTTGCGCGCCGCCGCCACCCGGTCCCGCCCCACCCACACCGGCACGCCGGTCTGGGTGCGGATAAGCAGGGGTTCATCGCCCACTTCTGTGGCCAGGCTGTCGGGTCGCACCTCGACACATCCGTTGGCCGACCCGCCATAGCCCCGGCTGACAACGCCCGGCCGATAGCCCTGCCCACGCAGCCAGTTGACCAGCCAGATGACCAGCGGCGTCTTGCCGCTGCCGCCCGCAGTAATGTTGCCGACGATGATCACCGGCACCCCAACGGCAACAGCCTTGAGCCAGCCGCGGCGGTAGGCCTGGCGGCGCAGCGTCGAGACGGCGAGAAACAACAGGGCCAGAGGGGAAAGCAGCACCGCGCGCACCCCGATGCGTGCCCAGCCATGCTGAAAGGAAACCACGGTATGCCTTCAGGGCGCGGTCTGGGTGGCGAAGGTAATACGGCTTAAGCCTGCCTGGCGTGCCGCTTCCATCACATTCACCACGGATTGATGCGCGGCGCGGGCATCGGCATTGATCACCACCACCGGCTCCTGTTGGTCGCCCGCCGCCTGCTTCAATGCAGCGGCAATCTGCGCCACCGTCGCCTCGCCAATAGCCGAATTATCGATCTGGTAGCGTCCGCTTTCGGCTACCGCCACCTCAATTTGTCGGGACGGGTTGGGCGTCTGCTCGGCACTGCTTGTGGGCAGATTGATCTTGAGCTCGGCAAAACGCGCGTAAGTGGTGGTCACGGCGAGAAAAATCACGATGACAAGCAGGATGTCGATAAACGGAATCAGGTTGATCTCCGGGTAATCTTCACGGCGGCCGCGACGAAAATTCATGGAATTAAAGCCTATTTACAGTAGGAATCATGCCCCGCCCCGGTTGCCTGCGGCATACAGGCCGAAAGCGGAGAGCGAAGTGGGTCGTTTCAAAATGCGCGGCCTGCAGCACACGCCAGCCTGGCTTAACCATGACGCTGGCTGGCCCAGGCTCTCACTTCCTGTCGCCGTGGACAATTTCCACCAGTTTGATGGCCTGCTGCTCCATATCCACCACCAGCGACTCCACCTTGCCGCGGAAATAGCGATAGAAAATCATCGCCGGAATCGCCACGATCAGTCCAAAGGCAGTGTTGTACAGCGCGATTGAAATGCCGTGGGCGAGCTGGCCCGGGTTGGTACCGATTGCCGTCTGCGCACCGAAGATTTCGATCATGCCGATGACCGTGCCAAACAAGCCCAGCAGCGGGGCCATGCTGGCGATGGTGCCGAGCGAGGTCAGGAAGCGGTCCAGTTCATGCGTGACCGCACGCCCGGATTCCTCAATGGACTCCTTCATGATCTCGCGCGAACTATGGGCATTTTTAAGCGCAATCGCAAAAATTCGGCCCAACGGCGAGCCGTCGGCCAGATGCGTAATCAGCTCAGGTGTCACGCCGCATTCCTGGTAGGTCTTGATCGTTTCCAACAGCAAACTGTTCGGCGCCACTTCCTGCGTCCGCAGACTGTAAGCACGTTCAATAATGATGGCCACGGCGACAACGGACGCCAGAATCAATGGCCAGATCGGCCAACCGGCCGCCTCAATAATGGCAAGCACTGGATACAACTCCATGGAATAAACAACAAACGCAATGTAGCGCCCACTAGCCGGTTTGGGCAAGCACCAATTACGTCGCCGCAGGTATAGTCGTATGTCAGTTGCGTGAAGTTCTCCACAATTGATGTGGATAAGTCTGTGTGAAACCCTCTGGCGTATCAGCTAAGCACCCGTCCACAAAGGAAAAAATGATTTGGCACAAAAAATAACCAAATCGATTTTTTCTTTGTTATCAATGTGTTATCAAACCATCATCAACGTCAATAGCGATTTGAATATTTTTTAAAAAAATATAGCCTGGCTGTGCATGAACCATGCCAGCCCTACCCGTTATCCTATGCGCCATGGATCTGATTGATTTTGACCCCAGCCCCGCTTCCGGCCTGCCCGTGCTCACGGTCAGCGAACTCAACCGCATGGCGCGGCGCGCGCTGGAATCGAATTTACCGCTTTTGTGGGTGGAAGGCGAAGTCTCCAATTTCACCCGCGCCGCCTCGGGCCATTGGTATTTTTCACTGAAGGATGCCGCTGCGCAGGTGCGCTGCGTGATGTTCCGGGGCCGCAACCAGTTTTCCGATTTTACGCCTGCCAATGGCGACCACGTTGAAATCCGGGCCCTGCCCTCGCTGTATGAAGCGCGCGGCGAGTTCCAGCTGGGGGCCGAGTCGATTCGTCGCGCCGGTGCAGGGCGCCTGTACGAAGCCTTTCTCAAGCTGAAGGCCAGGCTCGAAGCCGAAGGTCTGTTTGATCCGCTCACCAAACGCACCTTGCCCCCCTTTCCACGCCGCATCGGCATTGTCACGTCGCCGCAGGCGGCCGCCTTGCACGACGTGCTGACCGCCTTGTCGCGGCGCATGCCGGGCTTGCCGGTAATTCTCTATCCGACCCCGGTGCAGGGCGCCGGCGCCGGTACGCTGATTGCCGCGGCCATCCGCGCTGCCGGCGAGCGTGCCGAATGCGACATCCTGCTGGTGTGCCGTGGCGGCGGTTCACTGGAAGATTTGTGGGCGTTCAATGACGAAACCGTGGCGCGCGCGATTGCCGCCAGCCCGATGCCGGTGGTCAGCGGCGTCGGCCATGAAACCGACTTTACCCTGGCCGACTTTGCTGCCGATCTGCGCGCGCCCACCCCTACGGCGGCGGCCGAACTCGCCAGCCCGGTGCGCCAGGAACTGCTACTACAGCTGGCGCAGCAGGCCCGCCAGCTTCGCCACCATTTCATGCGCAAACAGCACAGCGAGACGCAGCGGCTGGATTACCTCTCACGACGGCTGGTGCATCCCGCCGAACAGCTGCGCCGCCAGCAGCTGGAGCTGGGCCAATGCGCCCAGCGCCTGCACAACGCCACCCGCGCCCGCCTGACACGCGAACAATTGGGACTCGCACAACTCAGCCAACGGCTGGTGACACCGCTCCATGTCGTGCGACGCGAGCAGCAAGGACTGGACGCGCTCGCCGCCCGCGCCCAGCGGGCTGTCCAAAGCGGCCTGTTGCAGCGCCAGCTCAATCTGGCGCGCTTCGCCAGCAGTCTCGCCCACCTCAGCCCGGAGGGCGTGCTGGCGCGCGGCTACAGCATCGTTCAACGGGAAAACGGCGGGGTGGTGCAGGATGCGGCCCTGCTCAAGGCCGGCGATGCGATTGCCATCCGCCTCCACCGCGGCCAGGCCCATGCCAGGGTCGAGTCGGCCGGCACGGGGCAAGACGAGATGAAATCACCGGATTGATTCCAGGTGACGCGCAACCTGATCGCCGGCTTGCGCCTCCAGGTCGTCCGCCAACGCATCCAGCACCACCGCACCGGGCCATGAGCGCAACCAGGTCAACTGGCGTTTGGCAAGCTGACGCGTGGCGGCCAAACCCTGCTCACGCAACCCTGCCCGATCAATTGCACCCTCGAGATAGGCCCACGCCTGGCGATAGCCCACCGCGCGCATGGCAGGCAGGTCGGCGTTGAGCGCATAGGTCTTGCGCAGGGTTTCCACTTCATCGAGCAGCCCTTCGGCAAGCATGGAATCGAAGCGTGCCGCAATGCGCTGGTGCAGCACAGCACGCTCGGACGGAATCAAGGCGAGTTGCAGCACCCGATACGGCAGCGCGGTTTGCGCCTTGTCGAGCAGCGCGGTCATGGGCTTGCCACTGAGCCGGAAAATCTCCAATGCACGGCCTATCCGCTGGGAATCGTTGGGCGACAGGCGTTCTGCCGCCGCCGGGTCGACCCGCGCCAGTTCGGCGTGCAGTGCAGGCCAGCCACGGCCTGCCGCCTCGCTTTCCAGCGCTTTTCGCAGCGCCGGGTCGGCCCGCGGCAAATCGTCCAGGCCCTGCAATAATGCGCGGAAATACAGCATGGTGCCGCCAACCAGCAACGGGACCTTGCCGCGCGCGGCGATATCGGCCATCAAGCGCCGCGCATCGTCGCAAAACGCCGCCGCCGAATAGGCTTCGGGCGGATCGCGAATATCGAGCAGATGATGCGGCGCACGGGCCAGCGTGTCGGCATCGGGCTTGGCAGTACCGATGTTCATGCCGCGATACACCAGCGCCGAATCGACGCTGATGATTTCAAGCGGAAAGCGCTCGAACAGGCTGACCGCAAGCGCAGTTTTACCCGAAGCGGTTGGGCCCATCAGGAACAGGGCGGGGGGATCAATGGGTGTCGACATGGTCCGGAATTATCCCTTAGCTTGCTGATTGCAACGGTCTCAGGGTCTACAGTGAGAAGTGGATGAGCCGAGGCGCGCTTGGGAGTGCCCATTTTCACGTTATGTCCCTGAGGACTCAAGCATGAACATGGAAATACGCAAAACCGTGGCCGAGGCCATCGTCGGCAGACAAAAAGGCATCCTGGCGGCAGATGAAAGCAACCCCACGCTCAAAAAGCGATTTGAGCCCATCAAGGTCGAATCCACTGAAGAAAACCGCCACCGCTAGCGTGAGATTCTGTTCACCGCAGACGGGATCAAGCGTTATGTGGGCGGCGTTGTTCTGTTTGACGGAACCCTGCGTCAAGGCACCCGTGACGGCATCCCGTTTCCCACGCTGCTGGCCGGCCGGGGAATCATTCCCCGCATCAAGGTCGACCAGGGGCCAAGGCGCTGGCGCTGTGCCCCGGCGACAGGGTGACCGAAGGGCTCGACGGTGTGCGCGACCGGCTGGTCGAATATCAGCAGTTGGGGGCGCAGTTTGCCAAATGGCGCGCGGTGATCGATATCGAAACACGCGATCTTCCATCCGCCTTCGGCATCCGCGGCAATGCCCACACCCTGGCGCGTTACTGATGGACGGCAGCCACGGGATTGAGCGGTGCGAAGTCGTGACGGCACAGGCGCTTGAGGCGGTTTCGCCGAACGCACTCCTCACCCGCTGCCATCTCAATGGCCTGGCCCGGGACGGGCGCTATGACCGCGCAATGGAAAAAAACTGATATTACAATTGCAGCCCACGCGCTTCCGCACCCGAGGCTGCATAAAAAGCTGCATAAAAAACGGCGGGGATTCCCGCCGTTTTTTATGCATGCCACCGAATCAGCTGGTGGCGTATTGTTCTTTAGCCTTGCGCGCGGCAGCGATCTCATCTGGGCCATACGCCTTGCCGGACCACAGCATTTCATAGGCGATTTCTTCGTTGCCGTTTTCGCACAGGTCCAGCACCTTCTGGAATAAAGGCTGGAACGTGTCCGAACGGTGCGAATTCTCGTGATTTTCAAAGGTGGTCCAGAATGTCACGATCAATGCTTCCTTGCCTTTCATTTCGCTGTCGACCGCTTGTCCGATGGTCGACCCTTCGTTGGATACCGCGCCCGAGTTCAAGGCGACAAAACCCCCTACAAAGCCCGTATCGGAGTGATAGGTTTTGACGTTTTCACATAAAAATGCCACCCGTTCCTGCAAGTCATCGACCGTGTACTCCGGCTTCAAAATCACGCGGTTGACAGTCACAATGCCGTCAGTGGGGAAGTTTGCTATCAGTCCACTCATGGTCTATCCTCCTGTTGGAAAGAATTGAACACGTATCTACATATCTGTACATATCTGTACATAACATATCTGTAGTGTATATACCTGAGTAAATTAGTCAACTTTTAGGTCAACAAACGCTTGCGCGCAAAAACGCCGACGCATCCTTTAAAGCAATTACATGGTTTGTTTTCAATGCGCGGCCACGGCGGCCAGCGATCCGGTCAGAGGTAGCTTTTCTGTTCGCTGCGCTTGCCCGGGCGTTTTTTCATGATGACCACGCCTTTGGCCACATCGATATCGGCCACCGGAATATTTTCGTACAAGGGATTAAGCGGTTTTAACATCCAGCCGTCCGCATGCTCGACCAGTTGGCGAAAAATGTATTCCTCATTGACGAATGCCACCACGTAAGAGCCATTTTTAACCAGCCCGGAGGGCTCGATGACGATGATTTCGCCTTGTTCGAACTCCGGCATCATCGAGTCGCCCAGCACCATCAGCGCATAGGGTTCGGCACTTGAACAATTGCTGGCCTCGTTGGCGGCCTGGATCGGAATGCTTTTGCGTTCAGTACGGTCGTCCATGATGATCTCACTTGATCCAATTTAACGGACTCAAGCTTATATATAAAACGGTGCAACGCAAAATCAAGGGCCGGGACCCCTGACATCATTGGCCGCGCATAAACATCGCGTCGAGTTCCTTCAGGCTGACCTGGAACCAGGTCGGACGGCCATGATTGCATTGACCCGCCCGCTCCGTCGCTTCCATCTCCCGCAACAGGCCATTCATTTCCGGAAGCGTCAGATGCCGGTTGGCCCTGACCGCGCCATGACACGCCAGGGTGGCCAGTAACGCATTGCGTCGCTCGGCCAGCAGACGCGCGACCCCATACTCCGCCACTTCGTGCAAGACGGCACGCGTCAGTTCCACCGGATCGGCATTTTTCAGCAACCAGGGCACGGATCTCACTGCGACCGAGGTCGGCGAGGTCACGGACAAGGCAAACCCGATGGCTTCCAGTTCGGCAAGGTGTGGTGCAATTTCGGCCAGATCACGGGGGTCCACCGTGAGCGCCACCGGGATCAGCAAGCTTTGGGCAGGTACCGCACGCGCGTCGAGCGCCGTTTTCAGCTTCTCATAGACGACGCGCTCATGGGCGGCATGCATATCGACCAGCACCAGTCCCTGCGTGTTTTGCGCCAGCACATAGACGCCATGCAACTGGGCCACCGCATAGCCCAGCGGGGGGGTGTCATGGTCAGGCCCTTCATCAGCCAGCAAATTTGGCTGATGAAGGGCCCCTTCCTGCGCCAGCGGCGCGTAGTAGGCCATGGCCTCATTGACCTGCAACGGCATGACCCCCTGGCGCGCCGCACCCGCCGCCTGGAAACGCACAGCCTCGGCTCCTCCGCCCGGCGGCGTAGCCGTCGCGCCGGTCTGCACCGGCGCTGACAGCAGGCGTTCGACCGCGTGAAACAGAAACTGGTGTATGCCTCGGCTGTCGCGAAACCGAATTTCGGTTTTTGCCGGATGCACGTTTACATCCACCCCCTCCGGCGGCAGATTGATAAACAGGCAATATGCAGGATTCAACTGATGATGGAGCACGTCGCGGTAAGCTTCCTTCAAGGCGTGCACGATCAGTTTGTCGCGCACATAACGGCCATTGACGAAAACGTGCTGGCTGTCGCGACTGCGGGTGGCTGCGCTGGGGCGAATCACCCAACCAGACACCCTGAGCATGCCCGCGGCGGCATCGACCGCAATCGTATTGCGTTCAAAGGCCTCGCCCATCACCTGCCGCACCCGGGTTGGACCCGAATCCGCGTTGTAGCGCAACTGAACCCGGGTGTTATGCATCAACGTAAAGGCCGTGCCCGGGTTCGCCAGCGCCAGCCGACGCACGGTTTCGGCGCAATGCGCGTATTCGGTGCCTTCGGTCTTGAGGAATTTGCGGCGCGCGGGGGTGTTGAAAAACAGGTCCTGGATATCGATCGTGGTACCGCAGGCACGCGCGGCCGGCGCAGGCGCTTCCAGCCGCCCGCCTTCCACCAGCATCCCCCAGGCGTGTTCGGCCTCTGCACTGCGGCTGATGAGCTGAACCCGTGCGATGGCGGCAATCGACGCCAGCGCCTCGCCGCGAAAACCCAGACTTGCCACTTGCTCCAGATCGGCCAGGCTGCCGATCTTGCTGGTGGCGTGCCGGGTCAAGGCCAAGCTCAACTCGTCGCGCGGGATGCCGCCGCCGTTGTCGCTCACCCGGATGCGCTTGATGCCGCCCTGCTCCAGTTCAATCTGAATATCGGTCGAGCCTGCATCCAGGCTGTTCTCTATCATTTCCTTCAATGCCGCGGCCGGACGTTCAACCACCTCGCCTGCGGCGATTTGTGAAATCAGGATATCCGGTAAAACACGAATCGCCACGACTAGGCGGCAAACGGTACGCTGCGCCGATCGGCCATGGCTCGGCCCAGTCGCTCGATTTCGGCGGGCCCGAGGACGCGTCGCGCCAATGGCAGGATATGGGTGTTTTCAAATTCGAGATGGCGCCGATTGCGCTCGACAAATCGACGCGTCAACCGCGCATCCAGTGTGGAAATCGCAGCCGATTCAATGTGCAGCAAGCCTTGCCGCAATTGCCGCCATAACAACGCCAGCTCATCGTGTTCCAGGGTCAGCGTTTCAGCCAACTCGCACGCGCCGGCAGCGCCAGCCAGTTCAAGCAACGGAAAGAGATTGCGCTCTTCGTCCTCGTGATGATGCACTGCTGCGGTATCAAAATACGCCATAACTGCACGCGCCGCCTGCTGGGCCTGCAGATCGGCGCCATGCAGGGGCAGATGGACGAGCAACTTCTCCAGGGTATCGCACTGACGTGCAATCCTGCCATGACAGGCTTCGAGCACCTCCAGCGGCCGGTCAAAGCCCGGCGCCGGTGCCCCCATCAGGTGCATGCTCATGGATAGCGCGTCAGCCGAGCCGGTGCGGTCAGCGGATGCTTGCTGAAGTAGGCCTTGACGCCATTCAGGATGGCGTTGGCAAACTTGTCCTGATAATCGGCGTCATTCAGGCGCCGCTCTTCTTCCGGATTGGAAATAAATGCAGTCTCGATCAGGATCGAGGGAATGTCCGGCGCTTTCAATACGGCAAAACCCGCCTGTTCGACCTGGTTTTTATGCAGCGTGTTGACGCCGCCTATTTCTTTCAGCACAGCATGACCCAGTTTCAGGCTGTCGTTGATGGTGGCGGTCTGCGACAGGTCGATCAAGGTGCGTTTGAGAAACGGATCCTTGACATCGATATTGGCGCCCCCGATCAGATCCGCATCGTTTTCCTTCTTGGCCAGCCAGCGCGCGGCGACGGAAGTGGCGCCGTTCTCCGACAGGGCAAACACCGATGATCCGCGCGCATGGGGCTTGATAAACGCATCGGCGTGTATCGACAGGAACAAATCGGCCTTCATCGCGCGGGCCTTGATCACCCGCTGCGTCAGGGGCACAAAATAATCGCCATCCCGGGTAAGGACTGCACGCATATTTTCCTGTGCATCGATTTTTTGCTTGAGCTTCTTGGCCAGCGCCAGCGTGATGTTTTTTTCATGCGAACCACTGGCACCCACTGCGCCCGGATCTTCCCCGCCATGACCCGCATCGATGGCCACTGTGATCAGGCGTGCAAAAGGTACGCCACCGAGCCTGGCGGGGGGGGGCGGTTCCACTGTCACTGTGGCGGGCGCGCTAATGAGCGTGGGCTGTGCCGGGTACAGGTCGACCACCAAACGATGGCCGTACTGCTCCAACGGCGGCAACTGGAACAGAGAGGGCTTGATCACCGTCTTGAGGTCCAGCACCAGCCGCATCGTCCCGGGTCGATTCACGCCGACGCGAATCGCGCTGATAAAAGGATCATCGGGCGTCAGCTGGCTTGCCAGCGCATCGAGGACCTCACTCGTTTCCACCCCCTCAAGGTCGATGACCAGGCGGTTGGGATTCGACAGGGTGAACTGCTTGTAAACGACGGCCTGGGGGGCTTCCAACGTGATTCGTGTGTAATCGGGCGACGGCCAGAGCCGCGTGGCTGTCAATTGCAATGCCTGGGCAACGCCCGGAATCATCACACAACACAGCAGGAGCGTTTTTAGCAGGGGATGCAAGTTGTCTCCAAATAATGGGCGCCGCGCGGGCTTTTTGATTCGCATACGATATCGCGGCTGTCATCTTCAATCCGCAGGTGAACCGCCACATCGGGCGGGGGCAACCAGCCGGCCGCTTTTTCCGGCCATTCGATCAGGCTCACCGCCTTGCCGTCGCTCATATCGCGGAATCCTGCATCCAGCCATTCGCGCGGGTCATGCATACGATACAGGTCAAAGTGATACAACTCAAATCCAGGCAGGCTATAAGGTTCGACCAAAGTATAGGTCGGGCTTTTCACCCGGCCAACGTAACCCAGTGCCCGAAGCAGCCCGCGGACCAATGTCGTTTTACCCGCGCCGAGGTCGCCCTCGAGGTAGAACGTCAGCCCGGGAATCAGTTCCCGCGCCAGTTGCGCCCCAAACGCCAGCGTCGCGGCCTCGTCGGCCAGATGGCGGGTGCAACGCACGGTATCATCGGCTTTATGCATGATCGGGACTTAACGCGGCTGGCCGCACAAATCAAGCAATGGGGACGCGAACTCGGCTTCGCCGCCGTAGGCATTGCCGACGGCGACCTGAGCGCGGCAGAAGCCGAATTGCAGGCGTGGCTGGATCAAGGATTTCATGGTGAGATGGATTATATGGCGGCGCACGGCACCAAGCGCAGCCGTCCGGCCGAATTGATCGCCGGAACCGTCCGCATCATCAGTGCGCGGCTCGATTATTTTCCGTCTGCATCGGCCGATCCGCATACGGTCCTCGATGATGCAGAAGCGGCCTATATTTCGCGCTACGCCCTGGGCCGCGACTATCACAAGGTATTGCGCAACCGCCTGCAATCCCTGGCGGAGCGCATCGGACAGGAAGCGGGCGAACACCGTTTCCGCGTCTTCACCGACAGCGCCCCGGTGCTGGAAGTGGCGCTCGCCACCAAATCCGGCCTCGGCTGGCGCGGCAAACATACGCTGTTGCTGAACCGCCAACACGGCTCGTGGTTTTTTCTCGGCGAAATCTATACCAACTTGCCGCTGCCGGTGGACACGCCCGAAGCCAATCATTGCGGGACCTGCCAGGCCTGCATCGATATCTGTCCCACGCAGGCCATCCTCGCACCCTATTCGCTCGACGCCCGCCGCTGCATCTCCTACCTCACCATCGAACTCAAGGGCAGCATCCCGCTGGAGTTGCGGCCGCTGCTCGGCAACCGCATCTACGGCTGCGACGACTGCCAGCTGGCGTGCCCATGGAACCGATTCGCGCAGACGGCGACGCTGCCGGATTTTGAAGTGCGCAATGGACTCGACAGCGCGCAGCTGGTGGAATTATTCGCCTGGAACGAGATTGACTTCAACGAACGGCTGGCCGGTTCACCGATCCGCCGCATCGGGCATGAGCGCTGGCTGCGCAATATCGCCGTGGCGCTGGGCAATGCGCCGTCCTCGGCAAAGATTCAAACCGCACTCGGCGCGCAGCTGAATCATCCGTCCGAGATCGTTCGCGAGCACGTCGCATGGGCACTGTCGCGCCAGCACGCAAGTTAAGCCGCGCGCACCTCCTGCCGCGCATGACGTATCACCGAGCGGCCCGAACTTAACGCCAGCCCCGCCAACACCAGCGCCACCGAGATGTCCGACCAGCCGTGCGCAGTGGCCCACACCCCGGCCGCCGCCCCCATCACCGCCAGATTGCCCAGCGCATCGTTGCGCGAGCACAGCCACACCGAGCGCGCCTGCGCGTCGCCCTGCCGATGGGCATACAGCAACGCCGCCACCCCCACATTCACCGCCAGCGCCAGCAGACTCGCCCAGCCCATGATGAGCGGCTCCGGCACCACGCCGGCCGACCATTGCCAGGCCGACTTGCCGAGCACGAACACGCCGTAGCCCACCATCAGCCAGCCTTTCCACAATGCGGTGCGCGAGCGCCACACCGGCGCCAGCCCGAGCACGAACAAGGCGACGCCGTAGTTGGCGGCGTCGCCCAGAAAATCGACCGCGTCGGCCAGCAGCGACACCGACTGCGCCGCGAAGCTGGCTGCCAGTTCGACGCCGAACATCAGCGCGTTAAGCACCAGGGCAATCCACAACGCGCGCCGGTAGCCCGGGTCGGGCAGAGGCATGTTGCACACCGAATTGCAGCCGCAACCGCTCATGCGGCATACCCCGCCGAAGAATTCGGCGCGACCCCACCCTGCGGGTAAAATAGGCGTCTTTTCATCCCCGCATCTTGCCACCCATGTCCACGAATGCACACTCTCCCATTGGCGTATTCGATTCCGGCATTGGCGGACTGACCGTGGTGCGCGCGCTGATGGAACGTCTGCCCTACGAAAACATCGTTTACTTCGGCGACACCGCGCGCGTGCCCTATGGGGTGAAATCAGTCGACACCATCACGCACTTCACCACCCAGATTGCGCAATTCCTGCTGGAAAAAGACGTCAAGCTGCTGGTCATCGCCTGCAACACCATGGCCGCCGTTGCCTCACAGGTGGTCAAGGATTTGTCGGCGGTGCCGGTGCTGGACGTGATCGATGCGGGGGCCGTGTCGGCGCGCGGCGGCAAGAAAATTGGCGTCATCGGCACCCCCACCACCATCAACAGCAACGCCTACGCGCGTGCCATCCACGAGTATGCGCCCGATTCGCGCATCCATTCGCAGGCATGCGCCTTGCTGGTGCCCTTGGTGGAAGAAGGCTGGCTTGATCATGAAGTCACCCGGCTGGCAGTGCAGGACTATCTGAAACCGCTGCTGGCCGAGCACATCGACACCCTGGTGCTCGGCTGCACCCACTATCCCCTGTTGAAACCGCTGCTGCGTCAGGTGGTTGGCGAACAGATCAATCTTGTTGATTCCGCCGAGGCCATGGCCGAGCAGGTCGCCCACCTGCTGGCCGAAAAAAACATGGCCAATCCCGGGCCCGCCCGACCGCGTTACGATTTTCATGTCACCGACGTGCCGTTGCGCTTCCAGACCATTGGCGAGCGGTTTCTGGGTCGCACCTTGAACAATGTCCATGTGGTGAAATGGTAAATACCGCCAAGCCCCATGCCGGAACAAGGCATTGCAACGCAATCCGGCGCCCCGCCTGGGTTGCCCTGGCGTTCATGCTGATGATCCCAGCGGCCAGCGGCGACACCTTCACAGGACGCGTCGTCGAGGTTGCCGACGGCGACACCCTGACCCTCCTCGTTGGACGCCAGCACCATAAAGTCAGAATCGCCGCGATCGATGCCCCTGAACGTTATCAGGCATGGGGCGACCAGGCGAGAACCAACCTCAGCAGACTGGCGCTAAACCAGACCGCCGTCGCCGATTGCCCCCGTCTCGATCGGAGCGGGCTCTATATCTGCAAGCTGACGGTAAACACGCTGGATATCGGCATCGAGCAGATCAAGGATGGCATGGCCTGGTGGTTTCTGGGCGACGCCCACCAGCAGTCAGTCGAAGCGCAGTCGGCGTATGGCAGCGCAGAATTGCTGGCGAAGCTGCGAAGACAGGGTTTGTGGCGCGACACGAATCCCGTACCGCCATGGAATTTCAGAGGGGAGCGCTGATTGCTGCAGCGGAAGACAGCGCAAACCCGGAATGGGCAATCATCTTTCTGACCCCGCGCGCCCGTTCATCTTGGGGAAAAAAGCTGTTCCCGTCTTCCAGTGGGTCACGCTCAAGCGTGCCGAGATGATGTGTCACCTCAGCCGCCGCCTGCGGTCCCCGCGCTCTAACCAAACACTGGAGCCAAGCCACTTCAGCCGAACGTCAGCCCCATCGCCTCGCGCACATCGCGCATGGTGTCGTGTGCCAGTTCCTGCGCCTTTTCATTGCCGTCGGCAAGAATATTGCGGACCTGATCCGGATTCTCTTCGTAATACTGCGCGCGTTCGCGGATCGGGGCGAGTTCGGCAAGCACACCGTCGATCACCGGCTGCTTGCATTCGAGGCAGCCGATGCCGGCGCTGGTACAGCCTGCGGTAACCCACTGGCGGGTGCTGTCGTCCGAATACACCCGGTGAAACTGCCATACCGGGCAATTGGCCGGGTTGCCGGGATCGGTGCGGCGCACGCGGGCGGGGTCGGTGGGCATGGTGCGGATTTTCTTGCTGACGATTTCCGGGTCTTCGCGCAGGGCAATGGTGTTGTTGTAGGACTTGGACATTTTCTGCCCGTCCAGTCCGGGCATCTTCGACGCCACGGTCAACAAGGCGTCGGGCTCGGCAAGAATCATCTTGCCGGAGCCTTCGAGATAGCCATACAGGCGTTCCTGATCGTTGACCGACAGGTTTTGCGCGTCGTTCAGCAAGGCCTTGGCGGACTCGAGCGCCTCGTCGTCGCCTTTTTCCTGGTAGGCGGTGCGGCACTCCTCATACAGCCGGGCTTTTTTGGAGCCGAGCTTTTTGACGGCGGCCCGCGCCTTGTCCTCGAATCCCGGCTCACGGCCATACAAGTGATTGAAGCGACGGCAGATTTCACGGGTGAACTCGATGTGCGGCACCTGGTCCTCGCCCACCGGCACCAGGTTGGCGCGGTAGATCAGGATGTCGGCGGATTGCAGCAGCGGATAGCCGAGAAAGCCGTAGGTCGAGAGGTCTTTCTCGCTGAGCCTTTCCTGCTGGTCCTTGTAGGTGGGCACGCGTTCCAGCCAGCCGAGCGGGGTCATCATCGACAGCAGCAGATGCAGTTCGGCATGCTCGATCACACGCGATTGCACGAACAGCGTCGCCTGCGCCGGGTCAACGCCGGCAGCAAGCCAGTCGATCACCATGTCGCGCACGTTCTCCTCGATCACGGCCGGCGTATCGTAGTGGGTGGTCAGCGCATGCCAGTCGGCCACAAAGAACAGGCACTGGTATTCATTTTGCAGACGCAGCCAGTTTTTGAGCACGCCATGGTAGTGGCCTAAGTGGAGGCGCCCGGTGGGGCGCATGCCGGAGAGTACGCGATCGGAATACATGAAATAGTTTTTGGGCGTGAGGAATTAAGTAAGGGATCAGGACAGCACCAGTTGGATCAGACCCCCCAGTTGCCGGGAATCCAAGCCTGTTACCAGCGCAACAAGGGCGATAAACACGCTGATGAGCGGCCACAGGATCGTGCCGAGGATACCGGTGAACAGTAGCCCGAGCAAAATGAACAAGCCATAGGGTTCAAGCCTGGAAAACTGGATTGCCTGTTTAACCGGCAACAGGCTCACAGCGATCCGGCCGCCGTCAAGCGGCGGCAGCGGAATCAGATTGAGCGCCATCAGGATGACATTGATGAATACCCCCGCCGCCCCCATCAGCATCAGGGGCGCAGAAGCAAATCCACTGCCCAGCGCATGACTAAGCTGGATCATCAGCGCCCAAAACACGGCCATGATGAAATTGATTCCCGGCCCGGCGGCAGCAACCCACAACATGTCCTGTTTGGGCCGTCGCAACTGGGCGAAGTTGACCGGCACCGGCTTGGCCCAGCCGAACAGGATGGCACCCGCGCCAAACAGCTTGGCAGTAACCAGGATAACCAGCGGCACCACGATAGTGCCGATCGGATCAATATGCTTGAGCGGGTTCAGGGTGATGCGCCCCGCCGCCGCCGCCGTCATATCGCCAAAATAACGCGCTACATAACCGTGCGCGGCTTCATGCAAGGTAATTGCAAATATCACCGGCAAGGCGAACACGGCAATTTTCTGGATCAGGCTGAGTTCCATGATCGTCAGGCTTCGAAATCCGATACGTCGCCTTTGCCATAGCGCAATACGACTGGTATATCGCTCGTGAGATCAACCACGGTGCTGGGCGTCAGGCCGCATGCCCCCCCATCGATTACCAGATCGACCTGATGCTCCAGGCGCTCGCGTATTTCCCACGGCTCGGTCAGTGGCACGTCTTCCCCCTCAAGCAGTAATGTTGACGACAGAATAGGCTCGCCCAGTTCTTCAAGCAGTGCCTGCACGATGGGATGCGCAGGCACGCGCAGGCCAATGGTGTCATGCTTTTTGTGGAGCAGGCGTTTCGGCACTTCGCGCGTGCCGCGCAGAATGAAGGTATAAGGCCCCGGCGTATGCGCTTTCAGCAGGCGAAACTGATCGTTGTCCACCTGCGCATACCGCCCGAGTTCAGACAGATCGTGGCAGATCAGCGTCAGATCATGCGCGCTGTCGAGTCCGCGCACCGACAGCAACCGTACTGCCGCCTCCTTGTTGCCGACCTGGCAGCCGAGTGCATAACACGAATCCGTGGGATACACGATCACGCCGCCGTGCTTGAGAATATCAACGGCCTGCTGAATCAGCCGAAGCTGCGGGTTGGCAGTGTGGATATTAAAAAATTGCGCCATACGTTCTCAAATAAGGGCGAGCGAATCGCAGGAAGGGAGTTCAGGCCAATTTTGCCAGACTGGCTGGCAATAATGGGGCAAAGGCGGCAGCCGGCCGATATCCCTGCCTTCGTCAGGCGCATGAAAGTCGGCGCCGCGGGAGGCTTTGAGGCTGAATGCGCGCGCGAGGTCGGCAAATTTTCCGTATTCGGAAGGATGGTGACTGCCGGTGATGACTTCAATCCCCTCGCCCCCCAGCGCCCGGAACGTATCCAGCAAGACATGCAGCTGATGGGCCTTGAAATCATAGCGTCCGGGATGCGCAATCACCGCCATGCCGCCACTGGCGCGAATCCATCCCACCGCGTTTTCCAGCGACGTCCATTGATGCTCAACATAGCCGGGATGGCCGCGCGTGAGAAAACGCTTGAACGCGGTGCGCATATCGGGTGCATGGCCTTGCGCTACCAGCCAGCGTGCAAAATGGGCCCGCCCCACCATCTGCTTGTTGGCGGCATAGCCGTCTGCACCTTCATAGGCCCCCGCAATGCCGTGCTTCGCAAGGTCGGCGGCCATGCATCGGGCGCGATCGATACGACCATGACGGATCGATCGCAGGCCTGCAGCCAGCTCAGGATGGGACGGGTCAATACGGAGCCCCACGATATGGACCGTCTGTCCACCCCAACTCACTGACACCTCCACCCCCGGAATCAGCACCACCTCCCTCGCCTCTGCCGCCGCCCGCGCCTCCGCCAGTCCGGACACATCGTCATGGTCGGTCAACGCGAGCACGTGCACGCCGTTGGCGGCTGCACGCGCAACCACCTCGGTCGGCGACAGGACCCCGTCAGAAATACTGGAATGGCAATGCAGATCGATATTAAGCATCGATGATCAGGATCAGGGAACCAAGGCCAAAAGCGCTTGGTCAGGAGGGGGAATCATAGCAAAATAAGCGATTACCCGAATTACCCTTGGCCGCGCAGGACGAACATAATGAAAAAACTGCTGTTTGACCTCTTTCCCATCATCATATTTTTCATCGCATACAAGCTGGGCGACTCCAACGCGGAAGCCACGCGCGCTTTCATGGCCAGCCTCGGTCTGCCGCAGCCGGTTGGCGCGGGCGAAAAACCGGGCATTTACTTGGCCACGCTGGTGGCCATTGTGGCCAGTATTGTTCAGATCCTCTGGGTCAAGCTGCGCGGCCACAAGGTCGAAACCATGATGTGGGTCAGCCTGGGCATCATCGTCCTCTTCGGCGGCGCCACCCTGTGGCTGCATGATGAGAGCTTCATCAAGTGGAAGCCGACCGTGCTGTACTGGATATTCGCTGCCATTATTTTTGGCGCAGCTGCATTCGGCCGGAATGTGATCAAAAACCTGATGCAGGCCCAGATGGAACTTCCCGACCCGGCGTGGAGTCGACTGAACGCGAGTTGGGGCGGTTTTTTTGCGGTCATGGGGGTTGTAAATCTGATTGTTGCCTTCAACTTCTCGACAGACACGTGGGTTAATTTCAAGCTTTTTGGGAGTTTGGGGCTGATGCTGGTATTCGTGATCGGTCAGAGCATGATGCTTACCAAATACATGGACAAGGAAGAAAAGCAATAATGTTTTACGCCATCGTCGGACAGGATGTTCCTGAAAGCCTCGGCAAGCGGGCCTCCGTCCGCCCTGCGCATCTTGATCGCCTGCAGGCTTTGCAGCAGGCGGGTCAGTTATTGCTCGCCGGCCCTTTCCCGGCGATCGACAGCAGCGATCCAGGCGAGGCCGGCTTTTCCGGCAGCCTGATCGTCGCCGAGTTCGATACCCTTGCTGCCGCGCAGGCATGGGCGGATGCGGACCCGTATATTGCAGCGGGCGTGTATGCCAACGTCAGCGTCAAACCTTTCAAGAAAGTCCTGCCTGCATGAACACCGCCGATCTCATTCGCGAACGCCTCAATGTCCTGGAACCCGAATCGCTCACGCTGGAAGACGAAAGCGCGCAGCACAAGGGCCATGCGGGCGCAGCTTCAGGCGGCGGCCATTTTCGGCTTACCCTCGTTTCGCCCCGATTCAGCACCCTCACCACCCTCGCCCGTCACCGGCTCGTTTACGAAGCCATGGGCGAGCTGATGCAACGCGAAATTCACGCGTTATCGATCACCGCTTTATCTCCAGAAGAACTCTGAAAGGAAATCCGCATGCGCGTTGCACTTCTCCCCACCCTGATCCTGTTGGCATTATCCCCGTTGACGCAGGCACAAACGCCCGCCCCGGCCGCTGCCGAGGCAACCCAACCACTCGCCGTGGTCAATGGCAAGGAAATTCCTGCTGTATATGGCGATCTGGTCAAGCGCGAAATGGCCCAGAACCAACCGGATTCGCCGGAGCTTGATGCGCGCGTGCGCGAGTCTCTGATCAATCTGGAACTCCTCTCCCGCGCGGCGCTGGACAAAGGGCTCGACAAAGAGACGCGCCTGGCTGCTGCGCTCGATATCCGTCGCAAGGATCAGCTGGCCAAGGCCTATCTGGAAGACTACGTCAAAGCACACCCGGTGACCGACGCCGAAATCCAGGCCGCCTACGACAAGGCAAAGGCCGAAGCCGTCGAGCCGGAGTACCGGGCGCGCCACATTCTGGTGAAAACCGAAGCCGAAGCCAAAAAATTGATCGCCGAGCTCGGCAAAAAAGCCAAGTTTGAGGACCTCGCCAAAAAGCATTCCCTGGATCCGGGTTCTGCAAAAAATGGCGGGGCGCTGGACTGGTCAGATCGCCGCGCTTTCGTAAAAGAATTTTCCGATGCGCTGGCCGGCCTGAAAAAAGGCGAAACAACCCAAAAACCGGTGAAGACGCAGTTCGGCTATCACATCATCAAGCTCGAGGATACCCGCAAGCCGACGATTCCGCCGCTGGAAGCCGTACGCGACGAAATCATCAAGCAAACCCAGCAGTTACGGGTGCGTGACGCCATCACCGCGGTGCGGGCCAGTGCAAAAATCGAGTAATCCGCTAAAAATAAACCATTCGGGGCGCCGCCCCGCTTTCATTTGACAGGGAGCCAAACATGGCCGGCAAAGAATATAACCACCTGCAAGACGTTTTCCTTAACACCCTGCGTAAAGACCGCATTCCGGTGTCCGTTTTCCTTGTCAACGGCATCAAGCTGATGGGGCGGATCGAATCCTTCGATCAATTTGTCGTGCTGCTGAAGGGCCAGGACCAGGCTGCCCAGATGATTTTCAAGCATGCCATTTCAACCATATCGCCTTCGCGCGAAGTCGTATTGCCGCAACGCGAAGCTGAAGCTTGAACGCGCGCTATTTATTGCCCACGATTCATTGAATCTCCGCGGCACCGCCCAGCAGCCGGGCCGCCGTTTGTGCGTCCACCAACAACGCGGCACCGCCCCGGTAGGCCTGTTTGTATCGTGCGTTGATGACAGGCAGGGTTTGCGTGTCTCTTGGATAGACCACCACATAGTCGTCCGGATGGCGCGTAAGCCAAGCCCTTAATTCGGCGCCGTGCAATTCGATCAGGGGCGCTTCGAGGCGACCCAGAAACTGATACTGCGCATGATAAATGGCAGCATTCGCCACCCGGTGGCCTTGCGACTGAACCTGTTTGATGGCGAGTGCCATGGGCTTGATGTTGTATAAAGGGTCAATTGACCGCGAGGCAGCCAGCTGCACCAAAGTCAGCGTTGCCCCGCCCAGTAGCGCAAGCAACAAAACGGGCTGCATGCCGGTGCGACCTGCAATCCACACGCCCAGCGCCACCAGCATGAGCAGCATGCCCGGCCAGAGCGGCGGCAGTTCGACAACCTGATCCCGGATCGCGGCAATGTGTCCACTCCCAGCTGCAATCAGAGCCGCGCCCAGCACTGCGGCAACCAGGGCTGGCACACCGACCCCGGTTACAGGCCGATCCGCCAGCACCCGGGCGGCCAACAAGGCAAACGCGGGGAACATCGGCACCAGATAATGGGGTTGCTTGCCACTGATGAAAGAAAATGCGATAAAGACCGGCAGCATCCAGGCAATGCAAAAGCGGGTCCCCCGATCCAGACCGGTTCGCCGGTGATGTGCCAGGGCCTTCCAGAACCCGGGCCAGACAAACCACGGGAACAGCACCACCGGCAGCAAAGGCAGGTACCACCAGAACGGCCGGCGGTGCGCAAATGAATCCACCATGCGGTCTGCAGTCTGCCCCCAGAAAATCGCATTGCGGTAGGCTTCGCCTCCTGAGATGCCTGCCGGAATCGCCCACGCCAGGGCAATCGCAGTGCCGAGCCCGATTGCAAGCAGTACGCCGCCTATCCAGCGTTTCCATTCCAGCCCCGACTGCCACCAGAAGGCCAGCACCGTAATCGGCAGCAGGTTCAGCAGGATAACGGGACCCTTGGTCAGCACGCCAAAACCGATGGCGATGCCAAGCATTGCAAAACCCCGTCGCTGGCCGTCGGCCGCACCCACAATCCCGAGCATCCCCACCAGCACCCAGAAAGCCAGAATCACATCAAACATGACCAGGCTGGAAAACACGATCCACAGCAGGGCACTCGACAGAATCAGCACCGCTTCCCCGCCCAGCAGCGGGTACTGAGGCCACAGCCGGCGGGCGAGACGGTACGTCAGCAGCAGCCCCGCTGCTGAGAACAAAGGCTGCACCAGACGCGGCCACCCATCGTTGACGCCGAACAAGGCCCAGCCGGCCTGAAACATCCAGAACATAAAGGGCGGCTTATGGCTGTAGGGCTCGCCGTTTTTGAATGGCACCAGAAAATCGCCGCGCAGCCACATTTCCCAGGCCGCGCTGACATAGCGGGTTTCATCAACCGGCGTCAGCGGGCGGGTCGACAAGCCGACAAAAGTCAGGAATGCCAGTAAAACCAGCGCCAGAAAAAGCGCAGCGCGCCCAGTTACGCTCAACGTTCGATAAGTCATCACACACGCCCGGAGAATTTGCGGCTACCCTGCCCCATCGCCGACGGCGCATCCCGCTCACCGGTATAGGGGCAGCCTAAAAGGAATCACGAAACCGGGCAAAATTAACACGAATCGTGCAGCCTCGCGCAGGCCGGCTGCAATTTGCTGCAGCCGGCCGAAGGCGAAGCAAGAAGTCTGGTCCCAAAGCATGATAAATTGGCCAACCGTTTGCTCCGGGAGGCCGTGTGCGCTGTCCTCCGCCCAGATACCCATGCCATTCCTCACCTCCGTTGAAGCCGCAAGCAGAATGCTGCTGATCATTGGCGCCTCGATCTTGCTGTGGCTCGGTGCCCTGATGGCAAACCTGCTGCGTATCGACTTCGCACTGTTTCAGTATTTCGACGCCAGCCGCATTTTCGGAATACTCCGCCCCGCCTTCTCCTTCTACTCCGACTGGGGTTCGTTCATTTTTTATGCATTTTTTATCGTATTGCTTGCCTACGGCATTCGCAAAAAACACGCATTATTCAGGATGATTGGCCTTGGCTATATCTATGCGCAGGTGGCAGGAACGATCCTGCTGGTGGATCTCATCAAATTTGGCTGTGGACGGCCGCGCCCCTCGCTGCTTTCTGCCGGTGACAGTTTTTGTCCCGCCCCCAGTTTTGCGCATGCGTTGCACTCCTTTCCCTCCAGTCACGCGGTCAATGCGGCGGTAGGCGCATGCTTTGTTTTGCTGCTTGTACGCTCGCGCGCGGTAGCATTCTTCGCACTGGGCGCGACCCTGCTCATGGCTTTTTCACGCGTCGCGGCCGGCGACCATTACACGTCGGACGTCCTGGCCGGCCTGGCATTGGGCGCGGCCATCACCGGCATTACGATGCGGTTTTATCTGCTGCCGCGCTGGCAGAACATTGAATCCGTCCCGGCAGCTCCGCCTGTACCCGCGCACTAGTCCGGCTCGAACCCGGCTTCACCTATTCACGGGTCTCGTCCAGCAACCCTTCCCCACGATGGCAGCGGTACAAATACATGCCTATCGCCATGGAAACCAGGAACAGCCCTATCGCCAGCGTAAGTTTCAGCACTGGCGCAAGATGCGCGCCGCTTCCCACCAGCACAAAAATCAGGGTTTGGGGCACATAGCCCAAAAAGCTGCCGGCGAAAAAAGGGGCGGGGCGGATGCTGGAAATACCCGCCGCCAGATTGGTCAGCAGGTTGCTGCCCACAGGCAGCAACCGTATGAGCACAGTCATGGTAAAAGGATGCGCATGAATGAAATGATCAAAGCGGCCGGCCCGGGCGCCCAGTTTATTTCTTAGCACCCCTTGCCCAAACAGGCGGGCATAACCAAAGCTCAACATGCAACCTAATAATGCCGCCAGCGCGCCCAGCAGCGTACCCAGCCCGATGTTGAAGGCGTAGCCGCCCAGAAAAGCGATGACCTGGCGCGGCAAGCCGATCGCAGTGAAAATTCCCCCCATCAATAAAAAAAGCAATGCGCCATTGAGGCCATGACCCCGCACCCGGGCGTCGATCCACGCTTCGTTGAGACTGCCCCCCAGATCGCTGGATTTGAACAGATACCCCAGCAGCGCCAGACTCAGAATCAGCGCCAGGCCGTTGAACAGGACGCGTGCCTTCATCTACAGATCAGAATCCGGCTCAATCACCGGCAGCCGCACCCGTCGCTGCAACCAGGCCACGCCGAACAAATCCACAATGCCTACCCAGAGCCGATTGTGGATTCCGTATTTGGAAGTGCCGCGTTCGCGCGCGCGATGATGGACCGGTACCGACACCACGGCGCCGCCATTGCGCATCACCAATGCGGGCAGAAAACGGTGGACATGATCGAAATTAGGCAACTGCAGAAAAGTATCGCGTGCAAACAGCTTCAATCCGCAGCCGGTATCGGGCGTGTTGTCTTTCAACAGGCGAGATCGCACCCCATTGGCGACTTTCGACGACAGGCGGCGCAGAAAGGTGTCGATGCGCCTGGCACGCCATCCGGCAAGCAGTTCCAGATTCTCTGGCTGGGCGGGCTCACCGAGTTTGGTCAGGAGCGCAGGAATATCGGCGGGATCATTCTGCCCGTCGCCATCCAGTGTGGCGATCCATTCATAACGGGCGGCACTGACCCCGGTCGTTATCGCCCGGCTCTGGCCGCACGATGCGCGGTGGCGGATGACGCGCAGCATCGGGAATTCGGCCTTCAGGGCTTGCAGTCGAGCCTGCGAGGCATCGGTACTGCCGTCGTCGACATAAATGATTTCGAATGTAGCCTTATCCGTCAATGCGCTGACAATTTCGCGTACCAAGGGTTCGATATTGTCTTGTTCGTTCTTGATGGGTACAACCACGGACAGCCTGCCGTGGTAGGCATATTTTGGCATGGCAATATGAGAATCAATGGGTGCTGCGCAATGTCGGCGCGGCGGGTTATCTCCGCTGAGACCGTCCGCAGGACGGCGACATTCTAGTTTATTTCCCGGACCGCGTATGCCCTCCCCCCGGTCTAGGAAAATCACCCTGCCGTACGCGCCAGCCGCGCGGAGACGGCGCGAACACGACAAGCAAGCGGTCGACGCGACCCGGGAGAAACAGCGGACACGGCAAAAGATGCGGAGTGAGTGCTAGGCCGTGTAGGCGGGAGGAACCCAGCAAGCATGGGAATGCTGGCAAACCATAGCCAGTCCCACGCAGTCTGATGATTCCCTTAAACTGCTAAGTTATTGTTTTTATTAAGTATATATGGCGGAGAGGGCGGGATTCGAACCCGCGTTAGGATATTATCCTAAACACGCTTTCCAGGCGATTTATTTATGAGCATCTTACCCCAATGTTGACGCCACATTCAAGCTAATTAACACTATCTGAATTGGTTTTCGGGCACAATTCGGGCACACTTGGAACGAAATCATGGCAACACTCCGACTACGCGAAAGTGGTTACTGGCAAGCAATCGTAAGAAGACGAGGGCACCCCCAGGAATCCAGAACCTTTGCCACGAAGTCCGATGCGCGCGAATGGGCGCGCCAGGTCGAAGCACTGATGGATAAAGGTGTATTTCAGTCTTCCAGCGAAGCCGAGCGGACAACATTTTCCGAAATAATCGATCGTTTCATCAAAGAATTTGCGCCTGCCCATTACCGCCTGCGGGAGGATAGCAAAGAAGCCTGGCGATTCCAATGCGCGCGCCTGAGAGAAAATTTAGGGCCTTATTCTCTCGCCGCTATCGATCAGAAACTCGTTGCTCGCTTTCGAGACGAACGGCTGACCCCCCCCTTCCAGCAACCGCAAAGGCGTAGGTGAAAGCACAGTCCGCAAAGAGTTGTATCTGCTCTCCAAGGTGCTGGGGTTTGCCGAAACCGAGTGTGGAATCCTGCTTCCGCGAGGCAATCCGATTGCCCGGATCAGGAAGCCCAGCGAATCGAAACCTCGTGACCGCCGCCTCACGCCAGAAGAATGGGACAAACTCACATTGCAATGTCAGCGCAGCCGAAACCGGCTGCTCTACCCTGCCCTGACGCTGGCCGTCGAGACGGCAATGCGGCAAGGTGAACTGCTCGCCTTGCGCTGGGAAAACATCGATTTCAGCCGACGTATAGCAATGCTGCTGCAAACCAAGAATGGCGAAGTTCGCGCCGCTCCGCTTTCGAGCCGCGCAATCGATACGCTGAATAGCCTGCCCCGCCAAATCTCCGGGGTTGTCCTCCCGGTTGAACGGATGACCTTACACCACGCCTTCGATGCGGCCTGCATACGCGCTGAATTGGAAAACTACACGTGGCACGACTTGCGCCACGAAGCCATCTCCCGCCTTGCGGAACGTGGGGACTTCTCGGTGCTTGAACTGGCTGCGGTCAGCGGTCACAAAACCCTGCAAATGCTTAAACGCTACACACACTTTCAGGCCGAACGGCTTGCGGCAAAACTTGGGTAAGGTTCTGCGCGATCCAACCACTGAAGTACTCAGTTTCTGATCGCAGATTCATGATGTGACAGGAGATTCATTCATAGGACCTTCTTGATGAACGATATCCGAGCCTGGTAGGCATTGACTGTATCTCAAATGAGATACACAATAAGCGAACTCATAGGAGGGTCTAAACATGTCTGCACACACTTCGATGCTTCACGTCCGGGTGGACGATGAAACAAAGGCACAAGCAACTGAAGCACTTGCTGCGATGGGCATGTCGGTATCCGATGCCGTCCGCCTTTTTTTACGCCGCGTGGTCGTCGATCAGACATTCCCGCTCGAACTCAAGGTGCCGAACGCAGAGACGCTGGTGGCCATGGAAGAGTCTCGCGCCATGATGGCAACTCGCCGCGCCCGCTTTGCCACCGCTGACGCGCTGTTCGATGACCTCGAAAAGAACAGCCGCAAGTAAGCGTGCCTCGCTGCCGCGCGCATCGGATTACACCAAGTCTTTCCTTAAAGACTGGGAGCGCCTTTCTCGCTCGGGGCGCTACGACATGCATCGACTCAAGGAGGCCATGATGTTGCTGATTGCCAGCGATGCGCCTCTTGGCGCCGAATGGCTCGATCACCCACTCAAAGGCGAGTGGATCGATCACCGGGAATGCCATATCGGCGGCGATTTCCTGCTGATCTACCAGCTTGAGGGAAATACCATCAACTTTGTGCGGACAGGCACTCACGCAGAATTGTTCAACCAATGACTCGGCCGTTTTGCGATTGCAATTGGCAGGCAGGCAGGCAGGTGAGTCGTCAGCTCAACAATCACAAACACGAGGGCGCGGAATGTGCCCAGCCGCTGGAGGGGAATGAGGAATAAAGCCGCAGGCTCAAAATGTTAAACTTGGCGACTCCATCGGCGAGTGGATCGGCACGGCGCGTTCAATAGCCACACCACCTCACCGAATTTCACCATGCGCCAGCCCAGGTTCAGATTTTCTCAGCCACGTTCGGCACACATCTCCTGCCAAGCGGCAAATTCCAGTGGGCGCAAGCCAAAGCGGATGGCATTGCCGGCATGCAGGGTTTTGAATTCCTCCAGTGCCAGTGCGACAAAGCGCGGCTGATCCTCCTGCGCCACCGTCGTGGGCATGATGGCGAGAATCGCTGTTTCGACGGCGGGCTGTCCATCGCGAACGATGGCGCGCACAGTCTCGGCCAGTTCATTGCGGTAGCGCAGGCGAAAGGTGTCCGGCGGAACGAGTTGCTGCTGCACGGCAACGTATTGCTGGCAGGAGCGTTCGTAGGCCCAGACGTAAATATCCCGCAGCAATTCAATGCGGTTCAATTCATAAACGCCGATCATGCCGTCCACATAGGCTTGCTGTGGTACGTCAACGAAGGATAGCGGACACAGATTGTGCTGGATTAGCGGGATGTTGGCGGCCAGACGTGAGACGCGCTTGTTCACGTCCTCAAAGGGTTGCAGGTAAGGCAAATGCACCATCAGGAAGAAAGACTGCTCGAAAGGATCCCGGATTTCCGCAGCCATGCTCATCACAATGCCAAATAGCTCCCCCAGGCGTTGCGGCATGGCAATCGGCAGATAGACGCTGCCCCCGATTTCCACCGGGCGGTTGCGGATGCGGCCGCATGTGAGCGGATCGGGCATCAGGCCATCGGATAGAAAGGCGTGCAAGGCGATGATGGTTTCAGGATTGACGCCTGCGTGCTCGGGGTCACGCACCAGATATTCGATGGCTGACTTGTGGTTGAGGATCATCTGGGTTTCCAGCGCATCCTTGCCTTCGGCAGCCTGGCCGAATTCGATCAGCCGCTCGGTATCGAGACGGCTATAAGTGTTGCCTTCCAGCTTTGATGATGCCCACGAGAGATCAATGAGCAGGCGGTTCAGAATATCGCGCGCAAAAGTGCCTGCGGGCGTTTGCTCAGCAGGCGAGCGACCCAGGCTGTGCAGTTGGGCGCGTAACGATTCAGGCAGATAGGTCGTTTGATTGGGGTGGTATTGCTCAAGAAATTCGTTCTTGTAACTGACCGGTTTGCGTTGTTGGCGCGGTTGGCGAACGTAGGCTTTGATCTCCTCGCCTTCGGAGGAGATAGGAATGTAAACCTCGGCTGCGATTTGATCCGTTGCGTGGACGTGTTCAGTGATGGAAACTTCGACTATCCGGGGGGCGCGACGGTAACGTAACCCACGCCCCACACCTTCGCTGACGATTCGTTTTTGCTCGATCAACGATGCCAGGCGGCGCTGTAACGTGCGACGCGGCATGCCTGGGTCAATCGCCTGCACAAGCCCTTCCACACCAATGCCGTCAGCATATTGGCCGATCAGCTCAACAATCTGGTCGAGTTCTTGAGATGAAATCACTTTTGGCATGCCATTCACTCTTTTTGTGACACGAGGCACAGTATCGCGCCACTTTAATTGGCGCGCAACATCTTAATTGCGCCACTTAAAGTATTCATTTGGCGCGAGTCATGAAAATCGCGCCATATCATCATGGCTTTTTCAGGCTGTCCAAGTTTCGACAAGCGCGTCCATCTGCTGCCAAAAGACTCGGCCATCGGTTAGCCACTGCGCCCATGCCGCCGCAAGGCTCTGTGGCTGAACATCGTTGATGCGTTGATGGTCTGGCGCTTCACATTCAGTGGGATGGAGAGGTTTGCGATGTTGGCCAGCAAAGCTGGTATTCGTTCTTAACCCGAACTGACTGTTTGAATGCGGACGCGGCCTACAAGGACAGCGCCACGCCCGCTAATGTGACATCACTTCTTCTTTGCAGCCTTCTTGCCCGCAACGGCAGCTTTGAAACCAGCGCCGGCCGTAAAGCGCGGCACAGTTGTGGCAGCGATCTTCATTTCCTTGCCTGTTTGTGGATTGCGTCCGGTACGGGCAGCACGCTTGGAAGACTTGAACGCGCCAAACCCAATGAGGGTTACAGAATCACCTTTCGCTACCGCCTTGACGACGGCGCCGAGGATGGCATCCAGCGCCCTTCCGGCAGCAGCCTTGCTTATGTCTGCTTCGGCTGCTGTGGCTTCGATCAATTCAGTCTTATTCATGAACATCCCTTGGGTTGGTTGAGAAGATTTGATGCTACCAGCGTTCAGGCATTCGTGGCCTGCCAGGCCAACAGTCAAAAGCAGCAATAGCAATATGGGGCGCGCTTTTCGATTAGAGCAAGCAAGGTTCATCCGGCTTCATGGCATGTCTTATTCATGATAAGGTTAATTATCAAGAATACTAATTTTGTGATTTAACTCATGGATTTATGGCTTATATTTCCGGTTTCCCCTTGATTTCAGCCAGTTAGCCATGGAATCCACTCGCAAAATCGGGCGTCACCACCTCGCCTTCTACCGCGGCTGGATGCAGGGCCTCGACCTCAAGGTCGCAGCGGATCGCTATCTCGAATCCGGCCTCGATCAGCGCGTGGCCCGTTCCACGCTGGCCTGGATCCAGCAAACTCTGACGATGGCCGCCCGCCGGCATGGCCGCCATGCGCTGGCCAGGCTGCTGCGCCTGCCGCTGGGCACTCTGCCCGAGGCAGTACGGTCGACGACCGCCCTCCCCTCGCTCGAAACCTTCCGCGAAGAAAACGACCCCGATCACTTCTATTCGGAGAAGGAACTGGCCGCGATGTACGTCGAGGCCTATCCGCAGAGCATCGACCGCCGCGCGAGACGCTACGCCCGTCTGGTCGAACGCCAACTGGCGGCGCTGGTGTGGGTGGAGGAACTGCTCGCCACCGATCCGCAGCCGCAGGATCCGGTTGCCGCCTGGTTCGAGGATCGACTTGCCGCCAGACTCATCCTCGCTGACATTCACACCATCGAGGAACTCCATCAGCGCGTCCGCTCGCAAGGCTACCGCTGGTGGGTATCCGTACCCCGCCTCGGCGAAAAAGGGGCGCGCCGGCTTGTAACCTGGCTTGCCACCCACGAAGGCAGTCTGGGTGTCATGGCGCCGCAGGGTCTCGCCCCGCTGCGGTCGTTATCGCCGATCGTACTGACCCGGCCCTCGGCCACCGCCATCATGCCGCTGGAGTCGTTCTCGACGCCGGCGGAGCTGGATGGCTCGGTTGGCGAGAACCGAGGCCTCGGCCGCAGCCGCATCAATGCTGAGAATGACCATCAGGCGATCCAGGCCTGGCTGAAAGCGCGCGCGTCGAATCCGCATACCGAGCGCGCTTATCGCCGTGAGGCAGAGCGCCTCCTGATCTGGTCAGTGATGGAACGCGGGCGCGCCCTGTCGTCGCTGTCGATCGAAGATGCCATTGCCTACCGGGATTGGCTGGGTGGGCTCGGCCGCACATTACCCGCGGCATGGCCATGGCGCCTTCCCCAGGCTGATTGGATGGGAAAACGCAGCACACCGCGCTGGTCGGCCAACTGGCGGCCATTTGAAGGCGCCGCCTCGCTGCGAAGCCAAATCCAGGCCCATACCATTCTCAAGTCCCTGTTCGAGTGGCTTGCCAAGGTGCATTACCTCGACAGCAATCCATGGGACGGCGTGCCGCCGCCACAGCGGGTGATGGACGTGGCTACCGCGCCTGACTTGGAACTGACGCACGCTTTCACGCGCAGCCAGTGGGCATTTCTCATGGAATATCTGCACAGGGAGCCTATGGACGAATCCGTCCGGCGCTTGCGCTTCGTGTTCCCCTTCGCCTATGCCACGGGGCTACGGCTCGCCGAACTGGTGGATGCCCGCCTGGGGAGACTCTACTCGGTCCCGCTCAAGCGTGGCCTGGGCGTCCGCTGGATGCTGAAAGTGCTCGGCAAGGGTGGCAAATGGCGTGCCGTCCCGATGCCCGGCATGGTGATGGATGCATTACGCGATTACCTGGCCTGGCGGGGCCTGAATGCCGACCCGCTGGATAATCCTGAAGACATTCCCATGATCGCCCGGCTGCGGCTTGGGCAGGATACGGGCACCCTGGATCCCACGACGCTGTACAAGGCCTTGAAGACGTTCTTCAGGGAAGCAGCTACGGAGCTTGCCACGCAGGGGCATCACGACGATGCCAAAAAGATGGCGAAAGCCTCGACGCACTGGCTGAGACACACGCGTGGCGCACATTCCGCAGAGACGATGCCGGTCAACATGATCCAGCGCCTGCTCGGACACGCCAGCGTGGCAACCACCAGCATATACACGTCGACGGATGACGAGACGCTGTTTCTGCTACTGGATGACAGCCTGAAAATCGAAACACAACCGGGCAGCAGGGGCAGCTGAATGACCATGCCAATTATGTTGGACTCTGGCAGACGATAGAACGCTGAACCCGGATACCCAGAAATCCTTCTCCACATTCTGGATCAGTGTGCCGAGCCGGTTGGCGGTCGCCAGGAACAGGCCGCGACGATCCTCGGGAGAGACTGCGATGATACGAAGAGAGCCGGCGTTCACGGTGAAGCCTTGGTGCTTGCCTGTTCGGACCAGGCAAGTAGATCGCGAATCCACTGTCGCATCCACGACGGCACAGTGTGTAAACCGGATCTCAGATCATCACGAATCGCGCTTCCCTGGCTGGAGTCCTGCAGTAGCCGAATGAGCTTGGCTTGAATCGCATCCTGATCGACCTGGACGTCATTCCTCAAGCCATCGCGCAGCCAGTACAGGGCTTGCACCACCCGCATAGCTGGACGGTCTGCCCAGTAGAGTTTGCTTGGCGCCGTCAGTTTGAACTGGAGGGTCAATTTGCCCAACTGGATCGGCCGCAGCCGACCATCCGTATGTACGATGACCTGCCCCGGCACCGCATTGGTGAGGCCCAGATCGTTGGCGGCGGTCATCCCGTCAATCATTACGCGCACCTGGTCGCGACGACCGACGGCATCGATCACGCTGCGATAATCGGGGGCGGTCGGCTGGCCGGTGAGGGAATTCATCCGGGGCTGGTCGTACAGTCCTCGGTCGATGCGACGCAGATCATTGCTGGCGACCATGCGCTGGAGCGTTTTGTCCACCGCATCGCGGCTACCCAGGTCGAGAAAATCCACCGGCGTCCACACTTTGGCTGCCGGGGCCTGGTTGATGCGTTGCACCACCTGCGATTTGATGACGGGCGTCGGATTGAGCATGACTGGCTCCATGTCCGCTAATTGTATACATATATCGGACATCAGTAAGGCGGGAATGGTCGAACAAACAGGAAGGCAAGTCGGCAGAAGAAGCCCGCCACATTGCCTCAAATGACAACAGCCCTTGAGATTAGACGTCAGAAAACACGAAGAGTCTTATACCAACCTGCTCATCAAGCTGGGGTTGGCATGGCACGTCAGGAAATATTAAAATTTGCAGTCTGTTGTGGGTCGTGCCTCCAGACACGATCAAAAAACGATTCAGGAATGCACACGGGATGGGCTAACTTGAATGCAATACCGCCATGGGAGTGGCGGCGAAAATAATAAGCTGAAAATTTCCCCCTGCAGTTGCGGAGCCGAAGGGGTTAAACCAAGAAAGGCAAAATAAATGGGTTCCGCAAAATCTAAATCCCTGCTCCCATTCGTGGAGCAGTTCAGCAATGAGTTATGGCTTGTTCATGGTCTCGCCGACAGGACCATCGACGCCTATCGGGCGGATCTGGTCAATTTCGAATCGTGGCTGACCCAGCATAACGGCCAGTCGCTACTCCAGGCCCAGAATCTGGACATTCAGGCGTGGCTGGCGAGCCTGCTGGAGAGAAAGATCAGCGCTCGGAGCGTGGCTCGCTATACCGCTTCGCTTCGTCGGTTTTACCAATATCTCACGACCAATGGGCAGGTTGCGCAGGACCCGACCATGCGCCTTGGCAAGATCAAAATACCCCACCGCCTCCCGAACACGCCGACGCAGGATGAGGTGGCGTCACTGCTTGATATTACTGATCTCAATTCTCACCAAGGCCTGCGTGACAAGGCCATGCTCGAATTGCTCTATGCGACCGGGATACGAGCCACCGAGCTATCCGATCTCAAGGTTGAAGATTTTGATTTCAAAAACCGTGTGATTCGAGTTTGTGGAAAAGGAAACAAGGAGCGGCTGGTGGTTTATGGTGAAGAGGCAGCATTCTGGCTCGATCTGTACCTGAGTAGGTCAAGACCCGCCCTGAGACGGAACTACCTTTGCAATCATGTGTTCCTCTCGGTTCGCGGGAAGAAAATAAGCACGGGCGTACTCCGCCTGGTGGTGAAGAAGCACGCCTCAAACAAGGGGATCGAAAGACCCCTCAGTACTCACAGCCTCCGACACGCCTTTGCCACTCACTTGCTGGATGCTGGTGCAGATTTGCGGGTGATCCAGGAGCTGCTGGGACATACCTGTATCAGCACGACTCAGATTTACACATTCGTAGCCACCAAACGAATGGTCACGCTTCACGCAAAGTCCCACCCCAGGAACAAGGCCACGACATCGTCCAACGATCCTGGTGGAAGTCGAACCTTGCTTCGGTCAACGAGATCGAGCTGAGCTGCTATTGGCAGGTTTCCTGGGGGCTTTGGCTTGCGCTTGGGGGTTGCCGGCAGGCATGCAAAGCTGAGTGATAAAGGACACACCACATACCAAAATAAACGTGCTGATCGATCAGGCAGCCAGGCAATAAACCAGAAAAGCGATTACGACTGTTGACACCGATAATCTGGTGGCCTAGAATTCATGTATCAACCAGAAAAGCCTTTTCTACTTATATGACGATGTTGGGGCAAGTAGCAAGCATTCGCATGGGTTACCCGTTCCGGTCGCGCCTTGAGCACGAGGCAACGGGAGCCATCGCCGTTGTACAGATGAAGGACATAGACGACGCCAGCTTGCTGCACGTAGACGATGCAGTTCGGGTGAATCTACTGGATTTCAACGAGCATCACCTGATAAGACGGGGCGACTTAGTATTCCGATCCCGTGGGCGGACTAACTCTGTGGCGCTAGTTTCGGCAGACGTGGGGCCGGCGGTTCTTGCTGCTCCCATGTTGTTGATTCGGCCCATCGAGGTGCTGCCCGCCTACCTGCTCTGGTACATCAACCTACCGGCAGTTCAAGCTACGTTGGCAGCGCAGGCCGAGGGAACCTCGGTGCGAATGATCAGCAAGGCAGCGCTAGAGCAGTTGGTGATCGCGGTCCCGCCGTTGGAGACTCAGCGGCGAATCGTCGAAATCGGACAGCTTGCCAGTCGGGAGGCAAGGATCACAACCGAATTAATGGATCGGCGTAAGGCGTTGATCGATGGAATTCTGATGCATAAAGCTCAGGATGCCTACTGAACTCTAGTGGGCCAGGACGCCAGCCTGGTACTCGCAATACCAAGAGCGGCACGTTATGAAATGCAACGTATAGGGAATCCATCATGGCAAAAACGCCTTCATCTAGCAACACCCGTTTTGTTCAGCCGAACCCCCAAGGTGGCTGGGACAACAAGAAAGCCGGCGCAAGCCGTGCAGGTTCACATCACGACACCAAGCGGGAAGCCATCGATGCCGCCCGGCAAATGAGTCAGCGCGAAGGGTCTGAGCTGAAGATCAAGAATCTAGATGGAAAGATTGCGCAGTCGGATAGCCACGGTCACGATCCGAGAAATATCCCTGGCTAAGACCAAAGGCGGGAGGTATCTCCCGCCCTTTCCAAACACCGAAGGAATTGCGGATGAACGACAAAATCACACAACAAGAAGTCAACTCGGCCGCCTGGGCCGCCTGCGACACCTTCCGGGGCGTTGTCGATCCGGCCCAATACAAGGACTACATCCTTGTGATGTTATTCCTCAAATACATCAGCGACCTGTGGCAAGACCACTACGACACCTATCGCCAGCAGTATGGGGACGACGACGAGCGCATCCGGCGCAAGTTAGATCGCGAGCGTTTCACGCTGCCTTTTGTCGAGTTCAAGGATGAAAAGACCGGTGAGGTTATCGAGCGCTTCGCCGGTGATTTCAACAGCCTTTACGAGCGGCGCAACGCGGCCAACATTGGTGAGTTGATCAACATCGTGCTCGACGGCATCGAGGATGCTAACAAGGCCAAGCTCGACCGCGTATTCCGTAACATCGACTTCAACTCCGAAGCCAACCTCGGCCAAACCAAGGATCGCAACCGTCGCCTGAAAAACCTGCTGGAGGATTTCGCCAAGCTCGACCTGCGACCCTCCCGCGTTTCCGAGGACGTGATCGGCAATGCCTACATCTACCTGATCGAGCGCTTCGCTTCCGATGCTGGCAAAAAGGCAGGGGAATTCTACACGCCCAAGCAGGTGTCCCGCCTGCTCGCCCGCCTGGCCAAGCCTAAGCCCGGAGACCGCATCTGCGACCCGGCCTGCGGCTCCGCCGGCCTGCTGATCGAGGCAGCGGCACTGGTGGAAGAAACCGGCAGCCGCGATTTCGCCCTCTTCGGCCAGGAGGTGAATGGCAGCACCTGGGCGCTGGCCCGCATGAACATGTTCCTGCACGGCAAGGACTCAGCGCGCATCGAATGGGGCGACACCCTCAATAGCCCAGCACTGATTGAAGCCGACCGCCTGATGCGCTTCGATGTAGTGGTTGCCAATCCGCCCTTCAGCCTCGACAAGTGGGGTTCCGAGCATGCTGAGTCAGATCGCTTCAACCGCTTCTGGCGCGGTGTGCCGCCCAAGTCGAAGGGCGACTACGCCTTCATTAGCCACATGGTCGAAACCGCCCTGCCCCAGGCCGGGCGCGTGGCGGTAGTTGTACCCCACGGCGTGCTGTTCCGCGGAGGCGCCGAAGGCCGCATCCGGCAGAAGCTGATCGAGGACAACCTGCTCGATGCCGTCATCGGCCTGCCGGGCAACCTTTTCCCCACCACCTCCATCCCTGTCGCCGTTCTGGTTTTTGACCGGGCACGAGAAAAAGGCGGTGAGCACGAAACTTGCCGCGACGTGTTATTCATCGATGCCAGCCGCGACTTCCAGGCCGCCAAGACCCAAAACGCCCTGTTCGACGCCCACCTCGACAAAATCGTGGCCACCTTCGATGCGCGCCAGAACGTCGACAAATACGCCTACGTCGCCCCGCTAGCCGAAATCGCCGAGAACGATTTCAACCTCAACATTCCCCGCTACGTGGATACCTTCGAGGAAGAGGAAGAAATCGACGTGGCCGCCGTGGAGCAGGACATCGAGCGCCTGGAAGCGGAACTGGCCGAAGTGCGCACCAAGATGAAAACCTACCTCAAGGAATTGGGCGTATGACAAAGAAACGTGTTATCGATCAGCACCACGAGACCTTCGAGGGTATCCGTCAGTTCGACGCCGAAGGCAATGAATACTGGGTAGCCCGAGATTTGCAGCCACTACTCGAATATGCAGCCTGGGACAAGTTCAAGCGCGTGATCGAAAAGTCGATGGAGGCCTGTCGCCAGTCAGGCAATGTGGTCGACGACCATTTTTCCCAAATGGCGAAAATGGTCGATATCGGCTCCGGTGCCAAACGAGAAATCGAGGACTATCGGCTTTCTCGCTATGCCTGCTACCTCATCGTGCAGAACGGCGACCCGTCCAAGCCTGTCATCGCCAACGGCCAGACCTACTTCGCCCTGCAGACTCGCCGGCAGGAATTGAACGATAACGAAGCCTTCGCCCGTCTGTCGGAGAACGACAAGCGGCTGGCCATCCGTAACGAACTAGCCGAGCACAACAAGCACCTTGCCGCTGCGGCCAAGGACGCCGGCGTCGAAACGCCGATTGACTATGCCATTTTCCAGGACCACGGCTACAAAGGCCTCTATGGCGGCCGGGGCGCGAAGGACATCCACACCATCAAGGGCCTGAAGAAAAGCCAGAAAATTCTCGACCACATGGGCAGCACCGAACTCGCAGCCAACCTGTTCCGCGCCACACAGACAGAAGAAAAGCTGCGCCGCGACCAGGTGCGTGGCAAGCAGAAGGCCAACCAGACGCACTACGAGGTTGGCAAGAAAGTGCGACAGACCATCGACGAGTTGGGCGGTACTATGCCCGAGGCATTGCCGACACCGGAAAAGAGCATTCAACAGATTGCGAGTGCCAGGAAGACGCTGGAAGGCAAGGACAAGAAAAAATGAAGGTCCCCAAAGGATGGTCAACAACAAAGCTCCGGCAGATCGGCCAATGCATTGGCGGGCTGACCTATTCGCCAGATGATGTCGTTGACGATACTCAAGACGGGATACTTGTACTTCGTTCATCCAATATCAAAAATGGTGAGTTGTCATTCAATGACAATGTATATGTTCGTGCAAAACTTCCAGCGAATTCGCTGACGCGTAAAGACGATATCCTCGTCTGTGTTCGAAATGGAAGCCGTGGATTGATAGGCAAGTCGGCGCAAATTACTGGTGTCGGCGTTGGCGTAGCTCATGGGGCCTTCATGATGCTCTTTCGCGCTAAGGAATCAGCCTTTGTCTATCAACTGTTCCAGTCTCGCGAATATTTCAGGCAGGTTCATGAAAATCTAGGCGCGACAATCAACTCAATAAATGGCAGCGACTTCTTGGGATTCGGGTTTTTATTTCCTCCCGAAGTTGAGCGAGCGGCAATAGCTAATCTGCTCTCCACTTGGGACACTGCTGTCAAGAAAACCGAGCAGCTAATTGCGGCAAAAAATCGGTGGTTGAATTACCTGCGCGAACACCAGCTTACCAAACCGAAGCCATCCACGCGGGTCAAGCTCAAAGCGGCCACCCACGAATCCACGGCGCGTAACGGCAAGCGCCTTGGGCGCAAGGCGATCATGGCCGTGACCAAGCAAGTCGGCATGAGGCCGATGCGCGAGGAAACGATTGCTGCCGCCATCGACCGCTACAAAGTAGTTCGCCCGCGAGCCTTCGCCTACAACCCGATGCGTTTGAATATTGGCTCAATAGCCATTTCCTCTTTCGACGACGACGTCTTGGTTAGCCCCGATTACGTGGTTTTCGAATGCGATGAGACAAAACTGCTACCAAGCTACTTAAACCATCTGCGTCGTACCCGGCTTTGGGCCAGCCACTTCGAAGCGGCCGGCAGCGGAGGCGTGCGCATTCGCATTTATTACGACGACCTCGCCGCCTTCGTCTTTCCGCTTCCGTCATTGATAGAGCAGGAGCGTGTGCTTGCGGTGCTCGATAGCGCTTCAGAAGAAATTGAAGTGCTGGAGCGTTACCTAGCGGCGCTGAAAAAACAGAAACGCGGCCTGATGCAAAAACTCCTCACCGGCCAATGGCGGATCAAAACATCCAAGGAGACTCCAGCATGAGTGATTTGATCCCGAAACTTATTGAGGAATGCCGTCGCATTGAGGAAGATGCAGAGCATTCATCAAAAGGACATTACAACGCCGGGGATCGTTGGGGGCGTTATCACCTATTTCTTGGTCTACCAGCAGCCATTGTTGCTGCTCTTGCCGGGGCGGCAGCATTCAAGGACTGCCCGGATTTGGCAGGCGGACTGGCGTTGCTCTCAACCGCGCTGACTACGGTGCTAACTTTCCTGAAACCCTCGGAGCGTGCCGAAATGCACAGATCCGTTGGTGGCCAGTTTCATTCATTGCGAAACCAGACACGAATCTTCCGCGAGATTGAGTTAACAGATGGCCTGGATGCAGCAACAGCCAAGAAACGTCTGTTGGACCTGGCCAGATTGCGTGACGAACTCAATGTGGCCTCGCCCGGTATTCCGCGCGGCGACTACGAAAAAGCCAAGCGGGATATCGACTCTGGCAGAAGCCGTTATCAAGTGGATGGAGCGGCCAGATGACCATCAACAGTTATCTGACGGGCATTGCAAATGCTTCAATCCTGCGAGACCAATCCAAGCTGGATATCCAACGTTCCGTTGCCACGTTGAATACTCGCCTGCAGGAATATTTTGGGGATGGCATCAGCCGCACGTTGGTTTTCGGTTCCTACAGCCGGGGAACCATCCTGCCGCGAGGCATGGACCCCTGTGCCGACGTAGACCTCATGATCGTTTTCGCAGATGGATCTTATCGCCCCCAGACCTATCTGGATCAACTCCGGCGATTCGCAAGCTTCCGCTACGCCAGCTCGGAAATCGCTCAGTCGAGTCCGACCATCGTGCTGTCCCTAAACCACATCCGGTTCGAGTTAGTACCGGCGACTGAGTCATGGTTTTCTGGCCTGCAAATACCTGCCCCCGCTTCGGATTCCCTCGACTGGATTGAGACCGACCCGACCGGCTTCAACCAGAAACTTACCCAGACCAATCAGTCGCATGGCTACCTGATCAAGAGCCTGATACGGATCATGAAATACTGGAATGCCAAGGCGGGGCATCCCTTCGAATCCTATGGACTGGAACAAGCCATTGTTGGCCACGGCTTTCTGTTTCTGGGCCTATTGAGCAGCGGCCAACAGATCAAGGATTACTTCTTCGCTTTCGTTGAGGACTTGAGTGCCGGCTGGGGTGCGCCCCAGAGCAAGCAAAACGCTGTCAATCGGCTGAAGCAGATTACCGCTCAGGCAAAAGCGCTGGAGGCTGGCGGCAATATAGCGGCAGCGGAATCCGTCATCGCGAAGCTGCTCCCCCCACTGGGTTTGTTTGCATAGGAGAGGTCATGGAATCCGGCTTCCGCTTCAACGAAAAACACCTCTCACAACTCCCCGCGCTACAACTGCTGGCCAATCTCGGCTACCGTTATCTGACGCCGGAGCAGGCGCTGGCGATGCGCGGCGGGCGGCTTTCCAACGTGCTACTGGAAGAAGTGCTGCGCGACAGTCTCAAGCGCATCAACCGCATCCAGCACAAGGGCGAGAACTATCTGTTCAGCGAGGAAAACCTTCAGACCGCTATCCAGCGGCTGAAGAATGTGAAGTACGACGGCCTGCTGAAAACCAATGAATCGGTCTATGACCTGCTGACCCTGGGCGTGGCGCTGGAGCAGTCGGTGGAAGGCGATGTGCGGAGTTTCACACTCAACTACATCGACTGGAAGAATCCGGAGAACAACGTCTATCACGTCACCGCTGAGTTTGCGGTGGAACGCACCCGCAGCCACGAGACGGCACGGCCGGATATCGTGTTGTTAGTGAACGGCATCCCCTTCGCGGTGATCGAGTGCAAATCGCCCAATACCGAGGTGGCGCAGGCGGTGTCGCAGATGATCCGCAACCAGCGCGACGAGTACATCCCAGCATTGTTTACCTACGCCCAGTTGGTAATCGGCAGCAACAAGAACCACTGTAAGTATGCCACCGTGGGCACGGCGGCCAAGTATTGGGCGGTGTGGCGCGAGGAGCGCGAAGAGAAGGACGAGGACGGCGCAGCTTTGCGCGCGGTGCTGGATCAACCCCTGCCGCAGGAGGCGAAGGCCGGACTGTATGAGTTGCTGGCCGAAGGTTTCGGCGTGCGCGAACCCGACGCCGAGTATCTGGTGCGCCGGGCGCTGACCGAACAGGACCGCACGATTTACGCCCTGTGTCGGCCCGAGCGTCTGCTGCGCATGGCGCTACAGTTCACGGTATTCGATGGTGGGCGGCGCAAGATCGCCCGCTATCAGCAGTTCTTCGCGGTCGAGCGCATTCTTGGGCGGGTGAAACAGCGCGACGATGCGGGACGGCGAGCCGGCGGTATTGTCTGGCACACCCAGGGCTCGGGCAAGTCGCTGACGATGGTGATGCTGGCCAAGGCGCTGGTGCTCGATCTCGATATCCGCACGCCGCGCATTGTGCTGGTCACCGACCGGGTCGATCTCGACAAGCAGCTCGGCAATACGTTCGCGGCCTGCGGCCTGACGCCGGATCGGGCCAAATCGGGACGGGATCTGGTGGAACTGGTCGCGCAAAACAAGGCGCACATCGTCACCTCGCTGATCCACAAGTTCGACAAGGCGCTGACCACACGCAAGTTCCAGGACGAATCCACGGAAATCTTTGTGCTGGTGGATGAGACCCAGCGCACGCAACTGGGCATGTTCGCCGCACGGATGCGGCAGATGTTTCCCAACGCCTGCTACATCGGCTTCACCGGTACGCCTTTGCTCAAGCGCGAAAAGAGCGACGTGATGCGTTTCGGCGGCATTATCCATACCTACGCCATCAACCAGGCGGTGTCGGACGGCGCCATCGTACCCTTGCTCTACGAGGGGCGGCTGGTGGAGATCGAGCAGAACAAGGCAGCGATTGATGTCTGGTTCGAGCGCCACACCGAGGGGCTGACGTCGGCGCAGAAGGCCGACCTCAAGAAAAAATACGCGCGGGCAGAGATGCTCAACAAGGCCGATCAGGTCATCTATATGCGGGCCTTCGACATCAGCGCGCATTTCCAGCAGAACTGGCAGGGCACCGGGTTCAAGGCACAGCTGGTGGCACCCTCCAAGGTGGCAGCGCTGAAGTACAAAGCTTTTCTGGATGACATTGGTGAAGTGAGCAGCGAGGTCATCATCTCTGCCCCCGACGAGCGGGAAGGCTTCGATGACGTGGACGACGACGAATCCACCGATGAAGTGGTCGCCTTCTGGCAACGCATGATGAAGCGCTATGGCGATGCCGAGGCGTACGAGACGCAGATCATCAATACCTTCAAGCACGGCAGCGACCCGGAGATCCTCATTGTGGTCAGCAAACTGCTGACCGGCTTCGACGCGCCGCGCAACACGGTGTTGTACCTTACACGCAAGCTGAAAGAACACACCCTGTTGCAGGCCATTGCCCGAGTGAATCGTCTCTACGACGATGACGAGGGGGCCAAGCCCAAGGAGTTCGGCTACATCATCGACTACGCCGGCATTCTGGGTGAACTCGATCAGGCACTGACCACCTACAGCGCGTTGGAGGGTTTCGAAGAGGGCGATCTCGCCGGGGCCCTGGTCAGCATCAACAACGAGGTGCGGCAACTGCCACAGCGCCACGCTGAATTATGGGACGTGTTCAAGGCCGTGGCCAACCGGCAGGATGAGGAAGCCTTCGAGCAACTTCTGTCCGACGAAAAGATCCGCGAGAATTTTTACGAGCGGCTCTCAGCCTACGCCAAGACGCTGGCCATCGCCATGTCCTCCGAGGAATTCATCACCACAACCCCGGAGAATCGTTTCAAGGCTTACAAGGCTGACCTCAAGCGCTTCACCAATCTGAAGGCGGCGGTGAAATTGCGCTATGCCGAATCCATCGACTACCGAGACTACGAACCGAAGATTCAGAAGCTACTCGACACCCACATCTCGGCCAACGAGGTGCTGAGACTCAATGAACCGGTCAACATTTTCGATAGCGCGGCCTTCCAGCAAGTCGTGGAAGAGCAAGGCCATGGCAAGCCGACCGCTGCCAAGGCGGACATGATTGCCCATGCCACCAAGCGCGCCATCACCGAGCACCTGGACGAAGACCCTGCCTTCTTCGAGAAATTCTCCAAGCTGATTCAGCAGGCTATCGACGATTACCGAGCCGGGCGAATTTCCGATCTGGAGTATTTAACGCGGGCCAGCGAGATCAAGGATGCGGTGGTCAATCGCAAGACCGATGACATGCCGACTGTACTGCACGGCAACGATCATGCTATTGCCTGTTTCGGTGTCCTGGAACCGTATTTCGGTCGGCATGTTGCGGATGCAGCGCAGGCAAAGGCGGTGGCGGCAGAGGCTGCAGTCAGCATCTGGGCCATCGTCGAGCGAAACCGTGTCGTTGGATTCTGGGATAACTTGGACGCGCAACGCCGGACAATGAACGAGATGGACGACTTTCTCTATGACCAAATCCGGAATGAGCGGGGCATCCCACTGACCACCGAGGAAATGGACGAGATCATCAACCGATCGATGCAATTGGCCAGGCACCGGATGCCGACGTGAAGACGATGCGGCAAGAGATCGTCTTCGGCACTGAAACTATCGGCTACGAAATTCGATTCCTGCCGACGCGTCGCACGCTCGGGATCGAGGTGCACCCTGACTTGTCTGTAGTCGTTCGCGCGCCTGCCGACTGCGATTTCGAAACGATCCAGGCCAGAGTCGGCAAACGTGCCTCATGGATCAGCAAGCAACTGACCAATTTTCAGCGCTACAGCCCGAGAACGCCGGCACGGCAGTATGTGAGTGGGGAAACGCATCTCTACCTTGGGCGGCAATATCGGCTGAAGGTCGTGACCGGGGAATTAGCTCCAGTGAAGATGAGTCGCGGTCATCTGGTGCTGACAATGCCAGGCAAGGCTGATTCTGATCGTGTGAAGGCACTGTTGCGCCGTTGGTATCTCGATCATGCCCGGAAGATTTTCATGGACGTGCTGGATGAATTGGTACCCCGTTTCAAGGGTTACCAGCGGCCACGTCTGATCGTACGGGCAATGCAGTCTCGCTGGGGCAGCCTGTCGCAGGCCGGAACGATGACGCTGAACGCCAATCTGGTTCGAGCACCTCGAGCTTGCATCGAGTATGTGGTGGCCCATGAACTTTGCCACCTCAAGCACCGCGATCACAACGCCAGTTTTTTTCGCCTGCTCGGGCAGGTGATGCCGGATTGGGAGAAGCGCAAACAGCTGTTGGAAACAGCACTTCTATGAAAAACGGCTCAGACGTTAAAAAAAGCCACCCCGAAGGGTGGCTACAGTACGTGATCAAGTAAGCAACTGCTTGGCCAGGGCGACTTCAGTGCTATCCCCCGACTGGTTCAGAACGTCCAGGCCGGAATCCGGCATGTCGCCAGATGTCGACTGTGACACGGCGATCTTCTTTGCCATGAGTTCCAGACATCCCATCTGGGCCGATCCTGCATAGCCCAGAAAGTACACATCCACGTCCTGCTTCTGACCGATCCGCCAACTTCGACGGGATGCCTGCTGCAGGGTATAGACGTTGTAGCCGCTTTGCATGAACACAATGGTCGGGAATTCCAGCATGTCGAGCCCGGTTTTCACGAGTTCGGGGTTGGTGATGATCACCTCCACACCACGGTCAACCTGATCGAACAGCCAATCTTCCCGCTTTGACGCATCGACGCTTGCTCTCAACACCGCTGTCTTGAAACCTTCCTTTTCAAGAAAGTTTTTCAGTCGGGTGGTGGTGTCACGAGTGCCGGTGTAGGTCGAGTACACCAGAATCCTCCTGCCGCGTGCCTTCTCCGCTTTGCAAATAAGCAGCAGTTCCAGCTCTTTCGGACTTGCCTCCGTGCTGCTCATCAACGCCGGCACGAAAGCGAGTTGCTGCTTCGATCGGGGATGGCGAACCAGCTCGTCACGGAAGCACGTATCCGGCCAGGCAAGCAGCACGTTCAGGACAACGCCCAGCAAGCTGGTGTCACCCTTCCTGAGCGCTTCTCGGAGATCTTCGCGCAAGCTCATACTCAACTCGCGGTAAATACCGGACATCGCCTCCGTCATCGGGACTTCCGTGAAATGCTCCCGGTAAGGCGGCAGAACATCGCCGCCTATATCCTTGAGCTTCAGGAACACCGTCTGTGGCAGCACATAACGCATGATGCCCTTCGGGCCGAATCCTGGTCCCTTGGAGGTGCGGTGCGTGATGTTCTTGCCGCGCGCCGTACGATGCGACTCGCTTTCAGTCTCCTTGAACACATCCTTCAGGATGCCGTGATCACGCATGAACGACATGCCGGCAGGCCCAAGAGAATTGCGGTTGTTGTAGCCGAACCCGTCTTCGATCATCAGACCCGGGTTAAGTCGGTGCAGGAGATAGAACAGATCGTCGGCATAGCCGCCCATCAGGGTGCCGGTCAGGAGCAGGGTTTTCTGGCACTTGCGTGCAAGAACCCCCATCGCCTGCCCTTGCGCAGACCCCTCGTTCTTGTACTCGTGTCCCTCATCAACCACGAGAAGGCCGAAGTACCCCTGCGGAAGGTAGCGCTTGATGAACTCCGTTGCCTGGTAGCCGCCCTGCCCGAAGGAGAACTCGGTGTTGGCCATTGCACGCTCCATTCTGCGCGCCTGCCGGTCAGTAAAGAACAGATCGCCTTTGTCGTCCATCAGATTGATGAACTCGTAGACGTTGTCCTCAAGCATCCCGGACAGCATGTCCTCGCCGAAGCGATCCAGCAACCTGTCGGCAGTTTTGGAACCGATGGTCGGTATCTGACGCAGGCTCTCCATAACCAGCTCACGCCGGGATTGGGTGTTTCCACGTTTCGATACCAGCGTCCAAAGACGTTCTCCGCACGGCAGCCTGTCTTCCAACAGCGCGCCATCGACTACCCGCTTCACCGACTGCTGATTGGTGCAATAGGATCGTGTCTGATTGAGCCTGCTTTCAGCCAAGGTCGCTGGCAAGGGGTTACCCTCGTCATCCACCAGCAAAGCGCCGCACTTCGGACAGGCTGCATAGGTTCTCACCTGCTTGTCCTGTCCTTCACCCACGATAGTCCGCTTATGGGTGTAGGCTGGCTTCCAGTTGAACCCCATGCGCATGCGCACACGTCCCATGACAAAGAACTCTGGAACGACCGGCTTCTCTCGCATCTCCCGTAGCTGCAGGAGTTTGCGCAACGTGTCAGGGCCGTTGAGAATCCAGACCCGTGCATTAGGCACTGTCGCCTTGATTTCGCGCCGCCACTTGTAGACAAGATGCGGTGGAGCGATCACCAATGTGCGGCGATAGCCCTCCTCGTGCATGACTGCCGCGGCGGCAATCGCCATCATGGTTTTACCCGTACCCATTTCAGCGTTGATGATCGCTGCGGGCTGGGCTTCGTCGACCAGAAGGCGCGTTACAGCCTGGACTGCATCCTGCTGAGGCGGAAAAGGCTTGCGAAGTAACGCTTCCATCAGGATGGCATGCCTGGAATTCGGCACACCATCGTAGATTGGCGGATTCTGCTGCTGAACCGCGCTCAGTAGCCCTTCCCCGAACTCGTGAATGAAATCGCTCAAAGGAATGACTTCCTGTTGCGATACTTCGATGACTGCTTCCATGACCACTCTCCTAAAAACGCGGAGGCAGCCTTCCCCTTGCAGGGTGGATGCACCCCGCTGGGTTGATGAATTGAATCCCGGCCTCCATGCCCTTGTGGGAACATCGAGGCGTTCCGGTCTCAGGGACTGACCGGACTCATAAGGCGATGCCTGACGCGCATCGGTCGGGCTGTAACTGACAGCCAGCAGTGAAACACATCAAAGGCCCGGAGCCTTTCTCCAACACGCCGGCCGCAGCCCGCGCGTTCGAGAAAAGCCCCCGAAGGGGGCAGTTAAGAATCAGAACATTGCCTGCGAAGAATCATCCATACCTATCCTCCAGCGCCTGCTTGATCTGAGCCATCGGGGTGGGCTTAAAGTGGAAATCCAACTCGGCGCCGACACCTGTATCAACAAGCTCTGTGATCGGAATATATCCATACTCGGCATTGATCAAGTCGCCGTGCAGGATGGCATATCCGAAAGCCTGCTCGATCTCCCCTTCCCTGTCCTTCTCGGTGATGTACCAGTGGCAATCACCCAGAAAGTAGTGAAGGTGTGCAATGGCCTCGTCGCCCTTGCCATCTTGCTGGTACGTGACCGGCATGCCTTCGACAGTGGCCGCAATCTCAACCATTTTGTCGAAGAAATACTGCCGCTCTTCCCCATTCATACATGTGGCAACGATTCGCTTCTGTCTCTCTGGCATGAACAACCGAAGACGAAGGAACGCTTCAACGGCATCACGTCGACTGACAGAGTTCACTTTTCCGTCAAGACTGGGCTCTGCCTCGGGAGAACGGGCCGATGGAGTCGGCCGTCCGGGTATTTCAATATGAATGTTGTCTTCAAATAAACGCATGGTGTTTCTCCTTGAATATGCCAAGAACGGAACACCCCTTGCGGGAATGTTCCCCGCAAGGCGATTTGATAAAACTCAACGAATCGAAACGACTTTCCCAAAACCCGGACCCGGGGTGAAGTCGATGCCGGTGATGCTTGGCACGAACTTGTCCGTATAGGTCAGGATTTCTGACACGGAGCCATCGGCACGGGTCTCGAATGTCGTCTTGAGATCACGCTCCTTGAATGTGTCACCTTTGATCAGGAGACGCCTCCCATTGCCAGACTCCACCACTCCCGAGATTTGTCCTGCTGCCAGCGCCAGCGCCAAATGCCAGTCAGAAAGCGCACGCAAGGGCCGGCGGTGAGTATCGTCAGCACGCACAAAGTGAGTCCCGAACATCGGCCAGAGCGTATTCTTGCGAACACGCTCAAGCTCTGCCTGGAGCTGGGGACCGTCAATACGAATTGACGTGAAGCGTGCTTCGGCCTCCTTGATCTGTGGAATCAGATACTGCTCACCTTGCCAATACTCCGGCAATACGGCGGGCACTTCCCCGCGACCACAGGCCTCCAGCACCCTCTGCACGCCTGGATCCGCTCCGTCTGCACGACGCTTGACGCCAAACACGACGCACTGCTTGAACCGTGTTTCCGGCGCCATGAAGACCTGAACCTGCTCGAAGTGCCGGGCAATCATTCCGGAGAACTCCTTGTCCAGAACGTAGTGCGGAACAATGAGCACCATGACACCGCCGAACTGCAGCCAGGCAACCGTCTTGCGATAGAACACCTTCTCAAGACGATCACCCCGGGAACGATCACCCGTGGCCGCCTTGTCCGATACGACATCGCCATACGGTGGATTCAGGAACAGCAGCCCCTGACTGCGAGCCGATACAAAGACGTCGTTCACATCGCTGTGCGCGACTGTGTCGAGTATCCCCTTGGCATGCCACGCGCGCTCCGCATCGAACTCGATGCCATTAGCCACGACAGATGCTCCGCATTGAACCAGGTGGTGCTTAACTTCAGCCAATGCCGTTCCTTCGCCGCAGCACGGGTCAAGAATACGCAGTTGCCCACCACCAATGTCGAGCGCCTGGAGAATCCGGGCCAGCGTCACTTCGTCCGTCGGGAAATATCCGTTCTTGATAAAGTTCTGGGCCAAACGAGGAAAGATGAGACTCATGCCGACACCTCTCTTTCCGGCTCATTCAACACCATAGCCCCGTCGATTTTTCCCTGCAGTGCAATGATTTGCGGGATGCCGAAGTCGTTTTCTGTGTAAGCAATTTCGCTGCCACCGAAGCGGTACGACTCTTCCGCCCACCTGTGTGCTTCCCGCTTTTCTGCAAGGAGCAAATCCAGCCCCTGGGTAATCAGGTTCACCTCAGACTCCGAGAATTCTTCTCTCATCATGATGATCCCCTTTAGATAATGCCCAGAAGGCTGAACCAGCTATCGGGATGGTCGGGCTCGACACAATCCCCTTCCGGGGTTTCACATACCGAGTCGAGCACCCACATTTCGATTTCGGACATTGATGGCACCTGATAGGTCTGTCCGCGCCACTGAATCGTCTTGGGAAATACCATTGCTGCTCTCCTAAATAAAAACGCGGAGGCAGCCGTCCCCTTGCGGGGTGGATGCACCCCGCTGGGTTGATGAATTGAATCCCAGCCTCCATACCCTTGTGGGAGCATCGAGGCGTTCCGGCCTCAGGGACTGACCGGACTCATATGGTGATGCGTGACGCGCATCGGTCGGGCTGTAACTGACAGCCAGCAGCAAAACACTTCAAAGGCCCGGAGCCTTTCTCCAGCACGCCTGCATGACCCGCGCGTTCGAGAAAAGCCCCCCGAATTGGCGGGGCATATGCCCAGATGTCTCAAACGAAGTATCTGTAGTTTTCGAGTGCTTTGGCACCTTCCAGGCGTGTTCTGAATGATCCAATGCGGGAGCCATCGACCCACTCTGCTTCCCAATGCCCTGGACGCCCGCTCAGCATGCCAATTCGCCCTGGGCATGGGGTGCCGTCCACCAGAAGGCGAACTTCGTACATTCCTGCCTCACGGCGGGTGATCTGATAGGTGCTGGTAGCCACCATACGACCCTCCAAAAGATCGCGGAGGCAGCCATCCCCTTGCGGGGTGGTTGCACCCCGCTGGGTTGAAAATCGCTAACGCTAAGCTGCCATGGTGTTGGCGCTTCGAGCTTGCTCGAGGTAAGCATCTTCCTCGCCATTCAGGCCGATCATGCCTGCCTGAATCATTCTCGACACGTCGTCAGAAAATGATTCGGTCAACATGACTTTGGCAGCCGTTACCTTTCCGATCGGTGGATGGCCGCTGTCTTCCAGAAAACTCACGCACTTGGCATGGGTTGCCCGTATGACTACGTCCCTCCAGCTATCGAGCAACGGCACAGGTGAGAGGGTCTTGTACGAAGACCATATCCCCTGCAGCAATCGAGGCCTTGCTTCCGGTGTAAACGGCTCGTCCAGCATGAACCACGCGGTCTTGGTAGACCTGTCAGGCTTTAGCAGAGCTGCATCGTATATCCAGGTATGGACAAGGTTCCCAAAGAGGTTGTCCCTGGGTAATCGTCCGCTGAATTTTGTGAGCCGGTCCGGACTGCGTACATAGACTTGCTCGACCGATCGGCCATCGCCGTCATTGACTGGCGTGAGGCGGAATCCAGACAAGCCTCCGCAGCTTTCCTTCAGGGTGAATGCGGCGAGAAACTGCTGAATCGCAGTGTCCCGACCGTACAGGGAGAGGAACATCAACTCGCCCGATTCGTCCCGGATGCAAGCATCCGCATACAGGTCAGAGAGTTCCGATATTTTGTAAAGCATGGCGTGCTCCTGGAAAAAAGGGGAGCACTTTCCCCCAAAGGGAGCGTGGCTCCCCATGGGGTAGTTGAACTGCGATGGAATTCCAGGTCGGAAGACCCGCCGTTTTCAGGAACTGAACGGCATTCAAGGGCGATGCATGACGCGCATCGGTCGAGCTGATACTGACAGCCAGCAGGTGCAACTGCGTTAATTATGCGCGTTTCAAGTGCCTTTACAAGCCTGGCTCCGCCAATTAATTGCCAGCGCCTGTATCGATAATTTCCTCGATATATGCCGCCGCGCTGTGATTGTCTGCATACCGCAGACTAGCTGCCACGGTGATCCAGTCACTCCGAATCAACGACACATGGGTACAGCCGGAAAAGCCGCTCAGCTTTCCTTGAAGAACGCCACCTTGCCCGGGTTCAACATCATCTACGCAAAGGGACACAGCCTCTTCAAGGTCGTCGAGATGGAGGACATGGCGTTTCATCTCGATGGATATCAAGCTGTCCCCTTCTGCGATCACATGTTCAGCCCGCAAGGTTCTGGAACATGCCTTATCAAGAAGCCTGGCAATGAACCCGCTTTCTGATTCCAGTGGCGCAATGTCACCCAGAATACCGTGCTTCGCCATTACCTTCCCGATCAGGTCCCAGTCGAGCTTATGCTGCGCTTCACTTTCGCAAGCCACCATCGCTTCGATCAGTGCGCTGACCTGCTGCGCCAGTCTGGTCGTGTCGGCGATCAGCGGCAACAGCACAAGTGCTTGCACCGCGTTGGCGTCGGCCAGTGCGCCACGCAGATCATCGGCGGCAAAGCGCAAACAGTCGTTTGCCTTGGTCAGCTGTTCGTTGATACATCTCATTGCTGCTCTCCTAAATGAAAATGCGGAGGCAACCGTACCCTTGCGGGGTGGATGCACCCCGCTGGGTTGATGAATTGAATCCCGGCCTCCATGCCCTTGTGGGGGCATCGAGGCGTTCCGGTCTCAGGGACTGACCGGACTCATAAGGCGATGCGTGACGCGCATCGGTCGGGCTGATACTGACAGCCAGCAGTGAAACACCACAAAGGCCCGGGGCCTTTCTCCAACAAGCCGGCATAAGCCAGCGCGTTCGAGAAAAGCCCCCCCGGAGGGAGGGCAAAAACTAACCGCAAGCAATCAGCGGTGCTGCATCGCCTTGTTGGCAACCGCTCGGCCCTTCGATTGCCCAGCGCTTGAGCGCGCTTGCAATCAAGGCGCCGATCGCCATGAACGGCCCATAGATCACCGACTGGCCAAGGACTTCATGAGCGGTTGTTTCGCAAAGCCCATCGATCAGACGCTCGGGAATTTGCTTTACCCGGGCGTGCTCCCCTGCGGTCAACTGACGTAGCAGGTCAAGGTTGCGCGGGTGGCGGATCTTCGGGTCGGTGCTTCTCACCTTTGCGTAACCCTTGGTGACTGTCCCGATCCGGGTAGAGCCGCCATCGAAAACCTGCATCATGAATCCCTTGCCGGCCTCCTTGTCGCGTTCCTGCTTGGCTTTCAAACCCGGCATGGCCGACCATCTTGGGTCGTCGTCGTCGACATCATCCAGTGCATCTCCCAAGGTGACCGGGATCCTTTCCGGCATCACCAGGTCGTTCATCGAAAAGCTCACCCCATTGGTCATTGCCACCATGCAATAGCGCTTGCGATCCTCGACTGCATTGAAGGACTCGCCAGACAGCACCACTTCATGGACTGCGTAGCCAAGGTCCCGCAACTGCGACCGGATGATGGCGCAGCTGGCTGTATCCCGATACTGGGGCACGTTTTCCAGAACCACCACCAACGGGTTGACCGCTGCGACGATCGCCAGAAAGGCAACAACCAGATGGCCTACCTCGGGATGATCCTCCGGCACGCCAAGCTTGCGCTTGGAGCGACCGGAGAGGCTTGCGCCAGAACACGGGATCCCGGCTTCGAGAATGTCCACGCCTGGAAGCTTGGCCATGGCCCAGCGATCAAAGGCCAGTTCCTGCATGGGAGCCGCGATGCCTACGGTGTCGGATTCCCAGCAATCATTGGCGTCCCTGGCATGGTCGAGCAACTCAGGTCTGATCTCGTTGGCAAAAACCAGCCTCGAATCCAGTGCCTCGCGGTATAGCCCCGCATGAATTGCATGGCACATAATGCCGCCGCCATGGGAAAGCGACCCGATTTCCAGCGGGTCACCCTGCCCCATCCTAACGGCAGTTCGCTCGACTCTCTCCTGGCGACGCAGCTCGGATGCAAGCGGAAGGATATGAATTTCCTCCTCCAGCATCACCACCCGTACCGCACTCATACCCTCGAACATCTCCAGCAGTTCCCTGCTATTGATGTCGATGACCGGATACTCGCTTTCGCCTCGCCGTTTCCGCGAGACCACACGAATGCCCTGATCGGATCGAATGAGCACCAGTCTCGCGTTGTCCAGCTTGATGTCGAATCGGGTGCCTGGCTTGAATCCAGCATGATCCAGATTGGATCCTTGAAGCCACACGCGCGGAGCTCCTTTGTTCTCCCCAATTGAGGTCACCAGATAATGTCTCATCATTTCCATTTGCATCTCCTAGAAAAAATCCGGAGACACCCCCTGACGGGGATGCCCCGACAGGGTTAAGATAACTTGATCTACCGCTTGCTACTGGCCTTCGACTTCCTCCACCAACTTCGTCACCCACTCAGGAAGGTGATCTGCAAGCATTGTGGAAGAAGTCTGGATGACCTCTGCAATGCTGCCGTTCTCCATCGTGATGTTCATGCTGTCGTTGCCATCCGTGTCGGCATCGAGCACCAGGTAGCGCATGGGTTGATCCGATGCCATCCATTGCACGATTCCGCCTTCAATCCACGCCACAACCGTTGGTATCGCTTCCGATCCTGCGGTGCCTTTGTTTGAACTGGTTGAACCTGAGAGGTGAGGCATCGCTTCATGCGCTTCCTCAAGTGCAGACTGAAAGAGTGCCTCGCGAACAGACACGGAGTTACTGCATTCATGCGCGGCGATCAGGTGCTCGCACGCACGCCTGGCAGCCGCATCACGCTCAATAATCTTGACGCACACCTCAGGCTCGGGCCATTCCTGATATTCACCAACAACCTTGAATTCCAGAGCGTCACCAGAATCCCCGGTTTCCTCATAGTCGTCGTACAGCAAGGGCATTTCGGGCGTGTTGTCCCAAAGCGTGCAATCAGTGAAGGCCTGATCGGCAATCGAAATCGCAGATTCCTCATTTTTGGCTTGGATGCCCACCCGCACCAAATGCACGTAAGGCAATTCGTACTCAACGAGAAATTTCTTTATGGCCGGCTGCTGCTCGGCGGATAGGTCAGCCATGGCGCTCTCCTTCAACAATCTCGAAGCTGCCAGGGCCATTGCCTTCATCGTCCGCCAGGATGATCAAACGCCTGACTTCGCCATCCTTGCATCTGATGGCTAGTCCGAAAAACTCGTCGCCGAACTCATCCCCGTCGGTACGAACGGCATCCTCTATGACCCCGCCAACCAAGGGTTTGAGTTGGTCAAGATAGAACTGCGTGTGCTTGTTTGCATCCACTTCCTTCTCCTTTTAATCAAAAAAAGGAGGGGAATCCCCCGGAGGGGATTACACCCTCCGGGTAGCCGCATTGAGCGGAGTTCAGTTGAAACTACATTTTTGCTGCCACCAGCCAGCGATAAATACCCATCAGGCTTGTGAGCGTGAAGCCGATCTGCATAACAACCAGTCCATGCGCGCCAACCTTGATTCCATAAGTAATCCAGGCACCATTGGACAGCAGGAACAGCAGCCAGCCGAAGCGGCTTGCCCTCACATTGAGCGCGAGCAATGCAGCGCCAGCCAGACCAAGAAATGCGCCGGCCCATTCAAATGCCCACAGGGGAATACCAGATATAGGGTTCATGCAGATTTAAGGACAGCATCGCCAAGCACTGCCCTGACCTCCTCAGATAGTGATTCTTCCGCCCATTTTCTGCCGACATAGCCCCATACCGCAGACTCGTCGATCAGTTTCAGGCGGTTACCCTCGGCCGAAAACACATCGACCGCCACTCCGTAACAGTCACCCGCCAGCCAGGCGTTGTACGACTCAAGTGCCTGACGCGCAAACTCGACTGCCTTGGCGCGCGCCGCTTCAATTCCTTCATTGGTCTTGATCGAGTCCAGCTCTTCACGAAGGCATTGATCGGGCACCCAAACACCGGCACCCCGAGCCGTATCAAAGATGCATTGCGGTCCCGAGCCTGTCACCGACCAAACCTGGCCACCATGCTCATAGCAATCGAGCATGACGGTGTAGGGCTCTCCTACCTGGCCTGACGATCTGGCTAATTGCCAAGCCTCATCAAGCAGGCTCTCCCAGGTTACGTGCTCACGTACTTTCTCCGCGAGCCAGGATTCCCGGTGATAGGGAAGCTGGCCTGTGAAGTCCCCGACGAAGTACTCAAGCGCCTGATCGCGGCTCAGCCCACTGTTATTGGCACACTCCAGGATGAACGCAACCAGATCGGCCTGGAACCTGGTTCTGACCAACTCCTTCAAGGCAGACTCCGCCTCGCGCTCGACAACTCGCAGGGATAGATCACGTTGCCAATCCGAATCCAGGCCAAGTGCGGCTTGCATCTTGTCGTGCTGGCCCGAATGACGGTGCGATGAATAGATATGTCCCATTCCGTCACAGTCGTCTAAAGGATTTTCAACATCATGATCGTCAACAAGATAGCCAACTGCGACCATGCCACCCTGCTTTTCGATCTTGTGTTCCACGTAACTCATGGCGCTGGAAGGCTCGAAGCTCAACTCGGCGGTCAATCCATCCACGTCAATCTCGGATACCCTGCGGGTACGGAAATTCATAGCGCTGCTCTCCTAAATAAAAACGCGGAGGCAGCCGAACCCAGTGCGGGGTGGTTGCACCCCGCTGGGTTGAAATAACAAATTGAATTCCGGCTTCCGAAGAAGCGTTCCAGCTTAAAGAATTACGTCCTGCGTCCAGGTACCATCCTGCAGTGCCTGCTGAGCAGTAGCATGCGTCTGAAAATACTCAACGCCCTCTCTTGAAACAGGGCCATCCCCATCGGCCGTGCCGATATAGAAGCCCGAATTACTATGAAGCACTTGAAGCGGTAGCTCTAATTTGCACCACTGTCTTGCCAGTTGACCGTACACACCTTTCTCCTTCGATGAAGGGACATACTCCCCAAGAGGGAGTGAAAACGCCCCGCTGGGTTGATGAATTGAATCCCGGTCTCCATGTCCTTGTGAGGACATCGAGGCGTTCCGGCCTCAGGGACTGACCGGACTCATAAGGCGATGCATGACGCGCATCGGTCGGGCTGATACTGACAGCCAGCAGTGAAACACTTCAAAGGCTCGGAGCCTTTCTCCAACACGCCGGCCGCAGCCGCGTGTTCGAGAAAAGCCCCCTGGTGGGGGCTTTAAATGAAAATCAGTACAGAGGCCGATCAATCGGCATCCATTGCTGGATACCCCGTGTTCCGCCCCATTCCATTTCACTGTCAACAAAGCGGTCTACGTCAGGGTAATACTCGCAGAACCGCCCCTCGATCATCCGCCCGAACGACATCACCCCTGACGCAGCGATCACGACCACTGGCTGTTGCTCGCCCGGAAGCGCGTCCTGTGTTTTTACCCAGCCGAATTGACCAGGCAGGCACACGACTCCATAGGCCTCAGTACCGGGAACAGGTTTTTTCGTACCGGTATCGATCCTGGCCATTCCGATGAACAGGAAGCCCATTGCAAGTCGGCCATTTTTCATTTGCCTATCAATTGCAGCCTCGAAGTCCTCCCTCTCAAGGTGGCACTGTTCGCCACACAACGCCTGGAAGGCTTCTGCTGCATCCACATACTCAACGTCTGTCGTCGCCAGGATAATCCCGTAACCATCTGGATCCTTGATGCCAAGCTGGCGAGCGGCTTCTGTGACGGTAATGCCAAGTCCAAATAACATATTGCTCTCCTTAATATAAAGAAAGGGAGCACCTTCCCGGTAGGGAGTCGTGACTCCCCAGGGGGTGGTTGATGAAATTAAATCCCGGCCTCTTGCGAGGCGTTCCGGCTTCAGGGACTGACCGGACTCAAGCCTTCATGAAACTCCGCTTCATGGCACTACTCGCCATGAAATACGCAACGATCAGCCAATTCGGCCAGTGACTCCCACTCATCAAATGAACGGCACTCATCCAGAAATTCCTTGATGAGTGCCAACGCGATCGAGCGGTTCCCACTGTCCAGGGGCAGGAGGTCATTGAATTTCAACCCACCTTCACCGTGCAACGCCTTGATGAGCCTGGCCAACGCTCTTCCACCGCCCGTATCCCCCAAACTTCGCAGAATCTGCTCTGCCTGAAGGAACACATCGTTGGCAACATCCTCAGCCTGTTGGGCACGGAAATCGTCAACTGTGATGGCAAGAATCTCAGCCGGAGGAGGCATGCTCGATTTCATGATTACTTTTCCTTCCTGGACCATCCTTGGGTTTTTGCATCGAACACGTAGCCCATCTCCTTCAGACGGTCACGCTGACTGCGGAAGACAGCTCGATCCACAGTGGGGTCAAGTTTCACGTCCTTGCTAACCCAGACAAGGTCGGCAAGATCGGCCCCAAACAATTCCAGCAACTCCTGGAAAACCGGATCCTGGTTTTCATGCTCCTGAACCAGCGCAGCTGGAACAGGAATATCGGATGGACCGGCTTGATTCGCTGCCGCTGTGGACTCTGTGGCGATTGGATCGGGTTCGGTCGGCACGTCCTCAATCTTTCCCTCATCAACCGTGTCCAGGAATATTTCCATTACCTTCGCACGGATGTCGGTGGTCGATTTCCCGCGCCAAATATACGAACTGAGGTAAAAGTTCTCGACGAGAAACTCACCCTCGTATCGGCCTTCAGAAAACTGATCGAGGATGGGCTCCTTGACCTTGAATTCTCCGATCGGGGTGGTCAGGTCGCCTACGCAGAACTTGCCGTTGGCACCTTTGATTTCCTTGATTACAAGCGTTCCATTGATGCGAATAGACATAGTGCTCTCCTTAAGAATCAGAAAAAATGGGAGCACTTTCCCCAAAGGGAGCGTGACTCCCCATGGGGTGGAACTGCGATGGAATTCCAGGTCAGAAGACCCGCCGTTTTCAGGAACTGAACGGCTTTAATGGGCGATGCATAACGCGCATCGGTCGGGCTGATACTGACAGCCAGCAGTGAAACTTTGGCAAACGGCTTATCCAAGATGGCCAGTTCTCCTGGATACCCCGCTTGCGGGGCAGGATGGGTTGGTCATGATTCAATATGGTTGGTAATGGAACCCCTGCTCAACTCTTCCATATAGGAAGCGACGCGCCGCACTGAGGGGCTCGGCGCGAATTTTGGGATGCGGCAAACCGCAAATGCCGTGACCGTTCTGGCCGTCACAACCCATGATCTGATCGATGCCCAGAAGGCTTGCCCGAAACCTGGTCTCGGGTAAGCCTTCTGGCGGGGGTAGGGAAGACGGGTTATCGGTCCGTCTCAGGGATGAGGAAACAGATGGGGATGCATCCGTCGCCAATGTAACCCCTGGGAAACCTGCGGAGGAATCCCAATCCGGTATGAGGGGCTGCCCGGACTAAAAGCCAGCGCTTAGGGCGCCAATCCTGCTGTACTCAGCAAACGAGAAACTGGGTTTACCAAAACGGGCTTGGCCCGCTTGGGTAAACGCCCAGAGGCTGGGCGTTTCCTTTGGATGTCTCCTGGTTGGTTGCGGGGTTTTCACCGGAGGGTTGACCCTCTGGTGAAAACCCCACGCAGGAGGTTTTCAGTTTGACGCTATCAATTCGACAGCGTGCTCGCCAAGGCGATGACTTGTGACACCATCACGCACAGACTCATGATGCGCAAATCGAACAGAACATTCAGAAAAGCTTCTTTCACCGTGGACTCCTGGTTTTCAAAATGAAAACCGGGGAGTCCACGACACCCGGCAGGGAGCGTGAAACTCCCCGGTCGGGTTTGTGAAACCGGACGTTACTGGCCGCCTGCTGCAGCCTCTTGCTGTTGCGAAGAGCCTGCAGGCAGGACAACCGGATTACCGTCCACCCAGGCATTGGTGATCTTGAGCAAGCGGCCCTTGATCATCACTCCCGTATCACCCTTCTTGCGTGTGCCCACGTCTTTTTCGTAGACAAACACTTCAGGGTAGATGTCACCCAGCTTGAACTGGATCATTACTTTCCGTTTCTCATCACCATGCGGCTTGAGTATCTCGATCGCTTTGATCGCGTCCTGACCATAAACCCGCACATCGAATTTAGTCGACTCAGGTTTGATCGAGCCATCCTTGTTCCACTCACCACGGAGAGCGGAAATGGAGCAGGCGAGGAACGTTTCACCTTTGTTGGGCTTGACCATGCGAACACGGTTCAGGTAGCCAAGGCCGGTGACATGAAGATCGTAGAATTTGGATTCAGACATAATGCTCTCCTTAAAAAATAAAAAAGGGGAGCACTTTCCCCAAAGGGAGCGTGGCTCCCCATGGGGTGGTTGAACTGCTATGGAATTCCAGATCCGAAGACCCGCCGTTTTCAGGAACTGAACGGCATTTATGCGCGCCTTGCGGCAAAAGGCGGCTCCTTACGGGAGGCCAATCGGGCTGCATGAGCCAACACAACAGACTTTAGGTTGCCTATTTTCAAATGGTGTGTCAATACTTGGCCGGTGCGAATTAACAGGCTCGAAAGCCTGGTCGCTCAAGAGCCACCCATCCTTCAACGTCATGACAATCGGTTATCTGGGGTTGCACCGCCGTTCGCTAACTTTCCGCGAACTTCAACATAATCGGGCCTAAGCTGCCTTTCAAGCTTCCCGAAGCAGCCGTTTAGAAGTGACTACGAGATTTGGCGCGATGCACCTTCCTGAACAACAGAAGATTCACATGAGGTTATTGATAAGATGATCCGATGACTGAGCGCGACACAACGCAAGCCCTGGCCAAAATGACTGACGATGGCCTTTTTGAGCGCATTGCGACGGCTGTTCTCCGGGTCGCCGATCCACTATGCGTCGGGATATCACACCCAGGTGTCAATGCCGCAGGGAAAACACGAAAATCTCCGATCGACGGTGTAGGGTTTGTACGCGATGCCGAGCCACCGCACATGGTCGCCGTACACCATACGACCACAGCCGCTAATGGCCTCAGGATGAAATGGTTGCATGATCCTGCAACGGTGACACCTCGCAAGAAGGGAGGAAAACCTACTGCGCCTGCAGGCGATCTAGTCAAGACCGCAGAAATCGTCGCACAAGAGCGCATCCGGACCCCTAATCTTCGTGCGACCCTGATTCTGACTACAAATGAAGAACCCGACGATGATCTAGTACGGGCAGTGAAGGCGACCGGAGCTGTTCACAATATCGAAGTCGACGTCTGGTCGCGCTCACGGCTGGCACATGTTCTCGACAACAATCCAACAGGCCAATGGATACGTCGCAAGCAGCTAGGTATCGAACAGGAGAGGTTGTCCAAGGAACTATTAGGCGAACTTTCGAGCCGCAGCCAGGAAGTTTTTCGCCCGCTCGATGATCCGCGCGCCTGGGTTTCGCGTGGTCTGGATAGGGTGATCACAGTAAACCGGCGGCCTGTCGTGTTCGTGGTAGCCGGTTCGGGTCTTGGCAAATCTGTTACCTGTTATCGGGCACTCCAGGCGCATGTAGCCGAAGGCGGCTACGGGTTGGTGCTTCCACACGAACTGATCGCCCAAGCAAACACTCTCGACCAGGCCGTCACGGATGCTCTTCGTCAACTGCACACGGCGCTTGCACCCGGCCAAAGTCCTCTCGCGTTCTGTTCGCCGGAAAAACCGCTGCTCGTGATTGTTGAAGATATCAACTACTCGGGACAGCCTCAACGTCTGGCCGAAAAGATCGTGAGTTGGGCATCCGGCGACGCTCAGGCTCAAAGTCCACGCCCCTGGCGTCTTATCTGCCCGATCTGGCCGCAGGCTCTAACGGCTATGCGCGACCAGACGCGCAAGTTGATTGAGCCCATGTTGGTTTTCCCCGAGCCTCTCACTGCGGCTGAAGGCAAAAACGCTGTCATCGCCCGTGCGGCCCTTGCCAACCGAACTTTGAGCACTGTCACCGCGGAAGCGATCTCCACGGCTCTGGGCCACGATCCCCTGTTGATCGCCTTGCGCGACCCCAACGTTGCACCGCATGCCCACCTTGTCCTAGCCCAGTTCATCGAAGGGGCTTTGGAAAGAGCGCAGGCTGCTAGTGGAGAACTGTCATTTGACTTTCGCGCAGCTCTAATGGACTTAGCTGAGCAGATGCTCCTTCGGCGGCGGATGGACCTTTCCTGGCGCGAAGTGGCATCCTGGCCACTACAGTCCAAATCTCTTCGCTGCCTTAAGCGCCTTGCGCAAGAAGAAGAGTTACTTCGACTAAGCGGTCCATCGACGGATCTGCGACTGTCGTTTCGTCACGACCGAGTCCGCGACTGGCTGCTCATTGACGCGGCCTGTGACATGCTTACCCGCGAGACGCTCATAGACGAGATTTTTGGCGACCCATTTTTCGCCGAAATAGTGGGTGCTGTTCTCGTACGCTTACGCGCTCCAATGCAGCTTTTGATACGCGCACGTCGACTAAACCCGCTTGCCTTATTTCAGGCTCTTCGCTTATTCGGGGATGAGGGGCAAACCGAACGTGCGTGGGTCGTGGATGCAGTCAATGGATGGTTGGCCGACCCCATAAGTCTGAGCCGAACAAATAAGCACCTCCGGTGGGAAGCCTTGGCTACGTTAGCAGAGACAGAGGGGAGCGAGGTCCCGCGCCTTGTTACGCTATTTCCTGACTGCACAACCCCGGGGCAATTGGCTCGTCTGCATAACGGAGACATAGGTGGTGGCATTGAGGTGTGCTCTACTTTCGATCCAGGTGTCAACGCCCCCTTTCGAGACCGACAAATTGCTCATGCAAGATTGCGGTTTGCAGGGCAGTTCCTTCATGACCTCGATCGAGCTTTGCGTAGCCCCGCGATGAATGATCGACATCGAAACGGCCTGCTTCGATTGGTCGGTCATGTTGGGGAACCCAGTCTTGCTCCTGCAGTCGAGGCTTGCTGGATCGCCGATGAGTTGCGCGAGGCGAGGCTTAGTGACTATTTGTGGGCGTTCGCTCGATGCTGCGAAGAGACATCCGCCTCCCGATATCTTGACCCCATCTGTGATGCCTGGGCAGCTTTGTCGGATGAGGCAGAGAATAATCAAAGTTCGTTACGGAACGACTTGGCTGCCTATGGCGTCCGCTTTGGCTTCCAGCGGACCCCCCCTTTGGGGGCGCTCGACTATTTCGTGTGCCGCGCTGAGCAGCCGGATTTGCAATGGCAAATCACATACATGCTACACGGCGTAGATCATCCGAAAGCCATTACATTCATTGTCGAGACATTGGCTGCAAAGCGTCGAAAGTCCAAGGATGGGTATTTTTTCTTCGTCCACACGGTCACGAGTTATTGGTCCCGTCTCCAAGAAAATGATGGGCTTTCAATGTCGAATGCTTCCCGTGAACATCTGCTTCGGCTTTGGCGCAGTACCGATAACGACCAACAACTACGAATTGCAGCTTTTGATATTTGGGCTGCGACGAAGGAAGCTGGCGACCTTGAGGTACTGCGCGGCGCACAAGCAACCGAAGAGCTTGCCGAGAGAGTCCTTCAACATCGGTTAAAACGTGGTGACAAGAGTGCTATTCCGAGCTTAATCGAAAAGCTTTGCAATCGAGAACAAGGGCATTGGTGGTGGTCTTTTGCGCCTCATGTATGGGGGGGCGAGCTGACCCAAGCGCTAGACGAGGCCTTGGCTTGGCGGGAAAATCATGCATCGCGGTCTTGGGACGTGAAATTCGAAGAAGACTGGCAAACGCAGGAAATGATCATGCGTCTCCCTGTCCCGGAGGCAGAGCATCTCTTGCTCAAGCATTGGGATCACCTGAGATTCTCGGAAAAGTTTGTTCAGGCTGCGCTCTATGTCGGTACGCCTGAACTTTGTCGTTTAGCAGATGCATCAGTGGCTGAAGCGCCAAGGCCCGCTGAACTCTTCAAGTTTCTGTCCCAGAGGTATGGCATCAAGACATACGGCCACCCCGGAATCACCCGGGAAGATCAGGTACTGGTGCTGGAGCCCTATCTTGAACACATAGCTGCTCACGATCTGTGGCAACTTGCGGATGCCTGTAATGAAGCAGGCTGGTTCGCTGCTCGTAGGCGACTATTTGATGCCCGTCTGAAAAACCAACGTGTCGCGTGGATGCCCGAGGATGCAGGGGCGCGCTTCGACGAGCTGGTAGCTAAGGATCAGATGCACTGGATCGATCACGAGATCGACGAGGCACTGAAGACAGGCGTTACGTGGAACGAGTATTTGGGCGCACTGGAAGCCTGGCTGGATCTGCGCCGGTCGATGCACGCCATGAAACTTGTGGCTATGGCGTTGACCTACAAGGGCTCACGCCGGAATCTCGTTACACTAAAGATTTACGACGGCATACCGCGTGAGTCACTCGAAGCACTGATAGCTGACACAGCCTTCGCAGTCCGCCGCCGTACGCCCGACTGAATGTCATTATGCTGTCGTCGGAATTCGCGTGCAGTTGCATGGAATTTTCGCCAACTGACGGAGACTCGTTCTACAAGCCTGTCGGGAACGAAGCATGTGGTCTTGTATTTTGCCTTTGCCATCCAACCTGACGAACCCGGCCCGATGGCAGCCTCGGCCTATGAAGCGGCGGAAAACTAACTAGCCCTGACCAGCAGGTCACGGCCATTGCGGCCATTTAGGTAATCCGACCCTGTGGCCCCCTTTAACCAACCTGGCCTAGATAATTTTTTTGTTCACGTCGTCGAACGGGCGCTTCAATCGCGCACTAATGGCCTCGATCTCGCCGCGAACGATCGCAGAATAGCTCCGCGGTATGCCGCCGTGCGTCAAGTGTTGATGAAAGTAGAACGCGGCGTTGACAGCGTTGGCGTCGGCCGTTACACAGCTTTCGAGAAACTGCGGAAATTGGACACCCACTATCGGTAGGCCATGGACAAGCCTTTCAAAGTCCTCGATCGACAGTACGTAGACGTGCTCTAGAGGAAGATGGTTGATCGCTTCAGGAATTGACGGTACCAGGGTGTCTGGTGGGTACATTGCCGCGAGCGTCTGGCCGTTGCTGGCGCTGACTTCCCTGTTCGTCACGATGAGTAAGAAATCCTTGGCAGCGTTCTTCACCTGGTCGGGTGCCCGCTTTCCCTGCCGCAATAGCGCGCAGGCGCTCCATGCCTGCTCAATTGCATCCCGCAGCGCTCGGGTCATGTGTGAGAACCGCTCGGCATGACCGACACACATGATTGACTCGTCGAACAGCTTGGCTTTGGACTCGATGAATACGTTGTACCCCGGATAGGACAGGAGGCCATCGGGAACGCGAGCGCCTTGCGGCAACCAGGCGCGGATATCAGATTCGTCGTAGAAGCGCGTCGCTGAAACCGTTCTTGCCTCACAGACGACGTGCTTTTCAAATAGTTTGCTAAACGGCTCGATGTAGGCCGTGCCAAGCTCGCTCAGCACGGAATGGACGAAGCCTTCCATCCCGCGAAAGAAAAGCATCGGATGCCAGCAGTGGAGTTGGCCATTGAATCGAAGAAGCGGGTACCGAGTCAGAACCGGGAACTCAAACAATTCCGACTGGACGTGCCGACCTGCATTGGGTAGGCCACGAACGAATTGGCGCAGCCCCGCATAATCAACAGAGACCGCGTGCACGAACGCGTCGATCTGGTCCTTCGGGTAGACCTTCAGCAGCGGCTCGAACCACTCCGGTCCAAATATCTGCCTGCCTTCCAAGACGCCGCTGTAGATCGCAAATGCCAGATCCAGGAAGTCGCGAGGGTGCAGTCGGGTCTTTTCTTCGAACTGGCGAAGCAACGGGTTGTTTTCCGGTTGCGCAGCTAGGATCGCCGCTTCTCTGACAAACCCTGGGCTGAATTCCCGCTGGAATCCCAATTGGGGGTTAATCAACTGCCTGAAGAATAGCTTTCCTGGCAGCGTATCGCGAATTTGGGACCCCAGTTTTTCGGGGAAGTCCCAAAGGCGCTGGCGCAGGTCATCGAAGTCCCGTGGTGTGATTGCCGGTGCACGCGACCGATCCATTTCCCGGTCCTGGCAGACCCATTTGACCATCAGGAGCACTTGCCATGGGTAGCGCTCCATATCCGCCAGCTTTGTCGGCGGCTGTTGTTTCAGGAACGCTAAGGCGGTCAGAACGATAGATTGGGGAGCGAACCGCCGTGCTCGATTACGCCATGCCTTGTAGACCTCGTCGAAGGACGGAGAAGCAACGCTCACTCAGGCAGCCCCTGCGATCCCGCGTTGCATTGTTGTTCGGCATGTTCCATGGCAGCAAAAAAACCATTTCGACGGCGTTGCGGGCTTAGAATCGTCTCGACGACGTACTTCGGGTACTCGAACGGATCGACGTTGTTGGCCTTGGCTGTCTGACCAAACTTTACGCCAAGGCGCTAGTGTGGACGCCATCTGCGCTGTCGGCAAGCAGCCATTTCTTCGGCCAGTCACCATCGTCATTGATCTAGTGGGTAGAGAAATCTGAGCGTCCGTTTGGCAGCAACCTGCCAAACAATGCGGAGTGGCTGAGTGACAGCTTTGGCCGGCGGATTCAACCGGTCGACTACCCAGCCATGACAGGCAGGTCGTCGGTGCGGTCACTCGACCCGCGCTGGACCACTTCCATTGCAGTGGACACGTTGCGCCGTACGCGGTAAACGTTGGGTGACACCGCCTTCAGCCCGCTCGCTGCTTGATAGCGGCCTCTACCCACGACGATAAATTGGCAGAGACGTCCTTGTAAGCGTCGCCCGCCTTGGGATCGTAGACTTTCGGAACGACAGTCACTCCGTTGAGAGTGAACTTGATCGAATCAAACGGGTTAGTTCCTTTTGAGCACGTGCCATTGTTTGGGCAGTTGATGTTGTGGATGTGAACGCCAAGCAAACCCTTTCCATCCTTCCAGGCTTTCTGGATTTCGTATTTGACCCAAGGTCGTTTGTAGGTGTCGGTGCCGATGAGAACGATGACACATGACTTGCCTTTCATGTTGTCATCAATCCAGGTCTCAATGGCCGCATTTCCCTTTTTTTTCACCTCTTCCCACGTGTTCGGTGACACAGGCGTGTTGCCCTCGACGACGCCCATGTTTCGCACTTGTTGTACCCGCATTACATCGTTATCGAAGTGAAAGCTGTAGAAAATATTTCTCTGGGTCATGATCATTTGCTCAAACGTTGAATAATCCGAATTAGTTTTTCAACCAACTCGGTACGTACTACCTTTGGATCAGCGAGTTCGGCAATCATCGGAATGATCCACTCAATACCCTTGTAGTAGACCTCGGGTTCTGCAGACACTGACTCCCATATTTTCTGTGCAGCCCAACCTGTCACGCCTACGGGAATTGGAACTCGCCCCTTCTCCACAGTGATCTCCCATTCACGAATAACGCCGTTGGCCTCAACAATTTCCCCATCCTTGGCTGGCTTGTTACCGAAGACGAAGATCGTTACACCGGCGAGTGAGATCATTCGCTGCCTGTACTCCTCCCACAGCATTTGCAGGTCTTCTGGGCTGCTTGCGAATTGAGGAAATGGGCGCATGACAAGCTGGTCTTCCGAGTACTTCTCAGGATTGGCGTAGATAGTCTCCAAGGCGCCGTTTATTACCGCGCTCCCGATGCCCCAGCCAAATCCGTTCACTACGCGGTAGTTTTGTTTGACTAAACCGGCAGACAGCGAGTGGATGAATCTCTGAGCGTCTTGTCTGTCCCAGTCACCGAAGTCCTCAGCGCTCCCGGAGATGAAGACTGTCTTTTTGAGAAAGCGTGTCTCAATAGCCTCAAGAATCTTTGGAACTTCGTCATAGCTATCAATCAGCAAAGTCTGTATGCCAAATCGCTTCAAGTCGTCGACACGAAGTTCCTGCTTTCGGCGCTTGTATTTGCTAAGTTCCTCATCGTCATCTGGAACTACATTTTCCCGGCGCATGAAACAGTAGTGGTTCTTCTTGACTGATGTGTGCAGCCTGCTTAGAACGTAGTCAAGGTTGGGATCGGTGAAGCTGAAGCCGATGAATAGGAACGTTTTGGAAACCAGGTCACCGCTGAGCGCCGTGACGAACGGTTCGTGGGTCTGGTAGTAGCGCTCGTATTGCTCCTTGTATAGGACAGCCTTGCTCGGGAGCGATACGTCGCCGTGCATCTTGTAGACCACGGCATCTCGCTTTGGTCGAGTGTTGTTCAGTTGATCGATGCTGTGCTTCGTGTCCGGCACCTTAAACGCTCTCTTAAGCGCGTCCTCGATCAGGGTGTCGTAGTTAGTCGTCCAGTAGGTCCGAATGGGCAGACGCGCCAATATCTCGTGCGTGTCTGACGGTTCCGCCTGGTCGGAAAACTCTTCGAGGATTTTTCTTGCGAGCTTCGCTGCCCCCTTGAGCTGATTTACATGGAACTGAGCCAAAGAGATCAGGTCATGTTCAATCTCTACGTTGAGGCCTAGCTCCTCGGCAATGTCACGTAGCAACTCAGGCCAATCTACATAGCCCACGCTTTTTGACATGCCGGCGCCAGCGAAGATCGCGGCATTGTTTTCGCTGAGGTCTTTGACGAAGTCCTTTATAAAGGCTTCGATCTCATTGCTAAAAGCCATCTCAGTCCCTGTGACAATTTCATACGATCATACGCTGCATGGGACACCGTGCGGCGCTTTGGTGAGGAGCATTGGGGCCGTAGGTCGTCTGCCTAAACGGATGGGTGTTACGTCAGTAGTATCTGCTTACAACCTTTTGCGGTCTTTAACTTTGGAGTAAGCGGTCGTTCGGCTAACTACAACGAGGACCAACGGGCAGTCTCTCAGGTGTTCTTGCCCGAGCTACGTTCAGTACCCAGGCGGCGTAGCTGAGGAGTGAAATGCACTTTAGGCTGTTGGTCGCTGTTCCGTAATCCAGTGATTCGCCATGCATGACCAAATGACGATTTAGCCCCTCAAATCCTTCGCCGCGTTCACTCGAGCTGAAATTGATAGGAATCTTCTGACCGAGCGGACTAAGAAGTGCCGCCCAAAACACGTCATTCTCAATCTTGTCCACAAAGGCCGCAGTCTCAGGCCTTCCACGCACGCCCTTTCGCTTAGCGCGTTCCGTTTGGAACAAGTGGCCATCTGCTAAGTCGAGGCAGACACCATCTGTTTGGGCCAATAAGAGCGGGATCGCAAGCGCGTACTCGCCACGGCGATGAGCGGCTAACGCCAAGCTAATTAGTGCTGCTCTACGCGGCAAAGTTTCAATAAGCGTTCTTTCTATCTCATCCAGTTTGTTCTCGAAGTACTGCGCCAGGTGCTGGTTGCCCGCCTCCTGCTCTCCTTTCATGAAAAGCACGGCTGCGTCGGAAGGCTCGGCAAGAGACATGTCTGGCGAAATAAACCAACTCTCTTGCGCGAGGCTTGTTAAGGCTCGCCGTAGCGCCTCCGGCAGTCGATTAAAACTGTCGATCAGGCAGCTGAGCACGGGTTCCACCCCACCAGCCATGAGCGTAAGTTTCCTTTGGAATTCCTCCACTCCGCTTGTGACTCGTGCAGCCATCTCAACGAGTTGACTATGCATCTGCTGAATGCCCGAGGCGATACGCTTTGCAGCCTGCGCCATTTGCTCCCGAAACTCAGGATCGGTTTCTAGTCTGTACAAGAGTTGCGCGGCAGGAGCGCCTGCCTTCTCTTGGTCGCGTCGCTTGCTGTCCTGTGAATCGTTCACATGCTTCTCTCTGCTCTGGTCCATGGGGTGAAAGCTTAAAGCACAACCCCGACACGTGCGCAGAGCCTCACTCATTGAGCCTACGGGCACCTGCTGGCTCGGCAAGACACTTGGTCCGTAAACACTAGAATCGGGTCTCAATTCGATCAGAAGCCAATTGTCAGATCTGGCGCAAAGTCACGAAGTCCGCTGGTCGATAGCTGACTTGTCGCCGCCCCAGGTCGGATGTCTGCTTTGGAACCGATGGCTTGCCGTTCATGCCAACCCTAAGACGGCAACTTTCTGATTTACACCGGCCGCCCAGTAACACTTTCCCCAACTCAGCCAGTGACGGCCGATGACCTACCTGATGCGATCGCAACCGCTTAACACGAAACGATGCCTCATCAGCTGATACACCGCAAAGATGGATTCCATCGATTAGATGGTATGGCCTTGAGTGGTCACGATGCAGCGCCAAATTTCACGCTGCAAGAATTTGGAATTCGGTTGCCATGACAATGGGCCGCACGTGGCGATTCTCCCGGCGCATTTCCACGATCCCGTAATGGGACATGGTTTTCAGGGTGCGAGACAGATTCCCAGGCTTGCGGCCCGTAATATTGGCCAGACCAGTGATGGACTCAGGGTGTGTGTCACGAATGGTCTTGAGCAAGGCACGGTTCTCGTCACTCAGTACTTCAGCCAGAGATTTCATTGAGGTGAACCAGATTTTGGGTTCGCCGGGTTTGGGTTTGTACTCGCCCTTGGCGATGGCCAGCATGCGTTCACGGATTTTCTCTTGGGTCATGATCCCGATGGCGATCTTTTTCATTTCATTGCTTCCTTTATTACGCGATCCACTTCCTTGAAGAAGTCGGCCAGTAACTGATTGGCGTCCTTGAACTCATAGGGGACACCCTTATCAGCCACATGGCGGTGTTTGTGGTCATATGGCAGACGTTGACCAACAAACTTGAATTTCTTGGGCGGCTTGATGGCATGGCTGTTGTCGTAACCAAGAATCCGCTTTCCATATGGTTCATGCAGTGTCAGCGAATAGCGGATGCCGTGCGGAATATCGGCAGTGACCGGAACCCGCCACGCCTCGACCTTTATCCAGTAGCCACCTTCCTGGTCTATGGTGTAGCCGTTAAGATCCAGAAGGGTTTCGAGTCCGGTATTAGCCTGCATGATTTACTTTATCACCAGATGATAAACATTGTATGCCGTTTGAAAAAGAACTCAAGAGGCAGTCAGTAATCTTTTGCATGGGTCGCGCAGCCGTTCGGCATCCTAGAGGTAACGCCATGAAGCACGTCGACCTCGCTTCAGTCGACAGTCTCAAAGAGAAATTGACCACGCTTTCGCAGATTCTCGATGTCTTTCGCAAGATCCGCCTCGGCAAGCTCGCGAACATGAACCCATACCTCACGCATCTCGATGTGCTCAGCAAAAATCACGTCATCACTCTCATGGGCAAGGCTCAATTCTTCATGGTGTTCATAGACCACACCACGCATCCACCCTTCCTGGCAAAAAACTTCAACCAGTCCATACACGGAATGCATGGCCATGCTGCCAACCGGGCACTGAAACCCCGCAAGGTCCACCACATTACTCATATCCGGCTCCATGACAATTCATCCACATTTCCTGTGGATAAGACTTTAGCATTTCACCCAAAATCTCAGTCCGATCAAGCGTCCTTACCGCGCGATTATTTTTTCATCACTCGGTAGCGATCAATGCAAACCATTCTGAAAGCGTGCCAGCCATTCAAAGGCCGTGGCCATGCCATTTAGCCACCCCGCCCCTGGCGCTCGCGGCCCAAAATCGTGCACCGCCCTATCCCATGAACTCGCCACGGTATCGAGCGTACCGATTTCATCGATCAACCCGATCTCCCTGGCTTGCACACCGTCCCAGACTTCGCCGGTGGTGTAATCCACGCCGTTCTGCAGTTTCTTCCCCCTAGCAGCCTGAACCTCTGCCTTGAATCTTTCTCCCATCTTCTGAACCATTTCCTGTGCCTTGCGATCGGCTTCTGGCGTCATGGGCATATAGGGATTGAGCATGGATTTCAGGTTACCGGAGGAATACACCCGCTGGCTGATCTGGAGCTTCTCAAGCGCCTTGTGGAAGTCCCAACCTGTCAGAACCGCGCCAACGGATCCGACAAGCGAATAATTCGCAGCGTAGATTTTGTCGGTGTGCAGAGCCACCATGTAGGCAGCAGACGCACCGACGTTGTTGATCACCGCAACAACCGGTTTGGGATGCTTCTTTCTGAAAGCCTTGATCGACTGGTAAATTCGCTCGGCTTCAACCGGAGCGCCTCCTGGGCTGTCGATACTCAGAACCACTGCTTTGACGTTCTTCGTCTCGAAGGCCTTCCTGAGCAATGGAACCACTTTCTCCGCCGAGGCCGTGGCGCCGGCGGAAATCTCCCCATCGATGTGAATCACCGCCGTGATCTCGTTATTGGGGATCATTTTCCATCCCATCTGCTTCGCGTAGCCGAAGAGATACAAGGCAAAGAACACCACGCCGGCCGAGACCATCATTCCGCGCTTGATCAGTCGCCAGCGCCGTTCTGAGCGGCGCTCACGAAGCACATCCCTCACCAGCTCGTCGCTCACTGCGTGGCGGATTTCACTTTCTGTCATTTGCAATTCGGACTCCATCGTTGAGTTTTGATTGGGGTGAATCCTTCGTCGTGCGTCAGCACTCGAACAATCTGATAGTCATCGCTCATGTGGGTCATTTCACGCAGCTCATGAAGATCGCACCAGGTGCCGTCCGGCCAGTCTGCAACCAGCCATACCGGCTCGGCGCAGGGAATTTCAACCCGTGTGGTGTGTATCAATCGCGTCCGGCTATTTCGCTGGCCATGCAAAAAATCTGCAGGCAGGAAAGCGATTGCATCCCACGAATGCCTTGGCGGTATCTTTCATGGTTTTGCTGACGAGCAGGCCAGTCTTGCAGTCCGGACAGGCTGCACCGGCCCTGGCGGTACGCATGGGTGTTCCTCGCGACACGGCCGCCTCGGTACGCCGAACCTTGCCTGCCACCTCGTCAGTCCGCACGCCCGGCTTCCCTTCATCATCTGGCTGGCTGTGCTTGCATTCCGGGTAGCCTGTACATCCCCAGAATGGCCCCTTGGGGCCTTTCACCAGGCGCAAGGGCTCTGGCATCTGGGGCATGGATAGGAAGGCCCTGCCTGCGATTTTGGAAGCGACGCCTCCCTGGCGGCGCCGGGCTTTCCATCGACATCAGGAAGCGTCGACTTGCACCCTTCCCGGTACGCCGTACAGCCCCAGAAGAAGCCATTCGAACCGTCAATTCTGCGCATTGGCTTGCCGCAAGTTGGGCACGCCACGACCGAACTCCCCTCGGTCGGCAAATCACGAGTCTTTCCAGACGTGAAGATCTGCCGTGTGCCCTTCTGACTCTTGATGCCGTCAATCACCTGCACCAGCCACTCGCCAAGACTGAGCTCAAACTGCGACAACTCGATCTCGCCCTTCTCAATCTGGCACAGTCGATCTTCCCACTGAGCAGTCAAGACTGGATCTGCAATTTCTGGCGAAACCTCCTCGATCAGTCCGATCAGCGCGACAGCTTTCTCGGTCGGCAGCAGCTCCTTCTTTCTTGCGTCGATATAGTCCCGCTTGAACAGCCCCTCGATAATGGCCGAACGCGTTGCATCCGTTCCGATGCCCGCTTTCTCCTTGTTCTTCATCACCGCCTTCCAGCGCGGGTCCTCGATCTCCTTGTCGATCGACTCCATCGCCGCCAGCAGCGTGCCCTCGGTATAACGCTTGGGCGGTGAGGTCTTTCTGTCCTGCACCTCGCAACGCATGTTGCGGGCTTCCTCGCCCACACGCACCTTCGGGAGCGTTACCGCATCATCCTGGTCATCGTCCTTGTCCGTGGGTGCTTTCGTCGCCTCGGGCAGGGTCTGCCGCCAGCCTGGAATCAGCGGCGTCTTGCCGCTCACCCTGAATTTCTCGCCCTCGCAGATCACTTCGATCACTGGTTTAATCCCATGAAAAACAATGATTATTCGCGTCCAGACAGGCCGCCGCGACTGGGTTGCCACACACGAAAGTTCAGCGTCCGCGATCGGCACGGCGGGTCGCGGCGAATACATCGGCCTCTGCAAGGTATCGACATCGCCAGCCCACGAATGAAGGTGGCATCCCATGACGTTGGGGGCGAGGAAGCAGTCTTTTGGGTCATGCCGGCCTCCGCTGGCTGCGTTGCAGCAATTTCAACATCAGCTTGCGGCCTTCATCCAGCAGCAGGATGGAGGAGGCCACCGCGAACGCCAGCCCCCAGTCCTGGGCGGACAATGCCGTGGTATCGAAGATGGCCTGGGCCGGTGTCCAGTGCACCACCAGCGCCTGCAGTCCAATCACCGTGCCAAGTGCCGCCCACAGCTTGCCGTTGCTGAAAAACTGGCGGTTGAACGCGGAATGGTGCTCGGCGCGCGCGTTGAACACGTTGAAAAACTGGAACAGCACGAAGGTGGTGAACGCCAGCGTCAGCGCGTAGGACTCGCCGCGGTCCTGGGCGTAGTAAAACAGCCCCAGGGTGCCTGCCGACATGGTGGCGCCATACATCAGCAGGCGTTTGAAGCGCGCCAGCGACAGGATGCGCTCATTGGCGCGGCGGGGGGGCTCATTCATGATGCCGGGGCGGGCCGGTTCCAGGCCCAGGGTCATGGCGGGGGGGCCGTCCATGATGATGTTGATCCACAGGATCTGGATCGCCGTGAACGGCGTCGGCATGCCCAGCAGCTGCGCGCCGAGCACGGTAAGGATGGCACCGACGTTGGTGGAGAGCTGGAAGCGCACGAACTTGACGATGTTGTCGTAGATGGTGCGGCCTTCCCTGACCGCGCCGACGATGGTGGCGAAATTGTCGTCGGTGAGCACCATGGTGGCGGCCTCGCGGGTCACTTCGGTGCCGGTGATGCCCATGGCCACGCCGATGTCGGCATTTTTCAGCGCCGGGGCGTCATTGACGCCGTCGCCGGTCATCGCGACGACATGGCCGCGCGCCTTCAGCGCCTGCACGATCTTGACCTTGTGTTCCGGGGCGACGCGGGCGAACACCACGGTTTCCTCGATGTGCCGGGAAAGTTCTGCGACGTCGATGCGGTCGAGTTCGGCGCCGGACAGCACAGCGCCTTCCAGTCCCAGTTCGCGGGCGATGGCGGCGGCGGTGATGGCGTGGTCGCCGGTAATCATCTTGACCTGGATGCCGGCCTCCCTGCACAGGCGGATGGCGTCGCGCGCCTCGGGGCGGGGCGGGTCGATGATGCCGACCAGTCCGGTCAGCACCAGGCTGTTTGCCCAGGCCATCAGGTCGCCGGCGGGGTCGAATTCCCGCGCCGGGATATCGCGACCGGCCACCGCCAGCACGCGCATGGCCTGGCCGGCAAACGCGGCGTTTTCGGCCTCGAAGGCGGCGCGGGTCGGGTCGTCCAGCGGCGACTCGCCCGCCGCGCCGAGAACACGGTCGGCGCGCGCCAGCAGCACGTCGGGCGCGCCCTTGACGAACATGCGCACCCGCTCGCCATCGTGGTGAAAGGTGGCCATGAACTTGTGCGCCGAATCGAAGGGAATTTCGGCGATGCGCGGGCTGTGCTCCGCCGCCATTTCCTGGTCCACGCCACCCTTGGCGGCCAGCGCCAGCAGCGCGCCCTCGGTGGGGTCGCCGATGAGCTGGCCGTCGCGGAGGCGGGAATCGGAACACAGGGCCGCGGGGGTGAGCAACGGCAAGAAATCGGGCAGCGGATCGCCATTGTTGGCGCGAATGCTGCCCTCGCCGGAATAACCCTCGCCGCTCACGACAAAGCGCCGCCCGTGGTAGAAAAGCTGACGCGCGGTCATCTGGTTCAGGGTCAGGGTGCCGGTTTTGTCGGAGCAGATTACCGTGGTCGAGCCCAGGGTTTCCACCGCCGACAGTTTTTTGACGATGGCGCGGTTCCTCGCCATGCGGTGCATGCCGATGGCCAGCGTCACCGTCACCACCGCCGGCAGCCCCTCGGGGATGGCGGCCACGGCCAGGGCGATGGAGGTCATGATGGTCTGCACCAGCGGATCGCCGCGCAGGATGCCGAGCACGAAAATCAGGCTCACCACCACGCCGGCGATGAGGGCGAGGCGCTTGCCCAGCGCATCGAGTTGTATCTGGAGCGGCGTGGCGCTTTCCTGCGCCGCGTGGAGCAGGCCGCTGATGCGGCCCATTTCGGTGCCCATGCCGGTGGCGGTCACCACCAGCTCCAGGCGGCCACGGGTGACGACGGTGTTCATGTACGCCATGTTGAAGCGTTCGGCCAGCGCATGTTCGCCCGGCGCCAGCGACCCGGCGTGCTTGCCCACGGCGTGGGATTCGCCGGTCAATGCCGCTTCGGCCACTTCGGCGTTGTGCGACACCAGCACGCGGCCGTCGGCGGGAATCCGGTCGCCTGCCTCAAGCAGCACGAGGTCGCCCGGCGCCAGTGCCTCGGCGGGAATTTCCAGCACCCGTCCGCCGCGTCGCACCCGGGCATGCTGCGCCAGCATCTTCTTCAGCGCGGCCAGCGTCGCCTCGGCGCGGTGCTCCTGGTAGAAACCCAGCGCGGCGTTGAATAGCACCACGATCAGAATCACCACCGCATCCTTGAGGTCGCCGATCGCCGCGGCCAGCACGACGGCGCCGAGCAGCACCATCACCAGCACGTTTTTGAACTGGTCGAAAAACTTGAGCCACGCCGGGCGCGGCTTTTTCTCGGCGAGCTTGTTGGGGCCGTGGCGGGTCAGGCGCTGCGTCGCCTCGTCGGGGGTCAGCCCCCGCGCCGGGTCGATTTCGAGGTCGGCACAGACCTGCTCGGTGCTTTGCAGATGCCAGTGCTTGGTCGCGGTGGGTTGCGTCGTTGTCATGTCTCTGTTTTCCTCAAATGGGCGGAACAGGCGCCGCCGCCTGCAACGCGCGGCGGGTCGCGGCGAATACATCAGCCTCTGCGATGAACACCCGCTCGGCGCCGCAGATCTCGACAGTGCCGGTTTTCACCAGTTGCACATGGAGCGGCGGGCTCACCTCGGCCAGCATGAGGGTCGCGCCGCCGCGCCGGAGCGTGTGCGCGTATTGCTCGATCACCGTCACCAGGGTGCTGCCCGCGCGCTGCACGCCGCGCAGGCGCAGGATGACGCAAGCGCCCGGCGCCGCGGCCGGCAGCTTCTTCTCCAGGGTGGTGGCGGCGGCGAAGTGCAGGCTGCCATACGCCGCCAGCACCACGGTTTGCCCCGGCTGCAGGCGCGCCGGCGCCGGGTGCTCGGCGAACGAGCCGTTGGCCAGCGGCGTCATGCTAACGATGCGCACGTCCACCGACGAAGCGTACAGGTAATGCAGCATCGACAGCGCCACCCCCATGAACACCGCTTCCTGCACCGGCAGCACCAGCGTGGCGACGAAGGTGGACAGCATGATGACGCGCGGCTCCCAGCCGGAATGCCAGACATCGCCGATGCGCGCCGGCTTGACCGCCTCGATCCCGGCCATGACCAGCAAGGCGGCAATCGCGGGCATGGCAAGGTAACCGACCCCGTCCGCCAGCAACAGCACCGCCAGGATGATGAAGCCGCCGGAAAAAATACCGGCCCAGCGCGACCGCGCGCCGGCCTTCAGGCTGACGGCGGTTTCCGACATCGTCCCGCCGACCGGCATCCCCTGAAACAGGCCGGACGCGATATTGGCCGCACCCTTGGCGGAAAAATCACGCGAAAGATCGGGATAGCTGCCGTCGGGATTGGGTATGGTCTTGCTCACGCCCACCCCCTGCACCAGGCCGATGATCGCCAGCGCCGCGGCAGCCGGAAACACCGCCGCCACCAGGCTCCACTGCGGCAGCGCCAGCGCGGGGAAGCCGCTGGGGATCGCGGTGTCGTTCAGCGTGGCCACGCTATCGAGCCCTGCCAGCCCTACGCCCAGCGTGGCCACGAGCAGGGCGATGGCCATGGCCAACTGCGCCGCGCGGGTGCGGTTGAGCAGAACAATCAGCGCCAGCGTCCCCAGCCCGATGGCGCTGCTCCAGGGATCGGAGCGGTGCAGGTGAGCGATCCAGTCGAGCGTGCGCATGACGGCGTTGCTGCCTTCGGCGTGATAGCCGTTCAGCTCGCCGAGCTGGCTCAGAATGATGCGCACCGCGATACCGGTCATGAAGCCGATCAGCACGGCATTCGCCACGAAGCGCACCAGCCCGCCCAGGCGCAGCAGACCCAACGCAAGCTGGATGAGGCCGACCAGCACCACCAGTACGATCAGCGCCTGCGCTTTGACCTCGCCGCTGAATTCGCCCAGCGCGCTGCCGGTGGCCACCGCCAGCGCACCCGTGTTGGCCACATACATGAAGTGTGAGCTCGCCAACATGGCCGCAATTGGGGTGCCGATCATCAGCGCATAGAGACCGTGAATCGGGTTGAGTCCGGCCAGTATGGCCGAGGCGATGCCGTCGGGAATCGCGACCAAAGCAGTGGTTAGCCCGGCCGACAAGTCGGCCTTGAGCATTTTAGGGGGCAGGCGCCGCAGGCGCTTCAGCATCGTGCGCTCAGGCATGGTTAGGGGTTGCAATAGTCACAACGCCCCGGATCGGCGTGTTCCACGCCGGCACGTTCGCGGGTCTCGCGGTGCGCGCACTTGAGGCAGCCGTGAATGTCGGCACGAATTTCCCGCGTCGGCGCACCACAGTCGGCGCAAGGCAGGCCGGCCACACGCTCCACCACCCAAAATCCCGGCGTGCCGCACGCGGGGCAGGGCGAATTCAGTTTGGCCGCGAGGTCCGCGGCGGCCAGGCGGATGACGTCCATGCGGCTGGGATGGGCATGGGCGCGCAGATCATTTTCCAGAAAAACCTGGCCGTTTTCCGCCTCCCCGCGCGCCCGGTTGAAAGCCGCTTCGAGCGCCGTCCAGCCGGCGAGGCCTTTTTCGATGCGGGGGTCGTCCTGGCCTTGCGGGCGCACCACCAGGTGATGCTCGGGAAATCCTGCCTGGCGGGCGAATTGCGCGGCCTGCTCCCAGTCGTCCGTGAGCAGGTGGGCGAACCGCGTCGCCTGCTGCGCCATGCCCGTAACTTCGATGCCGCGCTCGTCGTCGATGAACACCAGCAGTTCGACGTTCCAGGGGAACAGTCCCGCCATCGGGTCCGGCCCGAACGCGCCCTCGCTCGCCAGGCCCAGCGGCAGACCAGACAGTTCCATGCCGATGCGCGCCTTCCTGCGCGCCGCTTCGATCTGGGTGCCGGCGCGCAGGATATCGCGGGCGAAGGTGCCCAGGGTATCGGTATCGAAGCCGCCCACCCGCTCGACCCGGCAGCCAAGCGCGGCATCCAGCACCGGCGCGATCACCCGTTCCTTGCCGTGCTGCGTGAGCAGGGCGACGCGCCGGCCGGAATACGGCCCGGCAACGGGCTCCGCAGGCGCCGGTCTGGTCATGACATGCCCGACCAGTGGTAGACGATCGCGCCGATCACGACCAACGCGACGGTCGCCCAGCCCATGCGGTCGATGGTGCGATGCAGCGCCGCCTCCATGCGCGCGCCGCCCCAGGCCATCAACCCGGCAACCAGAAAGAAGCGCGCGCCGCGGCCGATCAGCGAGGCCAGGGTGAAGGGCAGCAGCGCCATCGACAAGGCGCCGGCGGCGATGGTGAACACCTTGTAGGGGATCGGCGAAAAGCCGGCGATGAAAACCGCCCAGAAGCCCCAGCGACCAAACCAGTCCACCGCGACCTCATAGCTCGCCCAATATTGGGTGGTGCGCAGCCACGGCTCGATGACGTCAAAGCCGTAATGACCGATGGCATAACCGAACAGGCCGCCGGCTACTGACGCCAGCGTGGTGATCAGGGCAAAACGCCAGGCCCGCGACGGGTTGGCGAGACTCATCGGCGCGAGCATCACGTCCGGCGGAATCGGAAAAAACGACGACTCGGCGAAGCTCATTCCGCCCAGATACCAAGGCGCGTGGCGGTGCCGCGACCAGCGCATGGTCCGGGCGTAGAGGGCCGAAAATATCCGCAAGATGTTTAAGCCCCGCGCACCATGGCCATGACGCGACCCATGTCGAGCGTGCCCGCCTGCTGCTGGATCTGCGGCAGGTATTGCGTTTGCATCTGCTTGGCCGGGCCGAGCAGGTTCTGGAACGTGTCTTTCAGCACCACCGTATTCATCACGCGGCCGCCGGCGTAATAGCGCTTGGCGAGCTGCCCCAGCGCGTAGGTGGTGGCGAAGGAGAAGGCCATGCCGGTGGCAGCGCTGCCCACCTTGCCGAAGGTCTTGCCGGCGGCCTTGCCGAGCAGGCCGCCCAGAAGCTTGCGGCCGAACTGTTCGAGATATTGCGAGGTGAGCCCCACCCCGGCGGCGGCGATGAATTCCTTGATGTGGCCTTGGTCGAGCTGGACCCCGTGGGCGCGGCCGATGCCATACACCATCTTGATCTGCAGCGGAATGATGGCCATGGATGCCCACGACTGCGGCAGCAGTTCCAGCGCGCCGTTCATCAGGGCGTAGTTGAGGATGGACTTGTCGAGCTCCGCCTCGGACACGTTCGGCTGCGCCGCCACCACTGCGCCCGCAAGGGGCACGCCGGATTCGTAAGGCGGCCTGGCCGCCAACGACTCCGCTGGGCCGGGTGCAGCGGCGACAGCGGCGCTTGCCACGACGGCGGGCGCCGCGGCCTCGGACAGTTCGACGATGGCATCGGCATCAGCCTCGAAGGCGGCGACCTGTCCGGCATCGAGCTTGAGCAACTTTTTCAGGTCGTTCAGGAAGCGCTGCTCGGCCTCGCTCTGGCGACCGTCGGCATCGCACACGCACACCGCCATTTCATAGGCCAGCTGGCGCTCGCCGGGGTCTTGCAACGCGGCGGCGGCGGCATCCAGGCTGACGCGCTTGAGCAGCACGTCCTGGTAGAGGCGCGCGAGATCGGCCGCACCCGCTTCAACGCCAAGGGACTCGGCGATGCGGCGGATTTCCTCGCGCTCGCGGTCGTGCTTGGCGCCGTCGGCGAAGGCCGCGTAGAGGGCGATGGCGAGAATGAATTTCTGCTGTTCGGGGTTCATTGCGGGTTCTCCCATTTGATCTGGAATTCGATTTCCTCCGACGCGCCTTCGCGTTCGTGCTCGATACTGCATATCGCCCGCGCCGGCACCGAAATTCTTTCGCCCGCGATCTGGATTTCAAAGCGTTCGCCCTGCTCGAGCGCATCGGCCAGGCGCCGCAACTTCGCAATGAAGTCGGGCAGGGGGTAGGTTTTTTCTACATCGCGTTCGGATTTGCTGTTCATGCTTGTTCCTTTCATTCGGTTAAACGAGGACGCAGTAAGGCCCCAAACAGGCGGGGCAGCAGCATCATTTCGCCTTCTTGCGCGTGGCGATCAGGCTGGCAATCACGCTCGACCCGATCAAGATAGCCACGATGGCCAGCGAGGCCTGCACCGGCACGTGATACCAGGGCATGATGAGCATCTTGGCGCCGATGAAGGTGAGCACCATGGCCAGGCCGTATTTCAGCAGATGGAAGCGGTCCGCCACATCGGCGAGCAGGAAGTACAACGCGCGCAGGCCCATGATGGCGAAGATATTGGAGGTAAAGACGATGAACGGGTCGGTGGTGATGGCGAAAATGGCCGGGATGGAATCCACCGCAAACACCAGGTCGGTGACTTCGATCAGGATCAGCACCAGGAACAGCGGCGTGAAATAGCGCACGCCGTCCTTCATCACGGTGAATTTCTCGCCGTGATCGCCTTCGCTGATGCGCAGATGTTTACGCGCGAATTTCAGCACCGGGTTCTGTTCCAGGTCGGGAGTCTTCTCCGCCATCACCAGCATGCGTATGCCGGTGACGACCAGGAAGGCGCCGAACAGATAGAGCACCCAGGAATACTCCCGCACCACCCAGGCGCCGGCCAGAATCATGATGGCGCGCATGACGATGGCGCCCAGCACGCCGTAGATCAGCACCCTACGCTGGAATTCAGGGGCAACGTGGAAGGCGGTGAAGATCAGCAGGAAAACAAACACGTTGTCCACCGACAGCGACTTCTCGATCAGATAGCCGGTGAAGAATTCCAGCGCCTTGCGGTCGGCGATCTCCGCGCCCACGGTGCCGTTCAAATACCACCAGAGGCCAGCGTTAAACACGAGCGCCAGCGAAAACCAGGCCAGCGACCAGAGCGCGGCTTCTTTGACGCTGACCTTGTGCGCCTTCCTGCCGCCGAACACGAACAGGTCGAGCGCCAGCATCACCAGCACGAAGGCGACGAAGGCGCCCCACATCCAGGGTTCGCCGATGGAGATTGCGCTATTCGTGTTCATATCGAGTTTCGGATGTCATTCATTGCAGGGGCGTTTCGATGCGCGCGCTGACGGCGCCCTTGGGCAGTTGCGCGATCTTCAAGGTAATGCGCTCGCCGCCTTTTGTATATTCGTGCGTCTCGGCGGAAGGCGTGGCGGATTGCACGCTCTGGGCGTAGCCCTGCGCGGCGAACCCCTTGGCATAGTGGTCAAGCACCGCGGCATAGTCGGCCTCGCCTTCGTATTCGATCGCGACCTGCCTGCCTTCCCGCTGCCAGGAGGTGCGCGCAAGTCCGGGGTAGCGCGCCACCGGGCCCAGATCGGTGCCGGAGACGTCGCGTCGCGGCTGCGAGGGCTTGAGGGCCGGCACGAACTCGCCCAGCTTCTCGCGCGCGCCGGGCACGGCCTGCTCCGCCTGCTCCATGACCCCGCGCACTGCCTCGGGCGCGGCGCCCATCCAGCCCTGCGCCTGCCCGAAGAGCCAGCCGATCAGCGCCAGGGCGGCCCAGATCAACAGGCCGAACAGCACCAGCAGCCCCACGCCGACGGCGACCCAGGTGCGGCGGCGCACCTGGAAGAGCCGGGGCGCGAACTGGGCGGCGGCGGCGAAAAGTCCGGGTTTGTTCATGGCGATTCCCTCAATGGTCAGAAGATTTCGTGAGCCGATCCATCAACGCGAACAGCACGCCCGAGACCACGAAGGCCATGTGCAGGCCGACCTTCCACGCCAGCTGCTCGTTGGTGTAGGCCTCGACGTTGACGAAAGCCTTTAGCAACTCGATGCCGGAGATGGCGACGATGGAGCCGATGACCTTGATCTTCAGGTCGGAAAAGCTCACATGCCCCATCCAGTCGGGGCGATCGACGTGATTCCCGGTGTCGATCTTGGAAACGAAATTCTCGTAGCCGGCGAAGACGATGATGATGAGCAGGTTGGCCACCAGCGCCACATCCACCAGGGTGAGCACGCCCGCCATGACCTGGCCGCCCTCGCCCGTCATCACCAACGGCAGCAGGTTAATGAACTCCTTGACGAACTTGAACAGCAGCAGCGCGATGGCTCCCACCAGCCCGACGTAGAAAGGCGCCAGCAGCCAGCGGCTGGCGAATATGAAGCGTTCAAGGAAGTGCTCGATCTTTTGCATCACGACTCCAAGGTTAAAAGTTCGCTCGCGGACCATCGCAAGACTGCGCGATCAGCGCGGCGCCGGGCATCTCCAAAAAGCCGCCAGCCGCGCGTGCTTTCACTGCACCGCGCGCAGTGCCGCGATGCGCTCTTCCAGCGGCGGGTGCGTCATGAACAGGCGCTTGATGCCGGATGCACCGCCTCCGCTGATGCCGAAGGCCGCCATTTTTTCGGGCAGCGGTGCCGGGTGCAGGCTGTTCAGGCGCTCCAGCGCAGCGATCATGTTTTGCCGTCCGGCCAGGCTGGCGCCGCCGCGGTCGGCGCGGAATTCGCGCTTGCGCGAGAACCACATGACAATGATCGATGCGAGCACGCCGAGCACCAGTTCGGCGATGATCATGGTGACGAAAAAGGCCGGGCCGGTACCCCGCTCTGTTTTGAACACCAATTTGTCCACCGCATAACCGATCACGCGCGAGAGGAACATCACGAAGGTGTTCACCACGCCCTGGATCAGCGCCAGCGTCACCATGTCGCCGTTGGCGATGTGGGCGATTTCGTGCCCGATCACCGCTTCGGCCTCTTCCTTCGTCATCGCATTCAGCAAGCCCGACGACACGGCGACCAGCGCGTTGTTCTTGTTCATGCCAGTGGCGAAGGCGTTGACCTCGGGCGAATCGAAAATCCCGACTTCAGGCATGCCGATACCGGCATCTGCCACGTATTTCTTCACGGTTTCGACCAGCCAGAACTCCTTGGTACTGGACGGCGTCTCGATCACCCGCACCCCCATCGATTTCTTCGCCATCCACTTCGAGATCGCGAGTGAAATCAGCGAACCGCCGAAGCCCATTACCGCGGCGAAGATCAGCAGCGAGGTGAGGTTCAATCCCTGCGCGGTGAGGTAGGGTTCGACGCCCAGGATGCGCATGGTGACGGACAACACCAGCACGATGGCCATGTTGGTAGCGAGGAACAGAACAATACGTTTCATGGTGTTCACCTTGAATGAAAGGCAAAGCTTTTTAACAGACAGGCCACATGATACAGACGGACAATAAACAATAAAATTCGAGTTTTATACTGCTATTGTTCGATTTTATCGAATTGATTCGCGCCATGTTCAATTACAAACATCTGCACTACTTTCGAACCGTTGCCAAGGCCGGCGCGATCAACCGCGCCGCCGAAAAGTTGCACCTGACACCGCAGACCCTGTCCGGCCAAATCAGTTCATTCGAGGAACGCCTCGGGGTGGCGCTGTTCCGCCGCAGCGGACGCCGGCTCGAACTGACCGACGCCGGCCGCACCGCGCTGACCTACGCCGACGAAATCTTCCACGTCGGCGCCGAGCTTGAAGAGGCTTTGCAAAATCGCGCCACCGCCCGCGTCCACCCGTTCCGCGTCGGCATCGCCGACGCCGTGCCGAAGGCGATCGCCTACCAGTTGCTGGCGCCCGCGCTGACACTGGCCGAACCGGTCAAGCTGGTGTGCCGGGAAGACCGGCTGGAACAACTGGCCGCCGACCTCTCGATCCACCGCCTCGACATGGTGCTGGCAGACCGCCCGCTGCCCTCAAACATGGACATCAAGGGCTACAGCCACCCTCTGGGCGAATGCGGCATCGCCTTTTTGGCTGCGCGCACGATTGCCGAGGCGCTGGGGCCGGACTTTCCTGCCAATCTGCATGGGGCGCCGCTGCTGATCCCGGGCGAGGACAGCGCGCTACGCGTACCCCTGTTGCGCTGGCTCGAACGCCGCGGCTTCCAGCCCACCATCGTCGGCGAATTCAACGACAGCGCGCTGATGAGTGCCTTTGGCCAGGCAGGCGCAGGGGTGTTTCCGGTACCGCTAACCACGGCGCAGGAGGTGATGCAGCAATACAAGGTGGTCGAGTTGGGGCAGACGCAGGACATCCGCGAACGCTTTTTCGCCATTTCAGTGGAGCGGCGACTGAGCCACCCGGCGGTGGTGGCGGTCAGCGAAGCGGCGCGGCGGCGGTTTCAGCCACGGGACTGATTCCCAGGCGTCTACTCAAGCTGCCGAATCGTCCAGCAAGCGCACCGCCTCGGCGGGCGTCTGGATCCTGAATTGTGGCGCACAGCGGCGGCGCAGCTTGAGCACCGCGCGATCCCGGCTGATCAGCCCCTGTGCGCCAGCGGCGGCGGCCAATTCGATAAATTGCTGGTCGTCGGGGTCGCTGCAACGCGGCATACGACTCCACATGGGTTTCAGCCCTGAGTGGATTAGGGTCCCATTGTGGGGCAGGCCGACATTCCCTCCCACGGCATCCGCCTTAACTGCCAACGCCTCATAACGCGCAAACAATGTCGCCTGCCGCGCCGAATCCAGGCCGAATTCCGGATAGGCCAGCACCCGCCGCCATTCTGCCAGCGTGCCGTCCGATACCACACAGCGCACGCGCCCATCTTCCAGCGCAAGCCGCAGGGGGCGTGCAGCCACATCGTCGAAATGCAACAGGTCGAGCACCACGTTGGTGTCGATCACCCACAAGGGCTTATTCAATATCGACGTGCTCGGCGATGAATTCGCGCACTCAGTGCTCCGGCTTGGCGCTGGAAAAACGCCCAACGATTTCGCCCTTGACGAACAGCAGCACGGTGGGAAATCCGCGCAGGCCGTAGCGCCCGGCGAGCTTCATGTTGGCGCCCTCGTCGACCTCGACCTTGGCCATGTGGAGCTTGCCGGCGTGATGCGCGATGACGCGTTCCAGCACCGGTGTCAGCGCGCGGCAGGGCGGGCACCAGTCGGCCCAAAAATCGACCAGGATCGGCAGCGTGTGCGAGGCATCGATCACATCGCGGTCGAAGTGCTCAAGATGGGTGTCGAAAATCAGGCCCGGCGCGCGGGCGGCATGTGCTTCAGTCATCATGGGTGTCGTGCAAATTGACAGCACGCTATTTTGCCTCAACGGCCGTATTTTCCCGCCCTGCACGCAACACGAACATAGCCTGCCGTAAAAAATGCTTAACTGGGTGGGTGAGTAAGCTTGAATTTACAGGCCATGGAAGAACGTTTTTTAACGCGAACAGGAAATTGCGCGGCTGCCGGCCCCTTCCCGCCGCCACCTACAATCTGGCGCACCGGCAAATGCCTGTTCGAGCTCGGCGCATACGCCCACATAGGGGGACGCGCCGCACAGAGGCTTTCCATGTCGGCTTTATTAGCTTGGGCGAGCGAGAACGCAGCGAGCGCGGCTGCAAACAGAACGTATTTCATTGAACCACCCAGGATTTTCGGCGGGGTGGCCCGACCCCGCATGGGAATCGATGAACTTCGATGAACTTACAGTGTCTTGCTGTACTGGTAATCCCCCAGGAATTGCGCCAGATACCGTCGACAAACCATGTCGAAGACTGTCCGCTCGGTCGGCGTCATGGCCGACACATCGATGTTCGGGTTTCGCGTCGGAATGATCGCGTGGTGGGCCGTGATCTGTTTGTCGTTGAATGCCCTGCCCCGGAAACGC
>Ga0209024_1000076_pt1 | contig 204181 bp, 184 predicted proteins | sample AutmiccommunBRH5_FD_187380 | JGI IMG/M metagenome (GOLD analysis project Ga0209024, IMG submission 187380) | Deep subsurface microbial communities from Mt. Terri, Switzerland - Autotrophic microbial communities BRH/5 (SPAdes) (version 2) | ecosystem: Environmental > Aquatic > Deep subsurface >...
GAAATGGGACCGTCATGAGCAGGTCACGCTGAACCCCGAAAGGGACGCTGTTTGCCCGGCGGCACCGGCTGAAGTCGTGGAACGACATTCCGCATGAATCATCGGACAACTATCTTGACAGACTCCGAGAGAGCGCCGGCGAATTCGATGCGGATGGGACGAGCCATGTCGAGAGACTGCCGGAAATTCCAACTTATTGAGCTGACAACATATTCCGCGAGCTCTCAGACGGCAATGCGCATCTGCTTGATGACGAGGATGGCCACTGATATCCATGCACAACCCCCCACATTCCCGCGAGCCCATTCTGGCGATGCGCAGGGAACCCTACGGACTGAGCCGCCGCTCCCCAGCCGAACATCTGGACGTGTCGCCATACACTTTGGACCGGATTTTGAAGCAGCACAGCGGTGTCAGCCCGGAATCGGCATTGCGGCTCACCAAGCCGCCAGACCGTACGCCACAGAGTTGGTCCGCCATGCAAAACGCTTATGACTGGCGGCATGCAGGCAAGACTATCAAGCTCGACAAGGTCCACAAAGCTGAGCCTACCGCTGCAAAATCACTCTTATATCCCCAAAGTGGCTACTGAGAGGACCATAGAATGATGGATGAAGCCAAGCCCCCGTTTCCGCCTTTCGACCAGGAAAGTGCGATCAAGAAAGTTCGCCTGGCAGAAGATGCCTGGAACTCGAGAGATCCCGAAAGAGTTTCACTGGCGTATACCAGTGATAGCCAGTGGCGCAACAGAAGCGAATTTATATCGGGGAGGCAGGAAATTGTCGCTTTCCTGCAGCGCAAATGGAACAAAGAATTGGACTATCGGCTCATCAAAGAACTGTGGATCGGATCGGGTAACAGAATTGCGGTTCGCTTTGCGTATGAGTGGCACGATGACGCCGGAAATTGGTTCCGCTCATACGGCAATGAGAATTGGGAATTTACCGATTCCGGCCTCATGAAGCGCCGCATAGCGAGCATCAATGACTTGCCCATCAAGGACTCAGAGCGAAAATATCACTGGCCTCTTGGTCGCCGTCCGGACGACCACCCGAGCTTGTCAGAACTTGGCTTATGAGCCACACGTGGTATATGCAGCCAATCGCTAACACGTCGGCTGGTTGTGGCGGTTGGGGCGCGGAAGTGAGCCATGTCGATGCCTTCAATCTATGACCACGAGATCGCGAGCTATCGTGCGGCACTCGCGGCCCTCGAGATTCCCGGCGAGGGCACCCCGAACCTGACGCACGCCTCTCTCGCGTACTCAAATCGCCTGAACCTCATGCTGATTGGCCTATGTAGCCTGGTAGAGGCACGCCTCTTCGAACTTGCTGAGTGCCAGCGCAGCCGGATCAAGCTCGACGATCTGAAGGGTCAGGGTGTCGCTCGCCTGAAGCTGTTCCTGAGCAGGGTCGACGCTGTCGATTTCGGCAGGATCGCCGAGTGGAGGCGATTCATGTCCCTGTACAAGGTGAGAAACTCTCTTGTTCACAGCTACGGCGGATTGGTCCTGGAATCCCAGACCAGAAAACTCCGCGAGGCGCTCCGCCAACTGAAGTTCGACAATGCCCTGGTGGGTGACCGGCGCATCAGACTGTGTTCGAGCCATCTCGATCAATCCGTAGGAATCGTCGAAGCGGTCATCCGGGGAATCGATGCCGCGCAGGGCGTTCTTCGGTAGGCGCCGCCGCCGAAGACTGGGGTCAGCCAAAGAGTGGGGGCAGGTCCAAGCGCCGGTCCCGCTCGGACAGATCGGGAGGGCTCCACTTCCGTCGCGATGGCCCGCCCCGTTCCGAAGGCCCTCTGCTTTGTTTTGGGCGGCGAACGGACATGGCTTGAGTTGGCGTCGGCGCTGTATCCCCGTCCCCGGACGAGAATGCTACGTCTCGACCGCAGCGTAGGAAAGACCGCGAATCGCGCCGATCGTTTCGTTTTCTTTGCAGGTTTTGGTGGTCCCTTGGTCGGGTTCCACGCGCTCGGGGTACAGGGTTCCCTGTTACCATGATCCTGTGGTCTTCGGTGAGATTACCGGCTCGTTCCACGAGTTTGCAGTCGTGGCTCGCGGCCGCTCGAAGGCCGCCATTCACTGATCGAGGAGTATGGGATGAGTGTTCCAACAGTTCGCATCGCTGCAGTGATCGTCTCACTGGCCGCCCTGCTGGCCGGTTGTGCCAGCGTGCCGCCGCCGGTCGATGCTGTGGCCAAGGCCGACCTCTCATTGCGCAAGGCCGAGCAGGCCGGAGCGGCGCAGGTGGCGCCCCTGGACCTGCGTCAGGCGCGGGAAAAACTCCTGGAGGCGCGCAACAAGATGAACCAGAGCGATACCGCCGAGGAAGCGCGGCGTCTGGCCGAAGCCGCCGATGTGCAGGCCCAGCTGGCGGAAGCCAAGGCCATGGAGGCCAAGGCGGTCAGGAGTCGCGAGCAGGCGCGCAAGAGCGTGGATATCCTGCGACAGGAATTGGAAACCGTTAGTCCGTGACGCCAGGCCGGAAATCGGTCGATGTTGGAGGCATTGGGATGAGAATCCGAGATATGAGAAACAGCTTGTGGATGATGTTGGGCGTGACGCTGGCTGCGGCGATGGCTGGATGTACCACGACCAGCGATGTGGTGGACAACGCGCAATCGGTCTATCAAGCCGCCGCCCGGGACCCGGAGGTGGAGCGTTACGCCTCGGTTTCGCTCTATGAGGCGCAGAGGGAGCTGGAGCGCGCCCAGCGATTGCTGGAGCAAGGAGATAAGGAAGAGGCCGACCACGTCGCAGCGCTCGCCGAGCAGCGTGTCGCCGTTGCGCGTTCTGTCGCCGCTGCCGAAGCAGCCCGCGCGCAAGTCGAAGCGCTTTACGAGGAGCGCGACAGGGTCCGTATCGAGGTGCGCGATCAGGCCGTCGCAAAGGCCAAGCTGGATACCCAGTCCGCCAAGAGCGAAGCCATGATGGCCCGTGCTGAGGCGGAGAGTTCCAAAGCCGAGGCCGAAGCCGCGCGGATGCGCACTGCGGAGGCCGAGGCGGCGCTGTCCGAGCTTCAGGGCCAGCAGACGGATCGCGGTTATATCCTCACCCTGGCCGGCGATGTGCTCTTCGACACCGGCCAAGCAATGCTCCATCCGGGTGCTCAGCAGAACCTCTATCAGGTGGTCACTTTTCTGCGCGAACACCCCGATCGGGCGGTCCTCGTCGAGGGTCACACCGACAGCGTCGGCAGCGAGGACTACAACCAGGGGCTCTCGCAGCGGCGCGCGGAGGTGGTGGCCGCATTCCTGGTCAAGAACGGCGTCGACTCCAGCCGGGTCAACGCCAGGGGTTACGGGGAGAGCTTTCCCGCGGTCGCCAATGATACCGCCGCCGGACGCCAGCAGAATCGCCGCGTCGAACTGGTGATCTCCGACCCTGGCGAGCAGGTCGAGGAGCGCGTTCAATAAGGGGGGTACATCCGCAGCCCGGTGCGCCCGGCCCTGGTGGCCGGGCGTTCTGCGTTATGCGGTCAGTCGGGCAGAGAGCTGCCGCGCGGTATCCCGGGGTGCACGAATCGCGAGCCACAACGGTGAGTGCAGAGCGCCTGTTCATGCGGGGGTCTTACGGTCCGCCGGGCAGCCGCCGCCGCAGGCAAATACGCGCTCCCCGGTCTACATAGGTTTGGCCGCCGGAAAGGAGCTTCTCCAGGTTCATTGGATACCGAGGAGCTGAATAGTCGATGGCCGCCCAGCCGCTGGGGCGGGGCGGCATCACTCCACGCGTTCTGCGGGCTCGGGCGCTTCCTGAATCCGCACCACCTGTCGATCGCCGCTCGCAAACCGCTCCAGCAGTTCGGTCTCGCGGCGGCGCACGGCGGCGAGGTTGAGTTCCTTGACGTGGCCGAAGCCGCGGATGAATTCGGGCAGGCCGGCGATTTCGGCGGCGACCTGACAATTGTCCGGATTCAACGCCTTCAACAGTGTGTCGATACGGCTTTCGTAGTCGGCGATCAGTCGGCGCTCCATGCGCCGCTCGGCGGTGTAGCCAAAGACATCAAGCGGTGTGCCGCGCAGAAACTTCAGCCTGGCGAGGGCGCCGAACGCCTTGAGTATCCAGGGGCCGAATTCGCGCTTGATCAACCGCCCGGTATCGGGGTGGCGGCGCGCGAGCAGCGGCGGGGCCAGATGGAAGCTGAGGCTGTAGTCACCCTCGAACTGTTGTTCCAGTGCCGCGCGGAATGCGCCGTCGGTGTAGAGCCGCGCGACCTCGTATTCGTCCTTGTAGGCGAGCAGCTTGTAGTAGTTGCGCGCCACCGCCCAGCTGAGGGGTAGTTCGTCGCCGCGTTGCAGCGCAGCTTCGGCGGCATGCACGCGCCCGACCAGCCTGCGGTAGCGGTTGGCGTAGCTGCGGCTCTGATAATCGGTGAGCCGGCCGGCACGGTCGTCGATCAGTTGTTCCAGGGTCTCGGCGGGCTCTTCGTAGTCGGCCTCGGTGATGCCGGCGGCGCGGCGCACGGCCTCGGGGTCGACCGCATAGCGCCGGCCCCAGGTGAAGGCGCGCAGATTCTGCTCGATGGCGACTCCGTTGAGGTGGATGGCCTGGTCGAGCGCGGCTTCGGAAAGCGGGATCAGGCCCAGCTGCCAGGCGTATCCGAGTAACAGGAAGTTGGCGGTGATGGCATCGCCCATCAGCGCCCGGGCCAGTGCGGCGGCGTCGATGAAGTGGGTCTCGGCGGAGGCCGCCTCGATGGCCTCTTCCATGGCGTGGCCAGGGAAGGGTGCGTCGGGATTGTGGGTGAAGTCGGCGGTGGGTGATTCGTGGCTGTTGACCACCACCCGTGCCTGTGGCGCGAGCCGCGCCAGGCTGTCCCGGCCGGAGGCGACCACCAGGTCGGCGCCGAGCATCAGTTGGGCGCCGGCGCGGGGAATCGAGTGGGCATAAATGTCTTGCTGGCTGGGCGCGATGCGCACATGGGCGGTGACGGCGCCGAATTTCTGCGCCAGTCCGGTCTGGGTCATCACCAGGGCGCCGCGCTCCTCGATGTGGGCCGCCATGCCCATGATCCCGCCCAGGGTGAGCACGCCCATGCCGCCCACGCCGGGCAGCAGCACGTTGAAGGGGCCGGTCAGTGCCGGCACCGAAGGCTGCGGCAGCTCGGGCCAGTCGCTGCCCGGGTCGCCGCTGTGGATGCGCTTGAGCTTGCCGCCGTGGACACTGACGAAGCTGGGGCAGAAGCCCTTGAGGCAGGAATAGTCCTGGTTGCAGGCGCTCTGATCGATGGCGCGCTTGCGGCCCAGGGGTGTTTCCACGGGAACCACTGCCAGGCAGTTCGATTGCACACCGCAGTCGCCGCAGCCCTCGCAGACGCGCTCGTTGATGAATACTCGGCGCTCGGCTACTGGTGCCTCGCCGCGCTTGCGGCGCCGGCGCAGCTCGGTGGCGCAGACCTGGTCGTAGATGATGACCGTGGTGCCGGATACTTCGCGCAGTTCGCACTGCACGCCTTCGAGGCGGTCGCGGTGGTGGATCGACAGACCCGCTCCGGGGTGGCGTTCTGCCAGGCCGCGCGGGTACTTGTCGGGCTCGTCGCTGACCAGGGCGATGCGTTGCACGCCTTCGCCCTCCAGCTGTTGCACCAGCTGCTCGACGGTCAGGCTGCCGTCGACGTGCTGACCCCCGGTCATGGCCACGGCGTCGTTGTAGAGAATCTTGTAGGTGATGTTGACGCCGGCCGCGACCGCGGCGCGGATGGCGAGAATGCCGGAGTGGAAATAGGTGCCGTCACCGATGTTCTGGAACACATGATTGGTGTCGCTGAAGGGTGCCTGGCCGAGCCAGGCGGCGCCTTCGCCACCCATCTGGGTGAAGGTTTCGGTGTCGCGGTCCATCCAGGTGACCATGTAGTGGCAGCCGATGCCGGCCATGGCGCGGCTGCCCTCCGGAACCCGGGTGGAAGTGTTGTGAGGGCAGCCGGAGCAGAACCAGGGCTGGCGCTGGAGCGGGCCGCCCAGGCGCGCGGGTGGCTCCGGCGGCGGTTCGCGCAGCTGGGCGACGGCATCGGCGAGGTCGGCGCGCTGGCGCAGGCGCGCGAGGATGGCGCCGGCGATCAACGCAGGACTGAGCTCCCCGGCGGTGCTGAACAGCGGCTGACCCTGTGAATCGCGCTTGCCCAGCACCCGCGGGCGCCGGCCGTCGGGCAGGTCGTAGAGCAGGTCGCGCAGCTGTTCTTCAATCAGGCCGCGCTTTTCCTCGACCACGAGAATCTCTTCGAGGCCATCGGCAAAGGCGCGCACGCCTTCGGGTTCGAGCGGCCAGGGTAGGGTGATCCGGAACAGGCGCAAGCCCAGCCGGTGGGCGCAGGCGTCGTCGATGCCGAGGTCTGCCAGTGCCTGGCGCATGTCCAGCCAGGCCTTGCCGGTGGCGGCGATGCCGAAGCGGGCGGCGGGGCTGTCGAGCACCACGTCATTGAGCCGGTTGGCGCGGGCGTAGGCCAGCACCGCGGCGCGCTTGGCGATCTGCAGGCGCGCCTCCTGCTCCACCGGGGCATCCGGCCAGCGCACGTGGAGGCCGCCGTCGGGAAACTCGAAATCCTCGGGCAGGACGATGCGCACCCGGTCGATGTCCATGTCTGCCGAGGCGTTGGCGTCCATGTTGTCCGGGGTGGTCTTGAAACCGACCCAGCAGCCGGCGAAGCGCGACAGCGCCCAGCCGTGCAGGCCCAGGTCGAGCACATCCTGGACGCTGCCCGGATGCAGCACGGGCAGGCCCGCTGCCATGAACATGGGCTCGCTCTGAAAGGCGAGGGTGGAGGACTTGCACATATGGTCGTCGCCCACCACCGCCAGCACGCCGCCATGCGGCGAGGTGCCGGAATTGTTGGCGTGTTTGATGGGGTCCATGGCTCGGTCGAGCCCCGGGCCCTTGCCGTACCAGAGGCCGAATACGCCCTGGTGACGGGCGTCCGGGAACAGGTTGAGCTGCTGCGAGCCCCACAGGGCGGTCGCGGCCAGTTCCTCGTTGACGCCCGGTTGAAAGTGGATGTGGTGCCGCTTGAGATGCTCGCCGGCGGCCCAGAGCGCACTGTCGAGGCCGCCCAGGGGCGAGCCCCGGTAGCCGGACACGAAACCCGCAGTGTCCAGTCCGGCAGCCTGATCGCGCAGGCGCTGCACCAGCAGCAGGCGCACCAGGGCCTCGATGCCGTTGAGATAGGCGCGGCCCTGGGTCAGGGAGTATTTGTCGTCGAGTGAAACCCGCATGTTGCTACTTCAGTTGGCGGTTGCATACAGCATAACAGGCCTGGATAGCGGTGCCTCGGCCGGCCCCAGGGACTTGGACCACAGTCACCGGCAGTGGTTTGGTCGGGGCCTTCCGCTTGTGGTTTCAACGTACCCAGAGTGCCCAGATGGCGAGACTGGTCACCACCATCAACAGGGCATTGAGCGGCGCGCCGACCCGGGCGAAATCGACAAAGCGGTACAGCCCGGTGCCATAGATCATGGTGTTGGTCTGATAGCCCACCGGGCTCAGGAAGCTGGTCGAGGCGGCGAACATCACCGCCAGGCACAGGGGCAGGACGTCGATCCCCAGTTGCTGGCTGATCGCCACCGCCACGGGAATGAGGATGACCACCGAGGCGTTGTTGCTGACGATCTCGGTGAGCAGCGTGGTGACGGCGTACAGCGCCATCAGCACCAGTACCGGGTGCCAGGTGACCGCCTGGGCGGCGAACAGCTCGCCCAGCCAGGCGGCACCGCCGGATTTGGTCATGGCGATGCCCAGCGGAATGACCCCGGCGAGCAGGAAGATGACCTCCCAGGAAACGCCGGTGTAGAGATCTTCCCGCGACAGGCAGCGGGTGACCACCATGGCGATCACTCCGGCCAGCGCGGTGACCACTATGGGTAGCGGCGTCAGGACTGCGCCGGCGACCACCGCGGCGACGATGCCGCCGGCGCGCCACATGCGGGCGCGGTCGAAGTCGTCGTGGAATTCCTCCAATACCTGGACCTCGGCGCGGGTGCCCAATTTGGCCATTTCGGTCGCTGAGACTTCGGTGAGCACGATGTCTCCAGCGTGCAGCGGCTGGCCGGAGAGGCGGCGGGATTCCGGGTTGTCGGTCTCGATGCCCAGCAGGCGCGCGCGGCACAGGCCCCAGAGGTCGGTCTGTGCGGCATGGGTGCCGTTGAAGCGATCGCGGTCGCGCAGCAGCAGGCGCACCAGGTAGCCGTCGCCGCGCACCATGCGCGAGAGTCCGAAATCGGACAGCAGAGTCACCACCGGATTCTTGATCAGGTCGGCTATCTGCCGTTCCTGGCCGCGGACCAGCAGGATGTCGCCGCCGGCGATACCCATGGTGGCGGCTCTGTCGATATGTATGCTGTTGTCGCGCACCAGCTTGACCAGTTCGACGCCGGTGCGCTGCATGAAATCGGCGTCGGTGAGGCTGTGACCCACCAGAGGACTGTCCTCGTTCACCCGCAGTTCCACCAGATAACCGGGTTTGTCCTTGCCCGGCAGCTCGATCGGATCCCGGGTCGGCAGCAGCCAGCGGCCCACGCTCAGAAAATAGATCAGGCCGGTGGCCAGCACGATCAGCCCCAGGTGGCTGAATTCGAACAGCGTCAGCTGGCGGCCGAAGGCTGGGGTGTCGCGCAATATGGCGGCGGCGAGAATGTTGGTGGAGGTGCCGATGAGGGTCAGGGTGCCGCCCAGCATGCCGAAGAAGCTGACCGGGATCAGCAGCCGTGTCGCCTGCAACCCGCTGCGCCGGGCGAGTTCCAGGACCAGGGGGATGGCCACCGCCACCGCCGCGGTGTTGTTGATCACCCCCGAGAGCAGGCCGACCAGGGCGGCGATCATCAGCACGATGCGCAGTTCGGAGCCGCCGACCAGGGGAAACAGCCGCTTGCCGAGCAGGTAGATGAGACCGGAACGCTCGATGCCGGCGGAGAGAATGAACATCGCCAGCACCGTGATGGTGGCGGTGCTGGAGAATCCGGACAGGCCTTCGGTCACCGTGGGAAAGGCCGCGGGCAGGTCGATGCCCCGTGCCCGCAGCCAGGGTTGATCGCCCAACAGCGGAATGGTGACTACTGTGACCAGAGTCAGAAAGGCGGTGATGTCGAGCGGCAGTTTCTGGCTGGCGAACAGGTAGAGTGCCCCGGCGATGACCACAAACACCAGGGCGATTTCGAGGGTCACGGGCGGTGGTCGATCAGGAGAGGTCGAGCGCGAACTGCTTGAGCGTGTCGAGATCGACCATCGCCAGGGTTTCCTCGTGGGTGGCGCGCAACCGCACCCGGGGCGCGCAGCCGGCCCGGTAGGCCTCGATCCAGCGCGCCGCGCACAGGCACCAGTGGTCTCCCGGCCGGAGGCCGGGGAAGTGGTATTCCGGCACCGGGGTGGACAGATCGTTGCCACGCCGGCGGGAGAATTCGAGAAATTCTGCGGTGGCCTCGATGCAGACGGTGTGGATTCCCGTGTCGTCGTGACCGGTGTTGCAGCAACCATCGCGGTAGAAGCCGGTCACGGGATCTGTGCTGCAGGATTCCAGGGGTTCACCGAATACGTTGCAGGATTCGAACTGGCTCAAGGCGTGCTCCTCGTCAGGGTTTGTGTCTGGGGTGCGAGTGTAACCCGCTGGGCGCGGAACCCACCGCACCAGCCAGCGCAGGGTGACGGCGGCAGCTGCGCTTGCTGGCGTTCAATGCATTGAGTAAAAATACTCGAAGCACCTCGATAAAGTGTGGTTCCTGCACGTTCTATTGCGGTCGAGAGGAGTTGTTTGCGGCAGTGATCGAGGCCGTGTGCTGGATGCGTTGCCATCTCTTGCACGGCGGACTTTCTCCCACGCGTCAAGCCTCAGAGTGCTACGAACCCGGGTGCCGGATCATTCGTGGCTTCATCAATTGCGTCTCGTAGGCGTCCGGATCAATCCCCCATGTCTCTTGACCACGCCACCCTTGCCGCCCTGCGCGACCGCCACCCCGCCTGGCGACTGCTGGCCTCGCCGCACGCGCCGCTGGTGGCGAGCTTTTTGCACCGGGTGTTCGTGGCGCCGAATGTGCGCGTGATGATTGAGGCCGATCTTGCGGAGGCGCTGGAGGATGAGTTGTTCGCCCTGCGCGAGCAGTTGGGGCCGGATGCCTATCCCAAGGGGGCGCAGGAGTACCTGAACGACTGGTGCGCACCCGACAAGGGCTGGCTGCGCAAGTTCTACAAGGTGGGCACTGATGAGGCGCAGTTCGACCTGACGCCGGCCACCGAGAAGGCCATCGCCTGGGTGGTTTCCCTGACCGAGCGGCCGTTCGTCGGCACCGAATCCCGCCTGCTGACGCTGTTTGGCCTGCTCGAGCAGATCAGCGCCGGCACCGAGGCGGACCCCGTCAAGCGCGTGGATGAGCTGCGCAGGAAGCGCGACGAGCTGGATGCCGAGATCGCCCGCGTGCTGGCGGGCGACGTGCCGCTGCTGGACGACACGGCGGTCAAGGACCGTTTCCAGCAGTTCCAGCAGCTGGCGCGCGAGCTGCTGGCCGATTTCCGCGAGGTGGAGCACAACTTCCGCCTGCTCGACCGCAAGGTGCGCGAGAAGATCGCGCTGTGGGAAGGCGCCAAGGGTGCGCTGCTGGATGAAATCATGGGCGAGCGCGATGCCATCGGCGACTCCGACCAAGGCCGCAGCTTCCGCGCTTTCTGGGACTTCCTCATGTCCAGCCGACGCCAGGAGGAGCTTTCCGAACGGCTGGACCAGGTGCTGGCGCTGCCTGCGGTCGCGGCATTGAAGCCCGAGCCGCGCACCCGCCGCGTGCATCACGACTGGCTGGAGGCCGGCGAGCACGCACAGCGCACGGTTGCGCAGTTATCCCAGCAACTGCGCCGTTTCCTGGACGACCGGGCCTTTGTGGAGAACCGCCGCATCCTGGACCTGCTGCGCGGCATCGAGAGCAAGGCACTGGCCTTGCGCGAGGCTGGACCCTCCGGCACGGTGATGCATATCGACGCGATGGCGGCAGACATCGAACTGCCGCTGGAGCGGCCGCTGTTCACGCCGAGCGTGAAACCGCGCCTGGCCGATCTGGCGCTCGTGGCCGGTGAGGACGACATTGACACCGCGCGCCTGTTCGACCAGATCGTGGTGGACAAGGCGCGCCTGCGCTCGGCTGTCCAGCGTGCGCTGCGCCGCCAGCCGCAGGTCACGCTGCGCGAACTGCTGGATACGGAGCGACTGCATCAGGGCCTGGCCGAGCTGGTAGCCTATCTCGAACTGGCGCATGCCGGGGATGGCGGCGATGCCCCGGACGGCCTGCGCGCCCTGGTCGACGAAGCCGTGATCGAGCCGATCCGCTGGCAGGCCAGCAACGCAGCGGGCGAAGCCGTGACGCGCGAGGCGCGCCTGCCGCGCGTGATCTTCACGCGCTGGCGACCGCCAGCGGCTCCAGAGATCTGAATATGGACGACACGCTGTACGAGAACGATCCGGTGCAGAGCCAGCCCGGCGCGCCGCCGGCGGCATACGAGCTGTCGCAGCTGATGGTGCGCCTGCTCAAGGGCGTGCTCTACCGCGACGACGACGAGCGCCTGTGGGCGAGCCTCTTGCACCTGCAGGCGCGGGTGCGGGAACAGGCCGCCGTGCTGCTGCTCGATCTGGTACTGGACGAGGCCGAGGGCCACGCCTTCCTGAAAAGCCGCCCGGATCCGGACGAATCCGAAGGTGCGCCGCGCCTGCCGCGACTCGTCGCACGCCGGCCACTTTCTTACCCGGTGAGCCTGATGCTGGCGCTGCTGCGCAAGCGCATGGCCGAGTTCGACGCTGGCGGTGGCGACACCCGGCTGGTGCTCTCGCGCGACGAGATCGCCGAGCTGATGCGAGTGTTCCTGCCCGATGGCACCAACGAGGCGCGGCTGATAGACCAGGTGGATGCGACCATCACCAAGGTGGTCGAGCTGGGCTTTCTGCGCCGGCTCAAGCCCGCTGTCGGCACTGCTCGGGACCGAGGCCACTACGAGGTGCGGCGCATCCTGAAGGCTTTCGTCGACGCGCAGTGGCTGGCCGAGTTCGATGCACGGCTGGAGGTCTACCGCACGGCGCTGTCCGGCGCACCTGCCGATCCGTCGAACGAAGGGGCGGCCGATGCTTGAGTCGCCGACACTGGCCCTGGACTTCGTGGGTGACGATGCCCGGGTGGGCTTTCGCCTGCAGCGACTGGAGGTGCTGAACTGGGGCACCTTCGACAAGCGCGTGTGGCGCTACGAGCTCGGCGGCCGCAACGGCCTGCTCACCGGCGACATCGGGTCCGGCAAGTCCACGTTGGTCGATGCCATCACCACCTTGCTGGTGCCGGCGCAGCGCGTGGCTTACAACAAGGCCGCCGGGGCGGATGCCCGCGAACGTTCCTTGCGCTCCTACGTGCTGGGCCACTACAAGAGCGAGCGCAGCGAGGTCACCGGCAGCGCGCGGCCGGTGGCGCTGCGCGACGCAGCGAGCTACTCGGTGATCCTCGGCGTCTTCCGCAACGAGGGCTACGACCAGGCGGTGACGCTGGCCCAGGTGTTCTGGTTGAAGGACTCCCAGGGCCAGCCCGCGCGCCTGTTCGTGACAGCCGAGCGGGCACTCGCCATCGCCGATGACTTCAGCGGCTTCGGCAGCGACATCACGGCCCTGCGCAAGAAGCTGCGCGGCGCCGGCTGCGGGCTGTTCGACAGTTTTCCGCCCTATGGGGCCTGGTTTCGCCGGCGCTTCGGCATCGAGCACGAGCAGGCTCTGGAGCTGTTTCATCAGACGGTGTCGATGAAATCGGTAGGCAACCTCACCGACTTCGTGCGCAGCCACATGCTGGAGCCCTTCGACGTGGGCAGCCGCATCGAGGCCCTGATCCGCCACTTCGATGACCTGGACCGGGCGCATCAGGCCGTGCTCAAGGCCAAGCGGCAGGTGGGCTTGCTGACGCCCCTGGTCGAGGACGGCCACCGCCATCAGGCGCTGATGGCCGAGATCGAGTCCTGGCGCGACGGGCGCGACGCGCTGCGGCCCTACTTCGCCTGGCTGAAGGCGGAACTGCTGGACCGCCGCCTCGATCTCCTGGCGCAGGAGGCCGCCCGACTCGATGCCCAGCTCGAGCGTCTGGACGCGCAGCGCGATGCACAGCGGGCCGAAGTGGCCAACCTGGAGCGGGCCTTGCGCGACAACGGCGGCGATCGCCTCGAGCAATTGGCCGCCGACATCCGCCGCCTGGAGCAAGAGAAAGCGCCGCGTCAGCAAAAGGCCGACCGCTATGTCGAGTTGCTGGCCCGCATCGGCGAGGCGGCGCCCGCCGATGAAGCAGACTTCATGGCGCAACGGCAGAGCATCGCCAAGCGGGCCGAAGGCCTGCGCGGGGACATCGCCGACCTCGACAACCGCGAGCGTGAGGAGGATTTCGACTTCCGCAACGGGCGCAACGAGCACGCCGCCTTGTCCGAGGAGATCGATAGTCTTGCGCGGCGCAGGAGCAACATCGATACCGCCCAGGTGCGCATCCGCGATGCGCTGTGTGCGGCGCTGGGCATCGACGAGGATGACCTGTCCTTCGCCGGCGAGCTGATCCAGGTGCGCGACGACGAACGCGAGTGGGAAGGCGCCGCCGAGCGGCTGCTGCGCGGCTTCGGCCTCGCGCTGCTGGTGCCGGACGTGCACTACAAGGTGGTCGCGGACTGGGTGGAGCACCAGCACCTGGGCGCCCGGCTGGTGTACTTCCATGTGCGGTCAAGGAAGGCAGTGCCGGGCATGAGCCTGCATCCGCAGTCGCTGGTGCGCAAGCTCGTCATCAAGCCGGATTCTCCGCACTACGAATGGCTGGAACAGGAGCTTCGCCAGCGCTTCGACGTGGCCTGCTGCGACACTGGCGAGCAGTTTCGACGCGAGGCGCGCGCCATCACCCGCGCCGGTCAGATCAAGGCCCCGAGCGGTCGCCACGAGAAGGACGATCGCCACCGCATCGACGACCGCAGCCGCTACGTGCTCGGCTGGAGCAATGCCGACAAGCTGCGTGCGTTGCGCGATCAGCGGCAGCGCCTGGAGGAAAAGCTGGCCACTTTGGGGCAACGCATCGGCGAGATTCAGCAGGCGCGCAAGGAACTGCGGGGCCGGCTGGAGACGCTGGCACGGCTGGAGGAGTTCACGCGCTTTGCCGACATCGACTGGATGAACCTGGCCCGTCAGATCGCCGCACTCACCGAGGAGCGTGCCCGACTCGAAGCCGCATCGGACACCCTGCAAGAGCTGGGGCGCCAGCTGAAGGCCGTGCAGGATCGGCTCGGCGAGACCGAAAGCAAGCGTGGTGAGGCGCTGGGCAGGCGTGGTGAGGTCAAGAGCAAACGGGAAGCAGCGCAGGAACTGCGCGATCAGGCCAATGCCGCATGGAACGCCACACCGCTGGACGAGGCGCAAGTCGGGCGCCTTGACCGGTGGCGTGCCGAAGCGCTCGGCGAGCATCAGCTATCCGTGGAGTCCTGCGACAACCGCGAGCAGGAGCTGCGCAAGTGGCTGCAGGAACGCATCGATGCGGAGGATCTCCGGCTCAAGCGGCTGAACGACCGGATCATCAAAGCGATGGCAGCCTTCAAGGAGGAATTCAAGGCCGAAACGGTCGAGATGGACGTGAGCCTGGCGGCGCTGCCAGAGTACGAGCGCATGCTCGCCGGCCTCAAGGGCGACGATCTGCCGCGTTTCGAGGCGCGCTTCAAGGAGCTGCTCAACGTCAACACCATCAACGAGATCGCCAACTTCAACGCCCAGCTCGCCCGCGAGCGCGAGACGATCAGGGAGCGCGTCGACTTCATCAACCAGTCACTCGAAGCGATCGACTACAACCCGGGCCGCTACATCAAGCTGGTGGCGCAGCCCAGCCCGGATGCGGAGATCCGCGACTTTCAGCAGGACCTGCGCGCGTGCACCGAGGGAGCGCTGACGGGCTCGGCGGACGAACAATATTCGGAAGCCAAGTTCCTGCAGGTCAAGGCCATCATCGACCGCTTCCGGGGCCGCGAAGGGCTGGCGGATGCCGACCGGCGCTGGACCGCCAAGGTCACCGACGTGCGCAACGGGTTTCTGTTTTCGGCCAGCGAGCGCTGGCGCGCCGACGGTGCCGAGCACGAGCACTACTCGGACTCGGGCGGCAAGTCCGGCGGCCAGAAGGAGAAGCTGGCCTATACCGTGCTGGCCGCGAGCCTGGCCTACCAGTTCGGCTTGGAGTGGGGCGCCGTGCGTTCGCGGTCGTTTCGCTTCGTGGTCATCGACGAGGCCTTCGGGCGCGGATCGGACGAGTCGGCGCAATACGCCTTGCGCCTGTTCCAGCAGATCAATCTGCAACTGCTGATCGTCACGCCGCTGCAGAAGATCCACATCATCGAGCCATTCGTGGCCAGCGTCGGCTTCGTGCACAACGAGGGCGGGCAGGACTCGCGGCTGCGCTGCCTGTCGATCGAGGAGTATCGGGCGCAAAAGGCCGAAGCCAGCGCCGAAAAACGGCTGGCGGAAGGCGCCCCGGCGCCGTGAGCTGGACCACGCCTGCCGACCTGCGCGCCCAGGTCCAACGCCTGTGGGATCGCGGCGAGCTGCTGCGGGCGGCAGTCACGGACGCCGCCTCGAAGCCCTTGCGCCTGAACCTGAAGACTCCCAGCGCGACGGACCTGTCCGACCGCTTCGACGCCGTGCGTGACTGGGTGCGTAGCATCGCCGGCACCCCGCAGGTTCGGATCGAGTGGCGGCAGTGGAATCATCGGGTCCAGGGCACGCAGCGGCTTCCCGCTGCGGTCTGGCTCGACAGCCTGCAGGACGCCTTGGCCTTCATCGGCAAGCTGCGCCAGGCGCAACGCTTCGAGGCGCTGTGGCAACAGACGGCCGCCACCCAGCCAGCCCTGCTGGCGTGGCTGTCCCGGCGGCCGACCCAGGCGCTGGAGCTCGCCGACCGCTGGGAGCGTCTCGTAGCCGTCGTCGCCTGGCTGCAGGCCCATCCTCGCCCGGGCGTGTACCTGCGCCAGGTGGACGCGCCCGGGGTGGACAGCAAGTTCATCGAGACCCACCGAGGCGTGCTCGCCGAGCTGCTGGACCTGGCCCTGCCGCCGCAGGTCGTTGAGAAGGAAGCCAGCGGCGTCGCGCAGTTCACGCGCCGCTTCGGCTTCCTGGACAAACCGGTGCGGATTCGCTTTCGCCTGCTCGACCCGGTGCTGCCCAGCCTGCCGGGCTGCGGCGGTCTGCCGGACATCACTCTGGATGCGACGAGCTTCGCCGCGCTCTCGCTACCCGTCGAGCGCGTCTTCATCACCGAGAACGAGACCAACTTCCTCGCCTTTCCGGAAGCTGCGGGAGCCGTCGTCGTGTTCGGCGCCGGCTACGGCTGGGAGGCGCTGGCCCGCGCTGACTGGATGCATCGGTGTCAGTTGCACTACTGGGGCGACATCGACACCCACGGATTCGCCATCCTCGACCGATTGCGTGGCCACTTTCCGCACGCGGCGTCCTTCCTCATGGATCGGCAGACGCTGCTCGCCCATCGTGCACACTGGGGCGAGGAGGACGATCCTGCGCGCCACGAGTTGTTTCGCCTCACCCGAGAAGAGGCGGCGGTGTATGACGAGCTGCGATTCGATCGCCTTCAGCCCCGGCTGCGGCTGGAGCAGGAGCGCATCGGTTTCGGCTGCTTGAACGGGCGGTTGCACGGATTGTTGTGATGACATCGATAAAGGACCAACTTCAGTTTTGTCCGATCGCGGCAGCCCGGCCATGCGCTACTCATCTCGCATCAAACCCATCAGCTACCTCAAGGCCAATGCCGCCGAGGTGCTCACCCAGCTTGCCGAACGGCGCGAGCCCCTGGTCATAGCCCAGAACGGCGAGGCCAGGGCCGTGCTGCAGGACGTCGCGTCCTACGAACAAACCCAGGGCACGCCGGCCCTGCTCAAGATCCTGGCGCTCGGTCAGCAGGACGTCGAGGCCGGCCGGGCCCAGCCGGCGGCCGAGGTAGGTTGCGCGCCTCCGGGCCAGGCACGCCAGCACCCGATGACGCGGCGGCCCACCCGCGTTCCGCCCCTGTCTGTCGCCACCCCGCCGGCCTCAGCCATCGCCGACGATGCGGCCGTCGACCAGATGGATCACGCGGTCGCCGGCGCGGGCGAAATCCGGGTCGTGGGTGACCGCGATCACGGCGCGGTCGCCGCCGTGGGCGAGGGCGCTGAGCAGGTCGCGGACATTGTTGCTCGCCTTGGAATCCAGATTGCCGGTGGGCTCGTCGGCGAGAATCACCAGGGGTTCGTTGGCCAGCGCCCGGGCGATGGCGACCCGCTGGCGCTGGCCGCCGGACAGCCGGTCGGGTGTGCGCTGCAGGTAATCGCCGAGGCCGAGCTCGGCGAGCAGCCCTTCGGCCCGCTCGCGCTGCGCCCCGGGCGCCAGGCGGCCCAGCCGTTCCATGGGCAGCAGCACATTGTCGAGCACGGAGAATTCCACCAGCAGAAAGTGAAACTGGAACACGAAGCCGAGCTTGGCCAGGCGCGCTGCGGCGAGCTGGTCGTCGTTCAGGGCCGAGGTATCGACGCCGTCCAGCCAGATGCGGCCGACGCTGGGCACATCGAGCAGGCCGAGCAGATAGAGCAGTGAGGATTTGCCCGAACCCGAGGGCCCCTGGATGCTGACGAACTCGCCGCGCCGGATCGACAACCCGATATCGCGCACCAGGGTCACCGGCGCCGGGCCGGGCAGTTCCCGGGTCACGCCTTCGGCGCGCAGTACCTCGTTCACGCCATGCCCCCGCGGAGAATGTCGACCGGGTGCACCGCCCCGGCCTTGCGCGCCGGCAGCCAGGCGGCGGTGACCGCCGAGAGCAGCGCGAAGCCGGCCGCGATCAGCAGCTGGTCGGCGCCCCAGTAGATGGGCAGATTGACGGTCTCGTTCATCCCCGGCGGGCGGATCTCGATGCCGGCCAGCACCCGCATCAGACCCAGCCCGGCCAGGGTGCCGGCGAGGCTGCCGCAGCCGCCGATCACCACGCCCTGGATCAGGAAGATGCGGCGCAGATCCCGGGCGCGAAAGCCGATCGACTTGAGGATGGCGATGTCGCGCCGCTTCTCCATCACCACCGTGGAGATGACATTGAAAATGCCGAACGAGGCCACCACCAGGATGGCGCTGACCACGGTGTACATGATGACGTTGCGCACGAAGAGCACCGAGAGGATGTTCTCCGACGCCTCCTGCCAGGACTGGGCGCGGTAGCCGACCCGGGCCTCGATCAGTGCCGCCACCTCGCGGGCGCGGTAGGGGTCGTCGAGCTGCAGCACCAGGCGGTTGGCGCGGTCGTGACGGCCGAGCAGGGTCTGGGCGCGCTTGAGCAGTACATAGGCGTGACCTTCGTCGACAGAGGTCGCGCCAGTCTCGAACAGGCCGATGATCTTCAGGGTGCGCACCAGCCCGGTGGGTGCCGACAGGGTCAGGTTGTCGCCGGTCTGCAGGAACAGCTTGTCGGCCAGCTTGCGGCCGATGATGACGCCGTTGGGATTGGCGGCGAGGTCCTCGAGCGCGCCGACCACCATCTTGTCGTCGATGTCGCTGACCCCGCGCATGAGTTCGGGCACCACGCCGTTCATGGTGACTCCCCGGTCGCGCCCAGCGGAGGTGATGATCGCCTGTCCGGTGAGTACGGGCGCCACCCGTACCCCGGGCAGCGCCGCGATGAACGCCTGCTTCTGCTTGTAGCCGCGGATGCCGCGGGTCTCGGTCTTGGGTTCCAGGCCGCGCAGGGTCAGGGCGGCGTCGGCGAACCGGCGCCGCACCGGCTGGCGCGGCGGGTGGCGGTATTCGTCGCTGACGGTGATGTGGGGCGCGGAATCGATCATGCGCTGGATGAAATCGGCCTCGGAGCCGCGCATCAGCGAACTGATGGCCAGGAAGAAGGCCACGCCGAGCACGATGCCGAGCATCGACATCAGGACCTGCCGCTTGCGCCCGGCGAGCTGGGTGAGGGCGATGCGCAATCCCAGCGGCGGGTTCAGGGTCATGCGCCTCCGCTCAGGCGCACGCGGCGCCCCTCGCGCAGGCGCTCGCCGGGATCGGTCACGATCCGGTCTTCCGGTGCGAGGCCCTCGCGCACTTCCACCAGACCCTCGTCCGTGCCGGCACCTGCGCCCAGCGTCACCGGGCGTCGCACCAGGCGGTCGTCTGCTACCAGCCAGACCTTGCCGTCGACCACGGCGCCGATGGGGATCAGCAGTGCGTCCTCGCGGCGGTCGATCAGGATATTGCAGTCGGCGGTCATGCCGGTGCGCAGCGGGGTATCCGCGGGCAGGGCGATGCGCACCCGGAAGCTGCGCGCGATGGGGTCGCCCTTGGGGGTGATTTCATCGACCCGACCCTCGAAAACCTGATCCGGGAAGGCATCCGCGCCGATCAGGACCCGCTGTCCGGGGGAGACCAGGGGAATGTCCTCTTCGTCGATCTCGGCGCTGACGCGCAGGCCGCCGCAGCAGCTGAACCAGAACAGGTTGTCGCCGGGCCGCAGCAGGGTGCCGATCTCGCCGTCGCGGCGCAGGATGCGGCCGTCGGCCGGGGCCCGCAGGGTCAGTTCGGCGAGTTGCTCGCGGGCCCGGCGCAGGGCGGCTGCGGCGGTGGCCAGTTCGTTGCGGGCGCGGTCGAGTTCGGCATCGGCGGCGAGCTTGCGGCGGTGCAGGGTTTCGACCCGGCGCAGCTCGACCTCGCCCAACCGCACCCGCGATTGCCACTCGGCCACGGTGGCGGCCAGATCCCGGGCCTCCAGGCGCGCCAGCACCGCGCCCTCGGCAACCCGATCGTTCTCGTCGGCGTGCAGTTCGATCAGCCGCCCGCTGACCTTGGGCGAGATTGCGACCATCACCTCGGGTTCGACGATGCCGGTGCCGTACACCGCTTCGATCGCCGGCCCGCGCGTCGGCTGCGCCACCGCGACCCTGATCGGGCCCAGCCAGTGCCAGGCGGCCGCTGCCGCCGCGGCGAGCAGCACCAGGGCGATCAGCACGCGCGTCACGGCGCGACCGGCAGAGTGGGTCATGACCTGGTGCTCAGCAGCGGCGCAGGAGTTCCTGCCACTGGCTGGTGAGTTCGGCGCGGAAATCGGGGTGGGCGATGCCGATCAGGGCCTCGGCGCGTGCTTCCAGGGAGCGGTTGGAGAGTGGCGCCACCCCGTATTCGGTCACCACATAGTCGACGTCGGCGCGCAGCGCGGTCGCCGGACCCTGCAGCAGGGGCTTGACCTTCGACAGGCTGCCGCCCTTGGCGGTGGCGGCGAGGGCGATGATGCTGCGCCCACCCGGCGAGGCGCGGGCGCCGCGCAGGAAGTCCACCAGACCGCCGCCGCCGCCGATCTGGCGGCCGTTGAGGGTCTCGCTGTTGAGCTGGCCGAAGAGGTCGATCTCCAGGGTGGTGTTGACTGCCACCAGGCTTTCCAGCGAGGCCAGCACCGCGGCGTCGTGGGTGTAGGTCACCGGGCGCAGCGCCAACCCGGGGTAGGCCGCGCACCAGCGGTAGAACTCTGGGCCGCCGGCGGCGACACCCGTGACCAGTTTGCCGGTATCGATATTCTTGCGCTTGCCGGTCACCACCCCGGCCTCGACCAGCGGCATGAAGGCTTCGGTGAGCAGTCCGGTATGCACGCCCAGATCGCGCTTGTCGCCCAGGCGGCGCAGGATGGATACCGGCAGCGAGCCAATGCCCAGCTGCAGGCAGTCGCCGTCTTCGATCAGGTCGGCGATCCGGGTGGCGATGCGGTCCTCGACTGAGGAGCCGGCGCCGCCGACCCGGTATTCGCGCAGGGGGCGGTCGCTGGTCACGGCGAAATCGATGGCGCTCAGGGGTAGCCGGGGCGCGTCGGCGATAGCGGGCATGGCGCCGTTGATTTCGGCGATCACCAGCCGCGCCCGCTCCAGCATGCGCAGCGAATAGTCGGCGTGCAGGCCCAGGCTGCAGGCGCCGTCCGGACCCGGCGGCGCCACCGTGATCAGTGCGATGCCGACGTCGTAGTCCGCTTCCAGTGCCCGGTAGCGCGCGGAGTGGAACGCGGGCACCCAGTCGAGCCGCCCGGCCTCGTGCAGCTTGCGGTAGCCGCCCAGAAAGAACCCGGTGTTGAGGCGCGCCCCAGTGGAGATGCGATCGACGTCCAGTTCGGTCATGCCGGGTACCGAGGAATCCAGCACGCGCAGGGGCACATCCAGTGCCGCCGCAGCAATGATCTCGAGCACGGCGTCGGGCTGGCCGCAGCCCCCGGCGACGAAGACGTTGTCCCCGGCCCGAAAACATTCGCGGACGACGGCTGGGGTCAGCTCGGCGGCAGTGGTCACGGTGTGGCTCCTCGGCGATCGGCGAACATGGCCGGCAATCTACCACAGCGTCGCCGCCCGGATGCCTCGCCGCGATTGCCAGGCGAGCATGCCCGGAATCAATCTGATGTTCCTTTACCTGGGTTATCCAGGCGGGAGTCCGGCATCTCTGGAGGTGTGGTTCAGCCGCTGTCCGGTGTCCGCTCTGCTCGCGGGATCGCACCGCATTGACAAACACAACAACGCCAGCGGCCTTTCGGGCCGCTGGCGTTGCGGGAGAGGTGGTGCAGTTCTAGATGCCGACTTCCAGGGAGTTGACGACCATCTTCACACCCTCGACGGCCTTTATTTCACGCTCCAGCGCCAGCTTGTCGACCTCGGCGGGAACAGTGCCTTCCAGGGTCACGACGCCGTCGTCAACGTCGACGCTGACCTGTTCAGCGCTGATGGTTTCCAGATCATTGAGATGAGCCTTGATCCTGGTGGTGAGCACCGCATCACTTGCAGGTTCGCCGGCCAACACTTCATCTTTGGGATGAAGGTTTTCAGCTGTTGCGGGCCCGGCGGCGAGGCCGAGCAGCAGAGCCGCGGCCAAGGCAAAGAGGTAGTGACGCAGCATTCGTGGGTGAGTCATGGACATGAAATCCTCCTGAGTGTTAAAGGAAAGATAAGGAAATGGAGCTGGATAGAGTGTGGTAGTGCGTGGGGCTCCACCTCCCACGCAAAACGACTGTCTCAGAGTTCTTTTTCGAACTCTTCTACCTGATTTTTCGCCGCGTCCTTGGCGATTCCGTAGCGCTCCTGAACCCTGCCGGCGAGGTATTCCCGGTCGCCTTCGGCAGCTTGGAGATCGTCATCGGTTAGATCCCCCCAGCGCGACTTGATCTTTCCGGTCAGTTGTTTCCATTTGCCCTTGATGCGATCTTCGTTCATCGGATCTCCCTCGATGGTGGCTTGTGGCTTGTGGCTTGTGGCTTGTGGCTTGTGGCTTGTGGCTTGTGGCTGCTCGCGTGCTGTGGTCAGTGCTCCGCGGCTGATGAGTGTGAGTCCTCGACCTGCAGGGCCCTGGCGTTGACACTGTGCACGCCCTCCACGCGATGCGCGGTCACGATGATCTTGTCGCGTATCTTCTCGGAGGGAGCCAGTCCGGCCAGTACGACCCGGCCATCCGTGGTCGAAACATTGATGTCGAGTCCTTTGATCTCGTCATCGGCGAGCAGCCTGGTCTTCACCTGGGTGGTGATCCAGCTGTCAGAGATCGCTTCGCCGGCTTGCTGGCCCGCTTTCTTGGTCTTGGCGGTCAGGGTCTGGGGATTGATGGAGGAATCCCCCACCACCAGCGCGTTGGTCACCGAGTCGGCGCCTTCGACGGCCAGTACGATTTCAGCGGCCTTTTTCTTTGCCGCCTCGGAAGGAGCCGTGCCGCGCAGCGTTACCATGCCGTCATCGGTGTCGACGTTGATGTTGATTCCCCGGGTGACGTCGTTGGCCATCAGCCGCGCCTTGACTTCGGTGGTGAGCGCGGCGTCGCTCACGGCCCCGCCGAGATCGCTCTCTGCGGCGAGCGCGGGAAGCGCGGGAACACTACCCAAAGCCATGACCAGGGCGGCTGGCCGGAGCGCCGCGCGCAGCGCTCGGCGAGGGGAAGTTGTCCGAAAATTCGTTTCCATAGGTGTGCTCCTTTTTTCAGGTTGGGGTTGTACGGTCGGCAAAGGGTTGCGGTGTTTCTTGTCAGATTCCATTGAGTTATCTCGGTCCTCTCTTGTTGAATAGAGAAATGATGAACAGCACCAGAAATACCAGGAACAATACCTGGGCGATCCAGCTCGCAGTGCCGGCTACTCCGGAGAAGCCCAGGGCGGCTGCGACAATGGCGATGATCAGGAACAAGACTGCGTAACTAAGCATGGCTTTTATCCGTAAAAATCCTGTTAGAACAATGAGGGATCACTATTGCGTGACGGCTGAAAGCACCGTTTGTTGAGGCTTTCGCTAACCTGTGGAGGCTTTCGGTAGGCTGTAGCGCCATTTCATGTGTGTAGTGCACAATATCTGTTGTCCTAGAGACAGCAGATCCTGCGAAAGGTTCATAAAATCTCGATAAAGAAATTTGTGGTGAGTTTCAGGTTATTTTTTGCACGGGGCTTGTGTGACAGTGTCGTATCCGAAAGGTTCGATGAACTTAAAATTCCGTTTCTATGGTTGCAGCCTGGTAAGCCAGCGTCAGGCTTTTGCCGGGAATTCCCCGGTTCGAATCTTCGCAGGCCTGAGAACCTATGGGTTTGGAATCGAGTCTTCAACCCGGGTTGGTTGCCGCAATGGAACCCAGGTCGGCGCAAAGCAGGATTCGGGGCTTCAGTTCGAGTTGCCGGTTTGCGAGTTGCGCTGGCTATCGACGATGTTCACCGGGCAGCTGTAGCGGCTCAGGGAGTGCAATGTCGGCGACCGTGGGTCTAGGGTGGCCCACTAGGAGACGCTGGCACACGGCGAGCGGCGGCTTCAACTTCTGCGGGCCGTGAGCGGTTGCTCGACACCTGGATTCTGGCGCTGGGTGAGGCGAACGGCGCGGTCCATTTTGAGGCGCGTTGCCGCCTCGGTGAGCGCTCATGGCGCAGCATAGACCGTCGCGAAACCGCATCTCCCTGTGTTCAGGCTGTGTTCAGGAAGGAAAAACGCCCTGGAATCAGTCGCATGAAGAATCCGGCACGATAGTTGTTTGTAAAATTCCGACACACTGAACATGGTGTCGGGCAACGTAGCCCACAGGTCTTGGGACCTGTGGGTTTTTTTTGTGGCGGCTCAACCGCCCCGGCGCGGCCGCGGAACTCGGGAGAGAGGATCATGAAGTATCGGGGATTGCTACCCAAAGGATCAGTACCCATCGGCTGGGTTCGCGGCCTCGTGCTGGCGGCTTTGGCTGGTACTGCACAGATGCCCATGGCAGCGGAGACCGGGGGGATCAGCGAGGCATTGGCCAACACCGAGGCCAGGCTGCTGCTGCGCTATCGCTTCGAGAATGTTGACCAGGACGGCTTTGACGACGACGCCAATGCGTCCACGTTGCTGTCCCGGCTGACCCTGAAGACGGGCGCGGTGGCTGGGCTGCACGGGGTGGTGGAGGTCGACAACGTCTCCTATCTGGGCAGTGACGCCTTCAACAACACCGAGAACGGGCGCACGGATCGGCCGGTGGTCGCCGATCCGGACCATACCGAGGTCAACCAGGCCTACCTGAGCTACGCCTTCGCCGCGGGGAGCGCGGCAACGGTCGGCCGGCAGCGGATCAACCACGCCGATCAGCGCTTTCTCGGCGGTGTCGGCTGGCGCCAGAACGAACAGACCTTCGATGCCGGCACCCTGTCGTTGACCCCCCTGGACTCGGTCAGGGTGGATTACAGTTACGTCTGGCGCGTGAATCGGATCTTCGGGCCGGAAGGCCCGGACGCCGACTTCGAGGGCGATACCCATGCCGCGCTGGTTTCCTACACGCCGGCCACCGGCCATACGCTCTCGGCTTTCGGCTACTGGCTCGATTTCGACGAGGCCCCGGCGCTGTCCAGCGCCACCTATGGCGCCAGGTATCAGGGCAAACTGAAGCTCTCCGCCGCGCTGTCGCTGGGACTGCAGCTCGCGGCGGCCCGCCAGCACGACTACGCCGACAGCCCCTTGGACTATGATGCCGACTACTGGCTGGCGGAGTTCAGCCTGGCCTCCGCCCCCTTGACCGTTACCGGGGGCTATGAGGTGCTGGGCAGCGACGACGGGGTGGGATTCAAGACCCCATTGGCGACCCTGCACAAGTTTCAGGGCTTCGCGGATCTTTTCCTGGTCACCCCGGCGGGCGGCGTCGAGGACCGTTACCTGACCCTTGCGACCCAGGTGGCGGGGGTCAAGCTGATGGCCACCTATCACGACTTCGAGGCCGACAAGGGCGGTGCCGATTACGGCGATGAACTCGATCTGGTGGCGGCCTATGCCTTCAGTCCGCGCTACAGCGCGCTGTTGAAGTACGCCGCCTATGACGCGGATGAGTTCGCGGTCGACACCGACAAGATCTGGCTCATGCTGAGCGCGGCATTTTGAACCATTTTCCCTCGGTAGTGCTTTGGGGCACCTCTGGTGCCCCGTTTTTTGCATGTCTCAAACTGGCGATGGTGCGATAGCGAAGTCATGGGTAAGTGTTCCGCTCAAGATATCCGGGTGATGCTGGTCGACGATCATCCGCAGCGCGCCGCCATGGTCGAGGCGGCGCTCGAGGGATGCGGTTGCCGGGTGGTCTCCATGCTGCCCACCGCTTCCGGCCTGCTGTTCCAGATGGAACAGCACCAGCCCGAGGTGGTCGTGATCGATATGGAGTCGCCGGATCGCGACATTCTGGAGAGCCTCTCCGTGCTCAATCAGCACCAGCCCACGCCGATCGTGATGTTCGCCCGCGAGCAGGATCCGCAGTTCATCCAGCAGGCGATCGACGCCGGCGTCAGCGCCTATCTGGCGGAAGGCGTGGACCCGATCAAGGTGCGTACCGTGATCGATGTCGCCATCGCCCAGTTCGCGCGCTACCAGGCGCTGCGCCGCAACCTGGAGGAAACCCGGCAGGAGCTGGAACAGCGCAAGTTGATCGATCGCGCCAAGCATCTGCTCATGGCCCACCAGAAGGTCGATGAAGCCCAGGCCTATGCGCAGATGCGCAAGCTGGCCATGAACAGCAATCAGACCATTTCCGCGGTGGCGGCCGGCGTGGTGGCCATCCTCGACGGGGAGCAGGGGGAGCAGTCGCGATGAGTCTTGTCGATATGCCGGTGGCGGATCTGCCGGCCGCAGAGCAGGTCCTGGTCACGCTGGGTTTCATGCGCCTCACGGATGCGGCGCCGCTGATCGTTGCCCGCGAGCTGGGGTTCTTTGCGCGCTTCGGCCTCGAGGTTGAGCTGGTGCGGGAAGTGTCCTGGGCCAATATCCGCGACAAGGTGACCGTGGGCACCCTGGATGCCGGCCAGATGCTGGCACCCATGCCGCTGCTGACTTCCCTGGGAATCGGCGGCCTGCGCTGCCCCCTGCTGACCGGGCTGATGCTCAATCTCAACGGCAATGCCATTACCCTGGCCACCGGGCTTTACGGGCAGTTGGTCGGTTCGGAACCGCCCCCCGAGGACCCACTGCAGCTGTCCCGCGCGCTGGCCCGGCAGTGTGCCGCGAGCGGCCAGCGGCTGACCATGGCCACTGTCTATCCCTTTTCCACCCATACCCTGCAGTTGCGGCTCTGGCTGGCCGCCGGCGGTCTGGATCCCGATACCCAATTGCGGTTGATCGTACTGCCGCCGGAGCAGATGGTCGACAGCCTGGCGCAGGGCATCATCGATGGTTTCTGCGTCGGCGAACCCTGGAATTCCGCCGCTGTCCAGGCCGGGGCAGGGGTGATTGCAGCGTCCGGTTATGACGTCTGGAACAATGCCCCGGAGAAAATCCTGGGGGTGACCGCCGCCTGGCACGACGCCCATCCGGGCACCCATCTGCGCCTGCGGCTGGCGTTGATGGAAGCCGCCTGCTGGCTGGCCGATGCCCGGCACCGTAAGCAAGCGGCGGAGTTGCTGGCACTGCCAGGCTATCTCGATCTCCCCCGCGGCCAGGTGCTGCCGGCGCTGCTGGGACAGCACCAGTACCGCCGTGGCGGCCCGCAGGTCGATAATCCCGATTTCCTGGTGTTCCACCGCTATCAGGCCGGCTTTCCCTGGCGCTCGCGCGGCGAATGCCTGCTGCGCCAATGCCTGGAACTGCTGGGCAAAGGCCTGCCGGATGCCGAGATCGCCGAGCTGGTGACGCGCTGTTATCGAACCGACCTCTATCGGCAGGCCGCAGGCCTCCTGGGGTGGCCCTGCCCGACGCAGGATCACAAGGCGGAGGGAGCCCACGCCGCAGCCTATGAACTGGAGCCTGGGGTTCGCCTGGGCGCCGATCTGGTGATGGGAGTCGATGGCCCGGATGCCTGCTGAAGCCGCTTCAGATGTGCGCAGCAATAGGGCAGCTGCACCGCGGAAGCGCATGGCGTCACCGCCGGAGACGCGCAGCAGTGCGCCCGGTGGCGCCGCCCCGATTCCGAGAGCTACCCAATCCTGTCCCGGAAGCCGTTGTTTTGCAAGGAATATACTCCCGTTCCCTCGCCGGCAGCTGGATGCCAGCGCCGTCCTCACCCGGCGCGTAAAAAGTTGGCATGACACCTGCTAGATAACTGATGCGAGCCGGCACAGCAGGTCTTGGCGCCGGCTCAACCACAGGTGTCCCCCAGGTTATCGGGCAATGCAGCCCACTTCGGCAGTTTCCGGAGTGGGCTTTTTTATTGGTGCCGGTTTATGCCGGTTGTCGCGCCGTGGCGCGCAGAGCAAAAGGAGTCATAGGTATGGGGCAGTCAAGGTCATCCGTCGTTCGAGCCCATTTCATCAGCCTGGTGGCCGCCGTGCTGTCCGCACTGCCGCTCGCCACGGCCGCCGAGGTAGGGCCGCCCGAGAAGGATGAGCTCAAGTTCGGCTTCATCAAGTTGACCGACATGGCCCCGCTGGCCATCGCTTATGAGAAGCACTTCTTCGAGGACGAAGGTCTCTACGTCACCCTGGAGGCCCAGGCAAATTGGAAGGTGTTGCTCGACGGGGTGATCGATGGCCAGCTCGACGGTGCGCACATGCTCGCCGGCCAGCCCCTCGCCGCGACCATCGGTTTCGGCACCGAGGCCCATGTGATCACTCCGTTCAGCATGGATCTCAACGGCAACGCCATTACCGTCTCCAACGCCATCTGGGAGCAGATGCAGGAAAGCATTCCCCGGCAGGCGGACGGCAAACCCGCGCATCCCCTCAAGGCTGACGCGCTCAAGCCCGTGGTCGAGTCCTACCGCGCCCGCGGCGAGCCCTTCAAGATGGGCATGGTGTTCCCGGTTTCCACACACAATTACGAACTGCGTTACTGGCTGGCGGCCGGGGGGCTCCACCCGGGCTACTACGCGCCGGCACGGGGCGACATCACCGGCCAACTGCAGGCCGATGTGCTGTTGTCGGTGACACCGCCGCCGCAGATGCCTTCCACCATGGAAGCCGGCACCATCCATGGCTACTGCGTGGGTGAGCCCTGGAACCAGCAGGCGGTGTTCAAGGGCATCGGCGTGCCGGTGATCACCGACTACGAGATCTGGAAGAACAACCCCGAAAAGGTGTTCGGCATCACTGCCGAATTTGCCGAGCGCTATCCCAATACCACGGTGCGTATCGTCAAGGCACTGATTCGTGCCGGCCACTGGCTGGATGCCAACGACAACGCCAATCGGCCCGAGGCGGTGCGCTACCTGGCGCAGCCCAATTACGTGGGCGCCGACTATGAGGTGATTGCCAACTCGATGACCGGCACCTTCGAGTACGAGAAGGGCGATCGCCGGCCAATTGCGGATTTCAACGTCTTTTTCCGCTATCACGCCACCTATCCCTACTACAGCGATGCCATCTGGTACCTGACCCAGATGCGGCGCTGGGGCCAGATCGCGGAGGCCAAGCCGGACGACTGGTACAAGGACACGGCGAAAAAAGTCTACCGGCCGGATATCTATCAGCAGGCCGCCGCGGAGCTGATTGCCGAAGGCAAATTCAGTGCTGCCGACTTTCCCGAGTTTGCCGCCGAGACGGGCTATCGGGCGCCCACCGCTGAATTCATCGATGGCATCGAATACGACGGTACCCAGCCCAATGCCTATCTCGCCAAGTTCCCCATCGGCCTCAAGGCCGAAGACACCCTGAAGTGATGTGCAACCGAAATTGTCCGTCGGCGGCCGGCCAGTGGCCGATCCGCCCAGCAGTCGGAGGAGACCGCTCATGACCCGCACCGCAGCTGCCCCAGTTCCGCTCAAGCCGGCCCCCACCCCGCCCGCGGGCGGTGAGCCGGCCAGGCCCGCCGGGCCTTCCCCGGTGCCGCCGAAGCCGGCCCCCAAGGGGGGCGCGCCCCTCTATGTCCGTATCCGCAAGGTGCTGGAATTGCTGGGGCTCAACTGGTTCGTCCCGCTGGTCAATCTGTGCGCGGGCGAAAGCCCCCGCGCGCAGGCCCGCGAGCTGTGGCTGATGGTGGGCGTGCCCCTGCTGGCCCTGCTCGCCTTCCTGGTCGTCTGGCACTGGGGCGCGGCGAAGATCGAGACCAGTCTCGGCGTGATTCCCGGGCCCGCTCAGGTGTGGGAGGAGGCCGGAGGGCTGATCGAAGAACACCGCGCTGAGCAGGAAAAGGCCGCGGCCTTCATGGCCCGCCAGGAGCAGCGCAACGCCGAGCAGCTGGCGGCGGATCCGAGCGCCGCGGTGCGGATCCGGCCCTACACCGGTCGGCCCACCTATCCGAGCCAGATCCTCACCAGTCTGTATACGGTGTTCACGGGCTTCCTGTTCGCCACCCTGGTGGCGGTGCCGGTGGGCATCCTGTGCGGCATGAGCCGGATCATCAACACCGCGCTCAACCCCCTCATCCAGATCTTCAAGCCGGTGTCGCCGCTGGCCTGGCTGCCGATCGTCACCATGGTGGTCAGCGCCCTCTACGCCGGTGGCAGCGGCGCCTGGTTCGAGAAGTCCTTTCTGGTCTCGGCGATCACCGTGACCCTGTGTTCCCTGTGGCCGACGCTGATCAACACCGCCGTCGGCGTCGCCTCCATCGACAAGGATCTGATCAATGTCGGTCGGGTGCTGAAGCTCGGCAAGGCGACCCAGATCACCAAGATCATTCTGCCCTCGTCTCTGCCGCTGATCTTTACCGGACTCCGGCTCTCGCTCGGGGTCGGCTGGATGGTGCTCATCGCCGCCGAGATGCTGGCGCAGAACCCGGGCCTCGGCAAGTTTGTCTGGGACGAGTTCCAGAACGGCAGTTCCAGCTCTTTGGGCCGGATCATGGTGGCGGTGTTCACCATCGGCATCATCGGCTTTCTGCTCGATCGCGTGATGCTCACGCTGCAGAAGCTGTTTTCCTTTGGCGAAGTACGGGCGTGAGGGGGCGGTCATGACGTTGCTTGCGCTGGCAGGTGTCACCAAGGGCTACGGCGAGGGTGCGTCCCGCACCCCGGTGCTGCACGACATCAATCTGGAAATCGGGGAGGGGGAGTTCGTCGCTGTGGTGGGCTTCTCCGGCAGCGGCAAGACCACGCTGATCTCTGCCATTGCCGGACTGATCGAGCCCGACGCCGGCACCATCACCAAGAACGGCAAGCCGATCGCCGGCGCCGGGCCGGATCGCGGCATCGTGTTCCAGAGCTACTCGTTGATGCCCTGGCTGACGGTGCACGGCAATGTCGCGCTGGCCGTCAACCAGGTGTTCCGCGACTGGCCAAGGGAAAAGCGCGAAGCCCAGGTCCGCAAGTATGTCGAGATGGTGGGCCTGGGCCCGGCTGCTCACAAGCGCCCCGCGGAACTGTCCGGCGGCATGCGCCAGCGGGTCGCGGTGGCGCGGGCACTGGCGGCGAGCCCGGACATTCTGCTGCTCGACGAACCGCTGAGCGCGCTCGATGCGCTGACCCGCGCCAACCTGCAGGACGAGATCCTGCGTATCTGGGAGCAGGATCGCAAAACGGTGATTCTGATCACCAATGACGTGGATGAAGGTCTGCTCATGGCCGATCGCATCATCCCGCTCAAGCCCGGGCCGGATGCGACCTTCGGGCCGGAGTTCCGGATCGATCTGTCGCGGCCGCGTTTGCGCACCGAGATGAACCATGACCCGGATTTCAAGCGCCTGCGCAATGAGATCACCCAGTACCTGATGGGCGTCGGCGGCACCGCAGCGGAGGCCGAGACCGGTAATGTCAGCCTGCCGCCGGTGCGGCCCAATACCAGTATCGACTGGAAGCTCGACACCACGGCGCTCAAGCCCGCGACGCCGGCGCCCAAGCCCGCGGGTGGCGACCGCTACCTGGAGTTCACTCAACTCAGCAAGATCTATCCGACCCCCAAGGGTCCGGTGGCGGTGGTCGAGGATTTCAACCTCAAGGTCCGCCAGGGAGAATTCATCTCCCTGATCGGCCATTCAGGCTGCGGCAAGTCGACGGTGCTGTCGATGTGCGCCGGACTCAATCCAATCAGCGCCGGCGGCATCATTCTCGACGGCAAGGAAATCGACGGCGCCGGTCCCGACCGCGCGGTGGCGTTCCAGGCGCCCAGCCTGTTCCCCTGGCTGACCGCTTTCGAGAACGTCTATCTGGGGGTGGAGAGCGTCTATCCCCATGCCCAGCAGAGCGAGCGCGACGACATCGTCGAGTACTACCTGACCCGGGTCGGGCTCGCCGATGCCATGCACAAGAAAGCCAGCGCGCTTTCCAACGGCATGAAGCAGCGGGTGGGTATCGCCCGCGCCTTTGCGCTGTCCCCCAAGCTGCTGCTCCTCGACGAACCCTTCGGGATGCTCGATTCCCTGACCCGCTGGGAGCTGCAGGAAGTGCTGATGGAGGTCTGGGACCGCACCAAGGTCACCGCACTGATGGTCACCCACGATGTCGACGAGGCGATCCTGCTCGCCGACCGCGTGGTGATGATGACCAATGGCCCCCGCGCCCGGGTCGGCAAGGTGGTGGAGATCGACATCCAGCGGCCGCGCAGTCGCAAGGCGCTGCTGGAGCATCCGGATTATTACGCGTATCGCGAGAGCCTGATCTCGTTTCTCGCCGAGTGCGACCGGCACTGAGGAGGATTCCGCAATGAACGATGCAATACGAGTGGTGGTGATCGGCAACGGCATGGTCGGGCACCGCTTTCTGGAGGCGCTCGCCACCGGCCCCGCGGCCGGCCGGGCGCAGGTTACCGCCTTCTGCGAGGAGCCCCGCGTCGCCTATGACCGCGTGCACCTCACCGAATTCTTCAGCGGCCGGGACGCCGACGCGCTGTCGCTGGTCGAGTCCGGCTTCTACGAGCGGCACGGCATCCGGGTGCTGATCGGCGATCCCGCGGTCGCCATCGACCGCGACGCGCGCACGGTGACCGCACAGAGCGGCACCCTGGTGCCCTACGACAAGTTGGTGCTGGCCACCGGCTCCTACCCCTTCGTGCCGCCCATTCCCGGCCATGATCGCGAGCACTGCTTCGTGTACCGCACCATCGAGGATCTGGAGGCGATCCGCGCGGCGGCGGGCAGCGCCGAGGTCGGTGCTGTGGTGGGCGGGGGACTGCTGGGCCTGGAGGCCGCCAAGGCCCTCAAGGATCTCGGCCTGCAGACCCATGTGGTCGAGTTCGCGCCGCGGCTGATGGCGGTGCAGGTCGACGCCGGCGGCGGCGCACTGCTGCGCGAGCAGATCGAGTCGCTCGGCGTGCAGGTGCACACCGGCAAGAACACTCAGGCGATCGAGGACGGCGCCAGCCGCAGGCACCGCATGCGCTTCGCCGACGGCGCCGAGATCGAAACCGATGTGGTGCTGTTCTCCGCCGGGATTCGCCCCCGGGATCAACTGGCGCGTGACTGTGATCTCGCGGTCGGCGAGCGCGGCGGCATCGTCATCGACGATCACTGCCGGACCTCGGACCCGGACGTCTACGCGATCGGTGAATGCGCGCTCTGGGGCGGACGCATCTTCGGTCTGGTGGCGCCCGGCTACCGGATGGCCGCGGTGGCCGCGGACGCCATCGCCGGCGGCGGGGAAGCCTTCACCGGCGCCGACATGAGCACCAAGCTCAAGCTTATGGGCGTCGATGTCGCCAGCATCGGCGACGCCCAGGGCACTGCGCCGGGCGCGCGGGAATACGTCTATGTCGATGGCCTGCACGGCCTCTACAAGAAGATCGTGGTCGACGCCGAGGGCAGGAAATTGCTGGGTGCGGTGCTGGTGGGAGACGCCGCCGACTACGGCACCCTGCTGCAATACAGGCTCAACGACATGGCGCTGCCGGAGCATCCGGACGCCCTGATCCTGCCGCGGCGCGACGGCGACGATCTGCCGGGACTGGGGGTGGCGGCGCTGCCCGACAGCGCCCAGATCTGCTCCTGCCACAATGTCAGCAAGGGCCAGCTGTGCGCGGCGGTCGCCGAGGGCGCCACCACCCTGGGGGCGCTCAAGGAGTGCACCAAGGCCGGCACCGGCTGCGGCGGCTGCGCAGTGCTGGTCGGCCAGGTGCTCAACGCCGAACTCGAAAAGCTGGGCCTCGAGGTCTGCACCGACATCTGCGAGCACTTCCCCCACACCCGCCAGGAGCTGTACCACCTGGTGCGGGTCAACCAGATCAAGAGCTTTCACGAACTCCAGACGCGCCATGGCCGCGGTAACGGCGGCTGTGACATCTGCAAACCCGCGGTGGCGTCGATCCTCGCCTCCTGCTGGAACGAGCATGTGCTCGATCGCCGCCACGCCGGCTTGCAGGACACCAATGACCGCTACCTAGGCAACCTGCAGAAAAACGGCACCTATTCCATCGTGCCGCGCATCGCCGGCGGCGAGATCACCCCGGACAAGCTGATCGCCCTGGGCGAGGTCGCCAGGCGCTATGACCTCTACACCAAGATCACCGGCGGCCAGCGCATCGACCTGTTCGGCGCACGTGTCGAGCAGTTGCCACAGATCTGGGAGGAGCTGATCGCCGCCGGTTTCGAGACCGGCCACGCCTACGGCAAGGCCGTGCGCACGGTGAAATCCTGTGTCGGCAACACCTGGTGCCGCTATGGCGTGGACGACAGTGTCGGCCTCGCGCTCGAAATCGAACATCGTTACAAGGGCCTGCGTTCACCCCACAAGCTCAAGTTCGCGGTCTCCGGCTGCACCCGGGAGTGCGCCGAGGCGCAGAGCAAGGATGTCGGCGTCATCGCCACCGAGCACGGCTGGAATCTCTATGTGTGTGGTAACGGCGGCATGCGGCCGCGCCACGCCGACCTCTTCGCCACCGATCTCGAACGCGACACCCTGATCCGCTACATCGACCGCTTTCTGATGTTCTATGTGCGCACCGCCGATCGCCTGCAACGCACTTCGACCTGGTTCGAGAGTCTCGACGGTGGCCTCGATTATCTGCGCGCCGTGGTGATCGACGACTCCCTGGGGATTGGCGCCCAGCTCGAGGAGGAGATGGCGGCGGTGATCGGCAGTTACCAGTGCGAGTGGAAAACCGCGGTGTCCGATCCGGAGAAGCGCAAGCTGTTCCGTCCCTTCGTCAACAGCGACCGGCCCGACGAGCAGGTGGTGTTCGTGCGCGAGCGCGAGCAGATCCGTCCGGCCCGGGAAGAAGAGCTGGAGGAGGGCCTGCCGGCATGACTGCGAGTACCGTGCAAAGCGCCGGCGTGGATGCCGCGCTGCGTTGGCTCGATATCTGTGGGCTCGACGACCTGCCCTACGACGCCGGGGTCGCCGCGCTCCTGGAGCCGGGCGATGGCAGCACCCGGCAGATCGCGCTGTTTCGCATCGAGGATTCGGAGCAGGTCTACGCCATTGCCAACCGGGACCCCTTCAGTCACGCCAATGTGCTGGGCCGCGGCATCCTGTGCTGGACTCAGGGCCAACCCGCGGTGGCGTCGCCGGTGTTGAAGCAGCACTTCCTGCTGAGCGACGGCCGCTGCATCGAAGATGAAAGCGTCCGCATCCAGGTGTTTCCGGTCCGCGTGCACGACGGGCGGGTCGCGGTCGGCGTGGCGGAGTCCTGACATGGCAGGCTATGAGTTCCTGACCGTGGACGTCTTCGCCGAGCGCGCCTTTCAGGGCGCCCCCATCGCTGTGTTTCCCGACGCTTCGGCCATTGCGGAGGAGCTGTTGCCGGCGATCGCCGGGGAACTCAATCTGTCTGAAACCCTGTTTCTGTACCCATGCACCGAGCCCGGCCGCTTCGGTGTGCGGGTGTTCGCTCCGGGTGGCGAGGTCGAACCCCTGGGGCATCCGCTGCTCGCCGCCGGGCGCGCGCTGCTTGCCACCGGCGCCGTGGGGCCGCTCGGCGAGCGACCGCTACCCCTGGCGCTCGATCATGACGGCGGGTCGGTCGAGGTGAATCTGGGCCCGCTGCGCGGGGACAGCTGTTTCGTGCAGTTCAGCCTGAGCGCGAACCCGGTGCTGGACAGATACACCCCAGCTGGCGCGGAACTGGCGGCACTGTTGTCCCTGCCCGAGCGGGAGATCGATACCCGCTCGTTCGGCGTGCGTCTGGCGAGCCTCGGCAAGCCCTACCTGATCGTACCCGTCTTCAGCCAGGGCGCGGTCGAGGAGGCACGCTTCGATTTCGAGGCCTGGGGCAGATCCAGCGCCCCGGCGCTCGCGGCCCAGGAAATCTTTCTGTTCAGCGCCCGCACCCACAACCGGGACGCGGACTTTCACGGCCGCCTGCTGGGGCCGGACATCGGCCCCCGCGAAGATCCCCCGATCGGTGCGGTCATGCCCAGCTTCGCGGGTTATCTCGCCGATCACGACGGCATCCGCGAGGGCACCTATACCTTCGCGATCGACCGCGGGCGCGTTGCGGGCCGCCGCAGCCTGCTGCACATCGAACTCGACAAGCGCCGCGGCCGGCCCGTCCGGGTGCGGGTCGGCGGCGATACCGTGCTCGTCACTCGCGGCACCCTGCACATCGAATCCCGGAGGTAGCCATGTTGTTCGGTCGCCACAGCAAGAATCCCATCAGCATCGCCGACAAGGAGGTCGCCGGCTGGACCTATACCACCTGCGGCTACTGCTCCACGGGTTGCGCCATCGAAGTGGGCAAGAATGCGCGGGGGCAGGTGGTCGCCTCGCGAGGCGTCGGCGGCGCCGACGTCAACCGTGGCAAGCTCTGCCTCAAGGGCATGTTCGAGCACGAGCTGTTCGACGCAAAGGGGCGCGGTGACGAACCCCTGTTGCGCCGCCACCTGGGCGAATCCTTCGCGCCGGTGTCCTGGGACGGCGCCCTCGATCACATGACCGCCGAGATTCACCGCATCCAGGCGCAACACGGGCGCGACGCCTTCGCCGTGGTATCGACGGGACAGATTCTCACCGAGGAGTTCTATACCCTGGGCAAACTCACCCGGGGCCTGATCGGCACCAACAACTACGACGGCAATACCACCCTGTGCATGGCCTCGGCGGTGTCCGGTTACAAGCGTTCGTTCGGCTCCGACGGGCCGCCCGGCTGCTACCAGGATTTCGAGCACACCGACTGTCTGATCGCCTGGGGATCCAACCTCCCGGAGCAGCATCCGATCATCTACTGGCGCCTCAAGGAGGCGCTGGAGAAGCGCAGGTTTCCGCTGATCGTGGTCGATCCCCGGGTCACCATGTTCGCCCAGTTCGCCGATATCCATCTGCCGGTCAAGCCCGGCACCGATGTCGCGCTGCAGAACGCGCTGATGCACGTGATCCTCGCCGAGGGCTTGGAGAACGCCGAGTACATCGCCGGCAACACCACCGGCATCGACGAGTTGCGCGCCGAGGTTGCCAAGTGGGATCCCACCACGGCGGCGGCGGTGTGCGGCATCGATGAGGACAGCATCCGCAACGTCGCGCGCCTGTACGCCAGGGCGCCGGCGGCGATGCACATCTGGACCATGGGTATCAACCAGAGCACCCATGGTTCCGACGGCGTGGTGGGCATGAACAACCTCGCCCTGCTGACCGGCAACGTCGGCAAGCCCGGTGGCACCGCGCTGTCGATCACCGGCCAGTGCAACGCCATGGGTACCCGGGAATGGTCGTCCTGCTCCGGCCTGCCGGGTTACCGGGCGCTGGAGAAGCCGGAGCATCGCGCCGAAATCGCGCAGTTCTGGAATATCGATCCGGCGTTTCTGCCGCAAAAGCGCGGGCTGTTCCAGACCGATATCTTTCCCGCCATCGAGACCGGCCAGATCCGGGGCCTGTGGCTGGTCGCCACCAATCCGCTGACCTCCATGCCCAACACGGCGCGCATTCGCAAGACGCTGGAGAAGCTCGAGTTCCTGGTGGTGCAGGATTCCTATGCGGACATGGAGACCAATCAGTACGCGCACCTCTACCTGCCGGCGGCGGTCTGGGCGGAAAAGGAGGGCACCTTCACCAATACCGAGCGCCGGGTAAACCTGGTGCGCCGGGTCACCGAACCCCGCACCGGCACTAAATCCGATCTCGATATCTTCAACGAACTCGCCAGGCGCTTCGATCCCGAGGGCAGGGTGCGTTTTCCAGAGCGACCCGCGGAAGTCTTCGAGGAAATGCGTGAGCTGTCCCGCGGCCGGCTCTGCGATCTGTCCGGCATGGACCACGACCTGATCGAACAGCGTCGCGGCATCCAGTGGCCCTTTACCCGGGACCAACGCGAGGCCGGCGAAATGCCACCTCCCGGCGGCGTGCGGCTGTACACCACGCCGCGCAGTTTCCAGTACCCGGATGGTTGCGCCAGGCTGATCCCGCTGCCGTTCGTCGATAACAACGAGCGGCCCGACACCCAGTATCCCTTCTGGCTCAATTCCGGGCGGCTGGTGGAGCATTTTCACACCCGCACCCGCACCGGCAAGGTGGGCAACAACAACAAGTACAGTCCCATACCCTTCATGGAGATCAATCCCGATGCCGCCGTCGAGCTGGGCATCCGCCACCAGGAGTACGTGCGCTGCGTGTCGCGGCGCGGCGATGCCCTGGTGATGGCCATGCTCACCCAGCGGGTACCGCGGGACATGGTGTTCATCCCGTTCCATTTCTTCGATTGCGTGAACCGGCTCACCCTGGGCCTGCTGGACCCGCATTCCCGTCAGCCGGCGTTCAAGCAGAGCGCGGTGCGGGTCGAGCGGGTCGCCGATCAGACCGCTGCCGCCAGGCTCTGTCTAGAGGCACGCAAGTATTGAGAGGCGAGAAGACGATGAACAAGACCGAATGTCATCCACCGATTTTCGAAGTCCGCGCCGACGAGCCGGACTACGAGCGGCTCAAGGATCCACAGACCCGGGACACCACCCGCTACGGCAGCTTCATCGAGCTGGTGCCCGAAGACAGTACGCTGCGTGGCGAGAGCCTGCATATCAACGGTAATCCGGAAGTGGGCGGTAATCCCAACCGCTACAAACAGCACGGCTTCTATTTCAATGCCGACAACTGCATCGGCTGTCATGCCTGCGAGGCCGCCTGTAGCGAGAAGAACGACAATCCCGCCCATATCGCCTTTCGCTCGGTGGGCTATGTCGAAGGCGGCACCTATCCGGATTACCAGCGCATCAACATCTCCATGGCCTGCAACCATTGCGAGGATCCGGTGTGCCTCAAGGGCTGTCCGACGCGGGCCTATACCAAGTTCGCCGAGTATGGCGCGGTGCTCCAGGATCCGGATATCTGCTTCGGCTGCGGCTACTGCACCTGGGTGTGCCCCTACAACGCGCCCCAGCTCGATCCGGTGAAGGGCCAGGTGACCAAGTGCAACATGTGTGTCGACCGGCTCGAGGTCGGCCTCAAGCCGGCCTGCGTGAGCGCCTGTCTGGGCAATGCGCTCGATTTCGGGGTGGTCGAGAACATTCCCGAAAACCGCATCGAGGCGAAGGCCGAGATTCCCGGCTTTCCCGATCCCTCCATCACCAGGCCCAATATCCGTTTCCAGCAGATGCGCTCCACCCACCGCGAGATGACCCGGCCGGACGGCCTGCCGGTGAAATACCATCGCGACGACGCCAGCGGCAGCTTTCAGCCGGAGGTGGACGCGGTCAAAGGCGGCGCAGAGCGACAGTGGAACTGGCGCAAGCTGCTCACCTCCCACGAACGCGCCCATGTGATGTTCACGCTCAGTGCGCAGGCTGTGCTGGGCGCCTTTCTGCTGCTGCTGGCCGGTGGCCTGGGTGGCGCCCTGACGCCCCTGGCGCGGGCACCTGTGGAACTGCCCCTGCTCGCCGGGCAGATCGCCCTGTTGGTATTCGGCCTGTTCAGGCTCAACATGCACCTGGGCAAGCCGCACCGCTTCTACCGCGGCTTCAACAATCTGCGCTGGTCGCCGGTGAGTCGGGAAATCGCCGGTATCTCCGGATTCTTCAGCCTGTTGCTCGGTTACGCGCTCCTGGCGCCCTTTTCGGGGTCGCTGGTGGACGTGCTGCAGGGGTTGTTGGGCGCCGGCGCTGCGGCCAGCGGCCTGGCGGGGCTGTACTTCATGTACCGCATCTATCGTATCCCCGCGCGTCCGTACTGGGATCACTGGCAGACGGCGACCGCCTTTGCCGGTAACGCGCTGGCGCTGGGCGCCGCGCTTGCCGGCCTGGTGGCGCTGCCGGTGCTGGCGCTGAGCGGCGCCTCGGCAGCCGCGCCGGCCGCCATGCTGGCGGCCGCGGTGGCGCTGGGCCAGGCGATCGAGATCGCCGGCCACCTGGGTCACGCGCGGGCCATGCGCCGCATCGGCCGCGAGGGCTCGGTGTCCTGGTTTCTGCAAACCACCCGCTACTACTGGCCCTGGGTGATCCGCAACGGTCTGCTCGGCGTCAATGTGGTCGCCGCCCTGGGTATTGCTGCGGGGACCCTCGACGGCTGGGCACTGGCCGGGGCCTGGCTGCTGCTGGGCCTCTCCGCGCTCGCCGCCGCCGCCATCGGCCGCTCGCTGTTCTTTGTGGTGGTGATTCCCACCACTATGCCCGGCGCCTTTTTCTGGAAAAACCAGGATTTCGTCGAGCACGCCCGGCAGACCGGCCTCGCCGACCAGGAGCAGGTCGGGGTGGTGCGCGAGCACCACGGCCGGTTCAAATGGGATGAGCTCTGGGCCACGGTGCGCGCCACCCGGCCCCGCGATCTGGTGCGCCACGTCCGCGAGATCCTGGTGTGGCAGCGACTGCCGGGAGAGCGGCGCCGCTGAGTGGCGCCATAGCGGTGGTGGGGTATTTGCGATGCCAAGACCGGCGGCGCCGTCGGTAGCCAGCCCCTGCCAATGCGGTGTCTGCGGCGTCTCAAGTCCGCGGGTCTGGCCCACTGGGTTTGGTCTGACACCGGGTTGCGCTTAAACTGTGCGTTCGCCCGCGAAATCCGCAGCACATTTCCTGGGTAGTTCCGGCTCGGGCGGAGCCGGTAGTGGAAACGGCGGATGATCACCGACGGTCGGCGGAATCCCCGCCGCACCGTCGTCCGGTGACCCTGTCTGCGCCACGAAAAGCGAGTTGTTCATCCGGTCCGGCACCGAGCCGGCACCGATTCCGATTGTTTTACAGGAGGCAGTTATGACAGACCGAGAGCGGATCGCGGAGGCCATCGCCATCGCCAACATACCCACCCTGCTGATGGGGCTGGTGCAGATGACCGGCGATCGCAGCTGGCTGGAGAAGCCCTATCGGCCGAAGCGTGGGCGCGGCGTCGGCGACAACGACAGCGGTGGTCTGAGTGAAGAGGTCCAACAGGAGATTCGCGACGCCGCGGTCGAGGCCATCGTCGCCTGGAAGCAGGGCAAGCCGCTGGCGCTGCCGGAGCCCAGCGATGCGGAGTTGGTCGAGATGCTCAGCGCCGCCATGGGTGAGCGGGTGCCCGAGGAGTACGGCGAATTTACCGCCGCCCAATTGGGCCAGCGGGCGATGCTCTGGGACCAAAAGATTCCCGTGCCCGAGGGATTCAAGGTGATCGTCATCGGTGCCGGGGCTTCCGGGCTGTGCACGGCGGTCAATCTCAAGGCGGCCGGCGTGCCTTTCGAAGTCTTCGAGCGCCGTGCAACCGTGGGCGGCGTCTGGCAGGACAATCGCTATCCGGGCGCCGGTGTGGATACCCCCAACCACCTGTATTCGTTTTCGTTCGCGCCCTACGACTGGTCCCAGTACTTCGTGCTGCGCGACGAACTGCACGATTATTTCGAGGACGTCGCCGACCGCTTCGAAGTGCGCCAGCACATCCGCTTCAACACCGATGTCATCGCGGCGGTCTACAACAGTGACAGTCAATGCTGGGACGTTCGTATCCGCAATGCCGATGGCAGCGAGGAGACCCGCAGTGCCAATGTGCTGATCAGCGCGGCCGGCATCTTCAACCCGCCGGCTTTCCCCGACATTCCGGGGCTCGATGGCTTCACCGGGCAGAGGTGGCACTCCGCGGAATGGCCCGCGGATGGCAATGTGGAAGGCAAGCGGGTACTGATGATCGGCAACGGTGCCAGCGCCATGCAGATCGGCCCGGAAATCCAGAACCAAGTGGAATCGCTGACCATTTTCCAACGCTCGCCGCACTGGGCTTCCCCGTTCGAGCAGTTTCGCAAACCTGTGCCGGAGCCACTGCGTTACCTGCTCAACGAAGTGCCGTTGTACCGCAACTGGTATCGCATGCGGCTGGGCTGGACCTACAACGACCGGGTCTATGATTCGCTGCAGAAGGATCCGGACTGGAAGCATCCGGAGCGCTCGCTGAATGCTGTCAACGATGCTCACCGCGCCTACTTCGTCGACTACATCAAGACTGAACTGGGCGATCGCACCGATCTGCTCGACAAGGTGGTGCCGGATTATCCGCCGTTCGGCAAGCGCCTGCTGATGGATAACGGCTGGTACCGGATGCTGCGCAATCCCAAGGTGACACTGGTCGATAGCAGTATCGAGCGGATCGACGGCGACGCCGTTGTCACCCGCGATGGCGAGCGCCATGCCGGCGACGTGCTGTTGATCGCCACCGGGTTCAATGTGCTGCAATTCCTTTCCACCTATGATCTGGTGGGCCGTTCGGGGCGCAACCTGCGCGACGTCTGGGGTGCAGATGACGCTACCGCCTACCTGGGCACGGTGGTGCCCGACTTCCCCAATTTCTTCACCCTTTACGGGCCCAACCTGCAGCCGGGGCATGGCGGCAGCTTCATCTTCGTCGCCGAAATGCAGGTGCGCTATACCATGCAGATGATCGACGCCATGGCGCGCCGCGACCTCGGCGCGGTGGAATGTCGGCCGGACGTCCACGACCGCTATATCGAAAAGGTCGATGCCACCCATGAGAACATGGTCTGGACCCACCCGGGCATGAGTACCTACTACCGCAATTCCCGCGGCCGCGTGGTGGTCAACTCGCCGTACCGCAATGTCGACTTCTTCGAGATGACCAAGGAGGTCGATCTGGATGACTACATTGTCGAGCCCCGGGGCCGACCCGAAGCGGCCTGATCCCGATGTTGTGCGACCGCGTCCGGGCGGAGTCTCCGCCCGGCAGCCGGTCGCGGGGAGAGGCCCGGTGACATGACCCTCTGGCAGGCCGGGTTGCTGGCGGCGGCCAAGGTCACCGCCGCGGTGGCCGCCGGGCTATTGCTGCAGGCGCTGGTGTTTCGGGTGCTGCGGGCGCTCGGCGAACGCAACGGCTGGCGCACCCAGCGCGAGCTGCTGCCTGCGATCCGCAGCGCCGCCAGAACCCTGTTGGCGCTGATCGCCCTGCTGTGGCTGATGCCGGCGCTGACCGAGATCGATGCGGAGCTGTCCGCGTTGATCCGCCATGGTCTGAGTGTGGCAGTGATCGGGGCGGTGACCTGGCTGGCCGCGGCCCTGGTTGATGCCGGAGCCGATGTCCTCCGCGGCAGGTATGACATCACCCGCGCCGATAACCTCGAGGCGCGCCGCATGCACACCCAGTTGGTGGTGCTGGAACGGGTGGTCGTCGCCATCATCGTGATCGTGGGTACGGCGGCGGCACTGATGACCTTCCCCCGGGTGCGCGATATCGGCGCCAGCCTGCTGGTTTCGGCCGGCTTCGCCGGGCTCGCACTGGGCCTGGCCGCGCGACCTGTGCTGGAGAATCTCATCGCCGGGCTGCAACTCGCCTTTACCCAGCCGATCCGGGTCGACGACGTGGTGATCATCGAGGGCGAGTGGGGTCGCGTCGAGGAGATTACCGCCACCTATGTGGTAATCCGGATCTGGGATGAACGGCGCCTGATCGTCCCCTTTTCACACTTCATTTCCCAGCCGTTCCAGAACTGGACCAGAACCTCTGCCGACATTCTGGGCACCATCTTTCTGCACACCGATTACCGGATTCCGGTGGCGGCGGTGCGCGCCGAGCTGCAGCGCCTGTGCGCCGCCAATGCACTTTGGGACGGCCGCGTCTGTGTGCTCCAGGTCACCGAGGCAGGGGAGCGGACGCTGCAGCTGCGCGGCCTGGTCAGCGCGTCCGATTCCGGCCGCGCCTGGGATCTGCGCGTCGCCCTGCGTGAGCAACTGGTGGAATTCCTGCAGCGCGAATTTCCGGACTGTCTGCCCAGAACGCGGCTCGAATGTCTGGGCCGCCCGGACGGGATCGGCGCAGCGGAGCCCGGGGCGTGATCTCGGAGCGAGCGCCGCCGTTGCAGGATCCGGCCACCAGCGCACTTTTCCTCGACGTCGACGGCACGCTGCTGGACTTCGCCGAGCAGCCCATGGCCGTGGTGGTCCCGGAGCGGCTGCGCGCGCTCCTGGCAGACCTGCACCGGGGTTGCGGCGGCGCCCTGGCGCTGGTCAGCGGCCGCGAGATCGATACCATCGATCGCCTGTTCGGTATGCCGGAGCTGGCTGTCGCCGGACTCCACGGCCTGGAGCGCCGCGACGCCAACGGCAACCTGTGGCGCCGTCCCGCCGCCGGACCCGCCTTCGCGGACCTGGAACAGCGGCTGGCGGACTTCGTGCGCGATCACCCCGGAGTAACCCTGGAACACAAGCGGGTAGCGCTTGCCGTGCACTATCGCGCGGCTCCGGCACAGGCCTCGGCAGTTGCCGCGCTGGCGGAAGCCCTGGAGACTGATCTGCCCGCCGAATTCCGTGTCCAGCGTGGCCATCAGGTGGTCGAGGTGCGCCCGGCGGGCGCCGACAAGGGGACGGCGATCGGCGAATTTCTGGCGGAGGCGCCCTTTACCTGCCGCCGCCCGGTTTTCATCGGCGACGATCTCACCGACGAGCATGGCTTCGAGGTGGTCAACGCCGCCGGCGGGTTGTCCGTCAAGGTGGGGGGCGGGCTCAGTGCGGCAAGCTACCGTCTCCCGGAACCCGCCGCCGTGCATCGCTGGCTGGCGGCGTCGCTGGCTGCTCGGAGTGACCGTCTTGAATGATCTGAATCTCGCCCTGATCGGCAATTCCACCATCGCGGCGCTGATCGACAACCGCGCGGACATCGTCTGGTCTTGCATGCCGCGGCTGGACAGCGACCCGGTGTTCGACGCCCTGCTGCGTGAACCCGATGGCGATGCCGCCGGGCGATTCACCATCGAACTGCTCGATTACAGCCACTCCGAGCAGCACTATGAAAAAAACACCGCGATTCTGGTTACCCGGCTGCACGCAAGGGACGGCTCGGCGGTGGAGATCGTCGACTTCGCGCCCAGGTTCAAACAGTATGGCCGCATCTTCCGGCCAGTCATGCTGGTTCGGCAGATCCGCCCGTGCGCGGGCACGCCACGGATCCGGATCCGCCTGCGGCCGCAGGCGGGCTTCGATGGCGAGCCGGTTGCGGTCACCCACGGCAGCAACCATGTTCGCTATGTCAGCCCCCGGTTGGCGTTGCGCCTGAGCACCGACTTCTCGATCACCGCGATACTCGATGAATTGCCGGTGGTCGCCGATGGACCCTTCACCATGGTGCTGGGTCCCGACGAGACCCTGGCCGAATCCGTCGCCGCCCTGGGCCGGCGCTACCGCGAAGAGACCGACAGCTACTGGGTCGAGTGGGTGCGTTTCCTGGGCATTCCGTTCGAGTGGCAGCGCGAAGTAATCCGCGCCGCGATCACCCTCAAGCTCAACGCTTTCGACGACACCGGGGCCATCATCGCCGCGGTGACCACCTCGATTCCGGAAGCCCCCGGGAGCGGGCGCAACTGGGATTATCGCTACTGTTGGCTGCGCGACGCCTACTTCGTGGTGGCGGCCCTGAATCGCCTGGGTGCCACCCAGACCATGGAGCGCTACCTGAGCTTCATCATCAACCGGGTCGCGGACTCCGAGGACGGTTATTTGCAGCCCGTGTACCGTATCAATGGGCGCAGCGATATCGTCGAAGCCATCGTCGAGCGGCTGCCCGGCTACAATGGTATGGGGCCGGTAAGGGTCGGCAATGCCGCCTATACCCAGGTGCAGAACGATGTCTATGGAGCCACCATCCTGGCCGCCGCCCATGTCTTCTACGACGAGCGCCTCCACCACCCGGGGACCGAAAGCCTGTTCCGGCGCCTGGAGATTCTGGGCAATCATGCGGTGGCCCGTTACGATCAGCCCGACGCCGGGCTGTGGGAGTTTCGCGGCATCAGCAAGGTACACACCTTTTCGGCGGCGATGTGCTGGGCGGCCTGCGATCGCCTGGCGCGGATCGCGGCGCGCCTCGACCTCGGCGACCGCGCGCGGCATTGGCGCCGGCACGCCGACGCCATGCATGCCGCGATCTGTGAGCGCGCCTGGAACCCCGAGTTGAACAGCTTCGTGGAGAGTTTCGGTGGTCGCGATCTCGACGCCAGTCTGCTGTTGCTCCAGCAATTGGGCTTCGTGGCCGCCGAGGATCCCCGCTTCGTCGGTACCGTCGCCGCGGTGGAGCGCCGTCTCAAGCGCGGTGGCCTGATCATGCGCTATGCCACGGAGGACGATTTCGGCGTTCCGGAAACCGCCTTTACCATCTGCAGCTTCTGGTACATCGACGCCCTTCATGCCCTGGGCCGGGTCGATGAGGCCCGCGAGCTGTTCGCGCACCTGCTCGGCTACTGCAACCCCCACGGGCTACTTTCCGAAGACGTTGATAACCGGACCGGTACTCTGTGGGGAAACTTCCCCCAAACCTACAGCATGGTCGGTATGATCAATTCGGCGCTGCGCCTGTCGCGCCCCTGGGAGGGCAACTTCTGAAACGCCTGGTGGTGGTTTCCAATCGCTGCAATGTACCGCGCGGCGGCAGTGCGCCCGGCGGGCTGGCGGTAGCGCTGACTGCGGCGCTGCGGGAATGCGGCGGGCTCTGGTTCGGCTGGAACGGCAAGGTCGCCGAAGACGGCGGGCGCAAGCCGACCATGGCCCGGGTCGATGAGGTCGACTACGCCACCCTGCCGTTGGCACGCGACGCCTACGAAGGTTACTACAAGGGCTACGCCAACCGCGTGCTCTGGCCGTTGTGCCACTATCGGGTGGAGTCGATCCAGTACCGGCATTGGTTCGAGGATCGCTACTGGCGCACCAACGAGCTGTTTGCGCGCAAGTTGCTGCCGCTGCTCGGCACCGACGACCGCATCTGGGTGCACGACTACCACCTGATCCCCCTGGGCAGTGCGTTGCGCGAGGCAGAGGTCCGCCAGCCGCTCGGATTCTTCCTGCACATTCCCTTTCCCTCGCCCGACGTGCTGCGTGCGCTGCCCCAATGGCACCGCCTGCTGTGGGATCTCTGCGCCTACGACCTGGTGGGCTTTCAGACCCGGGACGACGCCCAGAACTTTCTCGAAGCCCTGCGTCGCCTGACCCGGGCCAAGGTAGGACGCGACGGTTCGGTGTCCTGGGACGGACGCCGTTGTCGGGCGGCCGCGTTCCCGATCAGCATCGATGTCGAAGAGGTTTGCCGGATGGTCCAGGGCGGCCGCGATATCCGTACCGTGCGCGATCTCGAGCGCAGCCTCCAGGGACGTGCGCTGATCGTCGGCGTCGACCGCCTGGACTACAGCAAGGGCCTGCCGGAGCGCTTTCAGTCCTACGCTCATCTGCTCGCCAATTATCCCCAGGTCCACGGCCGGGTGGTGTTCCTCCAGGTCGCACAGCCGTCGCGCGCCGATGTTCCCGAATACGCACAATTGAAGACGCGCCTGGAGGCCATCGTCGGCCATATCAATGGCGAGTTCGCGGAGTTCGACTGGGCGCCGATCCGCTACATCAACAAGACCTATGCGCGCGCCACCATCATGAATTTTCTCGCCATGGCGCGGGTGGGGCTGGTGACGCCGCTGCGCGACGGCATGAACCTGGTCGCCAAGGAGTTCATCGCCGCCCAGACCTCGGAGGATCCGGGCGTGCTGATCCTGTCGGAATTTGCCGGCGCGGCGCGGGAGCTGGACTCGGCGCTGCTCGTCAACCCCCATGATCAGGAGAGTGTGGCCGACGCCCTGGGCAGGGCCATGGACATGCCCCTCGAAGAGCGCCGCGAACGCTGGCAACACGCCCTCGACCGCATCCGCGGCAACGATGTCTTCCATTGGTCGCGCAGCTTTCTCGAGGCCCTGGAACGATGCCGGAGCAGCTGACCGCGGCCGCAGCCCTGATCGGCGATATCGGCGGCACCAACACCCGGCTGGCGCTGAGTGCGGGTGGCCGCTACTTCGAGGTGGCCCACTTTGCCAATGCCGGCGCCGCCGGCCTCGACGTGCTGATCGAGCGTTACCTGCACGAGCACCAACCGGTGGCGGCAGAGCTGCAACTGTGGCTGGCGGTGGCCGCCCCGGTGCGGGGCGATGCGGTGGCCATGACCAATCTCCCCTGGCGGATCTCCGCGCCCGAACTGGAGGCCCGGTTCGGGTTCCGGCGGGTGCGGCTGGTCAATGATTTCGCCGCCGTTGCCCTGTCCCTCGGGGCCCTGGAGGCCGCGGATTGGGTATCCCTGGGCGGCGGCCCCGGGGCCGCCGATGCCCCGCGCCTGGTGCTGGGTCCGGGCACGGGTCTGGGCGCCGCGCTGTGGATTCCTGCCGCAGGCCGCGATTTCGTGCTCGCCACCGAGGCCGGTCATGTCACCCTGGCGGCGGGAGACGAACGCGAAGCGGCGGTCATCGCCGCCGCCCGCCGCCGCAACGGCCATGTCTCCGCGGAGCGGCTGCTGTCTGGCCCTGGCCTCAGCGAGCTCTATCGGCTGCTGGCCGAGGTCGAGGGGCGGGCCGTGGACCCGCCGCCGCCGGCCGCGGTGACGGCGCGGGGTGACCAGGGCTCGGATCCACTGGCGGTCGCGGCCCTGGAGCTGTTTTTTTCCCTGCTCGGCGGTTTTGCCGGCAATCTCGCCCTCAGTACGGGAGCCCGGGGCGGCGTGTTCCTTGCCGGCGGTATCCTGCCCCGGCTGCGGGAGGCACTTGCCGCGTCCGCGTTCCGTACCCGGTTTCTCGCCAAGGGCCGCTTCGCCGCCTATCTGGATGAGATACCGCTCGCTCTGATCGTGCATCCCGATCCCGGCCTGCTCGGCCTGGCCCATGCGTCGGGACTCCACACGACTTCGCCTGCCCAGTGAGCATCGGGCTCGGCTGTTCCCCGGATTTGTCGTAATCTGACGGCGATTGTCCCGGACGCTGTGCGCCCGGGGCGTGTTGGCCAGCACCGGCCGGTCAATGCCTGAAGGAGCCTGGGGTATGCAGTCCGGCCATGACAAGCCGCCCGCCAAGTTCGGCGCCCTGCTGGGTATGGCGCCCGGCGGTGTGCCCATCTATTCGTCCGATTACGATTCGGTCGATGAGCGCGAATACCCTACCCGGCAGTCCTACCAGAGCTATATCGACGGTGTCTTCATGGGCTACAAGTGGCAGTGCGTGGAGTTCGCGCGCCGCTGGCTGTACCTCAACAAGGGGTACATCTTCGAAGACATCCCCATGGCCTACGACATCTTCGACCTGCGCCACGCGCGCCGGGTGGCGGATCAGGCGCTGTTGCCCCTGCAGGCGTTTCGCAACGGCTCCCTGCGCCAGCCGGAGCCCGGCTGCATGCTGATCTGGAACGAGGGTGGCGAGTTCGAGCGTACCGGCCACGTCGCCATCGTCACCCGGGTCGAGCCGAATTTTCTCTGGGTGGTGGAGCAGAATGTCGCTCATCAGGTCTGGGGCCCGGAACAGGCCTGCTCCCGGGAACTGAAGACCACCCTCACTGAGGCCGGCGAATACTGGATCCAGTGCGCCTTCGGCGGCGCCGAAATCCTCGGCTGGGTGGCGCAGAGCGACGACCCCGCGCTCGCCGAGCGCCGTGAGGAGGTGAATCCGCGGCTGCTGGAACTGCGGCCGATGCGCGCGGCGGAGTGCCCGCGGGCCTCTTCCTGGCTGAACATGGCCAACGAGGACGAGGCCGCCTACGTGCATATGATGGACGGCCATCGCCTGGTCAGTGGGGGGGGCCCCCTGCGCTACTTCGCGCTGTCCAGTGCTGCCGAGCGCGAGCTGCGCCTGGCGACCAATGATCTGCACGCCAAGTTTCTCTATGCCACCGATCAGGTGCTGCGCGACGACGCCCTGCTGGCTCGGTTCAATCTGCCGCCCGCGGTGTGGCCCAAGATCCGCAAGTCCTGGAGCAACCGGCGCAGCCAGATGATCACCGGCCGCTTCGACTTCGCGGTCAGCGAGCGCGGCATCAAGCTCTATGAATACAACGCCGATTCGGCCTCCTGCTACATGGAGTGCGGCAAGGTCCAGGGCAGGTGGGCGCGGCATTTCGGTGTCGCCGAGGGCCGCGACCCCGGCGGCGGGCTCTTTGCGCAGCTGGTGGAGGCCTGGCGCAACAGCGGCGTCGACGATGTCCTGCACATCATGCAGGACCGCGACCTCGAGGAGACCTATCACGCGCTGTTCATGAAATCCGCGCTGGAGGCGGCGGGCATCCGCTGCAAGATCCTCCATGGCATCGAGGGGCTGGCCTGGGGGCGCAGCGGCGCCGTGGTGGATCCTGACGGTGTGGAAATCAGATGGGTCTGGAAGACCTGGGCCTGGGAGACCGCACTCGACCAGATTCGCGCCGAATGCGAAGACGATGAACGCAAACTGCACGAGTACCGCTTCGATCAGGTGCGCGCAGTGCCGCCGCGCCTGGTCGATGTATTGCTGCGCGAGCAGGTCATGGTGTTCGAACCGCTGTGGACCCTGATCCCCAGCAACAAGGCCATTCTCCAAGTACTCTGGGCGCTGTTTCCGGATTGCCCCTATCTGCTCGAATCCCACTTCGAATGTGCCGACAGCCTGCTGGAGCAGGGCTATGTAGTGAAGCCCATCGCCGGGCGCTGTGGCAGCAATGTCAGCATCCGCGATCCCGAGCAGCGGGTGATCGGCGCGACCGGCGGTCGCTTCGAACATCAGGATCAGATCTATCAGGCCTTGTGGCCGCTGCCTGCCTTCGACGGCGAGTTCGTGCAGATATGCACCTTCTCGGTGGACGGCTGGTACGCCGGTACCTGCCTGCGCGCCGACCCGTCGCCGGTCATCACCGGGAGCAGCGACGTGCCGCCGCTGCGGGTACTGGACGACGGTGAGTTCATGCTTGCCGGATGAAGCCTCAGTACAACCCTGTTCGTTTTGGGTGCGATGCACCACAATCCTGTAAAAATATCCTGAGGAGACCCCCCATGAAATTCGGTATCGCCTTCGCCACCGCCGGCCCGCTCGCCAATCCGGAGCTGTTCGAAACCCTGGTCCGCACCGCCGACGAGGTCGGCATGGAATCCATCTGGGCGGTCGAACATGTGGTGCTGCCCGCGGGCTTCAAGACCAAGTACCCCTACAGCAAGGACGGCGCCTTTCCCGGCGGCGAGCGCGCGCCCATCCCGGATCCGATCGTGGCGCTGTCCTATGCCGCGGGCATGAGCAAGAATCTGAAGCTCGCCACCGGCATCATGATCCTGCCGCAGCGCAACCCGCTGTATGTCGCCAAGGAGTGGGCGAGTCTCGATGTGCTCTCCCGCGGCCGCGCCATCATGGGCGTGGGCATCGGCTGGCTGCGCGAGGAGATGGAGACTGTCGGTGTGCCCTTTGCCGAGCGCGGCCCGCGCACCGAGGAGGCGATCCGCGCCATCCGCTCGCTGTGGAAGGGCGAGCCCGAAGCCTTCCACGGCCGCTACTTCGACTGGGAGCCGCTGCATTCCAATCCCAAGCCGGTGCAGCAGCCGGGTGTGCCCATTGTGGTGGGCGGCAATGTCGAGGGCGCGGCACGGCGCGCGGCACGGGTCGGCGACGGTTTCTATCCGGCTTCCGGGAGCATGAAGACTTTGCCGGGGCTGCTCGACGCCATGCGCGACGAGTGCGCGAAAATCGGTCGCGATCCTGCCGAAATCGAGTTGACGGTCGCCGCCGGCCTGCCCGATCCAGGGCGGGTGCGCCAGTATCAGGAAATAGGCGCCAGTCGCATGATGCTCAATCCGCCGGCGTTCGATGCCGAGGGCATTCGCCGCGGACTCAACGAGTTCGCCGATAACGTGCTCGCGAGGCTCTGATGGCAGGCGCGGTCGACATTACCGGGGGTTGCTTCTGCGGTGCCCTGCGCTATCGCATCGACCGTGTCGAACAGGTCGCCAATTGCCATTGCTCGATGTGCCGACGCATTTCCGGAGCACCCCTGGTGACCTGGCTGGTGGTGTCGCGTGAAGCTTTCACCTATACCTCGGGTGAGCCGGCGCACTTGCAATCATCCGAGCGGGGCGAACGCGATTTCTGCGCGGCCTGCGGTACCCCCATCGCCTGTCGGCTCATCGCTCAGCCCGACCATGTCGATGTCACCCTGGGCAGTCTCGATCACCCGGACTGCTTCACGCCGGCGCTGGATGTGCATCGCCGCAGCCGCCTGCCCTGGGTGCCGGTCGCAGATCGGCGCCCGCCGCACCGATAAACCCCTTGTCAGTGCCGACGCTTGGGGGTTAACTCAGGATTCCAAAAACAATAAAGACGCCAGGGGCGGGGCATGAACATAGGTTTCGTGGGTCTCGGCAATCGGGGTAATGCCATTGCCGTCAATCTGCTGCGCGCCGGCCACCGGCTGGTCATCAACGATCTTGCGCGCGAGATGCAGAGCAATCTCGAAATCCAGGGCGCCAAATGGTGTGCTGATCTTGGCCGTCTGGCGCAGGGCTGCGACGCGGTGCTCACGTCGCTGCCGGGGCCCGCCGAGGTCGAACAGGTCATGCTCGGTGATTCGGGAGCGTTCGCCGGGATGGCATCCGGCAGCTGCTACATTGACCTGAGCGCCAACGCCGGCGCTGTCGTGGCCGCGCTGGCGGCCGCGGGCGCCGAGCGGGGAGTGCGTGTGGTGCACGAGGCGATGATCGGCGGGGTCGCCAATGCCCGGGATGGGAGCCTCAAGCTGGAGGTGCGGGGCGCGGCGGAGGATCTCGATGCCTGCCGGCCGCTGCTCGAGCAGATCGCCGGGGAGATCGTCCATCTGGGCCCCCTGCCCGCGGGGGCGTGACGGGCCCGCGGCAAAGCGGAAACTGATCCAGGCCCAGCGGCCGGGAGGTGCGCATGACCGAGACGCCACTCAAGCATGTGCTCGACGGCTATCGGGTGCTCGATTTCACCCATGCGCTGGCCGGGCCCACCGCGACCCGGCTGCTCGCCGAGATGGGTGCCGAGGTGATCAAGGTGGAGATTCCGCCGGTGGGCGATATGACCCACGCCTTTCCCACCCTGCGCAACGGGCGCAGCGCCTTCTATATCCAGCAGAATCGCGGCAAGAAGAGCCTGTTTCTCGACGTCAGGAAGCAGCGCGGATTGGCGATCGCCAAGGAACTGGTCCAACAAGTGGATGTGCTGGTGGAGAACTTTGCGCCCGGTGCCATAGCGCGCATGGGGCTGGATTATCCGACCCTGGCCGAGCTGAACCCCCGCCTGGTGATGTGCTCGATCTCCGCCTTCGGTCAGACCGGCCCGCTGGCCGATCGACCGGGGTACGACTTCATCGCCCAGGCCTTCGCTGGCGTGACCCATGTGATTGGCGAGCCCGACCGCCCCCCATCGCTGCCCGGGCTTGGCATCGGCGACGTAATGACCGGGGTACACGGCTTGGGCGCCATTGCCTGCGCCCTCCTGTACCGGGAGAAGACCGGCCGTGGCCAGCACCTGGACATCTCTCTGCTCGACAGCTACTACCATTGCCATGACCTCAATGTGCAGCTCTACAGCGCCTCCGAGGGCCGCATCGACCCCAAGCGCAGCGGCTCCCATCTGGCGGCGGGCGCGCCCCTGGGGGTGTTTCGCGGCAAGGCCCCGGACGAGTTCATCGCCATCGCCTGCCCCACCAACCGCCAGTGGCGGCAGCTGTGCGCCGCCATCGGCCGCGATGAGCTGGCGCGCCATCCCGATTACCGCGACAACGCCGAACGGGTGAAAAGACGCCGGGAGATCGTCGCCCTGGTCGAGGACTGGATCGCGGGCCAGGACTCCACCGCCGCCGCGCTGGCCAGCTTCGACGCGCACCGGGTGCCCTACGCGCCGGTACTGAGCATTGGCCAGACCATCGCCCATCCCCACCATCGGGCGCGGGGCACGGTGCGCACCCTCCGCGATCCGCAGTTCGGCGAGTTCGAGGCGCCGGGCTTTCCGTTGCGCTTCTCGGAATTTCCCGAGCCCCTGGATTTGCAGGCGCCGCAGCGGGGCGAGCACAATGCCGAAATTCTCAAGACCTATCTGGGCTTGAGTGACGCCGAACTCGCGGCGCTGGCGGAGGAGGGCGTGCTGGTCACCGAGGAGACCCGCATGGCCAAGTCCGAGCGCAGTGCCGACAGGCCGGAGTTCCGGCCGCGTTGAGCGAAGGAGGTAAGAAAATGTCCGACGAAGACAAGCGCCGCAAGGGCATCGCCCTGTTCAAGCAACTGACGGAGGGTCAGGAGCGCTCCGCCGGCACGGTGCGCGCCGCGCTGCCGGAGAAGTTCACCCGCTACACCATGGAGCATCTGTTCGGTGATGTCTGGCAGGGCGAGGAACTGTCGCTCCAGCAACGCTCGCTGATCACCTGCACGATTCTGGTGGCCTTGAACCGAGAGGCCGAGCAGCGCATCCACTTTCCCGGCGCCCGCAATCTGGGCGTGCCCCGCGAGCAGCTCGAAGCCATGATCGTCCACGCCGCGCACTACGCGGGCTGGCCGGTGGCGGCCAGCGCCTTCCGGGTGCTGGGCGAGGTCTGGCCAGTCGCGGAGGCGTGACCGCGGCTGTGCGCCGACGCGCCCGGTCTCAGCCGCTTTGCGGCGTGTCCTCCCCGGGGCCGTTCCCGGGGGCGTTGAGCGGGCGGCGCAGGGTGTCCTCGTAGACCCGCAGGATCGCGGTGGCGTCGCTCTGGCCGTAGCCGAGTCCCCGGGCCATGCGCATCAGATTGTGCACGGAGGTGCCGAGCGGCAGCGGGATGCCCAGTTCGTCGGCCAGTTCGAGCGCCAGATGCAGGTCCTTGTAGGCGAGATCCAGCGCGAAACTGGGTGTCCAGTCGCCGGAGCGGGCGTTTTTCGCCGTGGCCCGAAAGGTCATGCTGTTGCCGCTGCTGTTGCGGATGACCTGATTCAGGGTATCGAGGTCGATGCCGGCGGCCACCCCCAGCATCAGGCCCTCGGCGCTGGCTGCCATGTTGCCGAAGGCGATCAGGTTGTTGCACAGCTTGGCCACGCAACCTGTGCCAATGCCGCCGCAGTGGACGACATTCTCGCCCAGACAGTGCAGCACCGGCAGCAGGCGCTCGAAGGCGGCGCGCTCGCCGCCGACCATGACCGCGAGGCTGCCCTTCTCGGCGGCCACCACGCCGCCGCTGACCGGCGCGTCCAGCATTTCTATCCCCCGCTCGCCCAGGGCCGCGGCCAGCCTGCGCACTGTCAGCGGCGAATTGGTGCTGAGGTCGCAGTACAGAGCGCCGGAGCCCAATTGGCCGGCGATGCCGTCGGCGCCCAGCACCACCCCCTCGACGTCGCGCGGATGGGGCAGGGAGGTCATCACCACCTCGGCGCCCGCCGCCACCGCCGCCGGGGACGCGCCCGCAGTGGCGCCCCGCGCGGTGCAGCGGCGCACCGCCTCGACGTCGAGGTCGAATACCGAGATCTGGTGTTCGCCGGTCTTGAGCAGGTTGCGGCACATGGGACCGCCCATGTTGCCCACCCCGATAAAGCCGATTTTCATGGGTTGCCCCCCAAGCCAAGTTATAGGTTATAGGCTATAGGTAATAGGTAATAGGTAATCCGGCGCGCCAACTAAAAAGGCACCGCCGCCGGGCGGCGGACGGTGCCTTGCGATGCTCCTGCCGACTCGGCCCGGGGTTCCGTAGGTCGGATAAGCCGCGCAGCGGCGCATCCGGCGTGCCGCCGTCTGGTCGAGCGGCTTCGCAATATTCCGGTGGATGCGCCTGCGGCTTATCCACCCTACAACTACGCCGGCGACATTAGGTGTTCGTAGGCCGGAATAAGCCGCAGACGCATCCGGCACCCTACCGCCGAGGGCGGTGGACGGTCCCTCGATGCCCCTGCCGGCTCGGGCCGGAGCGCTCAGCTCGCCAGGGCGAACCCCTTGAAGCCCTCGGCCACCACTTCGTCGCATTTCTCGCGGTAGGTCTTGGTGCCGCCCAGATAGGGCATGATGCCCTGGGGCTTGCCGTCGACGTTGGAGCCCAGATACCAGGAGTTGCAGCTCGGCGCCGTCATCATCGAGCCCTTGCCGGCCTCGTTGACGTGCTCGATCCAGGCTTCCTCCGCTGCCTGCTCGGGCTCGATGGTCTTGATGCCGTTGGCGCGCAGATGGGCGATGCAGTTGTCGATCCACTCCACATGCTGCTCGATCGAGTGCAGCACATTGCTGACCACCGAAGGGCTGCCGGGGCCGGTGACGGTGAAGAAGTTGGGGAACCCGACCGCCTGCAAGCCCATGTACATGCGCGGGCCGTGCCGCCATTTGTCGGCCAGCGACTGGCCGTCGCGGCCGCGGATGTTCATGCGCATGATGGTGCCGGTCATGGCGTCGAAGCCGGTAGCGTAGACCAGGACATCGAACTCGTATTCGGCATCCGTGGTGCGCAGTCCCTTGGGCGTCACCTCCTCTACCGAGGTTTCGCGCAGATCGACGATGGCGACGTGATCCTGCTTGAAGGCCTCGTAGTAGTTGGTGTCGATCACCGGCCGTTTGCAGTGCAGCGGGTAGTTCTTCGGCGACAGGGCATCGGCCTTCTGCGGATTGCCCAGGGTTTCCTGCAACCACTCCCGGTACAGTTGGCAGGCGATCTCGTTGGCTTCGGGGTTGAAGTAGGTATCGACATAGCCCGATAGCACATTGATACCGAACTGTTGAATTTCGGCCTTGCGCTGCTCCGGCGTGAGTTCGAGGATCTTCCGGCTCGGCTTGGGTTTGGCCGGCTTGTTCGGGTCGGCTGGTTTCTTGGGGCCGCTGTAGTTGGCGATACCCATCTCGTTGCCGCGCTGGCGTTCGCGAATCTCCTCATAGTCCTTCTTCGCCTGGGCGAGAAAGGCTGGATTCATCGGCCGGTTGTTGGCCGGGAAGGTGTACACCGGGCTGCGCTGGAAGGCGATGAGCTGGCTGGCCTGTTTGGCAATTTCCGGGATCGCCTGCACCCCGGAGGAGCCGCAGCCCACGATGGCGACCCGCTTGCCGGTGAAATCGACGCCTTCGGCCGGCCATTTGGCGGTGTGGTAGACGTCACCCTGGAAGGTATCGGCGTTCTTGAAGTTCGGATAATTGGGTTCGTTCAGACAGCCCGTGGCGAGGATGCAGTAGGTCGCGGTGAGGGTGTCGCCGCGGTCGGTCTTGACCGTCCAGCGGTTGGCGTTTTCGTCGTAGATCGCGTCCGTGACCTTGGTTTCGAACTGGATGTGCCGGCGCAGATCGAAGCGGTCGGCAACGTGGTTGAGGTAGCGCTCGATTTCCGGTTGCGGGGCCATCACCTCGGACCAGTCCCACTCCTGCTCCAGCTCCCTGGAGAAGGAGTAGGAGTATTCGATGATGGGCAGGTCGGCCCGGCAGCCCGGGTAGCGGTTCCAGAACCAGGCGCCGCCGACGCCGGAGCCGGCTTCGAAGGTGCGAAAGTTCAGACCCTGATCCTTCAGGCGTTTGGTCATGTACAGGCCGGCCATGCCGGCGCCGACCACGATGGCATCCAGTACTTGCTCGTTTGAGTCAGCCATAAGGCGCGCTCCTCGTCAGGTGGAAAAGAAAAAGGGCTCTGGATCTTCGCTGTCCAGCGCGGGTTGCGCGCCAGGTCCGATCCGGGGCGTGAATAGGTTTTCGCCGGCTATGATAGCAAACCGGTCGGATGACCCAAGGGTTTGCGGTCCGCCGGCTCCGCCGCCATGCCGTGGACAACCCTCAGCCAAGCTCGATGCGGTCGCTGCCATGGTTGTCGAGGGCGCGCATCAGGGTCAGATACTCGCGCAGCTGACGGGTGAGCAGGAAGTTCTCGCGCACATAGGCCTGCGCCTTGGTACCCATGGCTTCCAGCAGCTCCGGGTGATGGAGCAGATAGCGGATGCGCAGGGCCGCGCCCTCCGGGGTGCTGACCCGGAATCCGGTGTGATAGTTGACCACCTGCAGGCGGATTCCGCCGGTGTCGCCGCCGATTACCGGCCGCTGCTTCCACATGGCCTCGGTTACCGTCAGCCCGAAGCCCTCGCGCAGTGATTTTTGCAGGACGATGCGGGAGGTTCGCTGCAGGGCGTTGATGCAACGGTGACTGTCCGGGGGCAGGTCGAGTACATGGATGTCGGGGTCGGCGCCGGCCGTATCCCGTACCTCCTGCAGCATCGCCGCTCCCTCCGGATCGTCGCTGGCGCTGCCGCCGGCCAGCACGAGCTGCAGATTGGGCAGGAAGCGCTTCACCAGCCGGTAGGCGGCGATCACCCCGAGCGGATCCTTGAAGCGGTCGAAGCGCGAGATCTGGGTGATCAGCGGCCGCTCCGGGTCGATGCCGAACCTGGTGCGGGCCGCCGCGATTTCCGCCTCCGGCAGCTCCAGGTTCTTGTCCGACAGCGGGTCGATGCTCGGCGGGATCAGATACTGGGGGTGGGGCAGCGGCTGCGCAAAACTGGCCAGCGAGAATACGCTGGCGTCATAGCCGGCCACGAAGGGCCGCAGGAAGCGCCAGATCGGACGGTGCGGGTGGCTGAGGTCGATGTGGCAGCGCCAGATCCAGCGGCCGCGGCGGTTGGGGCAGAGGTCGAGCAGCGCTGCCGGTTGCGGATCGTGGATGAACACCACGTCGGCTTCTTCGAGCAGCGCTCGCAAGCGCTCGGCATTTTCGGCGCTTGCCGCGTGAAAACTCTGCCGGTCGGCGTCTTCGAGTGCCACCGGATACCCCTGAAGACCATTGTGCAGGTGCTTGGTGCAGCGAAAGAAGGCATCGTTGCCGGTGAGGACCTCCCAGCGGGCATCCAGGCCCAGCTCCACCATCAGTGGCACCAGCTTGTGGAGGATCTCGGCGACCCCGCCGCCGCTGCGCGTGGAGTTGACGTGAACCACCTTGGCGCCCTTCAGGGGCTCGGCCAACTGGCGCAGATGACTGACCACGTCGGCGCCGGCGATGGTCGCGTACTCGGCCATCAGGTTGGCCATCGGCAATGCCCTCCGCAATGGCTGCCGTGCGGTGGGCGCCTCCGGCACTCCGACCGCCCGACGTTCATGACAGCTGGTCTGCGCACAGTGCCGCGAGTCGCTGGCGCAGGTCGACCAGGGTGGTGAAATAGGGGTCCACGCCGGCCAGCGCGTCGATCAGCGGCCGGTGCTCTTCCCCCCATTGGCACAGCCAGGCGCGGAAATCATCGGTGCCATCCGGCACCCGGCGCCTGGCGTCGATGAAATGATAGAACAGGCTGCTGGTGGACATATGGCCGATTGCTCCGGGCAGGTCCGCCGGCTCGGCGATGGAGTCCGGGGTACGGAACACCACGATCTGCGAGCGGCGGAACTCGAACTGCTGATCCGGCAGGCTCCAGGCGATGATCTCGCGTTCGTCGAGGCGCGTCTCGACGGCGTCGCAGAGCTCGGCCCGCAGCTGTTCGAGATCTCCGTAGTCCGAGGGGTCGATCACCCCGAGCCTTTCCGCCAGCACCGGGTCATGGAGCTGGTGGCGCACCCATTCGGCGAAGTCGTTGTTGTATTCGCGCTCCTCGAAGCCCGGCTGCAGCAGCACGCCCCAGAAGTGGAAGTAGATGCTGCTGGTATCCACGGCCTGGAGTTCGGCGCGCAGCTCCTTGAGGTTCTGGGCGCGGCGGCCGGTGGCCAGTGCCACCATGGCGCAGTCGCGTATCGCGAATACCTCGGGCTGGCCGTCGGTGGCGTTCACGCGCGCACCTCGCTGCGTGGGGCGGGGCCCACTTGCGCCAGATCAGGCGCAGCCGGGATAGCGGTGGCGGCGCCGGGGACTGCGGTCATACCATCGGCTCCATCGAACAATTCATTACCGCACAACACTTACTGTTACACAGGAGCCCATGCCATGAAAGTCGGCCAACTGATGCTGTTTCAAAATCACCCCAACCTCCCGCAAAGCGACTTCGACATGTACCAGAACGAGCTGCAGATTGCGCTCATGTCGGAGCCCCTGGGCCTGGATTCGGTGTGGGCGGTCGAACACCATTTCACCGATTACACCCTGTGCCCCAACATACCCCAGTTTCTCGCCTTCATGGCGGGCCAGACGGAAAAGATCAAGCTGGGCACCGCGGCCATCATCCTGCCCTGGCACAAGGATCCGATCCGGGTCGCCACCGATGTCGCCATGCTCGACAATCTGTCCAAGGGCCGGGTGCTGCTGGGCATGGGCCGCGGCCTGGCCAAGATCGAATACGACGGTTTCGGTATCGACATGGCCGAGTCCCGCGACCGCATGAATGAAATGGCCGCCATGGTGCTGGATGCACTGGAAACCGGCTTCATGGAAGGCGATGGCAAGTATTTCAGGCAGGAGCGCCGGGAGCTCCGCCCGCGGCCGTTCAAGTCCTTCCGCGACCGCACCTTCATCGTTTCCATGTCGCCCGACACCGCGCCCCATGCCGCCAGGCTGGGCGGCTCCATCATGACCTTCGCGATCGGCCCCTGGGATAAGCGGGCCAAGGAAATCGACCGCTGGCGCGAGTTCTACCGCAAGGAGCAGGGCGGCAAGACGCCGCCGCCGACCAGCGCCAACCTGTTCGTGGTCTGCGATCAGGACCCGAAGAAGGCCGAAGATATGGCGTACCAGTACATGTCCGATTACTGGATCTCGGCGATGGTCCACTACGAAATGAAAGGCGAGCACTTCGGCGATCGCGGCAAGGGCGCCTACGACTTCTATCACGAATCGGCCAAGGCCATGCGCAAGGCCGGCGACGAGGCCATGGGCCGGCAGTTCACCGACCTGCAGATCTGGGGTACCCCGGAGCAGTGCCTGGAGCGGATCGAGCATATCCAGAACATCATCGGCCCCATGGACATCAATTGCAGCTTCAGCTTCGCCGGCATGCCCTACGAGTACGCCAGGCGGAGCATGAAGCTGTTTGCCGAGCAGGTGGTGCCGGTCGTCAGGGAGTGGGAGGCGCCCGGCTATCAGGCTGCCTGACCCGTTCCCCGTAGGTGTTGCCACCATTTGAGCGGGGCCTGCCCCCGCCTTTTTTGCCTGCCTCCGGGCGGTCGGTCAGCTGTTCCTGGGGTCAGGGCCGGTCTGGTAGCCTTGGGCGGCGATGTGTCGGGCGCCGTCGCGCAGGTCGCTGGCGCTGGCCGTCACCCCGCTGCCGTCCACCCAGCGATTGAAAAAACTGTGCAGGGCGCTCACCGCGATCACTCCGTGCAGGGCATCGTCGGACCAACCCGCGCCGCGCACTGCGTCGGCGTCCTCGGCGGTCATGCGGCTCGGCGTCAGGGTCAGCTTGCGCAGATAGTGAAACAGCGGCCTTTCCCGGTCCGCGAGCGGCGCGGTGTCGATGTCAGCGAGCAGGGCCTCGACCAGCGAGCCATCGGCGCCCAGCGCCTCGGCCACCGCCCGGTGCATGCCGGTGCAGAAGCTGCAGGCGTTGAGAGCCGAGCCGTAGGCGAACAGCAGTTCGCGCAGTGCCGGCGGCAGCGGAGAAGGGCCGCGCAGCACCTGCTCGGCCAGTGGCAGGGCGAGCCGGGCCAGGTCCGGGTAGGCGGCCATCAGGTCGGTGAGCGAGGCGGGTTCGGGCAGGTTGGCGAGCAGGGTCATGGCGTGTTTCTCCGAGACTGTCCCATTGTGTCGTGCGAGCGGCTCAGAACTTTCGGTGGGCGCCGGTGGCTAGTGGGCCACGCGGCCCCGCTTGGCTACAACAGCCGCAGCGGCGGCTCGGCCAGTTCCGCCAGCTGTTCGCGCAGCGCCAGGATGTGCTCGCCCCAGTAGCGCTCGGTGTTGAACCAGGGGAACGCCTGGACGAACGCCGGATCGTCGGCGCGGCGCGCCAGCCAGGCGGCGTAATGGACGATGCGCAGTGCTCGCAGCGGCTCGATCAGGCGCAGCTCGCGGGGATCGAAATCGTGGAATTCCTCATAGCCCGAGATCAGCTCTCCGAGCTGCAGTTCGGCCTGCACGCGGTCGCCCGACAGCAGCATCCACAGATCCTGCACCGCGGGTGCCATCGCCGCGTCGTCGAAATCGACGAAATTGGGCGCGTCTTCGCGCCACAGCAGATTGCCCGGATGACAGTCGCCGTGGGTGCGGATCCAGCTGACGGCGCCGCTGGCGGCGAATGCGGCGTCCACCTGCTCCAGCAGTGCTCCCGCCACCGACACATAGGCGGCGTGGAGCGACTCCGGAATGAAGCCATCCGCGATCAGGGCCAGACTCTGGTGGCCGCGCGCATTGCTGTCCAGCCGCTCGCGGTGCTGGAACGGCCGCACCGCCCCGGCGGCGTGGATCCGCCCCAGGGTGCGGCCCAGAGTGACCAGGGTGTCGGGCTGGTCCAGGTCCGGCGCCCGGCCGCCGCGCCGGGGAAACAGCGCGAAGCGAAAGCCCTGGTAGCGGCGCAGCGTGACACCCGCCGCATCGGCGAGGGGGGGCACCACCGGCAGTTCCAGCTCCACCAGCTCCTGACAGAAAGCGTGTTCCTCGGCGATCTGCTCATCGCTCCAGCGCGCCGGCCGATAGAACTTGGCGATCAGGGGTTCGCCGTCCTCGATGCCGATCTGATAGACCCGGTTCTCGTAGCTGTTGAGGGCGGCCAGCCGGCCATCGCAGGGAAAGCCCTGTTCCTCCACCGCAGTGAGCAGGAAGTCCGGGGTCAGGGCGGCGAAAGGGTGCTGGTGCGGTTCGGGCATGGTCCGGTGTCTGGGGTGAGGAAGCGCAGCGTAACAGTCGTCGTGCCCACTGCGCAGCATCGGCCAAAGAAAGGTTTTCCATCCGGCGCGGCGGTGGCATCGTCGCGCCTGCGGAAAAGGAGCTGCCTCGCCCCAGCCGAACATTGCAATTGATGGTTGTGTGGCCGTAACAGCTGCCTATTAGTATATTGCCGCCACGGCAGCCGCCCGGTCAGCCGGCATGGCGCAGACCAGGGATCAACAGAGGGGAAAGATCATGACTCGATTCGTGCGGAATCGGCTGCGGCGCGCAGCATTCTTCCTGTTACTTGCCGCTGGCGCGGCCCCGGCGCAGGCGCAGGGCAATCTGGAAAATCCGGCGCCGGATGGCAGCGAGTCGGGCATTGGCCTGATTTCCGGCTGGCACTGTGGTGCCGGCCAAATCGAGATCGTCTTCGACAGCCGGCCGCCGTTGAGGGCGGCCTACGGCACCAGCCGCGGGGATACGACCTCGATCTGCGGTGACACCGACAATGGCTTCGGTTTGCTCTACAACTACAACCTGCTTGGACCTGGAACCCACACCGCCCGCGCCTATGCCGATGGCGCGCTGTTCGCCACCCGCACCTTTACTGTCACCACGCTGGGTGGGGAGTTCCTGACCGGCTTGAGGAGCAGTTATCTGCTGTCAGATTTTCCTTCACCGGGACAGGGTGCAGTGGTCACCTGGCAGGAGGGCAAGCAGAATTTCATGATCGAGGAATTGACTACGCTGCCGCCGACGGACTTTGATCCAACTGGCTATTGGGTGCCCGCTGCGGACCTGGACATGCTGGTGACGCTCCAAATCGACGGTTCGGGACACCTGAGCGCGCTGGCCGTCGACACCTCGGAAGGCCATTGGGAAATGTACGACGGTCAGCTTGATGGAACAGCGGCGCGCCTGTCCGGAGGCAACCCGGTGTTTGGCTTCTCTGCAGTAATCGATGTGAGCTTCTCGACGGATCATTCCGCGGTCGTCACCGTCGTGAGTTGCAATTCTCCGCCCGGATGGTATTGCCAACTGCCCCCGGGCGCTTCCTTTCAGATGAACAAATGCGGGTCCGTTGGCTACGGCTGCCTGTAGTGCGGGGACGCCTGGCGAATCAAGATTTCCGGTGGTCCGTTGTCAGCTGCTCATGCGAGCAACAACTCCGCTAGCCGCGCGCGCTGGTACATGGCATCGCCATAGAGCAGCTGGTTGTGCTTCTGGCGCTTGGTGTAGAGGTGCACCGCGCATTCCCAGGTGAAGCCCATGCCGCCGTGCAGCTGGATGGCGCGGTTGGCGCTGAAGGCGGCGACCTCGGCGGCCGCCGCCTTGGCCATGCGCGCAAACTTTGCCGCCTGCTCCGGCTCGCAATCATGGGCGCAGGCCGCGTGGTAGGTCAGTGAGCGGGCCTGGTCGAGCTGGATCATCAGGTTGACCAGGGGGTGCTTGACCGCCTGAAAGAAGCCGATCGGGCGGTCGAACTGCTCGCGGGTGCGGGCGTATTCGGCGGTGGTCTGCAACAGCCACTCGCCGGCGCCGCAGATGTCGGCGGCGACCAGGGTCAGCACCGCCGGCCAGGCCGCCTCCAGGGCGGCGGCGCCGGTACCGGGCGGAGCCAGCAATTGCGCGGAGCCGGCCGGCACGGCGTCGAAGTGCACATGCGCCTGATCCCGGGTGAGGTCGACGACGGCGTCCGGCACCAACTCGACGCCGCCGGCGTTCACCGGTACCGCGACCAGGGCGAGGCCGTCCGGGTGGGCGGCTTTGGCGATCAGCACTTCGGCCTTGGCGGCATCCTGGACATACCAGGCGCTGCCCTGCAGGCGGCCGTCGTCGAGTTGCAGATCGCAGGCGTGAGTCTCCCAGGCGCCGCTGCGCGGGGTGATGGCAAGTGTCGCGGTGCGGCCGGCCGCGATCTCGTGCAACAGCTCCCGCGCGGCTTGGCTCTGGCACTGGCGCAGCACCAGGGTGGCGGCGGCGGTGGCCAGGAATGGTGAGGGCAGCGCGGCGCGGCCGGCCTCCTCGGCGAGGGCCGCCAGTGCCACCAGGGGCATGCCGGCGCCGCCGGCGTCTTCGGGCACCGCCACCGTGGTCCAGCCCAGGTCCACGATCTGCTGCCACAGCTGCGGATCCCAGTTGCAGGCCGGGGGACGATGCGGGTCGTGCTCGGCGGCGACCAGGCGGTGCAGGGCGTCGGTGGGCAGGCGGTCGCGCAGCAATTGCCGGGCGGTATCCCGCAGCAGAGTGATATCGGCGTCGAAGCCGAAGTCCCGGGGCTGTGTCATGGCGATCTCATTTGGATTTGGCGAGCCCCAGCACGCGCTCGCCGAGAATATTGCGCTGGATTTCGTTGCTGCCCGCGGCGATGGTGACACCGTAGGAGTTCAGGTAGCCGAGTGTCCATTCGCCGCCGTCCGGCGCATGGGCATCGCCGATCGACAGGCTGGCGGCGGCACCCTGGATTTCCATGGCCAGCGCGCAGACATCCTGGCGGATCTCCGACATCACCAGCTTGGGCTGCAGGGCGAGGCGCATGGGGTGGTCGCACAGCGCCGGCACCCGGGCGCGGCGGGCGCCCTGCTTGGAGCCTTCCTGGCGGATGATGAGCTGCATGATGCGGTCGCGCAGCACCGGGTCGTCGGCCGCTGTGCCCGCGCCGCGGGGGGTACGCCTGGCCAGATCGAGCAGGGCGTAGGCATCGCCCAGGGCGCGCTCCGGGGTGCCGCCATGACCGCTCGAAGGGGTGACCATGGGGCCGCCGCCGCGTTCGTGCAGCAGGGTGGTCTGCGCCACCTCCCAGCCCTGGCCGATCTCGCCGACGCGGTAGTGGTCGGGGATCTCCAAGCCGTCGAAGAAGACTTCATTGAAGCCGGTCTCGCCGGTGATCTTGATCAGCGGCCGCACCCGCACCGTCTCGTCCAGGTTGGCGCTGATGGGCACGACGAAATAGGTCATGCCCTGGTACTTGCGCTCGCGATCGGTACGCGCCAGAAGGATCATCCAGTCGGCGAAGTGGGCGAGCGAGGTCCACACCTTGTGGCCGGTGATCCGCCAGCCGTCGCCGTGGCGCTCGGCGCGGGTCTGCACATTGGCCAGGTCCGAGCCAGCCCCGGGTTCGCTGAACCCCTGACACCAGATGTCGGCGCAGGAAAACAGGCGCGGCAACAGGGTCTCGCGCTGGAAGTCGTTGCCGTGGATCTGCAGGGTGGGCGCAGCCATGCCCAGGCCGAGGATGTTGGGTAGAAAGGGCCGGCCGGCGCGCTGCATCTCCTGATTGGCGATGCGCTGGCAATGGCTGCGGCCGCCGCCGCCGGACGCCTGGGGGTAGTCGCAGCCCACCAGCCCGGCTTCGTAGGCCTGGCGCTGCCAGTCGCGCAGATATTCCAGTTGTTCCCGGTGCATGAGCTCGATCGCTGATTGCGGCAGCCGCACGGGTGGTTCGGGCAGCGGGTGGGCCGCCAGCCATTGCCGACAATGGGCGCGGAATTCGGTCTGTTCGATGCTGTCTTTGGGCGTCTGGGACATGGGGGGTCTCTTGGGGATTCAGCGGCGCAGCGACCGGCCGATGTGCTTGGACGGCGTTGCAAGCCCCGGTTTTTCGCGTCGCGGTGCCCGCGCCCGCCCCGGGTGTTATTCCTTGCGCCGAAATGCTTACATGGAATGCCATCGACAACAACCGCACGCCTTGATGCGGGAGGGGAAAGACATGAACAGCGCTGAATTGCCCAAAAGCTATGTGGAGGTCGAGGGCCGCCGGATGGCCTATGTCGAGTTGGGGTCCGGTGCGCCGATCCTGTTTCAGCATGGCAATCCGACATCGTCCTATCTGTGGCGCAACATCATGCCCCAGGTCGCCGACTGCGGGCGCTGTATCGCGCTCGATCTGATCGGCATGGGTGATTCGGACAAGCTGCCGGGTACCGGTCCCGGCCGCTATTCGTTCGCCGAGCATTATCGCTATTTCAGTGCCGCGCTCGAGGCGCTGGGGGTGCGGGAAGACGTCACCCTGGTGCTCCACGACTGGGGTTCGGCGCTCGGTTTTCACTGGGCGAATCAGCATCGCGAGGCAGTGCGCCGTATCTGTTACATGGAAGCCATCGTGCAGCCGATCGCGAGCTGGGCGGATTGGCCCGAGGCGCTGCGACCGATCTTCGAGGCCTTTCGGTCGGAGCCCGGTGAGGAGATGGTCTTGGAGAAGAATGTCTTCGTGGAGCGGGTGCTGCCGGCCTCGGTGTTGCGCGAGCTGACCGCTGCCGAGATGGCCGTCTACCGGCGGCCCTTCGCGGAACCCGGTGAAGGCCGTCGGCCGACGCTGGACTGGCCGCGCGAGGTCCCCATCGCCGGAGAGCCGGCGGCTGTCGCCGAGATCGTGGCCGACTATGGCCGCTGGTTACAGGTCAGCGAGATACCCAAGTTGTTCATCAACGCCGACCCGGGGGCGATCCTGATCGGCGGCCCGCGGGAATTCTGTCGCAGCTGGCCGAACCAGACCGAAGTCACGGTGCGCGGCAGCCATTTCATTCAGGAGGACAGCCCGGACGAGATCGGTGCGGCGCTGCGCCGCTGGCTGACGTCCTGAACCGGCCGGGTGTCAGCGGGGCAGGGCGCGTATCGGGTCGCGCCCGTCCCAAGCCACGGCGGCGTCCTCGATGACCTGAAAAAGGTCCTTGAACACCGGGCTGTTGTCCCACAGCTCGATGTAGTGGCCGACGGCGTCGAGGGTGTCGAAGTACACCAGGGGCGCACCGCCGAGAGTGCATTCGAAGGCGGCGCGGTGCCCGAGGGCGCGATAGCGCGCGCACTGGGCGGCGTAGTCCTCCGGCATCAAGCCGATGTGGTGCACGCCGGTGCGGCCGGCGTCGAGGAAATTCCGATACACCGAGGGCGCGTCATTGTGCTGCTGGATCAACTCGATCTGCAGGGCGCCGCTGTTGCCCAGTGCGACCGAGATGTCGGTATCCGCGGGCGCGCCGTAATAGCGCTGGTCTTCCAGGGGGCAATGCTCCAGTACGAAGAAGGGGCCCGTGCGCAGGGTTTGGGTCCAGTAGCGCAACGCCGCGTCCAGATCGCGGACCACATAGGCCAGCTGACGGACGCTGTACAGGGGCTGGGTCATGGTTTCTCCGTGTCTTGCAGTGGCTGGGGTGCACTGCGGCTGCTCTCCATCACGAATTCGCGGTAGTTGCGGGTTCTGGTGGGGCGAGGTGAAGCGTTCATCGCAGGCTTCCCGAAAATCCGTTGGCAAAGGTCAGTGGTGGTGGGCGATGCCCGCCCCCGAGGGGATGCGGATATCGTCGATCAGATCCTGGACCGCGGCCGGCGGCGGTGCGGTGATGCGGCTGACCACCAGGGTGACCCCGATATTGAGCAGGGCGCCCAGGGCGCCGATGCCGATCGGCGAGATGCCCAGCAGCCAATACTCGGCGCTGTTGCGCTCGGGTGCAATGAAATTGAAGTAGACGATATAGCCGAGCGTAAAGCTCAGGCCGGCGAGCATTCCGGCGATGGCGCCCGGTTGATTGGCGCGCTTGGAAAAGATGCCGAGCAGAATGGCCGGAAACAGCGAGGCCGCCGCCATGCCGAAGGCAAAGGCCACCGTCTGGGCCACGAAGGCCGGCGGGTTGATGCCGAACCAGCCCGCGATCAGGATCGCCACCACCGCCGCCAGCCGGGCGCACAGGAGTTCGCCGCGGTCGCCGATGCCGGGTACCAAGGTGCGCTTGAGAAGATCGTGGGAAATGGCGCTGGAGATCACCAGCAAGAGGCCGGCGGCGGTCGACAGCGCGGCGGCCACGGCGCCGGCGGCGATCAGCCCGATCACCCAGGCGGGCAGGCCGGCGATCTCCGGATTGGCCATCACCATGATGTCGGGGTCGACGTAGATCTCGTTGGCCCCCGGCGCCGGTTCGTTGCTGAGCAGCCGCTGGCCATGCTCGCCCCGAGCCTCGGTGAATTCTGGCTTGTCCGGGCTCAACGCGGCGCCGGCACGGTACTGGATGATGCCGTCCTCGTTCTTGTCCTGCCAGGCGATCAACCCCGTATTCTCCCAGTTCTTCACCCAGGCCGGCGCCTCGGCATAGGGCGTGCTGTCGAGGCTCTCCGAGAGGTTGAGGCGGGCGAATACCGCCACCGCCGGGATGGTGGTATACACCACGCAGATGAACGCCAGCGCCCAGCCCGCCGAGCGGCGCGCATCCGACACCCGGGGTACGGTGAAGAAGCGCACGATGACGTGGGGGAGGCCGGCGGTGCCGATCATCAGGGCGGTGACGATGGCGGCGGAATCGATCAGGCTGCGCTTGCGCTCGGTATAGGCGCTGAAGCCCAGCTCGGTGGTCACCTGATCCAGCTTCTGCAGCACACTGAGCCCGGAGCCGTCGTTGAGCGTGCCGCCGAAACCGAGCTGGGGCACCGGGTTGCCGGTCCACATGATCGACAGGAAGATCGCCGGTACCAGGAAGGCGAACACCAGCACACAGTACTGGGCCACCTGGGTGTAGGTGATGCCCTTCATGCCGCCCATCACCGCGTAAAAGAAGACGATCGCCATGCCGACCGCCACCCCAGTGTTGATGTCCACTTCGAGGAACCGCGAAAACACGATGCCCACCCCGCGCATCTGGCCGGCGATGTAGGTGAAGGAGATGAACAGCAGACAGATCACCGCCACCACGCGGGCGGTATTGGAGTAGTAGCGGTCGCCGACGAACTCGGGCACGGTGAAGCGGCCGAACTTGCGCAGGTAGGGCGCGAGCAGCAGCGCCAGTAGCACGAAGCCGCCGGTCCAGCCGATCAGATAGACCGAGCCGTCGCGCCCGGCGAAGGCGATCAAGCCGGCCACGGACAGAAAGGAGGCCGCGCTCATCCAGTCGGCAGCCGTGGCCATGCCATTGAGTACCGGGTGGACACCGCCGCCGGCCACATAGAACTCCCGGGTGGAGCCTACCCGCGACCAGATCGCGATGCCGATATAGAGCGCGAAGGACAGCCCGACGAACAGGTAACTGTAGGCCTGCGCGCTCATCGTGCGGATTCCGCTGTGACTTTTGCATCATCGGGATCGTCATCGACGCCGTGCGCGCGCTCGATGTGCGTCATCCACCGATGGTAGATCGCGATCAGCGCGACGAAGATCAGCATCGCGCCCTGCTGGGTGAACCAGAAGCCGAGCGGGAACCCCCCGAGCCGGAACTGGTCGAGCCAGTCGCCGAGCAGCACCCCGCAGCCCAGCGCCACAAAGACCCAGACCCCGAGCAGGATTGCCAGCACCCGCAGGTTGGCCCGCCAATAACTGCGCGCGCGTTGCTCGGCGAGCACCTCGGCATCGTGGTGGGAATGCCTGGGGAGATTCTCGGCCAGATCGTGGTGATAGACGCTGTCCGGCCCGGGATTGCTCGGGTCTGTGCTCATCGCGGTTCCTCGGATTATTGGAATTGTCGGCGCGGAACACTGGCAAGGCGCCCCGGGGATGTCAACCGCCTGACATGGTTGTGGTTGCCGTCAGTCGACGCCCACCGCAGCACCCAGGGTGTCGCCTATGGGTTCGTGCAGGACCAGGTCGGCGGCGTCGTCGAGCGGGGTCGGATCGCGGTTGATGATCACCAGCCGTGCGCCCCGATCCTGGGCGAGCAGCGGAAAGCTCGCCGCCGGCTGTACCACCAGGGATGAGCCCAGCACCAGGAACAGATCGCAGGATTGGCTCGCCGTCTCGGCGCGGGCCATGGGCCCGCTGGGCATGGGCTGACCGAAGGAGATGGTCGCGGTCTTCACCAGGCCGCCGCAGCTGGCACAGACTGGAGTGGTCTCGTCGCGCAGGAACGCCGCGCGGATCGGCTCCAGGTCGTGGTGGGCGCCGCAGTCCAGGCAGTGCGCATAGGTGGTGTTGCCGTGCAGCTCGATCACCCGGTCGTCGGGCACTCCGGCGGCCTGGTGGAGGCCGTCGACGTTCTGGGTGATCACCTCGCCGGCGGTGCCGCGGCGGATCAGCTCGGCCACCGCGCGGTGGCCGCGGTTCGGCTCGGCGTCGCGCAGGGTCTCGTCGAGCGCGAGCTTGAGCCGCCAGGCGGCGCGGCGCGCCTCCTCCGAGCGCAGGAAATCGTCGAACATCACCGGCTGATGGCGCGACCAGATGCCGCCGGGGCTGCGGAAATCGGGAATCCCGGATTCGGTGCTGATGCCGGCGCCGGTGAAGATCACGGCGTTTCTGGCCGTCGCCAGCCAGGCGGCGAGCGAAGCCTGAGCGTTGCCTTCGAGCATGGCGATCGCCTCGACAGTCTTTCCGCCGATGGTAGCACCGGGCGCATACGCCAGCATGGCCCGAAGCCGCTCGACCAGACGGCGTCACGCCGGATGCGACGCTGCGCGGCTTATTCAGCCTACGACCACCTAATGTCGCCGGCGTAGTTGTAGGGTGGATAAGCCGAAGGCGCATCCACCGGAATATCGCGAAGCGGTTGGACCGGGCGGCGTCACGCCGGATGTGTCGGCCTACGACCACCTAATGTCGCCGGCGTAGTTGTAGGGTGGATAAGCCGAAGGCGCATCCACCGGAATATCGCGAAGCGGTTGGACGGGGCGGCGTCACGCCGGACGTGTCGGCCTACGACCACCTAATGTCGCCGGCGTAGTTGTAGGGTGGATAAGCCGAAGGCGCATCCACCGGAATATCGCGAAGCGGTTGGACCGGGCGGCGTCACGCCGGATGTGTCGGCCTACGACCACCTAATGTCGCCGGTGTAGTTGTAGGGTGGATAAGCCGAAGGCGCATCCACCGGAATATCGCGAAGCGGTTGGACCGGGCGGCGTCACGCCGGATGTGTCGGCCTACGACCACCTAATGTCGCCGGCGTAGTTGTAGGGTGGATAAGCCGAAGGCGCATCCACCGGAATATCGCGAAGCGGTTGGACCGGGCGGCGTCACGCCGGATGTGTCGCGCCGATGCGCAGTGACGGCAGGGCGTGGCCCCGATTCCCCAGCGGGCGGCCGTCAGAGGTGTTCCAGCAGCCCTGCGCCCTGGAAGAGACTGCCGTGGCCGGGATAGACCGCGCTGGGTTGCAGCGACTTGAGCAGTTGCAGCGTGCGCGCCATCTGCCGGGGATTGGCATAGACCGCCGGCGGCACCAGGGTGCCCCGCGAGCTGCTGCCCAGCAGGGTGTCGCCGCTGATCAGACTGCCGCTGGGGGCATGGTAGTAGCAGACGCTGTCCCAGGAATGCCCGGGGGTGTGCAGCACCTGCCAGCCGGCGAAATCCGGCAGCGGGCTACCATGCTTGAGGCGCAGTTCCGCCGCCGGCGGGGATTCCTCTGCTCTCAGGTCGCGGTCCGGCTGCCACGCCGGCCGCGCGCGGGCCTGGGCGCTGCGCCCCGGGCTCGCATACATGGCCCAGGCGCGGGGGCGCAGCCCCTCCACCAGCGCGGTGGCCGGCTTGATCACAAAGCCCAGCGGATCGCGGGCCAGATGCCGGCGCAGCGAATGGGTGGCCAGTGGCAGGCCGACCCGGGCATCGCAGATGCGCGCCAGAGCCCGCACACCGCCGCTGTGATCCGGATCGCCGTGAGTGCAGACCACCAAGCGGATCGCTTCCGGGTCTTCGCCCAGCACCTCGCGCACGTAACCGAGCACGTACTTCTCGCCGCGCCAGGCGACATCGACCACCGCCAGCGCGCCGTCCTGCTCGATGAGATAGCTGTTGACCAACCGGCCCTTGATCTGGTGAATCTGCATGAAGTGCGTCAGGTGAGGAGGAGAAACCGCGCCGCCATCCTAACAGCTCGGGCACAATGGGCGGCAGTCCAGACGTGACAGGAGCCGCCGCCATGCCGCAGCCGAGTGCGCCAGCCGAGGGCATTCGCGCCATCAGCGCCATAACATTGAGGACCGGTGACATGGCCGCCTGCGTGGCCTTCTATCGCGCGCTGGGCATGGCGGTCACCTTCGGCGGCGGCAACGCCCGTTTCACCACGCTCAGCGCCGGCGCCTGCCACGTCAATCTTTCCTCCGCCATGGTGGTCTCCGCCGACCCCTTCCCGGGGCGCATCATCTTTCACGTCGCCGATGTCGACACCCTCTACCAGCGCATCTGCAGCGCCGGCTATGTGCCCGAGACCGAGCCCGAAGACGCGCCCTGGGGCGAGCGTTTCTTTCACATCCGCGACCCGAGCGGTCACGAACTCAGCTTTGCCAAGCCGCTGCGGCAGTAGCCGTGGGCCGTACAGCCTCAGCCCGCGCCCCGTAGGCCGGAAACACAGCGCATCCGGCGCATTGCCTGCTAGACTCGGACCCGACCCATAATCCAAAAACCAGGGGGTAGCCATGCGCAAGGGAGCCATCTTTCCGATCACCGAAATCGGCACCGATCCGGTCGCCATTCGCGATTACGCCCAGGCCATCGAAGACATGGGCTATGACCATATCGTGGTGTTCGACCATGTCCTCGGTGCCAACGCCAACCACCACGAGCTGTGGGGACCCTATACCCACGAATTCCAGTTTCACGAACCCTTCGTGCTGCTCGGTTATCTGGCCGCCGCGACCCGGAGACTGGAACTTGCCACCGGCATCCTTATCCTGCCCCAGCGCCAGACCGCCCTGGTCGCCAAGCAGGCCGCCGAGGTCGATATCCTCTCCGGCGGCCGCCTGCGGCTCGGCGTGGGCGCCGGCTGGAACCATGTCGAATACGAAGCCCTGGGCCAGGACTTCCACACCCGCGGCAAGCGCATGGACGAACAGGTCGCCCTGCTGCGCGAACTCTGGTCCAAGGACCTGGTGGATTTCGACGGCCGCTGGGACAAGGTCACCCAGGCGGGCATCAATCCGCTACCGTTGCAGCAGCCCATGCCGCTGTGGATGGGCGGCTGGGCCGATCCCATGATCCGCCGCATCGCCCGGCTCGCCGACGGCTGGTTCACCCTGTTTCCACCCGACGACAACGGCCGCCGGCAGATCGACAAGCTGCACGGCTATGCCCGCGAGGTCGGCCGTGACCCCGCGACGATCGGCATCGAGGCCTGGGTCATCCTCAACAACGCCAGCGTGCTGGCCGGCAGGAACCAGAAACCGGAGGATATCCCGCTGCGTTCCGCGGATGCCTGGTGCGCCGAGATCGAAGCCTGGAAGGGCCTGGGCGCCACCCATATCGGCTGCTGGACCATGTACGCGAACCTGTCCGTCGATCAACACATCGATGCTGCGCGGCGCTTCAAGGAAGCCGCCGACAGCGTCTGCTGAGCGGAGTGCCAAGCCGATGTCACTGAGCGAAGGCTGGGTGGAGGTGCCCACCGCAGACGGCGCCATGGAGTGCTTTCTCGCCCACCCGGCTGACGGCGGCCGCTATCCACCAGTGGTGCTCTACATGGACGCCCCCGGGGTGCGCGAGGAACTGTGCGGCTTCGTGCGCCGCATCGCCGCCGAGGGCTACTGCGCCATCATGCCCAATCTCTACTACCGCTATGGCGTGCGCGCGGCCGGCGCGCGGATGATGGAACTGCTCCAGGCCCACACCAACGCCATGATCGTCGCCGACACCGGCAGCCTGATCGAATGGCTCGACGCCCATCCGGCGGCGCAGCCCGGACCCATGGGCTGCATCGGCTACTGCATGAGCGGCAAGTTCGTGCTCGCCGTCACCGGCAGCTTCCCCGAGCGCTTCAAGGCCATGCTCTCGCTGTACGGCGTGTCCCACGTCACCCGGGGGCCGGATTCGGCACACCTGCGCATTCCCCGCATCCTGCCCGATTGCAGCCTCTACTTCGGCTTCGCCGAGCACGACCCCTTCGTGCCCGACAGCGAGATCGCCGAGCTCGATACCGCCCTGCGCGAGCACGGCGCCGACTATGTGCTGGAGAAGATCCCCGGCACCGGCCACGGCTTTGCCTTCCCTGAGCGCATGGGCTACCACCACGAAGCCGCCGAGCGGCACTGGGACATCGCCTTCGAATTGTTCGGGCGGAAGCTGCGGTAGCGGCGCGGGCTGCGGCATGGCGACACCAGCTGGCTTGATCTGGCGCGCCGTATCCAGGTTCCGCGGAGATTCCTCCCGAATCACTTCCGGTGGTATAAACGCGCGTCCCCAATCGCGGGGCAGGAGAATGCTGCCCACCGGCACGACGCCGTGGTGCCTGTCACGCGAACAGGGCAGCCCCGTAGCCAGCGCCCAGTCACTGGAAAAGGCAGGGTTGTGACGGCCCCGGGTTATGCGGAGATGTTCCGGAATTGCGCGGTGCCCGGCTTGTATCCGGAACATGGAAGAGCGGCAATGGAGTTAGCAGGCGATTGTTAAATAAGGACTTTTTGTTCTATGGGTTGCCGATCCAGCATGCACTCACCGGGCAAGAGTCGTGCTCAATGTTATGCAGCTCGGCTCTAATCTGACTCAAAATAACGGATTTGCGTTGACATATCATATTTGGTATATATGCTTTATATGGTATGTGGTCTATCTATGAACATAGGCGCGGGGCCAAGAGCCTCGCTTCCGCACCAATAGAGGTGCAGAAGAGGTATGAGAAGTGGAAGGACATCGTTTATATCTCTGGCCCGCAAGGCCTTCGACAGATCAAAGGCTTCAACGACGAGTCATTGTCCGGCAAATGGAAGGGGTATCGATCCTCTCGTTTGAATTTGCAATATAGAGTTATTTACAAAATTGAGCGAGATAAAGTATTGGTTCAGGTAGAAAACGTTACGCCCCACGATTATCGGAGGAAGTAACATGAGTAGTTACAGAAAGGCAAAGCGCACTGTTGACGTTTCTGTCGGCGAGTCAGTCAGAATCATCAGAGAACTCCAGGAGATGAGCCAGAATGAACTGGCCGAAATCACTGGTATTCCTCAATCGACGATTTCCGCCATTGAGAACGACAGAGTCCGGCTGGGCGTTGAGCGAGCCAAGATGCTTGCCAGGGCTTTACACTGCCATCCGGCGGTGCTGGTATTTCCTGGTTGGGATGTTGAACAAGAGTCCGCTGCATAACATGGCGTTGAAGTCGTTCGCTCCTCGCGTGGCTCACTTGGACCGGCTTACTCATAGTGCTGGAGAAGACCCCCGGCACCGGCCACGGCTTCGCCTTCCCGAACGCATGGGCTACCACCACGAAGCCGCCGAGCGGCACTGGGACATCGCCTTCGAGTTGTTCGGGCGGAAGCTGCGGTAGCGGCGCGGGCTGCGGCATGGCGACACCAGCTGGCTTGATCTGGCGCGCTGTCGCCAGGTTCCGCGGAGACTCTTCCCGAATCACATGAGGTGGTATAAATGAGCGTCCTCAATCGCGGCGCAGAAGAATCTTTCCCGCCGGCACGACGCCGCGGCGCCCGTCACGCGAACAGGGTAGCCCCGTAGCCAGCGCCCAGTCACTGGAAAAAGCAGGGTTGTGACGGCCCCGGGTTATGCGGAGATGTTCCGGAATTGCGCGGTGCCCGGCTTGTATCGGGGCGCATGGAAGAGTGGCGACGGATTTTTCAACCAATTGTTAAACAACGACTTTTTTGTTCGATGGGTCGCCCGGCCCAGCATACGCGAACTGGGTAAGAGTCGTCCGGTATATCTGGAAATCTTCCGTGTTTAAACACGGGAGATCTCCTGATACTCAATGTTAGGGCATACAGATGGCTACCGAGTTATTACCAGCAATCGTGACAGCTTCGGGTGCAATCGCTGTGGCCGGAGCAAGTTACTGGTTCACGAAGAAGCGCGAGCGTGAAGCCGATTTGCGTAAAGAAAAAGTGGCTCACTATAAGGATTTCGTCGCTTGCTTAAGTGGTGTTATTAGTGGTGAATTCACGCCGGTTGCTCAGCGTGCTTTTGCGATAGCCTGTAACAAATTAAACTTGGTAGCGCCGCAGCCTGTAATCCATGCGCTACAAAAATTCCATGAAGAGATTAAGGCTTCGAATGATACGAAAAGCCGGAAGGCACATGACCGGCTGATGTCAGAGATTTTCTTTGAAATGCAAAAGGATTTGAGGGTTAAGCTAGAAGATGAAGAAAGAGCTTCGTTCACTGTTGGCTTATGGGCATCAGGTCAGCCGCCAAAGCCCTAACAATGCCAAGCACAGCGACGGCTTTTCCGTTGCGACTTCGCCTTCACTACAAAGCCGCGCGTGTTGGCGGCGTTGAGCGTCAAACAGACTGCGGAGGTAAAATTGGAGGTAAAGAATAATCCAGCGGGCCGGCTGCATGATTTGTTGCAACTAGCTCAAAGGCAAGCACCTAAGGAACCAGCTCGCAAAGCTTGGGCGCAAGTCTTCGGCGTCGCTCCGGAGGACACCGGGTTGCTCCTTCAGATGCTGGCGGATTTGATAAAACTTATGTCGGAGACGAAGGTATCCATCGAAAGACTGGATGATATTGACCACAGTATCTACCTAAAGCCCTTTGCGAAGATTGAGAGGTTCTTTTCACAGGTAAATCTGGACGCCGGATGGGAAAATTGGGGGGCGCAGCTTGATGAACCCACGCTATACGGACTTCAGTTTGCAGCTGATCGACTGTCTCGAATAAGCGGCAGCACAACTATTGCACAGGATGATATTCAATCTATTCAATCGGAGTTAGAACAGTTCGTCGAGAGCGTTCTTGCGTCGGACCTGCCGCAGGGGCTAAAAGCGCTATTTCTCCGAAACTTAGAATCCATTCGGCACGCGTTGCTCGTTTACCGAATTCGTGGAGTAGAGGGCCTTGAGCACGAGCTTGAACGCGCGGTCGGATCATTGATGCTCAACAAAGCGGAGATTCCACCAGCGGGAAGCAAATCTACTTCGCGCAATTTCTGGGAACGTTTCTTTCTGGTTATCGAGCGGATCAACAAGGCGGTTACGCTGACTCGTGGAGCCAAAGAGCTTGCTGGCCCTGCCGTCCAAGCAATCAGCCATCTACTGGACAAAACAAGTTGACGCCCAACCATCGCATCCAGCCGACGTATTTACCTCCGCTACGCTACGGCAAGAACGCGGCTCAGCTTGGCGTTAGCCCCACGCCACCCGAAAGTGGTGCAGCTAAACAACACTGGAGACTGAATGTTCGAACAAACCTTCCGCAACATCGATGACGTGCTCTGGAAGGAAGCCGGCTGCGCCACGGAGCTGGACTACACCGAGCAGACCTCGTGGATGCTGTTTCTCAAGTACCTGGACGATCTGGAATACGAGCGTGCCCAGGAGGCCGAGCTGGTGGGCAAGTCCTACCGGTACCTTATCGATGAGCCCTACCGCTGGTCTGCCTGGGCGGCACCGAAGACCGCCGATGGCCAGTTCGACCATGACACGGCGCTGACCGGCGCCGACCTGATCGCCTTCGTCAACGGCGAGCTGTTCCCCTACCTGCAGGGCTTTCGCGAGAGCGCCCCCGGGCCGGACACCATCGAATACAAGATCGGCGAGATCTTCAGCGAGATCCGCAACAAGTTCGCCAGCGGCTACAGCCTGCGCGATGCCCTGGAGCTGATCGACGGACTGAGCTTCCGCTCGCAGCAGGAGAAGCACGAGCTCTCCCACCTGTACGAGGCGAAGATCCGCAACATGGGCAACGCCGGGCGCAACGGTGGCGAGTACTACACGCCGCGCCCGCTGATCCGCGCCATGATTCAGGTGACCCGACCCCGCATCGGCGAGCGCATCTATGACGCCGCCGCCGGTTCCGCGGGCTTTCTGTGCGAGGCGCACGACTATCTGCGCTACGGCGCGGACGGGAAGGGCGATGGCAGCCACCTCTCTACCCGCGATCTGGAGACGCTCCAGACCCGCACCTTCTACGCCAAGGAAAAGAAGAGCCTGCCCTATGTGATCGGGATCATGAACATGATCCTGCACGGCATCGAGGCGCCCAATGTCATCCACACCAACAGCCTCACCGAGAACCTGAGCGATATCCAGGAGAAGGACCGCTTCGACGTGATCCTGGCCAACCCGCCCTTTGGCGGCAAGGAGCGCAAGGAGGTCCAGCAGAACTTCCCCATCAAGACCGGCGAGACGGCCTTCCTGTTCCTGCAGCACTTCATCAAGTACCTGAAGGCCGGTGGCCGCGCCGCCATCGTCATCAAGAATACCTTCCTGTCCAACAGCGACAATGCCTCCCGCGCGCTGCGCAAGGAGTTGTTGCAGAGCTGCAAGCTGCACACCATCCTCGACTGCCCCGGCGGCACCTTCCTCGGTGCCGGTGTGAAGACCGTGGTGCTGTTCTTCGAGAAGGGCGCCCCGACCCGGAAAATCTGGTACTACCAGCTCGACCCCGGCCGCAGCCTGGGCAAGACCAACCCGCTCAATGACAACGACCTCAAGGACTTCGTCGCCCGCCAGGCCGGCTTCGAGGACTCGGAGAACGCCTGGACTGTGGATGTGAAGGACATCGAGCCCGACAGCGTCGATCTGTCGGTGAAAAATCCCAACAAGGCCGAAGCTGCACCGCTGCGCGATCCTGAAGTGATCATCAACGAGATCGAGACGCTGGACAGGGAGAGCGAGGAGATCCTGGAAGGAATTCGGGGGATGTTATGAATGCCTTGCCTAGAAACTGGAAATATTTACGCCTTGAGGAAATTTGCAGTTTCCATCGAGGCCTCACGTATAAGAAAAAAGACGAAGTAGGTTTCTCAAAGAACGCTGTTCTACGTGCGAACAATGTTTCCCTTGAGTCAGGTGCACTTGACCTGACAGAAATTCGGTACATCGATGATCAGATCAAAATCCCTGCTGACAAGAAAGTCCTAAAGGGATCCCTTATAGTATGCATGGCAAGTGGAAGCAAGAAGCACTTAGGTAAGGCGGCCCTGGTCGACGAGGACTATGGATACGCTTTCGGTGGCTTCATGGGGTTGCTCTTGCCAAACGTCATTGTGTATCCCAAATATCTTTACTGGATCACTCAATCGAAGGAGTATTCCTATTACATCATGGGATTATCAGATGGCGCAAACATAAATAATCTTAAATTTAGCCAGCTGGGACAGTATCAAGTACCACTCCCGCCCATTCCCGAACAAAAGCGCATCGTCGCCATCCTCGATGAAGCCTTCGCGGGAATCGCCACCGCCGTCGCCAATACCGAAAAGAACCTCGCCAACGCTCGGGAGTTGTTTGAGAGTTATTTGAAAGCCGCTTTCCGGCGAACAGATGATTCTTGGTTTCCCACATCCATTGGCGCCCAAATGACACTTCAACGCGGATTCGATATTACGAAGAAGGATCAGAGATCCGGCAATATCCCGGTAGTCTCAAGTGGTGGCATCAAGAGTTACCACGACACGCCAATGGTTGAGGGCCCCGGAGTCGTTATCGGTAGAAAAGGAAGCTTAGGAACAGTCCACTATGTCGAGGGCGCTTATTGGCCGCACGATACAACGCTATGGGTGAAAGACTTCAAGAGTAACAATGTCAGACTTGTGTATTACGTGCTTAGGTCCATGGACCTAAAAAGATTGGATAGTGGAGCGGCGAATCCAGCACTCAATAGGAATGTTGTACATCCGATTCGCATCACTTGGCCGGTGCGGGAGCTCCAGGCGAAATTGGTAGAAGCGCTTGATGCGATCGTCGAGGAATGTCACCGACTCGAGTGGATTTACCAACGAAAGCTGGTTGCCCTTGCCGAACTTAAACAATCCCTCCTGCAAAAAGCCTTCTCCGGCGAACTCACCGCAGGCAGGGAGGCATCCGAAGCCATTCTCAAGGAGGAGCAGGTCGCATGACCCCGGAAAGCGATAACCCCATCATCATCTACGAGGACGCCGACAGGACCGTCGAGGTGCGGCTGGACGCGGACCAGGAGACAGTCTGGCTGAGCCTGCAGCAGATGGCCGACCTGTTTGGACGCGATAAGTCAGTGGTTTCGCGCCACCTGAAAAACGTCTTCGGTGACGAGGAACTGGAACGCGATTCAGTTGTTGCAAAAAATGCAACAACTGCCGCGGACGGCAAGACCTACCAGGTGGAGTACTTCAATCTGGATGTGATTATCTCGGTGGGATACCGGGTAAGTTCCCGGCGCGCGACCCGCTTCCGCCAGTGGGCCACCCGCACCCTGCGCGAACATCTCACCCAGGGCTGGACCCTGAACCGCCAGCGCTTCGAGGAGAATGCCCGCGAACTGGAGGCGGCCCTGGCGCTGGTGGGCAAGGCCGCGCAAAGCCCGGCACTGGATGCGGGCAGCGGTCGTGGCCTCGTGGATATCGTCAGCCGCTACGCCCAGACCTTTCTGCTGCTGCAACGCTACGACGAGGGCTTGCTGACGGAGCCGCCTGTGCAGTCGGGTGGACGTCTGCCCACGCTGGAACAGGCGCGGGCGGCACTGGACAGTTTGAAATCCGACCTCATGGCGCGCGGCGAAGCCAGCGATCTGTTCGCCCGGGACCGGGGCGACGGTCTGGACGCGCTGCTGGGCAATCTCGATCAGAGCGTGTTTGGCGAGCCGGCTTATCCCAGCGTCGAATCCAAGGCGGCGCACCTGCTCTATTTCGTGGTCAAGAACCACCCGTTTGCCGATGGCAACAAGCGCAGCGCGGCGTTCCTGTTCGTGGATTTTCTGCATCGCAATGGCCGCCTGCTGAATGCGTCGGATGAGCCGGTCATCAATGATGTCGGCCTGGCTGCCCTGACCCTGCTGGTGGCCGAGTCCGACCCGGCCAACAAGGAGACTATGATCCGCCTGATCATGAACATGCTGGCGGGAGCCCGCCAGTGAACGAAGCCGAGACCCGCGCTGAACTCATCGACCCGGCCCTCAAGGAGGCGGGCTGGGGCGTGGTGGAGGCCAGCCGGGTGCGGCGCGAGCTGATCACCCTGGGCCGCCTGCAAGGCGGCGGCAAACGGGCAAAACAGGACATCGCCGACTATGTGCTGATGGTTCGCGGCCAGAAGCTCGCGGTGATCGAGGCCAAGAAGCGCAGCCTGCCGGTGACCGAGGGGCTGGCCCAGGCCAAGCGTTATGCCGAGCGCCTGCAGGCCCGCTTCGCCTACGCCAGCAATGGCGATGGCATCTACCGGGTGGACATGCAGACCGGGGCGGAAGGGCCGGTCGATGCCTGGCCCGCGCCCGATGCGCTGTGGGCGGAGACCTTCGGCGACGGCGGCGGCGATCACAACCGCTGGCGCGAGCGCTTCGGCGCGGTGCCCTTCGAAGACAAGGGCGGCTTCTGGCAGGCGCGCTATTACCAGCACAACGCCATCAACCAGGCGCTGGAGGCCATCGCCGCCGGGCGCGAGCGCATCCTGCTGACCCTGGCCACCGGCACTGGCAAGACCGCCATCGCCTTCCAGATTGCCTGGAAGCTGTTTCATGCCCGCTGGGGCCTGGCGGCACGGGCGTCCGGCACGCCGGGCCGACAGCCGCGCATGCTGTTCCTGGCCGACCGCAACATCCTCGCCAACCAGGCCTTCAACGATTTTTCCGCCTTCCCCGAGGATGCCCGGGTACGGATCGATCCGGAGACTATCCGCAAGAAGGGCCGGGTGCCGAAGAACGGCAACGTCTTCTTCACCATCTTCCAGACCTTCATGACCGGGCGTGACGCGGCGGGCAACCCGGCGCCCAACTTCGGTGACTATCCGCCGGACTTCTTCGATTTCATCATCATCGACGAGTGCCACCGGGGTGGCGCCAATGACGAGAGCAACTGGCGCGGCATCCTGGACTACTTCCAGCCCGCCGTGCAGCTGGGCCTGACCGCCACACCCAAGCGCAGCCACAACGCCGACACCTACGCCTACTTCGGCGATCCGGTCTACATCTACTCCCTGAAGGAAGGCATCAACGACGGCTTCCTGACACCGTTCAAGGTCCGCCAGATCGCCACCACCCTGGACGATTACGTCTACACGGCGGATGACCAGGTGATCGAGGGCGAAATCGAGGAGGGCCGCCGCTACACCGAGGACGACTTCAACCGCGTCATCGAGATTGCCGAGCGTGAGCACTACCGGGTCAAGCTGTTCATGGCGCAGATCGACCAGCGCGAGAAGACGCTGGTGTTCTGCGCCACCCAGGAACATGCGCTGGCGGTGCGCGACCTGATCAACCAGCTCAAGACCAGCACCGACCCGCACTACTGCGAGCGTGTCACTGCCAATGATGGCAAGGAAGGCGAGCGCTTCCTCAAGCAGTTCCAGGACAACGAGAAGACCATCCCGACCATCCTTACCACCTCGCAGAAGCTCTCCACCGGCGTGGATGCCCGCAACGTGCGCAACATCGTGCTGATGCGCCCGGTCAACAGCATGATCGAGTTCAAGCAGATCATCGGCCGGGGGACGCGGCTGTTCGATGGCAAGGACTACTTCACGATCTACGATTTCGTGAAGGCCTACGAGCACTTCAACGATCCGGAGTGGGATGGCGAGCCCTTGCCGCCGGAGCCCTGCGAGCACTGCGGCAACAGCCCTTGCAGTTGCACCAGGCCGCCTCCCGAGGCTTGCGCGGTCTGTGGCGAGCGGCCTTGTGTGTGCGAGCAAGAGCCGCCGGAACCCTGCGAGGTCTGCGGCGCGCGGCCCTGCATCTGCGAGCAACGCCGCAAGGTAAAGATCCGGCTGGCCGACGGCAAGGAACGCACCATCCAGCACATGAGCGCCACCAGCTTCTGGAGTCCGGACGGCACACCCATCGCCGCCGCCGAGTTCATCCAGCGCCTGTTCGGCGACCTGCCCGAGCTGTTCAGGGACGAAGACGAACTGCGCGCCTTGTGGGGCCGCCCGGATACCCGGAAGAAGCTGCTGGAAGGGCTGGAGGAAAAGGGCTACGGGACGGAACAACTGGTCGAGGTCGGCAAGCTGATCGAAGCCGAAAACAGTGACCTGTACGACGTGCTGGCCTACATCGCCTTCAACATGGCGCCGGTGACCCGGGCCGAGCGGGTCGATGCCCACAGGGCGCGCATCTTCCACGGCCACGGCTACCAGCAGCAGGAATTCCTGAGTTTTGTCCTCGATCACTATGTCGCTCAGGGCGTGGGCGAACTGGATATGGCGAAGCTGCCGCAGCTGATTGAACTGAAGTACCACAGCCTCGGCGATGCGGTGCGAGAGCTGGGGCCCGCGGGCAAGATTCGCGAGGTGTTTGTGGGCTTTCAGCAGCATTTGTATTGAGATGGGGCCGAGTATGGGGCAGGGCTTACAAGGCGCTGCACCGGACGGCCATTCGCGGCCACTTACAGCGGCGGTCTCAACGGCGAGCGTTTCGTCGAACTGCTCCGCGAGGTGCGATTTTTCTTTTTCAAGCATCCAGGTGTCGTCTATATTTCTGACTTATAAGTAATTAACCGCGTGACCCACTAGGCCGTACGCCTGTGCAGAGGCCTCAAACAGTAATTGAGGAAAATTGATGCTGTTTCCCCAATCGGTTTGGTAGCTGTGCTAGCTTGAAAAGCAGCTTTTTGATTTTCGGGATGCGGAGGCTTGGGTGCTGGAACGGCTGCAACGTCGATTGGGTCTGCAGACAATACCGGGAGTATTTTTCACTTCTGCCGCTGTGGCAGCGCTGTTTGTTGCCCTGGCGGTGCCCTTTGATCAAGCGGTAGCCGAGTATTTTGGCCTGCTGACGGGCTGGGTGGCCCGTAACCTGGGCTGGTTCTATATCCTTACGGTTACCTCCTTGCTGATGTTTCTGCTGGGCTTGGCGGTCAGCCGCTACGGTACCATCCGGCTTGGCGGCGACGACAGCCGGCCCGATTATTCCAATCTGACCTGGTTCACCATGCTGTTTGCCGCCGGCATCGGCACCATCCTGATGTTCTGGGGTGTGGCGGAACCGGTTTCCCATTTCGCCAGCCCGCCGTTCGAGGGGGTACAACCCGGCTCCGAGCAAGCAGCCAGTGATGCCATGACCCTGGCGCTGTACCACTTCGGGCTGCATACCTGGACCATCTTTGCCATGCCGGGCCTGGCGATCGGTTACTTTGCCTACCGCCACAATCTGCCCATGCGGATCAGCAGTCTGTTCTACCCGATTCTCGGAGAGCGGGCCTTCGGACCCTGGGGCTGGGCGGTGGATGTGATTGCCGTGCTCGGTACCCTGTTTGGTGTCGCCACCTCGCTGGGGCTGGGAACGTTGCAGCTCAACAGCGGGCTGAATTACCTGTTTGGCGTGCCATCCACCGGCCTTGTGCAGGTCATCCTGATTGCAGTGATCGCCAGTATTGCCGCCACTTCGGTGGCCCTGGGTCTGGACAAGGGAGTGCGCCGGCTGTCCCAACTGAACATCCTGCTGGCCATGGCTTTGCTCGCGTTTGTACTGTCCGTTGGACCGACTGTCTTCATTGCCGAAGGCATGGTCCAGAGTGCGGGTGGTTACTTCGATGCCTTGCCCTGGCTGGCATTCTGGACGGAAACCTTCAAGGAGAGCGACTGGCAGCGACAATGGACCCTGTTTTACTGGGCCTGGACCATCTCCTGGGCGCCCTATGTCGGCATCTTTATTGCCCGCATCTCCCGGGGGCGGACCATCCGGGAGTTTGTCGCCGGTGTCCTGTTTGCCCCCACCGCCTTTACCCTGGTGTGGTTCGGGATCTTTGGCTTGTCGGCCATCCAGGTCGAGATGAACGGTGCGGTGGCCCTGGCCGAGCAGGTACAAAAGGATCCTTCCGTGGCCATTTTTGCCTTTCTCGAAGCCTTCCCGCTGGCGGAGGCGGCATCGGCGCTGAGTGTGGTCATCATCGTGATCTTCTTCACTACCTCCTCGGATTCAGCTTCCCTGGTGATCGATCTGCTGACCCGCCGGGACGATCAGCCTTCCCTGGTGCGCCAGCGGATTTTCTGGGCGGCGGCGCAGGGTGTGATCGCCGCAACGCTCCTGCTGGCCGGCGGGCTGGACGCCCTGCAAAACGTCATTACCTCGTTGGGCCTGCCTTTCTGCGTTTTGTTGATCTTCATGGCTGTGTCATTGTTCCGGGCTCTCAGAGCGGATTACCGTGGTTACAGCGTCGAAGCCCTGGTCCGGGGAAGAGCCTTCCCGGAAGTGGAGGCCACCGCCGAAACCAAACAGGAGAACGAGTATGTATCAGAAGCTGTTGATCGCCATTGACCCGGAAGATGACGGCGAGGGCAAACGCGCCCTGGAGGCCGCTGTGGATCTGCTGGCCGAGGACGGTGAGCTGCACCTTGCCAGTGTCTATAGTCCCGGCGGTGGCGGGTTTTTCCCGCACGTGACAGAGGAAGCACCGGAACAGAAGGAAGCTGAGGTTCACGACATGCTGGATCTGCTGGCACGCAAATACCTGCCCCTGAACCGTAATGCGAGTCTTCACGTGGTGGCGGGCACCGCCGGTGACAAGCTGGTGGGACTGGCGGGCCAGTTGGGTGCTGATCTGATGCTTCTGGTATCCCGTGGCGGTAGCGGTCATTGGCCCCTGCGCCGCGCCACTGTCGAGTATGTCGCTGTGAATGCGCCCTGTCCTGTGCTGATATTGCCATCGTTGGAGAAAACCGAACCGGAGACAAAGGAAAAGAAAGATGACTGATCAGTTAAAGAGAAGCATGGGGGCAGAGAGGAACATGGGGGCAGGTTTAGCATTTATACCTTGGCGTGGACTTCACCCCGGTGGCGAAAGTGGTGCGGCGTGAGAAGGCGAGGGTGTGCCTGATTGGCCTAAGCTTTTGACCTGCCCCCCGCGATCCCTCGGCTGTGTAAATGGCAATCCCCAATCGCGAGGCAGGACAATGCGCCTGGATTGCCCGGACGAACCGCCGGGTGTTACCGTGGTGACACCTGCTATGGAGCACCCCCCAACCATGTCCACGACTTCACTGAAGCTCCCTGAAGACGTAAAGCGGCTTGCCGTTGCGGCTGCAAAGCAGCAAGGGGTCTCACCACATGCGTTCATGGTTGATGCCATTCGTGCCGCAGCCACAAATGCGGAGCGGCGAGCGCAGTTCGTCGCTGATGCGGTCGCTTCGAGAGAACAGGCCGTTGAATCTGGCAAGGGGTACGCGGCTGATGAGGTGCATGCGCACCTACGGGCTCGGGCTCAGGGTAAGCCCGCTTCGAAGCCCAAGGCAAAAACCTGGCGCGCGTGATTTATGCCAAGCAAGCGTTCTCGGATCTCGGTCGGCGCACCGATTTTCTGTTGCAGGCCGAGCCGGCCGCTGTGCTGGAGACGGTGGATCTCATCACCGAGGCCGTAGAAATCCTTGAAAATCATCCCTTGATCGGGCGCTTCGCAGAGCAGGGGTTGAGAGAGCTCGTTATTTCTCGCGGCAAGTCTGGCTATGTTGCGCTGTACAGCTATGAACCAGAGCAGGGCACCGTGCTTGTGCTTTCAGTACGACATCAACGCGAAGCTGGCTATGTGCCGGAGTAGGCAGCGTGGCGTCCAGCAACAGGGGGCAAGTTCAACGTTAGTCTTTCCCATGGTGGCGTATCCCTGTGGTTGGTGACTTGTGTTGCAACAACAAATCAACCAGTAGCGCCGCTCAGGCACCAATAGCGCCTAGTGGGCGTCAGCGGTGGAGCCCGGCTCTCAGCCCCCACTGTCAGGAGCCGAACAAGCGCCTCCGGCGCCGCCGCAACCACCACAGGGGGCCGGACAGCGCATAGGTGACCGCCAGCAAGAGCAGTACGCGCGGCGGATCGATCACCACCACGGCCGCACCCACGACTGCGGCCACGATAACGATAAAGGGCACCCGGCCACGAAAGTCGACACCCTTGAAGCTGTGGTAGCGAAGGTTGGAGACCATCAACAGGCCTGCCGCCACGGTCACCGCGGCGGCAATCAGCGCGACATTCCCCCCCGGCTCCAGGCGGTGGCCGCTCCATACCATGCCGGCGATCAGGCCGGCCGCCGCCGGGCTCGCCAGCCCGACGAAGAAGCGCTTGTCGGCGGCGGCCACCTGGACGTTGAAGCGAGCCAAGCGGAGCGCTGCACAGGACGCATAGATGAACGCCGCCGCCCAGCCCAGCTTGCCCAACGCCTGCAGCATCCAGGCGTAGGACACCACCGCCGGGGCGACGCCGAACGACACCATGTCGGACAGCGAATCATATTGCACGCCGAATGCGCTCTGGGTGTTGGTCAGCCGCGCCACTCGGCCGTCGAGGCCGTCGAATACCATGGCTACGAAGATGGCCACCGCGGCGCTGGCAAATCGGGCGTTCATGGCCGAGAGGACGGCGTAGAAACCGGCGAACATGGCGCCTGTGGTGAGCAGGTTGGGTAGCAGGTAGATCCCGCGACGGCGCACCACTTCGCCTTCCACCGCATCTTCGGCGGAAAAGGGCGCAAAGCGCCGGGGAGACTCCTTTTCGCTGCCGGGCTGTTCGGGTTCGTTCATGGCCGCACTTTGGTAGTGGTGGCTAGGCCGGCAGGATAGGGCGCGGCCCCGGTGTCGGGCAACCTGTGCACTGTCGACACCGGGATCCAGACCGTCCGCTCAGTTTTTCGACTTGTCGATCAGCTTGTTCTTGCCGATCCAGGGCATCATGCCGCGCAGCCGGGCGCCTACCTCTTCGATGGGGTGCTCCTGGGCGCGGCGCCGGCGCGCCTTGAGTACCGGATTGCCCGCCTGGTTGTCGAGCACGAATTCGCGGGCGAAATTGCCGGTCTGGATGTCGTCGAGGATGCGCTTCATCTCCACCTTGGTCTGTTCAGTGATGACGCGCGGACCGCTCACGTAATCACCATACTCGGCGGTATTGGAGATCGAGTAGCGCATGTCGGCGATGCCGCCCTGATACATCAGGTCGACGATCAGCTTGAGCTCGTGGAGGCATTCGAAATAGGCCATTTCCGGCGCGTAGCCGGCTTCCACCAGGGTTTCGAAGCCGGCCTGCACCAGCGCCGAGGCACCGCCGCAGAGCACTGCCTGCTCGCCGAACAGGTCGGTCTCGGTCTCTTCCCGAAAGTTGGTCTCGATGATGCCGGAGCGGCCGGCGCCGATCGCCGAGGCGTAGGACAGTGCGATATTGCGAGCCTGGCCACTGGCATCGCGATAGATGGCGATCAGCGAGGGCACGCCGCCGCCCTCCTGATAGGTACTGCGCACCGTGTGCCCCGGCCCCTTGGGAGCGATCATGATCACATCGAGATCGGCGCGCGGTTCGATCAGCTGAAAATGGATGTTGAAGCCATGGGCAAAGGCGAGCGCGGCCCCCTGCTTGAGGTGGGGCTCGATGTCGTTCTGGTAGATGGCCTTCTGGTGCTCGTCGGGAGCCAGCACCATCACCAGATCGGCATCCTTCACGGCTTCGGCCACTGTGGCGACTTTCAGCCCTGCTTCCTCTGCCTTGCTCCAGGACGCAGACCCCTTGCGCAGGGCGACCACTACCTCCGCGACCCCGGAGTCGCGCAGATTGAGCGCGTGCGCATGACCCTGGGAGCCATAGCCAACCACTGCGACCTTCTTGCCGCGAATGATGGAAACATCACAGTCTTTGTCGTAATACACTTGCATGATCGTTCACCAGATCCTGGGTTGAGGTTGTCGGGTCGCCCGTTTTGCGAGCGCCGTTTTTTCAGATGCGCAGCGCTCGCTCGCCGCGCATGATACCGGATACGCCGGAGCGCACGACTTCGAGCACCGCGGCTGCGCCGAGCGCCTCCAGAAAGGCATCCAGCTTGCCGCTGGCGCCGGTCACCTGGATGACATAGGTGGCCGGGCCCACATCGATGATCTGACCGCGAAAGATATCCACGCAGCGCTTCACCTCGGCGCGTTGCTCACCGCCCGCCCGGACCTTGACCAACATCAGTTCGCGCTCGATGTGGGCACCTTCGGTAAGATCCTGGACCTTCACCACGTCGATCAGCTTGTGCAACTGCTTGGTGATCTGCTCCATGGTGCGGTCATCACTCTGGGTGGTCAGGGTCAGGCGCGACAACGACTGATCCTCGGTGGGCGCAACGGTCAGGGTATCGATGTTGTAGCCACGCTGGGAAAACAGTCCCACCACCCGCGACAAGGCGCCGGGCTCGTTCTCCAGCAATACCGAAATGATGCGTCTCATCAGGTGCGCTCCGTCTTGCTCAGCCACAGGTCGCGCATGGACCCCGGCGCGACGTGCATGGGGTAGACATGCTCATGCGGGTCCACCTGGATATCCACGAACACCACCCGGTTCTTGTAACTGAAGCACTCCCGCAGCTTCTCTTCGAGTTCCTCGATGTGTTCGACACGCAGCCCGATATGTCCGTAGGCCTCGGCCAGCTTGACGAAATCGGGCAGTGAATCCTCGTAGAGGATCTGCGAATAGCGGCCACCGTACTGCATGTCCTGCCATTGCTTGACCATGCCCAGTGCCTGGTTGTTGAGATTGATGATCTTCACCGGCAACTGATGCTGGGTGCAGGCGGAGAGCTCCTGGATGCACATCTGGATGCTGCCCTCGCCGGTGACACAGGCGACATCTGTGCCCGGGAATGCCATCTGGGCCCCCATGGCCGCGGGCAGACCATAACCCATGGTCCCCAGACCACCGGAATTCAGCCACTGCCGGGGCCGGTCGAACAGATAGTACTGGGCGGCGAACATCTGATGCTGGCCGACATCGGAAGTGACGATGGCCTTGCCTTCGGTGACCCTGTAGAGCGCCTTGATGGCGTCCTGCGGCTTGATCAGCGAGCCCTCGCTGGGTTCATGGCGCGGCGCCGTGTACAGGCCGTGCCGCTTGCGCCACTCGTCGATCTGCGCCCACCATTCGACCAGCGCCTGGGTGTCGGGACGCTCAGCGCTGCGTTCGATCTGGGCGAGCACTTCTTCCAGTACCGCACCGCAATCACCAACGATGGGAATATCCACCGGCACGTTCTTGGAGATCGACGACGGATCGATGTCGATATGGATGATCTGGGCACTCGGGCAGAACCGGTCCGGGCTGTTGGTGACGCGGTCGTCGAAGCGCACGCCCACCGCCAGTATGAGATCGGCGTGATGCATGGCGGTGTTGGCCTCGAAGGTGCCGTGCATGCCCAGCATGCCCAGGAACTGCCGGTCGCTGCCGGGATAGCCACCGAGTCCCATCAGTGTGTTGGTCACCGGGAAGTCGAGTCGCTGGGCCAGCCTGGTGAGTACTTCCGCGGCATCGCCGAGGATCACCCCACCGCCGCTGTAGATAACCGGACGGCGGGCTTCGAGCAGGGCCTTGACCGCGCGCTTGATCTGCCCGGAGTGCCCGCGGCCGGTCGGCTGGTAGGAGCGGATACGGACCTTGTCGGGATACCGGTAGGGCACCTTGTGGTTGGGGTCGGTGACATCCTTGGGGATATCCACGACCACGGGCCCCGGCCGGCCGCTGGCGGCGATGTAAAAAGCCTTGGCGATGGTCTCGGCGATATCCTCGGCGCGCCGCACCATGAAGCTATGCTTCACGATCGGCCGCGAGATACCCATCATGTCCGTTTCCTGGAAGGCGTCGCCACCGATTTTTTCCTGCGCGACCTGCCCTGAGATCACCACGATGGGCACCGAGTCCATGTAGGCGGTGGCGATCCCGGTGATCGCATTGGTCGCTCCGGGCCCGGAGGTCACCAGCACCGCACCCACTTCCCCCGTCGCCCGCGCATAACCGTCGGCGGCATGGGTGGCGCCCTGCTCGTGGCGCATCAGGATGTGCCGGACCTCGTCCTGCCGAAACAGCGCGTCATAGATATGCAGCACCGCGCCGCCGGGATAGCCCCAGAGGTATTTGACGCCGGAATCGCGCAACGCGCGGATGGTGGCCTCGCCACCGGAAAGCAGTTCCACGGGGTTTGGGTCCTCGATCTCTCGGCTTTACCGGCGGACCACATGGGTCCGCCACCTCCCACCGGGAGCGGCGAAGACAGACGGAAGCGAGGACATCGATCCGGATGGGAAATCCGGTACAGGACCACGAGCCACCATGGGTTGCTCGCTGCCGGGAGACGGGGTCGCGCCGCCCGAAAGATGCCCAGCGCGCGCTGTTTACGCTCACTGGCGGGACCACCCGGCAGCAAATTCTGCGGCGCGGGCAGGGCGGCGATTGTAGCGCCATCGCCGCGCAGCGTCAAGCGGAACGATTTTGTTCCATCAATAAAACCCAAAACCCGGCCGCCTGAGCAGACTGACTCACCGGTTGCTTCAGGCTCATGGCTGGATTGGCAAGGACTGCATGGAGTACCTTGCGCCTCAGGCGGCCACGCTGGCCGCGAGCAGCTCTCCAAACCGCTCCACTGGGATCGGCATGCTGTAGAGGGCACCCTGGTAGCTGTCGCACCCCATGCGGCGCAACAGATCCAGTGCCTCCCGATCCTCGACGCCCTCTGCGGTCACCCTGAGACCGTACTGGCGGGACACCCCGAGAATCGCCTCTACGACGCCCCGGGAATCGGCGTCGCGGTGCACATTGCGGATGAATTCGCGGTCGATCTTCAGCCAGTCGAACGGCAGCCTGCGCAGCGCGCTCATGGATGAGTAGCCGATCCCGAAATCATCCATGGCAAAGCGCGCACCCATGGCCTTGATCGCGTTCATCTTGGCGATGGTGCCCTCGACGTCCGCCATGGCCAGGGTCTCGGTGATCTCGAACGTGATGTGGCCGGGGTTGACTGCATAGCTCTGGATGCTGTGGCGAATCACGTCCAGCAGCCGGGGGTCCTGGAACTGACGGCGACTGATATTGACATGGAGCTGCATGTCAGAGCGCCAGACGCCGGCATCGAGAAATCCGCGCAGGGATTCGCAGGCGGTGCGGATCACCCAGTGGCCGACGTCGACGATCAGGCCGGAGGTCTCCAACAACGGGATGAACTCCGCCGGCATGCTGGTCACCCGATCGCTGTTGATCCAACGCAGCAGTACCTCGCCGCCCACCAGACGATTTTCGGCAACCGCCATCACCGGCTGCACATAGAGTGCAAATTCCTGATTGTCCACCGCCTTGCGCAGTCTGGTGTTGAGCGCGACCTGGCGCTGCGCCTTGGCGGCAATGGCGCGGTCGAAGAAGGCGCAACTGTTGCGGCCCTTGCGCTTGGCCTCGTACATGGCGGTATCCGCGTACTGCAGCGCACGTTCCGGCTCCAGGGTCGCCCCGCTGAGCAGTGATATGCCGACGCTGGCGGTAAGGGCGAACTCGGCGCCCTCCAGGAATATCGGTGTCGCCACCCGCTCGCGCAGGGCATCGGCGAGCGCGCGGGCACGCAGGGCGGCCTCCGTCGCGGTCTCGCCGATATCGGGCACGAAGAGCAGAAATTCATCGCCCCCCTGGCGGGCGAGAAAAGCGCCCGGCGGGCTACCGGCCACCACCTGGCGGTGCAGGGATTGCGCGATTCGGGCGAGGATCCGATCCCCCAGGTCATGCCCCCAGGAGTCGTTGATGTCCTTGAAATGATCCAGGTCGATCAGCATCAGCGCCGCACAGTTGCCGTCGGCGCTCAGTCTGGCCCATTCGTTGCGCAAGTGCGCGAGCATCGCCAGCCGGGTCGGCAGCCGGGTCAGTTCGTCGCGGTAGGCCCGGTTGCCCGGCGCCGGATCGCCGCCCAGCTTGCGCAGCACAGAGGTGCGCGACGGCGGCGACCAGGGCGTCGCTGTGGCCCGGGGATCATCCCGGATCACGGCATCTGCCGGCAGCGGGTAGATCGCCACCACCAGTTCGCCGCCGGCCTGACCATCCCCCCCCAGGGCGATCACGCAGCGCCGCCGGTCATCGGCGGCACACAACTCCCAGTGGAGTTGTGCCACGCCCTCCGCCAGGGCGGTACGCACGCGCTCCTTGAATGCGGCTAGAGTCACGGACTCTTCGCCCTCGGACTCTGCCAGATCCTGTCCCAGCAACTGCCGCCGTTCGCAGCCGAGCAATTCCAGTGCTGCCGGATTGGCTTCGACGCAGATTCCATAAGAGAAAAACAGCACGCCGAAGGGCGCAGTTTCGATCACGCGGCGGTAGAGATGCATCCTGGGGTCGGTCATCCGGGGAGTCCCGTGTGCTGCGCGCGCCGGCGCGCGCCGCAGGCCGCCGCCTCCGGGGTCGGTGGGGATTGCTTGCCGATGCCTTTCATGGTCGCAACCACGCCGCGTTTGTGACTGAGTATAGCGGAGCCGGTATTGAAATCACTCGAGAATCTTGTCCAATGACACGAGAGCCTGAACTGGGCGCGTGATTCCAACCTGAGGCAAGGCTGAAGGTGGTTTCGGACTTGGGATCATTGGAGTGGGTTATTGTCAGATCTGGTACGGGGCTCAGGCGACCGGCCTGTCGAGTGCTAGGTTATGACCTCGCCGTTGCGAGGCGGGACCTTGTTGACGGCGGGTTCGAGCTTACAAAATCCCTGTATCCGGCGCCAGCCACGGGGCGCCCTCGTGGCGATGTCCCATGTGATGCTTTTGGGGGGGTGGGCACCTACAATGGCGCGCGTTCGATGCAAGCAAGCGCATATCATGGATCAACAAAGGGAATCTTGGGCAGCGGAAGCCAGGGGAATACTGTGAAGGTTGCCGTAGTGCACGAATGGCTGACCCAGGTCGCGGGGTCGGAGCGGGTCCTGGAGCAGATTCTCCAAGTGTATCCCCAGGCCGAGCTGTTTGCCGTGGTCGACGCGGTGCCGCCTGGGCAGCGGAGCTTTCTCGACCGGTATGCGGTGCGGACCACCTTCATTCAGAAGCTGCCGCTGGCGGGGCGCTTCTATCGCCACTATCTGCCGCTGATGCCGCTGGCCATCGAACAGCTGGACCTGTCCGGGTTCGATCTGGTGATTTCCAGTAGTCACGCGGTTGCCAAGGGGGTGCTGACCGGGCCGAATCAACTCCACATCAGCTATATCCATTCGCCGATGCGCTACGCCTGGGATCTGCAACACCAATGCCTGCGCGAGAGCGGCCTGGAGCGCGGTCTGCTGAGCTGGCTGGCGCGCTGGCAGCTTCATCGCCTGCGGATCTGGGATCAGCGCACTGCCAACGGTGTCGATCACATGGTCGCCAATTCCGGATTCATCGCTGGGCGGATCCGCAAGATCTATCGTCGCGAGGCGACGGTGATTTATCCGCCGGTGGATATCGAGGCTTTTACCCCGGGGGCCGCCGGAGAGGGCAAGGAGGATTTTTACCTGACCGCGTCCCGGGTGGTGCCGCACAAGCGCATGGACCTGATTGTGGAAGCCTTCGCAGATCTGCCGGAGCGGCGTCTGGTGGTGATCGGCGATGGTCCCGAGCTCAAGCGCTTGCGCCGCGCGGCGCCGGGCAATGTGACCTTGCTGGGCTATCAGCCGGTGGCGTCACTGCGCGATCACATGCGGCGGGCGCGGGCGTTCATTTTTGCTTCCGAGGAAGATTTCGGCATCGTCCCGGTGGAGGCCCAGGCCTGCGGGACGCCGGTGATCGCCTTCGGTCGCGGCGGCGCCTGCGAGACCGTACTGCCGTTGCGGATGGCGCCGGCGGATCGCTGTGCGGCAGACGCTGAAGATGCCGGGGCTGGGGAGCCCGGGTATTCCCCGACCGGGGTGTTGTTTCCCGAGCAGAAGGTCGAATCCCTGACCGCTGCAATCGCCGAATTCGAGGCCCACGAAAGCCGCTTCGACAGTGCGGCGATCCGCGCCCATGCCGAGCGCTTTTCGGCGCAGCGCTTTCGCGAAGAACTGCGGGATCTGGTCGATCGCTGCTGGCAGCGTTGGCAGGAGGCCCGCCCCGGGCCGGGCAACCCGGGCAGGGGCGGTTTTTTCGATATCCACCCGCCGGTGTAGGAGCGGCGCCCCCGCCGCGATCAACCGCCGGTGCTACCCACCATCGGCCCGGGGGCGGGCCTCCTACAGGTGCCATCCCCGTTGTGGGAGCGGCATCGTTGTGGGAGCGGCATCGTTGTGGGAGCGGCGTCGTTGTGGGAACGGCGCCCCCGCCGCGATCAACCGCCGGTGCCACGCCCAATCCATCGGCCCGGGGGCGGGCCTCCTACAGGTGCCATCCCCGTTGTGGGAGCTGCGCCGTTGTGGGAGCGGCGCCCCCGCCGCGATCAACCGCCGGTGCTACCCACCATCGGCCCGGGGGCGGGCCTCCTACAGGTGCCATCCCCGTTGTGGGAGCGGCATCGTTGTGGGAGCGGCGCCCCCGCCGCGATCGATTCCTCTGCCATGCTTATCCCACCGCCCGAGGTGGGCTTCCTACTGCCCTTTGCGGCTTCCCGCCGGTGCTACCCACCATCGGCCCGGGGGCGGACCTCCTACAGGTGCCATCCCCGTTGTGGGAGCTGCGCCGTTGTGGGAGCGGCGCCCCCGCCGCGATCGATTCCTCTGCCATGCTTATCCCACCGCCCGAGGTGGGCTTCCTACTGCCCTTTGCGGCTTCCCGCCGGTAGAATGCCGCCTTTGCGCTGCGGGCAGCAATGGGTAGTGGTGCCGAGGTGCGTGGGTTGGCGGTTTGGGAAAGCGAATGGCGCCACGGGTTAGCATCGTTACGCTCAATTGGCGGGGGGTGGAGGATACCCTCGGTTGTCTCGAATCCCTGCGCGATCTCGCCTATCCGAATTTCTTCGTGCTGGTGGTCGACAACGGCTCCGGGGACGATTCGGTGGTGCGTATCGCCGACCGCTATCCGGAAGTGGATTTGGTCGAGACCGGCGCCAACCTGGGGTTTGCGGGCGGCTGCAATATCGGTATCCGCCGCGCCCTGGAGCAGGGTGCGGACTATGTCTGGCTGCTCAACAGCGATACCTGGGTGCACCCCGAGGCGCTGGGTGCACTGGTGGAGTGCGCGGAGCGGGATCCGCGCCTCGGCGCCGTGGGTTCGGTGATCCGCGATCAGGGCGACCCCGAGCACGTGTTGGCCTGGGGCGGCGGCTGGATCGACCTGCGCTTCGGTCGCCCCAGCCACGCGCTGTCGCCGGTGGCCGGCCGGGACCTCGACTACCTGACCGGCGCCAGCCTGCTGTTGCGCGCCCGTGCCCTGGAGGAGGTCGGCTTGCTCGACGAGCAGTTCTTTCTCTACTGGGAGGAGACCGACCTGTGTTTCCGGCTGCGCGAGTCGGGCTGGCGGCTGGGCGTGGCGGAGGACAGCCGTGTCTGGCACCGCGGGCCGGGCGCGACCCTGAGGCGCCTACGCCAGAAGGACCGGCACTTCAATCATTCCGCGGTGCGCTTTCTGTTCCGCTACGCCCCGCACCCCTGGATTGCCACCCTCACGGGCGGTGCGCTGCGCTTCGGCAAGCGCCTGTTGCGGGGGGAATTCGGCCGCGCCCGCGCGGTGGCGCGGGGACTGGCTTCCGGGCTGCGGGCGCGGCGCTCCTGATGCCGGCGGTTGCCGGGCCGACCGGGCGGCGGCGCCGCTGCTGGGAGAGCGACCGGTGCGGGTGACCTTGCTGGCCCCGGAGCAGGGCGGTTCCTGCGGCGTGCTGGATTACAGCCTGCGCCTGGCCGGGGCCCTGGCCGAGAGCGGCGTCCAGGTGGCGCTGGCGCGCGCCGAGCGCGGTGGGCGCCTGTCGCTGTCGGCGCTGCGTGCCGAGCTGCGCGCCACCGCCGCGCAGATCCTGCATATCCAGTACCCCATGGTGCGCTACGGAGCTTCGCCCTTGCCGTTGCTGGCGGCGCAACTGCCGGAGGTGCGCCGGGTGGTGACTCTGCACGAGTTTTCCCAGGCGCACCCCTTGCGCCGCCTGGCCGGTGTCGCCTTCAGCCGCGCCCAGGCCCTGGTGTTTACCGCCGAACCCGAGCGGGCGGCCTTTTGCCGCCGCTATCCCTGGAGCCGGGCCCGCGCCCGGGTCGTCCCCCTGGGATCGAACATTCCGGCCGCCGCGGGGTCGCAGCAGCGACATGCGGGCATGGTCTGCTACTTCGGGCAACTCCGACCGCGCCGCGGGTTGGAGAATTTCCTGGCGCTGGCGCGGCTGGCCGCCGCGCAGGCGCCCGAGCTGTGCTTTCGGGTGCTGGGCGCGATTCCGCAGGGTTGCGAGGCCTATGCGGCCGCGGCCATGGCCGGCGCCGGCGACCTGCCGGCGCTGCGCTGGGAGTTGGACTTGCCGGAGTCGGAGCTCGCCGCGCGCCTGGCGGCCGCGGAGTTTGCCTATCTGCCCTATCCGGACGGCGCTTCCGAACGGCGCAGTACCCTGCTGGCGGCGTTGGCCGCCGGTGCCCTGGTGATCACCGGCCGCGGTCCCCAGACTCCGCCGGGGCTGGCTGATGCGGTGTGCTTTGCGGCCGATCCCGGCGAGGCGCTGGCGCGGCTGCGAGAGTTGGCCGCCGCGCCGGAAACACAGCGGGCCCGGCGCCAGGCAGCGGCGCATTGGCTGCGGGGCAGAGACTGGCCGAGCATTGCGGCCGCCCATCGGGCAATCTACCGGGAGTTGATCGGCGGGCAGGATGAGGAGCATGAGCATGGCAGGTGAACGGCGCGGCCGGCCGGCGTCCCGCTGCGCGGTGCTGTTTGGCGGCACCGGGTTCATCGGCGGGTTCTTTGCGCGCTTCCTGATCGACAACGGCCATTTCGACCGGGTCTATCTGATCGATCGGCAGCCGGTCACCGCCATCGCGCACCCCTGGCGGCGGGCGCAGCTGAGCAATCACCCGGGGCTTTCCCTGGTGGTCGCCGACGTGCGTCAGCCGATCGACTGGATGCCGCCCGAGGCCGTGACCCTGGTGGCCAACTTCGCCGCCGTGCACCGCGAGCCCGGCCACGAGCCCGAGGAGTACTACGACGCCAATCTGCGCGGCGCCGAGCAGGTCTGTGCCTGGGCGGCCCGGGCCGGTTGCCGGCGACTGATCTTTACCAGCTCTATCTCCCCCTACGGGCCGGGCCCGGAAACCCGGGAGGAAAGCTCACTGCCGGTGCCGGCCACGCCCTACGGCGGATCCAAGCTGGTGGCGGAGTACGTTCACCGCCTGTGGCAGGCCGAACAACCCTCGCGACGGCTGGTGATCGCCCGTCCCGGGGTGGTGTTCGGGCCGGGGGAGGAGGGCAATGTGTCGCGCCTGGTGCGGGCGGTACTGGGCGGCTATTTCTGCTATCTGGGCAATCGCGACACGCGCAAGGCGGGCATCTATGTCCGCGAGCTGTGCGCGGCGCTGTGGTGGGCGCTGGAGCGTCCGGCGCGCGCCGGGGATGAGGTGATCCTGTTCAACGCCAGCCTGGCGCCGGTGCCCACCCTGGGCGACTATGTGGAGGCCATCCAGGCGGTCGCCGGGCGCCGGCGCTGGGTGCCGGCGCTGCCCTATCGGGCGGTGCTGGCGGCCGGCAGCGCCATCGACCTGGCGGCGCGGCCACTGGGTATTTCCCATCCGTTCAGCCCGGTGCGGATCCGCAAGCTGACCGCCGCCAACGACATCCGGCCGGCATGGCTGCTCGCGCAGGGGTATCCTTTCCGCTATACCCTGACCAGCGCGCTGGCCGACTGGCGGGCGCTGTGTCCGGAGGAGTGGGGGGGCTGATGGCGGACGAGCGGGCGCAACGCATCCTGGTCACCGGGGGGGCCGGTTTCATCGGCTCGGCGCTGGTGCACTGGCTGCTCGCCGAGACCGCAGCGGAAGTGGCCAATCTGGATGCTCTGACCTATGCCGCCAATCCGGCTTCCCTGGCCGGGATCGAGATGCAGCCGCGCTATCGGTTCTACCGGACGGATATCTGCGATCGCGAGGCTCTGGAGCTGGTTTTCGCCGACTTTCAGCCGGATGCGGTGATGCATCTGGCCGCCGAGAGCCATGTCGACCGCTCCATCGACGGTCCCGTGGCCTTCGTCGCCACCAATGTGCTGGGTACCTGCAACCTGCTGGAGACGGCTCGCGCCTACTGGAACGGCCTGGGCGCCGGCGCGCGCGCAGCCTTCCGCTTCCATCAGGTTTCGACCGACGAAGTATTCGGCGATCTGGAACCCGGCGATCCGCCGTTTTCCGAGGCCACGCCCTATGCGCCCAGCTCGCCCTATGCGGCGAGCAAGGCCGCCAGCGATCATCTGGTGCGCGCCTGGGGTCGGACCTACGGCCTGCCGGTGGTGCTCAGCAACTGTTCGAACAATTACGGCCCGCGCCAGTTTCCGGAGAAGCTGATCCCGCACATGATCCTCAACGCCCTCGCCGGTCGCCCGCTGCCGGTCTATGGCGACGGCGCCCAGGTGCGCGACTGGCTCTATGTCGAGGACCATGTCCGCGGCCTCGACCTGGTGTTGCGGCGCGGCCGTATTGGCGCGACCTACGCCATCGGCGGCGGCAACGAACAGCGCAACCTGGACGTGGTCGAAACCCTCTGCGACCTGCTCGAAGAACTGGCGCCGGATAGGCCCGCCGGGGTGGCGCATTACCGCGATCTGATCGAGTTCGTGCGCGATCGACCCGGGCACGACCGCCGCTACGCCATCGATGCCGGGAGCATCCGCAGTGAGCTGGGCTGGCAGCCGCGGGAGAGCTTCCAGAGCGGTCTGCGCAAGACCCTGGTCTGGTACCTGGCGCATCGCGACTGGTGGCAGCGGGTGTTGTCCGGCGCCTACCGCCTGCAGCGGCTGGGCGGCGCGCCGGCAGGATGATGAACCTGGATGCTGCCGGTGCCCGGGGTGCCGGCCGAACAGTGACAAGAGGAAATCGATGACGCTTTACAAGGGTATTGTACTGGCCGGCGGCAATGGCACCCGGCTGCATCCCATCACCCTGGGCGCATCCAAGCAGATGCTGCCGATCTACGACAAACCGATGATCTACTATCCGCTGTCGGTGCTGATGCTGGCAGGGATCCGCGATGTCCTGGTGATCTCCACGCCCGAGGATCTGCCCGGCTTCCGGCGCATGCTGGGAGACGGCGCCCGGTTCGGGATCCGCCTGCAGTATGCCGAGCAGTCCAGGCCCGAGGGTCTGGCGCAGGCGTTTCTGATCGGTGCCGGGTTCATCGGCGACGACAATGTCTGTCTGGTGCTCGGCGACAACATTTTTTACGGCCACCATTTCTCGGACACCCTGCGGCTGGCGGTGGCCCGCGAGCGCGGCGCCACCATCTTCGGTTATCACGTCACCGATCCGGAGCGCTTTGGCGTGGTCGAATTCGACGCCGAGCGCCGGGTAGTGAGCATTGAGGAAAAACCGTCCCGGGCGCGCTCTCAGTACGCAGTGCCGGGCCTCTATTTCTACGACAACGATGTGGTCGAGGTGGCGCACGGCATCCGGCCCTCGGTGCGCGGCGAGTTGGAGATCACCGACGTCAACCGGGCCTACCTGGAGCGCGGCGATCTGCACGTCGAGCTGCTCGGCCGCGGCTTCGCCTGGCTGGACACCGGCACCCACGAGAGCCTGCTCGAAGCCGGCATGTTCGTGCAGGCCGTCGAGCACCGGCAGGGGCTGAAGATCGCCTGCCTCGAAGAGATCGGCTATCACAACCACTGGCTGAGTCGCGAGCAGCTGCAGGAGGAAGGGCAGGCCCTGGCCCATACCGGCTACGGGCGGTACCTGCTGCGCCTGGTGGAGGAGGAGCGCAACGGTTGGACGTGAAGACGACCGCATTGCCCGGGGTGCTGCTGATCCGCCCCCGGGTGTTCGGGGATGAGCGCGGGTTCTTCCTGGAGACTTTCAGCGCCGAGCGCTATCGCGACCAGGCCGGGATCGACCTGCCGTTCGTGCAGGACAATCACTCGCGCTCGAGGCGCGGCATACTGCGCGGACTGCATTTTCAGCGCGCCCATCCCCAGGGCAAGCTGGTGAGCGTCGCCCGCGGCTTGGTGTACGACGTGGCCGTGGATATCGATCCGGATTCCCCGACCTGCGGCCGCTACGTCGGGGCCGAACTCAGCGACGCCAATCATTGGCAGCTGTGGATTCCGCCCGGTTACGCTCACGGTTTCTGCGTGCTCAGCGACGAGGCCGACTTCACCTACAAGTGCACCGACTATTATCGTCCCGGAGACGAAGGCGGGCTGGCGTGGAACTGCCCGCGCGTGGCCATCGACTGGCCGCTCGATGACCCGCAGCTGTCGGTCAGGGACAGTGCCTACCCGGGACTCGATGCGCTGCTGGCAGAGCGCCGATGACCGATGTACAGCCGCTGCGCGTGCTGGTCACCGGCGCCGGCGGCCAGCTCGGCCAGGCATTGACGGCACTGGCCCCGCAAGCCCGGACCACCGGCGTGCACCTGCTGCCGGCGTCCCGGCGGGAACTGGATATCTGCTCTCCCGCAGCCGTTGCCCGGCGGCTCGACGCCGAGCCGGTGGCGGCGGTGATCAACACCGCTGCCTACACGGCGGTGGATCGCGCCGAAGCCGAGCCGGAAGCCGCCGAGCGCAGCAACGCGCTGGGCCCGCGGCTGCTGGCCGAGGCGTGCCGGGAGCGGGGAATCCGGCTGATCCAGATCTCCACCGACTATGTTTTCGATGGCACCAAGGGCATGCCCTATGCCGAAGACGACGCCACCCATCCGCTCGGCGTCTACGGGTGTACCAAGCTGGCCGGCGAGCGGGCCGCACTGGGGGCGCCCGACGCCATCGTGCTGCGTACCGGTTGGGTGTTCAGCGAGTTCGGCCACAACTTTCTCCATACCATGCTGCGGCTGGGAGCCGAGCGCGAGGCACTCGCCGTGGTCGACGACCAGCTCGGCGGGCCCACCTATGCGCCGGCCATCGCCAGGGTATTGATCCGGATGCTCGCGCGGCTCGCCACAGGTGCCGGGCTGCCGGGCGGGATCTATCACTTCGGAGGCGCCCCGGCCGTGACCTGGCACGGGTTCGCGCAGGCGATCTTCACCGCCGCGCATCAGCGCGGGCTGCTGACGCGGGTTCCCGCCCTGACGCCGATCACCAGCGCCGAATATCCCACAGCGGCTGCGCGCCCCGCGGATGCGCGGCTCGACTGCCGGCGGTTGCAGGCCTTGCTGGGAACCCTGGATAACGATTGGCGGCCGGGATTGGCCGCCGTCCTCGAAGCACGAAAACCACGGTCGTAGGAGACCCGACCCGGGCCGATTGTCCAGGGGATGGCGCCGGGATCGATCGCGGCGGGGGCGTCGCTCCCACAATCTTGCGCTTGCGGCCGGCTCGCCCGTGGTGAAACTGAACCATGGCGACGACCGATGGACTGTAGGGTGGATAAGCCGAAGGCGCATCCACCAAACCTGCCGGATGCATCGGCCCGGCGGCCAGCATCCGGCGCCATACCCCGCCGACCGGTCACCCTGCGTGGACAAACGCCGGATGCACCGGCCTCGCGGCCGGTTTATCCGGCCTACGGGGGCAGCGGTGGTAGGAGGCCCGCCCTCGGGCCGATTGTGCAGGGGATGGCACCGGGACAGATCGCGGCGGGGGCGCCGCTCTCACATCAGATGTTGGCCAGTTCCTGCAGGCTGTCGAGATCGAGAATTTCGATTTCTTTCTTGTCGACCTTGAGCAGGCGCTGTTTCTGAAAACGGCCGAAGATGCGGCTGACGGTTTCCACGGTGAGGCCGAGGTAGTTGCCGATGTCGGCGCGCGACATGGGTAGCCGGAAGCGCACTTCGGAGAGGTTGCGCTGGGCGTTGCGGGTGGAAATGCTGAGCAGCAGGGTCGCGAGCCGTTCTTCGGCGCTGTTCTTGCCGATCAGGGCGACCAGTCGTTGGTCGTTGATGATCTCCCGGCTCATCAGCTGGAAGAAATGGCGCTGCAGGTTGGGCAGCGCGAGGCTGAGTTCTTCGAGGCGGTTGAAGGGGATTTCGCAGATGGAGGAGGTCTCCAGGGCGACTGCGGAGCTGATGTGGTGGGTGTGGGCGATGCCGTCCATGCCGAAGATCTCTCCGGGCAGATAGAAGCCGGTGACCTGTTCCACGCCCTGGTCGTTGACCGAGAAAGTCTTGATGGTGCCGCTGCGCACCGCGTAGACGGAGCGGAACTCGGTGCCCGCACGATAGATGTATTCGTCACGCTGAAAGGGGCGGCCGCGCTGGACGATACGGTCCAGCCTCTCGACCTGGTCCAGCTCCAGTGCCAGCGGCAGACACAGGGCTTTCATGCGGCAATCGCCGCAACTCACGCCTTGTCGGTGCGGACAGGGGCTAGCGGTCATGGCGCTCGTCGAAACGGGATTGGGCATGATCTTCTCCCCAACAGGATTGTGATTGCAAGTGATGAATGATGGCGCTGAGTCGGATGATGCCGGTTCTGGTCAGATGGCCGAACGCTCCGCAGTGAATCAGCAGCCCCTCCGCATTCAGGGTATCGCCCAGCGCGGGGACGGCGGTCAGCGGCAGGCGGTGGCCACAGAGCAGGGTCTGGACGATGTGATGTACGCGGGCGCGGTCGCCGCCGCCGAGGCAGTAGAGGGTCTTTTCCGGTAGTTGGCGATTGCGCAACGCGTCGCGATAGTCGGCTTCCGAGGTGGTGGTGCGGTAGTAGCATGGATGTTGGTAGCCGAAGGCGCCGATGCCCATCCCCAGGCTGAGCCGTCCCGCCTCCGGTTGCGGCCCCCAGGGAGTGAACTGCAGGGCTTGGCGGGTCCCGGAGGGCGCCAGAGGGCTGTCGGCGGGCACGAAGAACTGGTTGCCGAAGGCGGCCCAGCCGGCGGCGGTCATCTCGGTGACCGCGAGCTCGAACAGTCGTCCCGACTCGATACGTTCGGCCAGCGGTCGCGGGGTTTCCTGATCGGGGTCGCACAGCTCGATGGCCGTGACCGGTTGCTGGCGCAATGTCTCCAGTAACCGGGACAGGTAGCGGGGGTGTGAACGGCTGCCGAAGCGAACCTGGTAGTGCACGCCCAGAGTGGCGAAGTCGGTGAGCTGGCGCTGCGTGGCGTGCAGCCGGGCGAGGCTGCGCTCGTCGCTCCCCAGGGTGGCGTCGATGCGCAGGGCGATGCGGTTGAATCCCAGGCCGGAGAGCAAGGCCAGGCGCTCGGGGTTGACTGCGGGCGCCGGCAGCTCCAGGCCGCGCACGGCCGTCGCCGAGCACAGCGGAAACTGGGCGTTGAGCCGGAAGATCAGTTCGGTGACCGCTTCCGGGGAAAACTGCCGCGACGGGCTGCCGCGCAGCCACAGACTGACCACGGGCAGGGGTTCGGGGAGCCGCGCGCGCAGCAGGCCGGCTTCGCGGCAGAGCAGGCCGACGTAGTCCTCGACGGTGTCCCGGGGGCAGTGGATGTTGATTGCCAGTTCCCGTCCCAGGGCGCGCCAGTGGTCGCGGCCGCCGCTGGAGATGACCTGGAGATCCCGGTAGCAGGGCAGCACCGCGGTGCCGAAGGTACTGGGTGCGGGCGGTAGCGCGGCCAGCGCCTGTCGGTGGTGGATGCCGTCGTATCCTGGTTCGCCGGGCATGGTCGCATGGTGGTCGGATTGCTGGTGGGCTCCACTGTGTCGCCTTTGGCGGTCCTTTGCCATGACCTGTATCAATGGGCCCGGGTCGTTCGTTTATGGTTACACTGACGGCTGGAAACCTTGCCGCATGAGGTAGTGCAGATGCAGAAGATTCTGGCGGTAATCAGCGAGTGGGATACGGGCCCTCGGGTGCTGGAGCGGGCGCGTTTCCTGGCCGCGCAGCTCCACGCCGAGCTGGCGCTGTTGCGGCCCGTGCAGTCACAGGTCGGCGAGTGGCACAAGTACCTACCCCCCGGGGATTTCGAACCGCTGCGCGACGCCATCATGGCCGCCGAGCGCGAGCGCTTCGAGACCGAGCGGGGCACAGATCCGGGCGAGGTGCTCTGGTGTGAACGGGCCTACCGGGCGGTGGTCGAGCAGGCGGAGGCCCAGGGCGTGAACCTGATCGTGATGGAAGCCAGCAGCCACGGCCTGCTCGAGAACATCATTCATCGCGCCGATGACTGGCATCTGCTGCGCGAGGCGCCCTGTCCGGTGCTGCTGCTGCCGCGGACGCCCAGGCCCCTGACCTCGGTGATCGCCGCAGTGGATGCGTTGGCCGAAGGGTCGGAGCAGGAGTTGCTCGCCGAGCGGGTGCTGGATGCCGCCAGCGCCTTTGCCCGCGCCCAGCAGGTGCCGCTGCGGGTGGTCACGGTGATGCCCGACCCGGCAATGATCTACGCCAGCCCCATGGCGGTGCCTCTCAGCACGGACATTGTCGGCGAGCTCCATGAACGCGCCCGCGGTGCCCAGCAGGCTCTGTTGCAGCGCATCGGTCTGAGCGCCGACGAGAGCCGTATCGAGACCGGCCGGGTGGAAGATGTGCTCGCCGAGTTGGCCGAGGACGGCCTGCTGGTGATCGGCAGCGTCGCCAACAGGGGCCTCAAGGGATTGGTGCTCGGCAATACCGCCGAGCGTATCCTCTACCACATGACCACCGAGATGCTGGTGGTGAACTGACCGGCCCGCCCTTCAGTCGTTGCGCAGGCGGGCGAAGAACTCGGGTACGATCTCGGTGGCCGGCCCGTAGCGGCGGTCCCGAAACAGGGATTCGCCCAGGGAGGGTTCCAGATTGAGCTCCACCGTGGGGATGCCGCGCTGGTGGGCGATCTCGACGAAGCCGGCCGCCGGGTAGACGTTGCCCGAGGTGCCGATGGAAACGAACAGATCGCAGCGCGCCAGGCGCTCGTGGATCTCCTCCATGTGGAAGGGCATTTCACCGAACCAGACGATGTGGGGGCGAACCCGGCCCGCGGTCATGCACCAGGGGCACTGGGTAGTCAGCGCCAGTTCCTCGCGGCTGGGATAGATCTCGTAGCAGCGCTGGCAGCGCACCTTGTCCAGCTCGCCGTGCATGTGCAGTGGCTGCCGGCTGCCGGCGCGCTCGTGCAGGTTGTCGACGTTCTGGGTCACCAGCAGGAATTCCCCGGCATGTTCGTGCTCGAATTCCGCCAGCGCCAGGTGGGCGGCATTGGGCTCGATGCCGGTGCGGCTCAGTTCGCTCCGCCGGTCATTGTAGAACTCCAGCACCTTCTTCGGATTGCGGGCATAGGCCTCGAAGGTGGCCACTTCCTCGATGTCGTGACCCGCCCACAGGCCGCCCGCGCCCCGGAAGGTCTGGATGCCGGATTCTGCCGAGATGCCGGCGCCGGTCAGCACCACGATGGAGGAGTAGCGGCTCATCGTTCGAAGATTGTCGGCCTGATTGTAAGACCATGGTACCTCAGCGGCGCCGCCGCCGGCCCGCGTTTCGCGCCCGGGGGTTCGAAAATTTCTTAGAATATTTTTTATCCTATTGATTTTAATGAGATTAAATTGCTTGACGAAAGGTTTCATTGGTCTTACCTTGCGCCCCGTGAGCGAGGGTTCGGTCACCCGTATCCGGCACGGTATGAGCGCCGGAAATCGTCATTGAGGAATCAGGGCATGAATGAAACAGACATCGATCCGCACGGCTACGAAAGCCAGGACGATTCGTTTCATGGCGCGCAGGACAAGCGCAGAGTGGTCATCGACATGGCCGCCCGTCGCCGTCTCGAGGATCGGCTCGAGCAGCGGCGTCTGGAAAAGCTGATCGGCGACTACGACTTCGATCTCGACCGCGACGCCGACTGACGCTCGGGCGGCGTCACGCGGCGCTGCTTGTTTCACGCGCTTCCCGGAATGCGGCATAATGCGGCCGGTCTGTTCGGGAGTTCCTTTTGTCCCCCGCCGCGCCCCTGCTCGAGTTCCAGAACCTGTGTTTTGAGCGCAACGACCTGCCCCTGTTCGAGGGCATTGCGGGCGGGGTTCGGGAAGGCGACATCCTCCAGATCAGTGGCGCCAACGGTGCCGGCAAGACGACGCTGCTGCGGGTGCTCACCACCGCGCTGAGCCCCGCCGCGGGGAGTCTGTGCTGGCGGGGTCGGCCGCTACCCCGCGCCCGCACCCGTTATCTCACCGAACTCGCCTTTCTCGGCCACGCCCCCGGCCTCAAGCTGGGCTTGTCACCGCGCGAAAACCTGCGTTGGCTGGGCGGCCTGTTTCCTCAGCGGCACGGCGCTGCCGAGACGGCACTGGCGGTACTGGGTCTGGCGGATTGGGCGGATGCCCCCTGTGCCCAGCTCTCGGCGGGGATGCTGCGCCGCGCCGCACTGGCCCGCCTGCTGCTGTCCGGGGCTGCGCTGTGGATTCTAGACGAACCCCTGGCTGCCATCGATCGCGATGGCGTGGCTCTGATCGAGCAACTGTTTCGCGCGCACCTGGATAGCGGCGGTGCGATCATCTTCAGCAGTCACCAGCAGCTGGCGCTGCCGGGAGTGAAATACCTTGAACTCGCCGCCTGAAGCCATCGCGGCCATGCCCGGTCCGGGGGCTGGATTCGCGGCCCTGCTGCGCCGCGATCTGCTGCTTGCCTGGCGCCGTCGCGGCGAGGTCGCCAATCCACTGATTTTCTTTGCCATGATCACCGCGCTGATTCCGTTGGCGGTGGGCCCGGAGCCATCCCTGCTGGCGCGGCTCGCGCCCGGGATGGTGTGGATCATGGCCCTGCTCGGCACCCTGCTTGCCGCCGACACCCTGTTTCGCGAGGATTTTCTCGACGGCGCCCTGGAGTTCCTGGTGCTCTCCCCGCAGCCCCTGTGGCTGTTGGTGCTCGCCCGGGTGGTCGCCCACTGGCTGGTGACGGGTGTGCCCATCACCTTGCTGTCTCCCCTGCTGGCTGCCTTGCTGGCGCTACCGGGTTCCGGGCTGCCGGCGCTGGTCGCCGGGCTCGGGTTGGGCACTCTGGCGTTCTCTTTACTCGGGGCGGTGGGCGGGGCCCTGACCGTGGCGCTGGGCGGCGGCAATGTGCTGCGGCCGCTGCTGGTACTGCCGCTCTATGTGCCGGTACTGATCTTCGGCACGGCCGCGGTGGCGCGGGCCGCCGCCGGAGGTGAGAGCGCTGGCGCCCTGGCGCTGCTCGGCGCCATCACCGCGCTGGCGCTGCTGGTGTCGCCATTCGCCGCGGCGGCGGCGCTGCGGGTAGGTATCGATGGCTAGATCCGGTGCCTTCTGGCAGCGCCTGCACCGCTGGGCCTCGCCGCCGGGTTTCTACCGGCTGAGCGGCCACTGGCTACCCTGGCTGGCCGCGGCCAGCCTGGCGCTGCTGGCGCTGGGCCTGGTGTGGGGGCTGCTGTACGCGCCACCGGATGCACGCCAGGGCAACAGCTATCGAATCATCTACCTGCATGTGCCGGCATCCTTCCTGGCGCTGGCCGGTTACTATGTGATGGCGGTGGCCGGTGCCATTCATTTGATCTGGCGGGTCAAGCTGGCCGATATGCTGATGAGCGCCGCGGCGCCCCTGGGCGCGGCGCTTACCTTTCTGGCACTGTTCAGCGGATCGCTGTGGGGTAAGCCTACCTGGGGCACCTACTGGGTCTGGGATGCACGCATCACCTCCATGCTGGTGTTGCTGTTTCTCTACCTGGGCGTGATGGCGTTGCGTCAGGCCTATGCCAGCCGCGAGACCGCCGGCCGTGCCTGCGCGGTGCTGGCGCTGGTAGGCACGGTGAACATTCCCATCATCTACAAGTCTGTGGACTGGTGGTACAGCCTGCACCAGCCGGCGACCATCCGGCTCACGGCGGCACCGAGCATGCACCCGGATATGTTCAAACCCTTGCTGGTGATGATTGTGGCTTTCTATCTGTTCTACGCCTGGGTGCTGATCCTCAACACGCGGGCCGAGATCCTGAGTCGTGAACGGCGCGCGGCCTGGGTACGCGAGCTGGCGGAAGAGGACGTTACATGAATCCACAGTTCGACAGTCTTGCGGAGTTCGCGGCCATGGGCGGCCACGGCGCCTATGTGTGGGGCGTCTATGGGGTCGCCGCTGTGGTGATGGCCTGGCTGGTGGCGCGGCCGCTGCGGCGCCGGGCGCAGCTGTTGGCCGCACTGCGCAGCAGACGGGAAAGTCGCTGATGCACCCAGTACGCAGGCGCAGGCTGGTGCTGGTGTTGTTCGTCCTGGTGGTGAGTTCCGCGGGGGTGGGGCTCGCCGTCTATGCGTTGCGCCAGAACCTCAACCTCTTCTACACGCCGAGCCAGGTGGTGCGCGGCGAGGCCCCGGCCGATACCCGCATCCGGGTGGGCGGCATGGTGGTGCGCGGCAGTCTCGAGCGCGCCGCGGATTCACTGGCGGTGCGCTTTCGCCTGACCGATGGCGATCAGGAGCTCTGGGTGCGACATGAGGGCATGCTGCCGGACCTGTTCGCCGAGGGTGAGGCGGCGGTGGCGGCGGGGCGGTTGCGCGCCGGTCCGCTGTTGGAGGCCGATCAGGTACTGGCCAAGCACGATGAAAATTACACGCCGCCGGAGGTGGCCGAGGCCATGCAGGCGGGACACGAGGCCCGTGCCGCGCGCGAGGCCGGGGAGGCTGGGACACCTTGATTCCGGAGTATGGCCATTTCGCGTTGATTCTCGCCGGCTGCCTGAGCCTGGTGCTCGGCGTGGTACCCCTGCTCGGCGCCACTTTCAACCGCCCGCTGTGGATGGCGGCGGCACGCCCGCTGGCGCTGGGGCACTTGGTTTTGGTCGCGGTCAGCTTCGCCTGTCTGGCGGCGGCCTTTGCCGGGGATGACTTCAGCGTCGCCTATGTCGCCGCCAACTCCAATCGCCTGCTGCCCTGGTACTACAAGCTGAGCGCGGTATGGGGTGCGCACGAGGGCTCCCTGCTGCTCTGGGTATTGGTGCTGTCCGGCTGGACCGCTGCGGTTGCGGTCGCCGGGCGCAAGCTGCCGGTCCAGTTGATCGCGCGGGTGGTAGCGGTGATGGGCCTGATCGCTCTGGGCTTTCACCTGTTCCTGCTGCTGACTTCCAATCCCTTCGCGCGGCTGTTGCCGATCCCTCCGGCGGATGGCGCGGACCTCAATCCGCTGCTCCAGGATTTCGGCCTGATCGTGCACCCGCCGTTGCTCTACATGGGCTACGTGGGGCTGTCGGTGCCCTTTGCCTTCGCCATTGCCGTGCTGCTCGCCGGGCGTATGGATGCCGCTTGGGCGCGCTGGATGCGACCCTGGACCAATGTCGCCTGGGCCTTTCTCACCCTGGGCATCGCCCTGGGTTCCTGGTGGGCCTATTACGAGCTGGGTTGGGGCGGCTGGTGGTTCTGGGATCCGGTCGAGAATGCTTCCTTTCTGCCCTGGCTGCTCGGTACCGCGCTGGTGCATTCGCTGGCGGTGACCGAGAAGCGCGGGCTGCTGCGCGGCTGGACCCTGTTGCTGGCGATCTTTGCCTTCTCGCTGAGCCTGCTCGGCACCTTCCTGGTCCGCTCCGGGGTGCTGACCTCGGTGCATGCCTTTGCCACAGATCCCACGCGCGGGGTGTTCGTGCTCGGCTTCCTGGGCGTGGTGGTGGGCGGCTCGCTGTTGTTGTATGCGTTGCGTGCGCCCACCCTACCCGCAACAGCCGGTTTCGGCTGGCGCTCGCGGGAGGCCTGGCTGCTCGCCAACAATGCGCTGTTGGTGGTGATCACCTGTGTCATCCTGCTGGGTACCCTGTACCCGCTGCTCGCCGATGTTTTGGCTTGGGGCAAGATCTCGGTGGGTCCGCCGTACTTCAACAGTTTCTTCGTGCCCCTGACCCTGGCGCTGGCGGCATTACTCGGTGTCGGCGCACTGTTGCAATGGAAGGATACCGCGCCGCGGCGGTTGCGCGGGCCGTTGGTCCTGGGGCTGGCGGTGGCGCTGGCCTCGGGTGGGCTCCTGCCTCTGCTCTGGGGGGAGTGGCATTGGGGTGCAGCGCTGGCCTTGGCGGGCGCGTCCTGGATCGGTGCCTTGACCCTGGTTGACCTGTGGCGCAAGAGCACTGCCGGAGGTCGGCCCTGGCGAGGTGTGCGGCTGCTGCGCGCCGGCTATTGGGGCATGGTGGCCGCGCACCTGGGTGTGGCGCTGGCGATTGCCGGGGCCGGGGTGACGGAGACCTACAGCGTCGAGCGGGATCTGCGCATGACCCCCGGCGAGAGCCAGGCGCTGGGCGGCTTCGAATTTCATTTCGCGGGGGTCGACGAGGTGTTCGGGCCCAATTACCGCAGTCAGCGGGGAGAGATCCACGTGACTCGCGAGGGCCGTGCGGTGGTGACCCTGGCTCCGGAGAGACGTCGCTATCTGGGTGGGCAGGCGATGACCGAGGCCGGCATCGACGCCGGCTTGACGCGCGATCTCTATGTGGTGCTCGGCGAGTCCCTGGGCGCCGGGGCCTGGGCAGTGCGCCTGCACGTCAAACCCGGTGTGCGCTGGATCTGGCTGGGCGGCGTCCTGATCGCCCTGGGCGGGGTGGTGGCGATCTGCGACCGCCGCTACCGGGTCCGGATCCGAACTCAGGCGCAGGTGGCGCCCTCTGCGGCAGTGGCAGAGGCCTGATTGGTGGACAGGCTCAAGTTGTTCGTGCCCCTGATCATCTTCCTGGTGCTCGCTGTGGTGCTGTACTTCGGACTCGGCCGCGACCCGCGGGAGTTGCCCTCGGCATTGGTCGACCGCCCGCTGCCGTCCTTCAGTCTGCCGTCGCTGCGCGAGGGCGCCGCGGTGGATGAAAGCGCCCTGCGCGGCAAGGTGCGGCTGTTGAATGTCTGGGGCACCTGGTGTGTCGCCTGTCGCGACGAACATCCCTTTCTGATCGAACTGGCCGACCGGGGCATCCCCATCGTCGGTCTCAACTACAAGGATGATCCGCGCGCCGCGCGCGCCTGGCTGCAGCGGCTGGGTGACCCCTACGAGCTGGTGGTGGTCGACGCCGACGGCCGCTATGGCCTGGAACTGGGGGTTTACGGTGCTCCCGAGACCTATGTGGTGGATGCCGATGGGGTGATCCGCTACCGCCATGTGGGCGTGGTCGATCCCGCTGTGTGGCGCGAACACATCGAGCCCGTGTACCGGAATTGGACGGCGCGGCCGTGAGGCGAATCCGGATGGCACTGGTCGCACTGTGGCTGATCGCCAGTGCCGCGGCGGCCGAGGTGGAGGTGCGCGATTTCGCTTCCGCGTCCGAGCGCGAGCGCTACCGGGCTCTGATCGAGGAACTGCGCTGCCCGCAGTGCCAGAACCAGAATCTGGCCGCCTCCGATGCGCCCATCGCCCAGGATCTGCGCGCCGAAGTGCTGCGCCTGCTGCGCGAGGGCCGCAGCGATGGGGAGATTGTCGATCATCTGGTGGCCCGCTACGGTGACTTCGTGCGCTACCGGCCGGCCTGGCAGCCCTCGACCTATCTGCTCTGGATCGCCCCTGGCCTGTTGTTGGTGATCGCCGGTGGGGTGTGGCTGTGGGTGCTGCGCCGCCAGCGCCGGCAGGGCGTGGAACTGGGTGCCGAGCAGCGCGCGGCACTGGATCGCCTGCTCGACGCAGAGCGCGGCGATCGATGAGCTGGGTCGCCTTCGCGCTGTTGCTGGCGGTTGCCCTGGCCTTTCTGGCGCGGCCGCTGTGGCGCGCCGGGAAAGCTACGCCCGCTACGCCGGATGCCGAGCAGGTGACGGTATTCCGGGCCCGTGAGCAGGAGCTCGCCGACCAACTCGCCCGTGCCGAGATCGACCCTGACCACCATCAACTGCTGGTGGGTGAGGCGCAGCGCCAGCTGCTCCAGGACAGCGCCACCGGCGCGCCGGCCAGCACCCGCGCCGGCGGTGGCTGGCTGCTGGCGGCCGCGGGCGTGGCGGTGATCGCGCTGGCACTGGCCGGCTACTATCGGCTGGGCGCCTGGCCCGATGTGGTGCTGCGTGACCTGCTCGCCAGCGCGGATTCACCCGCGCCCGTGATCGACCGGCTGCGGGACCGGCTGCGCGCCACGCCGGACAACAGCTCCTACTGGTTGCTGCTCGCCCGCCTGGTGCAGCAACAGGGGGACACTGCGGCGGCGCTGACAGCCTACCGGCAGGTGCTGGACCGCGAACCCGACGCGGCCGTGGTGCGTGCCGAGTATGCCCAGCTGCTCTTTCTCGCCGCCGGCAACGCGGTCACCGAGGAGGTGCGCGACCAGACCCGGCGGGTGCTGGCGGCGCAACCCGACAATGCTCTGGCGCTGAGTCTGCAGGGCATAGACGCCTTCCAACAGGACCGCTATGGGGACGCCATCGACGCCTGGCAGCGGGTCTTGCAGGTGGCGCCGGACAGCGCCGAAGCCGAGGCGGTGACCGCGGCGATCGCCGCCGCCCGCGCCCGCCTCGGCGAGGCCGCACCACAGCCCCTGCTGCGTATTTCGGTGGCACTGGCGCCGGGTGTTGCAGCGGATCCTGCGACGCCGGTGTTCGTCTATGTGCGCGAATGGCAGGGGCCGCCGATGCCGGTCGCGGCACGGCGCTTGAAGGTCGCGGAGCTGCCCGCGGAGATCGCCTTCACAGCGGATTCCGGGCTCAGCCCGGACCGGCCCCTGGTCTCGATCGATCGTTTCGAGGTGGTGGCGCGACTGTCCCGCAGCGGCACGCCGACCCCGGGGCCCGGCGATCTCGAAACCCGGGCGGGGCCGTTCGAGCGCACCGCCGAGCCGCGCGCGATCGAATTGATTCTGGCGCCCTGAGCAGCGGACGCCGCGACCAGCCATTATTAGGAGTGGCGATCCGCTAGAATTGGCGCCCCGACCCACCCGGATTCCCGCCCATGGCCAGTACCCGACCCGAGAGTCGCGAAGCCTACCGGCATCAGCACGACCCGGAGAAAATCGCCGCCCGGCTGGAGCAGGGCCCGGAATCCCTCTATCTCAAGGACTTCGTCTATGGCGCCATCGACGGCGCCGTGACCACCTTCGCCGTGGTCGCGGGGGTCGCAGGTGCCGGGCTGTCGGCGGGGGTGATCATCATCCTGGGGTTCGCGAACCTGATTGCCGACGGTTTCAGTATGGCGATCAGCAATTTTCTGGGTACCAGGGCCGAGAACCAGTACCGGGACCAGGCCCGCCGCCGCGAGCTCGACGAGATCCACAAGTGGCCCCAGGGCGAGCGCGAGGAGGTCAAGCAGATCTATGCCCGCAAGGGCTTCGACGGCGAGCTGCTGGAGCAGGTCGTCGAGGTGCTCACCCAGGACAAGCAGCGCTGGGTGGATGTCATGCTCCAGGAGGAGCACGGCATGACCCTCGCCGGGCACGACGCGCGCCGCGCCGGACTGGCCACTTTTGTGGCTTTCGTTTTGGTCGGCTTGATCCCCCTGCTGCCCTATGTGGCCAACTGGATGGGCTGGCTCACAGTGGCGCGCCCGTTGCTGTGGAGCTCCGCATTGACCAGTGTGGCGTTTTTCTCGGTCGGTGCCATGAAGGGCCGGTTCGTGAATCAGTCGCGGCTGGTGTCCGGTATCGAGACGCTGGCCATCGGCGGGGCGGCGGCGATGCTCGCCTATGGCGTCGGCATTCTCCTCGAAGGCGTTGCCGTATAGCTAATAAAATCCATTAATTACATAATTTTTATGAAGTAATTAGTAAGGTTTCCTGGCGGCGCCCAGGCATAGTCTGCGGGTTCACGGGCACGCTGGAGTCCGTGACTTTGGAGTCAGTTTTAGTCATTGTCCGCTGCCCGGGGGGCTCCTAAGGTAAGCCTCTGTTGCGCACAGCGGAACGGCGTGCCAGTGCGCAGATCAAAACACCCATAATCTCAATGGAGTCCGGTAAATCAGCCATGGATTTCCAACTGTCCGAAACTCAGCAGATGATCCTCGCCTACGGCGGGGAGCTCGCCAAGACCTACGATCGCGCCTACTGGATGGAAAATGCGCGTGCCCATCGCTTTCCGGAAGAGATGTACCAGCAGATCGCCGCCGACGGCTTTCTGGGCACCATGGTGCCCGAGGCCTATGGCGGCTCCGGACTGGGCATGCTGGACATGCTGTTGTTTCAGGAAGGCTTGGCGACCCAGGGTATCCCGCTGCTGAGCCTGGTGATCGGGGCGACCATGACCATGGGCCCGCTGTCGGTGCATGGCACAGAAGAGCAGCGTCAGCGTTTCCTGCCTGCCGCCTGTAAGGGTGAACTGCGTTTCTGTTTCGCGATTACCGAACCGGACGCCGGGACCAATACCATCCGCATTACCACCATTGCCAAGCTTCAGGCCGACGGTCGTTTCAAACTGACCGGGCGCAAGACCTATATCACCGACGCCGGCGAATCCGACTACGCCCTGGTGGTGGCACGCACCACACCGCACACCGAAGTCCAGCGCAAGACGGATGGCTTTACGCTCTTTCTGGTCGATCTCAAGGCCAAGGGTATCGAGATGCATCCCATCCCGGTGAGCGTGCCGCTGCCGGAGGTGCAGTACCAGGTGTTTTTCGATGATGTCGATCTGGGCCCCGAAAACGTCCTCGGAGAGGTGGGCCGCGGTTTTCAGATTCTCTTCGAATCCCTCAATCCGGAGCGCATCCTGGGTGGCGCCGTGTGTACCGGCATCGGCCGGTATGCACTCGAAAAGGCCGTGGCATACGCCAATGAACGCACGGTGTTCAATGGTCCGATCGGCGCCTATCAGGCCCTCCAGCACCCCCTGGCGCGCGCCAGGACCGAGGTCGAGATGGCTTCGCTGCTGGCGCGCAAGGCCGCCTGGCTGTTCGATAGCGGGTTGCCCTGTGGCGCCGAGGCCAACATGGCCAAGCTCGCCGCCTCTGAAGCGGGAGTGCACGCGGTGGATGCCTCGCTGCAGTGCTTCGGCGGCAACGGCTTCACCCAAGAGTACGGGATTTTCGATCTCTATCCGTTGGTGCGCTTGACCAAGACCGCGCCCATCAACAATGAGATGATTCTCAACTACATCGCCGAGCACGTGCTCGGCTTGCCGCGCTCCTATTGAGGGCGCGTCCGGAGGCCATCAGACCATGGATTTCTTGCTATCCGACGAACAGAAAATGATCTTCGAGTACGGCCGTAATCTGGCTGCGGATTTCGGCCGTGACTACTGGGTGGAATGTGCCGAGCACGCGCGTTTTCCCGAGGCCATGTACAAGAAGGTCGCCGCCGACGGTTTCGTGGGCGTGATGGTCCCCGAGGCCTACGGCGGCGCCGGCCTGGGGATGACCGAGATGGCACTGTTCAACGAGAGTCTGGCCGAGCAGGGCATGCCGCTATTGAGCCTGGTGGTGGGCGCCACCATGGGACTGAGCCTGATCGCCAGCTTCGGCAGCGAGGAACAGAAGCGGCGCTATCTGCCGCCGGCGTGCGCCGGGGAGACACGCTTTTGTTTTGCCATCACCGAGCCCGACGCCGGGACCAACTCGATGCGTATCTCGACGGTCGCCAAGTCGCAGCCGGACGGCGGTTTCCGCCTCAACGGCAGCAAGGTGTACATCACCGATGCGCGGGAGTCGGACTACATGGTGGTGGTTACCCGCACCACGCCTTTTGCCGAGGTGAAGCGCAAGACCGATGGTTTCACGCTGTTCATCGTCGATACCAAGGCGGCGGGGATCGAGATGCAGCCGATCCCGGTCAGCGTGAAGATTCCCGAGACGCAGTATCAGGTCTTCTTCGACAATGTGGAACTGACCGCGGACCAGGTGCTGGGGGAGGTCGATCGCGGCTTCGATATCCTCTTTCACACCCTCAATCCGGAGCGCATCCTGGTGGGCGCCATCTGCGCCGGCCTGGGCCGCTACGTGATGGGTCGAGCGGTGGAATATGCCAATGAGCGAGTGGTGTTCAAGGGCCCCATCGGCGCCTACCAGGCGCTCCAGCACCCGCTGGCGCGGGCCAAGACCGAGATCGAACTGGCCGGCCTGATGACCTACAAGGCCGCCTGGCTGTTCGATCGCGGCGAATCCTGCGGTCCCGAAGCCAACATGGCCAAGCTGGCCGGTTCGGAAGCCTGTATCCGTGCCGTGGACGCCTCCCTGCAGTGTTTTGGCGGCAACGGCTTTACCAAGGAATACGGCATCTTCGACCTGTTTCCCGTGGCGCGCCTGATGCGCACCATTCCCTTCAACAACGAAATGATCCACAACTATATCGCCGAGCACGTGATGGGCCTACCGCGCTCCTACTGAACGCGGAGACCCCACTGTCCCGAGGGCTCCAGCCGCGACGAGATTCGCGGAGATCTGTCAATCCCTTGATATTCTTGGGGCCTGGTCTGACCATGGGGTATCGGTGGCGTGCCCAGGCGCGCCGACACCCGAGCTGAAGCAAGGCCGCGCGAATGTCGCGCGCGGCCGCCAACCGGAGACAATGATGGACTTCGAACTGAGCCAAGAACACACCATGATCTACGAGTACGGCGAGAGTCTGGCCAAGACCTACGACCGCGCCTACTGGATGGATCACGCCGAGCGGCGTGCCTTTCCGGAAGCCATGTACAAACAGATCGCCGCAGACGGCTTTGTGGGCATCATGGTGCCCGAACAGTATGGCGGTGCCGGGTTGGGCATGCTCGAAATGGAGCTGTTCATGGAGGGGCTGTCCAACCAGGGCGTGCCGCTGCTCAGTCTGGTGATCGGCGCCACCATGTCTCTGGGGCCGATCGGCGTACACGGCACCGAGGAGCAAAAACAGCAATATCTGCCTGCCGCCTGCCGTGGCGACATCCGTTTCTGCTTCGCCATCACCGAACCGGATGCCGGCACCAACACCATGCGTGCCACCACCATCGCCAAGCCCCAGGCCAATGGCCGCTTCAAGCTCAACGGCCGCAAGACCTACATTACCGACGGCAAGGAATCGGACTACGCCCTGGTGGTGACCCGCACCACGCCCCACACAGAGGTGAAGCGCAAGACCGACGGCTTCACCCTGTTCATCGTCGACACCAAGGCCAAGGGCATCGAGATGCATCCCATCCCGGTGAGCGTGCCCCTGCCCGAGGTGCAATACCAGGTGTTCTTCGACGACGTCGACCTGGGTCCGGAAAACGTCCTCGGTGAAGTGGGCAAGGGTTTCGAGATCCTGTTCGAATGCCTCAACCCCGAACGCATTCTGGTCGGCGCCATCGGCTGCGGTATCGGCCGCTATGCGATGGGTCGGGCGGTGGAGTACGCCAACGAGCGGGTGGTATTCAATGGCCCCATCGGCGCCTATCAGGCGCTCCAGCACCCGCTGGCCAAGGCCAAGACCGAGGTCGAGCTGGCCTCGCTGATGGCCCGCAAGGCCGCCTGGCTGTTCGACCACAACCTGCCCTGCGGCGCCGAGTCGAACATGGCCAAGTACGCCGCTGCGGAAGCCTCGATCCACGCGGTGGACGCCTCACTACAGTGTTTCGGCGGCAACGGCTTCACCAAGGAGTACGGCATCTTCGACATCTATCCCATGGCGCGCCTGTTCAAGACCGCGCCGCTCAACAGCGAGATGGTGCTGAACTACATCGGTGAGCACGTGATGGGACTGCCGCGCTCGTACTGAGGACAGTATCTGGCCATCTTGCGCCAAGCGAACTCAGTCAGCTTTCCAACCCGAGGAGAATCCATGGACTTCGCGCTTTCCGACGAACAGAAAATGATCTACGAGTACGGCCAGAGCCTGGTCAAGCGGTTCGATCGCGCCTACTGGGTGGACTGCGCGGAGAACAAGCGCTTCCCGATCGAGATGTACCAACGGGTGGCCGCCGATGGTTTCATTGGCACCATGGTGCCCGAAGCGTACGGCGGCGCCGGCCTGGGCATGCTCGAGATGGTGCTGTTCCAGGAGGGGCTGTCCGATGTCGGCATTCCGTTGCTCAGTCTGGTGGTGGGGGCGACCATGTCGCTATCGCCGATCGGCGACCACGGTACCGAGGAGCAGAAGCAGCAGTATCTGCCGGCGGGCTGCAAGGGAGATATCCGCTTCTGCTTTGCCATCACCGAGCCCGATGCCGGCACCAACACCATGCGGTCCACCACCCTGCTCAAGGAGACCGGCGACGGGCGCTACAAGCTCAATGGCCGCAAGACCTTCATCTCCGACGCCGCAGGTTCGGACTACATGCTGGTGGTGACCCGCAACATTCCCTATAGCGAGGTCAAGCGCAAGACCGACGGCTTCACCATCGCCATCGTCGATACCAAGGCGAAGGGCGTGGAGATGCACCCCATCGACGTCAGCATTCTGATGCCCGAGTGGCAGTACCAGGTGTTCTTCGACGATGTCGAGATCGGGCCGGAGAATATTCTCGGCGAGGTCGGCAGGGGTTTTGACATTCTGTTCGAATCCCTCAACCCGGAGCGCATCATCCTCGCTTCGGTGTGCACTGGCATGGGCCGCTACGCCCTCGGCCGTGCCGTCGAGTACGCCAACGAACGCGTGGTGTTCAACGGGCCCATCGGCGCCTATCAGGCGCTCCAGCACCCGCTGGCCAAGGGCAAGACCGAGGTCGAGCTGGCTTCGCTGATGACTCGCAAGGCCGCCTGGCTATTCGATCGCCGCCTGCCCTGTGGCGCCGAGTCGAACATGGCCAAGTATGCCGCGGCGGAGGCCGCCATCCATGCCATCGACGCCTCCCTGCAGTGCTTTGGCGGCAACGGCTTTACCAAGGAATACGGCATCTTCGATCTGTATCCCATGGCCCGACTGCTGCGCACTGCGCCGCTCAACAGCGAAATGGTGCTGAACTACATCGCCGAGCATGTGATGGGCCTGCCGCGCTCTTATTGACCTCCGGGGAAAGCGGGCGGCGGTGACCTCGCCCGCGTTCGCCGAAACCCGGTAGCATGGGCCGAAGCCGTCCAGGGATCCCGCCATGACCAAGGGTACAACCACGGCTGCAGGCACGATTGCGGCGTTGGACCCAGGTGCTGGGGGTTTCGCCGAGGTGCTCGGGGTCGCCACAATCAGCCCCGGCTGTCCGCCGGGGCCGACCCCACCCGCCGCGGCGCCCTGATTTCGCGGCATCGTCATGGCGCATACGAATTCCCTGTCAGTGCGACGGCTGCCCTTGGGCTGTTGGCTCGCGCTCTGGGGCCGGGCAGCGGGCTGTGCGTCGGTTTGATCCGCTGGCCGCTGCTTCGCTATCTTTGAGGGTGGGAAGGTTTCCCGCAACTGCTATTTGACTTCCGGGGGGAGAACCATGGTGCACAAGGCCCAGGTAAACGTACCGGCTCCGGGCGGAATGATGCCGGCACACTGGATGCTGCCTGAGGGTGCCGGTCCCTTTCCGGCAGTCGTGGTGCTGATGGAGGCGTTCGGCCTGGTGCGGCACATCGAGGAAGTCGCCGAGCGACTGGCGGGGGAGGGTTATGCGGTGCTGGCGCCGGATCTCTACTATCGCCAGCTGCCGGACAACAAGGTCGACTACACCGAGGTGCCCAGAGCGATCGAGCTCATGCAGACCATCGATGACGGTGCTTTCATTCAAGACCTGCGCGCGGCGCTCGCCTTCCTCACCGACAGCGGACAAGTGGATATCCGCCGCGTCGCGGTCACTGGGTTCTGCATGGGCGGGCGCCTGGCGTTCCTGGCCGCCTGTTCCCTGCCCGGCGAGATTGCTGCGGCCGCGCCCTTCTACGGCGGCGGTATCCACCGGCATCTCGATCAGGCCGCCGCCATCGACTGCCCACTGCTGTTGTTTTTCGGCGCCCGCGATGCATTGATCCCCGCCGATCAGGTGGAAGCCATCGACCAGCGCCTGGGCGCCTTGGGCAAGGATTACCGGATCCACCGCTATGCCGAGGCGGATCACGGTTTCTTCTGTGATCACCGCGCCTCTTACCACCCGCCCAGCGCGGCCGACGCCTGGCAGCAGCTGCGGAGTTTCTTGCGCGCGCATCTCCTTCAATAACAACAAGGGGCCCGGCCCCGGAGCACCGCCATGTTCGATTTCAGCCTCGATGACGACCTGATCGACCTGCGCGAGCGGGTCAAAAACTTTATCCGTGACGAGATCATTCCCTACGAGCAGGACCAGCGTCAGGAGTACCACGGCCCCAGCGAGGAGCTGCGCCTGGAGCTGGTGGCCCGCGGCCGGGCGGCTGGTCTGGTATCGCCCCAGGCGCCGCCCGAGTACGGTGGCCTGGGTCTGGACCATCGCGCCATGGCGGTGATCTTCGAGGCCGCCGGCTATTCGCCGCTCGGCCCGCTGGCGCTCAACATCCAGGCGCCGGACGAGGGCAACTGCAATTTGCTGCTACAGGTTGCCACCGAAGCCCAACAGGCGCGCTGGCTGGCGCCCCTGTATCGCGGTGAGATCCGCTCGGTATTCGCCATGACCGAACCCGCCGGGGGAGCGGGTTCGGACCCCAGTCTGCTCAAGACCACCGCCGAACCCGATGGTGACGACTTCGTCATCAATGGCCGCAAGTGGTTCATCACCGGGCTGCCCGGGTCGGCCTTTCAGATCATCATGGCGCGGACCCTGGACGAGCAGGGCGACGATGTCGGCGCGACCCTGTTTCTGACCCCGAGCGATGCGCCGGGCATCGAAATGGTGAGAATGCTCGATACCCTGGACAGCAATTCACCGGGCGGCCATTGCGAGCTGGAATATCGCAACCTGCGTGTTCCTCGGGATCAGGTGTTGGGCGAGGTCGGCAAGGGGTTTCGCTATGCCCAGGTGCGCCTGGGTCCGGCGCGCATGACCCATTGCATGCGCTGGCTGGGTGCGGCCCAGCGCTGTCACGACATCGCCAGCGCCTTCGCCAAGACCCGCATCGCCTTCGGCAAGCCCATCGTCGAGCACCAGGGCGTCGGTTTCATGCTCGCCGATAATCGCATCGACCTGCACACCTGCCGGCTCGCCACCTGGCACGCCTGCTGGCTGCTCGATCAGGGCGACAAGGCCCGCGCCGAGACCAGCCTGTGCAAGGTGCACTGCTCCGAGGCCCTGGGCCGGGTAGCGGATCGCTCCATGCAGGTGCTGGGTGCCATGGGCATCTCTGGGGATACGGTGGTCGAACGCATCTACCGCGACATCCGCGCCTTTCGGGTCTACGATGGGCCCTCGGAAGTGCACCGCTGGGTGCTGGCGCGCGATTGAGGGTGCCGGCGGCGCGAGCGCCAGGCTGGAGCGAAACACCACCGACTCGCCGGCGCGCGAGCGTACCTTCGGCAGCCACACGGATACCGGTGAGTACCGGGCGCTCGCGCCGATAGAAGTGTGCGGTGCGCTCAGAACGGTCCGGCAGCAGCGGTTTCGGCATCCACATCCGGCCAGCGCGCGCGCAGGGCGTTGAGCAGGCGCAGGGTGCGCAGGCCGTCGAACCAGGTGTGCAGGTGCAGCGCGAAACCTTGCGGATCGGCGGCATGCTCCCGAGCGTGGGCAAGCGCCTTGTCGGTCCCCTGGGCGTGCAGCGCCGCCAGGGTCTCCGGCGCCAGATCCGCCGCGCCGGGGTCGCGGGCCAGCAGTTCGGGAAACAATCCCAGCCATTGGCGCAGCTGGGCAAAGGCCTCGTGGTGGCGGAAGAGTTTCTGCTCCTGGGCATCGCCCGCCGCGAGGATGCGCGCCACCGCGGGCCCGGTGCCGAAGGGCACTCGGTTGGATGGACGGGCATCGATTTCGAGCTCGGGGCCCGTCAGCTCGTGGATGGCACCGAGCTTGGCGAGCTTGTCGACCAGGTAGAAATCCTCGGCGCCGTTGCGGCGCGGAAAGCCTCGGGCGTTGCCATAGGCTTCCATGGCCACGGCGATGGTGCTGCCCAGGGTGGTGAAGGCATAGGGTGACCCCGCCCAGTGCAGACCGGCCGCGTAGTGGCGGATACTGGCCTCGTAGAGTGCCGTCGCAACCCCCAGTGCATCGGTGCCGATACGGTGGCGAAAGGGGTAGATGCACGCGGTGGGCTCGGCGTCGGGCCTGAGCCCGGCCCGGTGGGCGGGTTCGGCTCCCAGGGCGCCGAAGTAGCCGGCCGGCAAGTGGGTGTCGGCGTCACTGTTCCAGATCCAGGGCCGGACCAGCTGGCCGGCTTGGTGCAGTGCGACCGCGATGTCCGCACCGATCTTGCGGGCGAGGCCGACGCCCTGGTTCTTGGGAATACGTCGCGCGGCACTGTGGCGATCGACGGCCAGCAGGCCGTGGCGCCCGCGCTGCCGGTAGACAGATTCGCCGTCGCTGCCACCCAGTGCCTGCCACAGCCCGGCGGTCTCGGCATCTTCCGGAAGATGATCCGGCTGGTTGACCACCAGTATCAGCAGAAACGCCGGCTCGTCGGCGAGATCGGCGAACAGCCGTTCGATGAATGCCGGGGACTCGCGAAACGCCGGAATCACCAGCGCGGCATCAAAGGTGTCGGGTACCGTAGCGGCGAGGGCGGCCTCGGGTTCGGCGAAGCGGCGCAGATAGCGCGTCATGGGGTCGGTGGCCGGCATCAGTGCAGTGCCGCCCGCACAGGTTGCATGGCGATGACCTCGGCCTCGATGTCGAGCCATTCGGCGAGGCGTGCGGCTACTTCGCGCGCAGGGAAGTGGGCCCGGGCTAGGCGCTCGAACAGGCCCTGGTGACGGGCCTCAGACGCTGCGATGGCCGCATAGAAGGTTTTCAACTCGCCGGCCGCCAAGGCTTCGGCGATCAGACCGAAGCGTTCGCAACCGCGTGCCTCGACCACAGCGCCCAGCAGCAGGCGATCGAGAAAATACTGTTCTCGCCCGGTGCGCACCGCCGCGCGCAGAGCGTTGACATAGGGATCCTTGCGATCGCGGGCCAGCTGCAGCCCGCGTTGGTGCAGCAGGCGCACGACGGCGCGGAAGTGATCCAGCTCCTCGACCGCCAGATCGGCCATGGCGGCGACAACGTCCGGACGGTCGTTGTAGTGCAGGGCCATCGACAACGCCATACCCGAGGCTTTCTTCTCGGCAGCGGCGTGGTCGTTGAGGAAACGGTCGAAATCGGCGAGAACTGCTTGTGTCCAGGCCACCGGGGTCGCGTAACAGAGGGTCGGCATCGTGCGCTCAGGGCAGGCTTCGGCGTATCATGGCGCGGCATTCTACCGGTCGCGGCCGCCTGCGGGCGGACCGAGATCAGTTTTTTCGGCGAGCCGGCGTCCGCCGTACCTGCCAAGGGGAGCTCTGCATGGTCATACAACCCAAAGTCCGGGGATTCATCTGCACCAACGCCCACCCGGTGGGTTGCGCAGCCAATGTTCAACAGCAGATCGATTATGTGCTCGCTCAGGGTGAGATCCCCCGGGGACCGCGCCGCGTGCTGGTCATCGGCGCCTCTACCGGCTACGGCCTGGCGTCGCGCATCACGGCTGCCTTCGGCTGCGGCGCCGATACGCTCGGCGTGTTCTTCGAGAAGGAGCCCACCGAGAAGCGCCCGGGCACCGCCGGTTGGTACAACACGGCCGCGATGCAGCAGGCCGCGCGGGCACGCGGCCGCTATGCCGAGAGCATCAATGGCGATGCCTTCTCCGACGAGGTCAAGGCGCAGGTGGTGGACAAGCTCAAGCGCGAGCTGGGCCCGGTCGATCTGGTGGTGTACTCCATCGCCGCGCCGCGCCGCACCGACCCGCGCAGCGGCACTACCTATATCTCCGCGCTCAAGCCCATCGGCCAGACCTTCACCATGCGCGGCATCAACACCGACACCCTGGTGGTCGAAGAGACCACCGTGCAGCCGGCCACCGAAGAGGAAATCCAGGCCACCATCAAGGTGATGGGTGGCGAGGACTGGGAGTGGTGGATGGAACTGCTGGATCGGGAGGGGTTGCTCGCGCCCGGCTGCAAGAGCACCGCCTATACCTATATCGGCAAGGAGATGACCTGGCCGCTGTACGGCCACGCGGCCATCGGCATGGCCAAGCGCGACCTCGACCGCGCCGCCCGGGCCATCGATGCCCGGCTCCAGGCGCAGGGCGGCGAATGCCGGGTATCGGTGCTCAAAGCACTGGTGACCCAAGCGAGCTCCGCCATTCCCATCATGCCGTTGTACATTTCCATCCTCTACAAGATCATGAAGGAGGAGGGCACCCACGAGGGCTGCATCGAGCAGATCCAGGGCCTGTTCGCGAAGCAGCTCTATGGCGACCAACGAGAGCTCGACGAGGACGGCCGCCTGCGCATGGACGGCAAGGAGCTGCGGGATGCGGTCCAGGACAAGGTGAAGGAACTCTGGGAGACCGTGACCACGGAGAATGTCGAAGAGCTGACCGATCTCAAGGGTTACAAGGAGGAGTTCCTGCGCTTGTTCGGCTTCGGTATCGCCACGGTCGATTACAGTGAAGATATTAATCCAATGATTGATCTTTAATCAATAACCCTTTGAAAAAAATAGAGATCATGCCATGAACGAATCCGCCACGGCGACCGTGGATCAGTTCTCCCCGCTGGTGCGGCGCATCGCGGCACCCAATGGCAGCGCCATGACCGGGCCTGGTACCAACACCTTCCTCATCGGACGGGACCAAGTGGCAGTGCTCGACCCGGGGCCCGAGTACGAGAGCCACTATCGGGCCATTCTCGACGCCGGTGGCGGCCGCATCCGCTGGGTGGTGGTCACCCACACCCACAAGGACCACTCGCCGCTGGCGGCACGGCTTGCCGCCGAGACCGGTGCCGAATTGATCGGGCAGATGCTGCGTCCCGCCGACGAATTTCAGGACACAGGCTTTGCGGTGGAGCGTGACTTGCAGCACGGCGAGCGCCTGCAGACGCCGGAATTCACCCTGGAGGCGGTCTACACCCCGGGTCACGTCGGCAATCACTTCTGTTTCTATCTGCACGAGGACCGGCTGCTGTTTTCCGGTGACCACATCATGGACGGTTCCACCGTGGTCATTCTGCCGCCGTCGGGCGACATGAAGGACTACCTCGACTCCCTGGAACGACTGGAACAGTACCCGGCGACCGGCATCGCGCCCGGCCACGGCAACCTGATCCCGGATCCGGGCAAGGTCATCGACACCCTGCGCCGCCACCGCCTGATGCGCGAGCAGAAAGTCATCTCCGCCATGAAAAAGGTCGGCCCGGGCAACATCCTCGACTTTCTGCCCGTGGTCTACGACGACGTCGAGCCCAAGCTGCATTTTTACGCCCGTTATTCGCTGTGGGCACACCTGCTCAAACTCGAGCGCGACGGCATTGCGCGGCGCACCAGCCGCGATGCAGAATTCGATCAGGAAGGCTGGGATCTGATCGCCGCCTGACGTTATCCGGGGAGCATCCATGGACACCAGTCCGCACGACATCCAGGCGCTGTTCGCCCAGCTCGGCCTGCCCGACAGCGAAGCCGCCATCACCGAATTCATCGATCAACACAGCCCGCTGGACCCCGCCCTCAAGCTCGAAGACGCACCCTTCTGGGACGGTACCCAGCGGCGCTTTATTGCCGCCGCGATCGAAGAAGACGCCGAATGGGTGGAGGCGGTCGATCACCTGGATGCGTTGCTGCGGCATTGAACCCTCCCGCTGCGACACGGGTGACAAAGTCTGCCGCCGGAGCCGGGGCAGTTGCCGTGGTAAAACGGCCGCTGACCGAGGACAGGGAGTTGCTTCGTGCCAATCAAACGATGTCCGGATCGCTACGCCGCACTCCTGACCCGTTCTCGGGGTAATCCAGCCGGCGCCGGGAACTTGTTCGGTACTCCTGCCAGACACAATCCCTGCCGGGTAAGCTCACAGTGACGGCCGTCGAGCTGCTGGCATGCTATTGGGGCAAGGCCGACCCGGCCTATGCGGGCGAACCCAAGTGGCACCCGTTGGTGTACCACTGCCTGGATGTGGCGGCGGTGGGGGTCGAATACCTGGCCCGCGCGCCGGCGCTTAGACAGCTGTTCGCGCAGCGTCTGGGTGGCGAGCAAGGCTTGATCGGCTGGGTCGCCTTCTGGCTTGCACTGCACGATCTGGGCAAGTTCGCCGAGAGTTTTCAGGGTCAGCGCGCCGATCTGTTTCGAGCGCTGCGTGGCCGCGATCCCGCCAAGGTCTATACCCTGCGGCATGACAGTGTCGGTTGGCTGCTTTGGACTGGCCCGATTCGAAGAATCGTTTATCAGGAGGGCTGGTTCGGCGCAGACACCGCCGAATACGGCGACGGGCTGGATTCCTGGGCGCAGGCGGTGACCGGCCATCACGGCCAGCCGCCGGAGTCGGGTGGCTTCTGGGAAGCGCACTGCGACCGGCGTGCCGACCGCGACGCGGTAGTCAGCTTCATCGGTGAAGTGCGGGCGCTGCTGCTCGATGCTGACGCAGCGGCTGTCCCGACGCGTCTGAGCGCTGCAGAATTCGAGGTTACCAGCCGGGAACTGTCCTGGTGGATGGCCGGCATCGCGGTGCTGGCCGACTGGCTCGGCTCCAACACTACTTTCTTCCCCTATGATCGCTCCGGCATTCCTCTTCCCGATTATTGGCCGCAGGCGCGCGAGCGGGCAAAGCACGCGCTCGCCGTGGCTGAGGTACTGCCGATCGCGACGCCGGGCGAGCTGGATTTTGCGGCGCTGTTTCCCACAATCGCGGATCCTTCGCCCCTGCAACGCTGGGCCAGCGATGTGCAACTGCGCGCCGGGCCGCAGATTCATTTGCTCGAAGACGTGACCGGGGCCGGCAAGACCGAAGCGGCCGTGCTGCTTGCCCATCGGCTGATGGCGAGTGGGAACGGCGATGGCTTTTTCATTGGCCTGCCGACCATGGCCACTGCGAACGCCATGTATGACCGCATCGCGCGGGTCTACGGCCAGTTATTCGCCGGCCGGGCCAGCCTGGCGCTGGCCCATGGCAGCCGCAATCTCGTGGAAGATTTCGCACAGTCCGTGTTGCCCGCGGATCGTGCCGAACGCGACCCGCATCAGCAGGATGAAAGCGCATCCGCCCGCTGTGCGGTCTGGCTTGCCGATCACAACAAGCGGGCTCTGCTGGCGCCGGCCGGCGTGGGCACGCTCGACCAGGTGTTGCTCGCGGCGCTGCAAAGCAGGCATCAGTCGCTGCGCCTGCTGGGTCTGGTGTGCAAGGTGCTGGTGGTGGACGAGGTGCACGCCTGCGATGCCTACATGCTGCGTGTGCTGGGCACTGTGCTGACCTTCCATGCGCGTGCCGGGGGTAGCGCCATCCTGCTGTCCGCCACGCTGCCGCAGGCCATGAAACAAACGCTGCTCGACGCATTTGCCCGCGGCTGCGGTGAGGCACGTGCGCCCGCATTGGCGCAGCCTGCGTATCCGCTCGTTACCTCCTGGTCCGCCGCCGCGCCGGACACCCTCACCGAAACACCGCTCGCCACCCGCGCCAGCCTGTGCCGGAAAATCGCCGTGCGCTATGTCGAATCCGAAGAAGAAGTCGTGCGCGGCATCGAAGCGGCACTGGCGGCCGGACGATGCGTGTGCTGGCTGCGCAACACCGTGGCCGATGCACTGGCCGCCCATGAGCGTTTCCGCGCCAGCCTCCCCGCCGATCGGCTGACGCTGTTCCACGCCCGCTTCGCGCTGCACGACCGCCTCGATATCGAAAAGCGCGTGCTGGCCAGCTTTGGTCCTGCAAGTGGTTCCAACGAACGCGCGGGCCAACTGCTGATCGCCACCCAGGTGGTCGAGCAGTCGCTCGATGTGGATTTCGATCTGGTGGTGACCGACCTCGCACCCATCGACCGGGTGATCCAGCGCGCCGGCCGCCTGCACCGGCATGTGCGCGACGCACGGGGCACGCGCATTGTCGAGCCGAATGCGCTCGATCAGCGTGGCGAGCCATGCCTGTGGGTCTTTGGCCCTGCGTGGCGTGACGAACCCGGCGCGGACTGGTTCAAGGCGGCCTTTCGCGGCGCCGCCGCCGTCTATCCGCACCACGGCCAGCTCTGGCTCACGGCCAAGGCGTTGCGCGCCGATTATTTTGCGATGCCGGACGACGCCCGCGACCTCATCGAGGGCGTATTCGGTGACCGCGAGCCCATTCCCGAGGGTTTGCAGCGCAGTGCTGACCGAGCCGATGCCAAGGGCTTCGCCGATGCCAGCATGGCGCAAGCCAACACCGTCACCTTCGCGTCCGGTTACACCCGCGAGGGTACCGACTGGTGGAGCGATGCCAAGGTGCCATCGCGGCTGGGTGAAGCCACCCGGGACGCGGTGCTGGCCCGTTGGGACGGTGATGCGCTGTTGCCCTGGGCCGAGCACGCTGAGCGGCGCCACGCCTGGGCTTATAGCACCGTGCGGGTCGCCGAGCGGCTGATTGCGCGGGCGGTGGAACCGACGTCAGCAGCGCGTAAGGCAGCGGTGGAAGCTGCGCTTGAAACCCTGCCGGCGAAGGGTCGCTGGTCGGTGCTGTTGCCGCTGGAGTACTCCGACGTCGGCTGGGTGGGCGAGGCGTGGGCTGCGCCAACGCCCAGCGCAGCGGAGCGGTGCCTCATGTGGCAATACGATGCGGATGTTGGTTTGCGGCAACAAATTGCGATAACGGATGCGGAGGACGCATGAACCTGCTCGAAGAACCCTGGCTGCCGGTGCGCCGCGCCGATGGCAGCCGAACATGGATTACGCCGACGGCGCTGGCTGACCCGGCGCTGGTCGCTTTCGACGCTGACCGGCCGGATTTCAACGGCGCGCTGGCGCAGTTCGCCATCGGACTGCTGCAAACCACCGCGCCGGTCGAGACCAACACCGAATGGCGCGGGTTGTTTCGCAACCCGCCCGACGCGGCAACGCTGGAGCAATGGTTCGCACCCCTGCGCGCGGCCTTCGAGCTGGACGGCGATGGTCCGCGTTTCATGCAGGATCTCACCTTGCGCCCCGACGAAGGCGCGACGAACGACATCGGCGCGCTGCTGATCGAGACGCCGGGCGAGCAGACGCTCAAGAACAACGCCGATCACTTCATAAAGCGCGGACAGGCGGATGCGGCCTGTCCTCACTGCGCGGCTACCGCTTTGCTGACGTTGCAAATCAATGCCCCGTCAGGCGGTGCCGGTCACCGCACCGGGCTGCGTGGTGGCGGGCCACTGACCACAGTGGTCGCCTGCCAGCCGCCGCGCAGTCTGTGGCAGGACCTGTGGCTCAACGTGCGCGAGCAGGGAGCATTTCTCGATCACAGCGGCGACCGCACCTTGACCGAGCCGCACTACACCTTTCCCTGGCTTGCCGACATCACCGCGCTGCAAACGGAAAAAGGCGAGTTGGCACCGATCCAGGTGCACCCCGCCCATGTCTTCTGGGCCATGCCGCGCCGCATCCGGCTCGATTTGGAGCAGACCCAATCCGGTATCTGTCCACTGTGCGGGCGCGCGTCCGACCGACTCGTGCGCCAGTACGTTGCCAAGAACTACGGCCTCAACTACAAGGGCGCCTGGGACCATCCGCTGTCGCCCTACTATCAAGACAAGGACGAATGGCGTGCGCTGCATCCGCAGCCAGGCGGTATCGGCTATCGCCATTGGCTGGGCTGGGTACTGGGCGCGGCCACGGAGTCCAACAAAGCCCTGCGCCGGGCGCGCGTGGTAAGCCATGTTCTGGCCTCCGGTCGGGGCGTGTTGGAAGGCCAGCTTCGGTTGTGGGCCTTCGGCTACGACATGGACAACATGAAAGCCCGCTGCTGGTACGAGGCCAGCCTGCCGCTGTATGGCCTGAATGAATGCGATGTCGATGCCCAGAGACGGATTGAGGAGGCGGTCAGCCAGTGGCTAGCAGCAGCAGATGAAGCTGCCGATGCCTTAGTGAACGCAGTGAAGAACGCTTGGTTTCCAATAGGTCTTTCTAAAGATTGGAGCGCCGAGAAAAAGAAGAAATTTAAAGCTGACATTGTGGCCCAGTTCTGGGCAAACACCGAGGCGGATTTTTACCGGCAGCTACGCGACCTGATTACGCTGGCGCGAGTGGATGGCGACATCGACTACCGGGCCTTCGCGCAAACCTGGCTCGCGCGCCTGCGGCGAGTCGCGGTCAATCTGTTTGACTCCCAGTTAGTCGGTGCCGGCGCCATCGAGCGCCAGAACCCGCGCCGCGCAGCCGAAGCCTACCGTCAGCTCCAGCGCAATCTGGACGGCAAAAAGATCCGCAGGGCGCTGGGCTTGCCCGTCGCCGACAAAACCCGGTCGGCCAACGCGGCGCACGCACAACCCTGAGGGAGGGACGCATGAGTAACGAATTTCAGAAGAACCCACGCCTTTCCGCCGCCCTGCGCGGCTGGTGGAGCGGACTGGACGACGACCGCGCCGCGCGCGCCGAACTGCGCCGCGCCCACGACATCACCGCCGTCAGCCTGACGCCGGCCTACCAGCGCGCCTACCGGCAACTGCGTGAGGCTGGCTGGAACGTCGAAGGAGCATCCCCGCTCAACGACCGGCTGGCCGCCGTGATCGGTCTGCTGGCGCACGTCAAAGCCGATGGCGACCAGTCACCGGCGCAGGCCATGAGCAGGGACGACAGCGGCGGCGGTCGGCCACCGGTCAGTCCGTTGCGCTTTCAACGGCTGCTGGAAGCGCCTGACCTCGATGCCCTGTTCGTCGGCCTGCGGCGTGCGCTGCCGCTGATCGAGCATCAGATCAGCATCACCGCGCTTGCCCACGACGTCGTTTATTGGGGCGACAAGGTGAAGAAAACCTGGGCTTACGCCTACGTGTGGCCGGCTAAAAAGGCCGACTGATTTCATGTTTCAACAAGGGAGATTCACTTCATGAGCCGTTTCGTTCAACTGCACTTGCTGACCAGCTATCCACCGGCCAACCTGAACCGTGACGACACCGGCCGGCCAAAATCGGCTCTGGTGGGAGAGGCGCTGCGCCTGCGAATTTCCTCGCAGAGCCTCAAGCGGGCGTGGCGTACTTCGGAGGTGTTTGCGAATTTCTTTGATGCGCCCGAGAAAATCATCGGCACACGGACAAAGCGGGTGGGGCTTGAATGGATTTACTCGAGGCTCATTGCAGACGGAGTCGCGGAGGGCGACGCCAAGGCTTGGTCTCAAGAGCTCCAGCGTACATTCGGGGAGCCAGAGAAGGAGAAACAGGATGATCCAGATGCGCTTTTCTTAAATAGCCAGTTGGTTCATATTTCGCCAGTTGAAAAGGAGAAGCTGGCTGCTTTTGTCCGCAATCTGACTAAGTACCTCACGCATGGAACACAAGACGAATTGGTTTCGAGAGCTGAAAGGGCGATTCAAAAAAGAGACAAGGCTTCCGACAAAAAGAAGGCGAACGCGGCGCTTGCTCGAGAACTAGCTGAAATATTGCTAGTCAAAGAGAGCACGGCCTCAGATATTGCGCTTTTTGGCCGCATGTTAGCCGCCGTCCCTGCATATAATTTCGATGCGGCAGTACAGGTCGCCCACGCCTTCACCGTCCACAAGGCGGCAGTGGAAGACGATTACTTCAGCGCCGTGGACGATCTCAACACGGGCCTGGAAGATGCCGGCGCCGGCCATATCGGCGAGCGTGGCTATGGTGCCGGCCTGTTCTACCTGTACCTGTGCATCAACCGCGAGCAATTGCGGGAAAACCTGGGTGGCGACGCTGCCCTGACCGAACGCACGCTGGAGGCGCTGGCCCACGCCATCGCCAAGGTCTCGCCCACCGGCATGCAGAACAGCTTTGCTTCGCGAGCCTATGCTGTCTACGCGCTGGCGGAGAAGGGCGACCAGCAGCCGCGCTCGCTCGCGCAGGCGTTTTTGAAGCCGGTGCGTGGCGGAGAGGATCACGACCTGTTCGAAAATTCGGTCCGGGCGCTCACCCAGCGTTGCGAGAATTTCGACAAGGTCTACGGCGCCTGTGCCGATGCCCGCTACGCCTTCAACGTCGAAACCGGCGAAGGCGCACTCGCCGGACTGGCAGACTTCATCAAGGGAGGCTGACCATGGCCTTTCTGGTGTTTCAACTGCAAGCGCCGCTCGCCGCTTGGGGTGACACCGCCGTCGGCGAGTATCGCGGCAGTCACAACTGGCCTGGCGAGTCGGCACTGGTGGGCCTGCTGGGCGCAGCGTTTGGCATTCGGCGCGAGGATGACGCTGCCCACATGGCCCTGAGCCGGGGCTATGGCTTGGCGGTGGGGGTTCTATCGCAAGGTGCGTTGCTGCGGGACTACCACACCGCGCAGGTGCCGGGCCGGGCCGCCCTGAAGAAGCGGCCCCATGCCACGCGCCGGGATGAACTCGCCGTGCCCAAGGATGAGCTCAATACCATCCTGTCCACCCGCGACTACCGGCAGAACGTCGGCTATCTCATCGCCGTCCAGCCACTGGCGGACGCGCCCCACGACCTGCCCGCCTTGGCGGCTGCCCTGGCCCGTCCGCGGTTCGTGCTCTATCTGGGCCGTAAATCCTGCCCGCCGGCCGCGCCTTTGCATCCGAAGATCATCGAAGCGGAGTCGGCTCTGACGGCCTGCGAAACATACCGCGAACAGCTATCCAGTTACCTCGCCGAGCAGACCGACAGATGGGGGCGTCCGTTGCTGGAATCCCCGGCCAGGCTGGAACGGTTGGTCTGGGGCGATGGCGTGATTGCGGGCACCCAGGCAGACCTGTCCACGCCCCGCAAGGACCGCATCATCCGGCGCGCTGGTTGGCAGTTCGGCGATCGCACCGAACACGTCGCCATTCTGGCCGGGGAGGGCTGAGCATGTATTTCAGTTTAATTTCGCCCGCGCCGGGTCGCGAGCGTGACGCGGTCCATGCACGGGCGCTGGGGCCGTACGAAGAGCACCAATGGCTGTGGCAATTTTTCCCCCGCCAGCCGGAGGCGAACCGTGACTTCCTGTTTCGCCACCGAGAGATCGAAGGTGCTTCTTGTTATTACCTGGTGTCGGAAAGACGGCCGACGAGTCCCCAGGCAGCCTGGCATGTAAAAACCCGAGACTATGCACCGGAGCTCGATAGCGGTTCGTGCCTGCGCTTTGATCTGCGCGCCAACCCGATCGTCACAAGCAAAAGGGATGGCAAAGCCCGCCGCGACGACGTGGTGATGGCGGAGAAAAAGCGCCTGCTGCAAGAGAGAGGACTAAAAACCTGGTCCGAGTGGCAGGGTGCCGACAAGCCGCAACTCTACGACCTCGTGGATCGTACCTGCCGGCGCTGGCTTATCCGTCGCGCGGAGACCCACGGTTTTCTGGTGGATGAAGACGCCCTGCGTGTGGATGGTTACCTCACGCATTCTGAACGACGTCATCTGCCCAGGACACGGCAGTTACGCTTTTCCACCGTGGATTTCTCCGGCGTACTCACCGTGACCGATCCTGACCGATTCCGATCTGCCCTCACGACGGGCATCGGCCCGGCCAAGGCCTTCGGCTGCGGGCTGCTGCTGGTGCGGCGATGCTGACCGGGTGGCCATTTGCGCCCGTCGTTGTCGCTGTGGCGATACCCAGCTATGATCTACCGATCTGGTATCGATAGGAATTTCGTATGACAACGGTAACCGTGTCCGAAAAATATCAGGTGGTGATTCCCAAGGCGGTGCGGGAGTCGCTGAAAATCAAGCCGGGGCAGAAGCTCGACGTGATCGTCTACGAGGGGCGTGCGGAGTTTGTTCCGGTGCAGGATATGCGCGAGGCACGCGGCTTTCTGCGCGGTATCGACACGGACGTGCCGCGGGAAGCCGACCGGGTATGAACCTGGTCGATTCGTCCGGCTGGCTGGAATATTTCGCCGATGGACCCAACGCCACCTTCTTTGCGTCGGCGATCCTCGATACGGAACAGTCGATTGTCCCGACACTATCCCTGCTCGAGGTCTTCAAGCGCGTGTTGCAGCAACGGGGGGAGGGCGATGCCCTTCAGGCAGTGGCGCTGATGCGGCAAGGGCAGGTGGTCGAGTTGGATTCCGTACTGGCGCTGTCGGCAGCACGCTTGGGTGTGGAACATCGGCTCGCGCTTGCCGATTCGGTCATTTACGCCACCGCTCGCCGCTTTGGGGCACTGCTGTGGACCCAGGATGCCGATTTCGAGAGTCTGCCCGGTGTGCGTTTTGTGGCGAAGTCACGCGGCCAGGGCGGCTGACCCGTGGCCGACCTGCTGCCGCCGCTGCGGCCCATCCCGATGAAAGAACGGCTATCGGTGCTCTATATCGAGCGCGGCCAGCTCGACGTGCTCGATGGCGCCTTCGTGGTGGTGGACGCCAACGGCGTGCGCACGCATATTCCGGTGGGCGGCGTCGCCTGTCTGATGCTGGAGCCCGGCGCGCGCGTCTCCCATGCGGCGGTAGCTCTCGCCGCGCGGGTCGGCACGCTGCTGGTGTGGATCGGCGAGGCCGGCGTGCGGCTCTATTCCGCTGGCCAGCCGGGCGGCGCGCGATCCGATCGATTGCTGTATCAGGCCAAGTTGGCGCTGGACCCGGACCTGCGGCTCAAAGTGGTCCGCAAGATGTATGCGCTGCGCTTTGGTGAGGCGCCGCCGCAGCGGCGCTCGGTGGAACAACTGCGCGGCATCGAGGGCGCCCGCGTGCGCGAGATGTACAAGCGCCTGGGGCAGAAATTTGGCGTGACCTGGTCTCGGCGCAATTACGATCCCGAGGCCTGGGACGCCTCCGACCTGCCCAACCGCTGCCTATCGTCGGCTACCGCCTGCCTGTATGGCGTGACCGAGGCCGCCGTGCTGGCGGCGGGCTATGCGCCAGCGGTGGGTTTCATCCATACCGGAAAGCCGCTGTCGTTCGTCTACGATGTGGCCGATGTGTACAAGTTCGAGACCGTCGTGCCGGTGGCCTTTCAGGTCGCCGCGAAAAAACCAGCAAATCCCGAACGTGAGGTGCGCCTGCGTTGCCGCGACATCTTTCGGCAGACGAAGCTGCTCGAGCGCATCATTCCCGGCATCGAGGACATGCTCGCAGCGGGTGAGATCGCGCCCCCGACCGCACCTGAAGACGCCATCGGGCCCGCCATTCCCAACCCGGAAGCTCTCGGCGATGCTGGTCATCGTGGTTGAAAATGCCCCACCGCGCCTGCGGGGCCGGCTTGCCGTCTGGCTGCTGGAAATCCGCGCCGGTGTCTACGTAGGCAACTATTCACGCCGAGTGCGGCAGAATATCTGGTCGCAGGTGGAGCAGGGTATTGGCGAGGGCAACGCCGTCATGGCCTGGAAGGCGGCGACCGAGGCTGGCTTTGATTTTGTGACCTGTGGTGTGAATCGCAGGATTCCAGTCGAACTGGATGGCGCCAAGCTGGTGTCTTTCTTGCCCGCACCTGATAGCGGTAAGAATGCTCTTTGAAAACCTGAAGCAAGACATTTTTATGTGGACGATTTCGTTGGTGGCTTTTTGTGGGTGATTTTTTATTTTATTTTTCAATTGGTTAGAGGAAGTGTGTTCCCCGCGCCCGCGGGGATGAACCGGTCAACATGCCCACGCCCAACGCGATCATAATGTGTTCCCCGCGCCCGCGGGGATGAACCGGATTGTATCCCTCGCATTGAACAGAGCTCCAGGTGTTCCCCGCGCCCGCGGGGATGAACCGTATCGCCAGCAACAGGAAACTATGCGCTACCAGTGTTCCCCGCGCCCGCGGGGATGAACCGATCGTCTCACCTCTCTGCTTTCTGTCGGTGCTGTGTTCCCCGCGCCCGCGGGGATGAACCGGATTATGTCCCTTCGGTGGACTGGACCGCGCAGTGTTCCCCGCGCCCGCGGGGATGAACCGATCAATTGATGGACCTGGGCGGCGTGATTCGTGTGTTCCCCGCGCCCGCGGGGATGAACCGAATCGGCGCAGGACAACTGCCAGACACGGACTGTGTTCCCCGCGCCCGCGGGGATGAACCGGTGTTGGATTGGGGCCAATATCAAATTCCGACGTGTTCCCCGCGCCCGCGGGGATGAACCGTCCTACCTGACCGAAGCGCCGCTGGGAAAATTGTGTTCCCCGCGCCCGCGGGGATGAACCGGTAAACCCGATAACCGGCAACGTGGACGGAACGTGTTCCCCGCGCCCGCGGGGATGAACCGCCATCTTCGGTGAAATCATAGGATCCGCCGACGTGTTCCCCGCGCCCGCGGGGATGAACCGCGAGCACGGGCGTGCTGTACTGTGACACTGATGTGTTCCCCGCGCCCGCGGGGATGAACCGCAAAATCCACACAGCGCCGCAGAGACCAGCAGGTGTTCCCCGCGCCCGCGGGGATGAACCGCCAATCGTTGCCCGCACTCGTTTCCTCGCTTGGTGTTCCCCGCGCCCGCGGGGATGAACCGCAGCCCAATCCCCAGCGACGCCAAAACCCTGCGTGTGTTCCCCGCGCCCGCGGGGATGAACCGCACCTCACAATCACCAATCAGGGGCGCGTAATGTGTTCCCCGCGCCCGCGGGGATGAACCGGGGGAGCACCAGCGTCGGGCGGTTGCCCGGGGGTGTTCCCCGCGCCCGCGGGGATGAACCGGTCAACATCCGAGCGCGCCCCCTCAACCGCGCGTGTTCCCCGCGCCCGCGGGGATGAACCGTCTGTTCGGACGAAGTTGATACCCGCCGTTTCGTGTTCCCCGCGCCCGCGGGGATGAACCGGCTTCTGGCGATTCTGTAACTGCAACGCTGGCGTGTTCCCCGCGCCCGCGGGGATGAACCGGCAGTCCCGGCGTCCGTGACCTCCGCCACCGCGTGTTCCCCGCGCCCGCGGGGATGAACCGCAGCCCAATCCCCAGCGACGCCAAAACCCGGCGTGTTCCCCGCGCCCGCGGGGATGAACCGCTGAACCAGCAGCGGGAGAAAGAACGTCAACAGTGTTCCCCGCGCCCGCGGGGATGAACCGCCGGCGCGAACAAGCTCCGCAAGGCGATGGAGGTGTTCCCCGCGCCCGCGGGGATGAACCGGTTCTGGTTTCGCTTGGGATCGGTTATCTCGCGTGTTCCCCGCGCCCGCGGGGATGAACCGGCGCGGTGTCGGCCCTGAATGCGCATTACTGGGTGTTCCCCGCGCCCGCGGGGATGAACCGGCGAGCGGGTCCGCGTGACCCGGGCGGATGGCGTGTTCCCCGCGCCCGCGGGGATGAACCGTGGCCGTCGTCGGTCGCGTCCACCCCGCGCTGGTGTTCCCCGCGCCCGCGGGGATGAACCGCCCCCGCGTGGCCTTGCTCAGGTCTCGGGAGTGTGTTCCCCGCGCCCGCGGGGATGAACCGACGGGGAAATCTATACGTTCCACGTTACCGGCGTGTTCCCCGCGCCCGCGGGGATGAACCGCAACAATCCGAAATGATGGCGCGGCTTTTTGAGTGTTCCCCGCGCCCGCGGGGATGAACCGAGACAACGGCCGGTGTTACTACGTCCGGCCGCGTGTTCCCCGCGCCCGCGGGGATGAACCGAATCGACGCCGTTTACGACGCATCGCCCATCTGTGTTCCCCGCGCCCGCGGGGATGAACCGTAGTAGCATTCGCCGCCGCCCCATCCCCAACCGTGTTCCCCGCGCCCGCGGGGATGAACCATCGAGTCTGACGAGTACCGCTATCTGTCGGCCGTGTTCCCCGCGCCCGCGGGGATGAACCGCCGGCAACCTTGCCGCGGCGCACAGCCGATTTGTGTTCCCCGCGCCCGCGGGGATGAACCGGGTTCCCCGTCGCCGACGACATGCGCCAACGAGTGTTCCCCGCGCCCGCGGGGATGAACCGCCGCCACCAACAGCGGCAATGGCAGTCCCGGCGTGTTCCCCGCGCCCGCGGGGATGAACCGATTGCTGGCGGTGAGTTTTGTGATCTCCTGTCGTGTTCCCCGCGCCCGCGGGGATGAACCGGTGCGAAATTTGTTGGCACACCCTCCGCAAACGTGTTCCCCGCGCCCGCGGGGATGAACCGAAATGGAGATGCTGCGCACCTGGGAGACAGGCGTGTTCCCCGCGCCCGCGGGGATGAACCGGATGGGGCAGGACCTTCCACAGGCATCGCTCCGTGTTCCCCGCGCCCGCGGGGATGAACCGGCACGGCACCCGGCGCGGACTTTATGGCGTTCGTGTTCCCCGCGCCCGCGGGGATGAACCGCTACGCCCAGTGGCTGAAATCACAATCTGCCGGTGTTCCCCGCGCCCGCGGGGATGAACCGGCTTCTGGCGATTCTGTAACTGCAACGCTGGCGTGTTCCCCGCGCCCGCGGGGATGAACCGTCGTGCTCGACTGATACGCACACGAGCAGGGAGTGTTCCCCGCGCCCGCGGGGATGAACCGGCGGACGCTTCCGCTGCGCTCGGGGTCGCCGTGTGTTCCCCGCGCCCGCGGGGATGAACCGGGCGAACACGGTCGATCATGTGGCGTCTGGTGGTGTTCCCCGCGCCCGCGGGGATGAACCGATCGCCGCCGGCCTTGCCGTGCTGCTGGCCCTGTGTTCCCCGCGCCCGCGGGGATGAACCGCGATATGGGACCGACGCAATGATCTCGACGCAGTGTTCCCCGCGCCCGCGGGGATGAACCGCGAGAAAATCGCAAAAATCAGCGTTCCCGATTGTGTTCCCCGCGCCCGCGGGGATGAACCGTTGCCGCGACCGGGCAAAACGTGCTGAAGGAAGTGTTCCCCGCGCCCGCGGGGATGAACCGGGAGAGCCACATCATCGACGGTTCCGAACGGCGTGTTCCCCGCGCCCGCGGGGATGAACCGCAACCCGCCACCTGGCCGCCGTGGCTGTCGATGTGTTCCCCGCGCCCGCGGGGATGAACCGCTATTTCGGCGTATAACGGTATGTGGGCTATGGTGTTCCCCGCGCCCGCGGGGATGAACCGCAGCTCGCGGCCAGCACGGTGTTGCTCCAGGAGTGTTCCCCGCGCCCGCGGGGATGAACCGTCACCACCACCGTCCAGAAAAGCGCCGACGCTGTGTTCCCGCGCCTTTGCGAGACTCATCCCGCGGTTAGCGCCTCGAGCAGGCGACCGATGTCGTCGCGCACGCGGAGGAGGTCGGCGAGCGGGAGCGCTGTGGCACAGAGCAGGCGTTCGGGCACGGCGCTGGCGCGCTCTTGCAGTGCGCGTCCGGCCTCGGTGAGGGCCAGGGTGACTTCACGCTCGTCGCGCGGCGAGCGCCGGCGGCTGAGCAGCCCTTGGGCCTCCAGGCGTTTGAGCAATGGGGTCAGTGTGCCGGAGTCGAGCATCAGCCGCTCTCCAAGCGCCTTGACGGTGGGGCTGGGTGGTGGGGCGCGGTGGTCCCACTCCCAGAGCACCAGCAGCACGAGGTACTGCGGGTAGGTCAGACCAAGTTCGTCGAGCAGTGGTCGGTAGAGCTTCGTGACCGCGCGCGAGGCGGCGTAGAGCTTGAAGCAAAGCTGCCGGTCCAGTGCCAGTAACTCGTCATCCACCGCTTTGCGGGCCGGCGTCGCCATTCAGTCGGAGGCCTCCAGGAGTCCTTCGATGTCCGATTCCAGCTCCCTGGGGTCGGTCTTCGGGGCGTACCGGCGTACGACCTTGCCTTCGTGGTCCACCAGGAATTTGGTGAAGTTCCACTTGATCGCCTGGGTGCCAAGGATGCCGGGGGCCTCCTGCTTCAGGTGCTGGAACAACGGATGTGCCTCGTCGCCGTTGACGTCGACCTTGGCGAACAGGGGAAAGCTCACGCCGTAGTTGAGCTCGCAGAAGCGACTGATTTCGGTCTCGTCACCGGGCTCCTGGTGCCCGAACTGGTTACAGGGGAAGCCCAACACCACGAAGCCTCGGTCGCAGTAGCGCTGGTGGAGCGCCTCCAGCCCCTCGTACTGCGGCGTGAAACCACACTTGCTCGCGGTGTTGACGATGAGCGAGACCTTGCCGCGATAGTCCCCGATTGGCTGCTCGCGGCCTTCGATCGTGCGGGCGGTGAAGTCGTACGCGCTGGCCATTGGCGCCCCCTTTTCGATTTGGCACAAAGCAATTGTGTACAATTTAATCTCCTTGAGATGCGAATGCAAGCGACGAGTCCCAGCGGAATCGGCAGATGTTCCCCGGGTAGCGGACAGAATCGAGGACGGAGCGTAATGATCGGACTGCAGAGCTTGACGAACCAGTGTCGCTGGAATCGTGGCGGCGGTCCTGAGCTGCGTGATGCATTGCGATCCCCTGCCGGGTGTGGATGCCAGGCAGATGGACGACGAGGTGGTACTGCGGGAGCCGCGCCAGCTGACCGAGCGACGCGGGAATCGGTGTTTCCGGCACCCGCGGGGGTGAGCCGTTTGTAGAGAATTCAGCGCGAGTAGCGGGGCACTTAATATTAGCTTTCGGTGAAACTTTGGAGGTGCTCTGCTAGACTAAGCTGGCAGGTGAGTCTCCTTGCAGACGTTTGGAAAACACCGCATACAAATAATAATACACATCAAGAAAGGTCTTCAGTATACTGTTTTTGATGGCCTTTTATTTATATTGGCAGTTATGGAGAGACGGAGGCAGCAATGCTGATTTTGACACGACGGGTTGGAGAAACCCTGGTCATTGGAGATGACGTAACCGTCACCGTATTGGGCGTGAAGGGCAACCAAGTCCGGCTCGGCGTCAATGCGCCGCGGGATCTGCCTGTGCACAGGGAAGAAATCTACGAGCGTATCCAGCAAGAAAAACGGTCTGCGGCTGGAGGGCTTTGAGCCCTCTTCTGCGTGCGGAGCGCACTGTATCTCAGCGCGCGCTGTGGTAAGATCTTCAGCACGTTGTCAGGGCACGTGGGCCGTTTTTTGCCCGGCTGCCGGGGCAATGTCCGAGCTTCGTACAGTGCGATTCAGGTGAGGTGGCCGAGTGGCTGAAGGCGCTCCCCTGCTAAGGGAGTATACCCTTATCCGGTATCGAGGGTTCGAATCCCTCCCTCACCGCCAAATGAAAAGCCCCGCGAGGGGCTTTTTCATGGCGGAACAAAAAAGGATGAGAACCCGGGTTCGACTCGGAGCCCACGCAGTGGGCGGAGAGAGCGCCCGCCGCGGCGGGCGACCCGCAGGGCGAGGGCATAGCCCGAGTAATCCCTCCCTCACCGCCAAATGAAAAGCCCCGCGAGGGGCTTTTTCATGGCGGAACAAAAAAGGATGAGAACCCGGGTTCGACTCGGAGCCCACGCAGTGGGCGGAGAGAGCGCCCGCCGCGGCGGGCGACCCGAAGGGCGAGGGCGCAGCCCGAGTAATCCCTCCCGGTAAATAACTCTGCGTAAATGCCCACCCGCGCTGTTTCGGTATGGGCAGCACCTGGTCGCTTTTCACGATAGACTTGGTTGCGCGCAACAGCACGGAGATTCCCATGCGTTCTCTTTCGGCCTTCCGCGGCTTCCTCTACAAGCTCGCGCGCATCCTCGGCGACGCCCAGGCGGTCAAGAAAGGCCGCGTCGGGAAACGCATCGCCCGGCGGGTTGCCGGCAAGCTGACGGGGCGTGGGCTGGGCAAGCTGTTCAAATGATCCCGCTCGCCGGCACAGGCCGGACAGGGAGCATTCAAGGTGCCCTCGGTCTTCTGCGGCTGGCTGGATAGCGCCTTGTCGATGCCGGCCTCGGCGAGGCCGGGCTATCGTCTCTAGGCGGTTATTCTTGGTGACTGCTCAGGCGCGGGCGGCCTTTCCCCGCACTGTCTCGATGCAGCCCCCAGCGTTTCCTTCCGCGCCTGTATCAATTTCTCAAGCAGCTGCTCGGTGCGGATCCGGCAAATGAAACCGGTGCGGATCCGGCAAATGAAACGCATGAATCACAACCGCATACCGGGCATTTGGCGGCTGTCAAGCGTTCCAGCGTTCGGGGACGGGTGGTGGGAAAATCCGCTTTTCCAGGCGCAACCCAATGATTTTCATAATGATTTGGCGGAGGGGCAGGGATTCGAACCCTGGGTGCCTTTCGACACGCCGGTTTTCAAGACCGGTGCTTTCAACCGCTCAGCCACCCCTCCAGAGGGCGGCCATTATACCTCTGGCGAGAGGGGCGACAAGGCTGTGGGACGCCGGAGATCAATGTGCCAACAGGCCGCGCTCGAGGTACAGGGGGTCGTACTCGAAAACCAGTTTCCGATCAGTGAGCAGCAGTTGATCGCGCTTGTCGGCGTAGATCTGCCGGGACAGTAGATCCCGGATCAGGTTGAGCCGCGCCTTGCGCTTGTGATCGGCCCGCACCAGAATCCAGGGCGCCAGCGGGTGGTGGGTGCGGGCGAGCATGGCATCCCGTGCGGTGGTGTAATCGTCCCAGTACTGCTGGGCGCTGGCGTCGATCGGACTGACTTTCCACTGCTTGAGCGGGTCGATTCTGCGCTCTTCGAGTCGCTCGCGCTGGGTTTCGCGCCCAATGTCCAGGTAGTACTTGAGCAATTGAATCCCGGAGCGCACCAGCATCGACTCGAACTCGACTACGGTGTCGATGAATTCCAGGTATTCGGTCTCGGTGCAGAAATCCATCACCCGTTCCACCCCGGCGCGGTTATACCAGCTGCGGTTGAACAGCACGAGTTCACCGGCGCTGGGCAGATGTGGCACATAGCGCTGGAAGTACCAACTGGTGCGCTCGCGGTCGGAGGGTTTGCCCAGTGCTATCACGCGGGTGTCGCGGGGGCTCAGATGCTGGACGATGCGCTTGATGACGCCGTCCTTCCCGGCGGTATCGCGCCCCTCCAGGATCACCAGAACCTTGCGCCCGTCGGCGATGATGTCGCGCTGCAGCCGCACCAGTTCGATTTGCAGTTCGCGCAGCTGGTGTTTGTAGCCTTTGTCTTTGTCGGCCATGGCAGTCAGCAGCACCCGCCGCCGACGCCACCATCGTAGGGGTCGGTCCAGTGGGGCAGATCCAGTAGCAGTTCGCGTTCCGCGGCCAGCCTCAGCGCCAGATGTGGATCTATCACCCTGGGCCCGGACCGGGTGACCTTGAAGGTCGCTCCCTGGCCCGCGGCCAGCGCGCGTTCACGATCGCCGTCGAAGGCGATGATGCCCGGGCCCTCGACAAAGGTGTTCTCGCCCAGCGCAAGGCGGCGGTGACCCCGGATATGGGCGGAGCGGAACAGGCCCGGCGATACCGGCGCGCGCAGCAGGCGCCCCCCGGCCTGATGATCACAGAAATCCACCCTTACCCCGAAATCATCGGCAAAGCCTGTGGGGCAGAGCAGTCCTCCCAATGGCGACATGCCCACGGCGTCGGGTTCGGCGCGGGTCAGGATCAGGGTTTCCATGAATTTGGGCTCGAAAGGCCCCAGGTTGCCGATCCGGTCGCCACGCAGCAGCAGTGCATCGATCAGCGCCAGATCGGGATCCTCGCCCTCGATGGTGAGTTCCACGATCTTGGCGCGGGGCGCGACTTCCGCCGCAGGTATTCGGCCGGCAGCCACCAACCCGGCGGCAAGGCCGGCGACCGTGGGTTCGATCCACCAGGGAAAGACATTGTTGGTGCCCGTCGAAAGTGGCATCAATACGGCATCGGGCCAGGTCTTGGTCACCGCGCGGCTGGTACCGTCGCCACCCAGCACGACCAGCACCTCGCAGCCGCGCTCACGCATCGCGCGAACCGCTGCCACGGTATCCCGGGCGTTGTGTTCGATAGGGGTCCGGACCTCCTCCATAGCGACATCCAATTGCAGATGCTCGACCGCGGCAATGGCCAGACGTCGCGGTTCCCAGGGAATCAGCAGGCGCTCACAGCCGGCCGCCGCGGCGGCCACGGCGATGCGGGCGATCTGGTTGCGCTTGCTCTCGTGACTGACAGTGTCGGCGCGCGCCGTCAGGCGGCGGCTGTCGCGCCCCGACAGCGGGTTGACGACGATTCCCAAAGTCCCCATGGTGAAATCCTATACGGCTGCTCGGTCGCATTATAGGCAACCGGAGCCGGAGTCTTGGAATAAGGTTTTGGCTACACTCCGACCAAAGACCCGGGAACCGTACCATGCTCAAGATCACGCGAATCAATCACAGTGCCATCAACACCCGCGACGAACTGGACGCGATGCGGCATTTCTATGTGGAAGTGCTTGGCGTCCAGACCGTGGAGCGCGACATTCCGGCCAAATTTGCTGAGCGTATACCTGGCTTCTGGATGCAGTTTCCCAACGGTCAAATGCACGTAATTCAGTATGATCGACAGGGCTCGGGGATGTTGCCGGGCATGAGCTGCCAACATGCCGATCCCATGGGGCCCCACACCGCCTTCTATGTGGAGGACATCGAGGCCGCCGCTGCCCACCTGGAAACCCAGGGCGTCCCCTTCGACCGTTTCGATCGCTTCGTCTTTACCCGGGACCCGGCCGGAAATACCGTAGAGTTTCAGCAGGATCCGGAGCTTGAAGGGCCGGTGGCGGGGGGCAGGGGCGCATGAAGATCTATTTCTGCCGCACGGGGCTGGGCGCGATCCGCGATCTGCTGCAAAGGGAATTGCCGCACGACGAGGTGCTGGAATGTGCTCCCGAACACCTCCCCGAGGTGATCGGCACGGCCGATGTGCTCATTCCCACCATCACACCGCTGGATGCCAGGGTGCTTGCCGGCAGCGTGCGCCTGGTGCAACAGTTCGGTGCCGGGCTGGATACGGTGGACATTCCCGCCGCCACCGCGAAGGGGATCTATGTGGCCAATGTGCCGGCCGCTGGTACGGGCAACGCGGAGTCCGTGGCCGAGATCGCGGTGTTGCTGATGCTGGCCCTGGCGCGACGCTTTCCCGCCACCCAGGAGAGCCTGCGCGCCGGGCGGGTCGCCACGCCCATCGGCAGGGCATTGCAGGAGCGCACCGCGGTCATCGTCGGTTTCGGAGGCATCGGCCGTGAAACCGCCCGCCGCCTGCAGGGCTTCGGCATGCGACTGATCGCGGTCTCGCGGCGGGGGCCCAAGAACACTGCCGAGGAAGCCGAGGTGCCCGTGGCCCACCATTACTCCCAGCAAGGCCTGCATGAGGCGCTGCGGGAGGCGGATTTCGTGGTGTTGGCGCCGCCACTGAACGAGGAGACCCGCGGCTTGATGGGAGCGGCCGAATTCGCGGCCATGAAACCCTCGGCCTATGTGATCAATGTCGCCCGGGGCGGGGTGATCGACCATGGCGCCTTGCTGGAGGCGCTGCGCGCGGAGCGTATCGCCGGCGCTGGCCTCGATGTCTTCTGGGAAGAGCCGGCCGATCCACAGGACCCCATCTTTGCGCACAATGTGATCGCCACCCCCCACGTTGGCGGCGCCACCGATCTGGGGTTGCGCGGCATCGCCCGTGGGGTGGCCGCCAATATCGAACGCCTGCGCCGTGGCGAACCACCGGCGAATTGCGTGAACCCGGAAGCCGGTGGTGCCGGCGGAAATCCGGTCAGCTGACCCTCAGCCAGACGTCGTCGACGAAAAGCTCCGCCGGCCGGAAGCGGATCTTGTAATTCATCTTGGCGGAATCGCGGATCCAGAAGCCGAGGTACACATAGCGCTTGCCGCGCACCAGTACCGTTTCCAGTTGCTTGAGGATGGCGAAGGTGCCCAGACTGCGGCGGCCCTCGTCGGGATCGAAATAGGTATAGATGGCGGATAGGCCATTGCGCAGCCAATCGGTCACCGCGCAGCCCAGCAGCCGGCCGCGATCGCGGAACTCCATGAAGCTGGTCGAGTGCCAGGGCCGGCCGATGAAGTCCTGATACTGGGCCCGTGACGGAGGATACATATCGCCTTCGCTGTGCCGGGCACGGATATATCGCTCGTACAGCGGATAGTGCTCCTCGATGTCCACCTGGTCGGTCAGCTCGACGGCCACATCCCGGTTGCGCCTGAGGCATTTGCGCTGTTCCCGCGAGGGCCGGAAATTCTCGGCATCGATACGGATCGGGATACAGGCCTTGCAGCTGGCGCAGCGCGGCGTATAGATGTAACGCCCACTGCGCCGGAAGCCCAGGTCCGAAAGCCGGTTGTACAGATCCGCATCCACATTGACCCGGGGATCGACGAAGGCGGTGGTGGCCTGGCGATCCGGCAGGTAACTGCAGGGATGGGGTTCGGTCAAATAGAGACGGAGTTTTTCCAAGTCCGGACTGACGTCACGGGTCATGGCACTGCTCCGGTGTCTGCTGGAGGCCAACCATACCGGATATGGCCTCATCTGGCCAAGCCGGACGCGGACCGGCAAGTGCCTCGTGCAGCACGGCGAGGAACGCTCTCCGGGGTATGCCGCGCGCACCCATGGCGGTCAGGTGCGGGTTGGGAATCTGACAATCGATGAGCCGGAAACCGCCGGCGGCCAGGCCCCGCGCCAGATGGATGAGCGCCAGCTTGGAGGCGTTGGGGCGCGCACTGAACATGGATTCGCCGCAGAACACCGCGCCGACAAGGACACCATAAAGCCCGCCGGCCAGCTCCCCGTCGAGCCAGCATTCGACGCTGTGGGCGTGGCCAGCGCTGTGCAGGGTTTCGTAGGATGCCACCATCTCCGGCACGATCCAGGTATCAGGTGCGTCGGAGCGCGGCGCGGCGCAGGCACGAATCACCGCGCCGAAAGCATGATCGGTGGTGATCCGGTAACCGCCACGCCGGCACAGTCGCGCCATCGACCGGCTGATGTGAATGTGCTCCGGGTAGAGTACCGCGCGCGGATCCGGGCTCCACCACAAGGGCGGCTGCCCCGACTCGAACCAGGGAAAGATACCGCGTTGGTAGGCTGCGAGCAGGGTCTCGACGCCCAGGTTGCCACCGATGGCGAGCAGGCCGTTGGGGTCGCGCAGGGCGCTTCCCGGCGGCGGAAACACCGGATCCAGGGGATCCAGAATCGGCAATTCCATCGGACCCGTATTCTCAGGCCTGCCGGTCGAGGAAACGCTCTGCGTCCAGCGCCGCCATGCAGCCGGTGCCCGCCGAGGTCACCGCCTGGCGGTAGACGTGGTCGGCGACATCGCCGGCGGCGAAGACTCCGGGCACGCTGGTCATCGTGGCGTCGCCTTCCAGGCCGCCGCGCACCCGCAGGTAACCGTTTTCCATGTCCAGCTGGCTCGCAAAGATTCCCGTGTTCGGCGTGTGGCCGATGGCGATGAAAATACCCTCCACGCTCAGCTCCGTGGCTGCGCCCGTGTCCGTGGCGCGAACCCGGGCGCCGGTCACCCCGCTGGTATCTCCCAGCACTTCGTCCAGAGTATGGTTCCACAGCAGCCGCACCCTGCCGGACTCCGCGCGTTCAAACAGCTTCTGCTGCATGATCTTCTCAGCGCGCAGCTGATCGCGGCGATGAACCAGGGTGACCTCGGAGCAGAGGTTGGCGAGGTAGAGGGCTTCCTCGACCGCGGTGTTGCCGCCGCCGATTACCGCAACCTTGCGATCCCGGTAGAAGAACCCGTCACAGGTGGCGCAAGCGCTCACCCCCCGGCCCATGAAGGCCTGCTCCGAGGGCAGGCCCAGATAGCGGGCGCTGGCGCCGGTGGCAATGATGAGGGCATCACAGCTGTAGTGCTGGCTGCCTTCCAGGCGAAACGGCCGTTCGCTCAGATCGACCCGTTCTATATGATCAGAAATCACTTTAGTATCAAAGCGTTCTGCATGTTTTTGCATGCGAATCATTAATTCCGGGCCCTGCACCCCGTCAGCATCCCCCGGCCAGTTGTCGACATCCGTGGTGGTGGTCAACTGGCCGCCGGCCTCAATGCCGGTGATCACCGCGGGTTCCAGGTTGGCACGCGCGGCGTAGACCGCGGCGGCCCATCCCGCCGGTCCCGAACCGAGGATGATGAGGCGATGGTGTTGGGTGTCCGGCATGTTGTGGTCCTGTCGAGCGCGAAGCGTAAAGGGTGGGGGCTATGATAAGGGATACAAGGCTGACCGCGGGAGCACGGCCAAGCGTGCCACTGTGATGCATTACACTATCGCACTTTCCCGCTGCAGCCGGATCCGAAATTACCTTGGCAACATCCAGATCCAGGTCGTCAAAGCGCCCACAGTCGTCCGCTCCGGAAGCGTTGCGCCGGCGAATCACGCTGGTGCGGCGCGAAGGCGCGTTTCTCGGCTGGATGCTGATCGCTGCCTATCTGCTGCTCGCCCTGGCGTCCTATCACCCAGCCGACCCCGGTTGGTCCAGCACAGGCAAGGGCGACGGTTATCGCAATCTCGCCGGCCCCTTCGGTGCCTGGCTGGCGGATGTGGGCTATGCCCTGCTCGGCTGGCTGGCACTGCTCGTCCCCATTCTGGTGGCGGTTCGCGCCTGGCAGGCGTTCCGCGCCCGGCAACGCGAAGCCTGGGTCTTCGACGGTCTGACCTTCGTGCTGCGCCTGGTCGGGCTGGTCCTGCTGATCGCTGCCGGCAGCGCCTTGATCGATCTCCAGTACGGTGGCGCCGGCGATCAGCTGCGGTTCGGCGGGGGCGGCATCATTGGCGCCACGATTGCGGGAGCAGCGGCCAACAGCTTCGGGCATGCCGGCAGCACGCTGCTGTTACTGGGCGCCTTCCTGTTCGGGGTCACCGTGTTCACCGATCTCTCCTGGCTGGCGCTGGCGGATCATCTGGGCCGCCTGTGCCTGGTCGCCTGGGAACGAGGTACCGAACTGCTGCGCTCGCGCAGGTTACTGGCGGAACAACAGAAACAGACCCGCAACGTGGTCGAAAGCCGCCGCAAATCCCTGCAGCGTGACCGCGAAGTGCGCGCGCAGCGCAAGGAGCCCGTGATCACCTCGAGCGCCGCCAAGATCGAGCCCAGCGCGCGGGTTGAACGGGAACGTCAGCAGCCGTTGTTTCGCGACACCCCGGCCGAAGGTCTGCCGCCCATCGATCTCCTCGACGCATCGCCGCCCACCAACCGCGGCGGCTTTTCCCCCGCAGCGCTGGAGGCGATGTCGCGCAAGCTGGAGCTCAAGCTGCAGGATTTCGGCATCGCCGCCGAGGTGGTCGAAGTCCTGCCCGGACCCGTGATCACCCGTTTCGAACTGCAGCCCGCGCCCGGCGTCAAGGCGAGCCGTATCTCCAATCTCGCCAGGGACCTGGCCCGGTCACTGGCGGTGATCAGCGTCCGCGTGGTGGAGGTCATTCCCGGCAAGTCGGTGGTCGGCATCGAAATTCCCAACGAAACCCGGGAAGTGGTCTATCTACGCAAGATATTGTCCTCGGCGGCCTACGACAGTGCTCGCTCGCCGCTGACCCTGGCGCTCGGCGATGACATCTCCGGCGAGCCGGTGATCGCCGACCTCGCGCGCATGCCCCACCTGTTGGTGGCCGGCACCACCGGCTCGGGCAAATCCGTCGGCGTCAACGCCATGCTGCTCAGCCTGTTGTTCAAGGCCACCCCGGACGAAGTGCGGCTGATCCTGGTCGACCCCAAGATGCTGGAGCTGTCGGTCTACGACGACATCCCACACTTGCTCACCCCGGTCATCACCGACATGAAGGATGCCGCCACCGGGCTGCGCTGGTGCGTGGGCGAAATGGAGCGCCGCTACCGGCTGATGGCGCAGCTCGGCGTGCGCAACCTGGCCGGCTACAACCGCAAGCTCGAAGAGGCGCGCGCCGCCGGGACACCGCTGCGCGATCCCTCCTGGAACCCCAGCGAGGCATTTTCCACGGAACACAACCCGGAGGAGGCCCCCGAGCTCGACAGGCTGCCCCATATCGTGGTGGTGATCGACGAATTCGCCGACATGATGATGATCGTCGGCAAGAAGGTCGAACAGCTCATCGCGCGGATCGCCCAGAAGGCGCGGGCGGCGGGCATCCACCTGATCCTCGCCACCCAGCGGCCGTCGGTGGACGTGATCACCGGGCTCATCAAGGCCAATGTCCCGACGCGCATCGCCTTTCAGGTTTCCTCGAAGATCGACTCCCGTACCATTCTCGACCAGAGCGGGGCGGAACAACTGCTCGGCCATGGCGACATGCTCTATCTGCCCTCGGGGACTTCGCTGCCGATCCGGGTGCACGGCGCCTTCGTCGACGACCACGAGGTCCACAAGGTGGTCGCCGAGTGGAAGCGCCGCGGCAGCCCGGATTACCTGAGCGAGATCACCGACGAGGGCGCCACCGGCGCGATCCCGGTGCCGGGTTACGCCGACGCCGAGACGGAAGGCGAGGGCAACAGCGAATCCGATGCCCTCTACGACGAGGCGGTCGAATTCGTGATCAACAGCGGGCGCGCCTCGATCTCTTCGGTGCAACGCAAGCTGCGCATCGGCTACAACCGCGCGGCGCGCCTGATCGAGGCCATGGAGGCGGCCGGCGTGGTCACCACAATGAACAGCAATGGCAGCCGCGAAGTACTGGTGCCCAAACGGGAGCGGGACGGATGAAGCCCTTGCTGCTGGCCGCGGCCTGGCTGCTGCTGAGCGGCGCCCAGAGTGCGGCCCATGCCGAGGCGGGCGACTGTCCGCCCGGCGATGCGGTCCTCGAGCAGCACCTCGCCGGGCTGCAAACGCTCAGTGCCAACTTCGAGCAGCGTGTGACCGCCGCCGACGGCCACTCCCTGCAACAGAGTTCGGGCATATTGCAACTGGCCAGGCCCGGACGCATCTACTGGGTCGCAGAACCGCCCTTCGAGCAGACCGTAGTGTCGGACGGCCAGCGTATCTGGGTATACGACCCGGACCTGGAGCAGGTCACGGTGCGCCCCCTGGCCTCGCAACTGGACAATTCGCCCGCGGCGCTGCTGGTCGGCGATGCCGACCAGGTGCTGGAAGAGTTCCGGATATGCGCGTTCCGGGAAGGCGATGTCACCCGCATCCAGCTCCACCCCCTGAACACGGACGCCCTTTACACCGAGATCGAATTACTGTTCGAGGCGGGAGCGCCGGCCGGGATCCGCATGATCGACAGCCTGGGCCAGCACACGCAGACCACGCTGAGCACAATCGAGCTCAACCAGCCGCTGGATCCGCAAGTGTTCCATTTCACCCCGCCCCCAGGGGTCGACGTGTTCCGGGATGAATGACACGGCGACCCCGGGCTACGCCCCGCTGGCCGATCGCATGCGCCCGCGCGCGCTGGGCGACTTTGCCGGCCAGGGTCATCTGCTCGCCCCGGGAAAGCCGCTGCGCGCCGCCATCGAGCAGGGTCACTGCCACTCCATGGTGTTCTGGGGGCCGCCGGGCACCGGCAAGACCACCCTGGCGCGCCTGATCGCCGCCCGGGGCGACGCCCATTTCGAGCCGGTGTCCGCGGTGCTCGCCGGCGTCAAGGAAATCCGCGCGGCCATCGCCCGCGCCGAGGCCGAGCGCGCCGCCCACGGCCGCGACACCATCGTCTTCGTCGATGAGGTGCACCGCTTCAACAAGAGCCAGCAGGACGCTTTTCTGCCCTACGTCGAAAACGGCACCATCCTGCTGATCGGCGCGACCACGGAAAACCCCTCGTTCGAACTCAACAACGCACTGCTGTCCCGCTGCCGGGTGTATACCCTCAAAACCCTGGAGGACGACGACATCCGCGCTCTGGTCGGGCGCGCCCTCGCCGATGCCGAACACGGGCTCGGCGGCGCGGTGCAGCTGGATGCTGACGCACTCGAGCTGCTGGTGCGCAGCGCCGACGGCGATGCCCGGCGGGCGCTGAATCTGCTGGAGATCGCCGCCGATCTCGCCTCCGAAGGCAGCATCTCGGAAGCCCTGATGCGCGAAGTCGCCGCCGGCGGGACGCGCCGGTTCGACAAGGGCGGCGAGTATTTCTACGATCAGATCTCGGCGCTGCACAAGTCGGTGCGCGGCTCTTCTCCGGATGCCGCGCTCTACTGGCTGGTGCGCATGCTCGACGGCGGCTGTGATCCCCTGTACCTCGCCCGCCGTCTGGTGCGCATGGCCAGCGAGGACATCGGCAATGCCGATCCCCGGGCGCTGCGCCTGGCGCTGGACGCCTGGGAAGTCCAGGAGCGCCTGGGCAGTCCGGAAGGCGAGCTCAGCCTCGCCCAGGCGGTGATCTACCTGGCGGTGGCGGCCAAGAGCAACGCCGTGTACACCGCCTTTGGCGAGGTGCAGCGCGACATCCGCAAGCAGCCGAGTCACGAGGTGCCGCTGCACCTGCGCAACGCCCCCACGGGGCTGATGAAGGATCTCGACTACGGCTCCGGCTATCGCTACGCGCACGATGAAGCGGACGCCTTCGCCGCCGGGGAGCGCTATTTCCCCGCTGCGCTGGGCGAGCGCAGCTACTACCAGCCGACCGACCGCGGCCTGGAGCGTCAGATCGGCGAAAAGCTGCGCCAGCTGCGCGCGCGCAACGCCGCGGCTCTCAAACACCACGGGCAGGGCAAACCCTGATGCCGCCCTGGCTGGCAGTCGCCGCCGGGGGAGCGCTCGGCGCCCTCGGCCGCTATGGACTCAGCGCCTGGCTGGCGCCCTGGAGTGCCGGGCGCTTTCCCTTCGCGACCCTGGCCGCCAATGTGCTCGGCTGCGCACTGATCGGCGTGCTCCATGTACTGATCGTCGAACGTGCACTGCTGCCGGCGATCTGGCGCGAGTCGCTGATGATCGGTGTGCTCGGGGCGTTCACCACCTTCTCGACCTTTTCGATCGATACCCTGGGCTTGTGGCAGAATCACCAGCCGCTGCTGGCCATCGCCAACGCCGTCGCCAATATGACTCTCTGCCTGGCGGCCGCGGCGGCGGCCATGGCCCTGACACGCCTCTCCCTGTAGCCGACCGGAAGCTTCCATCCATGCTCGACCCCAAACTCATGCGCGCCGATCTCGCCGCCGTCGCCGACCGCCTGCAACAGCGGGGATTCTCACTGGATACCGATGCCTTCGCCAACCTGGAGGCGGAGCGCAAGGCATTGCAGGTGGAAACGGAACAACTGCAGGCGCGGCGCAACGCCAGCGCCCGCAACATCGGCAAGGCCAAGGCCGCAGGGGAGGACATCGCGCCGCTGCTGGCGGCGGTCGAGGCCGACAAGGCACGCCTCGATCAGTTGGCCAGCCAGTTGCAGCAGGTGCAGCAGCGACTGGACGACTTCCTGAGCCGGCTGCCCAACCTGCCCGACCCGGATGTGCCCGACGGCCGCTCGGAAGCCGACAACCGCGAAGTGCATCGCTGGGGCACGCCGCGCAGGTTCGAGTTCGCGGTTCGCGACCACGTCGATCTGGGCGCCGAGCTCGGGCAACTGGATTTCGAGGCCGCCACCCGCATCACCGGTGCGCGCTTTACCGTGCTGTCCGGCCCCCTGGCGCGGCTGCAGCGCGCCCTGACCCAGTTCATGCTCGATCTGCACACCACCGAGCACGGCTACCGCGAGGTCTATGTTCCCTACCTGGTCAACGCGCAATCGTTGTTCGGCACCGGGCAGCTGCCCAAGTTCGCCGAGGATCTGTTTCGCATCGCAGGAGAGACGCCCTGGTATCTCATTCCCACCGCGGAAGTGCCGGTCACCAACCTCGCCCGCGACCAGATTCTCGCCGCCGAACAGTTGCCGGTGCGCTATGTCTGTCACAGCCCCTGCTTCCGCAGCGAGGCCGGCAGCCACGGCCGCGACACCAGGGGCATGATTCGCCAGCACCAGTTCGAGAAGGTCGAGCTGGTACAGCTGGTCGACCCCGCGCAGTCGGCAACCGCGCTGGAGAGCCTGCGCCGCCACGCCGAGACCGTCCTCGAGCGTCTGGAGCTGCCCTATCGCACCGTCGTCCTGTGTGGCGGCGATCTGGGCTTCGCCGCGGCCAAGACCTATGACCTGGAAGTCTGGCTGCCGTCCCAGGAGACCTACCGCGAGATTTCCTCGTGCAGCAACTTCCGCGATTTTCAGGCGCGCCGCATGCACGCCCGCTGGCGCAACCCGGATACCGGCAAGCCGGAACTGCTGCACAGCCTCAATGGCTCCGGGCTGGCGGTGGGCCGCACCCTGATCGCGGTCATGGAAAACCACCAGCAGGCCGACGGCAGCATCGCCGTGCCCGCGGCGCTGCAGCCGTATCTGGGCGGCTGCGAGCGTATCGCCTGACGTGGAAGCGCTGCCGCTGTTCCACCGCCTGCGCGGGGAGACCTGTGTATTGGTCGGGGCGGGCAAGCTGGCGGCCCGCAAGCTCGAGTTGCTGCGCGCCGCCGGCGCCTGCGTGCGAGTCATCGCGCCCCAGTGCTGTGCGGAAATCGAGCGGCTCGCGGCAAGCGATGCGTTGATTCTGATACGCCGCCGCTTTCGCGCGGCCGACCTGAATGGCGCCGTGCTCGCGGTAGCGGCCACCAGCACCCCGGCGGTCAACCGCGCCGTGCACCGTGCCGCCCGGGTGCGCGGTATGCCGGTCAATGTCGTCGATCAGCCCGAGCTCTGCACGGTCACCTTTCCGGCCATCGTCGATCGCGACCCGGTATGCCTGGCCATCGGCAGCGGCGGGGCGGCCCCGGTACTGGCGCGCATGCTGCGCACCCGCATCGAAGCCCTGCTGCCCGAGCGCACCGGCGAGCTCGCGCGGCTCGCCCGCGAATACCGCCCGGCAGTCCGCGCGCATATCGGCGACCCGACCGCGCGGCGCGCCTTCTGGGAGCAGGTGTTCTCGGGCAGGATCGCCGAATCGATGTACAGCGGCCGGCCCGATGCGGCCCGCCGTGAGCTGGAAGCCCTGCTGGCGAGCGCCGGGGAGGATAGCGCGCCCCGCGGCGAGGTCTATCTGGTCGGCGGAGGTCCGGGAGATCCGGACCTGCTCACCTTCCGCGCGCTGCGCCTCATGCAGCAGGCCGATGTGGTGCTCTATGATCGCCTGGTCTCCGAACCCGTGCTTGCACTGGTGCGCCGCGACGCCGAGCGCGTGTACGTCGGCAAGCGCGCCGGCACCCATGCGGTGCCACAACCGGATATCAACGCCCAGCTGATCGCCCATGCCCGCGCCGGGCGGCGAGTACTGCGGCTGAAGGGCGGAGACCCCTTCATCTTCGGCCGCGGCGGCGAGGAGATCGAGCAGCTGGCCGCCGCCGGGATTCCCTTCCAGGTGGTGCCCGGCATCACCGCGGCCTCCGGCTGCGCCAGTTACGCCGGCATTCCCCTGACCCATCGCGATTACGCCCAGGCGGTGCGCTTCCAGACCGGCCACCGGCGCGGCGACACCGTCGACCTGGACTGGGAGGCCCTGGCGCGCCCCGGCCAGACCCTGGTGTTCTACATGCCGCTGGAAGGCCTGGCGATCATCTGCGAACAGCTGATCCGCCACGGCCTGCCCGCAACCCTGCCCGCGGCCCTGGTGGAGCGGGGCACCCGGCCGGAGCAGCAGGTGTTCAGCGCCACCCTGGCCACCCTGGCGGAGCTGGTCGCCCGGCACCGGGTTCACGCTCCGACCCTGCTCATCGTGGGGGAAGTGGTGAAACTGCGTGAACGGCTGGCCTGGTTCGAGGACCGCTCTCCGACGTAGTAGTGGGCCGCGTGGCCCACTACCAGTCGACATCCATCGAGGAGGAATCATGAACACAACCGACTTTGATTTGCTGGTGATTGGCGCCGGCTCCGGCGGCGTGCGCGCCGCGCGGATGGCCGCCGGTTACGGCGCCCGGGTGGCGGTGGCCGAGAGCCAGGCCCTGGGCGGCACCTGCGTCAATGTCGGCTGTGTGCCCAAGAAGCTGTTCGTCTATGCCGCCGAGTTCTCCCACGCGCTCAGCGACGCCCGCGGCTATGGCTGGGAGATGCCTGCAGCAGATTTCGATTGGCCGACATTGCGCGAAAATAAAACCAAGGAAATCGAGCGCCTGAACGGTATTTATCAGAAACTACTGGAAGAAAGCGGGGCGACCCTGCTGCGCGGTAAGGCACGCCTGTTGGATGCCCATCGGGTCGCCATCGCCGACCGCGAATACCACGCCCGCCACATTCTCATCGCCACCGGCGGGCGGCCCTTCATCCCCGAGTTTCCCGGCCGAGAGCACGCCCTGAACTCGGACGACATGTTCTATCTGGAACAGCTTCCGGAGCGCATCGCCATCGTCGGCGGGGGCTATATCGCGGTAGAATTTGCCGGGATATTCAAAGGATTGGGGATAGAAGTTGATCTGATTTATCGAAGAAATCGGCTGCTGCGCGGCTTCGATACCGAGCTCGGCGAAACCCTCGCCGCGCAGATGCAGGAGCGCGGCATCCGCATCCACTTCAACACCGAAGTCGAGCGCATCGAGCCCGCCGGCACGGAATTCCGCGCCGGCCTGAGCGGGGGAGGGCAACTCACCGCCGGCGCCTTTCTCTACGCCACCGGGCGCAAGGCCAATACCTCTGGGCTGGGCCTGGAAAACACCCGGGTGCAGACCGGCGATGGCGGCGCCATCCGCACCGACGCCAGTTTTTGTACCGCCGAGCCCTCGATCTACGCCATCGGCGATGTCACCGGGCGCGTCGAGCTCACTCCGGTCGCCATCCGCGAGGCCATGGTGCTGACCCGGAACCTGTTCGGCGACGGCGAGGCGACGGCAATGGACTACGACAACATCCCCAGCGCCGTATTCAGCCAGCCCGCGATCGGCACCGTGGGGCTGTCAGAGCAACAGGCCCGCGAACGCTTCGCCAATGTTCGCGTCTACCGCAGCGAATTCCGCCCCCTCAAGGCCACCCTCGGCGGCGGCGGCGACCGCGCCCTGATCAAGCTGGTGGTGGATGCCGACAGCGACCGCGTGCTCGGCTGCCACATGCTGGGCGACCATGCCGGCGAGATCATCCAGGGCTTTGCCGTGGCGGTACAGATGGGCGCCACCAAGGCCGACTTCGACCGCACCATCGGTATTCACCCCACCGCGGCGGAGGAGTTTGTCACCCTGAAGTGACAGCGATCATCGGCAGAGAACCGGCCCGACATCCCGACCGATCAGGCTGGTCGGTATCTGCCGGCGGCAGATCGAGCGGGATGAATGGCGGCAAGGACGACCAGGACGAACGCCAGGAAACGAATACAGAAAAACGCGTCTGATATTATTTGTTGAGCCCTGAGATCAAGAGCGAACAGGATGTCTCCGAAAGAAAATCAAATCGAACAGCGTCTGCTCAACAAGCTCGAAGATCTCAAATACACCTGGCGCCGGGATATCCGCGACAAAGCGGCACTGGAGTAGAACTTTCGCGAGAGGTCGAGGCGCTAAACCGCTGCTGCCCTGGCGGTACAGCAAAGGATACAAAGACGACGACACCGAAAGGGTCGACTGAAAAAAGCCGGGAAGGCAACCGCCTCCCTGGCTGCGCCCACCCTCCTGCTGGCTCTCGTCGTGAGAGCGCCTTGGCTCATGATGAGCTTGGTCTCGATGGCCGGTGCAGGGGGGGTAGCGGTGGGCGCGCTCAGCCCCTGCTGGGATCGATCAGGCGCACCACCTGCTCTTCAGGGTCGCGGCTGCGGCCGGCCTGGCGCAGGCGCCCCAGATAATCGGCCCAGCGCTGGTCGTATTCTTCCCACAACTGGTGCAGATACTCCCAGCTGTAGATGCCGGTGCTGTGGCTGTCGTCGAAGTGAATCTGCAGGGCGTAGCGGCCGGCGGGCTCGACGCGCTCGATGCGTACCCGGGCCTTGCCATGTTGCAGGATCTCCTGGCCGGCGCCGTGGCCGCGCACCTCGGCGCTGGGCGATTCCACGCGCAGGTATTCGGCGGGCAACTGCGCGACGCTACCGTCGCTGTAGTGCAGCACCAGTTCGTCGCGAGCCTTGCCCAGTATCACGCGCTTAGGGGTCATCGTTGCTTCGCCGCTCAGAGGATGAAACGCGACAGATCCTCGTCGCGGGCCAGACTTTCCAGGTTGGCGTCGACGAAGCCGGCGTCGATCACCGGGTGCTCACCGCGTGAGGCCAGCTCGCCGGCATCGAAGGAGAGTGTCTCCAGCAGCCGCTCCATCACCGTGTGCAGGCGCCGGGCGCCGATGTTCTCGGTGCGTTCATTGACTTCAAAGGCAATCTCGGCCAAACGCTGGATACCGTCCTCGGTAAAGCGGATTTCGAGGCCCTCGGTGGCGAGCAGCTCGCGGTACTGCTGGGTGAGGCTCGCATGGGGTTCGGTGAGAATGCGCGCGAAGTCGCCGGCAGTGAGGGACTCCAGTTCGACCCGAATCGGCAAGCGCCCCTGCAGTTCGGGAATCAGGTCCGAGGGCTTGGAGAAGTGAAAGGCGCCGGACGCAATGAAGAGAATATGGTCAGTATGCATCATTCCGTACTTGGTGGACACGGTGCAGCCTTCGATCAGGGGCAGGAGATCGCGCTGCACGCCCTCGCGGGAGACATCGGAGCCGGACACTTCACCGCGCCGCGCAACCTTGTCGATCTCGTCGATGAAGACGATGCCGTTCTGTTCGGCATTGTGCAGCGCCCGCTGCTTGATGTCGTCGTCATTGATGAGCTTGGCGGCCTCTTCGTCGGTGAGCAGCTTGAGTGCCTTGTCGACGCTGATACGGCGCCGCTTGGTGCGGCCGCCGCTCATGTTGGAAAACAGGCTCTGCAGCTGATTGGTCATCTCCTCCATACCGGGTGGCGCCATGATTTCCACGCCGACCGGCGCGGCGTTGATCTCGATCTCGATCTCGCGGTCGTCGAGATCCCCTTCGCGTAGTTTCTTGCGGAACAGCTGACGGGTACCGGAGTCGCGAGCCTCCTCGGTGCCGGTGTCCCGCGCCGGGGTGAGCAGGGCGTCGAGGATGCGCTCTTCGGCGGCATCCCGGGCCCGCGGCTCGACTCGCACCATCTCCTGCTCGCGCAGTAATTTCACCGAGCTCTCCGCCAGATCGCGGACGATGGATTCCACATCGCGGCCGACGTAGCCCACTTCGGTGAACTTGGTGGCCTCGACCTTGATGAAGGGCGCCTGCGCCAGGCGCGCCAGACGACGGGCGATCTCGGTCTTGCCGACCCCGGTGGGGCCGATCATGAGGATGTTCTTGGGGGTGATTTCGGCGCGCAGGTCCTCTTGGACCTGGGTGCGTCGCCAGCGGTTGCGCAGGGCGATGGCGACGGCGCGCTTGGCGGCGGCCTGGCCGATGATGTGGCGATCCAGTTCGTGGACGATCTCGCGGGGGGTCATGGCGGACATGGTACTGCGTTCCCGGTATGGTCGGCGCCGCCTTCAGGCGGTGCCCAGGGTTTCGATGGTGCGGTGATGGTTGGTGTAGATGCAGATGTCGGCGGCGATCTGCAGGCCGCGCTCGACGATCTCGCGGGCGTCGAGGTCGGTGTTATCGAGCAGGGCGCGGGCCGCCGCCTGAGCGTAGGGGCCGCCGGAGCCGATGGCGATCAGGTCTTCCTCGGGCTGGATGACGTCGCCGTTGCCGGTGATGATCAGCGAGGCCTCGCGGTCGGCGACCGCGAGCAGCGCTTCCAGGCGCCGCAGCATGCGGTCGGTGCGCCAGTCGCGGGCCAGCTCGACCGCAGCCCGGACGAGGTTGCCGCGGTGCTCCTGGAGTTTGGCCTCGAAACGCTCGAACAGCGTGAAGGCATCCGCGGTGCCGCCGGCGAAGCCGGCGAGCACCTGATCGTCGTGCAGGCGTCGCACCTTGCGGGCGTTGCCCTTCATGATGGTGTTGCCCAGGCTGACCTGGCCATCGCCACCGATGGCGACCAGCCCGTTGCGCCGCACCGAGAGGATGGTGGTACCGCGGTATTGCTGCACTGAAACTCTCCTGGTCAATGGGCCCAATGTGGGGGCGCTGATGGGGAATTCAACGCGGACGCGCATGGAGTTGTGTCACAGCGCTTCTTGGCCGGCCCGGCGGGCCTGAGTACACTGCGCCAAATTTTCCGGGCCCATACCGTTGCCTGCACCCGACAACTCCGATCCGGCGAAGCCCGCGCGTCAGCAGGGATTGCTCGGCTCCAGCCTGACCGTCGGCGGCATGACCGGGATATCGCGGGTCGCGGGTCTCATCCGCGACATGGTACTGGCTCGGGTGCTGGGCGCCGACGGCCTGGCCGACGCCTTCTTTGTCGCCTTCCGGCTGCCCAACTTTCTGCGTCGGCTGTTTGCCGAAGGCGCCTTCAGCCAGGCATTCGTACCCGTGCTCGCGGAGTATCGCGAGCGCAGTTCCCAGGCAGCGGTGCGCGAGCTGCTCGACCGGGTGGCGGGTACCCTGGGTTCGGCGCTGCTCGTGCTTACCGCGCTCGCGATGCTGGGCGCGCCGCTGCTGGCCTGGCTGTTCGCCCCCGGGTTTGCGGCCGACCCGGACAAGTTCGCTGCCACCATCACCCTGATTCGCATCACTTTTCCCTATTTGCTGTTCATTTCCCTGGCGGGTTTCCTGGGTTCGGTGCTCAACAGCTACGATCGTTTCGTGGTGCCGGCGTTCACCCCGGTGTGGCTCAATCTCTGTCTGATCGGCGCCGCCCTGGTCGCTGCGGCACAGGCCTTGAGTCCGGCCCATGCCCTGGCCTGGGGCGTGTTCGCGGCCGGGGCCATCCAGCTGCTGTTCCAGATGCCGTTTCTCGCCCGCCTCGATCTGCTGCCGCGGCCGCGATCCGGCTGGCGCCATCCCGGCGTGCGCCGGGTACTCAAGCTCATGGCGCCGGCGCTGTTCGGAGTCTCGGTGAGCCAGATCAATCTGCTGCTCGATACCGTCATTGCCTCCTTCCTGCCCGAGGGCAGCGTCTCCTGGCTGTATTACTCGGATCGCCTGGTGGAGTTGCCGCTGGGGGTGTTCGCGGTTGCGGCGGCGACGGTGATTCTGCCGCGGCTGTCGCGCCTGCACAGCGGCGCGGCACCGGCCGAATTTCGCGCCACCCTCGACTGGGGCCTGCGTTTTGTGCTGCTGATCGCGGTGCCGGCCACCCTGGCCCTGGTGCTGATCGCCGAGCCGGTGTTGACCACGCTGTTCTACGACGGCGTGAGCATGGTCCGCCGGGACATCGAGATGGCCGCCTTCAGCCTGCGTGCCTTTGCGCTGGGGCTGATCGCTTTCATGTGTATCAAGGTGCTGGCCTCGGGCTTTTATTCCCGCCAGGACATGCGCTCACCAGTCATCATCGGCATCGTCGCCATGGTCGCCAACATGGTACTGAACCTGATGTTCGTGATTCCGCTGCATCACTATTTCCGTCTCGGGCACGCCGGTCTGGCGCTGGCCACGGCGCTCTCGGCCTGGCTGAATGCAGGCCTGCTGCTGCGCGGTCTGTGGCGCGCGGGCGTGTATCGGCCAGGTCGCGAATGGTTACGTTTCGCGGCGGTGCTGGGCATGGCCAATGTTGCCATGGCCCTGGTATTGCTGTGGCTGCTGGGTCAGGTGGAAGACTGGGCGATGCTGCGATTCTGGCCGCGGGCCGGGGCCATGCTCGGAGTGTGCGGCGCCGGGCTGCTGACCTATCTGGGGGGGCTCTGGCTGGGCGGCGTGCGACTGCGGGATTTCCGACCGCGCCGATAGGGCAGAATTTCATCCAACCCGCTGGCCGGTATATACTCGGCAGCCTTTCCATATCCCGGGACGATGAGGGCGGGGCGGTCGAGGCCGTCGCTGCCAGCGGATTCAATGCGGTGACCAGAGCAACCGATTTTTTGATTCGCGGGCTGCACAATCTGCGCCCCGAGCACCGTGGCGCGGTGGCCACCGTGGGTTCCTTCGACGGCATCCATCTCGGCCACCAGGCGATCCTCGGGCAGCTCAAGGAGCGCGCCGCCTATTATCGCGCCAGTTCGGTGGCAATGCTGTTTGAACCGCAGCCGCGCGAGTATTTCGTGCGCGAGCAGGCGCCGGCGCGGCTGATGCGCATTCGCGAGAAGGCCGAGGCGCTGGCTGGCGCCGGCGTGGACCGGGTGTTCTGCCTGCAGTTCAATCGGGCGCTGCGCAGCCTGTCCGCGCAGGAGTTCGTCGAGCGGGTGTTGGTGGACGGGCTGGCCATCAAGTGTCTGGTGGTCGGTGACGATTTTCATTTTGGCCGCGATCGCAGCGGCGATTACGAAATGCTGGTGCGCGTTGGGGAAAAGCACGGTTTCGAGGTGTTGGAGACCCACAGTATCCAGATGGGTGGCGAACGGATCAGCAGCACCCGGATCCGCCGCGAGCTGGAACAGGGCAATTTTGCCGAGGCCGAGAAGCTGCTCGGCAAGCCGTTTCGCATCACTGGTCGGGTGGTCTACGGCCAGCGCCTGGGAACCCAGCTGGGCGTGCCGACCGCGAACGTCAACCTGCATCGCTATCGTGCGCCGCTCTCCGGCGTGTTCGCGGTAGAGGTGGATGTGTCGTCCGGTGAGCGGGTGAAGGGCGTCGCCAATGTCGGCGTGCGGCCCACGGTGGGCGACCTGATCAAGCCGGTACTGGAAGTCCACCTGCTCGACTGGCAGGGCGACATCTATGGCCGGCGCATCCAGGTCGAGTTCAAGCACAAATTGCGGGAGGAGATGCGTTTCGCCTCCATCGAGGAATTGGTGGCCCAGATCTACGACGACATCGCCGCGGCGCGGCGCTTCTTTGCGGCGGCGGACGGGCCCAGGCAGGCGAAGATGGTATGAGTGACTACAAAGCGACCCTGAATCTCCCCAAGACCAGCTTTCCGATGAAAGCCAATCTCGCCCAGCGCGAGCCCGGCATCCTCCGCCAGTGGCAGGAGTTGGACCTGTATCGGAAGATTCGCGAGGCGCGTGTCGGGCGCGAACGGTTCATTCTCCACGACGGTCCGCCCTACGCCAACGGCGATATCCATATCGGCCACGCGGTCAACAAGATCCTCAAGGACATCATCGTCAAGGCGCGAACCCTGGCCGGCTATGACGCACCCTATGTACCCGGCTGGGACTGTCACGGGCTGCCGATCGAGCACCAGGTCGAGCAGAAGTGGGGCAAGGTGGGCACCAAGCTCGACGCTCGCGCCTTTCGCGCCAAGTGCCGCGAATACGCCGCCGGCCAGATCGAGCGCCAGCGCAACGATTTCATTCGCCTGGGCGTGCTCGGCGATTGGCACGATCCCTACCTGAGCATGGATTTCCGCTACGAGGCCGACATCATCCGCGCCCTGGGCCGGATCGCGGCCAATGGTCACCTGGTGCGTGGCTACAAGCCGGTGTACTGGAGCGTGGTGGGCGGTTCGGCGCTGGCCGAGGCCGAGGTTGAATACCACGACAAGACTTCCTTCGCCATCGATGTCGCCTTCCCGGTGGCGGATCTCGAGCGCCTGGGCGAAGCTCTGGGAGGTCTGCCTGGAGCGGGTGAAGTGGCGGTGGCGATCTGGACCACCACGCCCTGGACGCTGCCCGCCAACCAGGCGGTAGCGCTCAACGCAGCGCTGGATTACGCCCTGGTACAGATTCGCACCGCGGCCGGCCCGCGTCGCCTGTTGCTGGCCGGTGAGTTGGTCGCACCCGTGGCTGCGCGGATCGGCGCCGAGGATGCCGAGATCCTGGCACAGTGCAAGGGCGCCGCCCTGGAAGGCCTGCGCCTGCGCCATCCCTTTTACCGGCGCGAGGTGCCGATCGTGCTCGGCGACCACGTCACCCTGGAGGCCGGTACCGGTGCCGTGCATACCGCACCCGACCACGGGGTGGACGATTTCCATGTCGGCAGCCGTTATGGCATCGGCACCCTGAACTATCTCGACGACCAGGGTCTGTTCCGCGAGGACGTGGAGCTGTTCGCCGGCCAGCACGTCTACAAGGTCGACGGACCCATCGTCGACCTGCTGCGCGAGCGCGGCGCGCTGCTCGCCTGCGAAAAGATCGTGCACAGTTATCCCCACTGCTGGCGTACCAAGACGCCGCTGATCTTCCGTGCCACGCCCCAGTGGTTCATCAGCATGCAGGCGCGCGGCCTGCTCGATGCGGCCTGCGCCGCGGTGGCCGGGGTCGCCTGGTATCCGGACTGGGGCCGGGCGCGGATGGAAGCCATGCTCAACAACAGTCCCGATTGGTGCGTTTCCCGGCAGCGCACCTGGGGCGTGCCCATCGCCCTGTTCGTCGACCGGGACACCGGTGCGCTCCATCCCCAGACCCCGCGCCTGATGGCGGCCGTGGCCGAGCGTGTCGAGGCCAGGGGGATGGATGCCTGGTACGACCTGGATGCCGAGGAACTGTTGGGTGTCGAGGCGGATCGCTACGTCAAGGTGACGGACACCCTGGATGTCTGGTTCGATTCCGGGGTGAGTCACGCCGCGGTGCTGGAGCGGCGTCCCCAACTGCGTTATCCGGCAGATCTCTATCTGGAAGGTTCAGATCAGCACCGGGGCTGGTTCCAGTCCTCGTTGAAGACCGCCATCGCGATCCATGGCAACGCCCCCTACAAGGCGGTGCTCACCCACGGGTTCACGGTCGATGCCCAGGGCCGCAAGATGTCCAAGTCGCTGGGCAATGTGGTTGCGCCCCAGCAGGTGATCAATGAGCTCGGCGCCGATGTACTGCGCCTGTGGGTGGCGGCCACGGATTTCAGCGGCGAGCTCTCGGTGTCAAACGAAATCCTCAAGCGCACCGCGGACTCCTATCGGCGCATCCGCAACACTTTGCGCTACCTGCTGGCCAACCTGGAGGGCTTCGACCCGCAGCGCGACAGCGTGCCCTTTGCCGAGATGCTGCACCTGGACCGCTGGGCGGTGGACCGCGCCGCCCAGCTGCAGGACGACATCACCGCCCGCTACCTGGATTACGGTTTCCATCACATCTATCAGAAGCTGCATCAGTTCTGTGTCGCCGATCTGGGTGGCTTCTATATCGATATCATCAAGGACCGCCAGTACACCTGTCAGCCCGACAGCCTGGCGCGGCGCTCGGCGCAGACCGCGCTCCATCAGATCGCCGAGGCCCTGGTGCGCTGGATCGCGCCCATCCTGAGCTTTACCGCGGAAGAGGTCTGGCAGTGTCTGCCCGGCGAGCGTCCGGTTTCCGTGCAGCTCGCCGAATGGTGCGAGCTGCCGCGCCTGGACGCCGATGAGGCCTTCACGCGGGAGGACTGGGCGCAGATCATGGCGGTGAAGGAGGCGGTCAACCGCGAACTCGAGGCCCAGCGCAATGCGGGTGCGGTGCGGGGTTCCCTGGATGCCGAGGTCGTGCTCCATGCCGATGCACCCTTGCGCGCCTTGCTGGCCAAGCTCGGTGACGAGCTGCGCTTCGTGCTGCTGACTTCCGAGGCCGGCGTGCAGCCCCTGGAGACCGCGCCGGATACTGCGCGCGCCACCCCGCTGAGCGGGCTCAAGCTGGCGCTGGGCCCGTCGCCCCATGCCAAATGCGTGCGTTGTTGGCACCGCCGCGCCAGCGTCGGCAGTTGCGCTCAACACCCGGAGCTCTGCGACCGCTGCGTGACCAATGTCGCCGGCGGCGGCGAAGCCCGCAACGCGGCCTGACGCGGGATGCCGGTGGTTGCGTCTCTGTCCCGGAATCTGCGCTCGGTGTTTTACTGGTACGCGCTGGCCACCGTCGTGGTGGCGCTCGATCAGTGGACCAAGGCGCTCGCCCTGCGCCTGCTGGAATATGCCGAACCCGTGGTGGTCAGCGGATTTTTCAATCTGACGCTGCTCTACAACAAGGGCGCTGCCTTCAGCCTGCTCAGCGACGCCGGTGGCTGGCAGCACTGGCTGTTCAGCGGCATAGCCCTGGTGGTTGCTGTGCTCATCTCGGTATGGCTGTACCGGTTGCCGGCGCGGGCGCGGCTCGAACCCCTGGCCCTGGCGTTGGTGCTCGGCGGCGCCATCGGCAATCTGATCGATCGCCTGCGCTTCGGTCATGTGGTCGATTTCATCCAGCTCCACTACCGGGAGCTGTACTGGCCCGCCTTCAATATTGCCGATTCAGCGATCACGGTGGGGGCAGTTCTGCTTTTTTTCCTGTTGCTGCGCGGTGATCGAGGGAGGCAGCAATGAACCCGGGCGCTGCAGTGATCCGTGCGGGCGCTCGCGTTACCCTGCACTTCGCCATCGAACTCGACGACGGTACCCTGGTGGACAGCAACTTCGATCGCGAGCCGGCGAGCTTCCAGATGGGCGACGGCACCCTGCTGGAAGGCTTCGAACGCTGCCTGCTGAACCTGTGTGCCGGAGATGAACGCCGCTTCCGGCTGCCTCCGGAACAGGCCTTCGGCGCCGGCAGCCCGGCCAATGTGATGACGCTGGCGCGGCGGCGGTTTTCCGCTGCGGTCACTCCCGAGCCGGGGCTGGTGGTCGACTTCGGGGTCGCGGGCGGCAGTCTGCCGGGAGTGGTCACCGCGGTCGAGGGCGATCGGGTGACCGTCGATTTCAACCATCCTCTGGCCGGCCGCGAACTGATCTTCGCGGTGGCCATCCGCGCGGTCGAGCCGGAGGCGGTATCGTGAAGCTGCTGCTCGCCAATCCGCGCGGTTTCTGCGCCGGCGTCGATCGCGCCATCGATATCGTCGAGCGGGCGCTCGATCGCTTCGGCGCCCCCATCCACGTCCGCCACGAGGTGGTCCATAACAAGTATGTGGTCGACGGCTTGCGCCGGCGCGGCGCGGTGTTCGTCGAGGAGATCGACGAAGTCCCCAGCGGCGCGACCCTGATCTTCAGCGCCCATGGCGTATCGCGGGCAGTGCGCGACGCCGCGGAGCAGCGCGGCCTGCGAGTGTTCGATGCCACCTGCCCGCTGGTCACCAAGGTCCACATCGAAGTGGCCGCCCATGCCCGCGAAGGCCGCGACTGCATCCTCATCGGCCATCGCGGACATCCCGAGGTGGAGGGCACCATGGGCCAGTATCGGGGCGGGCGGGGCGGCATCTATCTGGTCGAGGACGAGACCGATGCCGGCGAGCTGGAAGTCGGCCAGCCCGGCAAGCTCGCCTATGTCACCCAGACCACCCTGTCGATGGACGACACCGCGCGCATCATCGCGGTACTGCGCGAGCGCTTCCCGGCCATCTCCGGGCCGCGCCGGGACGACATCTGTTATGCCACCCAGAACCGCCAGGACGCGGTCAAGCAGCTGGCGCTGGAATGCCAGCTGCTGCTGGTGGTGGGCTCGCCCAACAGCTCCAACTCCAATCGCCTGCGCGAGCTCGCCGAGCGCTGCGGCAGTCGCGCCCACCTGATCGACAGCGCCGCGCAGATCGATCCGGCGTGGCTGGCGGGTGTCGAGACCATCGGCCTCACCGCGGGGGCGTCCGCGCCCGAGGAACTGGTGCGCGAAGTGATCGCGCGGCTCGCGGAGCTGGGCGTATCCGCAGTGATCGAGGGGGAGGGGGCCCGCGAGGACATCCGCTTCTCGCTGCCGGCGGGACTGCGTTGAGCGGGGTGGTTGCCGGTTCGGATCAGGACTACTACCCCAAACCCATCGCCCCAGGAGCCGACCATGGACGCCGAGCATCCGATCCACGAACTGACCCACGAGCACGGCTACATCCTCAAGGTGGTGCACAGCCTGAGCCTGTTCGATGCCGCACTGGAGTGCAATGAGCCGGTCGATGCGGCGCTGCTCCGCCAGGTGGTCGATTTCATGCGCGAATTTGCCGACCGCTGCCACCACGCCAAGGAGGAGCAGATCCTGTTCCCGGAGATGGTGCGCAAGGGAGTGCCCGAGACCGGCTGTCCGATCGAGGGGCTGCTCCGGGAGCACGTCCGGGGCCGCGAGCTGGTCAGCGCCCTGGCGCGGACCAACGAAGCCCATGCGGCGGGTGAAGCCGGTGCCGCCGAGGCCCTGCGCGCGGCGATCGCCGGCATCCAGCAGCTCTATCCCAACCACATCTGGAAGGAAGACCAGATGGTATTTCCGATGGCCGAAAAGCTGTTCGATCCCCAGGAAACCACCAAACTCGCCGCCGACTTCGCAGCCGCCGAGCGCGCTATCGGCGCCGAGCACGAGCGTCACGCGGCCTTTGCCGACGAGCTGATGGAGCGGCTGCAGCGCGCGCCGCAGCGCTGAGCCACCGCACCCCGCCAGTGGTGGAAGGACAGCGCCGCCGGCAGGACCGGCGAGGGAGCGCAACGCAGAGATCTGCTCCCCGAGAGCGGCGCCTCCCGGTTACCGCGTGGTAGGATCTGCGCAATTGCGAGGAGGATCGAGCATGCCCGATACCCAGGAGGTGGCGAGGCTCCGCGCCCTGGCCACGCAGCTCGCCTGCCCCAGCGGCACGGACGGGTTGGCGGTGGCGGCCAACATGAACAACGCCAATGCGCTGTTGGCAGAGCGCGCCATCGCCGCCCTGGCTGCGCGACCCGGACAGCACCTGGTCGAAATCGGCCCGGGCAATGGCGAGCTGTCGACCGGTCTGGTGCGGCTGCTGGCCCCGGGCGGCCGCTACACCGCGATCGAGCTGTCGCCGGACATGGCGCGGGAGTGCGATCGGCGGCTGGGCGCCCTGGCTGCAGCCCGGGTGCAGGTGCTCAATGCCGATTGCCGCGAGGTGGAGCTGGCGCCGGCAAGCGTCGACGGTATCTTCGGCACCAACTTCGTGTACTTCCTCGACGATCTGCAGGCGTTTCTGCGCCGTGCCACGGCCTGGCTGAAGCCCGGCGGGCGGCTGGTCCTCGGTATCCGGTCGCGGGACAGCATGGCGAAGCTGCCCTTTACCTGCTATGGATTTCGGCTGCGCGATGCCGCCGAGATCCGGGCTGCCATGAGTGCGGCCGGACTGGAGCAGGTGGACGATCAATACTACGACGACGAGGGCGAACAGCAGCTCGGCGACCTGCTGCTCAAGGTCGACGCCCATGTGCTCAGCGCGCGCAAACCCGGCTGAAGGAGACTCGGAGATGAGCATCAAGGCATTCGATCACGCCGCCGTACCGGTCAGCGACATGGAGGCCATGCTGGCCTTCTATGGCAAGCTCGGCTGCGCAATTTCCGAGGACTACGCGCCCATCGTGTATTCGGTGTGCTTCGGCGACAATCGCATCAACTTCCATGCGCCGCAGCTGTGGCAGTCCGAAGACTTTACCCTGCGCGGCCCGGCCGCGCGGCCCGGGTGCGGAGATTTCTGTTTCGTCTGGGAGGGCGGGTCGGAGGCGCTGGCCGAACTGATCGATTCGCTCGCCACGCCGGTGATCACTGGGCCGGTGGAGCGTCAGGGCGGTCGTGCCGGTGGCACCGGGGTGGGCATGAGCACCTATATTCGCGATCCCGACGGCAACCTGCTGGAGTTCATCGTCTATCCGGATTGACGGCCACCGCTCGGGGAGGCCCGGGCGATCGCCGCCGGATTCTCAAACTGCGGGCTCCGTCACAAAGCTGCTTTCCGTTCCTTGATCGATTTCACGGCAAGGCCTATCAAGTCTGCGGTTGCCCGGCCGGAGTGGACTGAGCCGGGAATCCGAAGCCGCCAGGCTTCGCAGTGGGCGTTCGGACAGTGCCCAGCGGGTGAGCGCCGGACGCCTCCTACCCATGACTGCAAGACAAGGAGTCTCCCATGGCTGGTGAAAGAAAAGTCGCTGTCATCTCCGTTCCCGTCAATCTGATCGATCTTCCCTCCGGCGAACCACCTTCTGCCGAGGCCTATGCCTTTTCCGCCGACGGCCGATTGCTCGCCCGGGCGCCTGTTTCGGCGAAGGGCGAAGCGGAGCTGAAAATCGCCGCCGAACACACGGCACTGCTGCGCCTGCTGGTGGGGCCGGCGGCCGAAAAGGACGAGGCGAACTTCACCGAGTTGTTGCGCCGCGGCGCCGAGGAACAGCAGTTGCGTGTCGACCCCGGCGTCGAGCGCTACCGGTTGCCGCCGTTCGTCATTTACCCCGACATCTGGAAATGCTGGCTCAAGAGCCTTTGTTTCGTGCGCGGCACGCTTTACAAGCGCGTGCTGATCGGCGGCCAGTACGAAAACTTCCCCGTCTGCAACGCCACCGTGGAGGTGTACGAGGTCGATCCGCTGTGGCTCATCCTGCCCAGGCTGCCGGAGATCGACATCGACCGGTTGCGCGACATGGTGTTGGAGCGCATCCCGCTGCCCATCCCGGAGCCCATTCCGGGGCCGGATCCGGCGCCCTTCGCCCGCACCGCCATGGCGCAGGTCATGCAGGCGCGGGCCGGCGCAACCGATCCGGGATTGTCGCGTGCGCTGCGTGCGCTGCCCGAATCCGCCGGTTTGCACCACGCCGCCCAGCTCGGCAGCCGGCAGCAGTTCCAGGACAGCCTGCTCAGGCATCCGGACATTCTGCGGCCGCTGCTGTGCTGGTTCTATCCCCGCTTCGTCACCATGCAGCAGGTGGCCACCGCGACCACGGACAGTTGCGGCCACTTCCGCACCCTGTTTTTCAAGGGTTGCCACAACCCGGACCAGCCGGACCTGTACTTCAAGGCGAAGCAGAAGCTGTTCGGCTTGCTCGATGTGTATATCCATGCGCCAACGCCGATCGCCTGCCATACCCACTGGAATTACCAGTGCGGCACCGAGGTGACCCTCTACACCAGCAGCCCCTGGGCACAGACCTGTGCGCCCTGTCCACCGGTGATCGGCCCGCCCGGCGAGAACCTCTGGGTAGCGTTCATGGCCATCGGCGGGCACGGCATGAATGATATCTACGGCACGGCGACTGACCTGCAGAGCGCGGTGACCCCCGACAATCGCGGGTTGACCCAGGATGGCAGGCCCTGGGGCGGCCTGTTGCTGCCAAGGCTGGAATTTTCCCCAGATCTGGAGGCGGCTGGTGTCCGCTACTATCAGATCGGCTGGCGCAAGGGTGACAGTGGCAGCTTTCTGCCGCTCACCGGGGAGATCCACCACTACTACCGCCACACTGTCTCGACGCCCACCGGGGACATGCCGGTGTGGTCGCCGGAGAAGCTGGGGCCCGTCGAGGTGGACGACGGCGCGGGCCACAAGGTGCCCAATCTGTTTCGCATTCCCTATGCCTCGGTGGCGCCGCAATCCGGGGTCTGGGATGTACCCCCGGACATTCACGAGATCAAGGAACATCTGGCGAGCGCCAGGTTTCCCAGTGCCACCATCGCGCCGGGCATGAGCTACGACGCCTCCGGGGCTCTGCAGGGCACCGATACCAGCGGCAAGTACCAGCTCCAGGTACGGCTGTTCGATGGCGACGGACAGCCGGTCGATATCGACGCCCTGGGTATCGTGTTCGCGATACCCGAGGATACCGATGACGGCGGCGCCATCCGCACCGCCGATGCGGCGGACTTGGGTCTGGTCAGCGGCGACAGTCTGATCATCACCCTGCACGTAGACAACAACCGCTGTTACGCCGAAATCGCAGCGCCCACCATAGGTGCGGCGACCGCCGATCCCTGCTGCGGAATCCTGCAGTATCAGCCCGCCGACAATGTGGCCATGGCTTTCGCAGCAGAACATCCCCACGGTTTCGCCAGGTACCGTTTTCGCGTCGTGCGGGGTGCCGCTCAGGTGTTCCAGGAAGATGCGCCGGTTACCGCCAGCAGCAGCCCTGTGATCCAGAACGTCGGTTTTCTGATGACCGAAAACCTGCCGCTCGGCTGTGCCTCGGCGGGTTGTGAGGTGGCCGGCTTCGGCGAACATCTCTACGTCGATTCCCTGGCTACCGATGGTTGGAGCAACGAGCTGGGCTATGACGCCAGCGACTTGCGCGCTTTCGTGCTGGCCAAGGATTGAGGCGAGCTTCCGATTGGCGACATCGGCGTGGGCCGGCCCGGGTTTCGGGCCGGCCTTTTTTCTGCGTCGTTGCTGGCGCCATCGCCAGGTTATCGGGCCTATAATCCCGGGAAATGCCCAACTGGCTGCTGCGGCCCCATTGGGGAGTCCGGCGGGGGAGGAACAGAGAATGCGCGAGGTGATGATCGGCGGAACCGGCATGACCCGGTTCGGCAAGTACCCGGATGCCAGCATCCGCAGCCTGGTCGGCGAAGCACTGCGCGAGGCGTTGGCGGATGCGCGGGTAGGCCCGGATGATGTGGAAACGGTGTTCTTCGGCAATGCCGCGGCCGGCCTGCTGACCGGCCAGGAAATGATTACCGGGCAGGTCGCGCTGCGCGACAGCGGCCTGCTCGGCAAGCCCATCATCAATATCGAGAACGCCTGCGCCTCGGCGTCGAGCGCGGCGCATCTGGCGTGGTTGTCGGTGGCCTCCGGGCAGGCCGATGTGGCGCTGGCGATAGGCGCAGAAAAAATGGCCCATGCGGACAAGAATGTCCCCTTCCGGGCGCTGGTCGCCGCCCTGGATCTGGAGGAGGTCCGCGCCGAGACCGGCTCGGACGACCCGCTCACCGCGGCCAGTGCGCCGGGGCGCTCCGGGTTCATGGATATCTATGCCGGCAAGGCGCGCAAGTACATGGCACAGACCGGCGCCACGGTCGAGGATTTCGCCCGGGTCGCCGCCAAGAGCCATGGCTTCGGGGCCCTGAATCCGAAGGCACAGTTCCAGGGCGGCATGACTTTCGAGGAAATCATGGCCGGGCGTACCATCATCGATCCCCTGAAGCTCGCCATGTGCTCGCCGATCGGCGACGGCGCCGCGGTGCTGGTGTTCTGTTCGGCGGAATTCGCCCGGGCCCGGGACCTGGATGCGGTGCGGGTGGGCACCATCACCCTGGTCTCCGGTCTGCCCGGCGGCGCTTCCTGCAACGCGCGCGCCGCGGTCAAGGCCTATGCGGCGGCCGGGGTGGGACCGGAGGACATCGACGTGGTCGAACTCCACGACGCCGCCTCGCCGGCCGAGCTCATCTATGTCGAGGAATTGAGCCTGTGCGCACCTGGCGAGGGGCTGCGCCTGCTGCGCGACGGTGACCTGGGGCCGGGCGGGCGTATTCCGGTCAACACCAGCGGCGGTCTGGTCGCCAAGGGCCACCCGGTGGGAGCCACCGGCTGCGCGCAGATCGTCGAGATCGCCGACCAGTTGCGCGGCCGCTGCGGCGCCCGCCAGGTCGAGGGCGCCCGGGTGGGCATGGCGCAGAATGGCGGCGGCTGGATCGACGACGATACCGCCGCGACCACGCTCACCATCCTCACCCGCTGAGCGCCCTGTGCGGCCAGACACAGGGCCCAAATCTTTGATCCATACCACCACACTGGGGGCACGACCATGGCGAGCATCGAACAACGACTACAGGTTCTGGAGGACAAGGACGAGATCCGCGAACTCACCGCCCGCTACTGCTATGCGGTGGTGGCTCAGGACGGCCAAGCCCTTTTGGGGATGTTCACCGAGGACGGCGAATTCCACATGGGAGAACACGCCTGGCGGGGCCAGGCGGAGCTGCGCAAGCTCTACGTCGACCAGGTCGGCAATATCGGCCCCAAGCCGTTCATTCAGAACCACGTGATTCAGGTGGACGGGGATGCCGCAACCGGCAATTGCGCGGTGGAGATCCGCGTGATCGAAAAAGGTGAATCAGTGACCGCCTGCGGCCACTACGATGACCAGTACCGCAGGGAGAACGGCCGCTGGAAGTTCGCCAAGCGGGTGTTTCACCTCTATCACTGGGCGAAGTTGGCGGAGGGCTGGGCCAAACCCGCTGCGCCGCCGGATTTGCGTTAATCGTCGGGCAAGCAATCCGGGGCGGTCCCCGGGCGCTCAGGGCCAGCAGACGCGGCCCCGCCAACCCGCGGCCAGCGCGTATTCCAGGTCCGCCGGGGTGACCGCGGCGAGCGCGGCCATGCGCTCCCGCAGCTCCGGAACCCGGGGCAGGTACCAGAGTTCGCGCCCCAGGCGGTGCATCAGGCTCAACGGGCTGGAATCCGCTGCCAGCCGGGTGTGCAGCGCCGCTGCCGCGCGTTGCAGATCCCCGCGAGTCACCGCCCCGGTGGCCAGTGCGCGCAGGGCGCATTCGACGGCCTGTCGGCACGCCGGCCGCCGCTCCGGCAAGGCCGCGGCTTCGACCAGTAGCAGGCCGGCATCGCTGAACAGGGTCAGTCGCGAGCCCAGCGCGCAATCGCCCGAGCCCGCGGATTGCATCCCCAGCAGTTGGTCGGCGAGCAGCAGCGCGTATAACTCCGGATCCGACCAGCCCGGGGTGGGCAGTGCCCAGAGCGGGTTTTCGCGGCTGGTCTCCGGCTGGCGGGGCACGGCGGGGTGCTGTGGTCGTTGCGCCACCGCCGCAGTGCCGGGCTCCAGGTCGGCGAGCGCCGCGCAGGCGCCGGCCAGTTCCCGGTGGGACACCGGCCCCACAGCGATCACTTGGAGGCGGGCGCCGCAGACGATTTCCCGGTGGTAGCCGAGCAGGCGGTCGATATCCATGCCCGCCAATGCCGTGGGCGAGCCGGCGACCGGAAGCCCGAGCGGATCCCGGGGCCAGAGCGCGGCGCAGGCCAGGTCCTCGACCCGGCCCGCATCGTGGCGCGCGCGCTCGACCGCGATGGCGTCCCGTTCGCGCACCAGATCGTGGCCCGTGAAGCCCGGGGTCACCAGCATGGTGCAGAGGAGCTCAGTCAGCTCCCGCCACCGCCGGGCCGGAACGCTGCCGTACAGCGCAGACAGTTCACGACCGGTGCGCGCGTTGACGGCGCCCGACGCGGTGCACTCCCGGCCGCCCTCGCGCCTGTGGATTCCCGCAAACCAGAGATGTTCCAGCAGGTGCGTACAGCCGGCGCGGTCCGGCGTTTCGTGGCGGCTGCCATGGCGCAGCCAGATGCCCAGCGCAAACCGGTCGCCGGGCCGGTGGCAGCTGAAGATGCGAGCCCCGTTGTCGAGTGCAGTCTGTTCCAGGGTTTCGGCCATGGGCGGATTATGCCGGTTCGGGGCCGGCCGGCGCTGCGGTTCGTGCGCTGCGCCTGTACCGTCCGGCACGTCCCTTGCTTTGCGTTGTTCGGGTCCAATTGCGTCTAGGGTTCCGATCCCGCCCATCGCGGCGCGGATGCCTGGTCCGAGAGATGCAGATCCCGCGCCTTCAGTGCGGGATACACGGCGGGATAAAAGCCCGGGAGAGGATGACCTTGGAGGCTGCTCGGCAGACCCGGTCCTGTTCCCGCCCGCCGGCCGGCGCCTCCGATGCCCACATCGAGGAAAGCTGGAGAATGTCATGCTTCGACAAGCGAACCGTATCCTGACCGCCGCTGTGCTGTGTGCCGCCCTGAGCCTGCTCGGGGTGACCCAGACACAGGCTGCCGACAAGCAGCAGTTCCGCATCGCCTGGTCGATCTATGTGGGCTGGATGCCCTGGGGTTACGCCAAGGACAGCGGCATCGTCGACAAATGGGCCGACAAGTACGACATCGGCATCGATGTGGTGCAGATCAACGACTACATCGAATCCATCAACCAGTACACCGCGGGCGCCTTCGACGGCTGCACCATGACCAACATGGATGCGCTGACCATTCCCGCCGCCGGCGGCGTTGATTCCACCGCGCTGATCGTCGGCGATTTCTCCGACGGCAACGACGCCATCCTGCTCAAGGACCGCGAGAAACTGACGCAGATCAAGGGGCTCCCGGTCAATCTGGTGGAGCTGTCGGTGTCCCACTACCTGCTCGCTCGAGGGCTGGCGTCCGTGGGTCTCAGCGAGCGCGATATCCAGGTGGTCAACACCTCGGATGCGGATATCGTGGGCGCCTACCAGTCGCCCGACGTGCAGGCGGTGGTGACCTGGAATCCGCAGAAGAACGAGATCCTCAAGCAGCCGGACACCTACAACGTATTCGATTCCGCCGACATTCCCGGCGAGATCATCGACCTGCTGGTGGTGAATACCGAAACTCTGAAAGCCAACCCCGCGCTCGGCAAGGCGCTGACCGGCGCCTGGTACGAGACCATGGCGATCATGGCCGAGGACAGCGAGCGCGGCCGCGCCGCGCGCGCCGCCATGGCCAGGGCGGCGGGCACGGATGCGGCCGGCTATCAGGCCCAGCTCGAAACCACCCGGATGTTTTATGAGCCAGCTGCGGCGGCAGCCTTCGCGCGCGCCCCCAAACTGGGCGAGACCATGGACTATGTGCGCGGTTTCTCCTTCGAGCATGGCCTGCTGGGCGAGGGTGCGCCGAGCCCGGACGTGATCGGTATCGCGCTCGCCGATGGCAGGGTGCTGGGCGATGCCGGCAACCTCAAGCTGCGCTTCGACGCCGCCTACATGCAGATGGCGGCCGACGGCGAGCTCTGAGTCCGGTGTTTGCGGAGATTGCCGCGTTGGCCTGCGGCGAGGCGCGCTGCGCCCCGGGTTCGACGCGCCCATTGCGGGAGCGCCCGTGCGCCGGCTGATCAACCGCAAGCCCGGGCGGGCCGCGGCCCTGGGGCTGGGGTTGCTGCCCTTCGTCCTGGTGGTGATCGCCTACCTGTTCGGCTCCCACACCCGTCTGCAGGATAACCCGGCGGACAAGCTGCTACCGCCGCCGGCGGTCATGGTCGATGCCATTGAACGCCTGGCTCTGGAACCCAGCAAGCGCAGCGGGCAACGACTGCTCTGGGCGGATACCGCGGCGAGTCTGCAGCGGCTGGGGCTGGGCGTGGGGCTGTCCGCTTTGCTGGGCCTGGTGTTCGGGGTCGCGATCGGCGTGGTGCCCCACATCCGCGCGACCCTGGGTCATTTTCTGGTCGTGCTGTCGATGATTCCACCGCTCGCCGTGCTGCCCATTCTGTTCATCGTCTTCGGCCTCGGCGAGCTGTCCAAGGTGGTGCTGATCGTGATCGGCGTGGCGCCGTTCATTATGCGCGACCTGGCCGCGCGCGTCGCCGAACTGCCGCGCGAACTGATGATCAAGGGGCAGACCCTGGGCGCATCGACCTGGCAGATCATCACCCGGGTGGTACTGCCGCAGCTGTGGCCGCGGCTGATTCACTCGGTACGGTTGATGCTGGGGCCGGCCTGGCTGTTTCTGATCGCGGCCGAGGCCATCGCCGCCACCGATGGGCTGGGCTACCGCATCTTCCTGGTCCGCCGCTATCTGGCCATGGATGTGATACTGCCCTATGTCGCCTGGATCACCCTGCTCGCCTTCCTGTTCGACTGGCTGCTGCAGAAATGGGCGCGGCGCGCCTTCCCCTGGGCAGAGCCGGCGCCATGAAGTCCTTCGAGGTCCGCAATCTGTGGAAGGAATACGGTGACCAGGTCGTGCTGGAGCGGGTTCACCTGGCGCTGACCGGCAACGAGTTCGTCACCATCGTCGGTGCATCGGGCTGCGGCAAGACCACCTTCCTGAAGATGTTGATGGGGGACGAGGTGCCGACCCGGGGCGAGTTGCTGCTCGATGGCGAACCCCTGCCGACCGAACCCGGGCCGGATCGCGGCGTGGTGTTCCAGCGCTACTCGGTATTTCCGCACCTGACCGCGCTCGAGAACGTCATGCTGGGTCTGGAGCTGCGGCAGGCGCCGCTGGCCGGTCGGCTGTTCGGCGCCGCCCGCACCGCGGTCCGGGAGCAAGCCGCCCAGGGGTTGGCGGCCGTGGGTCTGCAAGCCGCCCTGGACAAGTATCCGGCGCAGTTGTCCGGAGGCATGCAGCAGCGCCTGGCGATCGCCCAGGCGGTAATCATGCGGCCCCGGATCCTGCTCCTCGACGAGCCCTTCGGCGCGCTCGATCCGGGCATCCGCAGCGACATGCATGGGTTGATTCTCGATCTCTGGCGGCAGGGAGACATGGGCGTGTTCATGATCACCCATGATCTGCACGAGGGTTTCGAACTGGGCACCCGGCTGCTGGTATTCGACAAGGTGCGGGACGATCCCCAGGCACCGGAGGCCTATGGCGCCACCATCACCTTCGATATCCCCCTCCAGCGGCGGCCGCCCCCGGACGTGATGGAAGCGGTCCGTCGCGCCACGGCGCCCGCTGGCGCACCATCCTGATACGGCAAGCACCACATTGGGGCAATCCGGGCTGATTCGGGGGCGCCTGGTGGCCGTTTCACCTGCCTGGAAAGTGGCGCGAGGGTTGCATCCGCAGCTCAAGCGGGCAACTAGGGTTCCGGTCCTCCGAGCGAAGCAAGGCTTCGGCAGGGGATGTCTGGTCCGAGGGTTGCCGGCCTTGCTGGTGCAGGGTGACACGGCGGGACAAAAGCCCGGGAGATTTCCATCCGCACTGCGACGAGGAGCGAGGCCATGCCGCGACTGACGATCCGTCCCACTTCCCCCTTTGATCCGGCCGACGCCGGTTGGAACCACCACCCCACCTTCGACAAGACCCAATTGCAGGGCTGGAAATCGCTGCACAAGGAAAAGGACCTGCCCACCGACGCCTGGAAGGCCCAGGTGCAGCATGGCCTGGACAATGGACTGACCGCCGCCGCCAGTGTCGAGGATCGCGCGATTTCCACCTTCGTGCGCGGCGAGCTGCCCCACTTTGCGGGCATCAACACCTTCATGAAGGCGCCGTTCTGCGAAAACGTCCACAACATTGGTCGGTACGATGCGGCAATCCTGGGCGTGCCCTTCGACGGCGGCACCACCTACCGCCCCGGCACCCGCTTCGGCCCCCAGGGCATTCGCAAGATCAGCGCGCTCTATACGCCCTACAACTACGAACTGGGCGTCGACCTGCGCGAACAGATGAATCTCTGCGACGCCGGCGACGTGTTCGTGATCCCGGCCAATATCGAGAAGACGTTCGACCAGATCAGTCGGGGCATGGGCCATATCTTTGCCTCCGGCGCATTGCCCATCGTGCTCGGCGGTGATCACTCGATTGGCTTCGCCACCGTGCGCGGCATTGCGGAAAACACCGACAAGAAGATTGGCATCATCCACTTTGACCGCCATGCCGACATCCAGGAAAAGGATCTCGACGAGCGCATGCATACCACGCCCTGGTTCCACGCCACCGATCTGCCCAATGTGCAGGCCAAGAATCTGGTGCAGGTGGGCATCGGCGGCTGGCAGGTGCCGCGTCCGGCGGTGAAGGAAGCGCGCAAGCGCGGCACCACCATCCTGACCATGAACGACGTCACCGAACTGGGTCTGGAGAAGACCGCCGAGATCGCGCTGGAGACCGCCTGGGACGGCACCGATGCGGTCTATCTGTCGTTCGACATCGACGCGGTGGACTGCGGCTTCGTTCCGGGCACCGGCTGGCCCGAGCCGGGCGGCTTCCTGCCCCGCGAAATTCTCTATCTGCTGGGTGCGGTGGCCAAGGAGGGGATTTGCGGCATGGAGGTCGTGGAAGTATCGCCGCCTTACGACCAATCCGAGATCACCGCGCTGCTCGCCACCCGCGCCATCGTCGATGTGTTGGGTACCCTGGTCGCGTACGGCAAGCTGGGCTCGCACCGCTCGATCATTCGCGGTTGGGGTGGCTGATGGCTCGGGTGCGCCGTTCGCGGAACCGATCCCGTATTATCGGCTGCGCCCATCGCGGGGGGAGTGCGTTGCCTTGAGCGAATCACTGCTGTTGCTCGCCAGTGGCCTGGGGCTGGGCATGCTCCATGCGCTGGACCCGGACCACCTGCTGGCGGTGGCCAATCTCGATGATCCGCGCGCCGCGCGCCGTGCGGGACTGCGCCTGTGCGGCCGCTGGGCGCTGGGCCACGGCGCCGTGCTGGGCGTCATCGGCGCCCTGGTACTGCTGGCCGGGATGGCCGTGCCGGTAACCCTGAGCTTCTGGGCCGAACGGCTGGTGGGCGCCGTGCTGGTGCTGCTCGGCGTGGGCACGCTCTGGACCCTGGCGGCCGGTGAGGCACCTCTGCGGATTCACCGCCACGGCGAGGTCGGCACCCACCTGCACCTGGCCGGTCTGCCGGCCCACCACGGCCGCCGCGCGCTGCTGGTGGGCGCTCTGCACGGCACCGCGGGCTCGGCGGCGTTGCTCGCCCTGGCGCCGCTGGCGCTGGCGGCCAATCCCTGGTTGGGCATGGGGTATCTGGTGGCGTTCGGCGCCGGGGTGCTGGCCGCGATGCTGGCCGCCGGCGGTCTGCTGGGTGCCGGGCTGGCGCGGCTGCGCCACCGGGTCGCCGTTGTTACCGGCGCGCGTGTACTGCTGGCGCTGGCCGCCATGGCGTTGGGTCTGTACCTGCTCGGCGAGGGCTTATAATCCGGGTCCATTCCCGATCTGGAATCCGCCATGTTCATCGCCATGAATCGCTTTCGTATCGCACCCGGGCACGAAGCCGAGTTCGAGGAGCTGTGGCGCAGCCGCGAGAGCCATCTCGCCGGCGTGCCCGGCTTTCGCGAATTTCACCTGTTGCGCGGTCCCGGCGAGGCCGATCACACCTTGTTTGCCTCGCATTCGGTGTGGGAGTCGCGGGAGTCCTTCGAGGCCTGGACCAAGTCCGATGCTTTCCGCAAGGCGCACGCCAATGCCGGCGGCGCCAATCGAGCACTGTACCTGGGGCCGCCGCGCCTGGAGTGCTTCGAGGTCGTGCTCTGAGGAGCGGGCCAGTCGCACGCCCCGGCGTTGGGCCGGATGGCCGGCGCGCCCCGACAACGCCATCCTCGCCAAGATTGCGGAGGAGACTTTCATGACCGGTTCCCAGCGGCCGCACATTCTGATCGTCGGCGGCGGCGCCGGGGGGCTGGTATTGGCCAGTCGTCTGGGGCGCAGTCTGGGCCGGCGGCGTCGCGCCACGATCACTCTGGTGGACGCCCAGCTCACCCATATCTGGAAACCGCTGCTCCACGAGATCGCCGCCGGGTCCCTGAATCCCTATGAGGACGAGCTCAACTACTTTGCCCAGGCGCAGCGCAACGGCTTTTCCTTTCAGCCCGGACGGATGGTCGGACTCGACCGCGAGGCGCGGACCATTCAACTCGACGAGATGCATGACGAGATCGGCGAAACCCTGGTCGAACCGCGCGAGATCCCCTACGACTATCTGGTGCTGGCCGTGGGCAGCCGGGCCAATGACTTCGGTACGCCCGGCGCGGCGAGCCACTGCATCTATCTCGACACCCGGGCCCACGCGGAGCGCTTTCACCGCGCATTGTTGAACTGCTACTACCGGGCCAAGGCGCTGGGTGAAGCTGGCGTCGGGCTGGATATCGGCATCGTCGGTGCCGGCGCCACGGGCGTCGAGCTGGCCGCGGAGATTCACTACGCCACCCTGGCCATGGCCCGTTACGGGCTCGACGAGATCGCTTCCGCCCGTGTGCGGATCACCCTCCTGGAGGCGGCCGATCGGATTCTGCCGGCACTGCCCGAGCCGATCGCGCGACGGGCGCTGCAGCGGTTGGCGGACATCGGCGTCGAGGTCCTGACGGGCGAGAAGGTGGCGGAAGTGACCGCCGAAGGCATTCGCACCGCCGGCGGGCGCTTTATCCCGGCGCGGCTGAAAGTCTGGTCGGCGGGGATCAAGGCGCCGGATTTTCTGCGCGCTCTCGATGGCCTGGAAACCGGCCGGGGCAATGCCTTGACCGTTGATGATCACCTGCGGGCCAGCCTGGACTCCCGTATTTTCGTCCTCGGCGATTGCGCCCACTGTGTGCTCAAAACCCGGGATGGTGGTGAGATGGCGGTACCGCCGCGCGCCCAGGCCGCCCACCAGCAAGCCAAGTGGCTGGCGCGGGCGCTGCCGCGAATCATCGCCGGGGAAACGGTGTCGCCCTTTGTATACCGGGATCACGGCTCGCTGGTGTCCCTGTCACGGAAGGGCTCCGTGGGCCGGTTGATGGGCAACCTCACCGGTCACGTGGATCTGGAAGGCCGCCTGGCACGGCTGATGTACCTGGGGCTCTATCGCCAGCATCAGGCCTCCCTGCACGGCTGGCCGCGCACCCTGCTGTTCGTGCTCAAGGACTTGCTCGGGCACAGCACCGGCCCGCGGGAGAAGCTGCACTGATCCCGCCGGGCCGCTTCAGAACCAGCCCTTGCGCTTGAAGTACAGGACCATGCCGCCGGCAAGTACAGCCATCAGCAGCAGCGCCAGCGGATAGCCCAGGTACCAGTTCAATTCGGGCATCGCGAAAGGACCCGCGGCCGGATTGCCGTTGCCGAAGTTCATGCCGTAGACGCCGGCAATGAAGGTCAGGGGCATGAACAGGGTGGCGAACACGGTCAGGGTGCGCATGACGTCGTTCATCCGGTAGCTGAGACTGGACAGATAGATGTCCATCAGGCCGGTCACCATCTCGCGATAGTTTTCCAGCAGGTCCATGACCTGGACGCTGTGATCCTGACAATCGCGCAGATAGGTCAGGGTATGGGCATCGATCAGGCGGCCATGCTCGCGCAGCAGGGCACTGATCAGTTCGCGCTGCGGCCACAGCATGCGCCGCAATACCAGGAGATTGCGGCGCAGCTGATGGATGGCCGCGACCAGGGTGCGGTCTGGCCCGTCGAGCACGGCTTCCTCCAGCTGTTCGATGCGCTCGCCGAGGCCTTCGAGGACCGGAAACCCGGCGTCGATCACCAGATCCAGCACCGCGTAGAGCAGATAGCTCACAGAATTGCGCCGGATCAGACTGGTCTCGTCCTGCAGCCGCTTGCGGATGGGTGCGAAGGGATCTGCCGCTCCGGTCGCTATGGTGACCAGGAAGTCCGGGCCGAGAAACAGGCTGATCTGGTCGATATGGACTTCGTCGCCGTCCAGCCGCGGCAGCGCGGCGATCAGAAAATAGTGCTCCGGTTGCGGATCGAACTTGGGTCGCTGGCCGGTGTTCTGGACATCCTCCAGCGCCAGTGGGTGCAGGTCGAAGCATGCGCCGAGAGCCTGCAGTTGTCCGGGGGAAGGCGTGCCCTGCAGATGCAGCCAGGTGATTGCGCCGCGTTCGGTTTTCGTCCGGCAATCTTTCAGGGCGCGCTTGCGCACTTCCCGACAGCCTTCGAGATCGTATTCGATCAGTCGCTCGGTGGCCGGCGCCGTGCCCGCTGCGGCGGGCAGCAGGGTGCCGGGCGGGGTGCCCGGAGGGTGGTAGCGTTTGACGATCTTTTTCACGACGGCATATCCTCCGGGCTTCGACAGGCCGATCCTGCGGCGATGTTGCCGCGGGACCGGCGCCATGATATCGCCCCGCGCCTCCCGCTGGTTGCGACCGGGACCGATCAGCGGGTCGCGCCTCATGCCGACGCCCCCGGCAGTCGCGCCCCCGACAGCCGCGGAACGCGCTAGGCTCGGAGATCCACGGCCGGATCCCGGGATCCGGTAGCAGGATGATTCCCATGCCAACGACATCAGGAGCACAACCGATGAAACTCTATTACGCACCCGGCGCCTGTTCGCTCGCCCCCCATATGGCGCTGCGCGAGGCGGGCCTCGAATTCGAGCTCGAACAGGTCGATCTGACCAGCAGGAAAACCGCGACTGGCGAAGACTTCACCCGGATCAATCCGCTGGGCTATGTGCCCTGCCTGAAGCGCGACGACGGCGAGATCCTGACGGAATGCGCGGCGCTGTTGCAGTGGATTGCGGATCAGAGCCCGGAGCTGGGTTTGGCGCCGCCGGAGGGTTCGCCCGAGCGCTATAGGCTCCAGGAAACCCTGAACTTCATCGCCACCGAGCTGCACAAGGGTTTTGGCCCGTTGTTCAATCCGGCGTTTCCCGATGCCGCCAAGGAAATAGTGCTGGGAAACCTCAAGGGGCGGCTCAGCCACATCGATGGGCTGCTCGCCGATCGCACCTTTCTGCTCGGCGACCACTTCTCGGTGGCCGACTGCTACCTGGCCACCATTCTGGGCTGGACCCGGTTCCTGAAGATGGACCTGAGCCCCTGGCCCAATCTGGGCGCCTATCTGGGCCGGGTCACGGCGCGTCCTGCCGTGCAGGAAGCACTCAAGGCGGAGGGCTTGCGCGCCTGAGCGGACTCAGCGCGGCCGGTGGGCGCCTTCGTAGAGGAGCCTGCCGGTGGCGTCGCGCAGGCGGCTGTGCAGCACGCCGTCGGCGGCGATGGCCAGTTCGCCGAAGTTGAACCAGCGTAGTGCGTCGGCGACATCGGCCGGGGGTTCTCCGGCGCCGGGGTCGTGCAGAAACAGGCGCTCCGGGCGCAGGCTGTGATCGAGCAGGTCTCTGGGATACGCGCCGGCGTGCAGTGGGCCGCTGACGTATTCGTAAAGCCGGAAGTCCGGGGTTTCGGCAAAGGGCGCCAGGCGCAACACGGTCGCGAAGTGCACGTCGCCGGAGAGAAACAGCAGATTGCGCACACCGGCCTCGCGCAGATGGGCGAGCAGGTCGATGAGTTCGGTCTCGAACCCGGTGTCATCGCCGCCGTTCGCCCAGCCGTCGCGCCCCGCGTCCCTGGAGGACGTGGGCACGGTCAACGGCACACTGGAGGCGATCACCTTCCAGGTGGCGTTCGAGGCCGCGACCCGGGTCTTGAGCCAGCTCAGCTGCTCGCGGCCGAGCAGGGTCTTGGGCCGTGTTCTGTGGTCCGGCGCGCTGTTGGCGTCGCGGTACTGGCGGGTGTCGAGCACGAAGAGTTCGAGGTGCGCCCCCCAGCGCAGACTACGGTAGATGCGCAGCGGGGTGGGCGCGGATTTCGCAATCGGGTGGTAATCGAGAAAGGCGCGCAGCCCTGCCGGCAGCAGCCCGGTGTCGGTGCCCGGCGCCAGGTCGTGCAGCGGGCCGAAGTTGTTGCGTACCTCATGATCATCCCAGGTGGCGAGGTACGGCGTCTCCGCCAGCAGCTGTTGCAGGCCGCCGTCGGCGCGCTGGTACTTCCAGTGCGCCCAGTAATCGCTGCGCCGGCGCGCCGGCGCCAGCCCACTGGCGATCTGGGCATTGCCCAGCGCCCCCTCGGCGCGGCAGGGGTGGTCGGCGTAGATCATGTCGCCCAGGGCGAGGAAAAAATCCGGCTTGGTTTCGCGAATGGCCTGCACTATCGGATAGCCCAGCTCGGCGTCCCGGCAGATGTTCTGGCCGCCGAGATCGCCGCCCCAGGCAAAGCGCACCGCCGCGGGCCGGGAGGGCGGGGGCGGGGTGTGAAAGCTGCCTTGGCGCGCCGCCGCCGGCGGTGTGTCGAGGAGCTCGGTGTCCGCCCACACCAGATAGCGGTAGGCGGTGTCGGGCCGCAGGCCGCGGATCTGCACCCTGGCGGTGTAATCCCGCGCCGCCTCCGCCGCTGCGGCCGCCCGCTGGGGGTCGCCGCCGGGGCCGAGAACCTGCACCTGGAGCAGCGCCGCGTCCGCGGCCCGGGCCCAGATCAGCACCGAGGTCGGGCGGATCTCGCCGCTGGCGACGCCGTGGGTGATGGGTACCGCGGCGGCCTGGCACAGGCCGCCGGCGAGCCCGGTGATCAGGGCGAGCAGCAGTGACAGTCCCGGCGGGCGGCTCAGGGGTGCTCCCATTTGGGTCCGGTGCGCCAGCATGAGTCTTGCGCCAGCATGGGTCTTGCGGATGACGCCGCCAAGACAGCGCGGCGCCGCTTCAGTCCGCCAGCACCGAACGCTTGGCGATCTCCTCCAGCATCACCTCGGTGGCGCCGCCGCCGATCGACTGCACCCGAGCGTCCCGGCTCATGCGCTCGATGGTGCTCTCGCGGATATAGCCGAAGCCGCCGTGGAATTGCAGGCAGGTGTACATCACCTCGTTGACCAGCTCGCAGCACAGGGCCTTGGCCATGGACACCTCCTTGACCGCATCGACGCCCTGGGCGTCGAGCCAGGCGGCGTGATAGGTCAGCTGGCGGCCGGCCTCCACCCTGGCCTGGAGCATGGCCAGGCGCTGGCGGATCGCCTGCTTGTCCCATAGCGTTGCACCGAACGCCTTGCGCTCCTGGACGTACTGCAGGGTGAGCTCCAGCGCTCTGGCGGCTTCGCCCATGGATTGGGCGGCGAGCACGGTGCGCTCATTCTGGAAATTGCGCATGATCGCGTAGAAGCCCTTGTTCAGCCCCCCGAGGATGTTGTCGCGCGGTACCCGGCAGTTATCGAAGATCAACTCGGCGGTGTCGGAGCAGCGCCAGCCCTGCTTGTCGAGCGCGCGGCCGACGCTGAAGCCGGGCGTATCCTTCTCGACGATGAACATGGTGATGCCGCGCGAGCCCTTGACGCTGGTGTCGGTCTTGGCGGCGATGAAGTAGATGTCGCCCTTGACGCCATTGGTGATGAACATCTTGGTGCCGTTGAGCACATAGTGGTCGCCGTCGGCCACCGCGGTGGTGCGGATCCCGGCGACATCGGAGCCGGCGTCGGGCTCGGTGACTCCGACCGCGCAGATCTTGCGCCCGGCGATCAGGTCGGGGAAGTATTTGTCTTTTTGCGCCTTGCTGCCGAAGTTGGCCAAATGCGGCGAGGCCATGTCGGTGTGCACGGTGACGGTGACCGCGAAACCGCCGAAGGTGGAGCGGCCCAGTTCCTCGGCGAGAATCACGCTGCCCAGGGTGTCCATGGCGCTGCCGCCGTACTCCTCCGGGTAGCGAATGCCGAGAAAGCCCAGCTCACCCATCTTGCGCAGCACCTCGCGGGGCACGAAACCCTGGATCTCCCAGGCGTCGCCGTGGGGTACCACCTCCTGCTCCACGAAGCGACGGATCTGCTCACGCAGCATGTGCTGCTCTTCGGAAAAAAGCGGATGTTGGATAGTCACGAAGGGCCTCATTCGGGGTGGTTGGGAGAAGTGCCGTCGCTGGAGACGGCTTCGAGTTCGACCAGCAGCGCGCCGCCCTCGACGCTGTCGTCGACCGCGCAGTAGAGCGCGCGTACTTGACCGTCGCCGGGTGCGCACAGGGTGTGCAGCAATTTCATGGAGTCGAGCACGACGAGCGTCTGGCCGGCGCTCACCCGATCTCCCGGGGCACAATGAATTTCCGCGATCCGGCCGGGCAGGCTGGCGGTGATGTGCTGCTCGGTGGCGCTGGCGCCGGTGACCGCGGCGCCGATCTCGAGCACCTGGACGTCCCAGCCGGTGTCGTTCCAGCGGAGCAGCAGCCGGTCGCCGCAGCGATGCCAGTGCAGGGGTTCGGAGCGGCCGTCACTTTCCAGGAGCAGGGTATCGGAGCCGATCTGCCGGACGCGGGCGCTGAGGCGCTGGTCGGCACATTCCGCCTCGTACTGCCCAGCGCGCCCGCAGACGCGCACCTCCCGGGCGGCGCCGTCGCCGCCGGCCAGTAGATACCAGCTGGCGCCGGGCAGGGCGGCGCATTCCAGCACCCGGAAGGCGCCCAGGCGTTGCCAGGGCGAAGATGCCCCAGCCCCTGCCGCGGCTTCGGCTTCGCACTGCGCGGCCAGCACCAGGGCGGCGCGCATCAGCGTCTCGGCATCCGCCGCCGGCGCCTGCCAGCCGGCGGGGAAATGCCGGGTCAGGAATCCGGTGGTCAGGGGCTCGGCCGTGAAAGCGGGCAGGCGCAGCAGGTCGCGGAGCAGCCCGAGGTTGGTGGTCGGGCCGACGATGGCAAAGGCGTCCAGGGCCGCGGCGAGCCGCCGCCGCGCCTGGGCGCGATCCTCGCCGCCGGCGATCACCTTGGCGATCAGCGAGTCGTAGTGCGGGCCGATGACACTCCCCTCGCGCACGCCGCTGTCGATGCGCAGGCCGGTGCCCGAGGGTTCCCGATAGTGGGCGATCCGCCCGGTGGCGGGCAGGTAGTTCTGGGCCGGATCCTCGGCGTTCACCCGTGCCTCGATCGCCCAGCCGCGGCAGTGAATCTGCGCCTGACCGAGAGGCAGGGGCTCGCCGGCGGCGATCCGCAGCTGCCACTCCACCAGGTCGAGGCCGGTGACATATTCGGTAACCGGGTGCTCGACCTGCAACCTGGTGTTCATCTCCAGGAAATAGATCTCGCCGCTGTCGTGATCGAGCAGGAATTCGACGGTGCCCAGGGAGTCGTAGCCGATCGCCCGGCCCAGGGTGAGCGCGTGGCGGTGCAGTGCGCTGCGCTGTGTTGTGCTCAGGAAAGCCGCCGGGGCCTCCTCGACGATCTTCTGATGGTTGCGCTGGATCGAGCACTCGCGCTCGAACAGGTGGACCAGGTTGCCGTGCCGGTCGCCGGCGAGCTGCACTTCCAGGTGGCGGGGCGCGGTGACCAGTTTTTCCAGCAGCACCCGGTCGTCGCCGAAACCCGCCAGCGCCTCGGTGCGCGCCTGGGCCAGCGCGGCCGGGAACTCCGCGGCGTCGGCGACCGCGCGCATGCCGCGGCCGCCGCCGCCGGCACTGGCCTTGATCAGCAGCGGGAAGCCGATGCGCTGTGCGGCGGCCTGGAGCGCCGCGTCGCCCTGTTCGCCGTGGTAGCCCGGCACCACGGGCACGCCGGCACCCTCGGCGATGGCCTTGGCCTCGATCTTCGAACCCATGGCGCGAATGGCCGCGCGATGGGGGCCGACGAAGGCGATGCCGGCGTCCTCGCAGGCCGCGATCAGGGTTTCGCTTTCCGACAGAAAGCCGTAGCCGGGGTGGATGGCCCCGGCGCCGGCGCGGCGGGCGGCGGCGACGATGGCATTGGCATCCAGATAGGAGCGCGCGCTCTCCGCCGGGCCGATGGCAAAGGCGCCGTCGGCCTGGTGTACATGGGGGGCGTCGCGGTCGGCCTCCGAGTACAGGGCGATGGCGCGGATACCCAGGCGTTGGCAGGTGCGGATGATGCGGACGGCGATTTCGCCGCGGTTGGCGATGAGTACGGACTCGAACATGGCGGCCTACATCCGGTATACCGGCGCCGGGCCGGTCGCCGGCGGCCGTTGCGCGGCCAGCGCCAGGCACAGGCCCAGCACGTCGCGGGTCTGCGCCGGCTCGATGATGCCATCGTCCCAGAGTCGGGCGGTGGCGTAATAGGGGTCGCTCTGCTCGCCGTACTGGGCACGCACCTGGGCATCGATGCGGCGCAGATCCTCCGCCAGTCCGGCGTCGTCCTGCTTGATGCTGGCGCGGCGCAGTTCCTGCATCACATTGCTGGCGATGTCCGCGCTCATGGTGGCGCAGCGCGCGCCGGGCCAGGCGAACAGGAAATGCGGCGCGAAGCCGCGCCCGGCCATGCCGTAGTTGCCGGCGCCGTAGGAGCCGCCCAGAATCACCGAGAACTTGGCAACCCGCGAAGTCGCCTGGGCGTAGACCATCTTGGCGCTGTGCTTGGCGATGCCGCCGCGTTCGGCCTCGGTGCCGACCATATATCCCGTGATGTTGTGCAGGAACAGCAGTGGGGTATTGCGCTGGTTGCACAGCTCGATGAAGTGCGCGCCCTTGAGCGCGGATTCGGAAAACAGCGCGCCATTGTTGCCCAGGATGCCGACCGGGTAACCGTGCAGGTGGGCGGTACCGCACACCAGGGTATCGCCGTAGAGCGGCTTGAACTCCTGGAAGTCGCTGCCGTCCACCAGGCGGGCGATGATCTCGCGCACGTCGTAGGGGACCTTGGGGTCGGCGCTGATCACCCCGCCGATCTCGTGCGGATCGTAGGCCGGCGGCCGTGCCACGCGGACATCGGTGTGGCACTGGCGCGGCCAGTTCAGTTTGGCGACGATCTCCCGCAGGCGGTGCAGCGCCGCCGGCTCGTCATCGGCCAGATAATCGTTCACCCCGGAGACGCGGCTGTGCATTTCGGCGCCGCCCAGGGTCTCGCCGTCGACGGTCTCGTCGATGGCGACCTTGACGATCGACGGCCCGCCCAGGTGGATGCGGGCATTGCCGCGCACCATCACCAGCTCGTCGGCGAGCGCCGGAATATAGGCGCCACCGGCGGTGCAGCCGCCGAACACCGCCGCCAGCTGCGGCAGGCCCTGCTGGGACATCCGGCACTGGCGGTAAAAGGTATTGCCGAAATGATCCTTGTCGGGAAACACCCGATCCTGCTCGGGCAGGTAGGCGCCGCCGCAGTCGACCAGATAGATGCAGGGCAGGTGGTTCTGCTCGGCGACCTCCTGGGCACGCACATGCTTGCGCACGGTTTCGTGAAAGAAGGAGCCGCCCTTCACGGTGGCGTCGTTGGCGATGATCATGCAGGCCACGCCGCACACCTGGCCGATGCCGGTGACGATACCTGCGCTCGGCACCTCGTTGCCGTACAGCCCCCAGGCCGCCAGCGGCGACAGCTCCAGAAACGGGGTGTGGCGGTCGATCAGCCGGTCGATGCGCTCCCGCGCGAGCAGCTTGCCGCGGCTGTGGTGGCGGGCGATATGGGCCTCGCGGATGCCGGTGGCGGCCTCTCGTAACCGCCCGCGCAGGGTGTCAACCAGTTGTTGATAATGTTCGGCGTTGGCCAGAAATGCTGGCGCGCGCGGGTTGATGCGGGATTCGATCTGCTTCATCCGATGTTCTTGATGTTATGGGGAGACACCGGAAATCGGCGCCGACCGGGAATCTAGCAAAATCCGCCGGGCGGTGCGAGGTAGATCGGGCTGTCGGGTGGCGAGCCGCACCCACTACAACTGTTCCTCGATCCACTCCCATTGCTTGTCCTTGACCATCACAAACCGGCAGTGCTCCTCGGACAGATTCGCCCACAGGCCGCCGATCAATCGGTCATCTTCCGCCCCGGCCCAGCGATCCGCGCCCTTGTATTCGACTGCCAGCACAGGCCCTGAGTTGTCGGCAATTCCAGGCAGCTGGCACAGGAAGTCCGGGTAGAAGCGTCCGTCGGCCTTCTGCAGGAAGAATGAACTGCCTTCGCGCCGCACGAGGTTGCGCACCCAGAACTGGATGCGCCCCTGCTGTGCCTGGATGTCCAACCAGCAGGCGCACTCGAATTCTTCCTTGCTGTCGAAGTCGCCGATGCGGCCGTAGAAGTGCTTGCGGAAATCGAAGTGCCCAAAGCGGCCATCGTAGTCCCGGCTGGGCGCATAGGCGTGAGCGTGGAACTCGAAAGCGTACTGATCGGTTACCGCAACACGTGATGCTGCATCGTCGCCAAACAGCGTCTGCTGAAACGCCTTGCCAACTGCCTGCCGGCGCAGCTCACGAATGCGCGCTTCCAGCAGATTGCGGATCAGGAATTTTTGCAGATTGACCCGGGCCAGCGTGAAACCCTCCCGGCGCAGCAGCTCGGTCAGCCACTTGGCCACGAAGCCCTGCTTGCTGGCGTGGGTCAGTGAAGGCTCGGGCAGGTTGCGGCAGAGCCAGGTGGCGAGGCGCAGCTCGTCCCAGTTCTCGGGCTGATAGACCAGCCCCAGGTCGCGTTGCAGATCGGGCAGGAAACGTGAAACGACCTTGCCGCTTTCATCGTCGACATCGATCTCGCCGCCTTCGGACACCTTGAGGCCGGCACCCAGTGCGGTCACTTCATCTCGCGTCGGTGCGGCCTCGTAGGTGGATAAATCCCATGGGTACTCCAGCACCTCCGGGTCGTCGAACAATTGCAACTGTTCCGAACCGTTGGGGTCCTGCACCCGTAACGCCAACTGCGGCACGCGCAAGCGCTCGCCCAGCTCGGCCGGCGTCTGGAAGAACTCGATGGCCGTGGTGCGGCTGACTTCGGCCGCTTCCACGATCGCGGTGGCAGCGGTTTCCGATTTGACCGAGGCCTTGAGGACTTCGGCCTCGTCCTCGCTCAGCGGCGTGCTGAGGGTCAGCGTATTGAGCTTGCCGTCCCAACTCACCTTGTCGCGCACCGGCTTGGGCACGCGCTTGAGATCGGGCTTCTCGGACAGCGTGATGGCCACCGGCCGTACCACGACCCGCCCGGCGTGGCCTTCCAGGTCCAACCGCGCCTGATCGGCCCGGGCGGCGGTGACGAACTCGGCGACCTCGCGCCGCTCGAAGCCGGCGCCGGCCACCAGGCGGTCGCGCAGCGCGCCCGCCGTCTCGGCGAAATTGCGCGACACCACGAAGGCATAGGACTGATTCAGCGCCCTGGCCTGGCGGTGACTGGCGCCGGGTTGCCGCAATACGCGCCCGAGCAGCTGCTCCACCGCCGTGGCCGACGACAGCGAGGCCATGCTCACCAGGATGTAGGCAAACGGGCAGTCCCAGCCCTCGGCCAGCGCCCTCTGGGTGATGACGAACTTCACCGGGCAGGCCGGGTCGGCAATGCCCAGTTTGTAATCGGCGTCGATCCGCTCCAGGCCCTTTTCCTCGCTGGTGGCGACCACGATCTCGCTGGCCGGAATGCCGTGGTTGGTGATCAGCTCCTGACGCAGCCGCTCGAAGTCCAGCGTGTCCACCCCGGCGCGGCGCGGCTCGGATTGAATCAGCACGATGGGACGCAAGTAATCCGCGCCGGCGCGGCGCTCCTCATCCGCCAGCCTGTGCAGCCCCTCGCGCCGGCCGATGGCGTCGGCCAGACACTGCTGCCAGTTCGGCTCGGTTTCCAGCACCACCGGCAGCTTGATCATCTCCTCCGCCTTCAACTCGGCGGCCGAGACGCTGTGCAGGACGTTGCTCGGCGTGCGCTCCAGGTCGGGCGTGGCGGTCAGTTCCAGCACGCCGCTGGGGCGAAAGCGCGCCAACATGTCGAAGGCCAGTTCCGTGCGGCTGTTGTGCGCCTCATCCACCACCACGAACGGCCGGCGCAGGCGCAGCACGTTGGCCAGCGAGCAGGGCGTGGTGCGTTCGGCGCCTTTGCCTTCGCTCAACAACGCATCGCGCTGGGTCGGCGACAGGTTGTCGAAGTGGTGCATCAGTGCGCCGCTGGACTGGTACACCTTGCGCGATTCCTCATCCTCCACCTGGAATGCCTGCCGGGTGGCGACGATCACCGTGGTCGAGGTGTCCAGCGTGGCGCGGGTGATGCTCTTGGCCTCGTCCAGATCCAGCACCGTGACCGGCCCGGCCTCGCGCAGCGCCCCGTGGTAGGGGTGCAGGCGGTCGCGCAGCGCGCGCAGGGTCTGCTCGCGGATCGGCTTGCTGGGCACCAACCACAGGATCACGCTGTGCTCGCAGCGCAGCAAGTGCGTGTTGACAAGCTGAATGCTCTTGGCGGCCAGCCAGGTCTTGCCGCCGCCGGTGGGCACGCGCAGGCAGAAATACGGCATGTCGGGCGGAAGACCCGCCAGTAGATGGTACGGGTTGCCGCGGCCCCACAGGCGCTCCGTGGTGGCGGTGAAGGCAATCGAGGGCGACGGCAGCTCGTGGCAGGCCTTGAAGTAGGCCTCTACGCTGTCCAGCACCTGCTGCTGGTAGGTTTTGGGCGCGAACGTGGTCACGGTGCGTCGCCATGGGGCGCCGGCGGCTCCTGAACCCGCGACCCTGTTGCGTCCTGCTGAGGATGGATGTGCTCGATCACGCCATCATGGCTGACCACAATGGCCGTGCCGGTTTGCGCGGCCAGCTCGCGTGCACGACGTGCGGCACGCCGCATGGCTTGCGGCGAAAGGCGCAGATCCGCATCGCGTGCCGTTTCGATGGGTCGTTTGTTCATGGCTTTTCGCTCCAGTCCTGGAGTACGGGCTGTTGGCCGGAATTGTCGTACAAGGCCCATGCATCCACTTGCGGCGCATACAGGCGTTCGAAATTCTCCCGCCCGGCGGCAAAGCGCCGGCGAATGGTCGCTTCGGGGATGTCGTGCCCGCCCTGGCGCACGCGCTGCGCCACGCGGGCGATGGCTTCATCCACGCTGTCGAGTTGCAGAAAAATCAACTTGACCCGGTAACCTGCCGTCTGCCACGCGCGGATGTGGCGCAGATAAGCCCGGCCGGACAGCGTGGTTTCAAAGGCGAAGCTCTGGCGCGCGGCAAAGTGGCGCGCCAATTCCAGCAGCATGACCCGCCCGGCCTGCACGGCTGCGGTTTGCGGCGCAAAGGGCGCCAGGCCGGCGGCGATCAGATCGGCATTGACGAACACCGGGCAGCCCGCCTCGTTGGGCAGGAACTCGAGTGCAAAGGTGGTTTTCCCCGCCCCGTTCGGTCCGGCGATGATGATGACCTTGCGTTCATCACTCATCGCTTACACCTCCAGCGCGTACGGGGTCTGCTTGAAGGTGATGCCTTCGCGCGCGGCGCGGCCGCCCATGCGGTTGGCGGCGGCGTAGATCACTTTCGGGCCGGCGAAGCTGGGCAACAGGTCGAACACCGGGCCGGTGAGCACGTTGCCGCCGGCGACCGAGCGGTCTTTGAGGATGCCGTTGTAGAGCAGGTAGATGGCGCGGCCCTCGTGCACGCCGAGCAGCGGCGAATCGGCCTGGCCGCGTTTTGCGGGGGACAGACCGGTGCCGGTCTCGGCGAACCAGACGAACTCGGCCAGTTGGGCAAAGCGCACGTCGCGGCGGATCTGGCCTTCGGCATCGAACAGCGGCTTGGCGGACAGGCGGCAGAACTGGAAGCCGCCGCCGAGGCCATCGACCACCTTCTCTCCTCGCCCGCTTGCGGGAGAGGGGCCGGGAGAGAGGGGGCCTTTGCTGTAACCGTTGGCGACGCGCCTGACGCGCTCGGCGGTGACGGTGCGGGCGATGTTGTCGTCCATCTCCACCAGGATGAAGCGGCGGTTGCCGCCGTCCTCGGCGTTTTGCTTGAGCACCGCATGGCCGGTGGTGCCGGAGCCGGCGAAGCTGTCGAGGACGATGGCGTCTTTGTCCGTGGCGATCTGCAGGATGCGCTGGATCAGACGGGTTGGCTTCGGCGTGATGAATACGTCGTCGGAGGTATCGAAATCGACCAGTTCGATTAGCTCCTTCTTTGCTTCTTGCGTATGGCCAACATCCTTGTAAAACCACATCGTCTGTGGAACAACCCCGTCTTTCACGTCGGTGAGAAATCGCTTGAACTGGGGAATTGAATCTTTCTTCTTTCCCCACCAAATGCGATTTTCCCGATCGAGTTCTTCGAAGCGTTCCTTCGAGATAGTCCAATAGCGACCCTTTGGAGGTGCTTCAATCATCCGCCCTGATGGCGTCGTGAGCGAGTAGGTGCCATCAGAATAGTAATTTCGCGCGGATAGATCGCTTGTCTTCCAAGGCCCGCGTGGATCATTGTCGGGATTCTTGTACGCAGCATCTTGCGATTCATTGCGGCCGAGCAAATTTGGCTTCCACGTCTCGGCATTTGCTGAGTAGATGACGATGTAGTCGTGATCTTCTGAAAGGTGACGTGCCGAGTTCTTGGGCGAATAGACTTTCTGCCAGAGCACCGTCGCGATGAAGTTCCTCGCCCCGAAAATTTCATCCATCAGCAAGCGCAGTGTCGCCACTTCGTTGTCGTCGATGGAAATGAAAATGGCGCCGTCCTCGCGCAGAAACTGCCGCAGCAGCACCAGGCGCGGGTACATCATGCACAGCCAGCGGTCGTGCCGGTCCAGCGTCTCGCCTTCCTTGCCCACCACCTCGCCCAGCCACTTGCGGATTTCCGGGCTGTTGACGTTGTCGTTGTAGGCCCAGCCCTCGTTGCCGGTGTTGTAGGGTGGGTCGATGTAGATGCACTTCACCTGACCGGCGTAGCGGGGCAGCAGCGCCTTGAGCGCGTGCAGGTTGTCGCCCTGCACGATCAGGTTGTTCGGCGTTTCCCCTTCGGTGCCGGCATCCGCCGCGCCGCAGGACAGTTCCGGCACCGGCTCCAGCAGGCGCAGCGGCACCTCCTTGTGGTGTTTGACGACGGCTTCCTTGCCGATCCAGTTCAGCGTGGGCATGGCGCCGCCCGGCCTCCGGTGGTCTGGGCATGGCCGCCGGGCCGGGGTTGGGTCGTGCGGGTAAGGTGCTGTCGTCGGGCGCTTCGCTCAACGGATGCCCGGGGTGCTGCGGTCATTTCCCTTTGCGCCTGTCTGGTGGATTCGTCCGGGGATGGATGAACCGGGGCGAAGTCTAGCAGCCGGCTCCGCCCCTGCCCAAGGCAGGGCTGATCCATACGGCTGACGGCGGGGTGGCCGGTCACTGCGGCGCGCGGCTGGGGAGAATGCGGGAGCATGGAGGCGTCCGCAGTCATTCGCCCGGGTCAGAATTCGTACTCCAGTTGGCCGCGGGCCGAGAGCTCAGGGCTGTCGGCATCGAGGCCGGCGAACAGCCCGAACTCCCAGTGCAGCTTGCGGCCGATGCCGAGGCGTTCGGTGCCCAGCACCGCGGGGCCCAGGGCGAGCAGGTCTTCGGCGGCGTGGAGTTCGACGGCAGGTTCGAAGCGCGGCGAGAGGCGATAGCGGCCCTGCAGTCCGAGCCGGGTTTCCCATTCGTCGCGCAGATCCGTGCCCCATTCCCGGGTCAGGTGAGCGTTGGCGGCGCCCACCCAGGGCCCCCAGGCCCGTTCGGCCAGCAGTGCCGTGGAAAACTCCCAGGCGTCTTCGCGATGCTCTTTTTCCAGTTCGAACAACAGCCCCCAGTCGGCGGCGTACTGGCCCTGCTCGGTGAGCTGCCAGAGTCCCTCCAGCTCGTAGGCGGTCAGGTCGCCGGCGTCGGGGCCGTCGGCCGCGCCGATCATATAGAGTTCGGCCCGGAAGTTACTGCTCAGCGCCTGCCCGTAACCCAGCCGCCAGCGCCGGACGTCTTCGCCGGCGCGGTCCTGCTCCGCCACCAGGCGCAATTCCAGTTCCCGCTCCAGGGGCTGTACATAGGGGTGATAGATCTTGTCGACCGAACTGCCGTCGGCCTCGACCCATGGCGCGCTCAGCGCCAGCAGCGCCGTACAGGCGACCAGCGCGCCTGCGGAGCGTTTGTATCCGTGATGGTTCATCGATGCTTATGCCTCAGAAACCGAGCTGCGGGTGGCGATGGCGAACACTGCGAGGGCGATTGCGGCGCTGGCCAGGTAGAGGATCACCTGGAGGGGGGTGGGGGTGGCCTCATAGCCGATCAGGGCGTACAGCAGTTGCCCCGGCAGCGACTGTTCGGGCAGCCAGCGCGAGGTATCCCACAGTGGCTGTTGCGCCGGCAGCCAGTCGGCCTGGATCAGGAGTTTCACGGCCTGCGCGCACATGCCGGCGCCGACCAGTATCAGCAGGCCCACCGCCACGCGCAGCGCTCGCCGGGGCGGTAGGGCAATCAGCAGATAGTAGAACAGGGCGCCGGTGCTGAAGCCCACGCCCAGGCCCAGCACCGCGCCGGCGAGGACGTCGGCGGTGGCGCCGATCCGATGGAGAAAGCCACTGAAGTAGAGCAGGATTTCCGCACCCTCGCGGACGATCGCCAGGCTCACCGCGGCGACCATCGCCCAGGGCAGCGCCGCCCCGGCGCGGCGCGCGCCGGTGCCCGCGCCGGCGCCGAGCAGGCCGATGACGGCGACAATGGCGATATAGATGGCCAGCTGCAGGAGGCTGTTGACGACCTCTAAGCCGACGCCGTCGAACCAGCCCGAGATGGGGCGCATGGCGGCGCCGAACAACCAGGCGCCGCCGATCCCCAGGCCGGCCGCGAGGCCCAGGCTGGGCCCGGGGGTCGCCAGTTTCCGCGTCGCGGCCAGCAGCACGCTGACCAGCAGCGCCGCTTCCAGCACTTCGCGCAGTACGATGACGACGCTATCGATCAACATAGATCATTCCGCGATCAACTTGCCCTGGGCGGTCTTGGGATTGAATTCGCCGAAGAAGGGATATTCCCCGGGGGACAGCGGGCCGACGAAAATCACCGTGGTCTGACCGCCGAGGATGACCTTCTCCCGGTTCAGCTCCCAGCTCTCGAACTCCTCCGGGGTGTCATCCAGGTTGTGCACCCGCAGGCGCACCTTGGTATGTGCCGGGATAACCAGCTCCGAGGGCTCGAACAGATGGTTGCGGATGCGCAGGTCGATTGCGGGCGGCGCTTTGCCATCGGCACCGGCACCGGCACCGGCACCGGCACCGGCACCGAGCAGGGCCGCGGCGGCGAATGACGCCAGCGTCTGCGCGCAGCGCCGGATGCTCATGCCGCGCTCCGCCCGGGCAGGTGCGTACTGCACGGGCCACTTGCCGGAAAGTCGACCCGCACCGCCAGGCCGCCCTGCTCGGCGCTGCCCAGGACCACGCTGGCGCCGTGCAGATCGGCGATCAGCTTGACGATCGACAGCCCCAGCCCGCTGCCGGAACCCTGGCCGCGGTCGCCGCCGATGCGGTAGAAACGGTCGAATACCCGGTCGCGTTCGGCGGCCGGCATGCCCGGACCCGAGTCAGCGACCTCGAGGCGCACCCCGCCGGCGATGGCCTCGATACAGACCCGGATCTCGCCGCCGGCTGGGGTGTAGCGGCTGGCGTTGGCGAGCAGGTTGTCGATCAGGGTGGTCAGGGCGAAGCGGTCGCCGCGTACCTGGCGGCCTTTGCCGCGCAGCTCGATGTGCTGGCCGCGGCGATCGAGATCTGCGTAGCGTGCGGCGATCGCGCCGCGCGCCAGTTCGGTGAGGTCGAGGGGCCCCATGTCGGCCCGATAGTGCTCGGGCTCCATGCGGTAGAGCAGCAGGATCTGGGCGATCAGATGTTCGAGGCGCGCCACCTCGTCGCGGACCTGGCCCAGGTCCGGATCCTCGGGCGGCAGCCGGGCGGCGAGATTGTGCAAGTGGACCTTGAGGGCCGCGACCGGCGTGCGCAGTTCGTGGGCGGCGTCCGCAGTCAGCCGGCGTTCGCGCTCGAAAGAGCGCTCCAGTCGATACAGCAGGGCATTGACCGCGGAGACTATCACCGCCACTTCACCCGGGGGATCCGCAAGCTGGATGGGCGACAGGTCGGCGGCCTGCTTGCGGCTCAGCTGCGCGGCCAGGCGGTCCAGCATGCGCAGCCCGTGGCCGACGATCAGCCAGATGAACAGCGCGGCGATCGGCAGGCTGATCATCACCGCGATCACGGATTCCATGACGATGCTGTCGGCCAGCAGGTAGCGGGTGTCGGCACGCTGGGCGACCTGGATCCAGTGGTCGCTGGCGGGGGCAAAGCGCACCAGTACCCGCCAGCGCTGGCCGAGGAAATTGCGGTCCTGGAATCCCGGTCTCAGCGGCGCCATGGCTTCGGCCGGGGCATCGGAGGAGTGCAGCAGCAGTCGGCGGTCCCGGGTCCAGACCTGGAATACGGCCTGGCCGGCGCTGGGGGCGAATCCCGGACCGAAGGTTTGGGCCTTCTGGGGCGGGCGGGTGGCGAGCAGGGCGGCGATCAGACTCGCGGTATCCGAAAGCTGGGCGTCGAACAGGGTCTGGGCGGCTTTGACGCTGGCGCGATAGCCGTAGAGCGCCGCCACGAAACTGGTCAGGGTGATCGCGGACAGCACCGCGATGACCAGAAAGGAGCGGATCGATCTCACGGCGTGCGCAGGCTGTAGCCGACCCCGCGCACCGTGCGGATCCGGTCGTTGCCCAGTTTGCGGCGCAGGTGGTGGATATGGACCTCGAGCGCATTGCTGGCGATTTCCTCGCCCCAGGCATAGAGCTTTCCTTCCAGGATGTCCCGGGTCAGGACGCGGCCCGGCTGCTCCATCAACGCCTTGAGCAGCGCGTATTCGCGTCGCGACAGTGCCACCGGCGCGCCGTCGACCGCTACCTCCCGGGAGGCGGTATCGAGACGTAGATCGCCGGCGCTCAGGATACTGGTGGTGGCGCTGCCCAGGCGACGGCCCATGGCGCGCAGGCGCGCCTCCAGTTCGTTCATGTCGAAGGGTTTGGCGAGATAGTCGTCGGCGCCCAGGTCCAGCCCGGCCACCTTCTCGTTGATGGTGTCCCGGGCGGTGAGGATCAATACCGGCAGTCGGCGGTTGTTGGCGCGCAACCGGCGCAGCAGGTCCAGCCCGTCCATGTCCGGCAGACCCAGGTCGAGGATCACCAGGTCGGGCGCGTCGGTCTGGATGGCGTGCAGGCCGTGGTCGCCGCGCGTCACGTGATTGACGGCGAAGCCCTTGGCGCGCAGCGCCTGGGTCAGGCCTGCGGCCAGGGAGGTGTTGTCTTCGATGAGTAACAGGTGCAGGGCGGCGATCTCCTGCCGGTCAGGAGGAACTGGCGCGTTTCAGGAGCTTGGCGATTTCCTGCCGCCGGCCGCTGTCCGCCAGCGGCCGGCCCGGCCGGGGCGGCGCCTGCTGGGCGCGCAGCAGGTACTCCCGGGCTTTGCGGCGATGACCCTGCTCGAGGAGAAAATCGCCATAGAAATAGTTGGCGTCGATACCCTCCGGGTTGATCTCCAGGGCGCGCTTGAGCATTTCCTCGGCCTTGTCGTTGTCCCCGAAGCCCAACGGCCAGCCCGGCACCTTGTAGTAGAGGGCCCCCAGACTGGTGTAGGCCGAGCCCTGGAGCGCGTCCGGATCCACTGCCAGGGCGCGCTCCAGATCGGCGCGCGCCGCCCTGGCCGCGGCCAGGGCGTGCAGGCCGCCCTCGGCGCCGGCCATGGTGGAGCGGATGATGCCCGCCCAGATCCAGGCCTCGGCATGGTCCGGGTAGGCTGCTGTGAGCCGTTCCGCCTCCTGGGTCAGGGTCTGCAGCGCGGTGATTCTGGGTTTGCCGCGCATCTCGTAGTTGGCCACCGCCCAGCGCTGTTGCAGGTCTTCGATGGCGGTATCGAGTTCGCTCTGGGCGAAGGCGGAGCTGCCCAGCATCAGGCTCAGGCAAAGCAGCGGAATGGACAGGGCTTTCATGGAAGTATTCCTCCTACAGGGGCTCCGCTCGGGAGCGGGCAAAGCGACGGATCACGGGGAGCTGGCGGCTGATACCGGAGTCGAGGATCCAGGGGCACAGTGCGTTGAGCCGACCGAAAAAGCCTTCTGCCCTGCCCAGAGCCAAGCGCCGCCGGCGCCCGTGCAGCAGGCGGATCATCGCCCGGGCCACCGCCTCCGGGGTGTCCACGGCGTTGCCCAGGGCCCGGTTGAGCGCCTCGACCCGGTTGTCGTTCATGGCGGTTGCGGTCGCTCGCGGGGCCAAGTGCAGTATACGGATTTTGCTGTCTGCCAGTTCCCGCGCCAGGGCCTCGCTGAACCCCCGCAGACCGAACTTGCTGGCGCAGTAGACGCTGAAACCCGGATAGCCGAGGGTGTCGAAGGCGGAGCCCAGGTTGACCACCGCGGCCTCGGGCGCCTGCGCCAGCAAGGGCAGCAGCCCCCGGGTCAGCAGCAGTGGTGCCGTCAGATTGAGCAGCACCACACGCTCGATGTCGGCCTCCTCCAGGGTTTCGAACAATCCGAAACTGCCGATGCCGGCATTGTTGACCAGCAGATCCAGGCCGCGCGGTCGGGCTGTGCAGAAGGAGATCACCTTGGCGCGGCCCGCCGCAGTGGCGAGATCGGCGGCCACGGCGACGTGCCGATCGCCGAGCTCCAAACGCAGGGCTGCCAGGCGTTCGGTATCGCGGCCGGTGAGCACCAGGTCGACGCCGGCGGCCGCCAGCGCCCGTGTCAGCGCCGCGCCGATACCGCCGCTGGCGCCGGTCACCAATGCGGTCTTGCCGGTCAATTCCAAGGCGCGTCCTCCGGGGTGCGGGACAGGCTGCGGAAGACGTCGCCGTACAGGCGGTAGAACATCCGTGCAGCATGACAGACGATTTCCCGCTCGGCGGTCGAGGTCACCTGATCCATCAGGCGCGCGAAGAATGCCAGGTGATCCTGGTCCAGGGCGCCGTGGGAGCGCAGGTAGGTGAAGGCCGCGTCGGACAGATCCAGCGCCTGCTGTAGGGCGTCCGCGGCGCGGCTCGCCAGGGTCACGCTGGTGCCTTCCAGCACCTGCACCATACCGAACATGCTGATCGGGTGGACGCGCTGCACGCTGTCGTAGGCGTAGGAGACCAGCAGTTCGGTGGCGGCCAGCGGGCGGGACAGACGCGCCCGCTGCGGATCTCCCCCCGCGGCCGCGATATCGTCCAGCACCCAGGCCTCGTGGCCGTATTCCTCGGCGATATAGTCGGCCACGGCGCGGCGCAGCCATTCGTGTCCGGCTTCGAAACGGCTGCCGGCGGCCATCAGCAGCGGCACCGTGTGGCGGACGTGATGATAGGCCTGGGTGAGAAAGTCCACGTACTCCTCGCGGGTGACCGCGCCGCGCAGGCAGCGGGCGAGGATGGGGGCGGCCAGCAGCCATTCCCGATCCGCCCGGGTATCTTCCTGCAGTTGCCGGTAGAAACTCATCGCGGTGATTCCTGGTATTGACGGTAAAGGTTGTCGAGCACAGCGGCGAAATGTTCGCCGATTGCCGCGCGGCGCAGGCGGCCGTTGCCGGAGAGGAGGCCGGCGCTTGCACTCAGGGGTTCGGCGAGGCGATGCCAGGCGCGGATGCGTGCGTATTTGGGAAGCCCGGCGTTGACCGCCGCGATGTGGCGGGCCAGGGCGGCGGCGTCGGTATCCGCTGCCGCATAGAGCAAGGCGACACACCAGGGCCTGCCGTCGCCGAACACCACGGCCTGCCGCAGGGTGCCGTCGGCCAGCAATTCCGCCTCGACCCATTCCGGAGAGATGTTGCGACCCATGGTGGTCACGATCAGGTGATCGCGCCGCCCTGCGACGCGCACGAAGCCGCGCGCGTCGATGCGGCCCAGATCCCCGGTGGACAGGGTACTTCGCCCCCAGCCGGCGCGCTCGTTGAGATAGCCGAGAAACACGTTGCCCGACACCATCAACTCGCCGTCCACGCTGTTTACCCGTACATGGGGCAGCGGTTTGCCGGCGCTGCCCGGGCAGTCGTCCCGGGGCGTATTGAGGCTTACCACGGATGCGCATTCCGAGAGTCCGTAGCCCTCGTACACCGGCAGGCCGCAGGCGCGCGCGGACGCGATCAGGTCGGGCGCGACCCGGCCGCCGCCGACCGCGGCGAACTGCAGCGAAGGGGGCGGGCGCCACCCGCGGTCCGCGGCGTCCACCAGCAGGCGCAGCAGTTCGGGAACCAGGATGATGCTTTGCGGCTGCTCGCGGTCCAGTACGGCAGGCAGCGCAGCGGGGGCGACACCGGCGGATCCGCCGGCACCGCCATCGGCGAAGTGCACGCGGCCGCCGGCCAGCAGCGGGGCGTAGATGCCGGCGACATTTTCCAGCAGGGTGGCGAGCGGCAGCACACAGAGGTGGCGGATCCGCGGGATGCCGACCGCTTCGCACAGGGCGCCGGCGACCCGCAGCTGGTTGGCCGTGCTCAGGCAGACCCCCTTGGGCGTTCCCGTGGAACCGGAGGTGAATGTGATCTTGGCGGTTGCCGGGGGGATTTCCGCTGCGCGTGGTTGGGGATTGAACGCCAGGCCGACGCCCGGGAGCAGCTCGCGGTGAGCGGCCGGAAATCCGGCGGAGGCGATTGCCGTACGGTCGCCGGCGATCGCCTCCGCGGGCACCAGCAGATGATCGATCTGGGCGGCTGTGAAAAAGGGCGGCACTGGAATCACCGCGATTTCCGCCAGCGCGCAGGCGAGATCCAGGATCACCCAGTCCGGCGCGCTGACGGCCGCGAGTGCCAGCAGTCGGATGCCGGTGCGGGTCAGTTCCCCGGCGGCCTGTTCCACGCCGCGCACCAGCGCTGTCGCATCCAGGGCCCGTGCCCCCTCCACCAGCAGGGGTTCGCGAGATGCGGTGCGCCGGCCCAGGGACGACCACAGGGACTGGAAATCGGTGTCCTTCACCGCAGGGCAGCCGCAATGTGCTCCAGTGCCGGCAGCAGGGGAGCGAGGGACGCGCGGTGCTCGGGGCTGGCGGCGATCGCCGCACTGGCAGTGGCAATTTCGCCCGCCACGACCCGGGGGCCGCCCTGGTAATAGCCACCCCATTGCTCGCGTTCCGCGCCCATGCGTTGGGGGTCCGCGGCCGCCAGGGTCAGCAGGGGCAGGCCCATGGCGCGAATCAGGCAGCGCACCCGGGTGGTGGCGGTGCATACCAGCCATTGATGGCCACTGCGGGCGAGGATCTCCACCAGGGCGGCGAACAGCAGGCGTCGGGCGGCTGGTTTCGAGGCGGCCAGATTGCTGATCTCGACGATACCGGAACGGTCGACAGGGCGGCGCAGCCGCGCCGCGAGTTGTTGCTCCACCGGGCGGTCCAGGTAGCGCTCCAGAAACAGGGCATCGGCCAGCGCCGGCCGCAGCCCCAGTACCGCGCCGGGAGCCTCGCCGGGAGCCTCGCCCCGCGCCGCACTGAGCAGCCAGGGCGTGAAGTCGGTGAGCCGGGCGCCATAGCGCCGCGCGTAGCGTCCCGCGATATAGCGCTCCAGGGAGGCACGGCCTTCGGTTCGGGGCCCGTGAAGCCGCAGTTGGACGCCGCCGTCGAACGACGTTTCCGGCAGGGCCTGAATCTGTCGCATCGCGTTGCTCCTGGAGTCTCGATGAAGCGAAGCTTGGCGGCTCCAGCTTAAAGCTTGCTTAATCACGCCTCGCTTTCGGCCCCTCCCCGGCAGGGCCGCGAAGTGCGGAGCCACTCGCGGTTAAGGGGGCGTTAAGCCGGGCGCGACACCCTGAGGCCAGACCTTATGGCGGCGCACATCATGGATTCTGGAGCGGATGGGGATACGGCCGTGGCGGCCTGCTACGACGAGCGGCGCGCCGCCGCCTATGCGCGCTGGTACCGCAGAAACTGGGCGCGCAGGCTCAGCTCCTGGCGGGAGGTGTCACTGGCGCGCCGCGCCTTGCGCAGTGCCGGGGATCCGGATTCGGTACTGGACATGCCCTGCGGTACCGGCCGCTTCTGGCCCATGCCGGCGGCGACGCCGGCGCGCAGGCTGTTGGCCGGAGACGCCAGCCCGGCGATTTAGTGGGCCACGCGGCTGATTAGGTAACGTCCAGCCGTCGCACAAGCGTTGTGGGCAAGGCGCGCGAGTGCAGGACTGGCTTTGCCAATTCAAGCGAGCGGAACGCAGCCCACGGCGCTTGCGCGGCGGCCCTCCGGGAGCCACTGTGCTGGCGCGA